>Ga0307514_10000138_pt1 | contig 207993 bp, 212 predicted proteins | sample 16_EM_MG_FD_203088 | JGI IMG/M metagenome (GOLD analysis project Ga0307514, IMG submission 203088) | Populus trichocarpa ectomycorrhiza microbial communities from riparian zone in the Pacific Northwest, United States - 16_EM | ecosystem: Host-associated > Plants > Roots > Unclassified... | reverse complement strand
GACTTAGTGTATCAGTAACTCCCAGCGTATTCGGGCCGATTCGGCCCGAGTGGACTGGTTCAAAGCAGTCCAGGCCAGTTCAGTCCAGGTCCCGAAAAATTGGGGATTGGTCCGATCCCGGTCTAAATATTTCTTGGACTGGACCTGGACTAGACTGGACGGTTCCAGTCCGGACTGGTCCATTGCTGGACTGGTGGAATCATTGGCCATGGCCCCATTAGCCCCATTAGCCTCAGACCGGGCCCGTCGTGAATGTACTGAATCCCTCCGTCACCCCGCACAATCCGAGTATAAGTACAGTATAGGAGATACATTTTCCTAATGACAGTTCCGAATGGTCAAGAGCCGACCAAATACCGCCCTGAATACTGAGGTCCAAAACATACTGACCAGTCCAACAGCAGAGCAAAAAATGATAACCACAGGTTTTAAGCCTGGGATCTTGGTGCTTGTAGTATCTTCGAGCTTAGAATCTGGTGTATATAGCACCAATTGTGTGAGCACTGCAGGTTTCGAACCTGCTTGCGAGTGTTTCTAGCACCAGTGCCATCCTCAGCTAGCTAATTCTTGATCCAATTGTTTTAACCATTACCATGTAGAATTTATTGTACACTAGTAGGGATTATATATGTTGCTGCAACCCAAGGTGTTCTGATGTGATTCTGGAGAAAATGCGTCAGCTAGCCAGGTGGATTTGATAATGTTAGGAGGCAAAAGAAGCAACTGGTTTACGATAAGAATAAGGCATCAGAGCTTACCAACTTTGTGTTATTTTCCATACATACCATCCCGGGGGACAGGAAAACTCCCATACACCTTGCGTAGCTGAATCCAGTGCAATAAAGTAATTGAGTTTCGAGCTCGTTTGCTTATGTTTACAGCACCAACCAAGCAGTGGATGTTTCGAACCTTCCTGGTGTTTCTTGCACCATGCATTGGCGGCTTACTCGTAGCTAGGAGACGCTTCTTATAACCGAAGACGATTCACGAAGATGAGAGAGCAAGCCAGCTTCCCAGCCTCCGAACTCAAGAAGAGTAACTTGGAGATCAATTAAAGCCGTCGAAAGCCAGATCCTAATTTGGGAGGTTACGTATACGTCGTCGAGAGGTGTGCATCCCATACGCAGAATCGCCCCATATGTAGATGGGGGCGGAATGTTCCATGTCCCTACACGTCTGTCCTGCTGAGATTGAAGGCAAAAGACACGGCAAGAGAATACCGAAGGGGAAGAAGGGTGGCCATAGAAAGAAGTGAAAATTTGTCAGTAGCATCACCAAAGTTGTACGCCATGACTGATTTATAATTAACAGCTCAAGTCTATAGATCTATTTGGAGATATCCAAGTTAACAGTATGAGTGCTCCTCCGGTCACCTCATTACCATCACTTTACACACCCGAGTGCAAGTCCTACTCTGTAGATAATAAGTACCTTAGTGTTAATGTCTTCCGGACTGCAAAAAATTGTAAGTAAGACCTTAAATATCGTTCCAGGTACCCACCCCACTCTCGCGTGTGACTGACCCTGCTAAAAGTGTTGCGGTTTGTAGAGGCCGGGCTGCGTAAATTTTCAAGCACTCAGTAGCCAATATTTTCAGCGATAGCGTAAAATTGTTCTTATCTTGTGTATAAGTATGTGAGTAGACAGTCAGTATAGTGCCATTTCTAGGCTTTCTGCTACTTAGTCTCAGCTACAGATCACTCAATTTATCATGCCAATTCATTTCGCCCTTCTCAAGGCTGATGGACGATGGACGTACAGAGAGACATGAAGCACTGATCCTGCCTATAGACTCCGTGGGTGGAGTCCTTATCTGTAGATTTCGCCCCATTTATAGGTGGAGTGATTCTACGTATGGGATGCATTGCAGCAGAAGTTCTAGGAAGTTGAGTATACTACGCACCTCGCCGTAGTTACACTTGAGGACTCAAAAAATCAATATCTGCGACCGCCTGCTTTAGGGTAACAGGGTGAATTTTGGATCCGGAATTTTCCAGGAAGCGAGTGGTTGTGGGAGATTGCTAGGGGCAAATGGCAGGAATGGGAGGTGGCGGCAGGGTGGTAGCTGTTGGGAACCGCTTAACATGATGGCCAGAGCCCTTTGTAAACGAACCTCTGGTAGTCAGTGATGTTACCGACCGTTGTTGCAGGTTCTTTGATGTTTCGACAGTGCGGATTCACACGAAACCCCTCCTTACCGAACGCAAATCAAAGCTAGGACATCCGTCCTCACTCGTCTCGCCGCACCGAATTCTCATATATATAAGACCTGAGACGTGTTACAGACCTGATACAAGCTCACCACCAGTTAAGAATCTTGACTGGCAGGATGACTTCTCAATCAAGTTGCCTTCTTGGTCAAGGGGATATCCTCTTGGTCAACAGGGTGTCCTCTTGGCCAAGTGAGAAACTTGGTCGATGGGGTAGAACATATATTAACAAATGCATCGGTGATCTGCTGATGTCCCCTTGATATCCTGTTGTAACACCATACGAGAAGCTAGTAGCATGCGAGATGCACAAAGTAGTGGGGGTGCATGTCTACGTCACCGTAGTGCCACTACATATACGTCCAAAAGAGCGTTAATGTTTCTGTCAAATTGTACCACTATAGTGAAAGGAGTTACCTTGGGTGCACTACATCTCTGACTCAGTTTTGTAACAGCTATCTGCCGCAACTATCCATGGAGTTTTGGGCCAAGCGTGGCAAGGTTAGTAGAGAGCATTATCGCATATTATTGCGCTCGTGGTGATGCTGGCGGTAACGGGTGACTGTTATTGCAAGAGTCATAGGCTTGAAACCTAATTAGGATTAACTCATGGCAACGGCGGCAGCTTTCAGTCGCCGCCATGGCCGACACTCCCCGTCTGTATTCTCTCTATAACTAGAGCACTATAACTATCAACCTAATGAGCCATCAGTGTTCCTAAGGTTAGGCTTCACCTCGTTCAGCCAGACTGATCTTTTAGCGGCGGCAGCGGCGGCCGCCCGGCTTTTTGTAGCGCAAGCTTTTTATGACAAGGTCTAACCAGGCGGTCGGTAAATTGTTACTGCGATCTGATCTGCAGATTTTTACAAAGCTTGCCGGGCGGCCGGGCCGTTTATAAACACTGCTTCCTTCGGTCTTGTCTCGCGCCCAGATTCCAGTGGTCGCACACGATCTCTTGTTCCTTCGCGATCGCTCAACAACGAGAAGCCAAAGACGAGACAACCCGACTGTATTAATATATATTCTCTGTCTTCGGTCCTGTGCCACCCTTCTATTTTTCTGCGGTTCGGAGCTTCGGCCCTGCTGGCATGACGGAATGGAAGTTCCGTTATCAACTCCTGTTTCCTGGGTCCCGTGGTTAGAAGTGTTTGTTTTGCACAATGCAAACGGATCACCCACCGTATAAAAGGCAGCCCTGACGTTGATGTGACATCCTAATTCAATACCGATTCTAAACTACCATCATGAGCCTGCATTCGCAATATATACGACGGAAACCTCCACACATTTCTTTCAGCAACAATTCGATCCTGCCAAAATTGGGCCCTCAGGGTTTGAAAGAACGTCATTCAAAAAGAGATCCAACCCAGATAAATAGAAGGGGTCGATAGGTCCTGGCCCTTTATATACCGCCACTTTAGATTTTCTTTCGATATCACCACTCGAACCTCCATTCAATACACTACGAGCATTACGCCCTATTCACTACTTCTGTTTTTATACCCACGGAACCTGAATTCCTATCGTTGTGATATTAACATTTTTTCACCGCCCGTCGCTCACTGTGTTAATCCTTCACCACCACCAATTCTCGCCGAACCACCCACAGACCTCGAGAATCGCCTTGCAAGCCCCTGTCGAGCTCCTAAGCTCGTTCACTGTTCCAGCGAGAGAGAAAGTCCGAGCACGAGAGCATAACCGTCTCCGTACCATGTGTTTCGCCATCATAACCTTCCACAAGCTCTGCGGGCACTCCACAGCCACCTCCTCGCCGTGCGGCCAGCGCTGCCCGTTTCCCCGCCGTAACGCCCGGTCCACCAGGGACGTCCACCTCATGGCGAACGGCATGTGTATGGTCTGCGTCCTTAGCCAGGGCAGTAGACCGCAAGGTGAGGAGCGGCTGAAAGATGTGTACCGTGGCGGTAAAAAAGTTGACTCTGCGTCAAGATCGAGTGGGTTCTGGAAGGGTGTTAGAGCCAGGATTTTTGGGGGGCAACGTGAGGTTGTGGGGAAGGGAGGAGGGTGCGGGATCGAGGCGGAGGATTGGGAGAGAGATGCGGTGGAGGAGGAGGAGGAGGAGGAGGAGGAGGGAGATGAGTGGATTTTCATTGGGGATAGGGGACTTATAACGGGAATTGAAGAATTTGGAGGGTGCTAAAAAAGGGCGAATGGACAGAAGGGGGGGGGGAGGAGGAAAATGGAGGAAGAACGAGACGTGTCTTGATTGAGAAGCGATTGTTTGTTGGTCTGCGAGTCTGGGGATCCATGCAATCCTTAACCCTGGCTCCAGTCCGTTTGTGGGGACACTATTGTATTGTTGGCCATTACTATTCCACTATTCCAACACGACTATACTTAGTATATACAAAGTGCCAATAAACCCGAATATGTATTGTCTTCTCCGCTCGGACTAGGAAACTGTTCTGCGGCCATAAACCCGAAACTCCGCTACTCGTTTCCCCTCCTCTCCCCCTGTCTCTTCCCATAGTGTCCGCACTCAACCTCTCCTGCTACCCGATATATATGCACACCTTAGGCAGCTTGCGGCCTCCATTCCTCTAGGGTAGGGGCCCGACATATTCAGCCAGTTTTTTCTCATTTATTTCTCTGTATCCCACTCACTTCCCCTCCCCCTCATCCTCCACAACTCCCCCTCATCCTCCACAACTCCCCCACCGCCCACCAACACCCACTTCTCGCCATTCCCACACTCCGCTGCACTAACTTCCCACCCCTCCGCCTCAATCCCCCCCCGCCTTTCCGCACAGCCTCGCTCCTCCCAAAAACCCTTGCTTTAAGACCCTCCCAAAACCCATTCCCACCACTCGGTGCGGTCCCAACCTTCTTTCCAGCGCGGTACACATCCCGCAGCCTCTCTCCGCGATGACTGAGGGTGCAAGCCATGCACATATTGTCCGCCACAATGTGAACGTCATGGACGGACCTAATATGGCGTTGAGGGAACGGCGAGGAGGGGGCAGTGGCAGTGGAGTGGCTGCAGAGGGTGTGAAGGGTTATTGTTGCGTAAGACATTGAGGTTCTTGGGTGGTTGGTTTTATAGATTAGAGCGGCTTCAATTGCGATTTCCTTGAGAATAGATGACGGGGTCAAGTAGCGTTTCCGAAGCGTAATAAAATATCGCAACAAGAATCCGAGGAGGTATCGTTGGTCTCGCAATAACAGGAAGTAGTGGGTTTCGTGGTGTACGAGAGGAATCGTGGAGGTGTTAAAGAAGGAACGCAAGAGGCAGGAAGAGGCAGTATATAAAGTCTAAGGGTCTATTTGGTTATAGTTCTTTTAAATAGCGCTCTGGGAGTCTATTTGAACAGTTGTCGAATGAAGAAACGTGCGGAATGCTTTCCGTGGTGTATATATGCGAGTGCAGGTCCATGATGATGGCTACCTAAGGGAAAGAGGAAGTCAGGCTAAGGATTGAAAACGTCAGGGGCTCCCTTTAAATAATTGCTCCGTTTTCATCCTAAAGTATATCGTGCCAGTAGTAGAGAACAAACAGCGCTAGCCAAAGAATCATGCAAACAGAAGCCATAGAATAATAGCACGTACAGTCCCTAGACAAAAGTGTTCGTGATTAGCCGAAACACACCAAAAATCCGCGACTTCAGCAATGCACCACTCCACCACCACAAATAATGGTTAATAGATAATTTTGTGGGAGAGAGTCCCTATATAGAATTGTTGTTTCCCAGAGTTTTAGAATTTCTAGACCTAATTTGAGTGTGAAGGAGTTGCTTAAAGTCTCACTATGCCAAGAAATCGCCAAGTTTGTATGCAAAATTGCCTTTTTTGGCATAAATCTACCCCTCCCACAAAGAATCAATCATATCTCAACAACACCAGCAGCTATGGGTGTACAACTTTGTACAAAGCACAATGAGGGCTCTTTAATGGACCTCCAGCTGTCACAAAATGTAAATTTATTTTTTGGTCACACAGTACCTGCTCTGGTCTTTATTGCAAGTTTAGCAAATAGAGTTCTGACTATTGGCAACTATGGTTGTATGGTAAACTACTATATACGCATAAAGTGGCGCATACCTACAAGATGAACCCGGTAAACGAGTTAGATACCTGCAAGCAACTTCTTTCGGGCATATGCGGGTACTCATCTCGCCAAAAACATAAGGTGACCCTGGCACCAGGTGTAGGCGGCTATTCTAGGAGTAAACTCACGATGCCACACAGCGGCAGCCTCGAAGTAAAATAGCTCAAAAACTCAAGTGACAACCGACATACCATATCAAAAAATATTTCACTTGTAAAACTGTTAGTACATCTCAGGGATAAAAATAAGTGTAATGTAGTAAACACAAAGAGTGAATAGTAATTTGAATCTTGCAAGCTTGATGGTTAGGTTTACTGGGTTTTTTAATTGGCAATCGTTGTTACATGTACAGCGTTTTTGATCACAAATGTCTGCCAACTGTCAAAAATAGTGTTTAAATAGTTGGGTAATGGTACTTTAAGGATAATCTAGTTGCCACCAGGAAAGAGAAATTACTGCATGAAAAATTGTGGTTTTTTTATAAACACGTACGCGCGTCAACTGTTCTAACCCCGCTCTCACTCTAAAAGTGCTTTCTGTTGGAAATCTGCTCAACCCCATGCCCGAGTTCAGCCAAGTCCAGTTGTAGACCAGCCAATATGTTCTTGTCCTTATGTGTTTAGAGAATGAGTGGTGTCTTAATATATCATCGCTTCTGGACTTCTCACAACGCCAATCTATCATTTCCAACACTTTCACCAAATTGTATCTCTGGTCCGGACGTCAGCAGTCAGCATGGGGTGTCCGTCTGGGCGAGTTTTTGCATCAGTCTGCGTGAGGTTAGGGTGACTGAAAATCAAAAAGTTTGTCAGCACCAATGATTGTATATATGAAGAGCACAAGTACTAGAATAATTGCAAGTCCTGAAGCCTCTGAGTAGCCGCCCTTCACCCCTCCTACTCCATTTCACGGTCATTAACTCGCACTTATAAATAGCGAACCTAATTCTATGTCCCAAAAGCTGCTAGCAACAGCTGTCCGACTCCAAAACTGCTATTTGGACTAGGCCTTGTCTGGACTATGGTGGCTAGTATCCCTATACGCTCAGTTTCCTTAAATTCGTATCCTATTGAGCCTTGCAAGTTGATTAGTTGGAACGCTACTAGGGCTGAGCAGCCCTAGCTTTTGATTGGCTGACAGAATCGATCTGCACTGTTTAGACCAATCAATTTTTGAGGCTCAAAAAGGATACGAATTTAAGGAAACTGAGCGTGTAGGTAGGGGACAGTATGTTGGTTGTCGCATTTTAGGTTTTGAACTTTTGTACTTCAAGGCTGCCGCCTACGCAGGAAAAGAGCCGGGGTTCCCGCGCCGAAAAGTCAGTACTACAAACAATTGAAGTCAGACTCGTATTCCAGGTTGTACCGTTTAAACTCCCTTAATTCGACTTTTCGCTAAGCAACGGAAGATTACGGTTAGCAGATTCTATCCCAAATAGGGTCTTTTGGACGAAATACTGGCGTGAGTAAGACTCTAAGACTAACTGGACATTAACCGTTGGTGGGCCCGAATTTTAGGACTCTTGGAGAGCATAAATCAAGGACTGTAAGTCGTATAGGTCTAAGGTTTTAACCGGAAGTCTGTCCTACTCGGCAAGCATTGTGAATACGTAGAAGCCCTGTGGTCCCTATACATATTAGCATAGAGCTTGATAACCCTAGACATAGTAGCTCGCTATCATGCTTAGATCCTACTGTGCAGTGTAGATAGAGGTTACATAATATGTACCACTGTCACCAGTGATGATACCCTGATACCCAACTGCAACAACTACCGTGTGTAGTCAATAGGCCCCAACGAGGTCTAGGTTTGCTGACGCAGGCTGCCTGGTCGGATGTAACGTAAACCAACTTGTAGGTATCGCTACAAGCTTATGATAATCCGTCCAGGAACGAAACTAAGGGCTTATGAGATAATAGTTTCTACTCTACGGTATCGGTAATTCTCGTGGAATCTATATAGCCCCGAAGTTTTTCTCCACTATGAAACTGAGCAGCTATTTCATCCATCCGCCCAATGTCTCCGTTACTCTCAAATACGCGTAGCAGAAGGCCTCAGAAAGGCCAAACTGCGGTCGAATACAACAGTAATGTTGTCACTGGCCATCAATATGTGCCGATCATTCTACATACCGCTCCAACTATTTCAACGTTCAACAAGTCCTATGACCCACACTCCGCGATCATTGAGGAGTATGACGACAAAGATAAGCAAGAACTTGATGTCATGTGGATGAAGCCGTGGAGGAAGAAGGCGTTGCACCTTCTACCGTTAACTTTGATCGTGCCATTTTTCCTGAGCGTTTGGGCGACGGTTGTTCAAGTGCAGATCTTGAAACAGTTTCAGAGAGGGCAAGGAGAAGCTCCGTCTGGAGGAATAATCATGGTTTGGATCATGATGGCGGCCGAATTAGCACTCACAAGTAAGGACTCATATGTGTATACTCCCGGGTACGTATTGTTTCCTAATGCGCAGAAAAGTTCCCAGAATCATGCAAACCATTGGGAAGTTCAACTCAATATTTGGGCACTGGCGGCAGCGACTCCGGCTGCTCGGTCAAAACTCGCAGAGACACTTTTTTCGCTACTTGGAAGTCATGAAAGACATGGCCGACTCCACATGGTGCTCCGGCTCCGGCTGGATCATACGCCGGCAGGCTGTGAATGATATTGGAGGCCGCCTTCCCACCGACACTCTCACAGAAGATATTTACAGCTCGGTGCTACTTCTAGCAGAAGGGTGGAGGAGGCATACATCCCCGAAGCGTTGCAGTACGGACTGATGCCGGAGACCTTCTACGGGCATATCAAGCAGTGGACAAGATGGGTGAGTTACTGGAATATATTGGGGTCTTTTACTACAGCTTGTGCTAACTTCCGCCCCGGAAAAAACATCGGCAATTGCCAGGTCGCGCTCGGCATGCGCTTGTTCATACCTAAATCTAGGACTAGAAAGCTCAATTTCAAAATGCGGTTCATGGGCTTTACGTACGGACTGATGGTGTTCAGCCCGATCATAGGCATAACCAACATGATCCTCATGCCCACCTTTCTGTTCACTGGGCTCAACTTAATGTATTTCCAGGACGTATCACAGATGCGGCTGCTGCTACGCATCAAATGCTTGATGATACAGGCCACCTGCGTACACGATATACACTTGTCGATCATTACTGGTTATCAGCTCTGCATTCCAGAAGGGTGCAATTCGATCTAGATGACACCTTGTAAGGAAAACTTGGACAACATTTCGCTGCAGCAAGCCTGAGCTAATTTCGAAATAGACCATACAATCACAATTATACGGTCGTTCATTCTTCCTTCGCGGCTCGGAGGTAAGGTATCAGACTTTACTCCCACCGGCACAATCCGGGACATCTTAAACGAATGCCACTTGGGTTCCCGTTCTCCCCTCTTCCACCATCTCAAAAACATGCTTATCGACTGCGGCGCGCTTTCCACCTAATCTTCATCATCTTCTGCATCGTTGGCGTCATGAAGCGAATCCACCGCTCTTCCACATCTACCGCGACGACCCGCATCACCTGTGGATAGATCTTCTTCTCATAGTGGCATGGCCGCCGCCATGCTGGTTTCAATCGGTTACCGCTTGCCTTCAGCCATTGCAATATGCTTTTTCCCGCCGGACGTACCAGAGCGTTGCGAATCTCTGGACCACGATCCAACCACTGGAGTTGCGTACCCCACGAAGAAAGCGAAGCAACCGGCGTGGACGATGAAGGAAGCCAGGTATTCTCAATTCTTCTACTTGATTGCAGTATACACAACTGGTGTTTTTGCTAGTACCTGGTGGATATGATTGGGGGCGACGTTGGATATGGATAGATATAATCGGGCCCTTACCTAAAATAGAAGCCAATAAGAACGTAGCTTTGTTCCCTATCACATGAGACTAGCCTATACCTAGTAGAATAGAGGCGTTTGATTCGTTTTGTTTGTTTGTTTTAATCACTCTGCATGCATTCTAAATAGAGTATGGCAGTACTTAATCACCCTCCCCCTCCGGATGGCCGGCTAGATGGGGGAGCACTCCTTCTTCTACCCTGGCATTTGATTTGTTTGTAGCCGGCAGTTTTTTGATATGGGGGTTGGAAATTGGATAGATAGAATTAGTTGGAGTTGAACGCAAACAAAGAAAAGGGGAGGAATAATGAATCAGTTTACTTTGCACTCTAAACTGTTCAACATAAAAGTTAGAATAGAGATGAGAGCCAACTCAAATGGTGTACAAAAGTGGGATATAAGTATTGTATATTGGATAGTGTTCCATCGGCAAAAGTGCAAATCAACTATATAGTGTAGTCGAATCGTGTACGTAACCGACTATCATACATGGCTTGGATCTTGGGCTAAATTTTCCATTGCGTTGCGGCGCGGGGATAAGTCGCCTGGCGCAGCAGCTGAATCGCCGAAGATGGTGGAGAGGAGCTTTGTACGAGATTCCATTGCCATCATTGTCGTGAGAGGGCTTGCCAAAAGACTGCGCTACGCGCAGCTCATAGCAAGCTTCCCATGGACCCCTGCGCGACGCACAGCCTATAGTCATCCATAGTCGGTCCATAGACATCTGCGCATGGGCCTATGGAAGCATTTACGGCCGGTGGGTCTGTGAGTGGACTACCATCGGACTCATCGGCAAAAGTGCAAATCGACTATAGGCTGCGCTACGCGCAGCTCATAGCAAGCTTCTCGTGGACCCCTGCGCGACGCGCAGTCTATAGCCATCCATAGTCGGTCCATAGACATCTGCGCGTGGGACTATGGGACTATATACGGCTGGCAGTCGACAAACCTCAGCCAGTTTTGACTGCCAATAGGCTTCGCTGGTGCTGACACACTCATTGAGAGAATCTTGCGTGGCCGCTTCCGAGCCCGCTTGAGAGCCTGGTTGAGAGCCGGCTTGAGAGCCTGATTGAGAGCCTGATTGAGAGCCTACTTGAGAGCCTGCTTAAGAGCCTGTTTGAGAGCCTGCTTCAGAGCCTGCTTCAGAGCCGTGCTTGAGAGAGGCGAGCTTCGGCAGGAGTAGCGTTTCCAGAGGAATCTTTGGGCCGATTGAACTCTGAGTTTGTGGAAGCTTTGGCCAATAGAAGGCTTAAGTCTGTTGATGCTTTGACATTGACGTTGACGTAGCCAACCTACTTGACTAAGTGCATTCGGTACCATCACCATCACCATCACCATCACCAGCACCATCACCATCATCACCATCACCATTATCACCATCAGCCCCGGACCGAATGCGTACGCATACGCCCAAAATTGACAGGAAACTGGCTACAGATTCCGCTGTGAAAACTGAGTCGGAGATCTGCTCTCCCCGAGATCCAATTGTCTACCGTTCCTGCAGAATCTAAGGCTGCAATTTTCAACACCATGACCTTGAGGCATCGTGAGATCTTTTCATGGTGGCCGCGCTAAAGATAAGGTTCAGACTACCATATCGACCGACGTCATGATTTCGGCCAACATACGCCGCCTGCCACCTGCCACACGCCACACGCAGCCCGCCGCCCGCCAAACACTTCCCGCCATACGCCACCAGCCTCACGCCTCCCGGTACCTGGCGTCTGCAACTCAGCAAGTCTCTGGATCGAACACGCAGGAGCATACATGGGAGCATATAGTCAAGTGAGTTTGGGTGTGTCTTGCCGCTTGAGAGTGTACTTGGGAGCGTAGAGCCAAGTAGGCTGGGAGTGTGTCATCGAGTGCAATTGGAAGTGTACTTGAGAGCGTTCTCGGGAGTGTGCTTCAGAGCGTCTTGAGAGCTTACTTGGGAGCGTACAGTCAACCAGGCTGGGAGTGTGCCATCGAGTGCAATTGGGAGCGTCCTTGAGAGCGTTCTCGGGAGTGTGCTTGAGAGCGTCTTGAGATCTTACTTAGGAACGTATAGTCAAGCAGGCTGGGAGTGTGTCATCGAGTGCAATCGGGAGTGTACTTGAGAGCGTGCTCGGGAGTGTGCTTGAGAGCGTCTTGAGAGCTTACTTGGGAGTGTACAGTCAAGCAGGCTGGGAGTGTGCCATCGAGTGCAATTGGGAGCGTCCTTGAGAGCATACTCAGGAGTGTAAGTGAGAACGTACTCAGAGTGTACTTAAGAGTGTCTTGAGGGCTTACTTGAGAGCGTAAGTCAAGCAGGCTGGGAGTGTACAATCGAGTGCAATCAGGAGTGTACTTCAGAGCGTACTTGGGAGCGTGCAATGAAGTGCATTTGGTAGTTTGGCTTCAAGTTTGTTGAATGCAGCATGATGTATAGTATCAAGCGCACATAATCGCATGCGTATCATAGTAATCTAGTCAATGCGCAGGTCCATAGGACCTCATAGTGCCACGCGTCAAATATGCTATGGATTACCGTCCCAAAAGCAGCTTCTCTATGAGTTACGCGTCGCGTAAGGTCATTTTTCCCGGTGGTTGATAATAGACTTCCGGTGGCTGGAAGGGGTCTGTGAGAACTACTGCACAATAAAATTCACACTAATATATAAGCTTTTACTAACGAATACAGTTCTTTTAGCAGCACATCTAGGCCATCGGCCAAACCGTAACCCCACACTGCAAACCTAAATTCCCTTCTTTCGCCAAACCTACAGACACCATCCCCTAGAATCTTACTGGCAATTCTACCCCAGGTGCCGTGCATTCCACTGTAAACTAGTTAGCATAGGGCACCTGATCTCAGGTATACTTCCTTACCTTACAGATAATGACCATCCTTCAAAATCCTCCGAGTCGTTGTTGTTGTTTAATCATACTGTATTCACTCTTACTAGAGTATGACAGGACCTGAATAACCCCCTCCGCCTCCGGGCGAGCCGGCTAGATGGCGGAGCTCCTCCCCCGCTACCCTTCATCCCCGCTGACAAATGAAAGTTGAGAGATAGACCAGAAAAGAAAAGAAAAGAAAAGAACGTAACGTATATGAGTCCACTGCCGCCTCCCCCCCACACCTGAGTCAGCCTCTACGCCCGCTCCATACCGCCATTCATTTGGGCGGGAACTTCCCGACTTCAGTAGCCGCCAGGAAGTCCATCACCGCTTGGTCGCATTCTTCCATGGTAAACAGCTCAGAGATCTGCACATGTCGGCATCTGCCTGCTTCCTAGCCTGTCACTTTTCCCACCGCTTTCCAGAGCACTTTCTGCTGGTCTCTCCACCGGCTGCAGTGGCGGAAGACGTGCTCCCGCGTCTGGGCCGCTGTCCCTTCGCACCACCAGCATTTATCGTCCTCTCGGTGGCCGAACCGTTTTAGGTAGACTCCAGTCGGTGCATGCCCGGACTTTAGTCGGTAGAACCTGGTAGCCAGCGACTTCACGCTTGTCATCGGAACAGGTCTCTTGGTCCCCATCTTGCCCTTGAGTCTGTAGCTGAAGTGCTTGCTGCACTTGTCGGCCTCCCACTTCGCCTTGGCTGCCGACCTTTCCTCGGAGATTCGTCTAGCTCTATTCGAGGCCGAGGTGTATGGCTGCTCTCTTACCGTGCTTCCGCTTCCATCTCGGGCTAAGTTCGCCTGGCGGTCTGCTTCTTCGTTCCCGGGGATACCGGAGTGTCCTGGGACCCAGTGAATCTCGGTTGCAATGCCGTGGGCGAGGAGAGCCTGCGCCCTTCGGTTGATCCGCCTCGCTAATCGCTGCCCTGGGCCCGGCTCCAAGTGTGCCGTTCGTCGGATTGCGGCCTGTGAGTCGCTAAAGACTGCCACCGTCTTCACTCCGTGCTTTTGCAATGTCTCTCTCTTCTCAATCGTCACCTCAAGCGCGAGTCCGATCGCCCACAGCTCGGCATCGAAGACCTCCATACGTCCCGTGCCCAGATAGCTTCGGCGGGACCTCCATTGATTTCCGTGTTTGCACACTGCTGCGGCTCCCACTCGGCCATCGTCTGAGCGCGATCCATCTGTCCACCACATCCAGACCCCCGCTCCGACTTTGGCTTCTTTCTCTCTTGCCCAGCGCAAATCCTCCGAGTCTTGCCACACCTCTAAAGCCACTAGTTTTTCCTTCATCTTGTCAAGATTTTCCTCGCATACTGGAAAGGCCATCGGTTTTGGGAGGCTTATACATTGAACCACCTTGCCGTTTTGTCTTGTGATATCTAGAACCTTATGTCTGATTAAGCCCATGGCAATATCTGACAATCCTGGTGTTGTATATACACTATCCCACATCTCCTGATGCCTCTTGTATATTGCTGCGATGGCCAGTTATTGTGCAGCAGCCATTGGAACGATCACTCACCACTGGTGATTATGGAGTTAAATAGCAGTGCTTGTATAGCCTTGCCAGTGGCAATGTAGGTGTGGAGGTGCCACTGGAGAGCGGTTGCCATTAGACAGACGAACTCAGGTGACATTTGCACCAGAAAGCGCGAATCTTAGACGCCCAGGAATTTGTTCCCATTGAAAAAACAGTGGTAAATAGCAGTGGCGATGTAGCTACTAAAGTATGGCTCCTTGCAAGTCTGACGATAAATATCAGTATTATTCCTGCTAGTGGATGTATGATACCTACTTCCGCGTCTTTCTTCTCAAAGATGTATCGTTCTTTGTCGAATAGCCAGCGGACCTTACCCTTCCTCGTTGAGACCTCCATCTCCAGGAGTTTGTTTGTTTGTAATCATATTGCATTCGGCCGCTAGCGGCCATGGCATATCCCGTACACATATCCTCCCCGCTTCTTCCGTAACATAAAAGAAACAAAAGCAAAGTCGCGAGTCCTCTTCCCCCCAAAACAAAAGAAACCGCCAACAAAAACAACATCAAACTTTTACACCCCCCCATCACTCGACTCCTCGTGATCTGAGTTCTCCGCCTCCTCCGCCACTCCGCTAATTCTGCCAACATCTGTAACTGAAAGGAAATCCAACAGTGCCCACGTACATTTTTCTTCTGCAAAAACAAGAGACATCGGCAAACTAATCTTCGGCTTTTTCAACACTTTTTCAACCCCCTCATACCCCTCTTCCCCCTCTTGCCCGTCAACCCAAAGTCGCTTCTGTTCTCGTTTCCATCTTTTACACCATTTTAACAGGTGATCTCTCGTTTGATACTCGTGCCCACACCACCAGCACTTCATATCTCCTCTTTTTCCGATACGCCGTAAGTATTTCCCCAAAAGAGCATGTCCTGTCTTAAGTTGATAAAACCTAGCCGCAATCGACTTCCGGGATCACATCGCAGCACTATTACCTCCCCTTTTCACCAAATCATACCGGTAACTGTGCTTTGACTTTCTCCCCATCTCTTGTATTTTCTTTTTACTTTCCTCCCACTTCAATTCGGTCAACCTCCGATTGATGTGGGCGAAAGAAACATAATTTAAATATGGTAGCGGATTTTGTGTCTCGGTCTTCTTTCCTCGACTCTTATACGCCGCCTTCGTTGCTTGTTGGTCCGCTTTTTCGTTGCCTTCGACTCCCTTATGGGCGGGTACCCACCGGTATTCCACCTGGATATCTTTTCTTAACAACTCGCTTTCCCATATCATCGTTCGTAACGCTAGCACCTGTCCTGGGCCTGGCTCATCCGATTGTATTCTTCGTAAAGTCGCTTGGGAGTCCGTAAAAACCGTCACTCTCATCGCTCCTTCCTTGTCTATAATCTCGTTCGCAATTTTCACTGCTTCCGACATCGCATACATTTCGGCATCAAATGCCTCTTTTTGTCGACCCAGATGTATCCTCCTCTTCTCCCATTTTTCTCTCTTCCATACCACCGCACATCCGGTCCACTCATCTTCTTTCCTCGCTCCATCAGTCCAAAGAACCAGGCCCTCTCTTTCCATCATCGCTTCTCTCCTGGCCTCTTCTTCGTCCTGTATAATCACTTCGCCTTTCAGGCTCTTTCGAGATTCCGGTAGTGTTGTCGTTTCGTAAATCCTCCGTTTACAAAACTCCTCCGGGATCAACTCATCAATCCCCTCCACCCTCTGACACACACTTCCTCTCGTCTCTAACATTCGCCCTCCTCCTTTAAAATCGGGCATCATCATCTGCCTTACTTTATAGCGCCTTAAACGGTTATTAAGAATAGGCTCTGCCGGTCGTAACCCTGCATCATTCATAAGTGCTCCTTGAGGTGTCGTCCTAAAGCATCCGGTTACCCTTCTGCCCTGTTCATTCAACACTTTTTGTATCTCCTGAGCCCTATCTTTTTGTCCTCGCCACCACAGTTCACTCCCATACAACATCACCGCTTGAACTGCCGCAACTTGAATTCTTTGACAACTTCCCGGGTTCAATCCCTTTTTTACCATTAAGGATCTCACCCTATTCTGCGCTCTCCTAGCCTTCGCCAGGGTTCTCTTTGTATGATCGTTCAGTGTCAGCATATCATCTAGCCACACTCCCAACCATTTTGTCGCTTCCTTGTTGTATTGAACCTCATGCTTTCCCACTCTTATTCGAGCTTTCATCTTCGGTTCTTTGTTGCCCCTCTTGCGAGTGAACAACATCGCTTCGGTTTTTTGAATGTCAAACTGACAGGCGTTTTCCTTCGCCCAATTTTCTGCTCCTTCGGCGCATCTCTCTAATCTCTGTGTGCATTCCCCCACATCCGCCCCCTCTACCACCCATGCCACATCATCAACAAAAGATATGCCCTCGCTTTCGCAACTTTTCTCTTTTTCTTCAACTTCGCCGAATAACCCCGAAAGGTATATAACGAAAAGAGCTGGCGATACTGGCGACCCCTGTGGAACTCCCGTTTCCACATCCATAATATCTCCTTCTCTTCCGTCCATCGACATAATCACTTTTCTTTCTTCCATAAAATTTTCCACCCATCTCACCAGATCGGCTTCGAACCCCATTTCTTCCATTCTTTTTATCAAGTTCCCCTTTGCCACATGTGGAAAGGCTCCCTTAACATCCATCAACAACACAGCCGCGGTATTCCCCCTCCCCCATGCTTCTTCAACTCTCTTCATCAACCTTCCAACCGCGTCTATTGCTGACCTTCTCTTTCTGCATCCAAACTGTCCATCGTGAAGTAACTGCCTTCGCTCACACTCCTCTGCTATTGCGTTTGCTGCCACCTTCTCGACCACTTTTCCCAGACAATTTAACAACGTAATCACCCTGTATGCTTTGGCGACTCCGTAATCTGGTTTATTCGGCTTCGGTATAACCACCCCCCTCGCTTCTTTCCAAACTCGTGGGTGTATCCCTAACCTAAATGTTGCTTTAACAATCGCAATTATTCTCGGGGCATCCCACTCCCACAATAACCTGATTGCCTTAAATCCCAATCTGTCCGGACCGGGAGCCTTCTTCACTGATTGATCGAACAGAGCCACTCGGATGTCCTCATCAGTAATCTTCTTCCACATTCCTCCTCCCTCTTTTTGGGCCTTTCTCTCCACACCCTTCAAAGGTTTCGGAAATGCTTCTTCTTTAATTAACTCTGCTTTGTCCTCCCAGGATTCCGCCACCACTCCATCCCTAGATTTCAAAGCCTTCGTCGTCTGCTGGCCTCCCGGTTTTGTGTACCTCAAGGCCTGCCATACCTGTTCCTTCGTTGCGGAAGATAGAAAGTCTTGCCACATTTTCGTTTTCGACTGTCGGATCATTCTTCGGACGTTGCTTCGCTGCTTCTTAACCTGTTGCTGCGTCGCTTCCCCCCTTCTTCTGGCCCTCTATAGCGAGCCCAAAATCCTTCTATTTTCTGCGATCTCCTCGTTCCACCACCTCTTAGATCTCGCGCAAACTTTAACTTTTTTGCAGCACCTATTGAGATGATTAACAAAATTCCGCTGTATCCACTCAGCTTCCTTCTGTAACTCTTCCCCACTGCTATTCTCGGTCAAAACGGGTCTCCCTGAGCTCTTATCATTCCAATATTTTTTAGCTTTTTCATAATTTTCTTTTTCCTCCTCCGACTTGAGCCCATCAATATCCCATCCTGTAACCTTTCTCGATACTTTGGCTCCTTCCCCTTCGTCCCATCTTAAGTGGGCACACACAATTGCGTGATCCGAAGTAGTTGCCAAATCTGTAGCTATTTCCAAATTGTCGGCCATCCCGGCTTTCGTTATGAAAAAATCTATTAGCGATTCCGAAATCTCGCCGTTTCTCGTACTCCTATGGGTTGCTTCCCCATCGGTAACATCCGTCAATTCATACTGATCCATAAGATTCGTTAGAAAGACGTCATCTCTTTTCGGTGGGCATTCCGGATCCCATCTGTCACTGTGAGCATTCCAATCTCCTCCTAACAGGATCTTGTTCCGCCCCATAATCTCTCTCCATCTTGCTGTCTGCGCCGGTCTGCCTTGACTTCTCACCCCCTCCACCTGCCTCCGCTGATCGTACACATTCACCAATCTCATTTCTCTCCCTGAGGGATATTTTATATCAAACACCTGTACATCTCCGTCTCCCCCCATATCCACTTCCGAAAATTCCAGGTGCGTATCTCTTCTTATCGCGGTCATGGTTCTTCCTCCCCTGACCAATCTATATCCTGGGTGACTAATGTTGTATCCCTCCTTCTCCACTACCGGTTCTTGCAACATCACAACATCAGCCCCCCAAACAATTCCCTTTTCCAACGCAATCATCGTCGCCTCATACCCCCTCCCACAATTATGCATTATGCATTTCACCATGATTTCTCGGGGGTTTCTGAGGTCCCTGCGTCGGAGTCTAGCTCGGTCATCACCTGTGTCGAAACAACTTGGACTTCCGGCTCCTTATCTTCTGGCTCGTTATCGTTGCCAACTTTCTCCCCGGCTTCTGCTGTGGAAGGTCCCCCATCCTCAACTTGATCCGGCTTCTTCTGCTGATCTGTCGTCACATTCCGGCGTTCTCCCTCTCTCTCCTTCCAGGTTCGCCTTTCTTCCCTCGCTTTCTTAATGGCTTCCTGTTTTTTAACACAAACATTAGCCTTCGCGATATGATTGCCCTTGCAATTGACGCATTTGTCGACATTATGGGTGCAGTTCTGTCCTGCATTCGCTTTGCAACCTACTACGTTGCACTTATGATCCTTCGTTAAATGTCTTCCTGCACACAACATGCAAGCCGGCATCTCCAAAGCCCCACATTTCGCCTCAACATGTCCCCATCTGCTACATACTCCGCAGAAAGAATCCAGTCCGGCAGTCATAAACCTCTCCACATCATACTTCACTCCTGCCGCCCTCAATCCTCCCTTCAAAACTTTTTCGGCCATTTTACTACCCTTGACCGCAAACACGACCGACGATGCCTTTTTTCCCTCCGACTTCTTTTTCTGCACATCTTTCGGTCCTCCAATCCAGCTGATAGCAAGGGGCAACACCACCCCCTCATTCTCAGCCTGCAATTCTGATCTCAATTTCTCCAGTCCTCCCCCTGTCTTCTTCCCCAAATACCTATCGAAATTGACACCGTGCATCTTAACTTTCTCCCAAAGTTCATTCGTTTCGATGTCCACAATTCCTGCGTCCACCTTTCTCGCGGCCTTAATCACGATCTCCCTGTACTTAATCAGCATCTCAGCAGTTGCCCCAGGGGTCGTAATCGTTGATAAGCATCCTCGAGTATTCTTCGTAACTCCTTGGATGCGCACAAAATGAGGGACCTTTGCCTCGAAGAGTGCTCTATTCACCTCCGAGGAAATGTCCAAATCTTTCTTCTGAGAAAGTGGGAGTCCGTTATCTCTCTTAAGTGTTACCCTCCTCTTCTCCATCGAGTTCTGTCCTGGGGGGACCGGCTTCATCTCCTCCCTCTTTTGTTGACTTCTTCTCACCTCCGTAAAGCCGTCCCCCTTCTTCTTACTTTCACCCTGACGTTGTTGTTGCTGTGCTTGTCTGGGTTGTTTCCTTGGTGGCGGTGGGGCTGCCGCTCTCTGCGCCCACGTCTCCTTCTTCTTTTCTTCCGGTTTTTTAATCTCCGGCTTCTTTATTTCTGGCTTCTTAACCTCCGGCTTCTTAATCCCAGCCCTTGGTCCCTTTGGTACCTCCTGTACCTCCGGTTTTTTCGCCTCCTTCTTCTTTTGTTGTGGTACCGCTGGTGCCACCGGCTTTTTCTTCAGAATCGTAACCTGTCCCACCTCCAGACGCGGAAACTCCTGCCTAACTCCTCCCGGGGGTATAACCGGCGCATGCTTGGATTGCTCCAGCGCTGGCTCATCCACCTCCATTTCTATCCGGATCGCCCTCTCCACCTTCGCATTCTCTTTCTCCGAGAAGGTCGCTCCCGGCTCAAACTCGATCTCGCTCATATCCTCCTCCTCAGGGGTGGCTTCTACCTGTTTCCCCCTTCGGATTTCATCTTTCTTCCTGCTTTCTTCCGCCATATTCTCGAACCTCTCAACCACCCTCTCGGTTAATTGGTCCACCATTTTTTCCATGCAAGCACTCATTGCATTTTCAATCACCTTGGCCATATTCACCGGCGCAACCTTAGCCAATTTTTTCTCAATCTTGATCAGCCTCTCATCAAGCTTCTCTGTCCTAGCCTCATCGTACTCCCGACTCAGCCCCACCTGTTCTTTAATTTCCATACCGAGCTTTTTCACGCTCATCACTGCCGCGTCAGTATGGTTCTGTCTTGCTGCAATATGGTTTGCCTGTTCGCCACACCATTCTGCATACTTTCCGTCGTAATCCTCTCTTCCTACCATAAAATCCCTCAGCCCATTAGTGTTCCGAAGATACTCACCAATAAATGCCTCCAGATTAGCTGGCTCCTTCTCATTCGTCAACCGCTCTGCAGGCTTGGCCCAATCAGCCTCCAACTTTCTCCTGCTTGGCGTCTGCGGCATATTCGGGATTGGTCGCTCGGGCGTTTCCGGCCTCCTGACTCCCTTCCCCTTATTGCGCTTTTTTCCCTTCTTCGTTGGCGTCATGTAGGGTTCCTCGTCCCTCCATTCCACCTCCGTCATTGCTTCGTCACTAGCTTCGCTGTCGTCACTAATTTCGAATTTTCTCGGAATGGGTGTGTAGACTCTCCGGGTCTCTTCCATTCCCCCCTCCTTTCCGGCGTGTTGGCTGACATTCTCCTCCGCTTGAATGTACTTGCGCGCGATAATTCCAACACTCGCCCTGGGAGTCGAAAAAGGATCCTGGGGGAGAGCGCTCGGAGGTAGGCCAAGAAGACTTCCCTCATAGTTCGTAGATGGCAGGGGGGACTGAACCTCCTCCCTTGGTGTTTGCGATGGGAAGGAAATTTCGCTTCCCCCATAGCTCGTAGTCGGTGGTGGCGACAATGAAGAATCGTCGCTCGCAATCGTATGAACTGCGTGTGTATGCCTATTTCCATACTCATCAATAACATCGTTCGCTCCCCAAATCGGTTCGATAACTTGGCTCGGATGTCCCTCTGCCCTCACTTCGGCATTATGAATCCTCACCCCCTGGTTGTATTGTTCTCTGGTCAAAGTGACTGCCGCCGGTTGCACTTCTCCCCTCTCCGTCCTACCCTCCTGAGCGATCTCAGAAGTAGTAGCTGTCCCGTCCGGGTCCTGAAGGCCCCTCGCGATCTCCATTTGCGCTCCAATACCGCTGCTGGAAGTTTGAGACTCCTCGGGGGTAGACCCCTTAGCCATCTCAGCTTCTTCTTCCATTTTCTTATCCAGACGGTCCTTAGCCTTCTGGAAGGTAGATCTTGCTCTGAAGAGACTCATTTTGGCTTCTTAGTAAGTGAATTCAAAGAAAACACCTGAAAACCGAAGCAAAAGTTTTCTGACGATAGTAGATTTGATTGGACGATAAGGGTCTTGGCAAAACTAGAAGATGGTGTGGTGTGTTGTCGGAGGTATTTCTCCATCTCCAGGAGTTGGTATATCTCTTTGAGTTTTATGCTGATCTGCGAAACTGCGGTGCTCTCATCGTGATCGTCGGGCTGATAGTTTGTTGCTTGGACGTTGCTAGAGCTGGAGAGCTTGGGAGAAGGTGGTGCTGCGTTCACAATTTGATTGGAGGCGTTGAAAGTAATAGTATTTTGGCCCTCCGTGTGGCAGCGGTAGTAGAGCCAGCGAGCACTGTCTTGGGCTTCGCTGGAGAAGTAGCCGGTCGACAGATAGTCGCCCTGGCAAAGTTCTCCCGCCCAACGCTCTCCTAAGGCGTCAAGGACAACATCCCCTGCATTAATATTACCGTCTAGATAAAGAGCAATTCAGTATATATGCGACCTAATGCTCAGTGTTGGTTACTCACGTGTCTGATGCGCAGTCATATTCCCTGCATTCATGGCGGCAAATAATCCGATCGGTTCGGTCCATGTAGATCGGAACGAGACCCAGGCATCGTCTGATGTCTTGTATGAGAATGAAGACTTGTATGAAGATGGTGGCTGTATGAGGATATGCATCAGGACCAGGGTGATGCGTCTCATGTCAGATAGAGCATACGCGTACGCATATGGGAGGTTGTACATATACGGGCCTTTGAGATAGAGAGGATTAATAAAGTCAATCAACAAGTCAAAGAAGCATCCAAAGTAACAGGCAGCGATCATGATCACACCAGTAAGCCGGGGTTTCAGTCCACGTCCCGTCAGATTGGACCGCTTGAGCACAGTTTTTCTGTGCACCCGGAACCGCAAGTGTAAGAAGTTTAGCTGCTGTACCTGTCAGGTCTTCATTGTAGATGGCAAGAGAGCCGGTAATCATGCCTTCATTAGTGACGCCTTTTCCATCACGACTCCAGTCAGCATTTAATCAAGGAAATAGGAGGAGGAAGAAGGGAAAAGGGGGAAGGGGAGAATTCTAACAGTTCCAATTTCCGTTAACGAACAGAAACCACATATTAGTCTCATAGGCCTCGATACCCTTCTAGAGACCAAGGGAGATGATAGACCACATGATAGCATCCCGTTGAGTGGTACTCCACGCATCGTAATGCCAATCGTAGGCGTAAGCAAAAGCAGTGGTGAATTCGCCGATGTCAAGCCAGTGCCTATAGTGTCATCAGAACAGTGCTGAAACTAAACCTGGAAACGGCAGAAACATACTGAGAATTCCAGTTATCACCTGCAATTCCAAAATACTGCGTAGAAGAATTTCCAGGAGCCACAACAATCTCTTCCCAGGTGCGATCGACCCACTTAGTATTATATAAGGTTCGTGACTGCTCTTTTAGACTTCACACTTTGCTCTTCCCTTCCCTATGCATCTTGGACCTTTAGACCTGTACCTAGTCATCGCATAATAGCCAATACGCACGGTTCTCCCCTTCATCGTCGCAACATAATGATCCATCGATTGAGTAGTTAGTCGGTGGCATGCCATAATACTCGGCTGCTCGCTCATAGATTGCCTTGTTCCAGCTCGTGAGATACGGATCCGCCGCGATAAATGCCGGGAGGCGCTTCCACTTGTAGCTGGGTGCAAACAGCCTTGGATGATCGGCTCGAACATTACCAGTACTCGTCGGCGCACCTAGATCTAGACTCCAGGCAAGATGAGAGTTTGTTCCGACTGTCGGAGCAGACAGACGTCCCAAATCTCCGGTGTTGTAGATGGACACCGTAAGAGCTGCAGGAACTGACCAGCTGTGTCTGCTCCAGGGAGTTCCTCTAATTCATTCATTTTGCGTCCTAAAGGCGCTGTGGAGCTCCTGCCTGGCGTACTGACATCGATCTGGATATATAGAACCATGAGCACCAAAAGCGTCGCAGACATCCTGGCCCAACGAGTCCTGCGCGCTCGGACAAGTATACTGCCCTTTACTGAGGGAAACATTATTTTAGCGAGTCTAAAACTTGCGGCTATGGGTGGAGTGGTAATAGAAGAAAGAGTATAAGGATGACATAAGATAGGTCCGCTGTTGGGTTGAGTAGAGACAGCTGGAGTAATCGATGATGGGGCGGAGCTATATATTCTTACCCTTACCCTATGTGCCAAGCGAGACAACGAAGTTTACGAATTTCGTACATTACTGATACTTAATAAAGTACGTGCTGGTATTTCACATGGCTGTTCAGATGCTGCATCCGCATAAATGTTTGCCATCCAAAGAGTGTCCACAGGCTAGCCCCATCCGTTAACACAGTTGCTGAAGCGGAATGTCTTCATTACAAGGCATCACATACCATTTGCAGCTTACATAGGGGCAAAGCCACAGTCCCAATAAAGTAATTGTTATTGCTCTATGCCTTAGATATTGGACTTACAAACCCCTTGTCATGATGGATAGCATGACCCAGCTCATGGTTTCCTAGTGGGCAGAATACCCCGGATCAAAGTTTCACCGGCTCGCTTAGGCAGTATTAGCATTTGATGAAATTTTTATACATGGTAGGCCGGGGCAGGGGCATTGACTTAGGGGAGGAGGCTCAATTCACTACGAATCAACACTTTCTCCCCGCGTTATACCCTGTTTAATACATAGCGCACTGATAATTCCCAATTTCCTGGGGGTTTCTACCAGAAATTGGGAGTCCAGATTGATCATGCCAGACCCGAGTACTGTACCGGCCACTGAGGTCCGGACGTCAGCAGTCAGCACGGGGTGTCTGTCCAGCTGTTTATATGCCTCTGTCAGCGTCAGCAGGCCAGTATCCAAGCAGTAAAAGTTGTCAGCACCTTCAAGTTCAATTCTATATAATACATTTAAAACAGAATCCATATACTGGGTGGGGTAAAGGGTGGATTAAGTGTGAAAATACCCGTTCTCCCTGCACTTATGACAAGCCACGAATTGAGAACTTCTTCCATGCACTGCCATCATTTCCATAACCCTGTCCATCTCTTCTGCAGCCTTCAGCACTGGCTGTCCAAAACGATATTATTTGTCAGCAGCAGACAGTGTCCGAGCCTCAGTGGCCGGTACAGTTCAACGGCGTAGATATGCGAATGATATATTTATCTCAGTATTTTCTGTTAGATACAATTATTTTCAATTCCTAATTGTAGAAAGTGATATATACAACACCTTGCAGCTCATATGATGACGATTTGATGTTAACAAGGCAGGTAATTAACTATAATATCTCTTTTAAATATGACACATTACAACTAGGTATACATATATCCAATAATTGGTGTTCTGCTATGACAGGAAATAGTGGACAAAACTTTAATTTCCGTATGTTTTCATATTCTCAAGTGTTTTCAAGTTTAGTGGTACCCACCAACAAACTAAACCTGTGTACACAGTTTTTATTTGTTTTCATGTGTTTTCAGTTAAACTTGAAACACACGAGTTAGAGTTTTATCCACTTTGGGATACTATATCTGCTATATTTATTGGCATAAAATGTTCCATGTTAGACCTGCGTATCGGGGGGGCTACCAGTAGACCTAATGTTATCGACATGGTCCCCATAAATCTGAGATTTTCCCAACTCTCGGCGTTGCGAAACAATACGTAAAGAATTCTAGCTTACACCGCTATGAAAGCCGGAACGTAACGAGGTTGTCTTCGGGGCCACTTTGAAACCCGAAAGCGCGAGGATATTTCAGCTTTCAGAGCGATATCTCCAGCTTTCAGGAGGAGAACTGGGCTTCGCTTTCGCGTTCTTAACCTCGAGCATTCCTCTAGAAAAGATGTAGCGATTTCGGGCTTTCCTTACTGAGAGATGTGAAGATTTCGGGGGTTTCTCCAGGGATATTTTTTTTCTCATCTTCCCACTTTTGCGCTTTCCTCGTAGTAATACTGGGCTTTCCACACGGCCTGGCTTTCATCTTCTTATGTAAATCGAGGATACATTAATGAACTAAGTGAATAGTTTTGATCTCTGCAGTAGTACTATAGAGCTCTCTCTAATGGTTACTTAAAACTGTAAAGAATAATAGAGGGTTAACTTCGGTGGTCGAGTCGAATCGTTGTCACTCTGCACAGGTAGACAACCGGTATATTGATAGCTAAGTCTTACTTGTATCTTCAGGGGAAGCCTGAAGAGCAAGAACCAAAAGATTGTACATAACCAGGTGCTTCTATAGCCGTTTTTGTTTGTTTGTAATCATATTGTATTCGGCCGCTCGCAGCCATGACATACATCTTCCTAAACTATCCTCATCACTCCTTGAACCTAACAAAAGAAACAAGTAAATCTATGACTCCCCTTCCACTACCCTTGCCCCCACTTATATAGCCGTACATTGCTCTTCCGTTTGCATCAACAGGGAAACAATCAGAGTCTTCTAGCAACTGCTAGAGCTCGAAAGAACATTCCATCGCTATGAGTCAAACAACGAGTCAGAGCAAACAAAAGTAAGTAAACAGAAAAGTAAAGTAAACAGAATAACTCGAAAATTAGAAAATTATTGATGACATGCTAGAAACATTCTAATCTTAAGTAAGCACTTGTAACATCGTAACATAATAAGTGACTAAACAATAAGGAATCATCCAATTTTCTCACAACCTGTCCAAAGCATCAATTACCAATGGTTGCGTCAAGACCAGAGAAACCTAACCGTCTGTGACGGTTCGATCGTAATTGCTGATAACACCACAAAATAGTTTCAAGTCCGGTTTGCTAAGAAACCTAACCTTTTGATTTAGTTGAGGCCGCTGTGAACTCTAGGAATTCCCTAACCTCTGGGGCTATAGAGGTATGACTTGTCGTCAGCTAGCTTCAACGAGGTTGTCAACTTACAATCTGTAAGTTTGAAGATACCCCGTCAACGCATCACATCACTATCATCACACCGGGGTCGTCCACTACAAACTACGAATTCGAATAGGTATGCTGGGTGGTCCACTTACACACTACAAGTTTGAGATACATGTCAGCACATCGCCACGCCAATAGTCACCAGGGTTACACTGACGTCCTGCAAGCTCGAATATGCGTGTCAACAACCTACTCTCAAATCATCATGACCTCTCCAATACAGCGTTCCTAAGTAGTCCAGCCTGCTGGTGGGCTTTCTAGTAGACTGAAGATCTGGCCGGCCTAGATGCGGCTGTATCGGCCACCCACAAATCAGGCCCGCCACCTAGGTACACTGTGTCTATAGTCATCAAAGTGGTCCACTTACTCTCTACGAATTCGAAGAGACGCATTAGTACTCCATAATAACCATGCCAATAGTCATTGAGGTCTTCCACTCACACACTACAAGTAGAAATATGTGCGTTACTCACTCGTCAATACTCCAATGGTCGTCGGGGTGGTTCACTTACGCCCTACAAGTTTGAAGATACTCGTCAGCACTTTTCTTCGCTGTCACCATGCTAACAGTCATCTGAGTCATCCACTTCGGTGCTACAAGTTCGAATTTGCAGGTCAGCAGCTCTCATTTCACCATTGACATGCAAATGGCTATCAGGGTCGTCCACTTACAAACTGCGTGTTTATTAGTACCTTACTCTTACATTGGTATCACAACATTAATGGCTGTCAAGGTGTTAACTAACTTTTTCTTTCAAGTTGAAGATACGCCTCAGCACATTGCTGTCACCATGCCAACGGTCACCGGGGTCATCCACTTACCACCTACAAGTTTGAGTATGTGTGTCAGCACCACATCGGCGATGATCATCCGAGTGGTCCACTTACACCCCTGCCTAATACCACTCAGTGCTGTTATACTCACATAACCCATCACACTATAAGTTCGAATGCCCTTACTACATCACCATACCGGGCTCATCCACTTACTAGAGTACAAGTGTGCCCCATACATTCGCATGAACAAGTTTGACATTGTCATTCGAAAAGGATAACAAAAAAATTCATTGTAAATACTTGTTAGTGTAAGAGTGGTCTTACTAGAAATAATCGATATTCGATGGGTTAACCCCAAATAGTAGCAGAAACATCAAGTCTTATATTGCGCGTTATCGGGGATTTAGGGCTGTTGACGCGTTTCAGTGCGGAATGGCCGATGGACGGTCGAGATTTGTGTTGAAAGAGCAATGTACTCTACTCAATTTCGAGGACGCTGCATGGTGAGATGAGAAATCTCGATTGATTGATTATGTTGTGCATAGTACGATCTAGCCATGCGGGATAAGGGCAAGGGTCCTAAACCGGACATTTATTTTCCCTTCGCGGTAAACACCGAGTGAGAATCCTAGGCCCAATGAAACCGCAAAGAACCGCCCACTATTTCTCGCCACAGAACCGGTCATATTATCTATGATTCTTGACCACCGAATGGGTAGAAAGTCTGGCTAAGAACCAAACGCTGTATCTTGTCGTTTCGACCTACTTCTAAATCATTTCCATTTAGTCCCCTTGGCCTAGCAACTGTTAGGTTCAGGTGAATACGAATCAAAATGAGAGCGGTAACGCACCTCCGGTAGCAAGAGATAGTACAATATCTAGCTAACTGCATGGTGAGTGCTCCGCACAGTGTAGGAAGTGCACGGCTGGAGGTTCTGCGACCAGTTGAGCGCTTGTGTGTAGAACATACATCGATGATTTCAAGGCCCTCAATGACAAATATCTTTCCTTGACCCCCGTTATTCTCGCATCCCCCAAGTAACCAAAGCTCTAAAACTGGTTTTATATTCACCATCCTATCTGGTCCCACTCTAGCACTGGTGATAAGACACCATCGGTTGGAACAGCCCCGCAGATCCAACATCTTAGCCCATCACATAGCTGTAATTCCAATGATAACACCTATACTCCTCCAGCGTCCTCCCGATATAATCCCCCTCCTCATCCCCTTCATCCTCCTCATCCTCCTCATCCTCCTCTACCCTTTCTAAAAGTGCAAACATTGCAAGATTCATAGCGAGGTAAAGCACAACCCCGACCATAAAACCGGATATTTCGAAATGAATATGGAGTTCCATTGCCGTGTTGAGAGTTGCTCTCGTTCCTAGAGCTTTTTGTCAGTTGGGGGTCGTGGATGTTCTGCCTCGGTCGTCGTCGTCGTCGTCGTGCTTTATGTAGCTGGTTTCAAACGAATTGACAAACTTTGAGTAAGTGGATCGTGAGTGTGTGAGTTCTCTATGCATTATGAATACTAAGCTAGTCCTGGAACTCTACCTGCGGCTTAAGGTTTGTGGGGACAAAATTTGAGTTTTAAACTTCATGAGAGTAAGTATGCTGAGGAAAGCTAGCTCGGTTTCCGAAGATATCGATCCTCAACTTCAATACTGCCAGGTAAACTAGACTACATAACGGAACATCGGAACATGGGCCTATAACTTATCACCCTAAGGCGCCCAGCAATCTCGAGCCATAATGCAGCAACCCACTCTCCACCGAGAGAAAAATTGGAGTGTATGGCATTTGTCACTTGCCACTAAACCAGGTGTTGCGAACTCTATGTAACCTTTTCTGTTGGCCACTCTATCCCCGAGTACTTTTGGGCATGGTATCTTCTTCCAGTCTTAAGATGAGAATTTTCGTCGAGATTGAACAAAGACGAGTGATTTCTGTGTCCACACCCATACTACAATGACAATTCACAGTATTAGACGTTAGAAAAGCGGATGGCCACTAAAACTCTTATTTATTTGGAACAAAAGGTGCATTAATCAACCGCGTACACACTGTCTATATAAAACTACCTCATACTTATTTGTGTCGCTCAGACTTATTCGTCTCGTTTTACACAGGTACTCGATTTTGTAGTTCTAATTTCATGATCAAGAAACATTTGTAAAACGATAATATGGCATCTATTCTCTATCTATGTCTTATCTATATATGTACATACGGTCGATATGGGCTAGTGGGAGACGGTACTCAAGCACACTTGGAGATGCACTTAGAGGTGCACTTGAAGACGGTGATCGAGCGCACTTAGAGGTACATTCGGAGGTGCACTCGGAGGTGCACTTGAAGGTAGTCGATCTGATTTGGGTAAAAACGGTCGATCTGGGTTGGCCAGGAACATTCAGGGGTTAACTCGTGGTCGTGGGAATATAAGGAGAGCAGACGTAATAACTCGTTCTCTCAGGAAGCTGGCTGGAGACGGAGCTCGGGGGCAGTCAGTGACTGGAGATGGTCGATCTGGGCTCGCTAGAAGCTGAGACTGCGTTCACGGATTAACTCGCGATCGTGGGAATGTAAGGAGAGAAGACTTAATTCGTGCTCTTAGAGAGCTGGCTGGGAGCTAGCTGGAGACAGTTGATCTGGGTTTGTAGGAGACGGTCGATTTGAGTTGGCTGGAGACGGTGCTTGGGAGCCGGCTGGAGGCAGTATATGGATTAACAGATGATCCTGTTATGGGCAGGTAGAGAGGGATAACTAACTTTATGTTCTCAGGTGCTGATAGAGTAGTGGGCGAGATTGAGAGAGCTTGGGGGTGAAGAGGAGATGGGAGGAAATGGGAGGAAATGGGGAAATCATCTAGATTACCCCATTCCTGTTACACAGCCGAGAGGTCAACGAGGTACTGCAGCGAGCACGATGCTTCGGATGGCCTTCCCAGTGTGACGCTTTTTATTTACTGACCACATTGCTGTGATATCTTCTATTCCAACTTAAGGGTCTGTGACGCGGAATTTGGGGTGTTTCCTACCACGCTGCCGGTACCTATTATATCAAAACAATCTGATTTTGGCTCAGCGATTGTCAATGGCTTGAAAGATTACCATCACCTGTGATGTGACAAATGAGTCTTGGACCCAGGGTCACTCGGATGCCCTCGTTGTGACTGACGAAACACCTGTTTTTACCTACTACACAGGGCTCTGTGACACTGACGTTTGAAGAACCGTGCTCGCTATAGTAGTGGAGACTGTAACCGAGGATTCCCCCATGTACTAGAGCTTGAGGGGAAAATAATGGTGGCTAAGCTCAGCTACACATATCTCATCGCACGTCGAAATTTAAGGACTGGCATGCACACAAACCAGCGTGGTGGTAGAAGTTATCTTTTCCCCAAGATTCATCTGCTTACCATATAACTTATATCAAACAAAAAACTCTGGTATTTAATTGTAACGCAATAGCAAAAAGAAAAAAGGTAGAATCCTCTCATCAAGCATTATGCTGTTCACCTCCTACATGCCCAACAATCTCTCCTCCCATCGCCCTCTCCTCATCCTCTCCGGAGAAAGAAAGGTTAAAAGAAACCGGGCCCTTCAGCCTCTCTAATCTTTTATCTAAATTTCGCCACACACCTGTAGTACCATCATTAGCATCGTCTCCAACCAAACGAAGGTGGAAAAATATACCGTCCCATAACCTCACCCTGGCACACGAGCTCAGCGTTAAACTCGCTTCCATCCAGTGTAAGATAAATATCGAAGTAAACACGATAAAACACGCCCTGCGGCGTATCCATCCTCTCAAAGTCCTTCTCCAGGTTCTTCCTTGACAGGTCACTAGTCAGCGTGACCACCTCCTTGATTCCTACACTGTACATTAGCAAAAAAAATAAAAAATAGCCACATTGTGTACGGGAGAGGGAACGAACTGGGATCCTTCGTGTACTCCGGACAGACGTCATCGTCACAAGCATACAATATATCCTCGTACATCAGCGTCGCCCCAGGAGCAACCTGTCTAAAGAACGAGACCTTGACGGGTTCTCCAATTTTGACGCGCTGTCCCTTGGTGACAAAGATCTGTCGCGTGTACTTGCAGCGATCCTTTCCGTCCAAGCTGGGAACTCTGTATTGTTCGGGGTGGTGGCCCTCCTTGAATGGTTGTAGAGTGGCCATGAGGTAATGGCGTCTTGCAACACGCGAGGTAACCACCCGCTCTGTGATACCGGCCGTAACAGCTCCCTTGACGATAGCAGCCACCGAGTCCATAGGTCGTACAACCTTGGACTGGAACTGTGGAGGCACGTGGAGCTTAATTTGCTGGAACAGATACTCGGAAGCACCAAATCCACCGACAACAAGGACATTCTGTAGCTGTCGATTCTGTGCCTGGATGGCAATGATCTGGTTGCGGACGAGCTCAAGGATGCGGTTTACAACGGGCTCAAAACACTGCAGAATCTCTTCGTTTGTGAACGACATGTAACCTTCTTCGATGCCAGCGTCGGGGTATTCAGCCTCAATACCGACATCGACAGCCCACTTCTGTCCGTTATTTCGGAAATCGGCCTTGATTCGGTTCTCGAAGTCCATGATACACTTGGCGTAAACCTTACCCGCAGTCTTGGATCCATCGGGTAGCTTCATTTTGCGGATCTTTGCACGGAGGATGTTGGAGAAGTTTCGGTTAAGCGCGGTGGAGCCACAAGAATCACCAGAGCCGGCTGTACACTCGGCCACTGTGAAGGGTACTTCCTCTTCGACCTCGTAGGCAATCAAATCGACTGTTCCACCGCCGCAATCCACAATCAACACTGCATCGTGTACCTTCAAGTTAAGCAATCCAGTCTTGGAACAGAACATAGCTGCAGCCTCCGGCTCAGTGATGAGGGTAAGACGGTTGTCGTTCTCATCTCTAAGGAAGCCAGCCTGAATAGCTGCAGCACGGGTAGCAGCCTTTCCTGCATCGTTCCAGATAGCAGGGACAGTAAGGAAATAGCGAATGTTGCGCTCCTCGCGGTTAAACACTTCACCCAGAGTCTTCTGCAATTGGGCACGCATGGCTTGCCGGAGCTTGAAGAGGTAGTCTGCAGCTACATCGATCTCGGACTTTCCAGGTGGGAGGGGAGGAAGGTTGATGGGGTCGATATACGTGTTTCCGGAAAGCATAAGCTGGAGCTTAAACCATTCGACCTATAAAACGAGATTAACACCAAAATCCAAAATCTCTTCCTCAAGAAACAACCCAACCACTTACCTTCTGCACACCAGGTTTTGGATAACCCGTCGGTGCCAGGGCATCTGCAATGTCAGGACCCCATCCCACAACTTTCTGATATTGATCGTAATAAAGAACAGTTGGAATCTGCGGAGCTCATCAGCATATCGCACTTTATCGTCTATCGCGCACTAAAAAACCCACTTTGTTTTTCGTCTGATTACCAGCTCCCGGCCACTCGGTGATAATGTCCTCCTTGGCCTCCTGGTCGGTTGCGAATGCAAAAGCAACACCGCTAAAAGTTGTACCCTAATTCACTCTCAGCCTCACCCTCTCCAAAACCACCATGTTGGGATACTCACAAAATCGATACCAACAATCAACTGCGCCTTTCCTCGATTGGTTCCCTCAACCTCCGAAACGGCCGGCCTCCCACTTGTCATCATGTTTTGCTGGCTACCGGTACTCGCCCGATGTTGCATAGGGTATCCTGGCGGCTGACTGTATGGACCTGGCGGACCCATCTGTCCCATGGGGGGCTGCATCTGCTGAGGGATACCGCCTCCAATCTGCGTAGGCCCATATGGGGCATGTTGTTGTTGACCGTGGGGAGGCATCGGGGATTGTGGACGACCTTGTTGAGGGAGATGCGGAGGGCCAGTCGGAGGAGCTGCGTAAGGTGGAGGGTATGAAGGAGGACGTTGCGGGCCCGGTGGAGGACCAGCAGCAGAATTCGCTGGAGGCGGAGAAGGTGTAGGTTGCTGCTGTTTGTTGCGACCAAAGTTTATTCGGAGGCGATTACTGAACCCAGGACCGGACATTTTGAAAGGAAGACAGAAGGGAGGGTGGGGAAGGCGGGGGTGGGTGGTCTTTTCAGAACGATCGAGTTAATGAAGAGAAGCAGCAGCAGCGGTTAGCAAACTGCACGGTTACTGAGCGTGCTTCCCTCGAAACGTAAGTCAGGCAGGCAGGGCAAACAAGATGGAGGGATGGATGGATGGGACGCTGCTAGGGCGGCGGAGCAGCTGGCAGCCAACACGCAGAGAGATGCAAGTGAGGCTGAAGATTCCACAAAAGCAACCCTAGTTAGCTGTTGACTGGAAAAGATATTATCGGGGTTTTGGCTGCGGTGGTCGTTCTAAAGCAGCCATTACTTACTCAAATGGGACGTGCCAATGCACCTGAAGCATAAGAAGGCTGGATCTCGATGTATGTATGCTGTGTCTGTTGGAATGTTCGGTCGGGGGCGAGCGAGTGAGGGGGCCACACAACGCGCAAAGAGCAATTAAAAAAGAACCCGAGAAGACAGACTCCGAGTGCGACGGTGGTGGACAAACGTGACAAAAACAGGCTTGAACCGAGGAGGCCAGAAAGTAACGAGCGGTGGAGGGAAAGATGATAGGAGCGACGAACGAATTGAGGCTGGGAGTTGGCTGGCAAGTAGCAGTGGATGGTAGGCGGTGAGCGGGGTTGCACGCGAGGGTATTGGATAGATGTGGTGCTACTAGGGACGATTGGCGCTTCGATTCCGACCTTTCACGATGTCCACCTTTCTTGGTTTTAGTTGAGAATGATGCGGGTGTGATGATGGATGAGCAGGTGGAGAGAGCTGTCTAGGTAACAGGTTGACCTTATAGTTAGCTCTGTCAGGAATCTATCTACCGTACAGTATTGGGCTGGAGCCTGGATGTTGGTCGGCGACTGTGTCAGTCAATTCGCCAATTCACTCTACGTTGCTCGAAAGATGGCTAAAGTATCGCTCAGTAATAAACGAACAGCGACGGCTGTGGTTTTTGGCCAATTTTTGCCATTCGTTTCCCATTACCCGTCTCGCACCCTCGGCAGCGAGAAGAGGTGTTGGTCATAAGGCTGACCCGTCTTAGCCTCGCACCCACTTCTTCCCCATTCCGCTAATCCTAGGCATCCACCTTGGCTGAGACTACGCATCTTTGTCTTGGACGCAGCACGATAAGCCCACCAGTCCTGTTCTGCCTTAGTTCATTTCTGCAGACCAACCTTCAGCCCCAGTCCTGCAGTTTCTGTACTACCGAGCGCAGACGCACCAAAAAGAGCAGCGAGGGGAGGCGGGGGATTGTGATTGACCGGCCCGTCTGGTCTGACAACCCAAGTACCAGTGCAAACCAAACGGTGTCTATTGGAGATCAGAAGAATCATCTCTAGCAATTGCACTGATCTCGATTCCCAAATACCTTCAAACACCAATCACCAAATCCTACAGATGCAGACCTTGCAGTTTCATCTGCACAGCTTACTCCACCGTGACCTCACACACATAAACCCCACTCCCTGCGCATATTCGGGGGCGAACGAGGATCTAGGAACCACAACTATTCGCAGCTCACAAGAGCTGCAAACAAATCAGGCCAGCCTTGGTTGCATGCATGTTATCTACACCATGGTTTGTCACTCATTTTCTACAATTGCTCTAAAATCTAACCCTGCTCTGAAGGAGCGCATCGTAGGTACTCCAAGCTTCTGTGCCCTGTTTTGTAATAGGGTATAAAGTAATATTCACATACTTGACCATTCCCCCCATCTCCAACTCCGCAAGAAACCATAGAAATCCACACATCTCGGTATCATAAACACGTAAATTATAGGAAAGGAACCACCCTCACAACACTTTCACCCCAGTATTCAAAGCCACACCGGCGCCTTAACCAAGATACTCCTCCCCCTGACCTCAACTGCCATGAACCCTGCAACCCTAATCTTCTCCACATCACCCTTTCCATCCAGTCCCACCGGCAAACTAACTTGGCTCCCTTGCTGTTGCTGCTTACTCACATTAGCCCCTTGGCCCTGCGGTGGTGCACCAGGGCTCGGGGGTGGCTGAGGAGCTGGTTGAGCCCCAGCACTATGAAGTGCCTTCTTGACCCTTCCACTGAATCCCGAACTCTTCTTCGTATCCTGCTTTTGCTGACCAGGTAAACCGGCAACTCCAGCACGTGTCGAAGGATTACCCGCGCCATCTTTTGGCGGTGCTTGTGGTCCTTCGTCGGCCACATTATCGCCAGAGTTGTTGCTGTTGTTGTCGGTTTGCATTTTTTCGGGCTCGGGGAGGGAGCTGGCGGGTGTTCCGAGGGGTGGAAGGCCGCCTTCACCTTTCATGAACTTTGCATCAAAGCGGCAGCCGGGAAGAGGATACCACACTCTGACGTCTCTCGATTCCACGGGGAGGTTCGAGGCTAGTCCAATAGCTATATCGACAACCATTTGTACACCTCCAAGAAGTCCTGGCGGCGTAGGTTCTTGAAGGTGGAATCGCAGATATTCCACTAGTTTATGGACCAGTTCTTCTGCCAGCCGGGTTCGTTTTTCGAGAGCTTGCGGACTATTGATCAGGCCGTGTAGAGCATCAAGCGTGGTGAGACGCCAATTGCAGACTTTGGTGCTCAAGGCATCATCATCTTCTACAGTTTGAGGCGTGGGAGCCAGTAGTCGGATATTGCGCTCAATTTCCTTGAGTTGCATTGAAAGCATTGTCTCAAGAGCGGGATGAAAGAATTGCTCCAAGATCTCATCAACAACCCACCGAGAGATTGTTGCTCTTCCAACAACCGTCATTTCTCTCCCTCCCTTAACCGCAGCTCCGGCATTGATGACATTTGTAAGCCAGTTAGGGATGGATTTCCAGGATTGACGAATTTCAAAGGCAACATTTTTGATAGCACCATCGAGTCGCTCAAAACGTGAGGTATATTCATTATCGTCGAGTGAGGTACGAGATTGCGCCAGACGCTGGTGGGCGAGGGTATTTTGAAGTCTCTCAATTTCGGCACTACGGTCAAAGTAGAGCGCTTTCACCTTACGGTATTTATTCTCTATTTAACTCGGTGATCAGCAGTTATTTTAAGGCGAGGTTGTCAGAGGATGCGTACGGAGCGTTTCCAATTCTTGTAGAGTCTGCTGAAGGTTAAGGCTCTCTTGGGTTTGTGTATCGCCGCCTCGAGATTGCGAACGTACTTCCGGCGTTGCTCTTCCCTGCTCCTCAAATTTGGATGGATCATATGCTTGATTTTGTTGCCCTCCTGATTGTCCTCCTTGGTTCTGGTAAGATTCATTTGAATTGGTCCGTTGCTGAACATATTGCTGTTGGTGTAACTGGCTCAGCGTCGAAGCATCTCGAGACGGAGGTTGTCTCATTACATCTATCGAGGGTCTGGGTCCAGGCGTCATATGTCCTTCCTGCTGCTGTTGCTGAAGATGTTGTGTCTGATACTCCTGTTGCTGTTGTTGCTGTTGTTGCTGTTGCTGTTGCTGTTGCTGTTGCTGCTGTTGTTGCTGTTGCTGTTGATATTCCTGTCCCTGCTCGTAGTACTGCTGTTGTTGTGGCTGTTGTTGTGAGGCTAGACTAGCTTGGCTAAAGCTATTGTGTCGTTGGAATTCCCCACCTCGATTGACAGCGTAATCGATAATCTCAGATTCACGAGGACTAGGAAGAACAGATTGCGGTCTAGCTCCTTCTGGTGGCTGAAGATATGGGTCAAGGCCTTCGGTGTTGTGAGGAGGTTGTTGGTGATAAGATTGAGGTTCCGAGGACTGTTGCTGTTTATGTCTTGTTGAAATTCTGCGCGAAAGACTACCACCACCACTGCCTGGCTGCGGAGATGCGGGAGGTGCAGCAACAGAAGACCGATCACGTTCTCGATCGCGGTGTCCCCCGGAAAAGAAATTTAGTCCTACTGGTTTTCGATTCGATGATTGAGGTTGAGGATTGATTTCGTTACCACGGCGCGTGGATGTTGCAGAAGTTGCAGAGGATGAAGATGAGGGGTTAAAGGTTGGGTTGTCGTTGAGATCCGTGTTGCTGCCACCGCCGTTTGAGGGATGTAGACCTCGCTGTTGTTTCTGGTGTTCAGCCGCAAACTCACCTCCCTTTGAGCCTGGAGATGGTGTTAATGGCGACGGTAGTGTTGAAGGGGGTCCCGGAGGTACAAGACTAATTGTCGCCGCCGGTCCAGTTTGAGTTGATATTGTGGGTCGGCCGTATTGCGCAGAGCTTTGAGCGGAGACGGAGGAGTTTGGGCGCGAAGAAGACGAGGTGGGGCCGGGCGGGGTGTGCGCCAACGGTGTAGACGCACGATTTGCAGGCTTTTGGAAGAAAGATTGGATTGAGGGCATCGTTTGGGGCGCTGGGCTCGCTTGATGCTGGCTCTCTTTCTTCTAAAGGATATAATAATAGCAGCCTCTAAATGCTCGACTAGATATTGAGAGCCGAATCTGGGAGCGTGCAGTTGGCAGTCGCAGTTGGGGGGAGGAAGGGAGCGTGGTAAATGGGTGATGAGACACAGCGTTTGGGGCTGGATAACCGCACAACAGAGAAGAGCGGCAAGAAGAATAGAAACTTCAAGTGTCCGACTGTCGGTCTGTCGGTCTGTCGGTCTGTCAATTGATGGGGTCGGCAGAAGGGCAGGTAACGGGAGAGCTGCAGCGTAAAGCGTCCTGTTCGTTACCGCAGCAGGAACAAGGGCTTGCTTCTGTTTCTTCTTTCTCGCCTCCGTCCGATGTAGCACAGCGAGCTGAAAGATGACCGCCAGATGCTAGCGCCTCACAAAACCATCAGTGATTGCTGTTGGGAAGCTGCTTAGAGCACTGAAGTGCTGCCTAGAGACCCTGGGAGAGCTAGGATGATTGATTCCCAAGGTTCTGCCCGCCGACACCTTTCCTACAGACCGGGTCTCGTATACACATAGGTATTTGGGTGATGACCCTACTTCATACTCGCCTACATCTCTTGTTTGTGGAATGAGAAGGTACGAACGGTATGAATGATACGCAGACCGGTATTAGCTGTTGCCTCAGAAGTAAGAGCACATTAAAACCCGTATCGTGAAATCTCAGTCTAAGGTGCTTGTTCACCAAGCTCTGATTCTATATTTATCGCTGACAAGGTGGGTGGTGGACTTGATACGCCTGCCCTTTGCGGCCAAAACCGTCGAGTTTGGTCTGGCAGACTTATCCGGCGATGCACTTTGCAATTGGATTCTACGTAAGATTACAAAGAACGTGCGAACACTCGAACACACCACTTTAATTCTTGTGATGTGGTGGAGTTTTTCTCACGCCACCACGAGATATAGGCTCTGCGGTGATGTTGCTTAAATGCTCTCAGCAACGATAATCGAGTGTCCGCCTGTCCCTGGGCTGCCCGGGTATATTTAGCCAGCGCATAAATCTGTCTGCAGTATTCACTGCAAATTTGAAAATACCTCGCTTCATACTCTAAACCGAGTGGCTTGGGCGCGTAGGGTGGCTCTACTTGTTTATTGTCGTTTGTTGATTTCGCAGGCTTTGACGCTGCTACCAATGCCAATGTTACCACTGCTTGCCGAGAAGCTTGTTGTGAAGTTGTCTGTAAATGGGTGTGCCGCTGACCGTCAGAGCCGTCCCTGGCGGTTTCACCACGCTAGCAGTTCTCCTCCTCCATCTCCGCGTCGCAACCTCACCTCATAGCTGAAACACCTTCTATTCCCTCGACCCGATCCGTTCTTGCATGCCCATGCCTGATATGACCGAGCCCAGAACCACCATTAGACCCGTTTAAACTTCTCCACCTTCATCTCTCCCTCTACAACACCCATATCATCGATTTTATTGCTCCGTCCGTCACTCCGCCCGTCGTCTCGGAGGCGCAATGGCCGCTGCACGCACCGCCAGAAACCCAATGGCTCCTACGGCCGCACCTCAGCAACCGCACCCGCAAATGCAAATTCAAATCCAACATCAGCAACACCAGCAGCACTACCACCAGCAACAACAGCAATATGGCGGCGCATTCCCTTCCCCAAACTCGGCCGGCCTCGCCTTATCGCCCGGATTTACACCTACCATGCCCATCAACTATATCGATTATACGTGTTATATGCAGTTCCTTAGTCGAGCTGTCGAGGCTATCAAAGCCATACAACGCTTCGAGGACAGACGAGACATTATCGACCAGCGCTTCGATTCGTTCCGGTATGATGTGTTAGAAGAAATCAGGTTGCTGAAGAACAGTTTTCTACAGTCTCAGGGCATGCCACCGTCGACCAACAAGCGCAGATCCGACGACGAAGACCCCTCCTCTAGCCTTCACAGCTCGCCGGATGCGAAGAAGTCAAAGACGGATATGGAGGAAGGCGACTCGCCTGAAGATGAGGTCAATACAAAGGGTACTTGGCGGTGTCTGTATTATGAGGAAGACCCAGAGACACACTTTCATTGCAAGGATAAACGGTACAAACGCGTCTCAGAGCTAAGAAGACACGTCAAAACTCACACCCTTCCGCATTGCTGTAATAAGTGTGGATATCGAACCGCAGAGGAGAGGCGATTACAGAATCACAAGTGCGAGCCTGGGAACCGGAAGAAGTACTCTCCCGTAACGGAGGAGGATCGTCAAAAACATGAGCAGCTTGCAAGGCTGGGAATCAAAGTTGGACATATGCGTACGATCTTGTTTGGCAAAAAAGCAGATGCAGAATCGATAAATGGAGACGACGGTACAATCCCCATCCATTAATTCCAACAACAGTACTAATTGAATTCTAGACACAGAAAGCTCAGAAAACAGCCGCCGTCCGTCCATCTCTAAGGTGAACCCACTGCAGCCGACTAATTTCACTTACCAGCACCCCAACCCCATCACCACTCAACCACCGCATCTAGGAATGAGCCAAGCATCATCACCACCGCTACAGATGTTTCCCCACCTTCCGCAGCAAATGCCACCGCAAATGCCATCGCAAATGCCTCCACAAATGCCCCCGCAAATGCCTCAACAAATGATGCGTCCCGCGTCACACACTCCACCCTTCCAACCTGGCTCTTCGGTCCCTCATTCTCCAGTGCAAGGACACGCAGCATGGTATTACCATGGCGTCCACCAACAAGACACCGGCGACTTTGTGCTTTACCCACCCGCCACCTACGCCCCCCAATCCCCCCCTATACACGGTGTCTCTCTGGGTTCAGATGGCTCCTCCTCCTCTTCTCCGCCGCTATCAAATCAGAACCACCAGTCTCCGCCAGGACACTACACTCACCAAATACCATACATGAAAACTGAGCAGGAACCTTCACCAGTTGCGAGAGTAGACAGCCTCAACACGTTCCTGCAAGATGTGTTCCCTGAGGTTGATGGACCCGTTGGGGTACGAAACCGCGCAATGCCAGCCGAGGAAATTGCAGAAATGGAAGAGAACATGAGGAGGGCTGAGGAAGCAGAAAATCTGAGGAACGGACGGACTAAAAGCTTTGCGACAAGCTTTGGTAAAGCCCGTACCAGAACTAGCTTTATGCTTAAGGTTCGACAGAATCGAGTAGAGATGGTGGAGAAGTATGCAACCTCACCTTCCTTTTCCCTTCAAATTATAGTGACTGACTTTGTTTTTGCAGATCAAGGAGTTTGTTTAGACGCTTGTCTACCCGCTCTACTTCAGTGCCCGAGCGAAAGGGATTCTGGAGGAGCTGGAGTGCGCCCGCGAATCTTGGGAACGATCGTGATGTGCCCAGGGGCGTTCTGGACGAGAACACCCCCACCCCAACCGCTGCCGCTGCCACCACTACCGCCACCACTACCACGCTGGCTACAGCCGCGGAGCAGAAAAAGGAGGAGGGTGGAATTATGGGCAGCCTCAAGAAGGTGTTTACGATTGGCCTTGGAAGAAGGCGACCTACAGCCTAGATAGGTACCTACTTGGTAATCATGGCAAATTGCCGTTCCTCTGTATGTGATTTGAGTGGTATTGCGTTTCATTTTGTCTTTGGTACGACATCACGGCCGCGTTTGTTTTTGCCACATTCTGCTTACATTTTTTCTTTGCGTTGCTGGGCGTTATATATTGTTTGGGCTTCTGAGTGTTTAAGATATCACCTTGCAAGTGTGTTGGGGAGATCATTTGGGGACATTCGTTTGAGATACCATCATCGTCATTCAAAAACATTCGCTTGTGTTTTATCTTGCTTCTTTGACGCCTCTTTCTTTGGGTTTGGCAGGACGGCGGGGTAGGTACATGTAATATAATAGGGCAATTCAAAATAGTGATATGGAACGTTGTCTTTACCACAAGGTGGGGGTATCGTGAGTTGCACTCGGGATGTATTTTGGACCGAACTCAGATTCTACTTTATAGCATTTGGGGAGACTAGCACAGAGTTTGAGTTCCGGTAGTCAAAGCTTCCCCGATCCGTGGCAGCTCCTCCTAGGTCACACATTCAGTTGCCGTGACAAGACAACGAAGGGCCCGGGTCGACGTCCCGGCCCTACGGAATAACCATGCCAGTTGTCTGTCACTCGCCTCACCTCTTCATCACACTTCATATGTGCTCTTCAATGAAGTTTTCTCAATTCAAAAATCTCCCGTCCAGCCCAGTTCACAATTCTTCTCTTCCTTTCCCCAACAAACGCAAAAATGTGCCACCGCACATCAATTCAGCACCTCTCTTGCGGCCACAGCATTCCGGGCAACGAATCGACCTGTCACCGACGGTGCAACACATACTCGGACACGCGCTACATCATCAGCCGGAATCTGACCTCCAGCACCATTTGCAGTTTGTGCGGGTTCGCTGGGAAGGCGCTGGTTAGTGTTTGGAGGGCTGAGAATGACAGCGGTCTAGACAGTGGGGGAGTGAGAACGGTGGAGAGGGAAGAGGGGTGGGTTGAAGTTGTACCGTGCGGAACGTGTGGGTAATTATCTGCAATTTACATTTAAGCGGCTATCACTCGATGTTATGATGGGCATTATGATTTGCTCACTCGCCACTCCACAATTCTTTAAAAGAAAGTGTTGTGAATTCATTTCCATAAGGAGCAGAGCCGGACCTGTAGCATATACATAGAGCTACAATATGCCTGCCTGCATACAGCAGGAGGATCGAGTGCATTCGCTAGGACCACTGTAGCTTAGTGTTTATCCAATGACTTGGCTTGCTTGGTTCCTCTGTAGACTCTGGTCACTCGATTCGTGTCTCTAGCAGGCACTCAGTAAAGATGCAGGTGAGTGACAAGCAGCTACAGTTATAACGTGGCTTCCTACCCGCTCATACTGCAGCGGATGGCCATGTGTCAATCCCTGGTACAGAAGTTGTAGAGTATGTCTCTTTTGTCACCAAGCTCCAGGTATCTCAATGGACTATTACGGGCAGGCGAATTCTAGGCCCGCATTGGTTAATAAAGTACACCCAGAGTGCGGGAGTCACGGCATTGTATCCTTATTTGTATTTATAGGGTGATCAGTACTCTACATGTATGTAGAGTACTTGTGTATTTAGACTCTCTCTCCTCTTCGCTCTACTGCACACAATATACATGTCCATAAATCCCAGAGAAACTTGGTGCGAGTGATATGCCATGTATAGATGGGCAATTTATGGACAACCAGACAACTCGATGCCCAGTGTATCGTCACCGACTCACATGTTCCCTCACCACCTGAAGTACAAACAAACTGTAATCGAGGTCCAACTATAGAATGTCGGAGTGAGTGATGGAATGTGATGTGAGTTTATATAAATTTAGCTGGCAGGCCTGCAAACAAACTGGAGCTCATCTCTAGACGCGACGTACATGAAAGTTAGTCCCTTTAGCAAGGGTACAGTGTATAAATTCCTATGACGCTAGCAGCACTTAAGTCGTGTACTGTTCTTGAGCCAGCTACCCAGATGTACTCATTACATGGATGACATGTTCTACGTCCTCTCTATTAACGATGCACCAGGCCCTGCCCGCGGAGGCGCTATCTGCTAACTATGGTAGCTACCTTTGCTGAAAACAGACGCATGCGCAGATGACCATGGATGGGGTACCTTTGCAAACAAAGTACCTCCGTTTTCCCGCAAAAGTTACTGGTTTATCTGATCACGCATAAACCGGATCACATTGCAATACTGTACTTCTGGCTGGCTGGATCGCACGGCCGCGTACGCGCGTACGTACGCATGCATCTACACTCACCGAATACAGTTTAAATTTGCTGGGTGGCTCGAGACTCAACCGCCGAATAACAAACATAGTATAGTATGATATCACCGCGTGCAAACCCTTCCAGAATCGAGCCTAATTCCCAAAATGCACAACCATTTATTCTGTGTTTACTCCTTTATCTAGCGCCCCCGCCCCCGCAGGAGCGCGGGAAATGCAAATGCAAGTATAAATATAAAAACCAGTGTAATGCAATGCAATATCAACGGGACAGAAAGGAAACGCCGTAACAAAAGTAAGGGAGAAAAGAAGACACAATGGCTCTTTTCTGCTTGAGATAAAGAGGATGAGAAAAGAAAATACGCATCAAAATGGGACAAATGCGAGGAGGGGTAGAAGATCCCACGAATTATAAACAACGAACACCTTGCTAGCTTTCACCCTGTAACGCCAATATTGCAATTCAAAAGAGAAAGAAAGATAATGGGGAGGGGAGAGAGGGGGTGGGTATATCGAAGGAAACCCGTTGTTGAATGTAGTCAATGGGAATGAAAGTCGGAGGAAATTTTTTGAAGACCATTTGAACTGTGTCGATGTCTGAAATGCTGTGGTTGGCGCTGTCGGAAAGCGATGAGGCGTACGAAACGATGTCGGAGAAACCCCGCGATATGGATAGACTTTAAGAGAAGAGGTAGAGAAGAGGAAAGAGACAAAGAAGTGAAAGAAATGGAACGACGAGGAGAGGAGGGAGGAGTAGGAGGGATTGTCAGAGTCTCGCCGGACTCATCCAAAGCGGAAACCCGAATCTAACCACGCAGCAGCAGAAGCACAGTCCCATCCTCACGACGTCTTACCGCATCCAAACCACTGCCATAAGAGCCCACCCACCGACCAGTCCCCATATCCAATCTACCCGCATACTATCGCGGAGTGCTGATGCATCAGAACAGATATAACCTTGGCTTTTCCAATATGTGCAGCCCTTTCCTTCATTGCCGTCCACGACGGTGCCTGAGTTGCTAGTGCCTGAGTTGCTAGTGCCTGAGTTGCCAGTGCCTGAGTTGCCGGTGCCTGTACCGCCGGTGCCTGTTCCTGTGCCCGTGCCTGTGCCCGTGCCTGTGCCCGACCCTGCAACAATCATTCCATCAGCATCATGATCCCCACAATCATCCAACTCTTGATCACGCATGGGGACATCAATTCTCGTTCCAATCATCCACAGAGCAACAAAATTATACCTGGATAAGAAGAAGAAGTCGGCACTTGGCCCCCCGCAGGTGGCGTATAGTACCCTGTACCCGCAGCCACAGTAGCAGTTTGTGTATAAAGCCCCTGATTTCCACCGCCACCACCACTGCCACCACCAGCAGTCGTAGCCGCGCTACTGGTATTAGGATTCTCACCTCCAGTTCCACTAGATCCTCCTCCTGTTGCTCCTCCGCCAGTGTATTCCTTCCCACTGCACGTTCCAGCGGGATTCGCCCTCTTCGACGCATCACCACCATACTGAATTTCCTGCCCTGCATCGGGGAACATCACGTCTGTTCCCGCTGCTGTCGTACAACCGTTCCCAACGTTTGCTACAAACACGCTTGGACCTGACAGTGCCCGTTTGCGGCGGTTCTTTTTACTACCGGTGATAGTCACCACTGCGCAATTCATGTACCTATATTCTTGTTAACAAAAAGAGGAGAGAAATCAGAGATAGCGGAACTTACATTTCCCGATTCCCAATCTGGTTGAACCATGTCCTGTCAAGGTCAGTAGGGGTTGGAGTCGAAGTAGGGTTAGGGTTGAAGTACCAACCAAAAATCGCTTGTCCAGCCGGTGTGTCACTTGGTATCGTGAACTTGAAGGCTTGGTTCGCTCCGGAAGCATGAGGGCAATCTCCGATCCATGACATTATCACAATCCATGTCTTACCGCTATCGAAAGAGAGTGAAGCTTGGCATGAGCCGCCACCGTGAACGGCTGATCCGTCGATTCTAAAATTTGTTTAAAAGGGGGGTTCATACAGGGGCGGAAATGGCATACTTGAGATCATAGGTTCCTCCTGGTGCGTAGTCCCGGACACTTTGCCCCTCAGGTGTATTAAGGTCCTGGAGGTGGCCTTTACATGGGTAGTTCGAGCCCGATGGTGAGAGCGGTGCGGTATAATCGAAATCGGCCTTTGCAGTGCTATAGTAGGGGTTGGTCTTGTAGTTTATTGGAGGTGGTTCTATGATAATGAGTTAATTGTGGGTCACTTAAGAGAAAAGTAGATTTGAAATACCGGACATAACCATGTGTGCGGTGCATACAGAGACGAAGAGGTGTAAGAGAAGTATAGTTGTGGCTATTGCGCACCGCCGAGATGAGAGGTAAGACATGGCGAATGAATAGGGCTGTGTGTAACAATCTGCCTTGTTATCGCGATAAGAGGCTGGCTGGAAGCTGGAACGCTGGGCGGGAGCAAGCGGCAGCTCTATCACTGCGGGGGCTTATAAAAACCCAGCCACCACGAAGGAGCAGCGTCCAGTTTCTTTGAATAGAACTGGGAAGAGATATGTAGAGACTGTTGACGTGGAGGGACCGTAGATAGGAGTCGTGAGGTATTGTCAACCGTTCCGAAAGAAAGTGATTGCCGGCAATCAACGAACGCACCAACGTGGTATCTGGTGAATAGCTGAAGGGACTTCCACGGCAGGTAAACACCGAATGGAACAGGAGTGACAGTCTGTGGCTCTGTGGTCAACACAGCGTAGCGGTAGAGGTGTGGGGAAGAATATCTATGAACCAGAACAGTTTCAAGACCTGCGTATGGTGTGGGCAGATAGTTTTATACACTAAATGAGTTTTCCCCCTCAATCTGCCCCAAAAATCCACATTCTTCGCCCTGCCACTTTGCAACCCACTCCACCATCGAGAGCAATGAACGTATCGTAACTCTCCCCAGATCCGTGTGCCATGGGTACGAGGCGTGCTGAATGATATGTCAGGGGATTATTCAATGCCGGGGCTGCCTTTCCCCACAACATTGTACCAACCATATTCAGAGATATCACAACCCAGGTACCTGAGTGAGATGATATCAATACGACATGAACCGTCAGGATCGCCCTGAGCCGAAAGTACCACAGGGCATTCCGGGCGGTGAATGCCAGCAGCCAATTAGGCCGAAAGAAGCAACCTCAAGCATAGAGAAGTAGCTGTCACGGTCTAGTGAACGCTGTTCATCGTCCAGCAAATGTCGTGATGAGCTGGTCTCAGACGGCCCAGATCCAATACGTGCAGTATGCAAATGCGTGTTCCTTCACGTGGAATATGTCGGGGGATTGAAACAGAAGCGAAATCTAGGTTAGTAATTGGACGTGTTGAACGCTATTCCCGTCAATTCCTTCGACAAAAAGGTTTTATTCCAGGAACGACGTGTTCATGGCGTGGGAGGCTTGCAGTCGTTAGCAAGGACCCTGCATACTTAGGCTATTGGATGTTCAACTTACGGCAAGCGGACCACGTGAGAATGCTGTGAATGAATGATGAAAGGAAAGTTTTTGATGCGAGAACCATCGCCAGCTAGGAAGGCAAGATAAAGGAGGTGTAATTGATCTACCGGCCCAAGCAGCTCCACGTCGGCCTGTTATGGGCGTTGGCTGTACCTTTCTGTCAAGAGCATTGGCAGTCGGTTTGTCATCGCAGATGTTTCGCTTCCCAAAAGGACAACACCTGCAGCACAAAACACACGCGATCTCGGAAGGATGTGTTTCTTTGTTCTTTTTGACTTCGTTTTAGGCTGGCCATGAAGAAGGCAGAGTGGCGACATGAGACTTCGAGCGGGACAGAAAGGATGCAGCTGCAATGGAACCCTGTATTGTAAAAGGGGTTAACTTGCGGTTGGTTCATGCCAGTACCTGACGTCTGTCATACGCCTGCTTGTCGACGTGTCAACGAAAGAAGCGTCGAACAAATCATCTTCTTGGGCGCTTCTCGGGAAGGGATGCATAGGTTGTTCGATGATCCCAGTAAAGTGACCTGCCCTATTCTTCGGCCACAACCGAGCAAACTCGAAGAGACTGGGTGAATAATTGACATCAGTGATCATGATGGTGACAAACACTTGGACCAGCTATTGATATCTCCATAAGGGAACAAACGGGGCGAACTTTGGCGATATATCATTCTAGCATTGCAAACTCGTAGGCTGCAAACAGAACATGCTGGCGACCACAAAGTTGAGTGGGTGCTGTCTCGTTGTTGTAAGTTGCACAAATGAGGAGTAAGGTTAGTGACGCATGAGTGCAAAGACTAAAAGAACATAATAAGCAAGCATGCACTCAATTTACCTTTGCAGGACAGCTTCGGGAAGAAATGGGATCACAGGCAAAGATCTGTGGGTCAAAGTTGTATGAATTCAACAGAAAGCTTGTCTTTGCATCTACGCAATTCCAGCTGGCTGTACATCACCACCATACAGGTATCGTCATTCAGAACTCAACCGCCAGCGAAAAACTGGGCAGTACCTCGGTAGTACCTCTGGAAATCACTGAACTACCGGAGAAGAGTTTGAAGCCATGTGAACGGCATTTTCAAACTATTTCCTTCTCCCGAGGTAATTTGGTGGCGACCCAGAATTCACTCTCATAGACCCAACTCAGCATACTACCCTCCCCACTTCCAATGTATTCGCCCTTTTTACCCCGTCCCCTCTTTTCCAACTTGAACCCGATGGTTTTCGCGATTTCGAGGACTTCATCAACCGTCAACTCCATGCCTTGCGCCACCTCATCAGCAGCCTTCAAATCTGCCTCCCGATTTTCCCAGTGCCACAATAGAGGCCCATAATTGATCCATACACCTCCAACAACCAGTGTGCTCCAAATAGTCTCCAGATACGAAAATATGTTTACAGCCGTGTCAATAAAGAATACCGTAGCTACGACATTAAAAGTGCATGCTGTATCCGGGCCGCCATATGCTGCAACAAAATCACCAGCACCCATCGAGAAACGGTCATCTTCGGCAGCTCCGGCAAGAAGTGTACCAGGATGAACATCTGGTACCGATACACCACGAAGATGGTTATCCCGCGAGCGATGGTTTGAGAATGTGCTGACGAAAGGGTGCAGCATGTGTTCATTTGCCGAATAAGTACAGTTTAGGATATAATTCGATGCCATGAGCTGATGAAATGAGTTCTCATTCCCTTGAGATGTGTATCCTGCAACAGCGATGTCAAATGCCAGCCGCCCTAATCCGGCTCCTGGAACTAGCACCGAGATCTTTCCCCTAGCTTCTGCTGAAAGGCTCCCGAACCTCCGGTCGAGCTCTTCCATTACAGGTGTGTAGCAAATGTTTCTTTCAGTCGTCCCCTCTACAGTCCAATCTCGGTAGAACTGTTTCAATGTGCTCCGGACTTTATCTAAATCATCAGCTGTAACAGCGCTTAGCCATTCCTTGTCTTTGAGAACTTCCACATCAATTCCGAACGCGTCGATCGAATGTTTGAAAATCGACTCAGCAAGCAATGCATTGTGCTCAATGGCGTCGTCTATCCGAGCGAGTGTATCTAGGTAACTGATGGGAGGGGCTGATAGGATTGATTTCTGGTAATGCGGAAGTGCGTGAAACTGAAGCCTACGGCGGTAGGTAAGATTGCTATGCGCTGTTCGGCGGTAAAGGCTGCCGTTTACTGATGAGTTAACCAGACCACACAGGTGAGAGTCGAGGTGGGGGCCAGACTAAAAGGAACCGAGGGTCGACAAAATGGTCTCGAGCTCCAATGACGACGCGGATTGGTTGCTGTACTGTTCGTCTGCCATCAAGGAATGGTGATCGGCAATGGTGGAAAGGGTTGTGAACGAGGAAAGGAGTTTCGAGATGCAACGACATTTCAAGAAGAGCCGTACTCGTATGGAAACACGTAGTAGCAAAATCTACCCGGCCTTGCAGGGAGTCGATGGCGAATTTGCGAGCACCGACCCGCAATAATGTGAGCCGCACGAGAAACAAATTACCCCAACAAAGGTCATATCTGTCTTATCTACCCCTCGTTTGTCCAAAGGACTTGTGCTCTTGAAAACTTGATCTCTGACCAATTAGCCCTTACCCTAGCTAGCACCACTTGTTACAGCTTATGAGACAAACATTGCAACGGAGTTTTAACTTTCTGATATCGTTTGTGAGGGTTTTGCGGGTATTTTTTGAGGATTTTGGGTGGGGTGGTACTGTACCTTACGGTATCAAATAATACTGAGTCGGGTTTTTCAACCATATCACAAATCCATGATCAGCAAGGTAATTATCGGCAAAGGATGTCGTAAAGATTTATTCTCATAGTTTTTGCAAGTACTTGCTCCAGTGGGTGCGTATACCGTTTGTAGACTTTATTGCCTTCGCCTGAAAGTCTATACAAACGGATTCGAGTCATTTCTTGTGACATGATCCCTTGTCTGGAGTCAGAGTAGGTAAGATGCGGGGCCATCTCACCCATCATCGACCATCCTGCTCCTTAGTCAGTCCTCGAAAAGGCTTGTTTCATTCCGTTACCCTTTGTCTCCTCACAGGATGGACAATGCCCAATCTATACCGGCGCGAGCAATCCTTCTGGCTTGTTAGGCCCCTGGTGTGGGCTGTAGGTGGTAAATCCTTGCCCAAGACTGCTCACTCTGCTTACCGTTCCACTAGAGTAGGTATCCATTTCTCAGAACAGAAGCACACCGACGACAAAGAAACATTCATACTCTGTCCCGCCGGATACTAGCACGAGGTCGGGTCTGGAGGACTACATAACTAGGTACGAAAAAGAACGAAAATCAAAGAAGAGCTGAGTTGAACCGTTTCACAAAAGCATCGAGACCCTCTCGAGCTCGCTTGCTCTAACTATGGAAAAGGCCAGACGAGATCTCGAACGTCAGTGAAATAAGTCTCATTACTGACGCAGTTGTCGCCACAAAATGAGGTTCTTTCTGGACAATGCACTGCTGTACATATGAACGGAGGGCGTGTACTACGCAGATTGGCAGCTCGCTTTTGCAAGGCTGGAGTCATGCTGCGCGCTCAATAGATCACTACCGCATGTACAACCCATTGCATTTGCAAAAACCCCTTGCCCTCCGGCAATCACGGGGCTTCGTTGCTTTGAAGAATCCACTTGAAAAGCTTGTCGGGTTCCCCAAATGTAGGACTGTCTGCACAGACGGTGCGTACGTCTAGTGCTTGTTGGTATGTCGTTCTGCTACTGCAGACTGCTTCACAAGTACAGGGCCAATTATTGTTCCACAAAGAGCGAAGAGTGTTTTTGGGTTGTATGATCGTAAATTTTCGTATAGAATAGTATATCTAAGAGGTTATCCCGAGAGCCTGGACTTCAGCCCGAGCCCCACATGCCTCGCGCCTTGTGTATTCTTTACTTCCTCCAATGCTCCACCTAGCTCCTGCAAAGTTGCATATCGGGAACTCGCAGTCTCGTAGGCACACTGTGAGCCAACGCCCCCACCCCCTTCCGCATCCCTCCAGCGTCCTCATCCCAGAGCGTCTAACTGCTAAGATAACCAACACTTTAGAGACACACCGCCTTCGCCGCGTCTTCGTCAGTACCCTACTTCCCCCAACCAAACTTCCCTGAAGAACTTGCACATTAATACTTGATCCACGTTCAAACGAGAATGCGTAGGGCGCTCGTCGGCTTGCTAGTGCCTCCTCGAGTGACTCTCTTGTCTGCTAGCTTCCCTACCACATGATTCTCTCTTATCTGAGCCAGCAATCATACATTTCTCCTTCCTAGGTCTCGTTTCCACAGGGTGCAGAAACGGCAGGTGAATACGACTCTTTCAGACTCTATGGTTGGATTTCGGATATTCGTTTCTTGCAAATTATCATGCGTGTGGAGGGACCCGATCCGTCAGTGCCGTTCCATGGAATGGGACCAAGGCATTTATTGTAGCACTGGTTGGTGTGCTCCCAGGTTGCTCATATTTGTTCGTCCAAATACCCGCTAGGAAGGCAGGCCAACAACTTTGTCTCGAAACGATCTGTCGTGTTAAGCCGACAACGTTGTACATGAGTCCGACACGGTACCTGGAGCGAGTTCACACTTCCTCTATGCTCTGACGGAGCAACGTTGCAACTCTCAAAGTCCTCTATTATTGATTCTCGGGACACAGGAACGCTTCTACGGACTTAGGATCATAGCCCGATCTCCCTCTGTGTGTAGATTAAAAGCAGGGACAGCGATTTTACTTGTGTTCTGATACAATCCGTACAAGAGCCGCCCACATAACGAAAACCCAGGCTATCGTAGACCTGTCCAGGCATACTAAGTATTCGTTTGCTTTAGTGCTTGAAAGGAGATAACCTACTGATGGTTGACGTGCCCGTCGTCAAGTTGATGTACCATTGTGGTTCCAGTACTCGAGGATGGGTTCGGCAGGATGGAATAAGACACACGAACCAGGAATTACTGCCTCATGTCAGACAATTTAGGTGCGTCTAGGATAGTGTGGAGATTGTAAAAACCGCGGGGATGACGCTCCTTTTGAGTTCAGGGGATGGAATAAGCTAGATAACAATTACTACTCGAGAAGATGAACAATTCTTAATGAATCCATAATAACACAGCTTAAGGAGCCTGACACGAGCAGAATGGTGCTCCAGCTCAACAGCGGTTATCACCGGTGGGGTAGGGCGGGGTAGGGCGGGGCACGTCCCAACCGCGATCATGGAAAATCTGGAGTGAAGGCAACAATTGTTGCCTTCTCATCCAACAGTTCTGAGTCAATCCAAACGGAAGTTCATTTCTCCCGTCAAATTGGGCTGGACACACTAGATAGGGAGTCAGTGTCGCAAGGAGGTAAGCACATGAGCAGGACTAGCGTGTAGCCGCGTCTAACATACTGTCGTGATGGGGTGCTCACCGTGCGTCTGCACGATAGTAGACTTCTCCTAATACTGTGTGAACAGCAGATATAGATGACAGTAGTAACGTTTCCTGGATTTCCATGGAGATAGCTTCGCGTGGACAAGAAATCTATAGTCCTCATCCAAATCTCATAGATACTCGATTCTGTCCTCAAGATACGGCGAAGACTGTGCTGGATACTCTAATAGACACGTCTCTGGCAAGGGAAGTTATTCTACCATATAAAGCTGAATACATTGACGATCCTCGTCCTTGAAACAGCTGAGAATATCGTCAAACTGGCACGAGGAAGTTTCCAACGCATACCGGCAGTTACTTCTAGCCAGACCAATAGGTTTACCGTGGGGAGAATAATAACTCCGCTATGGACTCCGTCGAAAATCTCTGCAGAAGATCAATGCATGGATTTAAAGCGATCCACAAGGATTTCAAGTTAGATTATTTTGGAAACCCCTGCAGATCTATAACCTTCGCCAGCAAAGCTCCATAGTTATCACCAGCTCTATTTCCAAATCTCTCGTGTGGAGATACGTGTCAGAAATCTTTGCAACGCAATGAAGGTCTCCACCAATATCGAACTGTAATACTGTGATGCCGTCATACTCGTTCAGTGGTGTCTTAAAGCTAACGAAGGAAATTATAATAACATTCATATTGAGGCTATACCTTAATGTATAAACTTAGCCCTGCAGCACTTTATAGTTGGTAAAGATATCACGACAAGAGCCTTGCATTAACAACAAACTCAGAAGAAGGAGTTAAGTTCGTCTTTCATTCTTGAATGTACAGGACATCAAGGCTACTGATCGGTTGGCCTATGTTTCATACAGCACAGCCATCGTTGATATTACCAAGTGGTACTTCGGGGACTCGCAAAAGGGAGTGGTGGGGTGCCATAGTAAGAAAGAACCATTTGCAAACCGACGAGAAGAGCTGGAGTTTCGATTACTTACCTAAAGTATGTACCTGGTATTCTCTCAAAATTACTCGAATTGTCTTTATAATTATACCTACAATGCACTTGAATTGCTATTACCATGCTGTTTCTATGTATATTATTGTACAAGATATTTCCAATAAACAAACATTTACTCTAGCTACCTAGGAATTCAGTTCCATAGATGGTTGGGCAGTCGATATGTTGTGGTTTAAGGGGGATATCTATAGCAATTGGATTCAAATTTAAAATCACGAGTGACAGTTGCGGCTTATTGGTTCACACCCCACCAACCCCACTCTCCTCCACTCGAGCTCCCTCACTACCAACTTTATCACACACCATGGTAACTCTCCTCCACTCCCCATTCAATAGTGCGCAGCTAACTTTACAGGCTTCCGAAGCGCGACTCTATCAATTCTCTCCTGATACCACCGCTCGCCTGCGGAAGTTCCGCCTCTCTACCTCGCGCGCAAAAACACCGCAAGCGATTATCCTTACCATCGATAAAAAGACTTTCGAGATCAAACCTGCAGATAAGGTATACGAGAGCCTGGAAGATGTAGCCGACGAGCTTCCTGAGCACGCACCGAGATTTGTGCTGTTGAGCTATCCGACGACATTAAAGGATGGAAGAATGGCGACGCCATATGTCATGTTGAATTGGATGCCCGTTACAGTGGGCGCTGAGCTGAAAATGCTCTATGCTGGCGCGAAGGAGCTGGCGAGGAATACGGCGGAGGTTGGGAAGATTCTTGAAGTGGCGGAGGAGGAAGATATCATTGGAGTTGGGGAGGTTCTGAAGGAGGGTTAGGGGATCTGAAGACGCATGGAAACGCGATCTTCAAGGGCGCATGGGATGGTGGTTTTGTGTTGTGATTTAAATTGCAAGCTGAGCGCACGTTTTGTTATCGATGCAGGCCTTTCATAGTGCTGATCCTGATCCTACAGGTGTTTATCCGACGCCTATCTCCGCGAATTAAAGCTAGATGTGTGGTCAGTCTGTGAGGGATATTTGTATAATCAAAATTGCAGGTGGACCGTACTTTGTCACCAATGCAAGCCTTTTATACTTATCTTATGCTTGGATCTATGGATACCTGTTTCAGCTGCCTAGGGAACAATTTATGTACCTGGAACTCGATCAACTTCAATACTTCGTTCGGTTTATAGGTCCGGCAGCCATCGTACTCCACACAGTACTCAATACTTATACTTTAGTGATAAAAGTACTGTATTTCCCTACAGCTAGGCTAGGATTTCAGATGGCCGCACCTATTGGTAGATTGGAGCTTCGGGCTGGGCGCTCCCGCCCACCGACCACCAGCCAGAATCTTTGTATCGTGCTTAGTGGTTTGTAGGGGAATGCAGCACTTTCACCACTGCGAGGGGTACCATGTACCGCGGCCACATTTGTCATGAAAATATATTAATGGATAAACTACAGCGGAGCATTGCCTGGAATTTTCCCTACGCCTGTGGAGACTACCAGCTCCATCTCCTGAAACTTCGAACATTTCCCAGGGTACATGGTGCTAATATATTGTTCCTCCTTCCCCTAGCTGAGGATAAAACTATGACCCCCCTTTTCGACATCCGTTTCTTGTTCACAGGCTTGCTTCTGCAGCTGGTATCCATAGCACATGGATCCCCGAGTGCCACCTCCACATCCATTTATCTCTGCTCCGACAGCACTGCTGCCACATACGACCCGGCGACCACGCCCATCCAAGGGTTTTGCCTCTTCCAAGCCCATAGGTTTCATAGTTAACATCACCAGATTTGGCAACTATCTCGGTGACTACCTTGCCCTTCCATTCTACAACCATGCACGTGGCGAGCGCTCAACTCGTCTCTTTATCAACCAAGGCCTTTGGGCGCAGCTACTTTCCAAGCTTATGCCAGGAGACTTCGTAATAATCGAGATGGGCTACAACGACAATGGCTCAGTCGGGACGAGCAAAGACGTTGGAAAAGACCGCGCAGTCCTTCCTGGACTTAGAAATGAGACAGTCGTAGTTACAAACACAACAGGCGGCATAGGACTAGAGACAGTCCACAATACTATCTTAGGAGAATGATCAAGGATGTGCAGGAGAAGAAAGCGATTCCTATTCTGAGTGGGATGGTGCCCACAATGACGTGGAATGGGGATGAAGTGCAGAAGGACTTCCCATTTTCGGATTGGGCTAGATACACGGCAGAGAACACGGCAGAGAGTGAGGCATACAAAGTACTCGGTAGAGCGCTTTCAAGCGTTAGGAAAAGTAGAATTTCTGAAGATGTTTCCCAAGGATTTCACCCACACAAATTCAAAGGGAGCTGTTAGTGAGTTTTTTGGAAAGTTAAGAATAGTCCGACATGCACTGACTTCTAGTACGCAGTTAACGCGGAGACATTTGTAACGGCAGTTAAGTGTGCGTAGGCGGAAGTTGTGAAAGAACTGGTGCTAAATATCAAAGGAATGACAGTGAAGCAACATTGTTGACATGTTGAGGTTGGGATGGAAAGCACAGTTCCTATTGTGGCGACCAGAAAGATACTCAGGTTTATTGGATAAGGTTTGCCTTGCCCTACAGTTTGCTGTTGTGGCCATATGCATGGCTCCGTAGATGTCAATTAAGACGAGGATTCAACATCGGTAGCTGGTTCCATCATATATTTAAAATTGCTTCTTTATAGACTTTCAGCCTTCGTGCCACTTGTTTGTACTTATAATCAACTGTACTAATTTAATACTTCTACATAGACTTAGGCCATAGGGCAATGCTCGATTGAGACTTCTACCACTACCATCCGCCCCACCTCCACCTCCAGCCATGAAATTTACCAGTTCCCTCGTGAGCTCAAAGCTAAGAACTTTGTCACGTAGAAGCAATACCTTTGATGAGGCCCGGGAGTTCGAACGTCGACATTTTCGGACTGAACCGAGTACCCTCTTTCCCCGTAGATGAATGAAGACATTAAGCAATTCAAAGGAGATATCAAATTCACGTCTAAACCGCTTTCCAATTTTACTACATGTTAAACCTTCGACTCCTAAACATTGTGTAAATCAACGCCACAATTTTAAATTCCAAATTTCAACATCCTCCCTAGACAAACCGTGAATACATACCGCCATAATCCATTCACCCAGATCCCCACGTACCCAGATATGAAAGACAGATATCCCATTCCATTCTTTGATTTACCCAAAAACAAAATAAGGAAGGTACGCACCAGAATTGCTTCGCCATATTCCTATCGCCCAATCCCACAACATATGTGATGTCAACTTCTTCCATAGACAAAAAACGGAGGTGTTAGTGACATATCGATTAAAGCCAAGCAAAAAACAGAAGTCCAAGGCCAGGTGAATGTCGACGTAAAAAATATAACAGCACACAAAATACAGGTAGTATTAATATTCTGGCCTGGTGGGACTTTAGACGACGGAAGATGGTGGATGTAGATAGGAACCCACCATAAACAATTTGTCCAAGATCTCAATTACCCATTCAAGGCATCCATTCCTCGACGATTTCCAAACAGCGGCGGATTACTAGTGCTATCCGTAGCCCTAAAGTCATTAGTAAGTATTCCTTGCATGCAAAATAAAGGATTTTAGGTTGTACGCACTTGCCTATCATTTCTTTTCCGGTGGAATCTTCGCTGCCGGCAGCATCGACACTTGGTGGTAAATTCGAAGAACTCCAGAAATTGCAAAAATATTCACTGCGCCCGTATATCCACACAACTGAGACCACAAGTAGAATATAGATAGTTACAAAGCCTGTAACGATCGAGAAGCCTGTCCATCCCCCAGAATCCGTTCACGGAAGAATATCTGGACGGTAGCTGGACCTTTCACGTCGAAGTTCTTGAGGTCTCTGAAGTAATTAGAGGCAAAACTTATGGTCGAAAATGCCTCGATTGCCAGCACCAGGCTCCCGTGCCCCTCAAAACATTGTTGAACAATGACTCTTGAGCATCTGATACTGGAGCAAGGGTCCTTCGCTCACCGGTAACGTTGACATACTCCCAAGCCTTTCGAGTCGCGTGGTCAGAGATGTCCCATGCATACCCGTAAAGATCGGACAAAATTTGACGTGGTGGGTGTTGGCGTACGAATGTCTCAGTTTCGGTTGTGTTCATAAAGGTTATATTCCATACATCTCGAGGCATGTCTTTCTATTCCCAGTTGATACTGTATGGCGTTTGTAGCCACCGTGTCGGCTTCCACCCCACTTTCAAGAATTGGTTCGGTGTAGTTCGGCTAGCTCTCTATTAAGACATCCACAGCGATGATCTCAACCGTCCGCCCTACACAGAGGCTATACAGTAAAGGGAGTCCAGGACCAGCCGTTGTATTAGAGGGTCTGCTAATCAGCCATTCTCCCTCGAACATGTTATTGCTTGTCTCGACGGAGGGGTCCTCGTTAGTATTGGAATTCTTGACAAATAGTCCCCATTGTATTTGATCTAGACTTGGGCAATCTGGTGTAGGTTGACACAACACAATCACCCCGTTCGGCACAACACAAGTGAATTTACATTCAGTCCATTGTGACTCAGTGATGTTGTACAGTCCTATAGACCAGCCATGATCTTGTCGGGCCTCCAACTGGCTCAGGTATTGGTAGTTTGGGGCGACGGACCGAAGAGTCTGCCATCTATTTCCAACCCTGGTGTATTTTGCACAGTAATTTTATCAAGTCCTTGTGGAAAGCAAGCAACATGTGTCTGGATCATACCCGCGGGACCACGGTACGATGCAATGGACTTCCGTTCCAGCGATGATGCAAAGGGCAGGAAGGCTCGGGAAATAGCCCCCGAATCTCCAAAGCCGGGGGATGAGTGATTTCCTTATATCAAGAAGCGATCGTCTGATCTTTCTGCAAAAATGGGGTATCCCAAAGGAATTGCCCTAAGCTTTTTAGGCCCATTGTCTACATAGTTGGAATAGTTGTAATTGCTCAGGTTATAAAGCACCTCTTTTGTGGTGCCCCCGCCGCGTAGATCCGTAATATACAAATCCGAGAGCAAAATGGTTGAGAACATCTGGGAAACCACGATCAGAAACACCATAAGCAGCACCATGGCGAGTAGCCCGATCGAACGTCGATTGACTGCAAACCCACCCAAAGTAGGAAGCAGCAAGTTAAAGGGTCCCGAGTTGGCGTGTTGGAATATAAACGTTATATCTCGATAACATGTCCGTATTTGAGTGCCAATGAAGCTAGCATGCAGCAGCAGCAGCAGCACAATGCTTGGGTAGCAATGCAGACTCCGAGGAACGCGGTGAAAATAGTGATCATTTGTGTTGATCGTGGCGTTTTGAGAACTGAGTCGGGAGTGGATCCGTAAAGGACGAGTTCCAACCACACGCCAATGCGGGATTCAACAGTGCTTCTGTTTCCCCGTTCCCAGAAGCTGGCTAACTCCAGCATTACAAGAATAATGCCTACAGTTCCAACCGGAAGAAGCAGAGTATGTGTATAGCCGAAATGATCTATAAACCGTTTAAAAATATTCTGTGGCTGCCCGAGGTAACTCGAAGATCTTTCGAATTCAGTAAGAATTGAGATTTTCAGTCGGAAGCAAGATTACGTACCTTGTCCCGTTCCCATTTTATACAGCGGTCTCTTCCCTCGAAAATGTTGATACACTTTGTGTACTCGGTAGTTGTGAATGGATGTTTTATGGATCTAGTGCGTAGAACGAGAAATGAAGCGTATACAAGTGCGAAAAGTTTTCTGGAGCGTTGCTACTGTATTTGGCAGAATAACGGGGCGGCTATTGATATGTACGCAGGAAGAATGAAAGAGGTCGAAATATTGCGAGTTGTTGATGGGGAGGGGTCCGAGGAGAGATCAGCATGTATTATCAGCCCGTGCCCAAAAACGAATGGAACCTGCGCGTGCGTTCTAGGGCACAAGGCCCATATTGGTTTTGCGGGCTCTCAACGCTGCATAGAAAGAAAATTACGTAAGTTTTCTTGTCTCGTGCCCAGACGGCTATTTAGTATGAAGTCTCAATTACCTATATTCTAATCTGGGTGGTTTGTGGAGGATGTGGTTAGGGTTCCCTCACTAAAAATCTAAACAGGTCAGGTCTTGAGACAAGTTTTGCATTATCTGGTCTAACTTGTCGATTTTGTAATGCGTGGAAGATGCACACATATGTGACCTTTCAGCCTTACTCGCGGGTATGGTACACATGTAGTTTCTACTACTAGTGTACCACCACTATGTACAGCAATACGTTCAACCCCGCGTGTAAAAAACGAAGGATTCAGTCTCACGGGCTGTTATTTTCCCGCTCGCGTCTAGCTCCCGTAATATTCAAGCCGTCTGACAGACTATGAAAGATTCATTTCGCGTCATACTTGCTAGAGGAGTAATAAATGATTGCTAGAGTGGCTTCTCTAGTAGGATAACGGTCTTCCATAAACCTTGAAATGGTGAGATGGATGTTCTCTTGGCGCAACTTTTTTTTCGAAAGAACTCTTGCAAATTGAGGTGGGGTAAACTTTAGGAATTGCTTTTCCTCTGAGGTTCATACAGCCCCTCCCCCTCCCCAGCACCACATCAGCACGCATACTCGGAGGGTATATGGGAGATTCAGAGCCATGGAGACCTTTGCTCTTCTCTAATATGGCGCTTACTTGCTAGCTTGCTAGACAGTGCATGTTGGTGAATACCGATGAAACTTTTCGACACTCTTTATCGAAGATGCCATTTCATATTAACTTGCAGACTTGGCGGGTGTCTAAAGTTCCGGCAATAAAGGAACAATGAGATTTAGCATATATTCTCTTCTTATTCTCTTGGCTGCTCACTTGCAGATGCACTTACCTCCCTCTCCTCACAAGCCTGCGATCAAGAGGCTATAGGAATGCGTGCAGCTTGTACACTAAACCTCTCACTGGAGAGCACTCAAAAAGTAAATCACAAGAGCCACGGACAATTGCGGTGGGGGTATTTGCAAAAAAACTATTCTCGCAATCTAACAGCCACAATTTTCTAGAACCCATGGAACATATGGCTTCAATACTTCACGACGAACAAGAATTACTGTCGATGTGGTGTACCTATGCATGCTACATGAGCTACAAAAACGACGAGCTGGACTAGATAATAGAGGTCTTTCGCCCGCCGGATCATGCTCGTATACTTAAGGCAAGCCGTACCGAAAATAACTACCAACAGATACGTGGCCGGTTGCGCCTGCATTGTTACTCCAAACACCCATACAGAGTACACTTGGCCTGCTTTAGTAGTTGGTCTCTGTACCGCTAATACCTTGGCGCCTGAGGAAACCGAATTGGGCCAATAATAGATGCTGGACCGGCGACGGTAAATTATGATATCCACGAAGCTACAGTGCCGAGACGTGCAAGTTGGTGAAACCCGTCGGAAATGGCCTTGAATCGGGGCCACGTTTGTGGTATGTTCGAGATATGCGAGCAACAACACAGGAAATAGGAAGCGAACCAGTTGATCAATCATTTATGAGATGCATTACCCTGCCCAGCCGTCCTCTGTTCCGCGAAAGTAGGTGAGGCTGTAGCTGAAGGAAAACTGTGCTTCTGTTGGCTCCATTGTTTCCAAAAGTGTTGTGGCTTTGAGATATTTCCAAAGGCGGTTCTGATTCCATAGCAATGAAGCCACCTGTCTAAGAGATCGGACTAATTAACTGCTGTACCAACTTTAGCGGGGGTCCTCCGTTTCATATAAGGCTCATATGAGGCGCATATGAGGTTGATCTTGCAATCACCTTGATTTGATTTTGCATACATATGACAGTACTGGCACAGTTGATACCAGATAGATTTGCAGCGGTTGCAGCCAGCTGCAAACATGGCTCTCCTGGTGGTCTGTCTTGCCTGCCAGGCTCACATCAGAACCTGACAGGATTTTGATAGCCGCCCTCACAGCCACGCTTCAAGCGCCAGGTGGGGAATGAGTAGGTACACAGCAGCAGCACACACCTTCACTGTGGCCCATAGGTTCATGACAACCATCATCACCATCACCATCACCATCACCATCACCACGTGCACTATCGCCACCATCATCACCAGCATTCTGCCAGTGCTGCCACTGCCACCACCCCATGCACACCTGCACATCCAAAATCACGGGTGCAGCAGGAAATAATTGTAGAGCTAAAAGTAACACCGAGAAGTGACAACCCCATCACAGAATACCTGCTATGTAATGTTTTATATGGCCATGAATGTAAAGTGTTTTTAATTTTTGCAGCATTGTACAAGAATCTCCAAAATGCTGATTGTGAGAATACTTAAAACCTCCTACCTGACTAGTTACTGTGACATGAGAATATCAACTGAGGATAGTGTGTCTCAACTGCTACCATTGCAGTCCTCTGCAATGGTGTCAGATCTGCCTGAATGATTTGTGTGAGTGAGAGTGGCAGGATAGTCATAAGTTTGAAAGGTTACCATGAGCCAACAAATATCCTCACATCAACATGATATTTCAGTCACCCTCATGTGAGGCTAATAGACGTCTACCGGCCTCACATGAGCCTCACCTGAAACGGAGAACCCCCGCTAAAGAAGTTATTAGTCTTAGATTGCTTACTGGCGCTACGCCAACTGTGGTCTAAGTCATTTTAATTTGACCTACGGGCCAAGGGTTAGGTTTGGGCGAACGTTGCTTCTGTTGCGATTTTGATACAGAACACGTCCGTCACATCCTACCCCGGCCGGCTTTGTTCTTGAAATCTATCTATAATTTGACCGATGACCAATTAACGTTGATGCCTACTTGCGCAAACCAGACGTTCGTTTTCGCCCCGAACCCGAGCAAGCTGAAAAATCTGGCCAACGGGAGCAGCTGATGCCCACGAAGGGCATGATTATAGGAAATTTGACATTGGTGGCATCTCAAACTCTAGCTCTCAAAAGATTGCTTCGCAGTGGTAATATTCATGGTATCTATCTCATGAATTCTGTATGTTTATCTATAATATACAACTATAGGCGTTGAAAATCGAACTACATGATAACTCGAAAACGGGGACAAAAGCGTGGGAATTTGCGGATAATGTCGACCCAATAAATAGTCCTTCCATATGGCATGAAACTACGTAGGTTCTTGAATAAAATTTCCTTCCCCAACGCAACCTATACTATCTATATTAGCTGGCAGGAACTTGTTCAGTAGTAGTAGCAGGCGCCTACCTGTGATAGATCCCCCACTGTAGATGTCCAACGCCAACCGTAATAAAGCTAACATCTTAGATATTCAACGTAGAACCTCCCTCATCTTCCTCTTCCCGACCTTCTCCCACAGGCTCCAGCAAACTCGCTGGTGAAAACACCTGCGACGCATCATTGAAGGGAAGAAGACTCAAGAGGAAAGGATCGATGGAAGGACTCGGGAGTTCTCCCTTCCAGTTCTGGATAGCATCAAAACTACAGCTTTGCGCTTCCAGAGCGCTGAAATCAAATCCAAAACTCTGGGTGGAAGGAGTCTGTAGCCTCTGCGTTACCTGCTTTTCGGAATTCAAAGAAGTTGGGCTTTGAATTGGGGGAAAGAATAATTGCTGAGAGTTAGGAGAGAGCAAGAACTGTGGGTGGGACTGGGAAGGCGAGAATTCAGAAAATTGTGGTTGGAGTGCGGGAGAGAACCTGGGAGGATATGTGCTAAATAATGCATTCTGGGAACTTAAGCTGTTCGATAATTCAGCTTGGCTGTTAGTGAGGTCCAGGATGGTGGAATCGAAAAAGGTAACATCGTCAGTGTCCATATGCATTTGCTTCTGCCTCTTTACCGTACCCTCCCCAACATTAATACCCGGTGTAGTTGATCCCTCTATGATATATTCGGCCACGGAAGGGGTTTCTATATCTGCTCTCGTCCGCTTCTTACTGGCTTTTCCTTGCGGCGAGCCTCTCGGTGAACTCCTGCTCCGCGCTTGATTTCTGGATAGTAGCGAGCACCTTGTTCTGCTGGGTGTTAAGTTCATTGTTTGCCTCTGAGCTGGCGCTGCTTCGGGGGTTGTAGATGAATCATCCTGCAGATATAATTCCGGATTCGTTAATGGGATATAGCAGTCCCTTAGCCATGCTTCTCCAGTCTCAAATGCGTCCTCGGGTATCACAACTTCAATCTCCTCAATAATCTTCTGTGCAGTTTCTACAGCCTTTTCCGAATTCCTCCCAGTGCCGGGGCCAACCAGTTGATGCCTCTTTCCAGCTGCTTCGGCTTTCTTAACGATATTCATGGCCAGGCCAGGGCGGCGCCCACCTCCCCAGTTCGGGTCAACCGGTCGTCGCTTCAGTAGCTCCTTTGCGTCCTCTTTCCTCATGTCTGATGGCGCATCGTGAGTCGACCATTTCCCCTTCTTTTGCACACTCAACCACACATAGGTCTGTAAGCGATCCGCAAGGTTGTGGAGGTAACCATCCCACTGCAACTGCAATACCCTTTTACAAAACTCTTCGAAGCAGGTGACCAGCTTTGCCGGCGGACACAGAATTTGAGGTTCCGTCTTGCTTGTGTGTGGTTCTTTGGGATGGAACTCTCTAGGTTTTGGCCTCAACATCCCAGCGCGGATGAGTTGCCCGATATCCATCAGGTTCTCGAGGCAGTCAATATGGAGGTATCCCGCACAAAAGTAAGGGTTATTGTCGAAACGTTGGCCACGCGGAAGGCGGCCCAGGACCTCTTCGATAGCGACCCGGATTGTTCCGTCGTGAAAACCGTGTCCCCCCTTCTCCTTGCTCGGGCATTCTTTAGCGCGGCATTTATTGTAGGTGGAGTGGTCTCCAGAGAAGACTCCAAACCCCTTGCAGTTTGCTGGGAACTTCTCCAGGCGAAAACAGAGGTTCTTTCCAAGAGGGTGGTACGTGATGAATGCTGCAAAACTCTCTCGGTCGAAGAGGACATGTTCCGCTAGTCGACCTCTGGAGTCGTATGCAAAGTCGTACCCGAGGCCACGGACAAAGTTTGGATGGGTGTCCGCGATTGTGGTATAGATGTTATATGCGACTTTTTTGCCCTGGGTATTAATTGCAGACTGTTGGCCTTTCACACTGGCCACGGGACCTATGTATGGCTTAGGACGAAATTCGGGGATCAAGTCTGGAAGAGGGCGTTTGTTGGAAAAGAAACGTCCTCCATTGAGAGGACCCCTCTTGTGTCCAGATGGCGTGGTAAATAACGGCGTTGTACCCTTCTGTCTAGCCCTGCTCTTGGGCCTCCTGTCCTGTGCACATTCCGTATCAGATTCTAGGTCTGCGCCTGGTTTAGGCCCATCGTTCCCTTGTAAAGAATCGTCGTATGTTTGCTGAGCATCTAGGGCTCCAGAATATATCAAGTCCTCCACGCCAGGATAGTTGCTTTGAGGCATACGGACCCCTGAAGCGGTTTTTGTTTGTGTCGAAACGGAAATCTGGTCAAAAAAGTCGTCCATATCCCAATCGTCATCGCTGTTGCTGATATTTCTGCTATCTTCAAAGGTGGACATAGTTCAAGTTGCAGCTCTTCCAGAGGCCACAAAGGAGGAGTAGAATAAATGGGAGAAGAAAGAACAGATGTACAAATAAAAGATGCAAGTGGAATAAAAAAGGGGTGAATGGAAGCTAGAAGAAAGTGAACGCCGAAAATCAACTTCAGGCGCACAAGTCGAGGGCTGATGAAGCGTTTGAGTTGTGATACTTGGGGCAAGGTGGGGTCCGCCAGTGGATATTTATATGAAATCATTGCTTTGCTTCTAAACTTGTGAATCGCATGTTGACGTTCTGGATCATCAATGTCATTATAAACACAGATTTATAGGTCTCTTGTTGAACGTAGAAGTTTGGATTGACAGCTAGATACAGATCCCAAAATGCACTGCGTTCAAGCTACATCAACTCTCATGATGATTGTTATCTGGAGACGAAGGAGTATGCATTGAAGATACGAGACAGTTAATAAGGACATAAAACCCATAACAAAGAGGCTTGGAACTAAATAATGGTGTGAAACATTGACAGCTGCCACTTTATGGCAACAAAGGCCATATAAACTTTCCAAAGCCACTCCTTCAAAACTTCATCTTACACACTTGTTTAAATCAATACTTTGCTGCAGCGGCTTGTATCTTGACATGGTGCCCACAACTACATGTAACATGTTTCCAGCGCTTTCAGGTGGTTTTGGCTGTGGATGTCATGAGAAAGACCTTATGGTGGTCGGTAATGTTGTCAATAGTGGAGAAATAGTCGCTTCGGTGCTTTCTTTACTTTGCGAGTAGTTCCTTACATAGCGATCTCATGTTCACAATCAACGAAATGCCGGAGAATCGTAGCCGAGCACAAGCGAGAAGCACGGCCAGCAAAAATGAAAGAAGTAATGATGTCATAGCAATGATTCTCATCTAATTCAAAAAAACTAAAAATTAATATATAAAAGAGGGCAACAAGAAAGAATACTTCACTATCAAGTGTTCGAAGAAGCCCACTTGTGCCGCAACCGAGCGGCTACATATTTCGTAGTCCAACGACCTCAGTCTTCCTCCTCGTGACGAAGACTGGACTGCGGAGCATGTTGGCGAGCCACTCTTTGTGGCTCGCCGCCCCAGCAAGCTTGGGGCTTACCTTTGGTCTCAGAACGAGGCCCTCGGCCTTGAGAATAAACATCTCGTGGAGATGTTTAGCCGCCCGGTTGAGATCGAGCATCACATCCTGCATTCGATCGATAGTCCCAGGACCATCAACGGCACGAGTGAGCTGCTTTAGAGTGATACTCGAAAGCTTGATAGTGAAGTATTCTTTCTTGTTGCCAGAAGAAAGGAAACGTTCAATTGAGACCTTTCTGTCACCAAGTACGCATGCTTTCACCTCGACCTTTTCCGCTTTGTAATTGTTGAAGTATTTGGGCCTTTCTGGAAGCTCCGTAATGCCAAGCTCGGTGTAAGCGAAGCTTTTAGCGACCAAGTTAACAATGTCAGGAGAAGTTTCGTACTTCTTGATCCCACGGGTAATAACTTTCGAGTCCATGGCCGTACTTTCGTTGAGCATCGTGGCGTCAAAGAGATTCGCCTCGCGGGTACGGAACTTTGTCACTTCCATTCCTAAAATAAATTTTAGGTTCAGAATGATAACTGGATTGTTGGAACATACTTCCATCACAAGTCCAAATCATTTCCATGGCACCACCTTCGCAGATAGAAGTGATTCGGATAATGCGTTGAACACCGCCGACCTTTTTGTAGCCGCAGCTCTCGATTCCAGCGATGAACTGGTTGATTGAATGCAGGTCCCATTCCTCACGGAAGGTGGTATGAACTTGCTTATTGAAATTGAGGATACGAGAAAAGTTCTCCTTGTCCATGGCTCGATTCTCGAGTGCATGAGTGGGCTCGCTTGGATCTCGGTCGTACCACAAAGATTTTCCAAAATAAATCTATAGTGTTATTGTATTAGCATGTGTTTATCAGTAGTTCTACATATTGAAAATCTTTACATACCTCGTGTTTGATGCGATCAATAGCTACATCAGAATCGACCACATATTTGTGAATACGGTCGATACCTTCCAAGCAGATACTTTGGAAGTAAGGAGAGAAGACAAGCTTCGGAAACCACCATGGGTCAATGCCAACAGCAGCTTGAAGCTTCGACTCATAGTCAAGATGAACTGGATCAAGGACATAGAGCTTGCAAGGTTTACCAGACGATTCCTTGTGGGAATAGAGATGACCTTCGTATGGAACGCATTTGACACTGTCAACAAAGGTTTCTCCCAAAATCCCGATAGCTCCTATAGCTGAAAAGAAGTTAGTAAACCTGGTAAACTTGAGCGATTAATCTCTTTCCCCTTCTATGTACTTACCTCGGAATGGTTGAGAGCATGGTGACTCATTATGAAAGCGGCCAATAGAAGTTCTCGGCCTTTTATGATATCTTCGATAGAACGACCAAAGATTCTGATGGATTGGGCATCATTAAGAACGTAGAAAAGAGTGCCACTTGCATCTCCGAGACTATGTGATAGTAAGAAAATGGTCAAAACGCTGTATGTCTGGTAGGCACATGTGTTTACATACTATGAGATATCTTCCTTCATGAGCATCCGGGCACCTTTGTCTTGACGCGAGGCTCGAGGAGTTCAATATTAACGGTGAGAATCTGCTCGGGCGCTCGACACTGAAAGCAGGAGTCGCCAATTTTGAAGTTGTCGTGAGTGCAGACTGTTGAAATGGTGATCATGATAGACGGTATGGTATGGGAACTGTACGATCGAAGAGATGGGCAATGTAAAGAAGGGCCTGGGAGGGAGAGTGATGGGATGTTAAAGAGCAACTTGAAGACTGAAGGGAGAGAGAAGTCGGGGTGGAAGATTGTAATTTATAGGAATGGGTTGGGCAGGTACAATCGCAAGTTTAAACCCTAAGAACTTTGTGTCCTGAGAACGGCGAAAATCAAATAGGGAATGCGCGTGCCCTGGGTTCGGTATATGGTGAAATAAAATGAGTAGACAAGAACATTTCCTAAAGTATGCATACAAAAGTATCTGCGTTCCACTGCCCTACCCTCCTTGGGTGGCTTTCCCAACCACCTGACGCGCTTATCATAAGCCATCACTCATCCATCTCTTCATCAGTAGAGTCGTCATCCGGGAGAGCAATGAAATGGCCTGAGTGTTCGTGTGTAACGCCTTTGCCGTTGTACATTTCCTCCACCATATCTTCCAGCTCCGTCACATCGTGAACCCTTAGCTCCTTCTCGGAAGTCATGATCGACAGCAACTTGCGGAGGTCCTCAAGCTTCAACACACTTCGGAGTTTCGTGAAGGCCATCATTATTAGACCTATCGTTATCTAGTTAGTTACATCACCAGGTAAGTAGGTACTTTAGGAACAACCTTTGGACCACGGGCAATGCCTAATCCCCCGGAATAAGATCTCTTTTGCTCTACTAACATCCTTTTGCTGAAGTTCAAATTCCATAAACATTATCCAGAGCTGTACACTGGAGCGTGTCCGGTCAGAATTTACTCCTTGCTCAAATAAACTCCTAACAGCATGAACATTGTAGTGCTCCCCCGCCCTCATTTCCGTCCAGATGGCAAAGAGCCAGCCCATCACAGTTTCTTTTCCTTCGAGAAGCACTCGATCCCTAACAATCATTCGCAATCGGTTTTCAATTTTCGTTTTACTCTCATTCCATGCATAGAGACTCAAGAATGCGGAATTCTGTGGGAAGGTTTCCAAAGCAGTTTCCAGATTTGATCTCAATGTTGCCGGTTTGAATGGTTTTACTGTGGTTGAATGGTGATAAACCAGGCGTGCCTTTCGGAGGAGGCAGAGCTCGTGAATTTGCGAATAAGGTCCAGCCATTGAACGTTTTTCTAGCTCTAGGATAAACCTATCATACACTGCAAGTGCGGCGTCTAAGTTTACGCCTTCAGCTAGATATTCGAGTAGTGCGCGTATATCGTTGAACACCCCTGCATGCTCCATACAACGTATTGACAGCATACTGTATTGTTGATCTTCTAAGTACTAAGTTCATAGTATATCGTCAGCAATTTCCAGCATGTGGACTGACATACCCACCCTTCTTGCTTTCAGGAGTAATGATTTTGAAACATGGCCAGGTGGTGTACCACCATTGGTATCCTTGGGAGGTCCTCCGTGCTCGATGGAGAGTACAAGGTGCAGAGCATATGAAACATTTTCCTGCAAAAGTTCCTGCCATATCCAGGCGTGCCAGAGTAGAACTGAATCACGCCGTGAACTCGCAGAACATTCTTTACTTATTCCAAGCGCCATAGAAAACACTTTCCTTCCAACATCGACTCCTGCATCGTGCCACTCAATTTGGGCGTATGCACTCCATAATGGAAGACATGTTTTGAAGCGTTTCAACAAGGACTTTGCAACTTTCTTGATTCTATCTATAGTTAGTATTGCTCTTTTCTGTTTCCAAGTAGTGATGTACCCGTTAGGTGTATTCCCCCACTCCCATGCAAGATAGTACAAGGCCAGAGACTCATCATCACCGCTATCCACGAGCATTTTCAATGTGTTTCGAATGAACCTCACATCTTCGAGATTTCCTGATTGGACATTTTCTATCCCGCCGAACCACGCGGTCGACTGGCTAAAGATGCTTTCCCGACCAAGAGGAAAGTTCCGAAGTTTGTATTCGAAAGGACTATCGCCCATTCCGGCTCTTTTTTCTGGTTCCATCCCCTCCCAGGTAATCGCTGACGCACCCCACCTACTCCGTTTTTTTGGCCAGAACCAAGGGTCCGGAGAATCAAGCTTCAGCCCCGATAGTCCACTCCGTAGGAAAATGTCCTCTATTACGGCACCGTTTGAACTCTGCGAATTGAGCAATGGCATATTCTTAAACACGAGAAAAGCGTCGACCATTTTCTTACGAGCACTCTCGCTAGAAAAATAAAACATAAAAGCCTTCAGGTCCGAGAATAGGATTACCCTATAAGGGTCATCTTCCTCAACCTCGTCGATCGTTCTTGCGGGCATGCCAATTTTTTGCGACCATTCAACTTCTGCATCCGTCCATGATCCAAAAGGATCTTTAGTGTCTAGCGGTGGAAGTTGAAGATCATACTGGGTTGGATCTGGTGAATCGCCATCTTCTTCCGATGCAACAAATGAAACCCAGCCCAGTGCTTTCTCTTCCCCAATTCTGGGGACTTCGCTATCCCAAAATCTTTCAAGTTGCTCCAGTAAGGAGTCAAACTCTCGTTGTGATGATGGATGAATGATGTCATGTGGAGGAAATAGATTGAGCTCTAACATCGCTTGGACGGCGGCTACAGCGTTCTCCTTGTATCCAGATTCGTCCATGAGCAGTATCGCGCGAACGAATACGTAGAAAATGACCTCATCCAGCGCTTCGCGGGTTGGGCTCTGCACATCTGTCTTAAAAGCTGCTGTTCTCAAAACGCTAAGGCATTCGGAGAAACACTTCAAACACTCTGGGTAAGTAAAGGATAAGAAGTCTGTCTGTCGGAAGTTGATGTACTTTGTCCACAGACTGATAATTGTTGGATTCTCTTCGAGGACGCGTGTCCAATTTGAGAGCAGCTTATGGGAATCCCAAATTTCTACCGTGACGTCCATGTATTTCAGTAGCAGCTTTTCGTTGCCAGGATTCTTTTCCAACGCTTTCTGTAGAATGTCCAGCTTGATTTCAGCCGTGCTTCTTTTCTCTGCAGCCGTCTTGCGTCTTCCTGTTCCGCTGACCAGCGTATCGTGGTGATTGACATATGTCATCCAGGCTTCAATATTTTTCGGCTCAGTGTCAACCTTACGGACCAACTCAACCATCCGCTTCCGATCACCCCATACCTCGCTGGAAATATAATCACCTTCCGATTGAGACTCCGACGCGTAGTCCAGGTCGGGGTCATCTGGTATGTCAGAACTCTTCTTCAGACCTTCGATGCTCCGATAATGATCCCGGTAATCGTCGTCCGATCCATCTGATCCCTCTCCATCACGAGTTTTCCGTTTTTTGGTTTTGATGGAAAGTGGAACAAAATCCAAACCTCTTGAGAATGCTTCTTCTAGGCCCGATTCGTCATTCCTAACTCGCAATCTTTTTAGATCCTTGCTCTCCAATTTTGCGAAAGCCTGACGCATGCTCCTCACAGATGAGTCTTCCCTAGCGTTACCTCCAGATCTGAGTACCAGAACCTTTCCGTCGCCCTTGTCTCTATCAATTCTCATGTTTGTAGGGAGTCCAACGATGCGGCCTGCGCCACTTCGGCGGTATTCGGGGATAGAATATCGATGTATCGTCCCGTATACCAAATTATTTTCGTCTCCCCTTGTATCCATAAAGTATTGTTTCTGCGGCGCGTCCCAAGACTCCAACTCTGGGGAGGGTAATCGTGGTGTGGACGGCCGGGGAATTAATGAGCTGGCTTCAGGTAGCAAAAGTTTAGCCTTTTGAAGTTGATGTGCACCATCTGCCTCCCGTGTATCCCGACGACGATGCGATTGTTTAGGAGGATTATCTCGGTGTTGTCGCTGTCGGTGTTTCTCCTCGTCCTTGGGTTGATTTCGATCCCTCCTGTGTCTCCGTTCGCGGCTTCGTGACTTTGACCGATGGTGTCTTCTTCGATGACTATGCTGTTTTTCTTTATCGTTTCCTCTAGAATGCTTTTCGTCTTTAGACCTTGGAGCTGCGATGAGGGGTATCGCTGGGGCTGCAGCTGTGGGAGACTTGAAGCTCGCAAATTTTGGAATCACCCGTTTCGGTGACTGTGTTTTGGTCAGCCAGGCTCACCCGTAAGTTTCGGGCGGTAGTGAATCACCTCCACCTTCTTTTCAGACTCGGCATCTGACATTGTAGTGTTAGGTTGACTAAATTGACAGCTAAAGAAGAATGACAGTGATGACGTTGCCAAAGGCCTTGTGTAACTTTGGGTTCATGAGCCGCATAAATGACGGTAGAGTTGGATCCAGTAGTTAAACTGGCTAGCAAATCAAATAGAAATTAACTGTATAAACGAGGGCTAGCTATGCTAGTGTCTAACGTTTTTCTGTGACTCTTTGAGGTCTCTACCGTTGCATGACTAGTATTTCACTTCATGGAAACTATCACTTAAGTCATGAATTTATCCTCAGCTGCGAAGAGTACAGCAGGATGGTCGCTTGAGAGGGAACCTATGTAAGCTGCAAAAGCGAGTGAGACGCTGTGTTGTGCTGGTGTGCAAAAAAGCCCTCACTGAGCGACCGCGAGACGCGGCCTTCGCCCCCTCCCACAACTCCTTCCTACTCTACTTCACTCCACTCCACTCTACCTGCATCGTCATCGCATAAGTCAGATAGTTACTCTTACCTATTCTATGTGCAATAATATCTGTCTTCCCTAACGTCTCTTTATCCTCTTGCCCTCTCGCCCTCTCGCCTTTTCACCCTCTCCCTCTCCATCTAAACTACGTTTGTCGCCTTTTCGATCACGTTACGCTACCCCTCTACACCTCCTCTTCCCAGCCGACCTACCTCGCCCTCTCGACCCAACTATACTAACCAACAGCTATCTACTGACGCAAATATTAACACCATTTCCCTCGAGCTTCGGTCAGCTAAGACTGTGATACCCACTCCTGCAGAGGGATAGTTCATTCATGACCTTGGCTGCGCCCCCATCGCGTGCGTCTCTCGTACGTCCTCTGACAGAATCTGTGGACTTGTACGATAATCCCGACACGCCTGGGACAACATATTCTTTCCAAGATCAGGTTCCTTTGAAAACTACAATGCAACCTGAAATTGCACACCATCTCACCGCTCATATTCTGGACGCGTCTATGCTCATGTCTACGGATGACGAAATGCTAGATTCTGACAGCGATCAACGAAGAGATGAAGATTTCGATATTGATTTAGATGCGGAAGTTTACTCTGTATCTGGTGGGGACTTGGAAGTCAACATGACTATGGAAGACGATTCAGTCGAGTACGGCCACGTTGATCCAGAAGTCGATAATGACGATATTATGCTAGACGATGAACCAGTAGAATACATCCACGAGATATCCGATGCATCTCATAGCACTAAGGAAGCAATAGCCGAAGATGCAGCACAACCCGAAAATAGTGATTCCACACAACCTCCTATTTCCAGTGAAGCGACTTCGGCTCTTGAGCAGCCACGAGTGTCGCAAGAAACGGGCAATGATCGTCTAGGAGCGGGGCTAGAAGTTGTACCAGGAGATTCTTCGGAATCGGAGGTGACCAAATCTAATTCGGTCGAGGCGCCAACTGCATCGGAGCTTCAGCTCGAGCACACCGTCGATGATGGCCATGCAGCCGTTAGTCTTGAACAACCCCAGCAATCGCCACCGTCTCTTGTTGAACCGGCTATTCAACCTAATTCTACGATTGAACAGGAAGAAAACGATGGCAGTCAGAGTTCAACTGCCACACTTACCCATGAAGCACCTGGAAACGATGAGCGTTTTCCTGTAAACGACCATGAACACGCAATTGGGCATGAACTTCAAACCAAGAACGAGTATCCTCGACCGGTTGATCTTGACTCTTCTCGGGGCGAGGATTCATATGATTCTTCATATCAATATCCCATAATCGTTCAATACGAGCAGATCCAACTTACTCTGTTCCCTTCTATGGCTGATTGGTCTGAAGACCCCGCATTGGCCGAAGTATACAGCGACATTCCATCAGATTATCTATTGCCAGATGTTGGTGTCTGTGACAAACCCTTAGGCGAGCTCTTTATGCATCTTAGAGATGTTTTGGGTCCTGCTGTTGGACTGGAGTCTGAGTTAGTTGTGGATATTGAATTGCTGGGGCTGAAGATAGGGGAGGTAAGTCTAGCTCTTAATTCTGATGTTGTGTCTCGAGCTAACTCAATATAGGATAACACGGCTTGTAAGTCTGTCAGTTTGCGACGTATCCTTGATTTGCATAATCAGCTTTACGAAAATGACGGCTACGATATTGCATTGCCTGTCAATATGGCTTTATATACTGTCCCGAGATTTTACTGTCGTTTGGAAGAGATTTCTGCTACAGTACAAGAAAGAAAGGGCCTCCAGGAATGTTTGAGTCTTTTGAAGCTTCCTCTTGTGGACGAATATTCAAACGATGAAGATATTGCAGGTCATGCGGCTGATGTTACTGACACGAACGAATCACAGCATCCCCCTGCCATCCGGCATGAATCCGAGCAAGCTTCTGCAGATGAACATGGAAGTCCGGAACACTACCCGTCTGGGAGTGCTCAGTTTGACGTGCAATCGGGCGATAGTAACATTAACCAAGAGACGAATATCAGTAATGTGGATGGTCAGCGTACTATTCGTGAAGGCTCGGAAGAGCCTGAGGATAAGACATTTGTTGCAAGCGATTCCCCCACCACCAAAATATCCGAAAATCCGGGATTAGGTCATGTTTCTTCAGCTGCGGAAAGCGGTCCATCAGGGGAGGAAGAGGAACTGTTGGAATATGAAGACGATGAAAATGACAGTGCGCAAACCCCTGCAGAACAGCCTACATATCACAATAATATGGGCGAATCATTAACCAGGGGGGATTCTGCGATCGATGCCGAAGGTGGTGCGTATTCGATCAAGCTCCTATGTGATTTAGAAAATGCTTACACAGTTCGAACAGAAGGCCAGTCATTTTCCGACAATGTCGTTTCACCTAGTCAACATTCCGGTGAGGAACACGATGATGCAGATGAACGCTCCCACCCCGCGGTCCCTACCGCTAATGGTAGTAATTGGGACGGATCGCCATCTAACCTAGATGACGACAGTAGTAACAAACCATCGCCGATTCCAGTTTTCGGAGGAGATGATAATGAAGTAGAGTATGATAATCAGCAACACAATCCCGAAGCATACGGATACGAGCAAGGGGGACAGCGTGACCTGTATCAGGAACGACCCGAACGGGACGCTGAGAACGGCTATGACAATATTGAACGGAATTTCAACGATGAACAGGACGATGGTACAGGAGATGTCGAAAGCTACGCGGAAGAATCTTTTCAGGGCGATGGCTTTGCTACTGAGGAGAACCAGTACGTCGATAGAAACCACCCAGATCTCGATGAGTATGACGAATCTGGTGATTATTACGAGGAGGTTCAAGGTGACTATACTGAACATGAAGAAACGCAACTTATCCAGGGAGATGTCGAGCTTGAAGAGTACGAATTTGAGGAATATAACGACTCGCACTTCGAGAATGCAGAGGTTGATTCCCCAGATGAAGTTGAAGTTGTGAACGACCCCTCTACCACGGATGCTATCGACATTACAACGCGTTCGCCTGTGCTCAGTACGCATGAAGAGGAGCTTATCGACTATGAAGACGATGAAGACGATCAACCGCCAGCAAAATTGCTGAGGACCACGAGTAATATGTCTCCTACCTCACTCAAGCGATTTCGGGAAGACTCCAACGATCAAGATGATGATGGTGAGCTCGATGAGATCCAAGGTTGGTCATGGCGTTCCCGCGGTGGTTGGATGCTAAGTGGTAACCTTGTTCTTCCAGCTTCGAAACGCGCTCGCGCGGAGTAGTTATCGGTTCCTCTTTCGATCTTCTCACCATGTTACTATTCTGTGTTCTCATTCTTCCAATAATTGCTGCGGCTTTGATGATGCACACCTAGACGTTAGGCGTGGCACATCGTTCATTCAGCTTTCGATCTAGGTGTCCTTGGTGATATATTATCCCTGGCGTTTTCGGTGTTTTGGTTTCTCTTGGGTGGGAACGTCTTGCGATCCATCATCGTTGGGATTCTACGGTCTGTGGGGATATAAGATTTGTGTAGGTGGGCGTATTCGGTGTCTGGCGGCGTTGACTTATACGGTTCTGCGGTTCTCTGGAGATTTGAGACCCTACGTAAGTTACCAACTAACATTTACTAATTTTCCCTCCCCATTCCCGTCCTTTCCCTTGTTTTCTCTCTCCCAGTACAGTCAATCCAGAGTTACTTCGGGCAACTCTGAGATTGCGATCTGTGGATTTGCCACGTATTTACCGGTTGGATTTGTGTTTTTTTTTTGCGTTTTTTTGTTTCCTCCCCTGGTCCTGCACTGTTTCTTTTGCTTTTTTTTCCCTGCCGCGTACTTCCTTCCCCTTCCCCTTCCCCATCTCTGTATACTCATGCACCGCTGTTGCTTGCTTGTGCGTGTTTGCTGGGATATTTGGTGGTTATGTTTACTTTCCTAGCAGGGAGATTGAGTGAGTGAGCGCAGATGTTTGATTCTCATCCCTGGATCGGACGAGAGGGAAGCATGTTACTGCTGTTGCTACTGTGTTGGAGGAGAAAGGTATATACTTAGGTATCTTGTTAGCGGAGGTAGGATAGGATAGTTTAGTTTAGGAATTTAAAATGAGGGGCTGTTTTGGTTGGTTGAGTGACAAGTGTGTTGAGTGACGTTGGATGGTATCAATGCATCTCTGGTTATCTTGTCCTCACGGGCTGATCTTGCCTCACAATGAATGGCTGGTGAAGGGGGCTTTACCCTTCCTATGTAACCTCGGCACTCTGGAATGTGATGGACCCGTCGGTCGAGTAGAGGTGGGTGTATGGTAAGTGTATTATGTACCTGCATGCAGAGTCCAGGTTTATCCTTAGGGTTCTCGTCCGGATATATTATTTCATGCCGGTGGGGCGGAAGCTACACGACATCGTCTTCTCGCTAATCTGAGCAGATTGTCTGTGTGTGGCAGTAAGTCTGTAGTAACTCTGGGATGCTGTTCAGGTTTGCGGGACTGCTGGATTTCTGTGTTGACCTGGAGGCACTTTTGTCACGGACAGCGCGCTCGCCTGGTGCTTGGCAATTGCTAATGTGTGGTTCTGCTGAGAGCCGTCGGTAGTCGGTGTGGTCTTAACAGCGGCGTCGGCGGCGATGCCGGGAGTTCTCGGCGGTGGCGAGCGGCGGGGGTTGGCGAGGCTGCTGCCAAAAATAAATGCGACGGCATGGAAGGCAGCGCAGACTGTGGGGGTGGTGAGGACCAGTTGGGTGAAAGTCAAGTTGAGAACACATCTCCATTTTGTCTTGTACTTATCTGGTAAACAGTGTCAGCCACTACCGACGCATACCGTTTGCTATTATGCGTCTGCACAGCATGATGTTGATAGGAGGAGACGATGATGCCTTAGGAATAAGCGTTGGATTGTGTGATGTAGATCCCCATCGTGGATCCCCCGCCCACCTTTGCAGACCCGATGGCATTCCCCAAACAGCTCTTCAGCTGCCTTGGGTAGAGTAGAGGAGCAAGAGGTAGACGTGCATCTATAGACTCTGCCCTCTGCTGCTGCCGACCGAACGAAAGCCTCTCCCAAGCCGCGTGGCCTTGGCTGTATGTCAGCCAGACTGTTACTTCTTTCTGCGTCTTGTCTCTGTTCAGATTGCCCTTGCCTTGCCGTGCTGAATGTGAGTACTAAGTACCTAAATAGTACTTACGTTTCTCTTTCTACTTTCTCCTTGCGCCTCTTTTTCAGCTCTCCTCCACCATCGTCGTCGTCGGGTGTTTCAAACCACAGCCAGAAGCTTATACTTTGCTTTTCCCCGATTCCTTTCCCAACATATCCGCACTCACTTCCTTCATCCTTCTCACCTCGGCATTCCCTCCCCCATCGATCGTACCACACACGCTCGTTTTTGACAGTAGCAGCAGTAGCAGCAGCAGCCGCAGAATCTCCTTCCCTTCCACTGCGCACGACGATTTAACGAACAATTGTCACGAGTCCGACGAACACCACCCACCACAACCCGGCGCTACCCATTCATCCAACCACCAACCAACCAACCCACGAAAAGAGAAACAACGGCGTCCCACAACGGCTACCGATAGAAACGGGTTCCAACCCGCGCGGCGGAAAGAGGGGAAATCTCCACGCGCAGCCAATTAGCACTGCCGCCTACAGAGGAGAAGTAGAGTAGTAGGGTACTAGTAATAGTAGATACCGCGGCATCATGGTGGAGGACAAGTGCGTTCCATCGTCATCGACAGAGGGGAGAGGGTGGGTGCTGATACTTTTGTGCGCGCGGCGTGAAGATATATAGGATTGGCGTTAGCCATAACATCCAGCATGGCAATAGGTTTGTTCCCCCTCCCCCCCTCCCCCCCTCCCCCCACACCCCTCACGCTCAGGCCCTCCCGCCGCGCCAGACCACATTTGCTGATCCAGGTGTAAAAGGAACAAGTTTTGTCTTGACTAAGCGGGTATGCGCCCTCCCTCTACCCACTGCACAATGCGCCACGAAACATCCAAGGAAAGACTAATTGGTGCGGCGGATGACTTTGTAGGGGCTTATAGATACGGCAAATCGAACAGGCTTCGAGGGAGATGGGTATTCGTATCTCAAGACTCCAATTTGGTGGGCGGGGATGGTGACGAGTACGTTACACCCATGCTACCAGCCGCAGTTACTTGGGCGAGCCTAGAGACTAATTACAGCGGAATAGTGGGTTTGGGAGAGATTTCAAATTTTGCGGCATATGCATTTGCACCGGCGATCCTGGTGACGCCATTAGGAGCTTTGAGTGTGTTGGTTGGGTATGAGCATCCTTGGAGCGCAAGTACGTCGGACAGAAACAACTGACGAAAAGGCCAACAGCGCGGTGTTGGGGACTTATTTTCTTAATGAACAATTGGGGACGTTGGGGAAGTTGGGATGTGCAATCTGCTTGATCGGCAGTGTGATCATCGTGTTGCATGCGCCGGCGGATGAACAGATCGACAGGATTGATGAAATGCTGAATTTCGCTGTGCAGCCTGGTCTGTCAATTCCGCGCCCGAGCTGTAACAGCTGCTGACATTGGCGTGCTATAGGCTTCCTATTCTACGTCTTCTGCGTTATTGTATTCTCACTCATCATGATCTACAAGGTTTCGCCGGTGTACGGCAAAAAGAACCCGCTCGTCTATATTTCGATTTGCAGCACGGTTGGATCGTTGACGGTGCTCAGCTGTAAAGCATTCGGCATAGCATTGAAATTGACATTTGCGGGCATGAACCAGTTTATCTACCCCAGCACTTATGTCTTTCTCATTGTCGTGGTGGTGTGTATCCTGACGCAGATGAACTACTTCAACAAAGCGCTGAGCCAGTACTCGAGTTCCATGTACGTTCCTTCCCCCACCTTTCCGTCCCATGATTGACCGGGGGACAGCGTGAATCCAATATACTACGTAATGTTTACCACTGCAACACTGATCGCAAGTTTTGTGCTCTTCCGCGGCTTCAATACGAGCGACCCCGTAAACACCATCTCGCTGCTCTGCGGCTTCCTCATCATCTTCACCGGCGTCTACCTCCTCAACCTCTCACGTACAGATCCGCACGGTACGAACCGTGCAATCGACGACAACGGAATTCCGACGGACGGCCTATCAGGGATAACAAGTAGGAGGAGCATGCAGATGCGCCGCAGCGACACGTTCGTGAGAGCGAGCATGACGGGTGGTCGGAGAAGTAGTGTCGGACAGAGGCTGCTTGACAACGACGAGGAAGCAGCGATCGGGCTCGGGGATCTAGCGGAGGGCAGCAGCAACAGCGAGAGCGACGATGATGATGGGCGGTAATACATGTGGAGTATCTGTGTGTGTGATTGTTTCTTACAGTTTGGGAGGTGGAGACGGGCTTTGGTTTGGACGGAACGGCATGGGTTGTTTTTTTCTCTTTTGCTGGTGGGTAAGGAGGGTGTCAGGTCACGAATTTTCTTTGGATGAATTGGGTGCTTTTACAGGGGAGAATGGTGTGATTTGGATCAGATCAGACAGTTGCGTCGTTTTTTCTTTCTCCCTTTTTACATAGCTACTCTACCTTACCAGTATATAAAGTTATTTCCTCCTTTTTTTTTCCTTTGGGGATTTTCTTTCGTGGTGCTGGGGCCGGACGGGAACTATTACTACCTATTACAACTACTACTATACTGACTGCAGTTTTCCTTATGTTGGGTTGTGGGTTTGCTAGTGCTGGCTGGCTGGCGGTGGGGCAGTGGGGTTTTGTACTGATGTAAATATGGTTTGTGATTTCTGGTTCTTCCTGCGTTTGTTTGGACCGAAAATTGTACTTTTAAAAAAAGTCAAGGAAAAAGGATGTAGAACTTCTGGAGCTCCTTGGTATGTTGGTCTGTATATCAAGAACAATCTCCCATCCATAATTTCTATACCCGAAATGATTTTTCCTTTCCCATGAAACTAACGCCGAGTAATTAGAATGTTCCCAAGCTCCCTCCCTATCCCTCCACGGCCATAAACGGGTTCTCAATCCTCTCACTCCCGTCCACAGGCGATATCAGCGTCAACATCGGCCCTCTCGCAACCACAAGCCCAAGCTCACGCGTGTGTTCATTCCCTTCATCATCTACCCCCCCGTTATCATCAGCCTATCTCTCCCCCGGCAAAGGAACGAACTCACCTCGCAGCGTCTCCTTCACATCGTCCAAGACAAGATTCATAAGTTGATCGTATCCCTTCAAGATTCCCTCCACTATTTCCCCCAGTCAGCATCCGCGAGAGAGGGGGGGAGGGAGATGGTGGAACGTACCTTCACGCCCCCCGTTGAATTTCACGGTGATGGCTTTGTCCTTGAATTTCGAAAGGTCGAGGATTGCTTCCCGCGGCTTGCGCTCTTGTTGGGCACCGCCGCCGCCTCGGCCGCCGCGAGAGGAGGAATCGCCGCGGGAGCCGCGGGAGGAACTGGGGTTTCCGCGGGAGGAGCCGCGGGGTCGGTCCATTGTGTTAAGGTGAGGTTGATGTGGTGGGGTGGAGGGTGGGGTTGGGATAGAGTGTGGTAGTGGTTGTTAGCCGCGTAGTTAAATAAATAGACGATGTCACAACTTCACAGCTAGCTAAGCTACATCATAACATGGCAGTTCTCAACGAACCCACCAGCGATTCTCTTCATATAACCCTCACCCTCCCCCCTCCGTCGCAAAAATATCCGGGTATTACAATTATCCCCCCTCTCCCCACCTCCGCTAACACTCCCAGCCAAACAAAATGCGCGCAACGTATCCTCGCGTCTGCCCTCGGTGTGCGGCCTCATCTACCTCGTGGGTACACCCTCACAGCTCCTCGAAGACTCAGACATGCCCGCCCCCTTCCGGCAGCGACGCTACTTCCAATACCTCAGCGGCGTCACCGACATCCCTGACTGCGAGCTGCTGTACTGTCTCGAAACTGACGAATTGACGTTATACATCCCCCCGCTGGACCCGAGCGCAGTGCTATGGTCCGGTATACCGCTGGGCGTAAAGGAGTGTCTCGAGAAGTATGTCCCCCCGTCCTCCGCGCGGGGTGTGCTAAGGGGTATAGATACGACGTGGACGCGGTGACGACCACACCGCACCTCCTCCCAGCACTGGAACACTACCACCGTCTCCGCCCAGACGCCAAAATCTACATCCTCCCTCCACCCGCGTCCTCCCCGCACCCCCCTAAGGCCTACAACACAACCGCCCTCAAACCCGCCCTCGATACATGCCGTGTGTACAAATCCCCCCACGAAATCTCCCTAATCCGCCGCGCAAACGCCATCACCGCTTCCGCCCATGCCGCCGTCCTCAGATCCCTCCCCTTCGCCCGCAACGAATCCCACCTCGAAGCCGCATACACCTCCGTCTGCATCCGCCTCTTTGCAAAGGCGCAAGCCTACGACCCCATCATCGGCGGGGGGACGAATGCCGCAACTCTGCACTACGTGCGTAACAATGTGCCGTTGAAGAGGGAGGGATTGGTGCTCGTCGACGCCGGGTGTGAGTGGGAGGGGTACACTTCCGATGTAACCCGGACCTTCCCCGTTTCCGGACAGTTCTCGCGGGAGCAAAAGGAGGTGTACCAGCTAGTCCAAGAAATGCAGGATGCGTGCATCTCGCGTACCATCGCGGGCGCGGATTTTCGAGACGTGCATTGGCACGCTCACCGGGTTTGTTTGCAAGGGTTGTTGCGGCTGGGGATACTCCGGGGCGGGGAGGAAGAGGTGTGGGTTGCTGGTACGACGCGTGCGTTTTTCCCACATGGGTTGGGTCATATGTTGGGGTTGGATGTGCATGATGTTGAGCTACCTGGGTGGGGGATGATGGGGGAGGAGGGCGTGTATGATGCTATTGAGTACTCGTTGCATGGGAAGACGGTGGCGCCGAGGGTGTTGGAGAAGGATATGGTTGTTACGGTGGAGCCAGGGATGTATGCCCCCCTTTCCCCTTTATGGATACAGTTGCTGATGTTAGTAGATACTTCTCCCGGTTTATTATAAAACCGTATCTTGAGCACCCAGTGCACTCGCAGTTTATTGACGCAGACGTGCTGGAGCGGTATTGGGATGTGGGCGGGGTTAGGATTGAGGATGATATACTCGTGCTTGCGGAGGGGAAGGGGAACGAGAACCTTACTACCGCGCCGAAGGGAGAAGAGATGTTGGAGGCTATACAGGCGGCTTGGAGTGCGGGGTGTAGTGGAGGGGACTAAATAGATTTCATTCTTGTGGGAGGCAATATTATTAGATTTCGTTTAGATTTCATTCATGAAACTAGCGTTACTCGATTGTCTACAAGAGATATCACCCCTACACATACAGCGTACATCCCCCTTCCTCCCTTCCCAAAACCCCCAAACCCCCAAAAAACTCCCCCTCCCCTGTCTTAAATCTGCCTCGTATGTATATGTAATATGGCACGATATACAAGGCCAGATGTAAACAATCCATTAGAGTACACATACACAACCAGTAATAGTATTCGTAGTCGTGGTAGTCCCAATCCCATACACAAACCATCCTACCGTCGTCCACCACTCTTCGTAAGCTCCAGGAAGGTGCTCTCAATATTCCGTTTCAACTATTCTTGCTGCATTAGCCCTGCTTCTCCCACAAGTCGGGGAAAACTCACGTCTTTATAGCTCAGCACAAAACAATTAAGATTATCCCTCGAGACTAGCATAATCTTCTCATCCACGCCGGCGTCGAGTTTATTCAAACACGTGAGTACATGAGCCACATCGACCACGGGAGCCCCATTCTCATCGACGGAATGGAAGACATAATCCCGAAACAGCTTGATATAGTACCGATCCCCCGTCTCGCTCCACCGAGAATCATGATCGAATTCAGGCCGCTCATTGATGAAGCCGAATTTACATAGCAGTCGTACGATCCTCCCGTTCTCGAGCTCACGGGAGAGTTCGGACTCGAGTGCGTCTTCGCAGTGGAGGGAGGCGTTGAAGTTCTGGAGTGTGTGCGAGGCGATATTTTTTGCGAGGTCGTCGATGGACTTGATTTGGCCTGAGGCGAGGAGGAAGATCTGGTCGCGGAGGTTGGAAGAGTATTGTTTTCCGATGTATTCCATTGATTTGGGATAGTTCTGTGCTGCGATTGGAGAGTTGCAGGCGATGGCGAGCATCATCCGGCCAAGTTTTATGAAGTCGTCGGATTGGTGCTCTTGCAGGCTGCGGGAGGGCTCGCAGGCGATGACATCGAGGATGCCGCAGCAGTTGAGACGGATCCTGGGGGGGTTAGAAGATGGGGCTGGGGGTGGGTTGGGTAGTACCTCATCTTGCTTGTGAGCAGGACTTTAGATAAGTCGATAACCCGCGCGGCGAGCCCGGTATTATGGATTGTCTTCAAGGCTGAGGCTAGCTGGACGATGTAGCTCCAGACGACGTTCTCAGGGACGTGTCTTGAGCCGGCAAATATTGGGTTGGGACCGAAGTGCGCTTCTGCTAACGTCTTGGAGAGCGGGTGGTAGTCATAAACGAATACGATGGCTGAAAGGTGATATCAGTGTGCCGTCAAGAACAATGCTCGCGGGGGAATTGTTACAGCTGTCTCCAAACTTGGTTGTAGTCCAGGCGTTGTGAATGGTTACTATGTTAGCACTGGTGACCTTCTTCCATCGCTGTACTATCCGGATATCATTTTCGTTCGACAAACGGAAGCCTAGATGACAAGATCAGAAGCCGGAAGTCGGGTGGTGGATGGGTCCTACCTTCGACCCTCCGCAGTGCATAGGTATTTGCATCCTCAGTCGAAAAAGCCTTGTATACCCAGCTTGGATAACCAAAAGTCTGCGCACTTTTCTGGTTCGACATATCCAATGGGACCAGCGAGTGATATTCATTGATTGACGTCGGAAGCAATGACCCGGGTATGCCTTCATAAACCCCAGTTAAAAGCTGAAACATACACTGACACTGAGAGAGGCTTACTGGGCATCGTCTGAAGAGCTGCCTCGCCTTTTCTTTGGAGTTCCTCCCGAATGTTGTCGGACAGAAAGAAGCTGTGGATGTTCTTCTGGAACGGCAGTAATTTCTGCGGGTATGGAGCCAGCGGCGCATAGTTGAGAAAGTTCAGCTACAGTAATCCATTAACGTTCACATACTGTTGCACCCAACGTAAAACTGACCGGCATAGTGTATGTACTTTGAGTAGGCTGGTAAAACATATCTCCCTGCGCATATGGGTTTACCTGGCTAGTGCCGTACTCATAAGGAGCAATACTTTGGGCAGCGTTCTTCATTTTGTTAGTTCGGTATCGAGACTTAGTGGGCGTGAATACATTGTCTCCAAGCCCCATATTATCAAACCCATGCTGCAAACTTGAATGGTACGATTGCTGCGAGTCAAGTGGTTGCGACAACATAAAGCTGAAATGGAAGTGTCAGTAAGCGGTTTGCTCAAGCGGGTCTTAGATCAAACTTACCTGTTGTTTGTGTCCTGAAACTGGGGTTGAATGGGCGGTGTAAGAGTTCCTAACATTGGAGGAGGAGCAGTAGGTACATGAGCTTGACGGTTTGTCTACTAAATTCCCAACCTGGTAACATACCTCCACCTCCCCTCGGCGTGAATGGGGCCGCATCAGCCGCTTTTGGGGATATAATGTTTTTTGGCGGGGTTGAAGGAGTAAACGAAGGAGAATCAACGTTGAACTTTCCTCGTCCTAAACTGTTGCAACCCCGGAACATGGTCAGTTGTTTAACCTCCTCATTTCCGAGCGCATAGCAGCTAAGAAAAAACACCTATTGCCTCCATTTGAGTTTGGTAGCTTCTGTGAATGGGGGTCATGATTGAATAAGCAGCCTAAATGAAATGATTCCGGGAATCAGATCAATTCATCCCTCTCAACAACAGAACACCAACCTTTGCCTTCGTATCGGCAGTACCCGTATATCGTTGGGTTCCTGCATAGTGTGCTGTTCGTATCTGTTAAGAGTTTCGACACATCAGAACCCACTCCCAGACTTCCAACCAAATGGTGCACTTGTACCTTTATTCCTTGGCCGTGGAGATGATGTTTGGGCGCCGACCCGCCTATCACTTGGGGGAGGAGTTCTGGCACCTGTTCCGCAAACATTGGTAAAACTGTACAGCAAAAGCCCCCACAATTGCCATTTCGGAGGTAGACATACGATCTCCTGATGCCGTTGAAGGGCGCTCTGCCATACCAAAGTATCCTGTAAGTCGGAGATACGAAAAAGCGTGGAATAATGATGGCGGCTGTGTTATTGCATATAGCGGGTTTAATTTCGATTCCTAGATATTGCGCAATGCCCCACTCTTGAGCGGCGACCTCTGACGATGGTAATCCGCTTCACCACAGCTTATGTCGCCTGGCCCTCTTGATTCGAACTCGTGCACACAGCTATATCAATCTCGAGTGTAAAATCTGACAACGATATCTGGATACGCGCCACAGCTGAGGCTGGCTTAACACCGAGTTCCGGGAGATGGTGGGGTATGTGGCGGAACTACTGCTGAAGCCTGATAACAGTAGGATAGAAATTGTGGCTAACTTGCAGTCGGCGATGTCTGTATCCGTGTCGCAGAGGCCGAAGGAATAGTGGGGATAACTCGGCGTCTAAACGAGGTGGTTATTGGTAGTATTAGTCGTTGGCGGGGATCATAGACGATACCAGCAGGCTGTGAGGTTCACGAACACTTCTGCGAACTCATCACGTGTTCACCCCACATTTCCGTGTCCTCAACAACCGCCGAAGCAGACTCCACCACAATTCACCATCCCTTCAAGGAGTTTAATGCAACGATCTCGAATGGAAGGGGGCGTTTCAGAATCCGGGTCTGCCCCCGCTCCAGGTCGCGGTTTTCGGCCCCTCCATCAGGGCATATTCCCAGTTCCTGTGCGGGAAGGTCTCGCAGCTTGGAGTCCTCTGCTCGATCTGGTTGCAATTGCTTCAACTGGCGAAAATGTCTACCTATATCGAATGAACGGACAGCGTGTCTGGGTAGTGACACATAGGTTGGGAAGCAAAGTAACGGTAGAAAAGCTGCGTTGGCGTCCGGATGGTATATAGCTGTTTTAACTGGCAAGAGCTTTCAAGATGTTTTAGCTGACCATTGACCTAGGTAAGATGTTGGCGCTAGGTTACAGCGACGGCTCGACGCGAATATACGATGTCAATAATGGCAAGGCAATACACTGTATCGTTTCCGAGGTTCCAAGCTTTGGCAAGGTGACTTTTTTGGGATGGGTCGACAATCACTCGCGAGAGACAGTTCCGGGTCGTCGACCGTTAGAATCTAAATCCGCAGAGTGTACACCACAAGCATTGTTTGACCTTGATATCGGCGTTATGCTTCCCCGGCTTAGTGTCTTGCCATCTTCTGCAGGACCGTATGGAGTCCTTTCCTCTACGTAGTTCGAAACCAAACTAAGTCTATGGATTTAGTGAGAGCACCTTCACCTCCAAAACCACCCTCGATGCTCTGATCAATGCCGTCACCAAAGGCGGGGAGGGAAGCCATTTGGATGTTCTCCTTATTGCCGAAGAGGGTGGGAAGATCCTCCTGAAGTAAGTCTTAGACGAAATTATAGTGAAGTCCCAGAGTTCTAATGTTCGCAGTGTATTTGAATCCTTCCTGATTGGTACAATGGATCTTTCTTCACTTTCCCACCAGCTGAAGCCTGGGTCAAAGGTAAGTATGTATCGTTGGCAACAGGAGAGCGTTGTCAGTTAACCGTTTCCAGCTCATCCGCCACGCAGCGTCCCATGATATTTCTACTCATTCTCTTCTATTGAGTGAATATAAGACGAACCATTTGCTGTTTTCAACCCTGGACATTCTGTTCATTCAGCAATTTGGCCAGTATCTGTTCCAGCTCGCATCGACGTCAACTCGGGTTCAAGCTTTGATTCGATATATGCGTGAAACTGTTACCACAATAGAGGCTGAGTTCAAGACAATGAACGAGTTAACGCAGAGGTATGTCGGCATTATCGCCGAAGACGCCGAGAAAGTGGGCAGTGAAGTGGGTCTAGAACTCTTCGAATTCTTGGTGACTGGAGGACCCAGCCCAACTCTGAAGGAATGGCTAGTGGAGACTCTGACTGAGAGAGTAAGACGGCATCTCATACGTGGTAAATGAAATGTGTGGCTGATATTCAGCAGGGTCAAAAACGGTGGGAGAAGAGCTCGGTCAATGGGTATGAAACTCTGCGCAGATTGGTTCATGAAAATCTTCTTCCAACCTGCGAACGATTGAGTGTACTCTTTTGCCGATTGAGAGGTTTGGCTAGATGGTACGTAGCAGTTAGAACTAACAGTCGAGTTTGCTCATTGATAATTAGGAAAGAGAGTGGTAGCCCGCTTGGGTTGGAACCTGACGATTTCACCCGTTGTTTGGAAGTGGTTTCAGCAATTACCTTGTATGCTCATGAATTCCTCTCAAAGATCAACAAGGAGCTAGATCTGTATAAGGCGTTCATGAACTGGCTACGCTTTGCCCTGGATCAACTATCGACCGTCATCAATATCGACGACAAGCCTACCGAAGATCCACAAGTCGATACGCTCAAAGTAGCCGAATATGTAGGGAACTACCTCAAGAAATCCTCCCTACTGCCATTCATGGTACGCAACATCCAGCCAAAGTTGAGTACATATAAAGAGCGAGGGGAAAGCATCATCGAGCTCTACTCCAAGAGCGAGAGGTCCACCGCTGTTCCAGGATTTATGGACCTTGCTGAGTATCTGGAAGGTCTCTGCAAGACGGTTTTCTCGAAGCCACAACAGTCCATGAGGGAGCAGCTACGGCTTAGTAGACCGGTATTAATCAGCGAGGAGGAAATTGACAAGAAAGATATCCGTATGGTTGAGAACGACCAGAATATCTCATTGGCTTACATATTCCTTCATCCCGGGAAGGAAAATGCAAAATTCGGTGCGTTCCAAACCGTCAGTATAACCCGTGTACAGAGCTCTAACGTAGTGGCTCGAATAGTTCTTGTTGTACGCTGTGAGATTGACACTACTGGTGGCCTGAGTTCGGCATCAAAAATTGGCTGTGCCAAAGTAGCGGTCCCGCCAGATCAGGAATTGGTGGACATGCAATTTATCGATGATAACCTCTTGATAATGATACTTTTAAACAGAAGTAAATCATCCTTTCAATTTCCCATCGACTAATAGCCTTTGCTCACTATTACAGGTACTGGGATCGGGGAACTCGTGTCGACGAACTATACAAATCTACAATTCGATGATGGCTTTGATCCCACGAATAACTCGTGGAGCATATGTTCATTCGCTAGTTTGCTCCGTGCCCAGGAAGTAATACCAACGTGCCGAAGGACATTCGATACAAAGTGGGTTCCAGCGCAGGTGTTCGTTAACGGAATAGGCGGTAGGAGGGTAGGATGTGTAGTTGCCAAAGACAGCTTGAGGTACTCCGTGTTTGATCTCGATCACGAAGACGATGATGAAGAGGAAGAGGAAAGCGATAAAAGGGATGCGGACGGGAGCATGGAGGTGGATGAAGAGGGGTCAAAGTGACGATGCATCAAAGTTTGATGCACCAATGATTGCGTCCTTTTGTACATTACTATGCATTGTGGAAGGCGTTATGGGAGGATATCCGGGAATATTTCTAGAATCATAAAAAGATCCCTTTAGACATAGTGGGTGAATGCTAGCACTGCGAGGGTAAAATCCGGTAGCCAAACGGGAATCTTCACGATGCAGATAAGCAAACAAGTGACAAGATGTTAGTATGATATGCAGAAGGGGATGTGGGTGCCCTTTGGTGAATACGATCGTTCCTCGCACCCAATCGGCTGCAGATACTCTGCTCAAGCACACCTGCATCTCATAAATTGGAGCAATGGATCCGAGCGAAGGTTTGATTGGTTCCCCACAGACTGTGCTTCTCGTTTGGTAAACGTTAGATCTGTGTTCTACATACCAATCTCAACCTGCACACAAGCTTTACCTTGCGTCGCGGAAGACTGAGTCGCAGACTGAGTGAGGCTGACCTTAGGGGCAAGGGGTATTTTCCCTAAAGTAGGCATTTCCTTATTTCCTTTGTTGACGTTGTCTTGTCTATCGTCTATCTGCCTGTTCTGTCGGTAGAGTTACGCCTTCTGCCCTTCTCTGGCCTTCCTCCATGTTCGAGGCAACTAAGTGGTAATCGCCTCAGACAAACGTGATTGGCCGTGCGTGCATCAACAGCAACAAGGCCCCAAAAATTTGACTTGCTCGATCCCGCAGAAGGTACTCCACTCACTTACTCCTCCTCTCAACCACGAACACCATTACCGCAAACCTACTCAGTCAGAAAGACTCACCAAAAGGGATTCCTGTCCATAGCCACCTGTCGAAGCCCTCTGCCACATCTGCCACTCGCGACTTGGCAAAGTAACCTCGCGTTCTGCCGCAAATCGAAGGTTCGTTAGTTACATACTTATCCCCCGACACTCCATTCCCTCCCCCACCATCCCTCATCCCTCCCACCACCCATCCGTGCGATTCGACTTCGATTCAACCCTATCTACCGCCTCTCCACCCACGCTCTCCGTTTGGTTGACCAGTTGTGTTGATCGTCTATCACATCTTTCTGGAACTAAAAGGGACAGTGTAACGTCACTGTTGCAGGGTATTCGCGTCAAACCTCCGACTTGTCAACAGGCAGCCTCGTGCTTTGTTTTCTAACCTCCACCTCAACCCTATCTCCTCCGCCCCTACGTATCAGCCTCCATCTGTGAGAGCAACTCTTATAGACCTTATCCGCATCACACAATCCCCACAACAAGTCGCCAACATGAATGTAGCCGAAGTTCTCGCGCATACCCTGTCTCCAGGTGAGATCCCCCCGCTGTGTTGCAATGCCACCCATCTCCACCTCCTTGCAAACAGTTGTTCTAACCACTTCCGCCTACAGATGCCACCGTCAGAGATGCTGCTGAGAAGCAGCTGTCGACCGCTTCGGAGACGCATTTCGTAAGAATCCTGCTCCCGCACATTTCTACGGAGAAGGGAGCCAGGTGCTAACGACTTTACAGCAAGATTACCTACACATGTTGTCGGCAGAAATGGCCAAAGAGGACTCACCACAACACATCCGTGCTGCTGCTGGTCTGGCCTTGAAAAATACCATATCGGCCAGAGACCGACCACGCTTGGCCGAGTTGCAAGACCAGTGGCTCAACAAAGTTGACCCGAACATCAAGACCCAGATCAAGGCGAATGCCCTACAAACCCTTCAGTCTAATAACGTGCGTGCTGGATCCTCAGCAGCCCAGTTCATTGCTGCTCTGGCCACCATTGAACTGCCACGAAACCAATGGCCGGAGTTGATGCCGGCATTGGTGCGAAACGTGGGGGAGGGTTCAGACTCCCTCAAGCAGTCATCACTAACGACTATCGGTTATATTGCTGAGTCGGAAGATCTTGATCTTAGAGAGAGTTTAAGCCAGCACTCGAATGCTATCCTTACCGCCGTCGTCCAGGGTGCCCGCAAAGAAGAACAAAATGAGGACGTGCGATATGCTGCAATGGTAGCTTTGGGAGACTCCCTAGAATTTGTTCGAACGAACTTTGAGAATGATGGAGAGCGAAATTACATCATGCAAGTTATTTGTGAGGCCACACAGAGTTCCGAACCACGGATACAGGCCGCGGCATTCGGATGCTTGAACAGAATTATGAGCTTGTACTACGACAAGATGAAGTTTTACATGGAGAAAGCTCTGTTTGGTCTCACGATCGTCGGTATGGGCCGTCCTGAGGACGAGGTAGCCAAACTTGCCATCGAGTTCTGGTGCACTGTATGCGAGGAGGAGATCAATATTGCAGAAGAGAACGAACAGGTAATGGAATCTCGGAAATTTATGGAAAGGCCAAATGTGCTGACGGTTTTGTAGATTCAACAAGAAGGAATGACCGAGCTTCGACCGTTCTTCAACTTCGCCGGGATTGCCACACGGGAGGTCGTTCCTGTGTTGCTCGAACTTCTTACACACCAAGACGAAGATGCCGCCGATGACGAGTACAACACTGCTCGTGCCGCTTACCAATGTCTATCCTTGTATGCTCTGTGTGTTGGTGGAATGTTGATTAGCGATGTCCTGCAATTTGTGGAGGCCAACATCCGAAGCGATGACTGGCACAAGCGAGATGCTGCGATTTCAGCTTTCGGCGCTATTATGGAAGGACCAGAACTGAAGGTATTGGATCCCCTTGTCAAGCAGGCGCTGCCAGTTTTGGTTGGGATGATGGACGATCAAGTCTTGATGGTCAAGGACTCGGCTGCCTATACACTCGGAAAGATTTGTGAGCAGTGTGGTCCCGCAATAGACGCTCAATTGCATCTACCCAGCCTGATCCAAGCCCTCTTCTCCGGACTTAAGGACAGTCCCAGAATGGCAAGCTCTTGTTGCTGGGCTTTGATGAACTTGGCCGACCGATTTGGCCGTGACAACACTGAGGAAGGTGAGGAGAATGCGTTGTCCAAATACTTTAAGGACAGTGTCAGCGCTCTTTTGCAGACCACTGAACGGTAAGCTTACTTTCCGAGTGATGCATTGTTTTCACCGTCTGACTAATAATCCCGTGCTAGTGTGGACGCTGATAACCAGCTGCGGACTGCATCGTATGAAGTCTTGAGTTCATTCGTCGGAAATGTCGGTGATGATGAGATGGCCACGGTTGCCCAGCTGTCCACCGTCATCTTAGAGCGCCTAGAGAAAACTATTGAGCTCCGAGCTCAGGTGGTTGGTGCAGACGACCGCAATACGTTGGAAGAGATGCAAACTAGTTTGGCTGTGGTTATGGCCACTATTACCCATCGCCTCGACAAGGAGATCAAGCCTCAGGCGGACCGAATTATGCACATCCTTCTTCAGATTTTGACCAACTTGCCTCCAAACTCTTCTGTTCCCGATGCAATCTTTGGAGCGGTTGGTGCACTCGCCAACGCTTTGGAAGAGGATTTTGCCAAGTACATGGACGCTTTCGTTCAATTCTTGTACAATGCCCTCTCAAATCAGGAAGAGCAACAGCTCTGCGCGATGTCAATAGGATTGACTAGTGATATTGCTCGTTCGATCGGGGAGCAGGTCGTTCCTTACTGCGACAACTTTATGAATTACCTATTGAACAATTTGCAGAGCAATACTCTCAGTCAACAGTTCAAACCTGCTATTCTCCAGTGCTTTGGAGATATCGCGCAGGCAATTGGTGGTCACTTTGAGACCTATCTCGAAGTTGTAATGGGTGTTCTCCAGCAGGCATCTGGGATTTCTGTGAACTCGGAGACCAACTACGAGATGATCGAATACGTCATTTCTCTCCGTGAGGGTATCATGGATGCCTATGGCGGTATCATCATTGCCATGAGGAGCGGTGGAAAGCGTAAGTTGGACCTTCAGTACTTCACAGTGGTTGCCTCTGCTAACGAATGTTTTAGCGAATGCTTTGGCCCCATATGTGCAGCATATCTTCGGATTCTTGTCCGTCGTGAACGCCGATCATAACAAGACTGAAGGCTTGATGAGGGCAGCGATGGGTGTTCTTGGGTGTGTAGCAATTTTCTGTTCTTTTGATGAATCCCTGTCTAATATATCACTTAGTGACTTAGCGGACGCCTTCCCTAATGGCGAAATCGCACAGTATTTCCGCGCAGACTGGATCACGTCCATGATCCGGGAAGTCCGATCAAACCGCGAATACCAGAACCGAACCATTGAGACGGCACGGTGGGCACGAGAGTTGGTCAAACGCCAACAGCAACACAACGCTTAGATTTGGGAAGGCGAAATAAAAACTTTTAGAAGGCGCTCGGTCAGACGTTAAGGTGTCTCTTTGTGTGGATCCTACTTTTCCTTGTCCTATATCGGTTGGTTGGGGTTTGGTCGCCTGTGCTGGTTTTTTTTCTTGTCCCCTTTCCCTTGCATTTGGTTTTGTCCCTTGGCTGTTGACGACTACGAGTCTCTTTTTCTTCGTGAATTGTTTTATAGGGAGGAGTTAGTGTCCCGATTCCTGTCTCTTTTCTTGTTTGCATTATCCCTGGCACCTCTCCTAGCACAATCATCGCCACACTGTCCCATAAAGCTCACCCTTTCCCCACCAGCACCCTATCCCCTTGATATTTGCATATCACTACATTGGCTCATGTTATAACGGAAAGAGATTTCGCATACACTTGGGATGTTATTATCTACACGACGCTTTATGTATGTGATGCCCAGAAACACCTTATATTGTACCCTAATGTATCCCCCCCATCCTCCTCCTCTGTACCATTGATTCCCTCCTCTGTACTCTATTGGTGCCGTCGTGTCCTGGAACATCCGAAGCATCACTCCCTGCGTCCGTATTGACCCCGAAATGTGGGGCCAGTGCATAATTCAGAAACAAGAAAGTTCCTGTAAGAAACCGCGAAGTGGAGTTTTTGGCGTAGAGTCGTGATTTGCTCATAAATCATGCTATGGTGGGTCTTCGGTGAATTGTGAGATTATGAGAGTGATAGTGCCTGACGTCGCGGGATTGACCTTTCCCCACCACGCGAACTTGAGCTTGTTGAGCCGCAACTTCCGCATACAAACCAATCAGACATCAACTTGTTTCTCCACGAACATCCACCCTCCATCAACCTCCATCATCAATACCATCTCGCCTAAAACCTTCCCTCTCATCTTACTAAAGCTCGCCGCATCTCCACACCATGTCGGGTCCGTCTTTTCTCCCCACGTACCCACCGATCTAGAGCTACGGAACTGATGTGCCACTTCATTCATCTATAGGCAGCGCCGGTTTCGACAGACACATCACGATCTTTTCAGATCAGGGGCGATTGTACCAAGTCGGTTAGTTGCCATGTTCAATTTCCAGTTCTCTTGGAGGAGTGGAAACAAGAGCTAACTCAAGGATGATGGACCACAGAATATGCCTTCAAAGCCATCACAGCTGCAAACATCACTTCCATCGGCGTCCGCGGCAAAGACTGTGCTGTGGTAATCTCGCAGAAGAAAGTTCCTGTCTGTCCCCTTCTTCTTCGTCCTCCCCCCACCCGCTAATACCTAGAAATAGGATAAGCTCCTCGACCCCTCCTCCGTTACATACATCTTCAGTCTCTCCCCGAGCGTTGGATGCGTTATGACCGGCTCGATTGCGGATGCTCGCGCCGCCGTCACTAGAGCACGCGCGGAGGCTGCAGAGTTTAGGTATAAGTACGGGTACGAGATGCCGTGTGATGTTCTCAGCAAAAGACTGGCGAATATCAACCAGGTGTATACACAGCGGGTATATACTCCCTCCCTCTCCCTCACCTACCCACCCTCGCTAACGCTCGGGAAGGCATACATGCGTCCCCTGGGCGTAGCCATGACGCTAATCAGCCTCGACGACGAGTTCGGCCCGCAGCTATACAAGACAGATCCGGCGGGGTACTACATTGGGTCTAAGGCGACGGCATCGGGACCCAAGCAGCAGGAGGCCCTCAACTACATGGAGAAGAAACTTAAGAACAAGGACTTCGCACCTGGAGATTGGAAGGAGGTTGTGGAAACGGGTATTGCGGCGTTGAGTAGCGTGCTCTCAGTCGACTTTAAGAAGGGAGAGGTAGAGGTCGGCGTTGTAGGCGCTGATGGAAACCCGCTGTTTAGAAAGCTCACTGAAGACGAGATCGATGAGCGCTTGCAGGCTATTGCGGAAAAGGATTAGTGGGGGATTGAACGCAGTGTGATAGAGGCTGGATTTCGTGTACTTGCTCTATACGCCCAGAATCAAGCGTTGATGAGTGTAAGTGGGTGGTTGGCTCACATGGTGATTGGACCTTATGAAATTATCTATCGAGTGATAACATATGCGCGAGTGATTCCAATCGGGATGATTCGGAGCGAGGTATAGATTAACAGCCGCTCTCTAAATAATTAATACCATCGGGATATTCAACACGCTCAATACGGCCTCCTTCTCTCCCTTTATGCCCACACCAACCTCTTAACAGCATATCCCCACCTCTCCACCAACCCCGTCCCCTTCTTCGCCTCTGCAAGACTCACCACATCCCCCCCCGTCACTTTTACCCTTTGACACGCACTCGCCAGCTCCCTAACAACACTTCTAACCACATCTTTCTCGCTCCCCGCCTCAGCAGTAGCAGCAGCAGCATCTACCCCCGATCCCGCCGGCATCGCCTTAAAGGCCCAAAACTTCGTCTCCTCCTCCTCCTCCTCTTCCTCCTCCTCCTCCTCCTTCTTCTTCTCCCTCCCCTCTTTCTTCGGTGTAGTCTGCAGCGACCTCGTATTAACACGAACAAGTCTATCCTCTTCACTATCATTATACCGAACCAAAAACCCTACATTTCTCTCCACATCCACATGCGATGCCGCAAGCGTCGACGTGATATACGTCCCCCATTGCACCTCTCTCACTGCATCAAGCGGCACCCGCTCAAACGCGCAGACCTTCTCGAGGGCGAAATCGAAGGCACACATGTACATCGCCTTGTCAGTGAGGAGGAGGACCTTTTCAACCATTGTCCCAGCTCTTGCGCCGGGTTCGCGCGGGGACAAGAATGTCCACCCCCCGCGGATTGACTCGGTGTCGTCTGCGACTACGATTTTGCTGGATATCTCGATTGCGTTTTGGCGTACGCGGAGGAGGGAGACGGAGGGGTCCGAGGATATCATCTCTGCTTCGAAGTCGACGAAGACCTGGCTTGTCACGTTGCCGAGGAGGAAGTCGATTGCAGCTTGCGTGAAGAAGTCGGAGATGATGTTTGTGAAGTACCGAGTCATGGTGAGGCCAAAGTCAGTAAGTGCGCCTTGGAAGTTGCGTTTGTTGGTGCGTGTGAAGTCGCCCTTTAGCGCCGCGGTGGAGGCGTACTGCTTTGAGATCGCGTCGCCGTTGTCCGCCCAGATGATGTTGAACCAGTCAGTGGTGCACGAGGAGAGGGTGATGCCCAGTGTTCGGAGCTGGGACTCGAGAGCTCGACGGGCAGAGCCGGATTGCACAACGTTGGTGCGGTCGAGACAGTCCATGCAATTTGTGCGGAGGACGCCGTGTTGCCGCGAAGTGATGGTGCCAGAGATGTCTTCGGTGTAGGAGATGGTAGTGTCAAGGACGTTACCGATCTCGGTGAAGAGACGGCTTACGTTCTCAAAGCGCATGCCGCGGCATTCTTTGTGAAAGTCAAACCAGGTCCACCCGATCTGTGGGAGTCCGGAGTTGTCAGAGTTCAGGTTGGCGACATAGTCGCGGTACTTGTCTCCCACTACTGCCTCTGAACCGTGCGTTTCGACTAGGTTGACAATGTGAGTACTGCCATATCGCTCACCCACGTTCTTGAAGTGGAGACGCATCGCGGCGGCGTTAGAGCCTTCGGAACGGAGGAGGACGGGGCGCGGACGGAGGGAGTAGGGGGATTGTGAGAAGTAGAGTGGGATGCTGCCGCGGATTTGAAGGTAGCTGAAGACGTGGTCCCATGTTGGCGTGGAGAGGAGCTGCTCGGTTTCTACGGAGTTGGCTGTGTAGCCTTGATCGTCAACCCCGCGTCTGAGGTAGCGGAGACCAGCCCGACGGGTTGAGCGTCGTGAGATGAGGGTGAGGATTAGTTGCTGTTTGTCGGAAGTCGGAGTATCTTTCGCAGCGAAATCCTGGACACTGGTGACTTCCGATGTAGAGGAACACTCTTTGGCTGTGGGGGACCCTTGGGATTGGGCAGGTGCAGTCTCGGCTTCAGGTGTGGATGTCGTAGAGAAGGTGGTTTGAGCGACAAAGCCTTGCATGAGAGGGAGAATGAAGCCGTGCTGGCCGGAGTCAATGAATTGTTTCTGGAGATGCCGGTTCCAAAAGTACTTTTTTCTTAGTTAGTTAATGTGAAAGCCGAGAATTGGATAATATAAACTTGCCAGTGGATCAACTATCTTGAAAAGTGGAAGGCTAGAGTTCCCATCGTTAACCTGAGATCCCCATGGCCTAGTGATATCCCAATCATAGCTAAAATAAAAGCTCCGGCTGTGTGCCAGAATGAGTTTCGTTGTGTGTAACAGTTTTGGCGTAAGATTATGGGTTACAGTCTCCTTCACCGCTTCTACCACTTCGTCCGACTTTTCTTCAGCAGGGCCTTTATCGCTATCCCCCTCCTCCGTTACCGCCGCCTGTCCCTCCGCAATATCACCCTCCCCAGTAGGAGGCGCCGGTTGATTCTCCGGCTTCTTAGTGAGCTCGTCGTCACTGGCTTTTGTGTCCGGCACGGCACTCATGCCCTCAGACCTCCTCCGATCCACAGTCCAACCCCTGTTGGAAAACCACTTTTTGGCAAACCGTCCATACGCTCCTTTCTTCCCAATAACGTCCTCCCCAATAGAGCTAAATCTCGAGTGACTGGCCGTAGCTTTTCCAATCTCCGTGATCTCATCCTGAACCTCGTCGTCCACAGCAGTGCCGGGTGTGGGTGTGAAGGTGCCATCCTCAGCATCAGTTTCCCCCTCGTCCTCCGTATCAGACGCGTTACCATCCGTCGTCACCGCCGGCTTCCGCGAGGTATTTGCTCTTTTGATTGCATGCGCGGCGTCTTTGCGAGAGGAGAGTGGGATCAGCGCTATGTTTGTGATGACGTAGACGGGGTGTTGGCCCCTGATTAACGCCACCTGCTTGGAGTCTGTAATGGCGATCAGGAAGGAGTTGGTGGGAGAGACATTGAGGAGGCCTGATGGCGAGTTCAATTAGGTTTTTCCATAAGTAGATAGACATAGGCTCATACCAACTATCCCATGGGCTTCAATCCATGAGTGCTCGCCCGCGTCGAGTATCTTTTGCTTCGCATCGCCGTTGAGGTAGGGCGAAATGGCTTGGGTTTTGTAGTCGACCCTGATGCTTCCTGGTGGGACCTTTGCGGGTGGAGAGCGGGAGTTTTGGATTGGGGAGAGGATTAGGCCGTCTATTGCGGCTATAATAAGGATTTTCCGGGCAAGTGCAGAGGGCATATCTATGTGGGAGTCGAGGGTATCCGTAAAGTAGAACAGGGTATAATTTACTGACGAAAACGAAGGGGGACACTGGATATATGTACTTTATACCTTATGAGATCACGATGCGATCAACGGGTGACCTACAGACTGGGCAATTTGCGGGTTCTTGGAGTTGGGGTTCTTCCCCGCCTTCAAATGAGACATGACGTCTGCGGCTCGCGAATCATCATGCAGAAGAGGTAAATGAAAGCAATCGGGCTTAATGCACACAATGCCTTAGCATGATTTGTTGCCGTGCGATAGAGATACTAGAGAGGGTTTGTCATAGAAACCGAGGGCGGTGGTTTATTATTTGCACGTTGCATGTCACACCCAGCTCCACCGTGTCATAACCTCTCGGCAGCTGATGCTCACGGCAACTTGTCACTGCCAGTCCAACTGTCAACCACCGTTAACACCACCACGAATCACCATTGCACCCCAGACCGTCACTACAGCAAATGTCCTCAACTTCAAGCGACCCCTCTCTGTCTCCGGACCAGCTGTCCGATGTCCAACGGCTGGCCCTGGACCAATTCACCGCTGTCACAAATCAGTCACCATCACAAGCTATCCCCTTACTACAGCGTTCGCAGTGGAATGTCGAAGTCGGTACCTCCCCTTCTCGTTCAAGCTCTACTGCTTAACCTCCTACAGCTAGCCATATCCCGTTTCTTTGACGGTGAGATGGCAGACTCGGTAGCCGAAGCCTTACAGGCCGAAGAGTATGCGCGAGCAGCAGCCGCAGCCCCACGACCCGCCGCACGACCACCAGCCCCAACAGAAGCTGCAGGACTCACCCGAAGAAATACCGGCGGCCTGACCCCGGCCCCACGAATAGTCCCGCAAGCCTCACACCTTGCCCGCAAGCCTCCGCTACTGATCTCGCTCCTCCTTTTCCCTTTCTCACTCGTATGGCGCATCGCAAATGGCGCCATTGGCCTTATCTATCTAATCTTCCCTTTCCTACCGCGTTTCCGCGGCACCACAACAACGGCCGCCACGACAACAAAGCGCTCCACAAACCCCCGCGATACAGCTGCACGGTTTATCAGAGGCTTTGAGGAAGAGTATGGTGTTGTCTCACAGCTGCCATGGTTCGAGGGTGGTTATGCGCAGGCGCTCGATCTGGCCAAGAAGGAGCTGAGGTTCCTGCTGGTAGTGTTGCAGAGCGATGAACACGACGACACCAGCCACTTCAACAGAGAAACTCTGTCCTCGCCCGAGGTCGTGGCCTTCCTCAAGACCAACAACATTATTCTCTGGGGTGGCTCGGTCCAGGAAAGTGAGGCGTACCAGGTCTCCACCGCACTGGGCTGCACAAAGTTCCCCTTCGCCGCGCTCATCACCCACGCCCCAAACACCCCTCCTAGTGCGAGCTCGCAGGGAATGAGTGTCGTCTCGAGAGTCATTGGGACTTGCACTCCCGCCGCATTCACGCAGAAGCTCCTAACCGCAATCAACACGCACTCCCCCGCCCTCGACCGCATCCGCACCCAGCGTGCCGCTCAAGCCGCAGACCGCCAAATCCGCGATCAACAGAACAGCGCCTACGAGGCATCGCTAGCCCGCGATCGCCAACGTGCCGCAGAACGTAAAGCCGCCGAGGAAGCAGCACGGCGAGCAGAAGCCGAGGCCGCGCGTCTAGCCGCTGAGGCATCGACACTAGTAGCGAAGCGGGAGCAGTGGCGCCGGTGGCGGGCCAGCACACTCTCCCGCGAACCGGAAGAGGGAACACCAGCCGCAAGAGTCAGCATCCGCACTGCCGACGGGAAACGGGTGGTTCGGAAGTTTTCAAAAGAAGCGCGGATGGAGGAAGTGTATGCGTTTGTCGAGTGTATGGATGTGGAAGATGCAAACAGTGAGAGGCCAAGTGGGTATCAGCATTCCTACGGGTTCAGGCTGGTCAGTGTTATGCCGCGTAAGGTTTTTGGCCCGGAGTCTGGAACTGTTGGGGATGGGTTGTGGCCTAGTGGGAATTTGGTGGTGGAAGCACTCGACGAGGAGGAGGCGGATTGATGTTTGCAGGTGGTTTTTTGCTTAATGGGTTTAATGGGTGCGGGTTGAGTGAGATAAACTGTAAAATTCTAGATTGGACGGATTGGATCGCTACTATTGTGTCTGCTTTTGCTTGTATGATGGATGGGTCGTTTCAGTAAAGTGACTGCTGAGTGGGGAGGCAAGCTATGAATGGAGGGTGAGTTGGTAGAGTGAGGTGGAGTGATCGAGAGAAAGCAACCCTAACCTGCAATATCTTTGTCCACATGCTTTGACTATTCCAAGGACCGTAGAAATTCCTTTATATAGAGTACCAGTAGCGTTCATGCAACTAAACCTGTGCAGGCATACATAGGACCATCCCCTTGGCTGTCTGCAGATTTCATGGTAAAAGTACTAACTTGATATGGAAACTTTCTGGCATGTAGCTGGCAAGAAAACAGGGTGAGATTAGATCTGCGAAATAAAACAATACCATAACAAGTATAGTTCAAATATCATAAAGGGATTTAGGTGGCTTCAACTCTCCACCAAACGGCTTCCAGAACTATCATACCCGGAAGTGGAAATTACTGATCCGTGCAAGCTGCTCCCTGAATAAGCGGCAGTGGCTGAATGGCAGACCCGTTGGGGAAGATGTAGATCCGTCAGCGTTCGCAACTACTTTTCATCGTCATCACACGACTTTCGTAGTATTGCGTATACCACTACTGCCGCGCGTCCCTGCCGAGAAAAAGGTAGACGTTTACTCGACTTTTCGCCTCAAAAAGTACTGATGCCCCATCAGATCATATATTATTGAGGCAGTGCGCTGGGTAACGCAGCGCCAAGGCAAACCTGCATAAAGCTCCAAACCTCACCACCATCAGAAAGCTATAACTTCCTACCGTCACCCACCAACAAAAAAACAAAGCAACCCTCAACGCCAGCTGATCCCGCCATGGACAAAAAACTCAAGAAAGTCTTCACCTCGATCAAGACCCGTGCTGAGGGTGGTATGTCACAAATCTCCTACAAATCCAGAGAGAGCGCTAACGGGTACATAGTCGGTGGATCCAGCAGAAACGGCGGCAGCGCAAGCTTCAACGGAGTGCATGCAGGTGATGGCAGCCCGGAGGGCACACTTCTACAAGCGATAGTACCGCCCCTCTCCGTGGCTCTTCCATCCGACAATTCTCATCATCCTATGCACAGCAATCCTTCTGCGAGACGGGCGGTCCCGACAACCCAAACCCCGTACTTACCCCTCTCCTCCCCCCATTTCCCCCGCACTAACCCGCAACAGGGCGAAGAGTTCCTCCACCTCCCTACAATCGTCGACATCGCAGAATCAACCCCCTCAGCGGCGGGACTAGCCGCATCCGCAATCCGCAAGAACCTCGACCTCAAAAACGTCTCCCGCCCATACATCCAATACAACAGCATTATGCTGATGCGGATTCTCGCACAAAACCCGGGGCCAACATTTACACGCAACCTCGGTGACGCGAAATTCCCGTCGGCAGTGAAGGAGCTACTGCGTCAGGGCCGCGACCCAAGTGTCCACCAGATCCTCTGCGAAACACTGGAACACTTCGCCACCGACCCCGACCGCATCGCAGATGAAGGCCTAAATGTCCTGCGTGAGGTGTGGGTGAAAGACAAAAGCAATAGCGCACGCCAACAGCGGAATTCACAGCCGCCCCCACAGCCGCTGTACCAGCAGCCGTACCAGCAGCCATACCAGCAGCCTCCACCGCCCATGCTGCCGCTCCCACCGCGTAGCAACACACTCCCCAGTGCCGAGGAGCTCGCCGCGCGGATCAGCGAGGCGAATACCAGCGCCTCTTTGCTGCAGCAGCTGGTACAGTCTACGCCGGGGGCGGAGATTCCGAGTCACGAACTCATCAAGGAATTTTCGGACCGCTGCAAGCTGGCTATAAAGTCTATACAGACGTATATTTCCGCCGACGACCCGCCGCCAGATTCCGATACCCTCACCACGCTGATCGAGACTAACGATGTGCTGAGTATAGCGCTGGAAGCACACCGGAAGGCGGTTGCCGCGGCGCTACAGGCTAGAGAGGCTCCAACGAACTATGATGCGAGACTGGTGGATGTTGGGGATCCGCATGTTCCTGCACCTATGCATGGTGCAACTGCGAACATGGAACATGGTGCTACTGCGAACATGGACTATAAGGGGGATACGAGTCCTGTTAGTCCTATGGTAAGTTTCACTTCCCTGAGGTGTTGAGATCATGCTAATGGGGCTGCGGCAGTCACCATTGAAAAAGGGTGATGCGAATTCGAGTGTTTTCCGGTTTTAAGGTTGGATTTGCGTTCTTTGATATATCCCTTTTTTTTGTATACGTATGGTACGGATTGTTTTTTTTTGTTTTTTTTGGAGTATAGCCTTTTTCTTGTTCTTATATTTGGTTTGTTGTACCCTATCTTATATCCAAGCGTCACTTTCCCGCCATCACATGAAGCAGCTAGTTGAAGTAAACCCTTTAACCCCGAATTCTTGAGTCGACGTAGCAAAGCGGTAGGTATCAAACACTCGGCAACATTCTCCAGGCTTGCTTTACCGGAAGCATGTCCACATCCGGAGCCCTATCCAGGGCTGTCATAATGATGGTGCATAACGAGGCGTGCTTGAGGCGTGGGGTTGGGTGGGGTTAGGGGTGCAGAAGATCGATAGTTTAAGTGAGACAGCAGCAGCAGGAATCGATCTCGCATCGCAAAGTTTTGACTGAAAGGTGTGGAGGAGGGTATTAGGCGGACGAGAGTGACGTATACTGATGGGTTACACCGGTATTTCTGAGCTACCAGAGATTAAAGCTAGGTGTATATACAAGTAATCATGATGACCACAGGTTTAAGCCAGGGACTTAGGTGTTTGTAGCACAAGCTTTGAACCCGCTCATCGGAAGAACTTGATGTTGTAGCACCGCACTGCAAGTTTCGAACCTATCCACTAGATCTTTCCTCGCACCGTATCTAGCTACCTATGCTAAGCGCTCTGTTCTTGTTTTTCGATGGCTTCATGGGAGATTTACTCCTACTGTCCCGAATGCTTGTAAAAACAATAGCAAAAAGTGATGACTACAGGTTTCAAGCCCGGGACTTAGGGTGTTTATAGCACCCGATTAAATCAGCACAGCAGTGCGATCCAGTGTTTATAGCACTCAAAGCTTTGCAGGTTCGAACCCTGCGGCCGGTGTTTCTTGCAACCATGCCCTGCCAGATAAGTTTCTTGCTAATCCGATGATTTTTACAATCAAAATGCAGGTGAAAGCAAGAGCGGCTATAGTTTAAAAATTGTACCCATCTATGAGCAATGGCAGCCTCGCGTTACTATACGGAAAGGCAAGTCGCTGGTTTTAAGCCCTGCTTGGTGTTTGGAACACCACTTGAGCTTTAGAGGGTTCGAACCTACTTTGCGTTTACAGCACCGATTGACTGAACACTACAGGTTTCGAACCTGCTCGCTGGTGTTTACCACACCATGCTCGGCCAGATAGGTTTCTTGCTAACCCGATGGTTTTAATCATTATGGTACATTTCTCAAGAAACATACTGTACATCGGTTAGCAGAGCAAGCGGAGGTGGAAGAAGCTGCCGGGCTAGGTTCACGAAAAAAGGCGTCATATCTCTGCGTTTCGCACCAGTTTTATACACCATCCGTTGGCTTGCAAGCTCTTAACTCTAGTGGAATAAAATAAAAGAGTTTTTACTGGTTTCAAGCCCGGAACAGGTGTTTGAGCACCACTCGAGTTTTACAGGCTTCGAACCTACTTGGTGTTTAGAGCACTAATTGAATGTTACAGGTTTTGAACCTGCGATCGGGTACTCACAGCACCTGATCTTTGCAAGTTTCGAGCCTACTTATGTTTGTAGCACTATATAGAAGGCCGAAGTGGACAAAAGTGTCATGCTTGTTATGTTTGCCGGCATGACAAAATGTTCAAAGTTGAGTGCTCATCGACGTACATGAAGGTATCTCTACGTACCATAGCATACGCCAATGTTCAATTGAAATTCGTAAATCAGGCTTACGCCAGGGTACACATCAGTACCAAAGAGTACCTAAACGCACATCATTTAGTGCTAAATTTTGAACGTTTGTTGTGCAATCAAATGAGAAATGGTGGAGGTTGACAGAGAAGTGTTGGAACATGAACTTGTAAACTGGCGTATGCCATGGTACGTCAAGGTACGTACAGGTATTCTGATGGACGTCAATTAATAATCAACTTTGAACATTTGTCATGCCGGCAAACATAACAAGCTTAACACTTTTGTCCACTTTGGCCTACTATACACCATTCTCAACACCATAGTCCAATTTCAGCACTTCATGTCATTCCAACCTGTAAGCGCTAGAGGATGCATCTAACTGTGCTTAATGCACGCGATGCTATACAACGTTCGCTGTGGCAAGCTTTTAGTCCTTACAGGCGCGCCTATGGTAGTTTTCGTTGCGCTTGTTCAAGGCAAATCACTCGCGATGAAAGCAAATACCTGCTTTCCCTAGTTGTCTATTCGCTCTTCGGCTTTTTCTCCTCGTAGAATATATCAGTAAAGTCACGGATCGGGATAGAATATTCTTGTTAGTGTTGGACGTTTCGTGGAGGGCTACAATAAGACAGATAAATTCCGTGGTGCTAGTAGAACTATCTAAAGCGCTCGAGAAGAGCCGTGATCCCGCATCCAACAGTACCGACGATAGGACGGCGGAACTTAAATCCTGCATACCAGGTCGGTGAGAATCCTGACGATGTTGAGGTGGTAAGTGGTGTTCCACCAACCACTGGTATCTCTATCACCGCGACAACACCTCTCATACCTTCGAGCCCTACTAGCTACGCTCCTGTCAATACCGTTGAAGCAGCGGAATAACTAGACGAGGCAGAGATAGAAGAATTTGGGTGCACCTTCGAAACGTTCCAACGTAACCCAAGACTTCTACCACGACGGCATCTAAGACTTCTACTAAAACGAAATCTAAGACTACTATAAAAACGACACTTAAGGCTCCTGTAACTAAGCTTCCTACGACAACAACCAGAGCTACTAACAAGTCAACAATCAAGGCACCAAAAACCAAGGCTTTTACAACTAAAGTACCTACTAAGAAGGCAGAGTATATACTTCAGAATATATGTTCACAGGAGCTCAAGAGCTCGAGCAAGACCACCTCCTCACCTCCAAGTCCCGAGTCCACGAGGTTAAAATGGGTACGGGATGAGATATCGCGGACTCTACTTATATCTCATCTCATCTCGTCCCGTGCTAAACATTAGGCCGTACACTCGCTCTGCTATGCAAGAGCTCTAGCTATTAGAACCAACTGCATACAAGCCTTTCGACATGCCTATAACTTCTACTACACCTATTACACATGCAGCCAAGTTCTAGACACACAAGATGACTTTTCCAAACTCCTCTTCTACATCTTCCGGAAAAGCCGGAAAGAGACGAAGGCTGTGATGGACGAATTAAGGATCGCAGATGCAGAGCACGAGCGTACCAAACCTTAGTACTAACCAACCCCAAAGGGTTAGAAACATCTGCAAACTAGTTGCGATATACAAATGCCGAGATCCTAGGGCACCCATCAGTGGTTTGAATGTAAAGCCCCGAACCCTAACTATTTAGTACATAACGGAGGAATCCTCGTAGGAATCTGGAGACTCTCCCGTTACAGATGTCGACCTTCAGACCAAAATTTGAAGATAGACGTCTAGAAGTTGTAATCATAATGTATTTGACCTACAGGTCTAGAGGTACTAACACTTATCTGAAGCATTGATCTCAAGCTATCACTATGACTGTGATTGTGCAAGCCAATACCACTGCACCGCATTCGAGAAAGTCACGACAAAAAAAGGCCCCAAAAATTGTTGGGTACAAATGGCCGTTTTATGACGCCAAGTATCTTGAAATAGGCTCGTTTTTGTCAGGACATTGTCAGGTGGAGTTTATTCTACACTAATTGAGAAAATATGTTTCTCTAACCCAGGCGGCGCTTCTGGGCAGAACCTGGCATGGTGCTGAAGAACAATGCTAGTGGTACATCAAATGCACCGGCTGACTAGGTTGAATCACTATTTCCCCGACTCTAAAAGAAACGGCATCGTATCTTATCAGCACAATTCCTGGTTGACCGTTACACTTTGGATCGAATGGAATAAGACGACTACAAAAGCGGACGGGTTGGGGTTATAGGTATTGCCGGACGCCCTAGTTCATGTAAACAGAGCACAAAGTGATAATCATTGGTTTCAAGCCTAGAAACTTGGTATTTATAACACCAAATGAGCACTACAGGTTTTAAACCTACGATTCAGAGACTTTGCAGGATTCGAACCCGCTTGCTAGTGTTTGTAGCCTCATACTCAGCTCGATAGGCTAATTCATTTAATGCCATTCAACAACCTAACAGGAATATTTACCCACTCAGACTCTTTCTAACGTCAGTCTCTTCGGAAACCCAAGTGCTGTAAAAGAGAGATACCGTACTCTATAAACTAGCGATTTTGTGATTCAACTGGAAAAGAGTGATGATACTGAGAAATCTCATCAAAGATACTTTAGGAAAAATTCCCGCATTAGATGTTGCAAGTTTATACGGTAGGTAGTAAAAGTGTGATTCCCGCAGGTTTTGAGCCCAGGAATTGGTGTTTATAGCACTGCGGGTTTCGAATCTGCTTGCTGGTGTTTCAAACACCATGTTCACCCAGATAAGTTTCTTGCTAATCTGATGATTTTAATTATTACCATGTAGAATTTATTACACGCTAGTTGACAAATACATCAGTTAAGTGGAATCCCAAATTCCGCAGACAAAAGAAGCGTTTATTATAAGTACAATCCGTGGGCTTAGACGGCGTACCGTTCACCCTGGGTAGTTGATCCAGTGAAATAAAACAAAAACTAAAGAGGCATTATGGTCTATGGGTTTCCAGCCCGGGACCATGGTGTTTATAGCACCAACTAAGCACTGCAAGTTTCGAACCTGCGGCTTGGTGTTTACAGCACCACACTCAGCTTTCTATGCTAAGTACTAATCCCATGACGATTGAACTGCTTTATGGGAATTCACTCACTCGGGGTTTATCAATAACTGGCACCCGCCGGCTTGATTCTAAACACACCATTCCAGGGCCTAGGTGGCTGGGTGACAGGCAAGAAACACCCGTATCTAAGCCGTATGATAGACTACCGCTTGCTGGGTGTTTCTAACACCATGCTCAGCCAGGTAAGTTTCTCGCTAATCCAATGATTTTGAACATGATAATGTAGAGTTATAGCTACCTTATACGTATACTATTATTTGGAGCTAACTTTTCATAAACTCTCAAGGACGAGAGCAGTCTTCAAAATTTCCGGTCGAGGTCGGCTACGAGGGCTACAATTATATCCTTGTACCAAATAAATTGCATCCATGAACAAATAGCAAAAGTGATAACCGCAGGTTTCGAACCTGCTTGCTAATGTTTGTTGCACCATGCTCAGCTTTCTAGGCTAAGCTTCTTCTCATATTGTTTGAGTAGCTTCTCGAGTGTCACCCACTCGGTATTTGACAAATGACTGTTTCATGATGATACCGTATATAACACTGACGGCAGCTGGAAGACAGAGTAACGATACTACCACATCTCCACTACTAGGTTTGCGAGAGGTGAAGAGGAATCTGTCAGTGCTAATCTCGATACGGTAGAAAAGAGAGGTGGCTACAGTTTTGGAGCCTAGGATCATTTTGTTTACAGGGCCGATTCAGGTTTCGAACCTGCTTGCTGGTATTTTTAGTACCTGTGCTTAGCTTTCTAGCTAGCGTTTCTTAATTCAGTAGTTTATGAATCTTTCACTCACTTAGACGACCAGCACTGACCGTCTCATTGGAGGCCCGAGTGTATGCAAAAAAATACCTTGGTACTGTGTAAACTAGAAAACAAATGATACCCCCCAGAGGGACGAGAAAAGCCTCGATACGAAGCAAAAAGTGACAACCGTAAGTTTTGAGCTTGTGATTTGGTGTTTAAAGCACGGATTGAGCTTTACAGATTTCGAACCTGCTTGCTAGGTGTTTCCAGCACCATCTTCAGCTTTCTAGGTTAAGTGTTCATTTCTTGTTGGCTCGTTTGTTTTTATTTCAATCATACTATATTCACTCTATCTAGAGTATGACAGTATCCGATTCCTTTTCCCCTCCGGATGACCGGTTAGGTGGGGAGTCTTGTTGGTTCATTGTTGTATGGGAGATCAGACTGTCAAACGACTGTCCAAGTGCACGTAAAAAACCGATATCTACCGCTTAGATTGGCGGCAGTTGACAATGGTACTAGGCTTGTCCTATCTCGCTTCTAGGGGGGCGAGAAAACTCTCAAAGCGAAGAGAACCCTATTTAGGGAAAACATCTGTTAGTCGAACCCAGGTATCTGTAGCAAAAAAGCGATAACCTCAGGTTTCAAATCTGGAAAGGGTATTTATAGCACCAATTGAACACTGCCTACAATTTTAAGAACCTGTTTAGGTGGTTTTAGCACCAATGCGCTTCGCAGATTTCGAACCTACGTCTTAATGTTTCTAACACCATATCCAACTCGCTCAATTAAGCGCCCATTTCATGTTAGGTCATAGCTCCACAGGATGTTTGCTCATTACTACCTTGTCGGGGATTGGGCGCATGTAAGAAACGATACTGTATAAACTGGCGGTAGAAAGCGAAAAAAGTGCCAAAACGAAGCTTCCCGGCATTCGAGACTACAAAACGCAGAAAACAAGAGAAGCTTCTTTAGGAAAAACCTTTCCGTTAGACATCGCCGCCCATACTGCTTTCGTTCCTAGATTCTGTCAGGCGGCTGCTTTTCGAGCGCAGGTCCATACGGTAACTAGTGAAAAAGTGGTAACTGCAGGTTTCGAGCACGAGAACCTTAGTGTTTATAGTACCAATGTGAGCACCGCAGGTTTCGAGCCTGAAAGAACCTGGTGTTTACAGTACCAATCAAGCACTGCAGGCTTTGAACCTGCTCGCTATGTTTCTAACAGCGTGCTCAGCCGGGCGGGCCACGCGTCCACCTTATGTCTCCACAGGAGACCTATTCACCAGTAGGATCGATTGTTCACTGAGTGCTTTTTCTTCTTTAAAAACAAAAAACAAAAAACAAAAACAAACACGATGCTGTATGGACTGATAGCAGAGAATAACAGTATTACCAAGTCACCCCTAAAGACACAGGAAAAGCCTCGAGGTGAAGAGAAACTCCGTGTTTGCAAAATCTCAGTATTGCCAGTTTAAATACGGTAGTAAAAGGTGATTATCACAGGCCTCGAGCCTGGTACTGGGTGTTTAGAGCACCGATTGAATTTTGTTTCGAACCTGGCTGCTGGGTACCGGTGTTTCTACCATCGTGCTCAGTGGGATAAATTTCTTGCTAATCCGATGATTTTAATTAACATGTAGAACCTACACGCAGCCACATAGCTACTTACTTATGTAGGAAGTCAAAAATATCTGGCAGATTTCCATTGAAAACGTCTTGCACCACTATCCGAAGCACAACCACACAACACAACACAACACAACACAACACAATCAAAGACGAATGCACTTTGTATCGCCTATGCCTTCTAGGCCTCATCAATGTAGAGAGGGTGGTGGATGGAACCACTTCCACGGACAGACAGCAAAGACAGCAATAGAAATTATATCCGCGAGGTCAAGAAATGCATCCGCCAGTATTATTGACTGCTTAAGTAAACTGCCGAGAAATTCGAAAAACCTTTTTTCATGAACGTCTGGAAATGAGAGCCGTCTCCGAAACATGCAATCGAGAGCCACCGCCTAAGCCGAATGCACGCAAAGAAACAGCAAAAAGGGTGATGACTGCAGGTTTCGAACCTGCTTTCTGGTGTTTTTTGCACCATGTCCAGCCAGATAAGTTTTTCGCTAAACCGATGGTTTTAATCATTACTAGGCCCAAAAACGAGAGCAGCCTCTAAAACTCCAGTTGAATGCCAAATTGTATCCGCAGATAGAATCGATTCCATCCTTGAACAAAAAAAGGTTTTAGTTAGTTGCGGAGTCTCACATCTTCATGTCAGTTGGCAGTGGTGGTAAGGATCATTGTTAGAAATATTGCGACAATCACAGGTTTCGAGCCTGCCCGCTTGAGTTTGTAGCACCAATAGAGCATTACAGATTTCGAGCCTAGGATGTTGATGTTTACAACACCAAATTGAATACTGCAGATTTCGAACCTACATGTGCTGGTGTTTCTAGCACCATTACCCAATTATCTAGGCTAGGCATACTTTCATATTAGAGTATAGTTCGATTTTGCTATAAACAAGATGGTATCCGGTATTGAAACACATATTAAAGAAAAGACACTTTTTGAGCCTTAAAACTTCGCCTTCAACTCTAGATGATCGTGAACCTTAAGACCCAGTTCCTGGATCAGTTTCTCCGTCCTCTCAAGTCTCTTCGCATATACTTGGGCCCTGTACAAGAAATCGTTAGTCGGTTCACACCACCAACTCACTCGAGGAATACTAACAGCTCCTTATGTTTACTGCTCTCGATTCTACCCAGCTGGTTCATATGCACCTCGTCAGGTCCATCTGCAATCCTAAGAGTTCTCATCGACGCCCACATCCTCGCCAACGGGAAGTCCTGGCAAATGCCAGCCGCACCATGTGCTTGGATAGCCCTATCGATGACACCCAGCGCCATACTTGGCACGTAGATCTTCGCCATAGCGATATCCTTCAACGCACCTTTCGCGTCGGAGCGATCGATCTTATCCGCAGCATTGAGTACAAGTAACCTTCCTGCATCAATCTCAATTCGCGATCTTGCAATCCATTCCAGGATTGTCCCATGTTCCGAAAGCGACTTTCCAAATGTATTGCGCGAAGGGTCGTTGGTACGGAGGAGGAGTAGTTCGAGAGCTACCGACGCGGCGCCGATGGAACGCATGCAGTGGTGAATTCTTCCGGGTCCGAGACGACCCTGGATGATTTCGAAGCCACGGCCTTCCCCAAGTAGGATATTTGATACGGGGACGCGGACGTTCCTGAAGCTAACCTCGCAGTGGCCATGGGGGGCGTCATCGTAGCCAAAAACACTAAGCGCGCGCTCAATAGTGATACCGGGGGTATTGTAGGGCACCAAGATCACGGATTGCTGCTTGTATGGATTTGGGTTCGTGGCGTCAGTCTTCCCCATGACGAGATAGATCTTACACCTTGGATCACCGGCACCAGAGGACCACCACTTAGTGCCATTGAGCACATATTCATTTCCGTCACGCTTGATTTCAAGGTTGATATTCCTTGCATCTGAGGAGGCAGCGTAACGCTCGGTCATGACAAAAGCAGAACGGATGTCACCATTCAGCAACGGCTGGAGCCATTGTGCCTTTTGCGCCTCGTTGCCGTATTTTGCGATGGTTTCCATGTTGCCAGTGTCGGGTGCCGAGCAATTCATGGCCTCGGAGGCGACATGACACCGGCCTAGTTGCTCTGCGATAAGTGCATACTCGAGGTTGGTGAGGGCGACGCCTTCGCGGTAGTGGATGTTAGACAGAAACAGATTCCATAGACCAAGCTTTTTGGCTTTGGCCTTGAGGGTGTCGATGATAGCAGGGTAAGAGTTCAGGAAGCGCTTTGATGGGTGGCTGGGGAGTTGCGCTTCGAGAACACGTTCTGCAGGTTGGCCTTAGTACGACGTTAGCTGCGACTACAGCGACCAATAAGAAGTTTATGTGGAGTTATTACACTCTTCCTCGATAAACGCAGCAACCTGTATTGTGGCAGTGGTTAGCTATGTATGGCTGTGAAGCTCGTCGTGGCACACCTTCGTTAACAACTCCTTAGTCCTCGGCGAGATCTTGTCCGCAACAAGAGGAGGGATATCTTGTAGTGTCATTATGTCTGTGGTATATTAACAAGGTTCGTGAGAGGATTCGAAGGGAATATGGGTGAATTGGGGGAGTGGCGGAGAGAAGACATCGTTTTGTATCTAGGTGTTAAATCTTCACAGGGAAGTTGGGGAACCGAGGCAACCGAGCTCTCCCCGCAACGGCGGGTACGGGTATGGTTACACCACACATCGGCGTGTTGTATGTACGTAGTTGAAGCGGAGCCTCCTTCAATTTCTGAAATCAGCAATATCAACCATTCGTCCAAATATATAGCTTTTCCTTAATAATAATTATAGCTAAGTATTTAGCAACAGTAATATCGACCAATTATCATCAGTTTCGTCAGAAATGTCTGTCATGATATTCAGCGAAGGTTACTGGTCTTGAGCTGGGCTTTGTTGGTTGCAGAGGAAGTACTAAGAGTTGTTTAACCGAAAATATATTCATCATATATCACTCGAGAAGATGATTCGACAAGTGGACCATTGAGTCTCTGGTCTAATATAATGAAAATACAGCCCTATCAATCACCATGCAGAGTCTTTTGTGTCCAGTGTGAATACGCATACGAACCAAGGTTATCCAATCAAACAAGCTTGCTACGAGACATGATGAAGACGCTAACTTTGCAAAAGAAGGAATTCCAGAAGGAAGAAAAGCTCAAACTTAGTCTCTTTGGGCTTACGGTTATCTTAAGATTATTGAGACCACTTGTCGATGGTCTCGGGGTTTGTAGTACTCACTCATGAGATCTCGAGACAATAATCGGGCCAGCAGACTGATAGCAACCATAATGCAGAGATGGAAAGGAAATGGGTACGTGATATTGATGTTGCTATGGGTGGATTTGATGAGAAGAACCACTAAGTTTTCCACTCAGTTACCTTCTATCCATCTAGAACAGTGCTTCACCAATTATCACATCTGTGCATTGCCTTGAGACAAATATTCGAAACTTACCATCATCCACTAGTGTGAAAATACGAGACTCACTTGGCTGTTAAGACTCTTGTTCGTGGTTACAATTTTAGACCAATACCATAGCCCCGGACCGGGCGTTTTAAAGACTACTCCTGTTTTCAAATGTTTATAAAAGTTAACACTAAAGCAGGCTTTCACAACTGTATTAACTAGGTATAGATAATACATGGTAATGGTTAAATCATTGGGTTAGCAAGAAACCTATCTGGCTGAGCATGGTGCCAGAAACACTGGCGGGCAGGTTCGAAACCTGCAGTGTTTATATGATGCCTAAAACACCAGGGGTCCAGGCTCGAAACCTGCGGTTACTACTATAATCTATTATTTTTACATGTACCTGTATTGTCTCACACCCACCGCTAAGTCCGATGCTCGGTATCAACCTTCGTCTTATGCAGATCGATCGCAACATCTCAGGGCCAGTGATTCGCAGCGCCGAACAAACCATCCTATCCTAACTGTACCGAGATGAACAACAAACGTCACCGATCATCGGCTTCTCTGGTACATATCCTAAAAGTATCGTTCGAGGTTAGTTCACAAGCTAAAAAGTTCAGTCATTTGCCATTGAGCAGTACAGCAATAAAACAATGTACATTTTTAAGGCCCAATACTGTCTAACCTCCCAATACTGTCCCTCTTCTCATGCACCTCTCTCTCCTCAACTTCATTACTAGTAACATCTCTATACAAAATTATACCTAGACATCTAGAGTGATCGTCTAAGACTGTATTAGCCGAGTGATAAATCAGAGTCTTAATCATAAAATCCTCAAGTATCACTTCATTTGTAGCTTATGTCATTTTACCTTAGTTTTTTCTCCAAGTTCGTTATTTAGCCCCTGTTCGCAAATAAAATCAGTCATTCTCAGACGATCATTCGTTGTTCATCTCTCGGTACAGTACACTCTGCCTCCCGAATGTTTTCTACCCCATATAGCACGATTTAAGTAGGGTATGTTTACATACAAAGAAATTAGGAAAACGAGCTGCTTCCTCGGACTGATAACTGAAATCTGGAGAATGAACCGCAAGGCTCAGGTGAAACAAGCTCATTGTCTCCAATCATTAATACAAACTCGTCGCTGCAGGGAAGGAGTTAGCGATAAAGCTACATAATAGAGTTTCATAATTCTAGAGTGATCGTCCATGTAACACTTCCGCCTCCCATTACACACCTCATCAGCTGCCGCCGGCCCCAGAAGGCAATTCTCGCATGACAGAACGACCCGCTCATGAGCTGGCAGCGAGTCTGCAGTTGGCTGGGTTGCTACCAACCACAATCGCATTGAAGCTGCATCTATCATAAAACCAAAGAAATTAGTTGTTCGCCGCAAGATACACCTCTTCCTCGCCGCTATTAGCGCGCGTCAGTTCACTTTACACCTATCATAACCCGTTAGGTAGAGAGGAGGCTGTGGTTTGGCCTAAATATACCTGCGAACCCCATGCCGTCGGGATACTAGATATTCTTCAGTACATTCATGCACGAGCGCACGCCACAACCTCTCAACTCCGTCTAACCCCCCCGTACCACATGGAACGGCGGAACGGCGGCGATAGGTGCCTTTGCTCCGCTCGTCGACGATCACGAGCCTGGCGGCGCCGGCTTGGCTCCGCATCGACCACCCCGACATAACCGTGTCCGGCCGCAGCCCGCAAGCTCAACATCCCAAATCGTCCATGTGCTGCCTGGCTGCGAGATTAACCCACTATCGGCTGGCTGAGATCTCTCAAAACGGAATGAGTGTGTTATCTTCCTTAAACGCCATTTACTCACAGCCAGTCCAGAAATTGCCACAAACCTGATGGCTTGACAATGTCTCGGCCGACACAAAAGCCACCGCTCTCAATAACCAAATTGCAGTGGAGCGACAGAGTGCTGCCTAACCGCAAGATTAAAGCTGAGAACTCTCAAAGCATTATCTCTTTCGCTTTAGAGTACGAGTCACTCATCTCCAATTTGCTCGCTGTCATGACACCGGCGCGGCGTAATAGCCCGAGATGGCAATGCTCAGCAGTGCATCATTGTACAACCATAGAATCTCGGACCTCTCATTCGACCCCCCTGGGAAATTGGTCTTTCTAATATTACGACCACTGACAGCGCCGTATCCTGTATAACATACTTCCATCGAGTGACTCACCATGTACACGGATACAAGGGTATATGGCGCGCGGTCACACAGCACCCGACTTTTTTCCTCCATACAACGAGAAATGCCATGATCCTCGTCTTTCACCAAGCAGCAAATGTTTTCCGAGAAAAACTTCATAGAAGCATCTATGATGACCTATTATCACTGTCTTCTCTTTTGGAATTCCTCTCTATTGTTGTGGTGGAGATGTAGAACTTCTGCATTTATAGGGTGCGACTTAAGGTACTTGTACCACCCAAGTCTTTGTTTCAGCCCTACCTCATTCCTCACCTCATCTTCATCTCGGCATCTTCACCTACTCTGGGTTCTCTCAAATATGTAAGCTGCCACCATTCTTTTTTCCATGAGGTGCACGATCCCCTTTCCCTCTAAGCCTCCTCCCCTGAAGAACATCTTCGGAAGGAAAAGTTTCTCAGTTTCACGATCCCGCTGGTGTGAAACACCCGCACGTCCGACGCAGGAACCGCAGACTATCTGTAAGCTATCAAGAAAAAAGCTATGCAAGGTGACTGGCGGAATGTTTGGTGCATAGGATAGGAGAAAATGGGCGATTATGCACCATGCAAGCCACAACTCCAACAAATCCCACTATCCAGCGCCAATGCGGTTGTGGTCTCGAATAATGACGTGATGCATTAACAGTTAGTGGTAGTACCATACGCCAATTGCCCCACTAGCATTGTTTGGCAGTTCGGTTTCTTAGACTGTTGAGCTCCGCCAAGTTTCCTGGGTGAGCAAACACGCGAGCCACATTCAACAAACATACGAGGACAATTCAGTGAAACAAATATCGATATATACTTTGAGTATTATTTCAATACCAGATATTGTTCAATTAACACACACATTTCAGAAACTACATACTTCTGGCTACTACTTCAAATATCCTCCCGGTATTAACTACTATCTCATACCTAAATGAATGACTCCGTAACGTTGCTCAAATGACCGTGTCCATGCATATCCATATACCCCGAACCCCATCTATGACAGGTAAAATGAATAGAAAACATTAAATACTAATTAATAGAATTAAAACAAACCCATAAACAGAGCGGCGACAGCTCCAGCCATTACCATGCTGACACCAGGAGCGCTGAGAGCTGAAACACCACCAGTGAACGTGGGCGCGGAGGGAGCAGTCGTCTTTGCAGGCGTAGAGGGCGTGTAGTTGGTCTCGTTCTTGGCGGCGACAGTTGTGGGGGTATAAGCAGAAGGAACAGGGTAGACTTCGGCAGGCTTGGTGTAGGTGACAGCAGGAGGAGTGTAGACCTCAGCAGGCTTGGTGTATGTCTCGGCAGGAGGAGTGTAGACCTCAGCAGGCTTGGTGTATGTCTCGGCAGGCTTGATGTAAGTGACCACAGGGGGAACGACGACCTTGGTGTAGGTCTCCGCGGGCTTAGTGTACATGTGGGTCTCGCCAGGCTGGGTGTAGGTGACTGCTGGCTTAGTGTAGGTGACGGTGTGCGCAGGAGGAGTGTAGATCTCGGTGTAGGTCTCAGTCTCAGCAGGAGGGGTGACGGTGTAGACCTTGGTGACAGTCTCGGCAGGAGGAGTGTAGGTCTTGCAGATGGTCGAAGTGATGTAGTCGGTCTTGGTGATGGCGGTGGTGTAGGTGGTGCTGTCAGTGACGTAGGTGGTGGGGTAAGTGAGACAAGAGGTGAAGGTGGTCTCGTAAGTAGTGGTAGAGTACTTGGTGGTGGCATAAATCTTTGTCTCGTACTTAGTAGGAGGAGGGGCATAGGTGATGTTGGGAAGAGGGGCATAGGTTGTGGGACGAGGGGGAGGGGTGTAGACAGGAGGAGGAGGAGCATAAGTTGAGGTCTCGCACACAGTCGTAGTGTGAGTCTCCGTTGAGCTGGTGTAAGTGGTGTAAGTGGTACCCTCAGTGCTGCAAGTCGTAGGATAGGTGATGCAAGTCTCGTAAGTCTTAACATAGGTAGTTGTGTAGGTGCTGGAAGGATACTCCTCCTTGGGAGGAGTGTACACCGGGGTCTCTGCAGGCGGAGTGGGGTGCTCCTCGGGAGGAGAAGGATACACCTCTGGCGGGGTGTAGTTTGTTGGAGGAGTGTATTTAGGCTCCTCGTACACCGGTGTAGGAGACGGCTTCACATATGTAGGCTCCTCGTACACTGGCGTAGGAGATGGCTTCACATATGCAGTCTCCTTTGGCTGCTCATAGGAGTCATAGGTTCCATAATCTTGTGCCCAAACCCCAAGGGCCAGAGAAAGCACCACTGCGAAACCCGAAGTCTTCATTGTATTGATATTTGTTGGAATGAATATATCCTATCATACCATATTAGTCCTAATCTATCCAGTACAGATGCAAACAAAATACAAACCTTCAAAAACCCAAATACCAAAAACGAATGTAGGTTTTGTTGTGTGGCCAAAACGATGGATAGGCTTGCAACGAGTGAGTGATGGAAGAAACCCTTTATCAACGAGCGAGGGAACTGGGTTTGGTGAGGAAAGAAAGACAGGCGAGGTGGGAAGACGCAGGTTTATATCTGAATTATTTGCATGCAGAGGTGCGGGTGGTGGGAATGACCACAACAAACAGCTACAAGGCATGCCGGTCTACCATCCCCAATATGGCAGCAAAACTAAGTGTGATAGTCTCGCGTGGGTAGGTAATAAGGGAAGCGGGGATGAGGAATCTGAAAAAGGCAGCGCCAATCATCCCGTACAACAACGGCACAGCCAGCAGTATCAGCATCGTCACACGCTATTGTACTAGTACATATGCACAGGTTACTTTGTCTTCTGCCCAGCTGCTGGTACCGCTCACTGTATCTCTACCAGCAGAAAGTTCTCAATGTTGTAATTTTGCAACGCTCCAGCATCAAAAAACAGGTTCTACGGGCAGCCAAAGAATAGCGCAAACAAGCCATATCGTTGTCATTCACCGCTACTCCGCCCAAATCCGAGATCCATACGAAGTGTCTATTATTACCATATATCGCTTGACGAAGTCCGAGTTCCGAGTACCCGATACCAATACGAGCATCAAAACTTTGCTGTTCTAGTCTTTCCAGGACAAAAAGCAAAAGGGGCTTCGGGCTGTCATAACGAGGCTTGTTCGTAGGAAACAACGGGAACGGCAAAGTACCCGAAACCTTTTCAAACAACATTTCTCCTAGGCCGCTCTCCTTTTCACAAAGGCTGAGAACCTCCCTCTCCTTCTCCTTGCATTTGCGCTCGGGTTCACTATTCGTCATGTCAGCGACTTCAATAGGCTTAGCGCTGAGGGCTTGCGGCTGCGCCTGCCCGCCAACCAACAAACCCAGTCATCAAGCCCCTTCCCCCAAAAAAATGCTGCATATCAAGCCGCCTTTCCATCCGCGGCTCACGTTCGGCTCGACTGCGTTTCAGGAACCGGACATCTTGAGAAGAAAACTTGGACAACTCCTCGAATCAGGAAAAACCAACCTCCTTTCACCGCCCACAACTACCCCGCACAGGTATTCAAGGCTGGTTTGCCAAATTGTACTCTACTCCACTTGGAGGCTGTAAATGCCTTCCTAGGTATCCAGGTACTTCCTGGCATGTACTTAAGTATGTAGCCGAGATTCTTGTGTAGTGGAACCACTGACACGAGGAACTTTGCATGTCACAGCTACTCGGTGTAACCATTTTCCCTACGAATATCACTGCGGGATGTATGTACGTCGGTAATAAAGTATTGTACTTTCGATATCACCTAACGCTTTCGAACTCGAGCTGCATGCAATCGAGAAGCCAGCGCAGCAGTAACGAAAGTCATCCAGGGTAAAAGATCGGATGCTTCCTCCCATAGTATTGGTTGGCCGCGCTTGGCCATAGAAAAATAATAGCAATGAAAGAGATCCACATTTCAGTCATCATCGCCATCTGAATCACTGTTCCACCCATGCTGATACCCATCAACAATCTCATCCAAATCGTTCATGAGAGCCTCCCTCTCATCAACACCGACTCTCCATTGCACTACATTTTTAATTCCCTTAATCCTCTCCATAACTGCGGAGCTAGTAGCCAGCCGCGTGTCGATAGCGACATAATTCGTGCCGTGTGGGGTACTTTCTCCAATGGTAGGGAAGATTTGTGGGAAACTGTCCACCACCGGGAAGGCCATCGAGCTGGTTAACCTGCATCAAGGCATTTGAATCAGCACAAATTAAACCCGTCAATGATTTACACACAAGCACTCAAGAGTGGTGCCATTGGCAATGATATCATCCCGACAAATCCCTCATAAATGAATGATGATAGACAAGAGCGAACAAGGCCATGCAGGCAAACCATCCTCTTTACAGGGGAGGTAGCTAGATCTTGCAAGAAGAAATTAAAGAACGTGATCTTGCTAAGTGCCTGGGAGTCCCACCTACTAATAATAGGACCATCTTGATCGCCGGTAGTGTCCGGGCGTTCCGGTTCGCCGCCCTCATCTTCATCAAAGCCTCTCGAGACATTTATTTCTGCGAAAAGGTGGACTTTTTTCCTAGATTTCCGAGGTTTTGTGTCTTCATTTCCCCACGAACAGTCTATTCTAGCTTCTTTGGCAATCGAGCCTATTTTCGGCAGCCTCACGCGTTCATCGTCGTGGTCAGTGATTTCTTTATCAGATCCGCTAACAGACATAGATAACATCGCTATCTTTTGGCCGCCATTCATGTTCAGGAAAGACGCCACATGATCCATTCTGCCAGTCCTACCAGACTTGTCATGCAACCGAGTTGGGAGTGTGCTAGTCTCTATCGCAGCAGAAAGAAGAGCACTGCTATGCCATTCGGAGGAAGGATCAACGACTAGATATCCGGGCAGTGTGGAAGGCGGGATCCGTAAAGGGATGTATATTGAAGTGAGGGAAACGATATTCGACAACGCCATCGCCAGGGCAACGGTTCTGGTGACTTGTTTATCCTATAGTCAATCCATGTCAGTTAATATGTCCAAAATAGCAGCACTGTTAGTCAAAGGCGATAGCCTATCAAGTTTGTTCTAACCGACCGGATGGGTTCGGAAGCTTAGGACAAAGAAAACTCGCCAAACTACGACAGGAACCAAATTTTACTTACTCTCACGACCCGCTCGCCTCTTTCTAGTCCCCAAGTACAAATTCCAACCTTTCCATATTCATCTCTGAGCTCCGCAATATATTGGCCAGCAAAACCAGCCCAGGCATCATCCGTCGAAGTCATGACTTGAATTCCTTGCATTTGGTCGCACTCCTCTGCGAACAACCGGAAGTCGCGGTCTATCAAGTCGTACTCACGGTTCATGTCTCTGAATAGCTCCTGACCGAGGACATATCCCTCGAACGGCTGTATCCCGGAATTCAACTCATACTCGTTGATCTGTATCAAGGACCTGGGATGATAGTACAACCGATTAAAATCGCTCCAATATCGAACCGAGGCTGTGGTCAGAGGTGTCGGTGGAACAACTCCCTGTGGCGCCAACGGGGGGGTTCTAATTACCACGAAAACTCTGCTGATATAAGAATGGGGTACTGTCTTACTGCCTCTAGATCTTTCTGGTATTGAATTGCCTCGATAGTTTTCTCTCGCTGCGTTACTGTATCGTGATCCCTTGGGTCTACATTCAGCCAACAGTACCTAACACGCATCATGAGTGACATCTGGTGGAGAGGAATATACCAGAGGCCTTTGGGCATGCTACCTGTCTCCTCCTCAACTTCGTAGAGAGCATTTACCTTTCTCATGGTTCCAAAACCTCCTATCCCCAAGAACCCGCAATGTATCAGCCCTGCCATCCTTATTGTAGCCTCAGCGATGGACGGAGCCTAACAACCCTTCAAGTCGTATAACAGTGCCCGTGGGGTAAATGTCTCCGCTCCATTAGAGCTGATACCGGGCCGGAAATGTACATTATGGTCGACAGCACTCGGTTGTGTAGTGACGGTTTCGTCATCGTAAGTAAAGTAAGATTCCTGATCCGGTCAGCTTCAGCTCCTCTCAGCCTCATCCGGTAATCAAATTTATACCTGAGTGTTCCAAAAGTGCGTGCCGACATAGTTTGCCTGATGCCCAAGCTGCAGCGTGATAATCTCGTGCATAATGTGCGCAAGACCTGCCAAAGTTTGTTGTTACCGTTTGCCGGTATATGCGAGGCCTGATGGGAGATGTTTCGAGATACCTCAAAGCATGGGCTACTATGATGAGAGTGCTGTGTGTTCAAAAATAATATGCACTCTGTAGCATTTCCAATAGTGGGGCAATTTCTTGGCGTCGGCTCACGTGTTAAGCAGCCTTATATATGCATTGAGAATCACTCGGTTAGGATCGTGAGCTGCCGCAATCCGTTGGGCGAATGTAGTTGCCGACAGATAAACCCTGCACAGAACCCTGTACTCTCTACAATATTATGCCCTGATTCTTGTCTGCTGCAAGTGATATTGCAGAGCGGGACGACCCTCGTACGACGCTGTGCCACCCCCCAAAGGCAGAAGTTGGTGTGGGTTGATATTCAGGCAAGCATTCGGCTGTGCCGATATGAAAAAATACCTTGAGCACGTGCAAATCGCGAATTGCTGCTGTGTGTAACCTGTTCCCTCCCGAGGACAACTTTCGACGGCAGCTAGCATGTTTGTCCAGGTAGAACTGCACCTCGTATTGGGCGCTGAAAGCTTTAGCATCCTGTTCCTGATGCAAGCTTTTACTCCAACGTACCCTGGCAGTTACACCACATATCACTCCCTAAGAGCTGAAAACTTTGGAACGTCTGCACTCTACAGAAGATCAAACCTTAAGACGAGATATTGCGAGACAATCGCTGCCATTGACTGGAATGTGATGATTGGTGAAGTAAATGTGACCTACCACCATTTCTTTCTAGATCCGCATGGTGACGATGAAAAAGACGCCTTCTTTGCAAAGCAAACGGAGATCCGGCTTGGATACGTTCGATCCACGGCCAACCTGGAAATCTCGAGACCATTCTCGAAATTTGGGTACAGACATGCTCACCCACGGGGTGTCTTGTGATGACGCCCAGCCCCGTTCCGTGACCATTACTATACATGATGCTCCGCCCGCAGAGCCAGAGACCTTCAGGCGATCACGCAGGCAGAAAGACGGGCGCAAGCGCGAAATGGGGACCATCCATCTATTGTGAAGAAGATTCAAGAAGATTGACATGGTAGAAGCATATGTAGAGTAGACAAGTTGGTTCTTCTCTGTCTGCTGGATACATGGGAAGTAGAAGCATATCTAGAGCAGACAAGTTGTCCCTTCTTTGCTCCGCGCTCTTGACCCGTGGAATGGAGGATGGGAATGGAAATGGGCATTCGTTTTTTCCGCGGTATTATCACGTGATTGCACATGATGATGACTAATTGTTTCCTCTTTCTACTACGGACTTTGTCTGTTGCTATACCTTCAGTGCCTGAAGGTCATATTCTGCATGATGCGCGATCCGTTAGGCAGATCTGAGGGACCTCTTGCGAGTAGGATATCCAGCTGCGATCCCTAAAAATCTAACGGTCCAGTGATAGCTTTCCATGCCTTTAATTAAATGTACATAGACTCGAAGGATATGCAGTCATCAGTCTCTGCATTCATGATCAGGGACATGCACATCATACACTTTAATTTATATCCACTGTCTCCCACGGAAGCTCGAGGTTAAAAACAGAACTTGTTTGAGTGGCCGACACTCGTATGATATGCCGGTGAGAATTTATGATTTATTAAGCGGTGGATGTGTATGTTTCGTACTGTAAATTCTCGAGGTTCAATAGTAATCCTTGTCATAATCCACCACGGCCGCTGGGGCCCTTGTTCACGGATGGAATTTTAATCCTATTGACTCGGATGTTCCGAAGATTGCTCTCGTTACTACCAACGCGAATTTTTACAACAAACACCACCGAGCAGGTTCGAAACCTGTATTACTAGAAACATTTAACGAGCAGGTTCGAAACCTATATTACTGGAAACATTTAACGAGCAGGTTCAAAATCTGCCGTGGTATAAACACTCAAGATCTCAGGCCTGAAATCGAAACCTGTAGTTATCACTTTTTGTTCTTACATGCACTTGGCGTGTGTCGGCTAGATAGGCGTCGAGTGAGCGAATCTCCAATAACGCTTAACAACAGACTAATATGAAATGAAAGACCGCTTGACCGTCAAGTCTCTTATGATTCCATCTACTAAGTCAATTTTTAGTTTCATAGACCATAGTCTTTTATAGAAATTTTTACCAAAGCGGGCTTTCACAGATATATTAATCAGCTATGATATTTAGATGTTCATGGTTGAAATCATCGAACCTAGTTGGCCGACCATGTTGCTAGAAACACTAGCAAGCAGGTTCGAAACTTGCAATGTTTAATTGGTTCTAAACACCCCAAATCCGACTGGTCATTTCGGGCGTTGAGGTTATCTTTTCTGCTATTGTTTTTACATGCATAGTCGTTGGAAAAAATTCTAAGCGAGCAACAGCAAAGCGTGCTTTCACAGCAGTTTTAGCTGAGGTAGCTGTGTTGATGGTTAAAAGTATCGAATTTACAACAAGCTTAGCCAAAGAGCATGGTGTGAGAAACTCCCAGCAAGCAGGCTCGAAACCTTCAAAGCTCACTTAGTGCTATAAGCACCCAAGCCTAGGCCCAAACCCTGTGGTTATCATATTTGTACTGTAAATTCCCGAGCCTAAATAGCGGTCCTCATTAACGCCATACGTCGAGACCTGCTGGGCTGTTAAGACTCTTATTCATGAATATAATTCTAGCACGATATACCCAGAAGTTTTGGATACTACTTTCGCTCTCCTAAGCGTTTATGAAAAATTGACATCGAAGCAGGCAATCAGTTGTAAAACTAAACATAGTGATAGTTAAAATCATCCAATTAACAAATGACCTATTAGCTTAGACCGCGCATGGTGCTAGAAAGTAGTCGAAAACCCTAGAAAGCAGGGTTGAAACCTGCAAATTGATACTGTAAACGCCAATTGAAGTTTATAGCTATCAATCTTGTTGATTCTTGCGCGACTCAGCCTTGTGTCAGACCGATTTGACAGTTTCTGAGCACAATCATCCCGCCGCTGTAGAACACTTACGGTGTTAGCTAACTACAAACAAATTATCGGATTAGCAAGGAATTTATCTAGTTGAGCATGGTTCTAGAACACCACCAAGCAGGTTCAAAACCCGCAGTGCAACAAAGACTCAATATTCCAGGCTCGAAACCTGCAATACTCACAACTGGTACTATAAACACCAAGCTCCAGGCTGGAAACCTGCGGTTACCACCTTGTATTACTTTGTGTGCACTCGAGTACTCGGCTTAGGTACTTATATTTCTGATAGGACAACCGTTTGTTCTGAGTGAGCGAATCTCCCATAATGTTTTAATCGCTGGTTGGGCCCGCTTGTCTATTAAGTCTTTCGTTCACGCATATAAATTTAGTCCAATAGACCATTGTCATCGACCGGACGTTTATGAATAGTTTAACACCAAAACAACAGTATACTAGTATTAGCTTGCTATAAATTCGACATGGTAACGATTAAAATCATCAGATTAGCAAGAAACTTATCTGGCTGAGCATGGTGCGAGAAACACCCGACAAACAGGTTCGAAACCTGCAATGCTCATAATTGGTGCTATAAACGCCGGTATCCTAGGGTCGAAGACTGCAGCTTTCAGTGCTATCACCAACGCTCCAGGCGCGAAACCTGCGCTATCACTTTTGCCCATGGGGTTGAGTAAGTGACTCATGAAGCTACCGACTTAACAGGAGGACGTCTGGTGCTGCCTGCTGAGCATAGTGTTGGAGACACTAGCAATGACGTTCGAAATCCGCAGGCTCTTGAGATTCGAACTTCATGTCGAGTGACAAGTAGTGTTTGATGAATCCGCTTAACCTAAAACGTTAAATGTACCACGTGAATGCGCGTAGTACAGCTGGTTCACTCCGCGTCTTCAAAGCTACTTCCCTTTCTTTCATCACCCTACTCCTCCACAAAAAACCCACATGAACATACCTCAAACACACCATAGAATGGCTCCCACACCTTCAACCCCTCGTAAACGTCAAAACATCTCAGCGAATCAAGCAACAATCACTAGTTTCTTCAAGCCTGCCGCCGATCCCACACCAGCACTCTCTGCCGCCGTTCAGTCTGGTCTTCTTTCTGTCGGTATGCGTGTTCGCAAGTCTGTCCCCGAAGGCTATAAGAGCGGCACCTACGCTTTCAACAAACACCTGCCTTCCGTTGGCTCCGTGTTAACACTGACATCATTCGACACCGACCTGCCTTCCTCTCAGGAGAGCAATACCTCCTCAACCTCTCTCACCGACTCGCCTAGCAAGAAGCGCAGCTTTAACCATGATGAGGATACAACTACTCGGGAAACCAAGTACATGCCACAGCCACCTACCAGTATCTCGGCCTGGGCAAGGTCTGTCAAGGTTCCCACTGGTGCCGGAGCGATGGGCAAGAAGAAGCGGGCTTTTCACCAAGCCGTTTCCCGCAAGGACGTCAAAATGGCAGGTGCCGACGATTTCGGGGAGGCAGGTTTTCTGAGCCCCGTCGACAAGATGGAGGAATAACGGGGCATCGACAGCTCACTGGTTTTTGCGCTTTGTTGTGGAGATTAGCGCAATGTATCGTCATGGCAACCAGCGCACGGACCTCACCTTTTCTCACCACCCTCCAGCACGAGTACTTGATCAGTCCATTGACGACAGGCAGTGTGTTGTACTTTTACTTTATTTCGGTGTTGGTTTTGCCTTTCGATGAGTTACCGTTTTCTTCTTCGGCTTTGGGTCCTTGATCTGCGTTTCTTATTCTTTTTTGGGTTCTATTGGAGGTGTACTCTAGATACCTTTCGGCTGCTGAGAATTTCTGTGTTTCAATGGGTGATTTTCCGAGTTTTGATGGTTTCATACTCCCATATTCTATGTACACCAAAATAGCATGACATCAATGTTTTGAGGGAATCGTTACCCCTAGTCTATGTCTCTGAATATGTGCGTCATGAATCATCACCATCAAGATCAAATGCGGCTCTGCGCAAACTACCGCTAGCGACATGCAAGCTTTAAAAATATTTCGTTCCATCTGCCATCTCTTCTAGTCGTGTTACTCGACGATATCAGCCTTTCAATCCACGACAACCCCCATATACGGGGCTGGCGTATATAACTATGGCGTCTTCTCTTGCTTCTCAACTTGCAAAGATATCAGAAGCGTCTACGAACACTCTCAATACTCGCAAGCTCAAGGCAATCCATTCAACATCGTTAATCTTCGAACCTGCGCATGCCGCCACCCAAGATCTCGATACTATCTATTCAATCGCCCTCGAGGGATTCCAGGAATTGTGTCTTCTCGATGAGCGCTTCTATGTGTTTGAACGTGGACTGTTCCGGGAGAGCAGTAAGGATGTGAACCGACTCTTACTGACCAAGGACGAGGTGAAGGAGTTGGACCAAAGCATCGAGGCATTCCTAGAGCTTGTTAGTGGACGGTTGTTGCTGAAGCCCGCAATGAAGGCGGTTGAGTGGCTGGTGAGGAGGTTTAGGTACTTAACTTCTGTCTCCCAGGAATTTGAGACGGAGAACTGATGGAAGCAGAGTTCACGATCAAAATACGACAGCGCTGTTATTGGCATTCCTTCCATACCACGCAAATGCAAGCCTGTTCCCTCAGGTTCTCTCTATTATCAAACCTAAAGATCTCTCCTCTGAACTAAAGTTCCTGCGACCATACCTCAACCCCGTCGCACCTGTTCCCCGCCATGTTATTACGCATACCCTTTCTCACCGCCGAGAAACTCTCGACTTGTTGGTCTCGTACGTCAACTCCGTCGTTAAGTCTCGCCGTGAAAGTCATCAGCTCCTCGCATTCTTTGCCATCGTATCCGCAGAGTCTATTGCACAGATGTGCGATGCCGCGCGCTCACCAACCAATACTGGTGTCACGGAAGAAACTGTTCTCCAGAAAGCGCTGCCAATTCTGGAGGCCACTTTCCGCGCAAAGAAGACACCCGAGTTTCAGATTGGAGGATACATGCTTGCTACTATTGTCGTGTCCAAGGTCCCAATGAAAGATGAGGCTCTGTTAGCCCTAATGGGGGGCATTGTTGCCGGCTGGAGTCCTGAGAGCATTTCTGCTGCGCTGGCTTGTTTGGCATTGATTGCACAAGCAAGAACCGGCGAGGTTGCGGGACACCTTCCTGATGTTGTGACGACGAAGTTGTTGACTATTGAGGATATCGTGAATAGACTGGAGGAGATGGGCAAGAAATACAGAGTGGATAACCTGGTTGTTGGATTATCTAATGGTATCTTGGATAGAATGGGGGAGACATATGGGCCCAAGGAGCTGGGTTATGTTGTTAGGCTTCTTGAGGAATCAAAACTCACGCCTAAGGGGAAGAAAGCCATTCTCTCACATGTGGTGTCCGTTGCGCAAAACTTGCACGGTTTCGAGAACAAGCCTGAGGCAGAAGAAGCGGTTAGAGATGCTTTGGCGACCTCACTCGTGGAGTGGTCCGAGCAGGGTACCAAGAAAATTGGCAAGATACTGCAACTCGTCTTTGAAGAGAATAAGGTCGACGTCGAGATGCTTGAGCTAGCACTTCGCACCGTCATTCATAGACCTGCACTTCCATCAACGATCAAGCCGCACGCCATCGAAGCAGCCCCCGCAAAGGGAACAGTCTCCCTCGAACAGCTTTTGGAGACGATCCCAGAAGTAGGTAAAACGGTTTCATTTCTTGAGCCACGGAAAATAGAAAACAGGAAGCTGTTTGAACACCTCCAACAGATATTCCTCCTTGCTATTCGGAAATCTGACGGCATTCAAACGGTTTTGGCCCACGGCATTTTCACGGGCAGGAAGAATACCGACGCCTTCACCATCTCACTTTTTGCGAAAGTTTGGACTCTCACAACGAACCCTGTTATTGCCCGGGCCGTAGCCATCAAGCAGGCAGTCAAGATCATCAAGGCAAACTCGAAGGCAAAGATCGACTATCAGGCCATCATTCCTCTCGCTTTGGCTGCATTGGCCGATCCTACGGAGCGAGTTCGCCGTGAGGCTACAAGCCTGATTGCAGCACTGCTAGGAGTGTACGAGCAACTCAATGAAGCAGGGTCATCTACGAAGAAGAGAAAATCCAAGGGAGGAGATTTACTCGCATACTGGGGCTTGGACTCTACTTACGGTTCTGGAGTAGAGACTGAGAATCTCAAAGTCCTCGATGCTGCGGATGCCCGTAAGTTTTTGGTGGTTGTTATCGCAAGGGGACTACAGGAATGTGTTCTTGACGCTGCCTATATCGGCAATGTCATCGAGAATGTGCTCAGCTCCTCCAATAGAGAGCAAAAGGATGGAAAGCTGAAGTCTTCTGTCAAGACTAATGTTTTATCTTTCTTATCCAGTCACGCCGTCAACATACCCAGCCTGTCTATTCAGCTCAGGCTGCTTACAATGCTCAACAAGATTTCAAATGGCCCTAGTTCGAGAACCGACTTCCTCCTTCCTGCTTTACAAGAGTGGATCGCACGCCCGCTGGAGCAAAATACTAAAGCCTGCGAAGAGGCTCGCATTGACATCTACGAGGTTGAGGAACAAATGGCAGCTGTTGTTGAAGGGCAGGAAGGAATGGCTGATTTCGTATCCATCCTTAGTACAGATATGGGAGGTGAAGGCATGGTGTCTGCTGTGGCAAAGCGCGTGATTGCTGTCTGGAATTCCCTTGAGCACGATGCGAAAGTTAAACTCGCCGCACAGTTGCTCCAGCTCAGACTCAAGGATACTGAGCAGAAATACGCCGGAAGCTCAGAGTCTATTGAAATCCTGCGTAGTGTGAAGCTGCCAACCGCGGCATTCCAACTGTTCTTGGAAGAGGCAAGAGCTGATCTTAAGTCATCTCTGGGATTGAGTACTGCCGCGCAGCCAAAGAGACGAAGAGTATCGGCTCCTGGAGTCGTCAGTCCAGACAAGGAAGATAAAATCGCCGCCGCCGTACGCAGGGTTACGATTGTCGCCGAGATCTTGGAGGGCCAGGAACCACGGAATCATTCTTCGGTTTTAACGACTCTATTTAGTGTACTCGGAGATCTTGGTAGTGTCGAGTTCTCTGGGATTACCTATTTGCAGAGTATCTTGCTTTCTTGCACAAGGGATATCATCAAGGGCTATAAGGTACTTTCATTTTCTCGCGCATGATATACAAGGCTGATTGTTTGAATCAGGCTTCCGGAGCAGGTCTCGAATCTTCCAATGTTATTCGCGCCGATGTTCTCGTCTCTTGCATCCGCTCGACAACCTCCCCGCAAGTCCAAAACAGTGCTCTTCTTCTCCTGTCCAACCTTGCAGATATCGCCCCCGACACTGTGAAGCACAGCGTGATGCCTATATTCACTTTCATGGGTGCCAATACTCTTCGTCAAGACGACGAATACTCTGCACATGTCATTGAGCAAACTGTTCAGCGTGTCATCCCACCGCTCGTTAAGTCTCTCCAGGAACAGGGTGGAAGTCTCATTGCGGCAGGAGCAGAACTCGTATCAACCTTTGTGACTAGTTACAAGCACGTTCCTGTACACCGACGTCTGCGGTTGTTCCAGGCTTTGACTGAGACCCTTGGCCCAGCAGATTTCCTGTGTCCAATTGTTGCCAAACTGGCGAGTAAGTATGCCGTCGGAGAAGGTGAAGCGGAAGTGAAGGATTTCGTTTCCATGCTTGCTGGTGGCTTTAGCGCCGAGGTACAGATGGGAAGCGTTGTCAAATACTTGAGCACCATCAAAGATGTATTAAGCCCACAGCAAACCGGCGATGCGAAAATCCTCTTTGGATCTGAAGAAGATGGCCGTGACGTACCCTCTCAAGAAATGGCCAGACGTCTTCTCGCCGTCCTAAAGGCGTTTTTGGTCTCGGAGCGTCTGAAGGCACGAGTTGCAAAGAGTCTCAAGACTAGCCGTGAAGATGCCGCAAATTTGCGCGCCTTCTTTTCGCAAGCGATGGAACAGACTATGGCTCTTGGGGACGAATATGTATCCAACAAATCCATCTCGAGGGAAGTCTCAGAAGTTATGTCTCAACTCCTTGAGCTTCTCTCTGTTATCGAGTTTGTCAACGTCATTGAAAGTCTCATCTCTCGCACTGGTTCTCCATTCCGCAGCTCTGCCCTCACAACATTTAAGAATCGTGTCGTGGCCGAATACCGGACGGATGCTGCATCAAGAAGTGCAATCCTCACATTAACCCCTAAGATTGCCGATATCATCACTTCCCAGGAAGCGCCAAATGAACTTAAGGCGGATGCATTGCTATGCATCCAGGCTGTCACAATTAAGTTTGGAAAGCAGGAGCAGGGTGTTATTTCATCCCTCACCGACGCTGTTATTGGAGCTGGTGGGCTCAAGAATGCCGACAGTGGACTCCGCGTTTTGGCGTTGGTGTGTTTGACCTCGATGACCACCGTACTCGGCGGCCACATCGTCCCGGTACTGCCAAAGACTGTACCGACTGCCATCGAATACCTTCAAGCTGCCGTTCACAGCGAGGACGCATCCGTCGAGGTGTGCCTGGTCCACAATGCCGTCTTCAAGTATTTTGAGGAATTGGTAAAGACTGTACCCAGCTTCATGACAAGTTACTTCGCCAAAATTCTACCCCTTGCGGCTGCTGCCTGGGACAAGGATGACCTCGATGAGGGTATTGCGTGTGCTGTCCGACGTAACTTCCTTCTCGCTGTCGCGACAAAGGTAGAACTCAGGACGGTTGTGGGTACAGTTACAAGAGCGTGGAAGGCTAGCTGCAAATACGGTGGTGAACCAGTTGAGGATTTGGTGGAGACTGTACACAAGGCTGTTTTGAATGCGTCCAAAGCTACGGTACAAAAGTGCGGCCAGGTGTTGTTGCACTTCTTCCTCTTTGCGCTGGATCTTCGCCGCGAGCCAGAGGTTGAGGATGTCGATGATCTCGAAAACCTTGTGCTGAAGGTATGCTTGGACATGGTTTACAAGCTCAGCGACTCCATCTTCAAACCCATGTTTTTGCGCTTGGTGGAATGGGGCACCGAGGACCTTCGTTCAAGTGGTGATGAAGACGGAAAATGGACTCGTGTTGGGGTGGTCTGGAAGCTGATGGAGACGCTGAGCAAGAATCTCAAGGTTTGTTTTGCCCCCTCCTTCCTTCTCAGATAGCGCTGATGGGAAATTACATAGTCACTGATAACCGGTTACCACACCTCTGTCCTCCCCTCCGCCATCTCCACCCTCACCACTCCTCCCAGCACCCAAGCACACACCTTTGCTACTACCGCTATACTCGGCGCCCTCCACCTCGGTATCCTCTCGGACACCACCGACTTCTGGCAAAGCCCTACACATTTCGACCCGCTCCTTCCAGCGCTATTGGTGGTTCTACCCAGCCAGTCCGAGCTTGCAATTCCTTGTCTCAGCGAGCTTGCGGCAGCTGCGCAGAGCGAGGAACACAGCAAGGCAATTAACTCGGGGGTGTTGATGATGATGAGGGATGAAGCGCCGGAGACGCGGCTGGCGGCAATCAGGGCGATGATGGGATTGTATGCGAGACTGGGAGAGGACTGGTTGGGACTGCTGCCGGAGACGGTGCCGTTTATTGCAGAATTGCTGGAGGATGATGAGGAAACGGTTGAGAGAGAGTGCCAGCGGTTGATTAAGAAAATTGAGGAGTTTTTGGGAGAGGGAGAGTTGCAGGGGATGTTGACATAGAAAGGGTGGTAGTGGGATATGAGGAAAAGTTTTTTGCTTTGGAAATATGTACAATACCTGAGATATGATTATGATGATTTAGTGTTCGGCACGAGACAAGATATCCCGGGACTTGAACCCGGGCCCCACGACTTCTTTCGCCACGGGACGAGATATCTCGAGTTCATTTCCTGGTAGGTCCCGAGTCAACTCGGGACTGAGAGTAGTGTCTCATGGCTGATCCTTTACAACCTAGAGGGAGAGATCGAGGATATTCCTCTGTGGTTTCCGTCCTTCTCATTGTCAACTATATACCCCAGGCCTACCTGTCGCTGTAGACATTATAGGTGATATACTATTAAAAAAGTGTAACTGGTTTGTAGACTACCTAGTAAGGGCTATTCTCTTGGTAAACAACTGGCTGGGAGTTACTAGAGTTTCATGCATGGGAGATGAAGGATGAAGAAGTAGCTGCAGCAGGAGATTGGGTTGATCAAGAGGGTAGGGTAGTAGTTGAGAATGAGCAAGAAGTGACACTGTAGATTGAGCATTCAGATGTATATAGATTGACAAGATATCCCGGGCCTACCGCCGGAACTTTACTTAAACTCCTGGGACCACGAGATTGAATGGACGGCGAGACGAGGCGTCCCGAGCTCCGCTGAAGTCTCGTCTCATCTCATCCCGTGCCGAACACTAATCAACGATGAATTCAAGACGCCGGTATAAGGTCCTGATAGACACGCAATACTGTTCCGATCAGTGGCATCTCATGCGTAAAACCTAATCCATATTCGGATGGTGGTGGTGCTGTATCGAATATCAAGGTACGGACGTAAGGCGTCATGAGCGTGACTTCCAGATGATCATGAAAGGGTCTGCCCGTTGACCAGATGTCTGGTCACGATGGTTAAGAGATTGTCCACAGCCTTTACCATACCTCACCACCACCACCACCACCACCACCACCACCACCACCACCACCACCACCACCACCACCACCACCACCACCACCACCACGGCATGATAAGGTAACTTTGGTGGCAATCGGTGAGTCTCAAGCTACCGGGGTCTTGTAAGGCCACTACTCTAGAGCGCTCGGTCACGTTATCTCACTACATCGTCTGCTTGTCCGTTACGACTGCGGTTCGGTTACCAGAAGCCATCATTTGGGCATAAAATCAGTCATTTCCAGACCTTTATTCTTCTAGACGCAGCAGATTGTTTATGTCAAGTGTGCGGCCTACAGTGACCCCGCACATTGTTTACGCATGTTCGTTGCAGTTGCATCGAAGCCCCATCACGTGTCAAACATCAGTTGGGCGCTAGTTGCAGCTCCCACAATGCACCCAATCAACAGCCGCATATGCCGACGAAGCTTTTCAAGGCTGCTTCGTATCTCTCCAGCCAACCCTCTCCAGCCAGCAAACCGTTGCAGCTATAGCCTGCCTTCCCGATACCTCTTCGGGGTCTCCCCGCCGTGGTTCCCGACCGACACTTTACTAAGTTCCCGCACACAACTTCATCACTGCCCCAATTGTTTCCCTGCCGAGAACTAAACGATATGCCTCGCCAACAATCGCTGTACCTCGACCTCGGCGCTGTGGCCGGGGCGCACGAAGAGCTACCTCCTCTCGCTGCACTGTTTCTAATCCACTTCGATACGAAGAAGGGATACACAATTGAGTGGGCGCGGACTGCCGACGGCGGTGCGTTTTACCCCCACCCTACCCTACATATATAGCCAGCTAACGAACGAACGATAGTGAATCTGGATGGCGTCGAGTTCAAGAGCCTGCCCTCGGGATTGCACAATCTTCAGGAAGACCTGGTGTACTTCGTCCACGGACCGTATGCGGGTGTCAGCGCGTTCCTGAACGTTAAGGCGGGAGAGGAGGAACGAGGCGCGTTGATGGTGAGTGCGGGTGTGTTGGTGCCTTTGAGTTATGGACGCCTGGGGAGGAGCTGGCGACATGCCCAGAATTTGAAGGAGCTGGCTAGGTACGTTATCGTCTTTACTGGGAGAGAAGTGCTGATGGAATGGGATATAGACGGTATACAACAGATCCCACAACACACAAACCTTTCGAAGACTACTACGAGGAATTCAGGCCCCGCGATGACATCGAAGATGCACAAAGCCCCACCAGTGATCCAAAGAAACATGCACGATCTCGCTCCGTGTCTGAGACCCGTGCATTCGTGGTGCCAGGTCAGACACTGTCTCAATTCCACCCCGCGCTGTCACTCGGTGAATTCATGGATACGTTTGGACCGCTGGTGTTCCCCATCTACCGCGCTGCGTTAGCTAGGAAGCGGATTCTTCTCGTCGGACATGCACCCGTCGAGATGGCATGCAACTTTGTCTACGATATTTCTATCCTCTCGAATATCCCGCTCTCGGTCGCGGGTCTTATACCCACAGAATCTTCGCGGCTGAAGCCACTGTTCAACATTGGAGTCCACGATATCCCGCTGCTCGAAGAAGAGGCGAAGATCCGCGCAGAAACGACGAACCCTCCTGACGCAGAGCATGGAGCGTGGGTTGCATGCACCACCGATGAAATCCTCAGTATGAAGCGGAACCTCTGGGACGTCATCATCTACCTCCCGCCACTGCACACGAAGCAAGCAAAGGAGAAAGTCTGGCCGACGGTAGAAACAAACCTGGGAAGCCCCATCAAAGCCACGCAACGGGACCTGCGACGGTTCCGCGCTTTGGTCAAGAGCCTCAAGAACCGGTACCGCCGGAAAGTGTCGCTATTTCTAGACACTGAAGACGACGACGCAGGGCAACCGATTATCTGTGCCCCCGGCGAAGTGGATACCGAGGTGGAGGAACCAGCCAACATCGAGGGCGTCTGCGAGAAACTCACATGGAAGGAAATTGCGTACTCGGGATTCATGTGGTGGGCTTCGGCGGGAGAGAAGCAACTCAATGACGCAGAAGCAGAGGATGGAAGACTACTCCTCGATACACATTTCACGTACACGCCCACTGTTGCGGCTGATTACAACGCCTGGTCAGACAACGATAACTCCGATGATGCATCACCACACGCCACAACCTCCTCCTCTGCATCAGTAACACACCACCACTCCTCCCGTCGCCGGCGCCGCCCAAGCATCATCCAGCGGAAAAGCACAAACCTTCGGCAGGAGGGAGTGGGTAGCGAGGAAATGGATTTAATTGCATATTTCCACCGGATGACGCAGCGCATGTTCTCGGTGCTGGCGGATGCTGTTGCTACAGCCGAGCAGACGGATGATGATAGTGAAGATGATGAAACGCTGCTTGTGGGTGGGGTGGAGGATGTGGCTGTGCATGTGTCGTTGCAGGATGTGGAGAGGATGGGACTGGATCGGTATTCTGAGTGCGATGCGGAGATGGTGGCGGAGCTGGTGGGACGGTGGTGGGGGAAGAGTGTGGAGGTCGAGAAGGGGCGTATCAGCTGTTGTGGAGTTGAGTGTTAGGAGTTGTGTTTGATTATTTTTTTACCCTTTGTACTGTGAGGAGGAATGGTGTAGCGACTGATATGATCAATATTTTCTATATCTACTTGTCCCCCGTTTTTTGTTTTAGCGCAAGTGTATATCTCGCCGTGTAGTGTCAATAGAATTTTCGAGCCGCCAACGTTATCCTCACCCACACCACACCACATTATGTCAACCCTCGACGACCTCCACCTCCAATACCTCAACACAATCGATACCTACCAAGCACACGCACGTCAGATATCAGAAGACCTCGCAAATGGTTTCATTTCGCTTGCAGCCGCAAATATTGGCGCCCCACCGCCGGGCGGCGGCAGGTACGGACGAGGCCAGTTTGAATATAAGACTGAGATGAAGGCACGATGGGGGGTGAGGATTGTTGCCGCTCCGGAGGAGGAGGGGGGGATGGTGTGGGAGGGGGTTGATTTTGAGGCTGCTGAGGAGGGGGAGGTGGAGGCGGAGGTGGTCAAAGGGGTAGAGGAGGGGAGGCAGGGGGAGGGGTTGAGGAGACGGAGAGGGAAGCAGGAGGAACCAGAACCAGAACTAAAACCAGAAACGAAACTACAGTCGGAGACGCCAGAACCACAACCAAAAACGAAAACGGAGCCACTAACCCTCTTCCACCCCCTCCCTCCCTCTGCTCTCCGCACCGCCGCAGCAGCATTCACAACCTCCCTCACCACCCTCCCTGCACTTGCAACCACGCTTTACAAACTTCAGACCCTCTCCTCCCTCATCTCCCACACGCACGTGTATAAGCTCCTCCCGACCCCACCCCAGTTCCCGCTGCCGTTATCGAAGCTCGATCAGGAGAGCGGATATATCCACCTCTGCACGCCTCAACAAGCTCCGGGGGTGGTAGAGAGGTTTATGGGGGAGTGTAAAGAGTTGTGGGTGTTGAAGGTTTCGCTTGAGGTTGTTGGGGGGGAGGTACGGTGGGAGGAGGTGGGAGGAGAAAGGTTTCCACATTTGTATGGGACTTTGGAACGGGAGGCGGTTGAGGAGGTTGGGAGAGTGGAGAAGGATGGGTGGGGGGAGATTGAGTGGGAGGAGATGTGATACGCAGGAGATGGTGGTGGGGGGGATTGTAATTTATTGTATACAGATAGAACGGTAATTATTCTTCTACAGCCCAAGTATATGATACAAGAATTTACGCCATTTTTCCTTTCTACAGATGAGCAGCTTACGGTGCAGCGACCGGAGGTTCTTTTGTCGTTGCCTCGTATCTCTTGCCTCGGAATGACCACACGCCCCAATTGCCCTGGGTGAGATCTGTCGGGTCGGCTCTAAGTATTGCTTTAGTTCCTGATATTCGTGGTTGCTACAATGGGGGACTTACTCGTTGATATCCCACCTCAAACTCTTAAATCTATTCTCGCCAGGCTCAAGAAGCATATCAAACTCGCCCTTACATTTCTCCTTCACCCACTCCACATCACGGTTCATATCCTCCTCCGTGTACCCCGTGCATAGGATTGGCAGCTTCGTCTCCAACAATCTGGGGAGTGTATGTTCCCACTCTGCCGCCGACCCGGGGTGTCCAAGACCCGGATGGAACAGGACGAAGCAATCGAAGTAAGGATCAAACGGGGCGAACGCCCCTGCGTCGTGCAGCGTGTGGTAGTACTCTACGAATGTGGATATCTTCATGTGGTAGCTCACACGCTCCGTAACCGCGCCGTATGGATTACTGGCCGATCGCTCGGGCAAGGGGTACTCTGCCTCGCGGCCCTTCATGGATTCGGGCCCGATGAAGAGGAGGTGGAATGTTGACCGCGGGAACATGTAGGCGAGTTGGTACCAGACGTCGCGGGGGAGCGAGGATTCTGCGCGTGCGCCGAGGATGAACAGGCGGACAGGTGGGGGTGCGGTGCGGATGTTTTTCATTTCTTTTCCGCCGCCGGTTGCGGGGGGATGGAGGGTGTAGCGGAGGGCTGGGGGTCAGCAGGGGGTAACGGGGAGGAGGGGGGGAGGATACCGCTTAAGCTCCGGAGACCCTCGGCCGTTAGACGGTGGCGGAGAGAGTAGGGGCTCAACTCGTGGAGGAAACTTGCGATGGTTGCCGGGTAGGTAAGGAGCTTTGTTAGCTGGCGTTGCTGACGGTCGTCGTCGACGGCGTGGGAGTTGCGCGTATACAGGAGCGTGTCCCAATTCGTCATGTTGATCAGTTGCTCCTCAATCTGCTCGCCGGGGTACTCAAACTCGGGGAAGAAGCGGCCAGAGCGGAGGTCGTGCTCGTCCTCGTTTGATTCTTTGAGCGTGTCGCAGATGAGAAGGTGGTTCTCGTAGTCCTCGGCCCAGTGCGCTTCTGAACAGTAGGTTGGCACCCCGCAGTCTGGGCAGGTGAATTTGATGTGTGATGGGTTGGCGGCATGCTTGTGCTCAGGGTGCGGGCAGTAGGCGGTGCTCTTGATCCTTGCGGCTCGCTCCCGGATTGCGGCGGACGGAGACTGGTCCATTGGATGGAAGAGGTTGTCTTGTCGAAGCAGCACGCGCGTGTTCATGCCCTCCAGTACTCCAGGGCCAATCTCGCGTGGGATAGCGTAAGAAGAGGCGACACTTGCATTTCCGGCGGCTGCTTCGAGAGGAGGCACGGGTAGATCTTTCTTGGAGTTGGCGAAGAGGCTCTGGGAGCGAGCTCCAGCGGTAGTGTAAAGTGCGGGGCGGAAGGTAATTGTTGATAGCGAGGGACGCAAGTGCCTCAAGCATTGCTGGCAAGCTGAGGATGCCCGGATTGAGGCCATGGTGTTTTTTTATGGATGTTGGTGGTGTTAACGAGGGGTGGTCATTCTGCTCAGTGGGAGGTTGATGATGTCGAGTTCCGCCATCTAACCGGACAGGGAAAGCGCAAGCGAGAGCAGCTACAAAAGAACTTTATTCGCTGTTTTTTGTTCCCTTCTTCATGGACATCACGAGCTTCATTCGCAACGACAACCTCCGAGCCGCAGAGCACAAGTCACTTGAAGCGGCGCTTGATCAAACTACACTTTGAGTGACATGTATTCTGTGGCTGATGCGAGTCAGTCAGTCTCTTACCTCGCTCGGTCGATTCTCTGTTCCCATGGATTGACCTTGAGCTGGATACCGGCATTGCCATGAAATAATGGGCGCTGCATGTGTACGAGACGAGAGAGAATTCGACGCTTTTTGAGTACGGCCGTTTCAATATCATGGGACGGTAGTAATTGTCGTTGATACATGTGCAGTAACCAGTGATATTGATTACAACTATTCCTTCGCAACTCTTGACTACTGGGCTTCAGACAGCTGGCTTATTTAAGTATCAATGCCCCCGTAGAGGGATGTCATTAATTTTATTTTATTCGAGTGATGGATGAGGATGAAGTCTTGGCCTTCAGGATCAATACCGTGGCCTCTTGCAGAGCCGCATATGATTTTACGTTTAAACAACAGGAGCTTTGCAAAAGACAGCTGGCCCTTACCAATCCCCTAAATTCTGCCCTGAACTCTCCCCCATAAGCTCTACAGCACAACAGACTACCCCTCAGTACCCACCAAACACCATCAACACGGCATAACTCACCACCTACACGACGAGCGACCTCCGAGTCCCGTCAACCACAATAACTCACCGTCATGCGGTCAAAACACGTCTCCTCCGCGGCCCTAACAAGCCTGTTCCTCCTCCTGATAACCTCCTACGCTTCTGCCGCCAGCGCTGTCCTCGGCATCGACATTGGCCAGGAATACATCAAAGCCGCCCTCGTAAAACCAGGGATCCCGCTTGAAATCGTCCTCACAAAAGATACCAAACGGAAAGAAGCTTCGGCCATTGGATTCAAGCCATCCAACTCCCCCGTAAAGGACGGGGAGTTTAACTTTCCCGAGCGACTCTACGGCACGGACGCTGTGAACCTCGCTGGACGATACCCACATGATGTGTACCCGAACCTAAAACAACTGCTGGGGAAGCTTGTGCAGGATGATGTGGTGGCTACTTATTTAAGACGGTATCCGGCACTGAAGATCACCCCAAGCCCAGAGCATGGGACTGTAGCATTCCAGAGCAAGAGCTCCCCTGGATCGGGTGTGTTCACGCTTGAGGAGCTGTTGGCGATGCAGCTGAAAGCTGTGGTGGCGCAGGCACAGGCTATGGCGGGCCCCGGCACGGGGAGGATTAGAGACGTCATGTTTACGGTCCCTGCCTTCTTCTCGGCAGAAGAGAAACAAGCGCTTACTTTGGCAGCGGAACTGGCGCGGTTGAGAGTGATGGGATATGTTTCGGACGGTTTGGCGGTGGGAATCAACTATGCCACCTCCCGGACATTTGACGAGAAGAACCCGGAATTCCACATTGTCTACGATATGGGTGCTGGCTCTACCACTGCCTCTGTTATTCGCTTCCAGGGAAAGAGTGTTAAGGACATAGGCCGCTTTAATAAGACAATACAGGAGGTGACAGTGCTAGGGGTGGGCTTCGACACCAGCCTTGGTGGAGATCTCTTCAATGAGAAAGTGGTGGAGCTTCTGGCGGAGGACTTTGTGCAGAGCAAGAAGGGCTCTGCAGCTCTCGCCTCTTACTCAGATCCCAAGAAAGCACTCCGCACAAATGGCCGCGCAGCATCGAAGCTGTGGAGAGAAGCTACCCGTGCCCGACAAATTCTCTCTGCAAACACCGAAACCTTTGCCTCGGTTGAATCTCTCTACGAAGATGTCGATTTCCGATCAGGAAAGCTCACGCGCACTGCTTTCGAGGAGGCCATCAAAGAATTTGAGCCTAGGATTACCAAGCCAATCTTTGACGCCCTCGAGAGCGCACAGATTACTTTGGACCGGATAAATACCATCATTCTCCATGGAGGTGCTGTCCGTACCCCCTTTGTCGGCAAGAAGCTCGAAGAGATTGTTGGTGGTCTTGAGAAGATCAGTAAAAACGTCAACTCGGATGAAGCAGCTGTATTTGGCGCCACCTTCAAGGGCGCCGGCGAAAGCGGTAGCTTCAAGGTCAAGGAAATCAGGACACACGACATTAACCCCTACGCCATTTCCGTAAAATACCTTAAATCCCCAACGGCAAAGAAGCCAAAGGTTCAGCAAATCTTCCCGGCCGGGTCTGCGCCAGGAAAGGATGCTACTCACGCTTTCCCGCATAAACTGGATTTCGAATTTGACGTTGTTTATCAGCTCCCAACTGATGCAGAACCAAGACCGCTCTCATCTATCAAGACCAGCAACGTCACTGTGTCTGTCCAGAAACTCAAGGAAGACTATGAATGCGCCGACTCTGGCATCTCTACTCAGTTCAAGCTAACCATCAATAAGGACGGCATCCCCTCTGCAACAAAGGGCTGGGTAGAGTGCGAAATCGAGGTGCTCGAAGTGCCAAAGAAGGGAATAGTAGACAACGTTAAGAAAGCGTTCGGATTCGGAAAAGACAAGGAATCTTCTCTCTCTGACTCATCCTCTTCAACCACTAGCACTTCTGGATCCGATTCATCCTCATCCTCATCCACCACCACCACCTCCGCACCGGAGCCAACCCCAACCCTGGTCAAGAAAACACAACGTATCCCGCTGACCTTCACATCCACCAAAGCCGGCATTCCACCCCTCTCCCTTCCCCTCAAGGAATCCTTCATTCAGGGAATCAAGTCCTTCGACGCTCATGACGCCTCTCGCCGCGCCCTTGAGGAGGCAAGGAACGAGCTCGAAGGTTTTACCTACAAGGCCCGCGAGCTCCTATTGGACGGCGACTTTATCGCAGCCTCAACCGAAGACGCCCGTGAAAAACTTTCCACCCTCATTGAAGAAGCTGGCGAGTGGCTGTATGGCGATGGATATCACGCACTTCTTCCCGACGTGCAGGCGAAGCTTAAGGGACTCAAGGCCTTGCAAACTCCCATCCTCACCCGCTGCGATGAAATAAAGAAGCGTCCGGAAGTTGTCAAAGCCCTCCGCGACTCCATTGAGCAGGGCCGCGCGCTCGTCGGTGCCCTTAGAACCCCACCGCCGAATGAGCTCGATAAGCTTGACGATGATGCGGAGGAGCCCACACCGCCCGTATATACACCTGAAGAAATCGACGTGTTGGAAAAGACGTACAATGACACGGAGAAGTGGCTCGACGGGCTGGTGGAGCAGCAGGCAAAGTTGAAGGATTATGAGGACCCTGTGCTGACCACGCAGGTGGTAGGTAAGAAGGCCGAAGAGATAGGCAAGATTATGGTCGACGTTATTATGAAGAAGATGACGGCGGCGGAGGCGGCGGCGGCGAAGAGTAAGAAAGCGAAGAAGGAGGCGGCGAAGCGGAAGAAGAAGGAGCAGGAGGAGAAGGAGAAGAAGAATGAGACGGAGACGGAGAAGGAGAAGCCAGAGGAGAAGAAGGACCATGTGAAGGATGAGTTGTAGGTACGACTGGGCTTTCTTATGTAGAACTTAGAGGTAGATGCTGAATGTCACTTATTCTTGCTAGCGAAATCTTTATTATGCTATTAATGCATGTTACATTACTTGTTTTCATATTTTCGTCGAATGTCAGTGCTCTAGTGCATGCATAAACACTCACTCATCTACACATGCCTTGCAGAGTGTTGAAATACTGAATGCTAGGGAAGCTTGTGTATTCTAAACTACGGGAGTTTGTGTGATCTTATATACGGCGTTCAGAGTATGCCTTGTACGCATGCATGCGCACTCAGCTGGCATCTACAGCTGAGTCTGGAACGACCATCATCATCATGAGATCATGATCCCCATCAGCCCAGCTGAAGCCCATAAGCCGTACGTACGGAAGGCGATCCATATATGCAACAGAGGCCTTATTCCCAACCACAGCCATGGCAATTGATCAACAAGGCAGTTGCTCGGCCCTGGGGCGATTGATGGAAGGGCTTTCAATGTTTAGGCCAGACGAAACCAAGGGAAGCCACATGATATCAACTTGGAACTCCGCTGTTTATCAGGTTTCACCCGTCAAGTGGCACAAGCGCTTAAGTGGCGGATGTTTATTGCGGATATCGCTTCTAAGTATTACTGGCTAATAAATAACATTGGGCGCTAGAATTATTGCTCCAATGTCACCGGAATCCCATCGTCATCTCTCAGTATAATATCACCCCACACATCTCCCCACCGCCCCATCACTCCACCATAGAGCCGGAGCAGGAATTGGGGACATGAGTATATCAACAGCCTTCTATTCCCCTCCAGTATCTTCACCACAGCCATGGCCGATAACACAATCCCACCAACAATGCGTGCCCTCAAAGCGCCCAAATTCACAACCCCCTCGCACTACAAGCTCTTAACATTGCCTACACTCACTATCTTCTCTCCAACTGATGACCTCATCCGCGTCCACGCCACCAGCATAAACCCAATTGACGTGAAAAAGGCTAGTGGGGTGACTCGAATGGTAGAATCACTCACCCTGCCGTTTACCCTGGGCTGCGATGTCAGCGGAACTGTCGTCCAGGTCGGGCCTGAGGTTACAAATTTCGAGCCGGGAGACGAGGTATTCGGGCTGGTACCGAACCATGGTTTGTCTCCCCCCGCGCCGGATGTGCGGGTGATACTGATGATGCGCAGGCGTAGCAGCAGAGTACGTCCTCTCGCCCGCATCCACGCTGTCTCAAGCCAGCGAGGCTCTCCCACACCTCTGCTGCCGCGCTTCCGGCGGCAGCAATAACTTCTCTGCAAGCACTCGCCCACGCCGCCTCCCTTCTCCCGGGGGAGCTGGCGGGAAAAACCGTCTTCATCCTCGCCGGACTTTTGGGCACCGGATCCTTTGCGTTTTAACTCGCAAAACATGTGTTTCATGCTAGAAAAACAATCACGACCGTGTCCACATCCAAGGTGCCGCTTATCCCCACACTGCTGGGAGAGGGGACCGGACCAAGTAATTGACTATACTACTCACTCCGTCGCTGCAGAAATCCCGGCTGGGAGCGTGAATTTCTTCTTTGACACGATGCAGCAGAGTGCAATGTACATGGTACTTGTGAAGCGTGGGGGAGGGGGGGTTGTGACGTCGATCTCGACGCTTCCGGGGCCGTAGGAGGCAAAGAGGGGGTTGCTGGGGATGTTGTGGGTTGCTGGGATCGTGTTGGCGGTGGTGGATGTGTGGTATCAGTGGAAGGCGAGGAGGCTGGGGTTAGGTATGCGTATTTCTTTCCGGATAGGGCGGAATTTGAGAAGAATCTAGAGAGATTGGGTGGGTGGGTGGGTGTTAGAGGGGAAGGTTAGAACTGTTGTTGGGCGGACGGAGAGGTTGGGGAATTTTGAGGGTGTCGTGAAAGGGTGTGGAGTTGTGCACAGTGGGAAGGGTGGGGTGGGGAAGTTTGTGATTGAGGTTGTCTTGAGTGGACAGGATGTGAGTTGGGCGGAGGATGAGCTTAGTTGCCTCAAGGTAATAATAGTGTCAGCTTTTTTTTAAGATAGCTACTATGTATTTAAATATTATATAGCATGGGAGAATACATGGTGAACGGCGGGGTGGGGTAGTGATGAGGAATTCTATATAATCATGAGTTGTCACTCACGCTCAAACTTCACCTTCCCAAATTCTACTTTCTTTCTTTCACTGGCCGCTCCGCTCACGCTGAGACGATTATCTAAGTATGTGTCTCGGAATTGGGCAACATTCTACTAATCTAAATATCCACCTCCTCACCCTCCAACCACTGCTTCGCCTGCCAATACAGCTTATCATGAGCCTTGCCCGTGACGGAATCCCCTTCATTCCTGTGTCCCGGCATATCCAGCTTCACCTTGATATTCCCCATAGTAGCCTCCTGGCAGTACGCCAGGTACCTGTACCCCTTCGGGAACGCCATCAACTTCTCGTCATCGAGCTGCGGCACCTTCCGTGGGTCCACAGGGATGAGCTTATCTTTCTCGTACCAGTGACGCACGAACACCGCGCCCCACTTGCCCTGACGCTTCTCGAACAGGAAGCAGAAGCGACAGTCGGACTCGGCGTCGACCTCGCACCCATCGAGAAGGAAGCGCTGCGTGATTGTTGCCTTCATTTTTGTTACCGCGCTGGAGACTGAGTTAGCAATGGCTAGGAGAGAGGGGGAGAGGGAGAGGATACCGGTCGCCTTGGATATCGGTTGTGGTACCATGGATCCGGTGCATTATGAACGCACCCTTATCCATACCGCCCTGCGAGGCCGCAATGAAGTCGGCGATCGGTGTACGCCCCGTCCACGTCGTGTACACGAATGCGTCTGGGTAGTGGAAGATGCTCTTGAAGTTTTCCCATTCGCAGGCGTCGCTGTGTTGTGTCAGTCCACAGCATAACGCAAATGCGGGGGGGATACAAACCGGTAGCAAGGCCAGCCCTCGGCCAGCTCGCGGATCTTGTACCGCTCTAGTGCAAGGTCGTCTGGGCCGTTGTTGCGGATTGCATTCTCTGGGCGCGAGCCGGAGGGGAGAGAGTGGAGATCAGGCATGTTGGTGTTTGTGGGTGGAGAAGGAGGTGACAGGTGCTGTTGGATGGAGGAGATGCGGTTTCGAGAGACGACGGTTGCCATTGCTTATAGGAAAGCCAAGGATTGATACAACACACATGGCCGGAAGGCAGTGGCGTGTTCTCGCAACCCAGCGCCGGAAAAATCATTAACCGGCACGGCTGTGATATCCGGCTGGCATGGTGGCGGCAACTGCGTGGGATGGCGGTGTAACTTAGCCGCTGGGCCGCTCTGGACCCGGTGGTTGTGGTAATAGCGATGGTGGTGGAAGTGGGCGGGTTCGGCGGAGTTGTGCGGAGTTGTGCGGAGTTGTGCGGAGTTGTGCGGGTTGATGAGCGCCGAATTGCGGGGTGAGGTTGCCGAAGCTGACGTTGTCAACTTTACTTCACACTTGTGTCATAGGGTATCATTCACGTTCACCCATTGACAGCTCCATTTGAGGCGACAGATCAGATACAGCCATGAAAAGCACGGCATTGCCTTCTGGTTATGTTGTCTACGAACGGCTCGCCAATGCCTCCAGAGCTTTATCCAGGTCGATTCAATCATGAACCGTTTCTGAAGAGCCAAAGAACGCTCAATATCAGACCACATTTTCATAACAGTAATTCAAATCACTTTGTAGACATTGCTTAACATATGTACATCAAAACCGCATTCTATCCAAGATGATGTATAATCCCATAACCAAAAGCCCCCAGTCCCCACTATTTCGTCCACCGCCTCTCCAGCTCCTCACGCATAACCGTCTGGGTATGCTCTAACTTAAACCCCTCCAATTTCACCTCCCTCCACAACATCTGCTGCGCAATCCCCTGATGTATCATCGCCTGAGTTCCATCCACTAACTTCCACCCGGCCGCTTCCGCAAGCTTGTACAGCGCCGTCACGGGCTTGGGGTGGTAACACATCTCCAACATAGCGCCCTTCTCCTCACGTCCCAAAAACTCCTCCGTAATAGCCCTGCACACCAGCTCCCCCTCCTCCTTCGGCGGGAAATCCGGAATAGTCCCGACTATCAGCGCGGGAGTCTCCAGTGCCTTTGCCTCCTCGACACTTCCAATCCACTGCAACTCACCCGGGAACCCTGCCTCCTTGAACCCTTTGATCACATCGTCGACTTCAGACTTGATGCGGTTGGTGAGATAGACCTTCGAAGCCCCGAGCCATTTCCACAGCGCATATACGGAGCTCCTGCACGCACCTCCACCGCCAATCACGAGCGCAGGTTTCCCTCTCGACATTTCAAGCACGCCCGGACAGTTCTGCAAAAAGGCCTCGCGGACGCCAATACTGTCCGTGTTTGTACCGATGTACCGCCGCTGCTTTGTCTCCGGGTGCAGACGGACGAACACAGTGTTGATGGAGCCGATCATTGCGCCTTCTTCCGTGAGCTCGTCGACTTGCGACATGAATGTGATTTTGTGGGGCATTGTTACTGCGCCGCCGATGCAGTCGGGGGCTTTGAGGAGCTTTACGAAGGCCGGGGTGTCCAAGGACTCGAAGAGGCTGTAGGTCCACGGGATGGAGTGGTCGGCGAAGAGGGTGTCATGGAGTAGGGGTGCCATGGAGTGCGCGATTGGGTTGCCGAAGAGGTAGAAGTTGTGTGGGGTGGTGAGGGTGCCATTGGTGAGTGCTGAGGTGCCGTGCTTGAAGGAGGCGGCGACGATGTCGTTGTCGTTTGCGACGGAGGTCATGTTTGCGGTTGTGGTGTTGGAGGATGGGTGGATAGAAGGTATATGACAACGTAGCTTGGTGAAGGAGATATTGGTGGCCGTGAAGGTGGATATAAAGAAGACTACAACTTCTAAATAAACGGAAGATAATAGACGTTAAATGTTTATGTAACAAGAATCTCACTGGTGGATGTTTCAAGCAAAAATTATTAGCCGATTCTGCGGGGTAGTCTAGCGCCGGTAATACCCCGCAGATAGTCGGCAATGACCAAAAAAAGAAGCCGTCGAATAGAAGATGCTCGTTAATGTTCGGAATATTAGGAGTTCAGGGAATTTATGCAGGATAGATCTACTGTTTCGAATCGGAAGTCGGCAGAGCCTTGTATCCGTAGGGCTTGGTCTACGAAAACGTGTAGATAGTTTGTTTTTGTTTTTTTTTTGTTTTATTCATACTGTATTCACTCTAATTAGAGTATGACAGTACGTGTAGATAGTCTCAGAGTGTAGTACAACACACGGTAGAAAGAATGACATCTGTCATAGTGGTCAAATTCAGCATGCTCAGTCAAATTGAAATCTATATAAAGACAAGAAATCTAACATCTCGCGTCTACCGCAGCCGCCATGACACTGGCGGGCGCCCTTCTTCCGGTCCACATTGAGAATTGATGATACGCCTGCTCCTTCAGCACATCGACTCCCCTCGTCACCTTCCAGCCCCTAAACCTTCTTCCAACCTTCATCAACGCAGTAACAAGTGGTCTATAAGCCATCTCAACAAGAACCCCATGCTCAGCACCGTTAAATAGCGCAGCCGGAATATCCTCCTCCACAAAGTCATCGGCGGGTACGCACGCCACAATAGCACGTGGCACCGAATCAAACTTCTGTGGGACCCCGGAATAGCTAGCGTAATGCACAAACTGTAACGCGGGGAAATCTTTTTCTAGTTCCTCGGCTTTTCTCCGCGTGCGATTGATCAAGTATAGCTTTTTGACGCCCAACTGTTGCAACGCATAGCATGCGGCCCGCGATGCTCCCCCAGCGCCGATCACGACTGCCGACTGTGTATCTACCACAGGACCATTCCAGTTCACCTCGATGCATGATTTGATGCCCAGCCAGTCTGTGTTGTCGCCGACTAGCTGTTTGCTACCGTCCTTGCTGTAGTGGACGAGAACGGTGTTGACAGCGCCGATAAGCTTGGCTACTGTGCTTTCGGAGTGAAGGAACTTTCCGATCTGGAGTTTGTGCGGGAATGTCACCGACGCACCGCCAAAGTCCGGCTGCGCCATGATGTCGCGGACGTTTGCATCCACCTCGATGGTTTCGTAGATGCTGTAGTGGTGCGGGAGTCCTAGCTCTTTGAAGGCAGTGTTATGGAGCATGGGGGAGAGGGAATGTGCGATGTTGTTGCCGAAGATGAAGAAGTTGCGTTTCGGTATCTGCCCAATCAGATGCATGGTTTGGTGGATCTGGGACAGAGTCAACTGTCCTGGGGCGGCGCTGAACGGGACGAGGTCGTGGGTGACGAAGGAAATTGGCGCAACAGCCCGCGAGAGCTGGCCGTGGGCGCCCATTCCAACAGTAATTAAGGGTTTGGAGTGGTTATTGCGGTGCTCGCGAACAAATAAGGCGAGCTCGTGGGAATCATACTCGTCCGTAGCGAGAATGCCGAGCAATATAATATCTAAGTTTGCATGTTAGGTATCAATCTCTGAGTAGTTTGAAGCTGGAGGAATGCAACTTACCACCAATATTCTCTGCCTGCAAGCACCGCTCCTTCAAAACTGGGTCTCTCCACCTAATGGATCCGCTCCAATCTTGCCAGCTAGCCACTAAAACCGCACCACCCTTTTTCTCCTTCAATTTATCCACAATTTCTGCCGAAGAATCCAGCTCAATACTGATATATTCGCAACCCGTCTTGACTGCGGTCAACAACAGCTCCAGGGTCTCTGACCCTTTGTCATCTGGGAACTGGCCGCCCTGAGAGCGTGTTCGAAGTGTAAACAGAACCGGCAGATTCGAGTATCGCTTCAGCAGTGCAATCTGCTGGGAAACAAACTCGGGAGTGGTCAAGCTGAGTAGGTCAGCACGGAGTTCCCATACGTCCGTGCCATAGCTCATTCGCTTGAGATGAGGCAATGCAGCATCGAGAGATGGGAATGTTAGGGAGAGGATGTAGGTTTTCTTTCCTGCGGCATAGTTCTGGTGAACTACGTCTGTTGGAAGGGCACCGTTGCTGCCGCTGGTTGCTGTTGCAGGCATTGTAGAGTATCGTGAGGTTGTAAAATTAAAGTTCAGAGACAGCGCAAAAACACGAGCTGCTGCTTCTGTAAACTACTTGCGACTGTCCGTTTAGATAGATCACATTTCATGAGGTCACTTCCCCGGTTATAGAATGGAGGTCCGGGTCTCACTCTCGGTGAAGCAAACGGTTAATTCCTTATCCGGACGCCAGTCCCTTGATCAACAAGCCATGCAGCAATACGAACTCAAGATCGTGTCTAAGCAATACTTGGGCCAGGATAAAATAAAAAAGTTTGAAGCTTCCATTTCACCTGCCCATTCAATCCTCCACAATGTCTTCTTCCTCAGACAATAAATACTACTACCTGGCCGGCCAGGACGTGCGACACTCCATCGCACCAACAGTCCACCAAACCGTCGCCGACTCCCTCGAGCTTCCCTGGAAATTCCAGCTCCTGGATGTCCCTAGCGTAGAGGACGTAATCATCACCTTCCGCCGGCCAGACTTTGCGGGCGGTGTGGTGACAATGCCATACAAACAAACGATCATGGCGCATCTCAACGAGCTCGACGACGTAGCGACCACCCTCAATGCCTGCAACAACGTCTACCTCTCTCCTTCTGGCAAGCTTGTTGGATCAAACACAGACTGGGTCGGTATCCTGGAGTGTCTGCGGAGCGCCTCGCCCGACGGTCAGGGAAAGCCAGCGTTGATAATCGGAGCTGGCGGCGCCGCAAGGGCTGCTGTCTATGCGCTGCTCACACATCTGAACTGCGAAACCATCTACATCATAAACCGGCTGGCGTCGGAAGTGGAAGCTCTGCAGGCCGACGCGAAGAAGTATTCCGCGACTGGGAAGGTGCCGAAGCTCATCCACATCCAGTCTATGGAGCAGGCTCGTGCAATCCCCGCGGAGGAGTCGCCGTTCTACATCGTCGGAACAGTGCCAGATTTTGAGCCAAAGACGGAGACAGAGCTTGAAGCGGCGAGCATGCTGCGGTATTTCTTCGAGAGTGGGGAGAAGGGCGTGTTTTTGGATATGTGCTTCAATCCGAGGAATACGAGGAGTTTGAAGGCGGCGAGGGAGAAGGGTTGGCCGTGTGTGGAGGGAATCAATATCATTGGGTGGCAGATTGGGCAGCAGTATACGAATTGGGCTGGGGAGGAGAAGGCGAAGCAGATCCCTCATGAGAAGGCATGGGAGGCGCTGAGAACAGCGGCGGATAAGAATCCGTTCATCAACAAGTAGGATATATAGCCTGTACCTGTTAGAAAAATGTATACTCTTTCTTTATTACAATGAACTATTTTAGCTTGATAAGATTCAGGCACCATTGATCTGACGTCATGACACGAATGTACCGGTTGAGAACGCTCCGAAGCCAGATCTGACCGCCATAAGGACACACGCAACTGCAACGGTCTTCAAGATACCCCAATTTTATGCATCTATCTCATCCAGCTTTAACGCCTTGATACACTTCTTCCACGACTCAATACCCCTTCGAGCATGCTCAGCTGGCATTGATGGATCTGGGTCAGACATCGACCTATTGAAAAGCTCCATCGAAACCCATCCTCTATACCTCCACTCAAAAACCCAAGTTTTCAGCATCTCCAATACTGGCATATACCCGCCCAGCTCCTCCTCAAACGGAAAAAGTCTTGCATTCCTCGACCATATCTGCAAAACACCATTAGCCCGGATGTTCCTCATGAACCCCTTTAACAAGAACTCACCATATTCGGCTTCATCTTAGGATTCCACCACTCATGCGACTCACTCAACGGCGGCGACATCCTACTCGCATCCGAGAGCTGGATATAATACACCTTCTCCAACGGAACCTCCTTCAAAAACTCCTCCACATCCCTCCTCAATCTCTCCTCCGCATTCTCCCTCAGCCCCGACTCCGCAGTACAATCCGCCCACGTCTGTGCTAAAATCTGGTACGTATCCAAACACATCCCAAAGTTCTGCCTATCAACCATTTGCGTGAGTCTCCAGGCCTGCTGCCAGGTATCCGTATGCGCGCCCCACGCCATACTCTCATACACGAACCTAACTCCTGCCTCTGCACCAATATCCGCAACCTCCTGCAGGTCCGCCACGATCTTTGCCTCGTCGCCCGTGGCAACTTGAGGGTCCCGATGGAACATGCTTGGGATTTGGATCATGTCTGTGCCTAGGATCTTTGCGACCTTGAGCCAATTGCGGAGCTTTGCGATTTTTTCGGCGTGGCGCTTTGGGGAGAGCAGGCCATCGTAGTTTTTGAAGGGCTGGAAGACGAAGATCTTGAGGGAGTACTTGTCGCAGAGGTCGCGGAAGCGCTGTGCGGAGATGTGGAGGTTTTCTTCAAATGTGCCGGTGGTCATCGCCCGCGCGGGGAGCTTGATGTCTTCGTAGAACAGCTCGATGCCCTGGAAGCCCGCGGCCGCGGCCGCAGAGAGCTTAGTTTCCAGGTCGTGGTGGGCGGCACGGCCCAGACTCATGGACGCGATGGCAATGGGGAGGTGGTCGATGAGTTTTCCGGTCATTTTGTTTTTTTGTGGTTTGTTGTGGCTACCGTTGGTTCCTAAGGGAGATTGTTTGCATTGATATAATGCACTCTAGTTTACCGGATGAACACGCAAGCGGGCACGAATAGTACAATTGGCTTATGATCGCTGTAGCTCAGGTCTATCGGATAAGACTTACTCCGGCGCAGCGGCAGGGCTTCCCCGGACCATCCACACCAATCGACCCCGCAATCCAGTTGTGGTAATTAATTTCGACACCACCAGGCCGAGTATGAAGCGGGCGGCCCCGGCGAACCCGAGCTGGTGGGGAAGGTGCCGCTGTATATATCCGCAACACCCACAACAACCAAAATAAAAACAAATTCGCAACACGCCAAATAATCACAACCCATCACAGCCCCTCACTCACTCTGTCCCCTCGCAATGGCACCTTCAATCCTCCTTCTCAACGGTCCCAACCTCAACCTCCTCGTCCGTTTTCCCTCCCCCGTTCCCACAAATACTAACGCCCCCCAGGGTTCCCGCGAGCCCCACATCTACGGGTACGCCACCCTCTCCGACGTCGAGTCCACATGTTCCACACTCTGCGCCACTCGGGGCGCAACCTTCAGCGCCTTCCAATCCAACCACGAAGGCGCCCTAATCGACCGCATCCACGCCGCACGATCAGAAAAGGTCGATTTCATCATCATAAACCCGGGCGGGTTCACGCACACGTCCGTTGCGCTACGGGATGCGCTGTCGGGTGTCAGTATCCCCTTCATCGAACTGCATATCAGTAATATCCACTCGCGCGAGGCGTTCCGGCATAAGAGTTACTTGAGCGAACTTGCGGTCGCGGTTATTGCGGGATTGGGAACGTATGGGTATGAGGTTGCGTTGGGGTATGTGTTGCAGTTGGAGAAGTTTAATAAGATGCCCGACGAGAAGTAGAGGGGGGGGGGGTTTGAATAAATTGATTTTTGTAAAAGCTTTTTGGACTCCAATGATTCGACCGTCATGAGAAATATTGCCAGTTGCCCATACATGCAACTGTATATGAACTACGTACGTGGTGGCTTGCCGGCCAGATAACATGCATTAAAACAAGAAAAAACACCTGACGCCTGAGATCAGATTTCCCCGTTACACAGACCGAAAACACAAGCATTAAAAGATAAAAAAAAATATCATCTCACAAGGCTACTTTCACCACTCCCATTACCCGCGCCCAACACATCACCCAGATACTGTTCCAAAACCGTGTTCAACCCTCGTCCAGCATAGATGTTATGTTGTGGGGTCTGAACACTGTCGTCGGCCTGCCCTCCTCTGAGCCTTGGGTCTTGAGGAGTACCGGGTAGCATATCTAACATTGCGTCGGGACTGAGTCCAACATATCCAAGGTTCTGCATAAACTCCGCTGGGATGCCGTTATTGGCCCTGGACACGGGTGGTTAGTAGGCAGCTCAATGAGGTGTGCCAACACAAAGGACGAGATGTTATACGAACCAGGGAAGATCAAACATTCCAAACTCATCATCCAGAGTATCAGGGCTCACAGCCGACTGTTGAGGTTTCTGCTGAAACATTGGGAACGGTAGGGGTTGCAACCCTGTCGAGGCCGATGTTGCAATGTTGCTGGCGTTCAAATCTTCTTCTCGCAGAGACATGGATGGGGGTTGTCGTGGAGGCAGGCGCTCCCGGATATGGGTCGTTCCCATCGAACCGGTAGAAGAGTAGTAGTCTTGCATCATTCCGTTATCTGATGATCCACCGACAATCGATGGACTCGATGAACACGGTATGAAACCCGGGGATCTTCCAAGACCTGCGTTCTGTTTGTGCGATGGAGTAGGAGCCGATTTGACTGGACCCATGGCCTGTGAAGGTGTGTGGGCGTTTCTGAAAAGTGCCCTGCCTGGTTCAAATCCGTCTGGGTTGCAGAAACTCATGAGATTGTTGTTGAAGATTTTCGCTACCCGAGATGCAGGATTGTCTGGACCTTCGCTGGCCATCGAGTCGTTGAAGATGGATGCAGCGTAATGAATAAATGGGCATGGAGCAACTCCTAACGAGCGATGGGAATTGTATGTTTCAAGAATGACTTCTGTCGCTGAGATTGCATTTTCTTTGATAGCTCTAGAAGCATCATCCAGATGGGAAAGACTAAATATCGGTGCTTGGTGAAGTCGTAATAGTGCATGAAGATATAAGAGGTGGAGATTGAGTGTATGTGGCATTGACGATATTGGGGACAGCCGTGGAATCGAATATGTCGAAATGTTGAGAGAGTATGCTTGAGGTAGATCTCGAGCCCAACTACGCAACTGCTGTAGAAGAGTTTTCCTTTGAGTTTCCAAGTCAGGATCTTGTCGTGCTTGATGACTGGGTTGTATAGCGATCCGTCTTACTATCCGAGATAGTTTTACCAACTGATTGAAGACCGATGTAATATGAGCCGGCTCGTGCCCACCTCCACCCATATTCTCAGGCGCCTCGATTTCCGGCACACCCTTCCACACATCCCACTCCTCCCAGCCATCCTCGGGAATAGCTAACACACCCCAGTCACTATCAATCACATGCGGCTTTCTCTCCATCCAGAGTGCCATCAAACATTCCAACACCATGTAGCCCATCCATGTCCGTCTCCTGAAGGGTGTGCTATCTGCTGTGTTTAGGCCAATATCTGACGAAATGCGCCCGGCAAGCCCAATAAGAAGCCAGGCTGTACTGAGTTGTAGCTGAGAAATGCTGACAAGAGAAAGTAGTAGAAGTGCCTGAACGTGCTCCAATCCATACTCTTTCGACTCGAACAGCAATTTCTGAGAGGACATATAAAGTTCTGTAGATATTACAGGAGAGATAAGAGTGTCTGGACCTGATGTCTTGTCTTTTCCTTGTTGTTTCACCACACCCTCGTTTTGTGCAGATGCCAATGCAAGAAGCGCATATAGTAATGCTCGCTTCCCTGGACCAACTTGTTGAGATGCCACTACAAGATTACTTGAGGAGGCCGGTGTGTTGATAGTATGGACAAGACGGACAATATCGTATTTATCAAGTATCGGAAACCAAGCATGACTGTAGGAAAAATAAATATCGATCAAAAGCCGGAAATTCGATGGGATATTGGTGGCATCGATAGCCGTGTCTCCTCGCTGAAGCTGTGGAAACCTGGCAGGACGATCGCTATGTGATGGGCTAGGAGTGGGGTGGGCGAAATCAGACCGGGAAATATAAATTGAGCCATAAGGTAAGTAGCTAGTGGTGGGGGAGTTCATTGATGCCGTAGCCGGAGGATTCAAAGGTGAATACGGATGATGGAGACGAGAAAAACCCTCGCTGCCAAAATTCGGCGTGGGAACGTCGGATGTAGGTTGAACAAATGAGATGCCGTTAACACCTGTACTGCCCCCATTTTGTGAGACAACATTGCCGTCTCGAGAGTTTTCTAGTCCTCCAATTTCGACCATATTTTGCCCTACTTCAAGGCCTTGCATTTCCTCGTTTCGTTGGTTCGCTTGGTGTGAAGCGCCGGGTCCGGCTATTGAGCGAGGTTCCTGATTTGGACTTCGGGGACTTTTCGGCTTCGGCTCATTGTCATCCTTTGGAGAGAATTCAACTCGGAAACGCGCATGAGTGGAACCTGTTAAGTTATCGATGTCCTTGTCAAGTGATAGTGGTTTCTGACACTTGAGACCACCAGCTCCGCTTGACTGTAGAGTTTCTAAGGCTTCGAAAACAATACCTTCCTTCCAGGCTTTGGTCAATCGCAACCCGTCCTCACTATCGTCCAACAAGTTCGCTGCATATTGCTCAATCAAGGCAAACAGAGCCTTGTCCGCTGCCTTGACACTAACGAGCAGCAAGCCCAGTATCCTTTGCAAGAGTTTCACGGACCTCTCCAGCGCAGACACACTACCAGGTACCAAGCCCCGTTTCTTGGGTGAAGATCCATAGGAGCACTGGATTGACTGCGACGAGCAAGGGGAGCAAGTCGGCTGAACCCCATCGCATTTGATCTTTTTAGACCGGCATTGTTCGCATGCACGCGAAACTCGGAGTCGCTTCTGAACCGGAGCGCCGGTGTCTGAGGTGCTCATTGTTTAAGATCGGCGCCGGCGGCAGTCATAGAGGCGCCGAGAATCGAAAATCCAGTGGAACCAGCTGATACGCGTGTACGGCGACGAAGAATGAACGGGGCGGATGAGCCTCGCATCCAGTGGGTGAGTGGAGTGAGGTTCTACTGGAAACAGCTGGCGGGTGTACGAGCATGGATGACGAACGTGGAAATCGTTCGACAGGTCGGCAGGGGTCGATTGATGCATCCGAGGTTCTCACTTGGTGCATTGGTTCCTTCCTCGCATCCCATCGCATCGCCTCCCACAAGGACGTGGTGCACTTGCACTTGCACTTGCACTTCCTCGGAGGGTGCGAATGTCGGAATAGAACTCCGGTCGCTCCACGCAAGTTTGTATGAGAGCAGGGTCTCAAGCTTTCGATTTTTCGTACCAATGTCCACCACTTATTCTTCGGTCGGTTGGGCGCTGGGCAATTGGTTGCTGCACTTAAACATTGTGTGACTCTCGCCAGTCCGGCTCTTGCAAATTCAGCGCCAAAAGTGTCTTTATCCGCCGACAAAACGTCCTCCCCCGTCTGTCCGGATCGTGACACATGCTCTACTTTTCTCTTATCTGCTATGCTGTTGTTGCTACCACTGATTCCACCTCCCTCACGATATCACCAGCTCAATGAAGCGGAAGGCTGATCATGTTCACGACCTCGACTCTACGGGGTCCAGCCCAACACAGCGCCTACCACCCTCACCGCCCCAGAATGTCGCCGAGTTCCCTTATGTGCCATGCCCACGCACCGACGATTTTTCTCCTAATGCATCGATAGCACTGGTCGGGCTGCGTGGAGTAGGAAAATCCACGATTGGTGTTATTCTATCCTCAAGTCTCCGTCGCCGTCTCATCGATGGGGATGTCTACTTCGTCAATTCCACCGGAATGTCAATCGCGCAGTATGTCCAGCTTCACGGGTGGCCGGGCTTTCGCGCCAAGGAAGCCGAGCTTATGGAAGAGGTATTGAGAGAGAACGAAACGGATACAATAATTGTCTGCTCCAGCGGGTGCGTCGAGACGGGGAGCACGAGGGCTCTATTGAAGCAGTGGATGGAGCGTCATCCCGTCATACACATCATTCGGAATGAGACAGAAATACAGGACTACCTACGACCAGTGTCGCCGAGCTCGTCGCCAGCCTTACGTCCAGGGAACATGCCACCGTCCCTACCTCCGGGTGACACGTTCCGGCGTTTGCTTGCGCGACGGGAGCCGATGTATTCGAGCTGTTCGAATCTGGTATTCTACAACATGTGGGATAAACAACAGCAACCCATAGCACCATCTGGCCGTTGCTCGCCGTCTTCCCCGACATTAAAACATGTAGAGCAAGACTTTCTCCGCCTACTGAACTTCGTCTTTCGGCGGGAGATGGCACCTGTCTGGGATAGGCAGCACGGCCCCCACCCCTCGTCGGCACCAGGGTCAACCGCCATAGAGGATAGATCCTACACGTACGCGCTTCGGGTGCCGCCGGCTCGTTCATTCACGACTCTTGACCAAACACTGGTGGGGCTGGATGAGGCTAGTGAGACTGTGGATGCGTTCGATCTCAGGATTGACTTCCTTCTAGATTCTAGCTCCAGTTCGGAGTCAGACACCCGACAATTCTCGACCCTGTGTTTCATATCAGAGCAATTTGCTGCTCTACGGCGGCAGTCGAGCGTACCAATAGTCTATCACGTCAAGACGAGGGATCAGGGAGGCTGTTTCCCCGCAAATCCGCGGAACATCAATGAAGAAAAGGCATACCTCAATCTTCTAGATCATGGACTTCGGCTTGGAGCTGAGTATCTTATTGTGGAATTCGGATTCAGTGACCAAGCGATTCGAGATTTGGTAGCCCGGAAAGGAGCAACCAAAATTATCGGCTCTTTATTTGAGGCTAGGCAAGGCGAGGAATTCGGTTGGGGTAGTTCGGAGCGGCTGCGGGTGTATGAACAAGGCGCAATGTTGGGTTGCGATTTGGTCAAACTGAGCCAAAAAGCAAGAAACACGGAAGACAATTTTGCCGCCATTTCTTTTGCCCACGACATAGACAAACGGAGGCAAACCAATGAAGCGAACGGGCTTGGTACACTCCCGAGGTTGATATGCTTCAACACTGGTAGTAAAGGCAAGCTCTCCCGCATCCTGAATAAGACATTAAGTCCGGTTACCCACCCAGCACTGGTCGCACGCCAGGAGCAACAAGGAACACCCCCAAGAGAAATTGACAACACCAATAAGGAAGACATAACGCCTAAGGAAGCAATCACAGCTATTCACGCGTGTGGTATACTGCCCCGCCTCGATTTTTGTGTGCTGGGCTCAGCGGTTCGACATTCCCTCAGTCCAGCAATGCACAATGCCGCCTTCAAAGTGTACGGAATGCCACACAACTACGGAATTTGCGAAACTTCCACGATAAATGACTTTCTCGCTGTTGCACAATCTCCTTCTTTCGGTGGTGCCAGTGTAACCCTCCCCTTCAAACTGGAAATCATTCCCTTGTTACATACCCTATCGGACCATGCCAAAGCCATTGGAGCTGTCAACACGGTTATACCTCTCCGTTCAACGAACAATGATAGCACAGAAACACCGTTAGCATTGCATGGAGACAACACGGATTGGATTGGAATACGAACCTGTGTATTGCGTTGCCTCACACCCGTGAACGCAGTTACGCACAGCACCACTGCACTCATCATTGGCGCCGGAGGTATGGCTAGGGCTGCAATATATGCACTGCAAAAAATCGGCGTCGAGAACATATTCCTCTGCAATAGGACTACAGAACGAGCGATCGACATGGCCCAGTATTTTAATGGCAAGAATATCAACGGTTCAACACCAATTTCTCGGAGACCATCATCGAGCCCAGCCGGTCATGTGGTACGGTACCTTTCATTATCAGAAGCAGTTTGGCCTGTTGGATATCGCCTTCCGACCATCATTGTGAGCTGCATTCCTACTTATTCGATCCTTGGCGCTCCTCCAGCAAACTTTACGATGCCAGACAAATGGCTGGAAAGCCCGACCGGAGGTGTATGCATTGAGGTATGTTTCCGGTATACAGCGATCTATTCTTTGACACGTTCTGACACCAGCTTCAGCTTGCGTACAAACCCCGAATCACGCCGCTTCTCCGGCAAGTCCGGGCGCTGGCACACAAAGGATGGATTGGTGTTGATGGGATCGAGGTTCTTCCCGAGCAAGGATTTGCACAATTTGAATTGTTCTTGGGGAGAGAGGCACCGCGACGAGCAATGAGGGATGCTGTGGAAAGTGCAAGAGATCAGGAATAGTGTTGGTGGACATTGTCAGTTTTTGGTTTTTTATTTATGGCGTTTTTTTGTTATTTTTCTGTTGGGGGGGCTACTTCTTTCTCGTTATATAGTTTTCATATTTCGTGGCTCAATGGTGCTGTTTCTTCAAAACGCACATTCAATGGTATCACAGTTCCCCCTGTTGGAACGGAATTAGCCGCTTCCAAACATATAGATCCCAAAGCATATGACGTCATGCCGCATTTGCCTGACCAATGACCGCTCTGACACCCCTTAAGAAGTATAGTACCATGTAATTATCCAGCTCCCCCCCCTCTACCCCACTGTCCCTCTTGGTCCTCCCCCCCTCTATTATCACGCCGTCAGTAATCATAATCGTAATCAACCATGAACGTTGCGCAATTTGTCCCGGAAGTCAAGTCCATCGAAGACGTCTACCCCGAGGCGTCTCACGCTGTTCAGAAGCAGCGCTGGGAACATCTACTCGCCAAGTTTGAGGAGAAATATGGCCATCCTGCCGAGTTTATCTCACGGTCCCCAGGGAGGGTGAACATCATCGGAGAGGTTATTTGCAGCTCCAGGTCCTATTCCCTAAGTATCATAGAAGCTAATGAAGTTGAGTGTTACAGCACATCGATTACATGCTCTTCTCCGTCCTGCCTATGGCCACCGAAGCCGATCTCCTCCTCGCCGTCCGCATCACCCCAGAAAACTCTACCATCAAACTCTCAGACGTGCTTCCCAAATTCCCCCCCCGCGAATTCCAGGTCCCTGCTGCAGGCGACGGAGATTTAGAAATCGACTCGGCGAAGCACGAATGGAGCAACTACTTCAAAGCAGGATACCGTGGTGCACTTGAGTTTCTCCGCCGCAACAGCCTTCCGGCTTCTCAAACCCCTCCCGGAATGGAGATCCTCGTCAATGGAAACGTTCCATCGGGCGGCGGACTTTCCTCCTCGGCTGCCTTTGTGTGCGCGAGTGCCTTGGCCGGTATGGTCAGTATGGGAGTGTCTACTGTCGACAAGAAGGAACTTGTGAGCTTGGCTATCGTTTCGGAACGGTATGTTGGCGTCAATTCTGGTGGGATGGACCAGTCTGCGTCCGTGCTGGGATTGGAAGGGAGTGCTTCGTACATCTCATTTGATCCCGAGTTGGCAGCAGAGCAAGTTGCTTTCCCGAAGACGGCACCAGAACCGGTGTTTTTGATCGCGAACACATTCAAGACGGCAGATAAGCACATAACGGGGCCCATACACTACAACCTGCGAGTGGTGGAGACGACGCTGGCGGCAGAGGTTCTGGCAAAAAAGCTACAGCTCGGCCCACTACTGGAAGATGCCGGACCGCTAGGATCAACATTGAAAGGTGTCATGGAGCTCTACTTCGAGAAGAATCCCTCCGATCAGCCCCTCGAGCAAAAGCTAGACGAGATTGCACAGATGGCCGAGATGGCGCTGCATCAGAGCGATGGTTATACACGCGAAGAAATCGCCGAAGCTTTAGGAATCTCGGTCGAACGTCTCGTCAGCCAGTACATGACAAGATTCCCTATCCGCGCCGAAAAATTCTTGCTCCAGTCCAGGGCTCTGCATGTATTCAGGGAAGCCGCCAGAGTCGTCCAGATGTACAAGCTTCTCGCGGGATCTTCGGCGGAAGAGAACCCGAGTGAGGATGTCCTTGTGCGTCTGGGGGAGTTGATGGACGCGAGCCAGGAATCATGCAAAGAGCTGTACGATTGCTCCTGCGAGGAACTAGATGAACTGTGTAGACTGGCAAAAAGCGCGGGTTCTTATGGAAGTCGGTTGACTGGAGCTGGATGGGGAGGCTGCAGTGTGCATCTTGTGCCAAAAGATAAAGCGGAGACGGTGAAGAAGACGTGGATGGATGAGTATTATAAGAAGCTGGAAGGCTTGAGCGAGGAGCAGCTGAATGAAGCGGTGGTTGAAACTAAGCCTGGTGCTGGAGCTATGCTGTTTATGGTATAGGTGTAGCTGTAGGCAGGAAGTCACGTTAGAAGGGAAGGGGTACTGTAATGAGTTTAATCAAGCCGGTGCATTAATGGCGCTCGTCTCAAACTCTGCTTACAGCCAACCCTCCGTATAAAAAGTGAAGCCTCCTGCTCCCACTCGTTCTCAGAATTCTCTGCACCCCTCCCTTCCCTGCCATCCCAAACTAAGCTAAAACCCGAGGAAGAGAAGTTGTGAGTAAGAAGCTATAATACCCGAGTTACTATACGAACAGATGAACAAACGTCGTTGGTAACCGGCTGCCCCGGTACGCACAAGAAAGTGTCATTAGCTAGCCGGGAGGTTTAGTCACACGTCCGGTCTCCTGCCCCTCTGCCTCCTCCACTTAGTTTCTTTCGCTTGGGATCCTTTTCCTCATCTTACTCTTTCTCTGCTTTATCTTCATCTTCGTCTTCCTCTTCGCCTTCTTTGACTTATCCTTTCTCTCGAAAATAAATAGTCTCAGAACCCTAGTGGGCGGAAATGAACTGCATCCTGCACTCTAAAATGTGCCTGTTTGTGGTAAATTAGAGTCTCGATTGGTTTGCGAGAGTAAGGGGAACTGTCTGCAGTATTGAATACTGCTTTCTCAATCTCTAGAAGTGGGGCATCCTCAATATTCACGTTCGACCCATCACTGCCTTCACTGAAGATGCCAATTTTTCTAATCCCGCTAGCTCTTTGTACTAGCTGCCACTCGCCGTTCGAAGCAGGCACGTGTCATTCCGCCTCAGTTCGTTCTCAAACATTCGCACGCAAAATCGGATGTTTCCAGAGGGCCGTTCATTCGTTATCCATCTGTTGGTATAGTATGGCTCCTCCACAAATTCCTGCTTTTGGTTAAAGCGAGTGATACAACATGTTGTGATTAACGCCAAAACAAACAGCACCATCCATCACATAGATATAATACTTATCTATACTACGACACGATTTGCTTTTGGGTACCTCATGATACCACCCGATTATATACTTATGTATGTTTCAGCGCTTTCGAGCGCGCGGGGTTTCATCACATGGCGTGTTCTCGAGATCACGATGCGAAATATACTTGGTACTTAAGCTTATCCAGGGCTGTGTAGAATATACCTGATACGAGCGCCTCCCCCTCGAAGCCTCTATGTCCACCGGGAATCTACCCGGGGTGTTGCGCGGCTATCGATACCCTCCTTGCGCATAGACGAGGTGAGTTGGTATAAAATTGGAAAATACTCCTAGGGGCTATGGCTTATCGCTCTACCGATGAGTCGAGTGATGTCTGATGGTTACATGCAATGGCCCACGTGAACCCCACCACGGGGTGGCCCAGACACACAACCACAAAATCCACGTGGATGTCTACGCCACATGGATGGGGCGTATGGCTTCCGAGCTGCACCGGAGATCAGAACATGACTCTATCCATTCATATCCTCAGCAACTGCGCGCACGACGGGTGTTCCTGCGGAGACGAGAAGAGATGATATCATACTCCTGCTTACAAGGACGAAGAAGTTGACGGAAGGGTTAAGAGCGTCAGTCGTACGAGGTGGTGTTCGGGGTTTTGTCTGACGGTGGATAAGTTACCTGTTATGGAGTTCAAGACGGTCATACGCATTTCGCTATCAACTCCTCCCCCGGCAGACAACCATCACTTTTCCACCTCTATGTCTATCTCTGGAAGACATTTCCGGCACATCCACCACGATAAGGTCTACATGCAACCACCAGCTTGTCTTTGTCCAGAGTTCAAACACCTCCCCTCCATTTCATCTCACCTCCAGCAGCTACACGGTGTCTTAACTTCAACCAGAAAAAAAGTAAGCCACACGCTCCCCCCTCTTTTGTGTTTTACACTTTTGCATCTCCCTCCCTCCCAGAACAAAGAGCCTGTCAATCTATCTATAACAAAGCACACCCACACACTGCCCACCTCACAGACGTCATGCATGTTCTACAATCCACCGCCTCATCTCCTCCTTCTCATAACCTCGCACCCCCCGCACCTTTCTTTGCAATCGACATGTTCCGCAGCAGCTTCTCCAAAAAAACGAAGCAGAAGCAGCCAGGTCCAACCATGATCCAGGACTTCCCGCAACCCGCACCACCAATCTACTACCACCCTCATCCTTCCAAGAAGAAGAAACACGCAAACTACACCTGGGCGCCCCTCGAAACCTACTCTAACAGTCCCCCGCCGCCACCACGATCAAGATCCAATTCCACCCCGCATGTCCGCTTCTCCGCCGACACCCTAGAGCGAGAGCGTGAGAAGGATAGAGGGTGGAGAAGAAACAGTTTCGCGGACTATTTCGGTAGGTATACACACCGAGACTCGGATTCGCGGCGGCGGTACCGGGGTTATAGGAAGGAGGAGGGGTACGGGTACGTTAGTACGCTTGTCGACCCAGATGTGCAAAGGCTTGGTCGGGAGCAGAGACGACAGCAGCAGGAGGAACACCACCATCACCACCACCATCGTCACCACCGCCGGAGACACAGCGAACAAGATCTACCAGATGCATGGCCGGAATCAATCTACTACCTCGGCACGGCTGATTCTCCGCCGCTGTTCCTGTCAGAGCGCGAGTCAGGACACAGAAGGAGCCGCGAGAGGGGCTTACAGGAGTTTATTGCTGCAAATGGAGGGAGGCAGTCAAGGTATGAGTATGTGGAGAGGAAGAGTTTACCGCCGGGGAAGGGGTTGAGGAGGGTTAAGACTTTTTTTAGGGGGGAGGAGTGGTAGAATTAGAGTTTTGGTACGGTTTCTTTGTTCGGTGGTGTCCTTTGTGGCTGTGAATAGCGTTTTTATGGATTGATATGTAGACTAGATGGGTTATGAGAAGTAGATATAATTTATGGAAATTTAGAGCTGGTTTTTGCAGGTGCACAGTGTAACCACAGCTCATCACATTGGTTTTACAGTTAGGTTCAGTAATTTGTGGCGTAATACTAAATAAGCAATTCAGGTATGAAAGCAAAATCAGAAGTGATTGAAACAATAAACTACCTCAAACAGAACAATTTAAAGGAATAACCGATATTAACCGGAGCAGCAGTTTAATATGAAAGCTTTAACCTGTCAATAGCCTAGTATTTTTCACTGTCATACTTCTAACCTAGAGACTGTTCTCCACTGTCTAAGATACATATAGTTCCAATTTTACTTAGAAACCCCATAGCTTATTTGGTATTACGCCACAAATTACTAAACCCTAACCACAAAAACCAACATGATGAATTGTGATTACACTCTACACCTGCAAAAACCAGCTCTAAATCTCCATAAATCATATCTACTTCTCATTGTACCATTTACACATCTAGTCTACATATCACCCTATTCACCACTCTCAATTACCAGATCCTCGCAGCAGACGGTAAAAGTGGCTGCCAGCCCCGACTACCAATCAAAGAGGTGTCAAGTTATACGAGACGACTGCTAATCCAAGACAAGATGTCTCAGGCACCTCTGAGTAATAAGCAATACTAGGTTTCTCGGTCGAAACAGTAGATGGGCTGGATTTAGACTCAATCCCTATCACTTCGCACTTCAACTACATGTCCTCTGCGCAGAGTGACCCCTGATGTCGGACGGTATTAAGTGACCACTTGGGTTCATGGTTATTGGCTACTATTAGGCGTGGAGAGTCCGGGAACAAAGAGTAATTTACTTCATAGTGATAACCGTATGTTGTACTTCTGAAGTACCTATTCACTACAAACACCATCAAAAGATACATCTGCATTGCGCCGGCCCCGAGTATGGTACTTTTGTATTTTTAATGAAATGCAACTAACTCAACTCCTGCACCGCATTGGATGCTATCGGTATCACGATCACTAATCCAACTATTATTTCGCGCGCACAAAGAAAAAAGCAAAGGGTTAGGGTGCTTATTTCCCTTCGCATATCTCGACCTCACAGCTATCTGCATGATAATCTCTGCGCCTTGCATGACGCACCTCCACCATCCTTATAACCTCCCTCTTCCTCCTCCCCGCCTTTCCTTTCCACAATGCAATGGAACATCACCCCCACAATCCCCATCTTCACCACCATGGTCACAATCACGTCCACCCGCGGCAAACAACCCACCATCACACCGTAATCCACGCGATCCGTAGTGCACACCCACCGCACCACCGGGAGGAGGCGCGGACACGGAAGCATTTGGTGGCTAGACCAAGGGCGAGACAGTATTTTACGCACGATGGGGATCTGCATAAACAGTGCGACGATGGGATTCCGAGACAGGCGGGGAAGTTTGAGTTGTTTCTGGATTTACTGTGAGTTTATGCTAGATGTGTGGAAGACGAGGGGGGCTAATTGGGGGGGAAAAGGTATATTGGACTTTGCGCGAACTTTGCGCAGGATTGTATTCACCATCCGACGAGTAAGGAACATTTGGGGAAGTATATTTTGATTTTTGTGTGAGTGGCTAGATTGAGATTGAATTGAGGTTGATGGGTGCTGACTGAAAAGATAGGCCTGCGTGGTGAGTGGAATCGATGAGAGAGGAGGAATCGAAAGCTAAAGATATGTGCGAGCAGGCGAATATGGACGGACCTTACGAATGTCATGAATATGTACTACAACGACGACATTATCCAGCGGTTTTTGATCGCGTGGATCATGATCCTTATTCTCCTCTTCGGCAACAACGCGGTCTATATCGACGTCTCCCTCCCCGCACTACAAACAGCCACTGGTGCATTTATCGTGGCTAGGGCATCAATTGGTACTCCACCCCTCTCTTTTTGATCTCCTGCTGACACGAACAGCGTTGGTCAACCTCTTCTACTCCATCACCGTCCACCACCACGCCTTCCAACTCCGCTGCTACAACGTAACCTCCCTCCTAATTCTCCCCCTCTGGACACCCCTCTTCTTCTCCTCCCCCTCCACCCGCGCCAAAATCGCGGTCGCAATCCTCGCCTTCGGCCTCGACCACCTCGCCAACGTATCCACAAACAATAAATACTTCCGCCGCTACTTCAACCTAAAATTCTCAACCGCAGTAGACATCGACCACGAAGTCGACCGCATGGCAGCATTCTACATCATTGTCCTCGGCGAATTCCTATACGGGCTCGTATGGGCGAGCCCCGCGGCTATGAGTGGCGTCAAGGGCCCATTCGGAAGGGCGGCAATGTGTCTTTTCATAGCCTTCTGCCTGTGCTGGCTCTATACCGCCACCGACGGGTCGCGCGAGAACTCAGAGACGGGTGTACATGCGCTACGGTGGAAGGCGATGCATGGGCTGCAGTGGTTGATGCTGCATCTTCCGCTCAGTGCGGCGCTGTTGATCACGGGGGATATTTGCGCTGTGTTTGTGAAGTACGGACACGATGGGGTGGGCGTGGAGGGGGTACATAAGAGGGCGGAGGAGACGTTCCCGGCTACCCATGAATGGCAGGCATTACGCTGGCTGTTCTGCGGCGGGCTCGCCATAGGTGTGTTGTGTCTATATTGGATTGCGCTGCTGCACCATGAAGTTGACGAAGACGAGGAGACGAAGAGTATCCTGTTCATGCGTTACCATGTGCGCAGGGGTACCCGACTACCCGTTGCAGTTGTGATCACGTTCCTTCCGCTCGTGGGGCCGGAGACGTTGAGTATCACTGGATTATTGGGGGCGGTGACGGGGCTGTTAGGGTTCTCGGTGGTGTGGGAGCTAGTGGGCGGGATGGATAAAGAGTGGACTGTGTTTGAAGTTAGTAGGGTGAGTTTTTGTGATGAGGAGGCGGTGGAGGTGGTGGATGATAATCCCAAGGTGGTGGTGACAGAGGAGGAGGGGAATGAGACAACGCCGCCAAAGAGTGTGGATGAGGAAAAGATGAGGGAGGAAAGACGCGCGAATGACCAGAGTGCTGAGGTTGAGATCTTTGAGGGTGTTAGGAACGTTGTTACTGCGAGGGAGGGAGAGTGCGAACATGGGCTGGTTAAATGCTTGTAGACGGATATACGACAGTGGGATATATAAAAAAGACTTGGGTTTCATAGGGAGGCCCGGCCAATTGATGTGAAAATATGACTCAAATGATTTCAGCCCTGCCATCCATGTAGCCCCGGGTCGTAGGACGAAGTAGGGGTTTGTGAATAGTACCCAGATAACGGTGAGTCTTTTGAACAATCAGTCGGCTGGGTTATTTGGTAGTTATTGCCCTAGGCGGGAGGTTGCTGCTTGAATCACGCAACTGCTGAGTGAGCTGGCTTTGAATGACCCTTCTGTACTCGTATCGGGTCAGGTTTGTGGGGACTGTCGTTGCCATTGGTCGGCCGGCTGTGGCGGCTGCGCTTGGGAGTGTTTATTTAGACTAAACCTGATCTCCGCAATGATTTGACTTGACCGCCTGATCGCCTCCACGATGACAAAAAAATATGAAATTCTCACTACAAACATTACAAATTACCGCAACGAAAATATTGCAATTACCGCACAAAAATTGACAGATCCATCCACCCACGCACCCAAAAAAACACCACCGCCCGCCCACCCACCCACAATGAAAACAGTCTAACAAGTACCATACATCTATCCACTCTTCCTATCACCTCCACCCCCACTACCACCATAATACTCACCTCCACCATCTCCAGGCATATATCTTACTGGATACCACCCCTCATAAAGCGTACCCATATCAACCTCACTCGAAAAGTTGAACACATCACTGAACAGGCTTCCATCTACATGCTGATGATACCCGCCTGGGGCTGTGGCGGAGCCTATATGCGAGCCCGATGTAAGTCCCAGCAACACGTCATCCTCTGGGTAAGATCGCGGCGGTAGCAGCTGTTGCTGTTGCTGCTGTGGTACGAGGGCAAGTGATGCGGTGTATGGTGTGGGAGAATCCGGCGGCTGGTACATGAAGTTTAGTACCGAGGTAGTAGAGTCAGTGAGGCCTGTCATGGATACGCCGATTGCTTTAAGCTAGTTAGCGGTGGGATTTGGAGATGACTTGCAAATCATCGGTACAACAAACCTTCACCTGGAAACCCATTCTGGATATCCTGTTCATGGCTCTGGGATCTGGTGCTGTGGTGGTTGCGCTCCGTAGGGTCCACAGACATCTCACGTGTTCTTTTGAAGAGGTCCAAAACCTTGGGATGCCACCGTTGTACTTCGCTACTCTCCATTTCCTCATCTGTGTAAAGAAGTGGGTCGACAATTCCTTTGGCCTTCTGGTCCATCACAGTCAAGATGTATTTCACGCCATTCCAATACGGTTCGATGTCCTTGAGAGCCTTATAGCAATGTTGATAGTGCTGCTGAGAGGCGAGCGCAAAGAAAGAATGCTGAGATCTTCGTGTAATTGTGCCCCCACCAGAAGCTGATTCGCCGGTGGATTCGCAGTTGTCGTCCGTAGATAGGCTTCTTGATGGGCTTCCAAGTGAGAGTGCAGCAACGGCGGGCATGGGAATGTGAGGCAGTGGGTAGTGTCGGTGACTGGGATCCCTTGAAGCACGAGAAGCAGACTCTTGAAGAAATGCACACGCGGCGATATAAATGGGTTGGCTGGTGAACGGATTGCCTGCTGCTTTGATATCCAATCCCATGGCCTCCGAAAATTGAAAAATATCCGCGATCGTTTTCGCTGATGACATAGACAGCTCATGGGAATATGGGAACAACTGTGGGGTACGACCCTCAATAAGAAGAGTAGGCCGATGGAGCAACACAATGAGAGCATGGAACCAGAAATGGAGGAGAAGAAACACTGAAGACTGGTGAGCTTTGACGTAATATTGGAAGTTAGGGACGTTGAAGTGCAGCTTTGGCGAGAGTTGCTGGTACATTCCGTCCAAGTCTTCTGCCATTTCAGCAAGAGCCTTGAGAGTATCCATGGATGTATCATCTGAATGTTTGGCGGTGCTGTTGTTTAGTATATCGGTGGCCTTTCCATACAAATGGATCACACGGATCAATGCCGGGAACGGTTGAGGGTAGTTGTCATCATTCACGGCGTCTTCGAGGCAAGGCATGGCGATTTCGATCTCTGAATCTTTCAACGTGACGGGTCGTCCGGTTCCGGAAGATATGACCCTGTCCAAGAAGTACACGGCCCAAAATGTATCTGTTCTCTCGCGCTCTTCAGCAGCTTCTTTTGGATCCTGCTCATCCAGTTGAGGCTCTGTATCCTCGTCTTCTTTCTTTATGTCGTCGAAATCGACTGGAAGCTCCTCTCCTCGTCGGTCTGGAGTAAAGCTCCTACTCCCGGCACGCTTGCGCTCCTCGGTTCGTCCTTTATGTTCGCCCCGCATTCCCGCCAGCTTATGCAGACCCAGGTCTTGGGCCATCCTGATAGCACACCCTAGAAACATCCACAATCCGCTGTCTCTATTGCTACCAAATTCGGAATAGGCCAGAAGAAGACAAGCCTGGACTGAAGGTAAATTGGGGCATGCGAACCTATCAACCACATGTGTTTTCGCCCGGTTGGAAAAATGTACCCCCCTTGCGCTAGGCGCGCATTTGCAGAGCAAATTGTGAGTAGAAAACCGTGCTGAAACAGAGCAGACAGCGTCAACTAGCAACATATCTGCCCGCCCATCTTTTACTTCCTGAATAAAATGCTTTTTCCGGAGGAACGGAAAGTTGCTTCCCAGATGAATGAAAAATGTATCCACAAGATCGGAGATAAGCGAATGAATGTGTCCAGATTCATGAGGTTCATACAAAGGAAGACTCTCCTCCATAGTCGGCACAGGTTGTGGGGGGACTCCCGGGGTGACACTATCGTGGGATGATACCGGTGAGGTAACCGTTGAGCTTGAAGCGACAGACTGGGACGAAGCCGGCCGAGGGTCCCGAACTTCGACGACCATCTGCTTGTACCCAGGGACGATTGCAGTGGGTCCGAAATACCTGAAATAAGGCATCCTATTGGCCCGTGGTGTGGCGATGGGTAATTCATCTGAATTTGATGCTTTAATAATTATGCGTGCTGCTCAAGAAAATGGGATCTCACACGTCAGCTCTGGGCTGTCACAATCCGTCATTCCATGGTCAAAAGTGTCCTCCTCTCCTTGCTTTCTTTTTACATCACCCTCTGTCATGTGAAGCACAGAACTTTCCTGTCTGCGTGGTGAGACCCCACGAAGCGAAAGATGGCTAGGCAAGACAGCCGGTTGGGAAGCGTGTCTTTGGTGAGGCCTTGGGGTCTGGGAACCAAAGTAGTGGGTTCTCTCTGTCGATGATCCAGGGGATTGTTCATCTGCTATATTCCTGCTATCGCGACGAGCTTGCCGTGGAAGGCCCTTGGGTGTTGGATCTGTGTATCCCAGGCATTCCTGTCCAGTCTGTTTACAGGTCTCACAGATTGGTTTTTCGCCGCTGCAGCGGGTTTTTCGTTTTCGGCATGTCTTGCATCTATTCACATTCATCAATCAACACGCGCCAAAGTATCCGCGCTAATGGCGGCTATCATAGGTCCACATACGCTGCAGATATCCTGCGCCTCTTGGCATGGGGTTGTCCGTCATTCTGAACGAACTTGAGCTTCTGAAATGGCTTATTCTGGAATGGGCTCGTAAAGTCTATAGTTACAGCAGCTGGTGTGTCGACAGGGGACGGCACTCTGGATGGAGGAGGCCGCATAGTTGAATCCGTCATCGATAAACGCCTAATTGGTATAGAAGCCTGTGGTGCTAAGGTGTTGGGTGTGGCTGGTATATTCGTTGTCGGAGGTCGGTATAACGACTCTATTGATGGAAGTACTTGCCTCTGCAATGAGTTCGAACTCATCTCGAATGCAGGTGGTCGCACAGAAATAGTTGGCGCGAGCAGGAGGCGCTTGGCTTTGCACCTCCGTGAAGCTAACGAGTGACTGATCGTTAACTGGACGAGTGGGCAGTTCCAAGCTGGTTTTAGGATCCAGCATGTACGAATTTCAGAATGAGCCCTCCGGGCAGACACCTCGTTAGCAACTGAAAGCTTAGCCGACGATTCGAGGTGGTTTGTAGCTAAATACCGAGCCGGTTGACGATAATATAAGGCGAAGATAATGTCGTGCAAGCAGATGTCAATTCTGGACGTACTCGGGCGGATTCAAGGATATAGACTATTGTAGTGTCGGCCAGACTTGTGGGAGGATAGTTCAATGGTTTTTAACAACAAGAGGGAGGAGGAAAATAGCAACATGCCGACAGTTGTGAGCGCACGAACGATGTACGTGGCTCACAAAAAAGCGTTCGAACGAAAATAGGAGAGAAGAGGAACGTAGGTAAGGCAAATTGAGCAAGTCGGGGAGCAACAGGTAGTTCGAGTTATGGGTTGCTGCTGCGAAGACCGAGGGCCAGCAAGTAGAAGTCAAAGTCCCAGGACAAGAAGTGAATCAATTGGCGGCAGAGATACAGAGCTCGAAGGCTGGCAGACTACACCTTATGATGTGCAGAAAAAGAAAGACGACAGACATGATACATAGACGTGAAGTGGAGTGCGTGAAGAAGAGAAAAAGAAAGAAAACACTCGAGTGAGGGTGCTTCTTCTGCGAGAAGAGCAACGGATTGGACGTGCGGTTTGAGTTCTTAGTACTTGGGCCAGTGGTTCGTGTGGTTCGTATGCATGGTTCGATAATGGTGATGGTATGGATAGTAGTGATGGCTGTGGGTTGCTCCCCGTGACAGCCGCCCCGCTTCACCCCTCCTCTCCCTCAGTGTCGGTCTGTCCGCCTGTGCTACTCGACAGGTATGCCAACAACCATCAAAATGCCAAAAATGCCCACCAGCCAACCATCGCACCACTGCACCACCACCACTACCGCTACCACTACCGACCAGCAGCGACTCCGTGTCAAAGCGAAAAGAACGGATGAACCTCAAATCCCCGCACCCTACACCGCCGTCCTGGGGCTTGGCAGCCTGGAATGCAGACATGGTTCCAGCGAACTCCTCATGATTTGAGCACTGCAGATTGCTACCAGGGAGAACCTTGTCACACACACACCGTCGGAGAAAATAACAACGCCAGCAGAGGTAGCCGTAGTAGCCGTAGCAGCAACGGTCCGCCCCGCTCGCTCGCAACCGGAGGAACATTCTTTGGGCGACTAAGCTAGCTAGCTCGCTAAGTTGGTTGATATTCGTTTCCAGAAGCTCGAAGGAGATGCATACAACTGCCATGTTTAAATTCCGTTTCTATCGCATTGCACTGCTCATCCTCTAACCTTCGACCCGTCGAACCTGATGTCCATCAATCGGTCGGAACCCCCCTACCTCCCCCCAAAATCCATCAACTATCAAAGCCAAATATTGGCAATCCATTGCAGCAGCTGTTCCACGTCGTCCAAAAGGAACTTCTCGCCCCAACGCTATTCGGATGTCTAGCCAATATCTGCCCTGGGGGCATTTCGATACTGTACCGATCGATAGCAGAGAAGCCTTGGACCGCCTTACAACTATACGGCGATACCTGTCATTGGTCCAATTGCAACACCCATTTTTTTGGACATAGTACTGCATCCCTGGTGCCAATATAAACCCCCTACGCAGATGGTCCTACGTGTAGGAAAACGAACACCTCATCTTTGGTTATCACATACCGTTTGTTATACTACAAATCTTCGACGTGGGAATTGTTTGCTGCTGCTCGAGGAAATTTTACGGCCATACCAGCCGGTAGACGTAGGCTCGATAAGTCCGCTCCTAGGAGAGTTCCTCATTCAAGTTCTTCAGACGACTACGGGATTCCTTTAGACGGCGATCTTAAGAATTGGCTTCAGTAGTGGGGGTTTAACTTCCCAATATCTGCCAAAAGGTTCCTAGGTACTTGGTACATGCCTTGGTATCGTCGAAAGTTACGCTTTTTGGATCTATTCAGCTACACAAAACATCTCAAAGTTGATTCTACGCCGTCGAATTCTCGTGTTGTGACAATGGATATCACCATACCAAGACCCGGTAGGTTTCCCAATTGTTGCAATTCAGCAATAGTTCACTGTCGGTACTTATCTAACCTGCAACCTAGATTTCGACGGCAGTTTGGGATCGTGTACCATGGCTATTCGCTCGTCACGTATCTACATTACAGTTCCCTCAACTTCTCCGAGATATCCGATGTACCTGCAACTTTGATTCCTTGTATATTATCTTCAAAGGATTTTTTCCGCTTTACATACATACAGAAAAAATCCGACGGCACTAACTTTGGACGGACTAGCTAAGATACCTAGTCGTACATAAGTGATATGACGGAACTACAAGCGCTTATGTAGCACCAATGGATTTGCCACGTTATTGACAGACCCTGTCCAACCAGTGCTGTGTAAAAGAACATAGAGGAAATAGCAACGTTGCCAAGTTGCAATGAATTCGTTGGCCTGGGGTCAGGACGCGTTGTACTCTACTTTTGGACGTCAACTGCCGATTATTCGAACTTCTGGAAAACGCCTGAGCTCCTTGGAGACCTTATGCCATGCAGGGTACCTAAGAGTAATTACAAAAAAAATACCCGAATTAGGTACGGGTTATTTTTGCCCGGTATTAATGACACAACACCCCCTTTGGGAAATCAGGGCCTCTCATAGAATTTCGCTATCGCTCAAAGGATCTAACAATATATAGCTGATTGGTTGTAGGGGAATTTACACGTTGGGCTGCGTAGTATCGCATATCCTCTCCCCGAAAGATATTAGTAAGTGGTGTGTTGATAGCAATATCACCCGGCATTGAAGATATGAAGAAGCACATATTGGATATTCCACTAACCTGGTCATATCTAGGTACCTTCATTGCAACGGCCTAACGCCACAATGCATGAATGACCAATAGCCGCCACTAGACAGGTTAGAACCTGTAAGAGGCGTTTGGAGACTCAATGCTCCAATCACGAAGCATTTTCTGACAACCACATGATCAGTGCCTGATCTTGTCCTTCGTCCATTTGCTTTTATCCATGGTTTGAATCTACATGTACGCTTAATATACTAGTACATTTAGTTAATATCTCAATGTCGGATCTTCATGAACTTACCACGATAAGATACTGTGTCTTTGCACTACAGTGCCAAACAGCGCAAGTACCTGATCGATGTCCTGCAGGTAGTACTAATGCACGATTGGAGATACCCAGATGCTACTTGCTCAGTCCTTTAGTGCCGTGGTCAACTTCGTTGGCCTGCGAGTCTTGGTTTGTTATTGATATTGAGCTAGTGGTAGATGCCACCGGACAAGAGTGCTGCCACTCGTACGAGGACCCCCCTCCAGGGAGTGTATGCTATCCGAGAACTACCCTTGGCCTCAGCTCAATTTCATCAACACTTGGTGGTAGTTCGCAAGCAGAATCGATATCCATTCCTCGACTACGCTTCCAACCTCGCGCGTATGTTCGTACAATCATTGGCGTTGGGGTTTTCCTGCGAACTTTTTGATGGCACAGACACCAACCCAGGATCTTCCTGGAATGTCCAACCCAGCTGATTGGGAGTTTGCATGCAAGTAAGCGGGAGCTACTACAATTACTTGATATCAAATGTATGGCCATGACGTTGTGAAATCCGTTTGTCGGACTGCAACTCTAGCCTATATCTGTCTGAACAACTGGGGAGGAGCTGATCCGATCGTCTGGGACATCGTCGTGGCGCTATATAACGGCTTCGGTTCATGTTTGCCTGTGAAGGATGACGAGATGACTATCAGTCCTGCGGGCGGCAACGGCGCAGGCCAACCCAACAAGACCAGTACGCGACAACTACCTCCAGCCCTAAACCCCCACTTCCGCGGCTTGAACGTATAATATGGCTTGGAATTACCAACCCTAATGAAAGTGCAAGAGAAGCTCATAGGCTGCAGGCGGTCTGAATTTGAAGTTCTCATTCCTCAAAGATTGATCGTCGATCAGAGTTGAATGATGTCCTCTGTGATGTTGTGGCAATTTCCTGCAGAACGTTGAATTCTAGAGCCCCAGACTAGGTTCTGACATGCATCTTATGTGTACGGTCCCTGGGTATTCGTTGCAGGTATTTACAACTGACGAACGGATAAACACTTGGCATTGTAGGCATGCAGAGTAGACGCAAACGGTGTCTAGTCTAGTTCAGCCGTACTACGATTGCCTCTTCTCTTAGTCTCGGAGTGCCTGCCAGGTCCCGAGACTACTCTTCTCTACGTGATTTGGTTGACATACAGTTCTTTCTTTGACACGAAGGTTAAATGGGCAAGCACATACTTGCTTGGCCTTCGATGCTACGGTTTGATATGCGTGGTTGATTATGACGGCTCTGGCGAATTGTAATGGAAATATTCAAGTGCTTTCATCCCATCAGATTTCCTTTCGACCCTCCTCTTCCTCTCCACCTCCCACCCCACTCTTGCCGCTCTTCATCTGCTAAATGCCTCAACAAGTTGACAGCAGTGATAGATACTCCCGCTAGAGTGATCACCCGTCCTGGATTAAAGGTTGAACCGATATTCGTTCTGGACTGGCCGTCTATGTACTATACAGATTATTCGTTCATCTTTCTTTGGCAACCCTAGTCGAGTTAGGGTGGGGCAAATAGACAGTAAGTTTTTTTCACAGTTTAGTTGTAGCTCGCCCCCGTCGTGATTTTGCTATTGATACCTTGTCTTGGCTCCTGATTGGATTGATACCTACATTCGATGATGGACTCGATTACTGAACATCAGACGATACGTACGATCTGAACGATCTAATCTTGTTATACAGGGATCTAGATAACGACTTATTTTAATTCGGAAACTTTAAAAAACACGGCCGGCGTTGAAAAAGTTTAAACAATTTAGCATTTGGATTTGACCCGATCCATCGGCCCACAATTTCACACCGATTGTACATCCAGTAGGTAGAACCCTGGTGGCTGCCGGGTTGCCTAGGTCGGTTTATGCGGCTCCGATCTAGAGTAGAGCCACGAACTCGAATACCGCATGAAAGTGGAGAGACATGGTTGGTTACAGCGCATAGGAATATGTATAACATAGTTAGTGCACTGCAGGCAACAAAACACGTAGAAAAAACATTGTAAATTCACAGACGGCGGGACTCCATGGCCGAATACGTAAGTCTAACCCAAGAATCGTAGGGTCCAGTTTTCTATAAGTGCTAAGGATTGTGAATATAATTCTGGTTTTATCCGGGAATAGGACTGTATTTAGATATCGAGACTTGACGTGAGACTATCTCTTAATGCTTATAGGGTGTGTGTGGGCATGAAACGTTCATTCGGCAGGTCCGTCCACGTGGACAGATTCATAAGAACTGCTGGTCCTCTCTATCAAGCACTTTTTCATCTTCCTGTTTTCTTCTTCTTTTTCTTCTTCTTGTTTTCGGACTGTATCATGGCCTTGACGTCCAACAAACCTGCCTGCGATGAACATAAGTTTCTTCCTTCTGCCCTGCCGCTCAACCAATTTATATATACACCCTGTGAACCAATTTCAGTCTTTCCGGCTTGCATTGTCGTAAATAGGAGTGGGCGATATCTTAATACTATAGTTCCTCCTTCGCTACTCCCTTCTTAACTACTTCATCTGGCGCCTCCCATCCGCTGTCGGCACATCCTCAATCAACGATTCGGAACGCATCCTTCCATTTCCAAGGCACTCAAGTCTGCAAGAACATTTTCAAATCCCGGGATACGGCAGACCGCATACTTATACTCATTTGCCAACTACCGATCTGCATGGACTTGAAATCTATATGGCATTAACAGAAATCCCGCTGGACTGCAAGATACTAACCATTGAACTCCTTTAAATATTTGTTAATGACTTATTCCAGCTGATAGAAACCGATTATAATGTTATCCGGTTAACTAACATTCTTAATTGTATCTCTATATCCATAGTGCCTACTCCGCCCCGAACTCAGCCGAAACAATTGAGCAACTTTTTTTATTAAAGTGGGGTTGGGCAAGTTGATACAAGCAATCTCCAATTACTATATCCATCGTTTCTGCAGGAGACCTGCAGGTCAGCGATGGCCACGCAAAGAACAACCTCTGCAGCGACGGGCACGGCCGACGACCCTTAGTCGTTTATATGTCGCAACCCTGAAACATCAGAGAACACCGAATGCCAGTACATGGAGCGCATCCTTGGCTCGAGTGCAGAGCTATGAAACTATACTGGTTCCTGATGCCATTGGCATCTCGGCTATTTAGAGTTCGAGGTGTCATTAGAACGGTCACGAGCATGATAACTTTAGAAAGGTCGGCGACTTGTTGACCATCGTAGTTCGTGCCCATCACTGTCTACTTGACCGGTTGGACGGATATAGCGGGAGCGTAACTGTTAACACCATTCAACAACTCGATGCATGATGAGAATAGCATGACATAAACAGCAAGCTATTTCGGCAATTGTTCCACGGAAATGATTTTGTCCAGTAGAAGCACTTTATCGTTGGATGTGCAGGAGGAAAGTGCCTGGTCTTATTCGGCCACGAATGAGTCACCGCTCGGGAACCGAATATCCGTAATCCCCAGCATCGGGATCACGAGAATCCGATTCGCCTGCGGGTGTTACCGTGGACGGAAATTATGCTGAAAGGAGAACCGAACTAGCCGAGACAGGAGGTTCGCACCAAGGGGCCACTTGGTAAATAAGTACTAGTACCTGTCTGACGTTGTCCGCAGAGCTTGTGGTTCGCTCTGCTCCATTCACCATCACCGACTGCAAACAAATGTCTTCATCGCCATCAGATACCCGCAGATCCGTCCTCATTACCGGGTAACTAATTATAACTCAGCGGAGTCGACCGGCGCGCTGACATCGCTTATCCCGCAGTGCAGGAGTTGGCGGCATTGGCGGCGAGCTTGCCAAACAATTCCACTCCCAAGGCATGTCGCGCCGTTCCCTTTCGCTTCATCCGTAGCCCGCCGCTTACGCTTGTTCACCTAAGGCTACCGCGTGTTTGCCGCTTTCCGCCGCGCCGAAACCGTCCGCGAACTCGAAGCCCTTGGGATCGAAACCGTATACCTCGATGTAACCGACCAGACCTCGATCACGTCTGCACGGGACACCGTCGCCTCCCGAACCGGCGGAAAACTGAATGTGCTCGTTAACAACGCCGGCCAGGCGGTTCCGCGGCCCGCAACCGACCTCGAAATCGAAACGACCGTAAAGGGGATCTTCGATGTCAATGTGTTCGGTGTGATGCGCACGGTGCAGACGTTCGTGGGACTACTGGTTTCGGCGGCCGATGACGGCCAGGACGCGACGATTGTAAATATCGGATCCATCGCTCCAATCCTCCCAATCGTCTTTGGTGCTGGATATAATGCTAGCAAAGCGGCGCTGCATGCGTATGCAGATTGTTTGCGCATGGAGTTGCGCCCGTTTAAGTACCTCTTTCCCCGCTCAACCTGTATGCCGAAACTAACGAGTGGAAGCGTCCATGTCCTCACCGTCATCACCGGCGGCGTCCGCTCCTCGATCGTCCGCCAACAGTCTCCAGAACTACCCGCAGACTCGCTATACCGTCCCCTCGCAGAAGACTACTGGCCTAAGCGCGTGATGATAAGCCAAGACACGCCGATGGAAACAGTGGCGTACGCGGAGAGTGTGGTCCGCCAGGTTGTGCAAGGGAATAAGAAGCCCTGGTTTTGGCAGGGGTATTTTGCGTGGATGGCGTGGGCTATAGATACTTTTCTGTGGAAGGGGTTTTCGGTGAGTTTCTTCTGTGGGGGAGGGGAGGGAAGTGAGACTAATCTTGTGGGGATAGGATTGGGAGATGAGTAGACGATATGGGTTGTTAAAGTTGGCGGGTATTGTGAAGGAGCAGAGGAGGGCGAAGGTTAAGCAGACTTGAGGGGTTTGTTTGGTGGATGGCTGTGTTTTTAGAAGCTTTAGAAAGACTAGAAGTGTATTTTATTGCCCCTGTGTTACTGATCGTTAGCACGAAAATATCAATAAATCATATCTTCTCACTCGTCGACCTCCGTGCCAAAAACAAAGCCATGTGACTCAAGTTGTGAGTGAAAGGTACAAGTGAGTCGTTGCGATGAGCAGGAGTGTATATCAAGTAATATGAACGGCGCAGATGCTAAGGAGAGTGTGCCCCTCATTTTCAAAGCGTGGCCATAGGTGTGGGATTGAAGAAGGGCGGTGTTAGGCTACCCCGATGGTGATCGTAGTAATGAACATGATGTGGTACTCTACTACTGCTGGGCGATCAAGCCAGAGGCAAGCACCTAGACACGCACTCGAAACGCAGCAATACGGAGAGAAACTATACTATCAATTGAATCTACAGCTCTCAAAAAGAATCTATAACCTCTCGCATCAGGAAACCAGAAATCTTCATACGTACAATCCAAATCTCCAGAGGAAAACCCCTCAGTAGAGGTCTTTTGCCACCCGATCAGACAGTCAAATAGGGACTTTTGACCTTCTTTAGTAGGACTTTGGTGTGTGGCACCCCCGAAGCTTTGACACTTAAGCCCCTCCAGAGGTGACAGATCTATAGAGAAATAAAACAGGGTTAATAGAAGGCCTTACATCGCTTCTTACCTATTATAGAAGGTTTAAAGCTCAAAACATAAATGAATGTTGTCCGGTCGAGTGGGCGAAAGACTAAACGGCTCAAGAGGTGTCCAATATTGGGACGGATACAGTTGGGGAGTCGAACAATACTCCACCCCACCACTACCGTCCGCAGCCCATATATATAATGTACGTTATGCATCCCCGCTATGGGCATGGTATAACTCCCCTCCACATTCCTCTCCTTCATTTCACACTCCCACGCTTCCTTCGCTACCGCCACAACCGTGCTCCATACCCGTTTCCGGTTTCTTAGTCCCCAAAGTTCGGGCGCCTGGGGCTCATTCATGACTACCGATTGGTAGAGATGCCGCTAGTCCGCCTTCAGACTCGCGTCCTTGTGGAATTCCCACAGATATGGTATTTCCAGAAACCGCAATTTCCAGAACTCCTGTGGCAGCTACAGGGCTGCAATTGTTCGGGATGCGATACGGAGGTTGAACGCGTCTTGCCGTGGGGGTAGGCAGATTATTTGCAACAGAATCTCAGCTAGCAGCCCGCTGAGCGCCGAGTGGTCGTTGTGGGATATATTTCGCGTTGAGCCCCGAGTTGGCGGCGCCGGAGGCGAGCGCTGTGTCGCGGAAGGTAACGCATTTACTGCCCCGGGACAGTCCATGAAGTCGGTGAGAAACCAGGCATCAGATGTTTGATTCCTCTTCCAGAAATTCCCCCGGAGTATCTCTGCGCCTCCCTCATCCAGTTTGGACCACAACCCTGCAACCTCACTGTCGTTTTGGCTGATGAGGTATCCCACGAGCACATCTAGCTCCACCGACCCGCTAATACCCTGGCGAGATTTAACATGCAGTACAGCTTTATGGAGAAGATCCTAGTAGTTATGGTGAACCGCTAGCTGATCCTTGCGTATACAGATTATTGGCCCCCGAGGTAAATATATAAAGCCGTAACTTCCTTCTACAATGTCCGAAACGTACGGGCTGTCTGTGATCAGCTTCTTTTTTCCCTACAACCTTCTTCAACCCCCAAAGCACATACTATTTCTTGCCAATCTCATATGCTTCTCCCGGAACATCATACTTAACAACTTCATCCATCAAGTATCCAATAACTCAGACATTATTCAACCACTACTCTCATCATCAGCCTAGCCTAGTCTAGGGCAGAGCTAACATACGTCCGCCTCTGGTTTCACCAGTCGTCGCTGACCGGTTCTTAATTCTTCTGCTGCGGCTCGACGGTCTTCTTCCTCGATGTCGCGGGGAGGGTAGTCGACTGGGTCTCCGTTTTCGTCCACGCTTGGGTCGTACTCGGGTTTGTCAGAGTAGGGGTTGTGGATTGGGGCGCTGCAGAGGCCACAGAAGGTTTCGAATTCTTCCTCGCATAGTGATACCGAGTTCCAGGGGGAGTAGTATAGTGAGGGGTAGTTGGCCATGGGTGGAGTGAAGGGAGATTGTGCGAGTGTTGTGGAAAGTAGGAAATGGTATACACGTGTGGAGAGACGTTGAGTGATGGTGATGACGCTAGAGATAATGAGATGGTAATATGATTAGATGAGATGGACTAGATAGTAGGATATGACCGAGAGAGTGCAATAGTCTGTACAATACAGTTGAAAAAAAATGAGGGGGATTTGTAAACGTTCTCTATCCGTATTAAAGTGCTATCGATTATATGAACGCTTTCAATTCATTTTTGAACGGTATTCGAATGGTTTGATAGAATTATTGGTAGGTAGGAAACGTTAGAAGAGATCCCTATTCTACCCCCTCTTAGGCTTTCAGTTTAAATCAACCGTACCTAGGTAGATCAAGTTTCGTGAGGAGTAGCCATGCAAAAGAATTTCCAGTTACAAGCCAAATTCATGATTAACTGACTCACGTGCAAGCTGCACACATACTGATGAAGGATAGATATAAAAATTCCAACAAACTAAAGACCCCAAGTGAAGATAAAACTGTCCCTTTCTCCCCAGTGTCAAAGGGCCCTTGTGATAATAATTATAATACATCTCGCTACATCTCGCTACTCGAACTATTTGCGTTAATAGAAATAAGGGTTCTGGAAATAATGATAGAGTGCATATAGGTATAATGGTTGAATGGTTGATCATGATGGCTATCACAACAATGATGTTAGGAGTTGTGGATTTGATGATGCCAATCCGTAGGGAGGCCAGAATTGACTCCATGCTAGACGTTGACCAAGGGAGGAATATCCTCCTCCAGAACTCAATCGCCGGGCATCTACTCGTAGATTGGAGCGTATGGATCGATTGGGTCCTCATTGCGTTCGTGCTAGCAATTGCGTTTTTGGGTGTGGTCTTGCTCAATCTGATGCTATAGCTCAAGAGAGTATTTGACACTCCGCTTGGACCCAATTTTTACAGCTGCCCCAGCTTTTCTAAGCTGTTCTTCTATTACAGAATTTTGTATAACCATTCAAGGATGTAGAAAACTGGCTTGCGATTGGTGTTTTCATGCAGCTGGATCGACTACCTAGTTATCTATAGGTTTGTAGACCAGTCAGGCTCTGAGAAAGCTGTTCTTGACATAGACTGGCCCGTTTAGTGCTCGCCAAAGCCTGGATACCTCCAGGTGTCTGGCTCTTAGGATGAAAGTAGTGCATATTCATGATTATCTGCCGGCATCTGTAAGGCCTGGGTGTTCCACAGCGACGTTAGCTTGAAAATTCCAATCAACTCCCCGTACCATTTGTCTCTCACATCAATCCCACGTATAGTCCGCCCCGGTTCTAAAATGAGTTGGACGTGCTATATGAAAATTGACTGTACTTCTGGCGGCACTGCCGCGTAAAGAGTTGACCGGGGAAAACTGAACATAGATATCTGTAGATATTGTAGATTTCATATTGCCGCCCCTGGCATATATATCTAAAGATTCCGGGGAATATCTCTAGTTACCGGTAGCTTTAGTATGCTCTGGCTCATGGCCTGTGAGGTATGTAAAGTGGATCGTGTACCAGGCCCAGCAACTCAATAGCATCGCAGACCGTGTTGTGGTTAACCTATGATCACGTGCTCCCAGCACCTCTGGTCTGCGGATCGGTCAGATGAAGCTTGAAAAAGCAGCCCTTGGTATAGACTAGTTTCTGTTGCAGCGGACTCCTAGACTTCGCAAAATAAATGACAGGAGCAGCAGGCGCTAAAGGCTGTAAATACGAGAGCCAGGCGAAGCGACGGTGGGAAATCTACGAAGGCAGAGAACGATTAGGAAATGCACTCAATGAAGACGAATCACTTCAGTAGAGAAGAGAGGAATACTGGAGTAAGCTCACGGTGGTACTCGAAAAAGCCGGTACGAGCCAGTACTGTGCTCTCGTTCCCAGATTTCTCGTCGCTCGCAAGCTCGTCTGTCAGACGGCTGGATTTCGAGCGCACCAGTACTGAGATGGTTAGTGCCTAATCAAGCTTTTTGAGTGTCCTATTTTCCGAGTGATATAATACAGGAGGGAAACCACAAGTAGACTTTCACTATCGGCTATTAGCCCGAAAATCCGCCATCTTTATTCTCATTGCGGGGCAAAGGCTGAGTTAGCTATAGCTAGGTATAAAAATAGATGGGGCTCGGGTTCATAGGAGATCGATGTGATGGGCTGCATCGTATGCGGGGACATTGCTGAAGGCGTAAGGCGGGTAGCCTCGTACTACCAAAATATAAGGCGGGCGTTCAGGCCTAGTGCATGGTGAAAAAAAGAAAAACTGTTTGAGGCTCTTGGGTCTCATCCTATCACTCGCTCTTAATAAACTTAATTTTAGGCAGGACTCTACACCTGTACTATCCTAAATCTCATCCACTACACTGTCAATCGTAGATTCATCTTAGTGGAAGCAAAAGTCCCCGATTCAGCCATTCTCATATATAGTGCGGCAATTATAACCAATAGATCATGATTGAGGCGCCCTAGCACGGGCCGTAAACAGACAGATGATAAAACCCACAGCTATGAATCCAACCATTCGTAACCATTATGCAACAAGACTATTCTTATCACAGCTCAGCTTCTGGCGGATTTGACCGAGGACACTGGCCAATCCTTGCGAAGCCTCAGTGTAGAACCGTCCGACGTCCGGTTAGCACTGCAGCGGCGACCAATGGTACTCCTGCAGTTTAGCGAGGATGGAAACCAGAGTACACGCTTATCACCCCTGTTGATCCATTTTGCGTTTAGGTACAAAGACAATGTGCAAACTGGAAAGAAAAAGAAACTCAATATTCAATATACCATTATTTTTCTCGTCAGAAGCACAATTACCAACGACGACACCGGATTACTTGTGTCTCCCTACAATGTATTGATATGTGGTTTCGTCTAATGGAACCTTGGCCTTACACAAAGGATCATGAAAGAGGAAATCTAGTGATATATCCTGATCTCCCATCTCAGCTCCACGTAAGCTCTCTTGGCTAGCGTTTCGGATGAGTATGATATCACTCAGCCTCCAGTGCTGCAGGGCGCTCTCCTTTTCATCGCTAAATGTCAGGAAACGAAGACTAAGGCAAGCCGCACCTACCATCACTCGCCATTTTTAGGGCTGTTCAAAAGATCTCCCTGGGCTTGCAGTGGAGTTTCACTTCCATGATTGTGATCCTACAACCCACGTCAGTTCTACTATCTATCGCCCGAACCGCGTCACTTGCAAGCAAGTTGAAACCATTTCTGCAGTCGCAAGCTTTACGTATCCGTGTTTCCACTAGCTGACGGCCAAACAGACGAATCCCTCGAAGGAGCTTTCCACCGGCGAAACCGTCCAGTTTTTGCAATACAAACGAGCCTCCGTTGTAACCACTTATTAGACTGCATGTTCGGAGAGCAGACCGTGCAGACACGCATATATCACAATCCACTATCCGGCTGTTGCAGAGGTCTAGTCTGGCGTGGGGATGGTGGTGGGGAGAAGGTTCATCAATTTTGCATCGGTTTCTCAGCTGCGCATGTTACATATCCCTCACACTAGCAAGGAAAAGTAATACATCGTGCGCAGTGCGCGTGAGATATAACATGCGCACTGCGCAGAATTGAGGCATGAGCAGCAGCGCCCGGCGAAACAGAGGCACACGCGCATCCCCACCAGGAGACAGATGCAAGCTAGCCATGCGCCCATTTGAGGGGTTTAATTCCTGTTGTCTTTTGTCTGTGTGTGTTCTCATATACGTTGCTTGTAGAAAAGACTGCACATGTTGGATATGTGCATGTAATATCACTCGCAGAGCTAGGTGCATACTAGAGATGGGGGTACGGTTAGAGTTGAGGGGTCATATGGATCCTGATATACTACTATGCCTCCTTATTTGCTTAGGAAGGAAGGTGGGGTGTTGGTTTGTATCTTTGGTATCCCATGGGATGTTCACTATAGGGGACCATCACAGATCAATCCACCAGCGCATGCACAATACAAGGGAACAAACTATAGCTTCTAACACCGTATGCATTGTATTCAGAAACATGTACATACGAAGGTAGTGAAGATGTTATTGCCCAACAAGCGTGAGACATCACTCACTCGTAGATGTTTGAGAAGTCGTCTCGCCCGTTGTCTTCGTAATCAGTTTCAACTACGTCTGGCCTTGTATAAGCAATGCCAATGTCTCGGGAAGATAACCGGCTACTCCGACACGCGCTTCGGTGAAACGATTGATTGCTAAACCCTGGTGACCAGGTTGCTGCTTGCCTGACTCGAAAAGGTAACTGCGCCGCCCCGCTATTATACAACTCTAGTTGGCATTTCGAATGTTTGTCTTTTAAATTTTTGAAATAGATTCTAGACTTCGAGATCTACCTAGAAACACATTTTGTTGCCAGTTGGCACAGGTGCATGGTTCTTGCGTTAACGTTGCGCTTCGAGGATTATGAGCTATGTTCATCTAAGGTATCTAATTGCATTCCTATCTCTAGGTTTACCTCTCGGAATGCCAGCAATATCCTGCCTAAGGCACTGAATATGGGTTGTGACATAAACGTGCAGGAGGTTTAGTCGGTGGGGTTTATCAATTGCGGCTAATAGGAAATATGCATAGATACCTAGTTAGAGCCTTGTGCTTGCAACTGTGACACAACCGTGTTGTGACGACCCACAAGCCAGAACACTTCGAGAATCACAACTACTTGGCTGGGCCAAACTTGCGTGGCAGATATCAACTTACACGGGAGCTTCATTCTACGGGTGTAGTAGTAGTCTGGAGGAATAGGGAAGATATTTTACCTGATAGCTTGGACTTTATCACTATGAAGTCGGACTGTCTACTAGTCGATTCTCAGCACCCAATCATGATATCATTAAAACGCAGCATCGATGCAATCGTTTGCTAAATAGGGAGCTCTGCAGTGCAGCTGGTGCTGCACCCCTAACCCCCGCCAGACTACACAGCAAGAATGTGCTTGCAATCAGGGAATAACTAGAAGCAGCCGTCCTAAAAACTCAGCTTAAAATTCATGCAAGTGGTGGGACAGAACATGTATTGAGAAACTGTCACTACTTCCCCTTTTTTTCATTTAGTGCACACGTAGGTGTACCTCTGGAGTGAATTTCTCAGCCCTGACCCAATTTCACGGAGAGGATCTCATGTGAGACAAAATTTGAAAAAGGTGCACCCCACTGAAGAAAAAAAAAGCTACACTGCAGCAGGCAGCCGTGAACATACATGCCAACTTTCGTGGTGTTGGAAATGGCGAGTGCCGGGGAGTTCAAGAGCACATAAAAGAATGAGAATCAGATACGGGCGCAGTGCATACAGGAAAGCAGTTACTTTTGGTGGTAGTAGTACAGGCACAAACAAAGAAACACACACAGGTTTCATTCTTCAATTCCTACACACCTACCGGCATCTTTACGCTAGAAGGAAGCCCATCCTAGGACAACTTCCAGTCATAATTCTTCATACCCTCCCTACGCCTTCATCACCAATGCTCTAATACCACTACCTCCAACATGCAGTAGTTAAATATACCAAGCCATAACACATTACACAGCAAACTCCCGTACGCACTGTATTGGCCCGTCCATCTGCAGGCCGCCCCGATATCCCGTACTCCACATCCCAATATTATCATTATGTTGATTTCTCCCGGTAAGTCCCACCTTCAGCCACCACCGCCGCTCGTTCCGTTGGTCAGTCTCGCTCTTTTCGCTTTTCTCCCGATGCTGTTGTTGCCATTCGTTCCATTCATGCCATTTGGTGTAGCGCAGCTACCAGTCAGCTTCTCCCACGCTTCGTCTTTACTCGCTGGCCTGCGCATAGCCTCTTCGTCGTCGTCATTGTCATCGTCGTCGTCGTCGCGTGCATTTTCATTTGTGTAAGCATGGGCGCCATTTGTCGCCACCCCATTAATTTGTGGCGTCGTGGATCCACTGTTGATAAGCTGCTTTTGTGTGGCTATATGTAATAAGATTTGAAGGAGATTTTCACTGCATTGAGCTAGAGAGCTATTAATCAACGGGCCCGGGAATTCTAAGGTGGTGTTAGGATCGGATGAAGATTTAGGTGAGGCTCCTTTGGTGACAACAGTGTTAGCGACGGTAGTGGGTTTTGCTTTTTCCTGTACAGGTTTCTCGATTCTAGTGCCCGTATTCTTCTTGGAATTCCTCTTCTTTTCGGCCTTCGTTTTCGTCTCCTGCGGTTCCGTTTTCTCCTTAACCCAGGCATCAACTTTCCCCATCGCCTTGTCGGGTTGCCCTTTGTAGGACATCAAGAAGCCTTGTATCTCTGCTGGCGTAAATCTATTCGCGGGGATTTTCTCTGCAAATTCTTCTGCTAGTCGGTGAACATTGTCTCTCTCCGCCAACTCACCCCGCTGCTTCTTTTTCTCGGACAGCTTCCCGCCACTAGTAATGCCAGCGGTGCTGCCTCGCGCTCCGATTTCCTTATATAATTCGCGGAAGATTTCGGCAAGAGTTTCTTTTCTAGCATACCCAAACTCCATTTGGACGTCCACTCTGCCTGGCCGGATAAGCGCGGAGTCAAGTCTTTCCCGATGATTTGTCGTCATGATCAGGATTCTTCCCTCGTGACTAGCAACCCCGTCAATGGCGTTTAATAAACCAGAGAAGCTAACGGATATCCGCGGCCTCCGAGGCTGCTGGTTCGAATTATTTGAGGCTTTTGGATTTTTGTTGCTGTTAGGGCCGGAGGATTTAGGCCCGCCTCCGCCACTGCCCTTCGATGATTTGCCACTTGACTTCTTTGCACTGTCGTCATCTGAACTCGTGTCATCCTCCTCGTTCCCTTCATCCTCGTTTTCAGAAGAACTATAATCCCAGTCATCCGTGTGGCCTCCGTTCCTATGGACTCCGGCGCAATCGATATCCTCAAGCAGAACAATACACTTCCTTGGCAAGCCAACAAACAGCATTGTCAATGTCTCGTCCGTCAGGGATCCAGTCGATAGACTCAGGATATACAATGGAAGTTTCAGTTCCCCTGCAAGTGCAAGGCTCAAACTAGTCTTCCCAGTCCCCGGTGGTCCGTGGAATAGGTATCCACGCCTGTATGGCAATCCCCGTTGTGCATACCATCTCATGGTCACCGGATTCAGATACTCCTTGACGTCCTGCAGAAGAAATTCCTTTTCCTCGGGTGGCATAATAACGGTTGATATGTCACGCGATGGGCGGTGTCTTCCCTGATCCCAAGTTTTTTGGGCAAATGGCGTTGGAGAGAGTGTATAAACCATAGTTTTTCGCGACTGTGCCTGAAGATAGTCTCGTCTCGCCTCGCTGAGTATGTCCCTCAGGAAAGACGGCGATCTTCCAATAGTGGTGAGTACCTACAGCGTTAGGGGTTAGCTTACTACAGAAACAGCGCTTTGGCCAACTCCGAAACCCACAATTGTTTCATCTGGTATGTCCCCAGTGTAGTATGACAAATCTAGCTTCCTATTGATGATGATAGGGCGCCCGAGATGCCAGAAATAGAGAAAACCTGTAATAAAATCTTCGTCAGCCTTAAAATGAATGTAATATGCCACCAACTGAGCCAAATTTCCAACCGAGCTTGTTCTTCAAATGTGGGCGATGAAAGAGCAGAGTGGATGCGCAGGTGGGGGGGGGGGTCACGGGCTAGAGTCGATGCTACCACCACCCTTTCTTGTCCCCAAAAAAAACAAGTAAGTGCATATTTGTGCCGCACGTCGGGGGTCCTTATCCATACGCGCCTGCAAGGCTGACATTGTGCAAGGGATTTTGAATTGCCGGCAAAATGCCAGAATTAAATCCTCAATCGGCCCCAAAAATCTGACGAGCGGGGTAATAATAATAATAAAATGTGCTTACCAGGTGCAGGCATGTATTTTAGTTTTGGACCTAGGCTATCATCTTCTCCGTTTCCCTCATCCTCTCCATCATCATCGTCTTCCTGGCATGCTCGGTTACCGTCTCCATATGGTGCGTATGAGCTATATCTCCGCACAGCATAACTTTGTGGATTCTTCCGAGAAGTCACGCAAAATAGTCTGCAATCTGTTGAAATCTTATGTGCTGCTAGCCATCGCATAATATACAGATAGGTGACATCGGAGGAGTGAATGGTCGCCGACGAAACCAAGTTTGCCGATACGAATCGTGTCAAGGCCGTAAGCGAGCCGATTGAGTAGCTGAAAAACGATAGTAACGATGTCAATAATGTCAGAGACATGCCTAATGTGACTATATGATGTTTGGTTAACCTAATGCACATTCCCGTTGCACCTAAAATTGCCAAAGTATGTAGAAAACTCACCTAAAAAGCTAGGGTCTAATCCTAATTTCATGAACAATCTCTGAATAACATCAAACCCCGGAATTCCTCCAATGTCAAATCCGCTGGAAGCAGGGGGCCCAATGCCGGGGGTTGCCCCCACTCCTGGCAACATTCTAGGGATCGAAAAGTTCTCCATCTGCCTAATGCGCCGTATTATATCTCCTTTAGTTTTAAGTTTCGAAAAGGGACGGGAAAACAACGTCAAGATGTCAAAGATTTGAGCTCAGTGAATCTTTGGGTAGGCAATTATTTGTGCTCGAGAAGGATTATGAAAGGGTGTTTGTTGATATCGATGAACCGCGTAGTTTTGATTGCACATACATATATAGGTCCAAAGGATGAGAGGTGCTTAGGCTGACAAGCAAGGAGAAGGAGGAGGAGGATTGCCAGCAGGTATTTATGCCACCGGTGCGGCTCATTGCTAGAAACACGAATGCCTTGTTGGTACTAGTATCTACCGGTGGATAGATACATTGCCTTGAAGATAACCAAACCCCAGTCACTGATCTGAAGCGATTTCAATTGTATTAATCGAGCAAAGATCAGATTGCTCTGAATCTTTAAGTATGTGTGCGCTACTACGCATGCATCACGTCTATTGGGCTAATTATATCGCCGCTTCATTATCTCTTAAAGCTTACAGATATACCCCATAGCTAGCTGCAGATTTAAGATTCTTTTAAATTTGTGGGTCTCCCAAAAGTCGCCTGTCCTCTCAGCTTCATATGCGTGTGCGCATGCTGAACTTGAACATATTAGTAGCAGCCCCTAGGTCAACATCAACTCTTATTTCTTCTTCTCAGCGATAGCACACTCGCGATCGACTTCGACTAACAGCACCGAAAACAAAATATAAATGACGAATTCTTGCCGTCACTGCGCGTACCGGCATAGTTACGCGTTCGCGGTTGGCGCAGTGCCAAAATGAGCTGAAGTGTCATCCAAAGGGCAGTATGTGGCAAACTAAGTGTTCCCTCTTTAAAGCTACCAAACTTACAGGCCAGGGGTAGCTGAGCGTCTGTATACACTATCGAAATTAGGAAGTATTTTACAAATTCAGATTCACGAACCAAAGAAAGCGTCAAACCTTTCACAGCAAACAATAAGCGCCACCGCGCTACTCGCCACCTGGGTAACAGCGAATACACACCACACACAACTCTAGATATTAAAAGGCCAACCGCAGAACAATATGCGCAGTTGTCGGGATCGAAGTTGCCACGGAGTCCAATCTTGCCTGAACTTCTAAACAGCTTTATCGACCGGTCAAAAAAGCATTAGTATAAGTCAATAAGCTTCGCCCCCATTCGCGATAGCCTGTTATATCAATGAATGCTCGAACAGCACCGTAAGACGTGTCTCGGCCAGCAAATGCTTTCCTAGCCGCGACGGCGAGAAAGCGAAAACGTATTGTGGTCGTCATCGTCCGGTTAACTTTGCAGCCTTGTGGTGTGTTGTTGTGTTCTCGCTTCTCCACGTGGGTGAAGTTTCTGTTGTTTACTTGAAGCTCTCGATGTTAGAATTGTTTATTGGATGGCTGGATGTCTGTTCGAGTTTTAAGCGTGCAAGTGTTTCGAGCTCGATCAATTGCAAACAACACAACTATTGACAGCTAGTCATTGATAAGCACACTGTACTTTTACCATGCAGTTGGAAGCACACACAAAACTTGAATTGTGTTATGTTGACTGTACCTATACACCAATACAGCTTTCGGATCTCTCCACGCAGTGAAGCCTGAGGCAATGCGCAGATCTATGTAGAGTACAGCGATTGCGCTCCTTCGAACAACGATTTCGTGGTTTTACCGCTTTCGCCGAATGCAGATGATCCGGCTATTCGGGATGTATTGCTGATGCATTTTTTCGTATTTTTAATGCTCCAATTTATCCACCTGAGCGTATCGTGTAAGGAGACTGTATTTCGGAGGCTCCGGATCACCGCATTATGTCTCGGGGGTATTGGTGTCCGGTCATCATAGGCGCAAGTGCACGCGCCCAAGGGGTTCACCCGTGTGACACTTGCGTACACAGATTTTCCCCTAACGGGATAAGCGTCAGAACAGCTCTGCTGCCTATTTGAAGGTCCAATCAAGATGTGCGTTCTCGAGACTAGGCAGAATGCTCAGCCCTACGAAGATCTCGGCTCGGTTACCGAAAGTCTGTGATGCGCTGTAGAGCAGCCAGATTGACAGGGAATGTGTGTGGTGGGGCTCTTGCTTGAGACCAGCTGCCTAGAATGCTCGCTTGGCGGAGCTGGTCAGTTGATACGCAGGCATGGTGTCAAGACATATCAGGCGGGGCGGTGCCTAGAAAACATTAGCTCTAGATAGCGAATCCGTATGGCTTGCACGACGTTATGCCGGGCAAAGAACCTGTGCTCAGCGGCCAGAGCTTCAACACTATAGCCCACACCAGCAACGAAGCGCATTGTCGCACACATACCCCTTGGCCCGTTGCATCAGAACCCTAAGCGAAGATCAGCAAACTGCATCATGGCTCGCAGGCTGAACAAGTTGCTGGGTGTGGCTGGTTCAATTGAGATAAAGCCATCACAGAGACCAATGCATCAGCACCTCAGAACCATCGTGAGGCGCCGGGGCCGAAAAAAGGTTTGCGGTGACATTAGTTACGCAATGAGCTAGGTGAAGATCTGTCAGATTCTGATGGCTTGTTAGGCTGTTGTTTCCACAACACGCAACCTTTGGTTCTGCAGATTCCCCCACCTGTCTGGGCCTACACATATTCCCCGTAGGGATTTAGTCCTAGGAAATGCAATGCTCGATTAAATCCGATCAGGCCAGCAATGACCGAACGTTTCCCTGTCCTCCCGGGCGGGTTTCGTACAATCGTCACTAGCACAAACCGCTGCCACGAGCACAGCCCATAATAGGCCTACTTCATTACCCCGCATTCTTCGGTACGAGTCCCGCCGTCAATCTATGCCTGACGCTGCTGGTGGTAACGGGCATTGATTGGCGAGGCTAGCAGCTCTGGAAGGCTCTAGTCTTCTCGGATTCAATTCCCGTAGTTGCACAACATTTGAATACGTTGATGATTCTATACCTGTTTCTACAAGAGTGGATGCCTTGTCAAAGCATGCGGCACGGTTCAGCCGCAATAACGTCTGTCGTGATGAAGTTCGAAGATTCGGTCTTTGCCGTATTCTATGCGCCTAACGGATTTAGAATGGCTGGACCATCATCAGTTCAAATGAACCAATCCTATACGGTATATATGGATATACCTTCTTGGTTATGGATACCCCTACCAGAAACCAATGATAGCAAATGAAATAGTTTATATCAAAACCTGCCTTCTTGACAGTGGGTGCTGCCTTCTATCTAGGCCGAATCGCGCCTTGGGGCACCAATAACATCCCGGTTGTTCAAGCAATGGCATTAAGGAATTCTGCCAGACGGTCAACGAGGTTCTCAATGATGGGGGATGGCGCCTGATGGCGCTTACCAATAATCGTCCCGCCTCGCCCGCCCTCTCCTTGCCGCCCAAAGTTAGAGAGGCCTATTCTAATATCCTAGTAAAGCAGAGCTCACATCCTAGTGAAGCGCCGGCGCATGGTATCCAGACTATCACAGCCGCTGGAGGGCTTATCGATCTCTGAGCCCATAAATCCAATCTGGCGCTTAAAAATACTGTCAATTTGCAGTCTCATTTCCCGGGATGATGGTTGTTGGTCCTATCCGGATTTGGCAGCGGTTATCCTAGGGGAGGGGAAACCATATGTGATATCTGATGGTACAGTCTCGTCTATATGTGATATCTGATGGCATAATCTCGCCTGAGTATAGTCAAGACTTCAAGGTTTTCCTTCGTCCGAGTTTGTCGGGAACGTTGCTGTAGGTCGTAAGCCATTTATTTCCTGTATCGAGATATCCTCTAGAAACTTTTGGAAACCGTTTAAAGTGAACTGGGCTGGATATCTGTGACTGGGAAGATCGGGTTGATATGTCAGTGCCTCGATTCGATCGGCAAATTGCTAGGTCTAAAACGATCACTAGCTACGGGTCTACACAACATGCGCCAAGGCGATTGGCTAAGGTACACCAGAAACCGGCTCGAGAGATCTCTCTCCTTCCAAAACAAGATCTTCGGCAGTTTACAGCCGGTCCTGTCATGGGAAGGTTGTACGTTGTTACCGGATAGTCCAGTTTGTTTACAATTTTGGATTCGTTCTGCACCTATAGTCAGTCAGTTTGGGGGAATTTGACCGAAAGAGCTAAGATTATGTCTTATTCTGGTCGTCGTTTGCTTTCCGTGCATGCATTACTGGGAAACGTGGCCGCACGATTGCTATACTTCCGCGGAGAGCAAAGTAGAGAGACGGTTTTGATACGATGCCGACTAAGAGAAGTGAGGTAGAAATAAGGTTGAGGCTAAAACGTTGGCGCTGAGATATGGGTCACGAACTAAAGAGTACTATAAAAGACCGCAGGTTCGCAGCATGTAATGGCCCGAGCAAAAGAAAATACGTTGCAATCGCATCATGGAATATGTTAGAATAAACGGAGCAGGGATACGGAGAGAGTGAATTGAAAGTAACTTGTAGTGAAGTGTACTTTATTAACATAGAAGCGACAAACAAGAGAACTAAAGATACACCGACCTACCACACGCCAAGCAGCGAGTGATGAGCGCCCACTTCCACCAAAATGTTAAGACAGCTGGAACCCCCAAGAACATCTAGGAGTGAGTACATCTTGTCAGGGTTGAGGATGTCATTAATCTCTATCGGTTGGTCCTCATGGATTTTTAGAAGCGCATTATGACAACCTTCTTGCACCATACATGTGTATATGATACTGGCCGTCTAACTGGGTACGTGCGTGCGTTCTTCTCTTCCCTCCGGAAATCAATACGGCACCGAGTGAGAATTTATGAATAGAAGCATGTGCTTAACACGAAAGAGATCGAAATCTACTAGAGACATCGAGAATCCTCGCCAGCGTCATTGCTGTATTCTTAGTAGGGCTAGCCCTTAGAGCACACTACGTAACCTATTACTTTCTTGTATTTCACGTGATGATCTGCAATGCTAATGACATCATTATCGTTACACTCCTACAAACCGGATTCACTCAACTCTCGTCTCGCGTACAATAAGTACGCTGGATGCTTCGCCAAAAAATAGCTCTCTCACTCCTCAACACCTCGCTCTTCACTCGTTGCTCTCGCCATGTTTGACCGCCTCTTCAATCGACATCGTGGCCCTACTACCAGCAGCAATGTGCTATCAACGGAGCCTCCTGCAACTCCTCGAGCAAGCACCAATGATCCCAATGCTGTCCGAGAGAAGCCCCGGCGCACAGGCGGTGATCTTGAGGCCCAAGCTATGCCCGATGCGGATGGATGGATTGATCCTTACGGTCCCGCGCCCGGAATTAAAGGCTGGTTCAAGCTATATTGGCATGATCTTGTAGCGTTTGTCTCTCTACAACGTACTTGAAATAATAAAACGCTGACACGGTGAACCAACAGCTTCATCTTCCTGGCCATTCTGGCGCTCTGGCTTCTGATGTGGTCTCCGGTCCCGTACAAGAAGTACTTTGCAGTATCCTATGATCCCACTTCGTCTAGCAGCCCTACAATAACCACCGACTTTGCCTACCCTAAGCAAAAACAATACGTACCAATCATCGCCGACGCCATGATCGCGGTGTTTGCCCCAATCATAACTATTGTTATTGTGAACCTGCTCGGCATCGGCACTTATTATCCATTGGGGATGCGCGTTCCCAAGACCCGGCGGAGAGGCACCTTCTTCCTCCAGCGCGGGTCCTTCTGGAACGTCAATAACGGTTGCATGGGCGTGATCTACTCGGTGATGACGGGTGCTACAATCCAAATCATTGTAAAACTCGTTGTTCCGGGGATGCGTCCACACTTCCTTTCCGTGTGCGACCCTCAGATCGGGCCAGATACAAAGGGCTCGGGGTACAGGGGGATGTACTTCACCACGTCCATCTGCCGCGACCACTCGGATCCCAAGCGCCAAGATGAGATTGCAAACGCTCTGCAATCTTTTCCATCGGGACACAGCGTAGCTGCATGGGCCGGGCTTCTCTACCTCTCTCTATACCTCAATGCCCACCTCAAGATTTTCAGCAACTACCACCCAAGCTACTGGAAGCTCCTCCTCTTTGTCACGCCCCTTATCGCTGCGACCTTAATTGTCGGTTCGCTAAGCTTGGATATGAGCCATAACTGGTACGACATCGTCGTGGGCTCTCTCATAGGCATCGCTATGGCAATCCTGAGTTACCGTATGTGTTTTGCAAGTGTTTGGGACTTCCGTTGGAACCACGTTCCACTACGAAGAGGTGCGAATCGTGGAAGGGAAGAAGTGATGGGGTTGGGCTATACGGAGCATGAAATGCTGGGTTGGTGTGGAGGATGTGCTACTAGACGTGCCGGGTGGGGAGTTGCAACCGGTAACATCTGTGGCGCTCCCGGTGACTCGAGCGCGTTTTTTGCCAGTGGAATTACGCCAGACCATAGGGAAGGATTTCCTATGACCATAGGCAGTAGCTCCAGTAATGGGTCTCGCGCGGTGGAGTTTCCTGTTCATGGCAGGCGCACTGATGGGGCATCTAACATATCTGGTGGGAGATTAGGTGGGGTGACAGCTTAATGAATGGAATTTGCTGTGTTTTCGGTGTGATACTTACGATTCATAGCGACGATATCCTTTCCTTGATTTATTTGCGGGAGTTTTTGCCGGGAAGGGGGGTGGCGTAAGGAAAATACCCTGAGATTCTTGTACTTTGGTCTGTTATGTACTTGATGATAAGCGTTATGAGCTCATAGTAATAATACAACTTGTATGAATGCACCCCTAATTCCAAATACTTCGATTGACTTTCAGCCGAGTTAGCTCATACTGTATATTAGAGACTTGATTGTCACCCTACTGAGCTGTCATACTGGTCACATGACCTTGGTTTTTATTTGTAGGCTCGATTTGCCTTGCGATCAACGCCTCTTTAATTTGAAATTTTTATTGGTTTTCGTGCTCCTGACGCCATGCATTAGGGGATGACAAAGAACGCAGGCAGATGTGAAATGAATAAATGCCGCCTGCTTGTAATGCATACAGTTTAATCGACCGGTCCAGGCTTTTTTCTCAACTCAATCCATATCAAGGGCGGTTCTCTGGACCGCTCTTTAGGTTTCTGACAGATTTCCTGCTAATAGATTCCCGGTGTGCACTCTAGTGGACTAGGTTTTTATGGGCCATTGCCCAACATTTGCAGATATCCATAACGTTGAGGTTTGTGCGGCTGTTTCAAGTGTGACGCTGCCCATTTTAGATCAAGGTTGCTGTGACCGCTATTATTCTTGATTGGAGCGTCTGTAGCGTGTTACGTACGAGTGGGTGATAGCGATTCACTGCAAATATTCCAGTGGCGTTCTTACAAGATCTTAAGAATAGCCCAAAGAGGCGCGTTATCCTATGAGGAGCCGGAGGGTGTGGATAATGAACTTCTAATTTTGGTAGTGCAACCTCATTTTCGGGGGTGAATATGAGCTGTTTTTTTCCTTCTGTGTGACACTTCTTCTGCGGTTTTCGTACCAGGCAGTGGGGTGCGATACGAAAAAGCGTATGTTACGGCCTCTAACGAGCCTTGACGCCCGACTCAGTATCTTCAAATACCGGCGGGTACGATGGATAATATGCAGCACCTGCAGTAAGATACAGCAGTCAGCTATCCACAAATATTTGTAGATGCTAGTCTCGTGCCCAGACTCTCTCTTAGCGTCTCAGCCACTTTCTGACGAAAGAGCTCCGACTTAGTGAGAGTCTGGAACTAATCGGTTTAGCCAAGTCCGATTGGGCACTACATTTAGCCATCGGAGCTTCCTAATATGGCAGCCCTGCTTCCGATGTAACACTAAGTTTATCTGGAGTCTTCCGATATTAAGAACTGTCTCCGGGTCCAAATACCACTGTCCGATGACAAATCTGAGCATCTATTCTGGTATCTGAGCTATATATATTGGAATGCAAATTCCAAGCCCATAAGTCAGTAGAATCCAATCCCTTGATATCCTGCCAACCAGGAGCCACCAAAAGATACCCTATAGCTTTAAACCGTTATGCGTTCCCATTCCAACGCAAAGAAAAACAAACCCCAAACCATAATCGCCGAACCATAATCCCAGTAACAGACCCAAAGAAACAATGCAAACACAAAGGAAACCGCACACATGAATTCCAAACAAAACAGAGTTAAGTACGTATACTCATAATCGTAAAATGAAGGGGAGTGGCATCAGCAATAACCTTAGTTTCCGTCCGAAACACCCGGGTGTTCTGGACGGCTCTGACGGCTCTGAGGGTTCTGACGGAACCTCGTACCCTGGGACGGAGAATCAGACGCGACCCGTCACCCAAGCGAAGGGTTGCGTTGTATACCTCCCTTGCGACGGCTATTATACCATGCCTCTTATTCTTGCGACGCGTCGTGTTGTATATTATGCTCGCTGCTCCGGTGTCAGACTTCCTTTACTTTGCGTCCGAAATGTGGTGACGTATACGCACCATCAGAACGACACGTATGTTACACTCTTCGCAGGGGTTGCAGTTATGCAGTAGCCGTTTACACAATGCCTGGCGATGTTTATGCCTTTCTTCGGCCCATAGCCACATGCCGCACTCTCATTTATGTGTAGCTTTGAGATTTTGTCACTTATTGCAATACAGTCTTCGCTTCGGATAGATTGCTTGCCGTTGCATTTGCTTCGCCATTATCGTATTTTACATGTCTGAAATATACTGTCCAATCTTCACACTCTCTAGTACTATGCCCTCAGTCCTCCACATTCTGCGTTGATCCATCATCGGCTTGCGATTCTTATTCCTCCTCATCTGCATCTGCATCGTCGCACTCATACCCGTCAACATCACCTACTAAGCCCTCAGTCCTCCACATTCTGCGTTGATCCATCATCGGCTTGCGATGCTTCTTCCTCCTCATCGGCATCGGCATCGGCATCATCGCCATCCTCGCCCTCATACCCGTCGACATCACTTGTTCCCAAGTCAAACCTCTCGAGTTCAGTCGCGGGCCGTTATCGCCGGCTGGCAGTGGGGATGGCATCGCGCTCATTACTTTCGTCACCTTTATCTTCGTAATCCCTGCTGCCCCCTGGCATCCTGAAATGCAGTTCGTCATCCGTGCAATTGTTGTCTATCGGGATGTTTGGGTCAGTGCTTCCGATCTCAGGCTCCTCAAGCGCCACTTCGGAGGTCAAATAGTCAAGACGAATAGCATTGTCAACATGCGCTGCTTCAGTGCTGATGACCATGGCAGGCATTGGGTTCTCCGCCTGCTGGATCTGACGCTTGACTGTAGCAAGAGTGTTTTTATACACCCTCTGTTGGTAGCTCTCCGGTAGTGTGTTCCAGGTATTCATCAAGAATGTATACGTGTCTGCAACGCCAGGCGAGGTTAACAACTTGGGACCTGTTGCAGCGCAGCAGGATGCGTTCTTACCACCGTCATTCTTATGATTGAAGTAGTTCAAGAGATCAGGTCTATCCGCTTTCAGCTTTGACTTGGAAGCTTTCGGATGAATACCTTTGTTCTTTTGCCACTCCAGGAGAGCATGGTGCAACGCAGTGCAGGTAAACATGATCAGTGGCGAGGGTATATGACCGTCCTTGTCGTTAATCATGGAATTATAAAATCCATCAGCATACTTACTGCGGTTATTTGCCCGATGATAAAATTTGATGTAGATAAACTGCGGGATTCCTTCCGCCAGGAAGTAAAGTGGACGCTGGCGATTTGTTAGCAGCCTTCGACTCTCTCTGCATTGGATTTGGGCTGCGTACACCACCTTCCACACGCTCTGCTACAGGAAAAAGATAGTTATTGTCTGCCAGAAGGGAATCAAGGAATTCCGAATGCTCTGCAGCTGATTCAAAGCGGTGGAGATCATAAAGCTCTGCTATGTTGTCCCTTGCTGATTGAATAAAATGGGATTTAACCTTATCGACTTGTGCGCGAACCTGGTACCACTTTGAGCGTGTAATATCCAACGTGGGCCATTGCTTCAGCATACCTCTTTCAAGATCTCCTTTGTGCGCGCCTCAAATGCTATGGAGCAAATGTTGTTTTGCTGCATAGTGGTGTTCCAGTACGTCTCTAATATCTGCCAGTGTGGGGCTTCAGCTAATACTTTCGAAATGAGTTACGTTGTATAACTTACGGTCTCCAAGTCGCTTGCACTCATAAACGGCCATCTGTTCCACATGTAGAGCTCCAGGAATCTGCTCGTTGCAAACACAAGACGCGTCATGTCTGAGTGACCAAATTGATGGATGCTGCGACTGCCGGAGACCATTGATTGAGGTGTAGGCACCACCTGCGGTTGCAATTGCCACTGCCTCTGTCTCTGATTCTTTTCGGTAGCTCGTGTTCGGAGTGGATTTGTAATGATCGCCCGGGCTTCTGGATCAGGGATGGGGATAGGCAGGTTTTCAAGACCACTAAAAGGAGTGGGAGTGATTGCAATGCCGAATGCGGGGCTGGATACAATGTGACACGTCGAGGTTTCTCCAGGTGCTGGTGTGCTGCGACTGCTTGTAACCAGTGTGGCGGTTGGGGTATTTATTGACCGTCCCTGTGTAGCGGACGGGGTGGAACTCACGCGTTGAGTCATATCTGCAACGCGAGAATTGTTCAGCGAAGATGAGGGGATGGAGTTCTGACCTTGGATTGTAGAGGCTACAGAACTCCCTCCTTGACAGGAATCCCTCTCGCCAGCCGGTACGGAAACGCGTCTCTCAGCAGGCGGAAGTTGAGAATCCCCCGAAGGCTCACGCTTTTGTTGATTCTGACGATTAGCCAGACTTCGAACATTTCATACGACTGGAGTTGTGTCAAGTTGAGGGCTTTGGGAAGGCATAGTTCGATATTGATGTTCCACGTTAAGAATGTAGGAATAATTGCCTGTGCATGCATATGCAACGGCAGGTGAGGTAGACTCCTATTTGAGCGACCAGGAAGGGTTTCGACAAAAAAGGGAGGCGCAGTGTAGATCGCGCTAGACTCTAAACCCTGACAATATTCGGTGACGAAATCCCTTCAAAAGCATTCAATTATGGGGTTAACTGCCATCAGATTAAACTCAGATTAAACTCAGCATTGCTATTCACTGTTACAGCAACGTCTGAAGGTCTATTGTCACCGCTTGAAGGGTGTTTAAGCCTTCTTGGCGTGATTATCATCGTATTGCACTCGTTCTTGGCACAATACTCCGAACCATCGATTGTGTATATCTCCAGCTTCCCGGTGGAAATCACCCTTTGGCAGAGCTAAAAGCATCGCAATGCGAACAATGACGTATTCTCTATTCTATGACATCAGTTGCGTGTGCTTTTTCCACCGCTCGGTGTTGGTAGCCGTGTTGGATGGTTGCACAGTTGGGACAACTTGAGAACTACTCAGTTTACCCCGAGATGTACGAGGTCTGAGCGGTAAAAGTGGTATGAGATGCCAAAGCAACGCCTGGCGTCGCAAACTGGCTTCACCGCAAATACTAAATTTCGTCTCGAGGCTCCTCATTCATCAAGTGCCTGGTGGTTGTGCAAGATGAAGGCTGGGCCGTTTTGTGTTCATTAACCAACGAAACGCAGGATATGAATCAAATTGCAGGAACTCGAGTATATATATCCCTTCCTCCCGCCTTCACCTCCATTCTCTTTTCCTCCCCAATTTAACACACCGCCAGCATCTTCAACTCTCTCGACACACATGACTTGCACAAAACAACGCCTCTCATTCCAAAACATGCCTGCTAACCTACACAACTTTGTACGTGCCCTCTGGGCTTGCTTCCGCTACATGCAACTGTATCATAATGCTAATGCCTCGGATGTAGATTCATTTTGAACTCACAGTGATGGCACCAAAGGGCAGCCGCAAAGGAAAGGGGAAGGCAACTGCCAGGGCAGAAATGCCGACATCGGTTATAAATCGACGCCTGTTGTTGGATCGGGACCGTATAAAGGGTTTCATCTCGGAACACATATGTGGACTCATACGGATATACAATGTTTGCGGCATCAAGTATGAGAGGGCCTGGAACCTCTTTTATGATATAATCTTTCTTGGTCCAGTCACGACTCGCCACTTTTCACAATTCCAGCTGATGTGGCCGCACCGCAGGAGCAGGAGTTCACCTTTTCGGGAGTGGTGGGCAGCCTTCTGCTTATATATGGGGCAAATGTTTGACAAAACCCGCAATCAAATGAACAATTGGGGGTGGGACAACCCCCGTGCCTTTGGGGATCTAGTCAATCGCTCCAATCCGCAGACAACCAGCTCAGGGAAGGTTAAACGCACCAGCGAGCATTTCTCTCGGTATGGTAGCGATGATCTCAGGGCAAAGATTGAGCCACCAAGCTGCCGGCAGTACAAGCCAGACGACTTCCTGGCTGTTAGAACACAGAATTGGGATGAGATAATTGACGAGGATGATGATGATGACAACTGGGCGGATCCCGGAGCGCCGAGCGGTGGAAGGAGCCGTTCTAGCGATGGCAATGACAATGACGACAGCGAGGGTGAGGAGGACACGCAGGGCGGTGACAAAGGGACCGGGAAAGGGAACGGTACAAAGGATGGGAAGGGGAAAGGGAAGTGGAAGGCAACCGAGGAACGGAAGAGGAAGGGGAAGGGAAACGGTAAAGGGAAAGGTATTGTTAAACAAACCCCAGGAGGAGATGATATCTCTTGTGCCGTTGCTGTGCAGTTGCAGAAGGAAATGCATGACGCAGACTCGGACATGGAGGGCTAACTAGAGCGGGTATATTTACAGCCGGAAGCATCGCCTGCTGTGTCAATTTCCTCAGAGGCTGATACCGACTCTACCGAGTTGGACGGTGAATATGACTCAGAACTTGACCGTAATGTGGATATGCGCATGGAGGATGATGTGGACGCACCGGACGGTGTTGATTTAGACGGCGATGTGAATATGGAAAGGGACGGTGCCGATGATGAGGAGGAAGATGAAGAGAAGGAAGATGAGGAGGAGGTGGAGGAGGAGGAGGATGAGGATAAGGATGATGGCAAAGAACCTCGGACGCTTGGCCAGGGAGAGATTGTAAATACATTGGCTGACGATGTTGATACCATGGTAGACGATCAGCCAATTGTGCTACCTGAGCAAGGTCAGGAGATGCACGAGCATACCCCACGGCCACAACCTCTGGCGGCTGCCCCATGGCCACAAACCACGGAGCCTCGCCCACGACCACGAACTGCAGAGACTCATCCCCTCTGTGGGCTGGGGCATTTGGGGCTTGTGACGCCACAAAAACCTCGCCTGGCGGTGCGAACTCTGCGAGAAGCTGAGGCAGCCGGAAACACCTCGGATGTGGATGTGGATGTGGATGTGGATGTGGATCAGCAGCTGCTGATTGAATCGGCAGGTGGCGACAGTCTCCCCAATGCCCCTCTCACCGATGTCTCTCTCCCTGATGTCTCTCTCCCTGATGTCCCTCTCCCCGATGTTCGTCTCCCTTATGCGCACCAAGATGGCTCGGTAGGCGAGGAGTGAACCAGTCCTCGCGTTGCAGAGGAGGCGATGGTTGTTGCGTTCAGGTTAGGGTCGGGTTCTTGTCTTGTTCGTTTCCTTTGTTCTAATCTATTTATCTCAGGCATTTATTATTACACGCGTTGCAAGGTTTTTGGATTGCTCAAGGTTTATTTTATTTATGGGTTTTGTACTGGTTTTATTTTTATTGGTTTTAGTTTATTCATAGTAGTATGGGACATCGCGCAGGCAGCGTTTTTGCAACTCCTGGGGTGTAAGAAACCTCCTTGTGATGGTGTTGAGGCTCAATAAGTTAGCTGAAAGTATCGTTAGCTTACACACGAAGCTGCTCAGGCCCAGCACCAACTTTCGTCCCTTTCTACAGTGTATACTCCACTCCTCGCGTGTCGTCGACAATGCCAGAGAAGGCCCCTTTCCATTGCCCCAAATTTTCATGCTGAAAGAAGTTCACCTCAGACAGCTGGCAACTTAAACATATTAAATTACACCATCCTGAACACCTTCAAGTTGCATGCCAGAAGAATCTCACTATTCCCAGCGCGCCCCGACGCGTTGAACCCGCTCAGCGTCGTAAATTCAATGCTAACAAAGGTTCAGTCGAAGACTTGGACGCATTTCCCTATCTCGAACACATTGAAAACATCGCAGACTAGGACTCTCAACCACCGCCACCTCTGTCGCGGACGGAAATGTACCCCGGCGCCAGCGCTCTGCTGATTGATTACATTGCTAAGCCATGGGAACGCGACGCTCAGGGTTGCCTTGAGACGAACCTACAAATCAATCCCTACTACCCATTTGAGACGCGTGAAGAGTACAAATATATCCAGTGTGGGATCAAGAAGAAGGGTATGAAGACATACTATGACAACATGCTGAAGGAAGAAAACACCGCTCTGTGTTTCCCAAGCTTCAGAAACGGGGATGGAGTCCAGAAGCTCGTGGCTAGCACGCCAGATGATCAGGCTCTCGGGGAGTGGGAAGTACACACTATCAAGGATATGAGATGGAATGACAATCACCAACGCCCTATCGAATACTGGAGTCGAGACATCATCAAAAGCATGAGATGGTTGATGCCGCAGCCAGCCTATGCCGAGCATCTCATTTTCGCCCCTCAGCGTTGCTTTAACAGCGATACGCCCCCAAAACGCCTCTGTACCGAAATGCACACTGCGGACTAGTGGTCGGAGACACAGGTAAAGAGGGATACTCAAGGATAATAACGTGCTAATCGACGTTTAGTCAACCCTCAGAGTGGGGAATGCACTGGTTCCCTTGATCCTCATGTCCGACGGAATACATCTCTCCAATTTTTCTGGCAACAAGGAAGAGTGGCCTGTATATATGACAATTGGCAATCTAACTTCGAAGATCCGCCAGATGCCCTCAACGCACAGCGTCGTAATGGTCGCTCTCCTACTGATTCCAATCAAGAACCGCAATATTCCTCAGAAGCGGCTGGATGAGCAGCAGCAAACAAACTGAGAGGTGCTGAACGAAGTACTTCGGTGGGTAGTGTTAGCAACGGGTCCAGTTTTGGACCCGGCCGGTTTTATAGGTCTGCCTGGCAACAGCCTTACCCCATCAAAAATCGACGATTTTTTAAGTGAACCATCACTTTAAGGCCACAAATATTGATCAGAGAGTTTAGGGTTTGGTATGTAAAAAATGCAGCTCAGCGCGGCGCATCTTTTGGCCGTCTCCGATTTTCGATATCTTTAAATCTTAGCCAGCGGTAGCCCATAAACCTCGTTTTTCGCCCAAAAATGACAATAAATTCAAAGCGGCTTGCTGAGTTTTGAAGATATCAAAAATCGGAGACTGGCAAAAGATGCGCCGTCTCAAGCTCCATATTTCATGTACCAAACACTGAATTATCGGATGAATATTCAAGGACTTAATTGAGGGAACCGCTTGGCACAAACCCGGACCGAACCCCCTGGGGCCGGGTTTTCTTGGAACCACTATAGTACAAACGGTCCGAAAACGGAACCGTTGTTAACACTACCGGCAGGTACTCCAGCCACTCACCTTTAAACAACATCCCAGCGCCGAGAGCGGGTATTACAACGTTCTCTGTGCAGATGGCAACTTCAGGCGTTGCAAACCGGTTTTAGCAGCATGGCTTGCAGATTGCCCAGAGTATAGCAACCTACATCATCTCAAGCGGCATGTCTGTTTTTGGTGTGAGTGTCCAAAGAACGAACTTGGAGATTATGTGCATCCTGACAAGCAATGCCCCCGGTGGGATCACAACCTATATAGAACGCTCACATCAGCAAAAACTAAATCTCCATTATTAAATTTATTTAGTTTATTGTACCCACAAACTCAAAAAAATGAAATCGAGGTTTCCCTGAAATATGGCATTGCTTTCCTGTTCCAGAGTGTTCTTTGAGATGTCATGATCCTGTTTTCAAGCGTCACGACCAGTGTACCCACCCTCGCGAATGTGACAACAAGCACTTGACGAACGGTTCACACTTCCTTTGGCAACAGTACAAATCATCTCTCAGCACACTCCTACGTCGCCCGATTCGATTAGTCCTCGCAATGATGATAGTACTCGCTCCATACGTTCAATGAAGCGTTTAGTTCTTGTTTTTAAAGACCCTCATAGTTTAATTTGACCAATGATAGTTACCATGCAGAAGTGGTTCACGATATTTAATTTGTTGATACGAGATCGTCAGTAGCTTGCAGATAATCGCGGGAGGGTCATGCCTCGTCGCAATTATGATTTCACGCGTTTGAGATCAGACTTTAGTAAACCATCGGTTCTATTACATTTACTACTATTATGATATATCAACGAAAGCTAGAATAAAATAGCACACAAAAGAAATCGTAAATCCGATCACTGACACCATTCCTAACCTCCAAGCGACATCGCACCCTCTACAATCGTACTTCCATCGACTAATCATGTATTTTCAATGCTGGTCATGTTGGTGATGTCGTTGCTGTTGCTGTTGCTGTCGCTGCAGGGGACGGGCTGGCTGCTGCAGGCGATGGCAGGCAGAACAGCTGAGAATCGCATACTAGCTTCAGTAGCAGCAACAAAGCTGCTGAGACGATTAAAAGAATTGTCGGGCTGCATCAGCAACAGGTGAAATTGGTTTCCGAAAATGGACCCCACGCACCGATCCTTCTCCACATTCTCCACAAATAATTCGAGCGACTTATTTGCAATCTTCCACCATGCTTCGAAGCGTTCAATCATGCGATCGCATCATCGCGACATCTCAACACGTGTTTAGTCATTTAAGCTAATTTATTGCACTTGTTTCTTTCACGTTGGTCATCTAGATTTTAATCGTTTCAATGGTTTTTTGAACTGTTCCATTGATTTCAAGAATATTCTTAACTATTTAATCCCTTGAGAAATCGATTATACACAAGCTTGCACAACTCCCATTACAAAAGTTAAGACACCCAGAGGAAACATATCAGATTTCTAAATATCGCTGCAACGATTACTTGAAGCATCGAGTCGAATAATCTACATGTAAAACAAATTGAAAACATTCAAGTCAATCGTGTTGCTCAAGTACCACCGCGAGCTATCTGGCTGCGGCGTCAGCAGAAGAAGGTGTAGAGCTCCTTGGATCGCGCATATATGGACGATATAAGTGGTTCCGATAGCGAAATGAGGCTTACGACCGTAGCTTCCATCGCACAAGGGTTGCATCGGAGGTTGATGCCTCTCCTCGACAATCACCATACCAGCAGTCTGACCTATCGGCCCTGTTGCAAACATCTGAGCCAAGGCAAGAAGCCCTTTAACGCTCGATTCAGCATCCTCGACGACGAGAAGCCACTTCGATCATGCGGGAATGCGTCCCGCAGTCGACTTAAAGAGGCTATCCGGACTCGTCCCCATCCAGAGAAGCACTGTATCATTTCTTGGTGGCTTATGCTTTCTCCACTTTGTGGACCCAGTGCAACGAACCATATGAACTGCTTGCTCATCACATTGAAAAGACGTCACCGGAATTTCTACTGCGTTGTACCGAATGTATTTTGCATTGTTGAGATGACTGAAATACTGATCGTGATCAACGTAGTCTGTGAAGTCGGCAAATCTCTTGAAACAGCAAGCAATGTAATTCTGTAGCTCCCCTGTTGGCATTGCACACCACTCGGCCAAGTCATCAAGGGTGTTGATTTCTGGTCGCGGGTTTTTCATTATTCGCTTGATAGGCACTTTGGTTAGAGGTATATCATTGTTGCGACATTGTTTTGCAGGGTTTGCATTCAGCTCTCGATACTGAAAAACCTCCTTTCGGGGTTTCATTCGCAAAATCTGGAAGGCGGCCTCATGACGATTCGATTGTCGGTACGCTTGTTTAATATCCATCATCGCTTTTTCTGGGAGTTCAGAGCTTACATTTTACAGGTTGCCAAGCTGGCGGATATGGTCAGAGAAGAGGTTCAGGAGATGCATCTTCACAAAGTTGAAATCCAATTCGTCGACAAGATGTTGTGCAATTTCTGACTCGATCTGTGTTTCATCTTCATCAACCCGACGACGCATTGCAGCCGCAGAAAGATTGTTCCAAGCGGGATTACTCTCCTGTTCCTCCTGTTTGTCCAAAGTAAGCTGCTTTTTCAAGGCTTCCATGACCTTCTTTGTAGATTTACTGGTGCGGAATCGACTGAAAACATCCTTGTGAAGATGAAACTCTTCCAGATAATTTTCCATGTACTCGGTCATGGCCTCAGTATGGTACCGGTACTGTGCCATAAGGTGAAAATACACTACATTCTTGACGCACAACAGGGCTCCTGTGAAGGGAATCCTTTGGCTCGCCGAAGGGTTTAAAAGAGTTGCCGCGAAAACTGAAACAATCACACGCCCGAGTGCTTTCATCTGCTTACCACTCAATTGCGTCACCTGGCTATATGGCTTGTTGAATCGAGCGAAGCCAGGATATGGAGGTATCATCGCCCAGGTCTGGTTGAATTTGTCGATCCTGAAATGTTGTTCGAGGAAGGACGGTACCCAGTCCACCAAACGCTTAAGCATACCGAGATAGACGGTATAAGGAATATCGGGTACGATAATAGTCATCGGAGATATGCATTTCATATTCCAGAAGACACCTTCTGAGGTTCCAACCGCTCGATCTTCCAGATATTGTCTTGCTTCCCGTCTCTCCGTCTCATCTCTGTGAGTCACGAGTATCATTTTTTGGAAGTATAGCCGATAGTCTCTCAATTGCCACGATGATGAATTCCCTTCTCCAAACAACGATTTTGGTGCTTCGCACACAGGGCAATGGGGCTGCTTGATTGAATGCAAGTGAATGTTTTCGAAGTAGTCAGCCGTCCATACACAGATGACAGGATAACATT
>Ga0307514_10000137_pt1 | contig 208599 bp, 212 predicted proteins | sample 16_EM_MG_FD_203088 | JGI IMG/M metagenome (GOLD analysis project Ga0307514, IMG submission 203088) | Populus trichocarpa ectomycorrhiza microbial communities from riparian zone in the Pacific Northwest, United States - 16_EM | ecosystem: Host-associated > Plants > Roots > Unclassified... | reverse complement strand
TAGCTGCGTCAATTGTTCCGTTGAGAGCAGCGGTGCGGAGGGACGTGTCGGTCGAGCTGGAGATGGGGCTGGTGAGACTGGACGGGCTGGTGGCGATGGCGGGGACGTGAGCGATGACGACCGTGGCAGCGGTGGTGATGGTGATGGCGGTGGCGGTGGTGGTGGTGTCGAAAGAACTGGACGCCCTGCACGTGCATAGTCCCTCATTGTGCGGTCACCGCGGGCAGCCGGTGCCATTGGTATCTCCTGTCCCGCACGCCCAAGCACAAGTCTATCACGGTTATTGATACTTACAACACCATCCTCGAGGTCGGTACGCAAATCGACACACGTCCGGAGGTGATGCTGACCGCTGCAGTAATGGCATGGGAGAACATCGCGTTGCTGCGGTGGCTGTACTGCATCTTGATGTGATGGCGGTGGGGCGGGCTTCTGATTGAACGGCGAGGTGGGCTGTGGACGGTGATGCTGGTCGGGCACTTGACGGTTCGGCAGAGCAGACTCCTGACGGTGCTTGGGCTGTACAAAACGGTGTCGACGGACTGGCGGGCCTCGAGGTGGCTCAACACGGATTATTCCCAGTCGTACAGTCGGTCCAGCACGGATGGTACCTTGTCTAGCCGCGGGAGAAGGAGCCGAAGGGAGTGTAGTAATTGTCACCGTGGTCGAGGGAACCTTAGCTGCCATGGGAATTGTCGTGGTAGTCTCGGCAGCTGCGAAAGCCAAAGGAACCGTGGAAGCCGTGGGAGCCGTGGGAGCCGCGGGAGCCGTGGAAGCCGTGGACACCAGGAGAGCCGGAGAAGTCGTGTGAGTCTTGGGAATTGCCGGAGTAGAAGAATCAGGGAAGGCCGAAGTACTTGTGGGAGCCGTGGAAGAGGTCGAAGCCAGGAGAGCCGGGAAAGTTGTCAGGGGCGGTGAGGCAGGAGCAAGAAAATCGAACATTGTCAAGGCCTCCGCAGCCGCGATTCTCGCAGCGATCCAGCCCTTGAGCTTGCCATATTCGAATGTACGCGGTTCGAGCGGGTTGAGACCAAGCTTAGAGATCGCCTTCCTCCAGAGTCGCTTGGGAAGCGCACGCAGCAACATCTCTGTCCTCTCGTACTCGACCATCATGCCGCGCTCGGTGACTACTCCGCTGATGTGATCGTAGGTGCGGAGAAATGACTTAAGACTTTCCGTATCGTCATGGCCTCCAAACTCTGCACAAAGATTCTCCAAATATTGGCGTGTGTAGACAAGGGAATCGGGCCGGCTATCGGTATACCGAAACGCATCCAGCATCTCCTTCTTGAGTGCAGCCCAATCTCGGTCCACGTATCCGCGCATCATGACAACCGTGTCTCGAACATCGGAGCCTTCCACACAGTAGTACGGGAACATCGTAACGGCATCGGAGCTGGTGGGGTCGGTACTGGTGAAGGCGGCGAGGCTCTCATACTTGTGGAGGAATGTCGTCACGTCAGAGCCAAGAAAGATAGGCGCGCCTGGACTAAGCGGAAGTGGCATCGGATTCCGGTGTTTGGTCGCAGCCGAGATGGCCTCAACGTATAGCCATGTGATCTCCATCCTTCCAAGCCCGCTTGTCGTGTACGTTGGTGTAGGGTGGTGGTGATGTTGCTCGTCGGGGTGGTTCTCGCGATGCTGATGGTGGCTCCGACCTCCGTAGGAGTCTAATCAACGCGTCTCTGGTTGCGATTCCAGTATCCTCGTCTTCGATTCTCCCGCTTTCTATTCGTTGATCTGTCGTTGCCTAGTGGTTGCTTGATTCGTGTTCAATTGTCGCTGTGGTGTAGTCTCTACTCGCAGCCCAGTTTTCCAGTCCCGTCGCGTCAATTCCATCCACGTCCGTATCGTCGCGCCGTCGCCTCTCTCTCGCTGCCAGCTTACTTTCCCGTGCTCTGCTTTCCGAAACGACCTCCGAGTCAGAGCACCATTTCTGGCGGAAATCTCGGATCAGGAGATCGCGCACTCCAGCTTCCGTAGGAAGCTACGAAAATGGAGGTTTCGTTTCGAGGAGCGTAGGGAGGGAGTAGCCGCAGCGAGATAGTTGATTGGCTAGAACTAAGAATCAAAAGAGAGAAGAAGGAAAGAGATGAGATGATGATTGGTACGTGATTGGTGAGGTCTGGATCGTGGTGTCGGATGCCGTCCAGCGAAGGTTTTTCAACCTTGTCGATGGCGTGATGCAGAGCCGCGATAACCCTAACCCAGTCACGTGCGCACTCAATTGCGTGGCTCTGTAGTGGTGGGAGCCGTTTTCCCACCACATCGTCAGGAGCATTTTTGCCAATACACACTGCCGATAGGATCATTGTGAGTTACCTGCATTCAATTATCATTAGATTATCCAAGATGCAAGATCAAAAATGATTGACACTCTGTTGATGCTCAATTGAGGATCATTTTGGGACATAGTTAGGATGTTGTAATGAGTATTTTTGCCTAAAATGGCGGCCAATGATTTGATTATGGAAGAACATTGTCACACTGCCTATTTCATTTCCAAGATGCAAGGCATAAAATCATTGACACTCGGTTGACAATAATTTTCAGTGCATAGTGAGGTTGTTGTCGAACGCAATTGTACCTAGAAATGCGGCCAATTGTTCGATTATAGATTCCTGTCACCACCCAGTGCATGCATTGAGCAAGATGCAAAGCGTCTAGTTGTTGATGCTCCATTCTCCCTCATAGTTAAGACATAGTTGTGATGTTTTCACAATCATTTTCACCAAGACAGGAGGCTGATAGTTAGATTATGAGTTAATTTTGCCAGGCAGCCCTCTAGATTTTCCATGAAGCAATGCCAAAAATTGTTAACACACAGTTGACACTGATTTTTGGTATGTGGCAACCACCGTGTCATTTACCTTTGTGTGTATATTGCCAACCAATATATTCATGTTGCGAGGATGTGACAATGTAGCTCTTTGATTGCATAATGTGTATGATTAAAATGGTTGACACTCGGTTCACACTCAGATTAGTCGCATCGAAACAGCCTGTGTACACTGAGTCATTGGACGCAATCACTCCTATATGCATTATTGACATCCAATATGGAGTTTATATGTATTATTGTTTGCATCCAGGAGATTTGTTACATTTCATGTTCTGATCAACCGCTATCCACACTATCTCTGTGAGAGATGACCTGGTTCCATCACATTTCTGCACATTCGGCAGGCAATATACAGCATGTTGATTTATACACTTGTTTGTGGTAAATATCGCTTGATATACTCACCATTTGGTATCTATCTCTTTCTCCCTGATTTCTATGCTGTATGTAACGGCACGGTTGAACGTGATGTGTCCAGGGACCTGTAACCACAGTTTTATGTTGTTGGCTCTCCACGAGCCTTTGATCTCCAGCGATACTCTCACCACACATCTAGATCTAGAGTCACACGAGTCCACGTTTGCCACCAGACCCACTACATCTCCATACCTGAGCCTATGTAGCATTGCGCAGGCGTAAGTGCCTTTACAAAATGATCGCTTTTCAGTAAACTGATATGATTCGCCCACGGGATTTGCAAGCTCACACCTAGTTCAGAGGAAGAATATGAAGCCAACAATCTAGCAATCCACTTCGACACAAGTCTATTGACCGACGAATGACATGAGCGATGAGTCTTAAGAAATTCGTCATTCAAAGACTTCAACAGAAGCACAGATGATTCCGATGATCCAATGTCCACCGAGACTCGTCATAGCCAAAGTCGACAATTCCTATAAGTACCAAGAAACAAGTGTTAAATCCGCTCAACGAGATATATTGCACACGATCAACAGAGAAGAATGCCAACCGACGTCTGCAATCAATCACAAATTGGCAGAGGAGATAAAATCTGCGATCACGTTGTGCCTTACGATGTGGATTGACTAGCAAAGAGTTATACACTGAGTAGGAGACAAGAATCATGTCAACAATGCTACATTACACGCTCAATCACACCGACAAAGTGCACTCACAGTTCACTCTGCCAAGTTGTGTGGACTTGACCAGCAACCATGATGGTGCAACTACGTCAGAGTCAATCTATGAAGCGCAGTTATCGGAGGGCCGAATGAAGCCCACCAACCAATGAGAACCAGCCTACCGGAATTGAGCGCGTACGAAAGTACTGATGGAAGGCTACTGAAGGAGGAGAAAGAAGTACACCTATGTAGGAGAATCGTTGCACAACACAAAGTGCACAACCAATACAGTACATCTACAGCTACATTACTCAAATGCAGCTCCGTCAATGAGTCAAACGCACCTACCATGATCAAGAACCTAAAAATGCGAACCATTGCACACTGTGAAGTGCAATTACAGTTGAGACCTTCACATATACCTAGCTCGACTAGGACTATGAAAAGCACCAAGACGAGATAAAAGAGAATTTATGAGATGAATGATAGCAGAAAAAGGATATGAGATGAACTGCGTGCACGTGGTTCAAAAGCCATCATCCACAACCTAGGTCCTGTGGCACTGTCTCAATGGTACACACCAGCGTTATCAGAGACTGAGGTCACGATTAAGAAACCCTGTGTACGGGCGACAGAGATATATGCTTTCTGGCCCTGAGCTATGATTATGAGGGGAGAACCCGGTGATATATTCATCATGAAACCGATTATGGTGGATGCAATCACCAGTAGGTCGAACATTATCGTGAATACTTAACTCGGTCAACCCGAAGGGAGAGGTGTTAGGAATATGATGCTATCGGCCGTAACCATTGGTGATCTGCTTGCTAGCAAATAGGTTGCTGTGGCTATCGCTCTATGAGTAGAGGATTGCATTGGACTGCTGAGATTTCAGGTAGAGAGGACCCATTGAAGCAGTGGATTCGCCAGCAGAAGTGATAACACTCATAGGCTGGATGAGTGAGTAGGAGCAGCGGCGGTAGTTGCGGCAGAACAGGAATGTAACTTGGGTATACTTAAATGATAGCTACCGGCTCGCCGAGTCACAAAGGCAGCACTGCGCACCATGGTCATGCATCATGATGTCTGGCCGGCGGTATAGCAACAGCTGGATTTTCCCCTTCACCGCCTCCATCCTTGTCGATCATGTTGCTAACGCGGATAGAACACATGCAGAGTCATACGAGCAAGTCCGAAGTTTTAAGCAAAGTCTCACACAATTCAGTCCAATGAAGTGCACCTGTGCATGTGATAGATGACCAGAGGAGGATCACGGGAGAGGAAGACAGAGACAATCAGTTGTGTTTCTGATCGGACGATTTCGAGATTATGTCAAGTTACATCCTGTCCGAGAGCACTGGCTACTGAATTCATGGTACGAGAGTTGTAATTCAGCGCGGATATGCAAATAGGATGTACCAGAGGTATGTCTACACCGAGTACGATCCAGAGCACTATTTAGAGATACCGAATGAAGCAGACTGATTCCGAACTTTCAAAGCTGAATACGATTCAGAATCGGCCTCGGCAATTCAACGCTACAAAATTTCAACGCTGAATGAGATGCCAAGTCAGCATCGGCGATCCCGACATACAGATGCTACAGCAAAAATCAATGTTCAAATCAACACCTTAAGAAGCCATATGAGATTGGTCTTCGGGGGAGGAATGACTTTCAAACGAGATGGAGCTAACTATAGCAGAGTGAAGTACCCCTACCATGAACTATCGACATACCGGAAGTACTGGAACCATTTATTGCCAAGCGCTTTCACCAACACACAGGGCTAATAGCTCCAAGCTCACCAGGGGAACAATTGTCAAACTTGACTCAGGGGTCGGCAGTGATCTTGCCGAGATATCATGAATCCATGCAATTGTATGGATCCGCATGGCCTGCTCCACCATTTCACCACAACAGCCAGCATACCAAGAGATGAATCGAGAGGTTCACCTGGCGTGGAGTAGACAACCATACCTGACATCGAATGCACCGGAGAGGTGGATGGAAGTCAATAAGTGCAGCGAAGTAAACAGGACACCCGAATGTGGATGGACAATGCATAGCCATTGCAGTGAGATTGAAATTGACATTGAGGATATTTGGACGTCTCATATGACAGTAATTCAATAGGCAGCACAATTCACAGTAGTCACAGGACCTAGGGCGACCTAGAACAATGACAGAAGCCAAAGGGGGATAGTATGCAGGCAAAGCGATACCCGAACCGAATTCGGTGTCAAATTGCATAGAGATTACCGCTACAACGCTGAATCACAATTTCAGTGCAATCGAGCAAGATGGAAATCAACAATCGATATGATGAATCAGATGTCAACGCAGCGAAGAGTTCAAAAGGGCGTGATAACTACCTCTACACAATCAAAACCTACCCACAGCACAACTGCCCACCGAGAGAAAATCTACCAAGACACGTACCTAGAAGTCGACCTGTGCAGACCTACCGAGAAGTTGACAAGCCTACCGGGAGGCAATCTACTGAGACTCGCACCGAGCAGTCAACCACGTCAACTAAGATTCTACCAAAGCCGCATAGAGAGAGAACAACCATGATGTCGACCGGATGGTCACAAATGTGGACGTTGGACAACAAGTTTGGAGTCATGCGGAATCTACCTGTCAATTCCACTTACCGATGACATCCGACAGAGAGAGATATTACATGGATCACACCATGATGGCTTGGGAGAGCACCAGTGCACATGAAGTTGGTAGGTATAGCCATTGTAGAGAAGCTTAGACATTAAATATCTATGAATAAGACGTGATTGATGGATACGATTGACGGCTACGACCAATGCCATCAGGGGAAGCTCCCATCAATGTCGGGTCATTAGCGGAAGCTTTACTACCTGGACTATTCAGACAATGACCTGCACCGAGACACGAGCTACAGGAATGATGGTCGTTGGAGCATGGGTTTGGCAGTGCAGATATGGAGACGTGGTCACATTTGGATGGTTCATTGTTTCTCTCATCTCTTCTTCTCTTCATTCGATCTTGGCGCATTACAAAGGAGTCGGCATGGGTTTTTACCACCTTCAGAGTCAATCAAATGGAGGTTGAATTGCCCAGTGGGCCAAATGCACCAAAAGGTCACTCTGCAGGGTACTGATCAGTTGTAGGAGATATGGGTTCCGACAATTGTGTACACGAAACAGTTGTTTGGTTGTCTTCTATCGACTGTTTGCCTCCCTACTCTTGTACGGGGTTACACTGCCCATGGGGTCAGCATTTAAAAAGGGAGATAATCTAATTGCATGTCTGAATGTGACGTGTTCAGGTCCGGGTAACCCCCATGTTATATAGGTAGCTTGCCACCAACCTTAGATCTCCAGCCATATTCTTACCACACATTTATACCTGTAATTACTCAAGTCCACATTTGCAACAATGTCGACTCCATTTCCGTACGTGAGCGTACATAGCCTAGCGCAGGTGTACGTGCCATGACACCGTACTATACTGATTTTCAATTCTTTCAACCATGTGAACAAGGTCTGTACGGACAGAGATGCTGTTGGATCCACAGACAAATACCATATGACTGTCATCCTTCAGGTAGATTTGTCATAAGCACTATCAACTGTATCTATGACTGGGATGACAGCAGTCAACTAAATTTGGTTAGTATAATTCGTCACCAATATAGCTTGTCTTTTGTGACTGAACAGTCGCTTCCAGATAGCAATGGAACGTGTTGGCTGTATGACAGCTTGAGGTGGATTTTAGAACTTTCACATCGTGTGTTCGTCTCTTGCACATGCACAGACAAATTATCCTGTCTCACAATATGGTCACTGAATTTAAGCACAGCTGACAGGTAGCAAAATTGGCAAACTGATTGCTTTTCTCTGAGATTTGACTTCAAAAATGACGGTTTGCCTATCTCTTCCTCCGCAGACACAGGAACCATCAGCATGTCTTTGTTGGACTACAAAATCTATAGGGTGATTAGCTGCTGCCTACATGCAGGGGTAAAAGCGTACACGGTCAACAGGCTGCGCTTTCAGCAAACTTGACAATTCTGGTTACGTCACAGAGTGTAATCAACAGGTCGAAATTTCCTGGTTGGGTCCGGGTCCTGTTCCCCCCCACTCCTGACTCTGGCAACGGGTCTTACCACATGACAATCCAAGGCCATTGGATATGAGCTGGTTTTACCACTGAAACCTGGCATTTCAAGTTCACAATATTGACTCCAATTAAGTATTTGGTTTCTAATCGTACTATGACATCATCACAATGTACATTGTGCAATGTTGCACGCTCTTTCACCTTCCGCATTGAGATTTGTGATTATGCAAATTTGGATTGCTGGCGGGTGACACGAACCGATTGCTAACAGATGTTCTGTGGCGTGCACAAGTCCGGGTTTGCTTGTGTTTGAGTGCTGTTTCACTGAACCTAGGCTAGAATATCTATTTCCTGGTAAAGAAGTCCCCTGCGGAATTTGCCCTATTCTGGGGACAATGTCAAAACATTCCAGAAGCTCCACAAATGTTGTTGGTGCAGGTGATGCCAAGTTATCCTCAATTTGCGGTGCCAGGACTGGCCGGAAACCTCAATTCTGATGTGCCAGACATCTCATTTTTTACATGGAAGTCGTCATCTGCATCCTCCCATTCCGGTTGGGTCAATTCATCAAGCATCATCTCCTTCTGGCGAATCCTCCCCCCGCACTGCTTTTCCATTTTGGTGCTTGTGCCCTTCAGCTGGCCTGGTGCATCACTGTTGCTCTGCTTGCCCTGCGAGGTATCTGCATCCTGATCTTACCCATTGTTTCCATCATTGGTACTTGCAAGATCACTGAGACTTTCTCCGCTAGCAACCATCATCTTCTCTAATGTCATTTGGTGCTCTCTGTTGGTCAATCCTGCATTTTCGGCATTCTTTATCTGTCCCTATTCTTGTGGAAGTCCCACCTCTGTGTCTTGAACTCTCTTTCATCCCCCAGCGGTTTGTCTCTCAACTTAATCCTCAATCTATTTCCCTTTGTCTTCATTAGAGTAAAAGTGTGTTTCTCGTCGTTTCTTGGCCTCAATCGTCTTTTGGACCTCAAGCTGCACAATGCCCCAAGGGCTCGGACTGTTTGTACCTCTAAGCCTCTCGTGCTTTCATTAGCATGATAATGATATCTTGTGTATCACTGGTCATTTTCTGATATCTGTCCGACAGGTGTGGCAAAATGTTCATCTTTCGAGCAATGAACATTGTAGTTCGCATTGACTTTGTAGTTGGGCGCGATGTTGGATGTTACAAGATATGGACAAAATGCAGGCAAGCTGCGTCTTTTATGTCAAGGTTGGTACATTGACTCATCTTGAAGAAAGCAAAATCTCACATTTGAATGTCAATAAAACGCGATTAGTTAGGGTAACCTTACACCATGACTTGATTGTTCGTGTCACTTTCATGTATTGTCCCAAGCATGATTTGAGACAATAATCAGCTGATGTTCTTCATGTTGAACAATGTCCTATTTTTGGGTGCCTATCATGCGATTTCGGATGTCGTACACAGCAAAGTATCCTTGTTTACAAACATACAACATCAGACCGACTAATTGCACATCGCCAGGCTGTGTGAAACCCCGTTAACGTATAGCAATTCACATCCGGATTCATCGTATGTATAACAAACGTGGTAGCAGCTAATTTTCCCATTCTGACGTGAGGCTGGCTCTATCATCTTCAGGACTTCCCAATTCATTTTATTTTCCTCTTCCTAATCTATTCCACCCTTGCAAGTCATGGATACTCAACCTATTCAGTCAGGTCAGAGCGTATCCAAATCAAGCCGATTGGCAGGCGCTCCTTGAAATCCGTCACTCATCAGCAAACAACAAGAATGCAGACACCAGTTAGCCAACTGCGACGCTGGCAATGCAGCCAGAACAAATAGCAGGCACAATGCAAATTTAAATATTGTCCCTAACACTGGAAGCTGTACGAATAATATGCAGCATGAAGTTGGATGTGAATCTATCTGTACCGTAGTAACCAGGTGTCAATTGAAATGTATAATGTAGAGCAGGTGTATGGAGAGAGCTACCTGGCAAGGTATCGTTGCTAATAAGGGAAACCTGAATAGTTAACCAAGGCATTGGTCTGCACAGTGCGTTCAATCATACATCATGATGTTCTCATCTCATGGATTACTGCCAACAAACTTCCTGTTAAGCATCCCCAGGGGTGGACGAAACACGATTTATTCACCAAAGAGGAGGGTATGAAAGTGTATATGATTGAGCTAATAGCTGCATCTCATTGTTAGAAATAGCAATAAATTTCTTACAGGTATTCAACATGTCTGCTATGATTGCCAGGCAAGGAGGTCGGATACAGCTGGAACAGTCCAATATGTGCCTGGCCATGAATATGGCTACAGTGGCCAACGGAGGGATTTCGTCCGCCGCAATGCAGGAATCACAATATCTCATCAACTAAGTCTTGCACAAAGGTCTCAGACGAGAAGAAGCGTATTTTTGTGTTTCCTGGGCATAAGAAGGTGAAGGGTGCGATTGACAGACACTGAACTGTGCTTTGTCACAACACTCAGCCGGATGCTTTGCTTTCCCCAATGCCACTGGAAATCATCCACAGACATGCTGGAGATGCAAAGGAACAGGTGCACCTCCTCCTATCAGACACTGATAGCCGACCCAGCGTTGATGCCCCCTCTGCCCGGAACATCACCTGTCCCAACTGGAAACTATTCTACACGTCAAAATACCGAAATTGTCAATTTGCCGGCTGGATATGCGGACTGACCTTCATCTCTTCGCAGTGTTCAATCTTTTTCTTTGGCTGCATCTGCCCAGCATTCCCCGCGCAATTCAGATTTTGATTGAGATCTGCTGACTGATGCAGGAATATCCACTGGTTAGTACACTATCTAATGTGTGGGAATACAGCTAATAGTCATTTAAAGACCACGGTAGCCTATTGAGCGAAACTGGCAGTGATAGCTAGCATTGCTCGAATGGCACGGGATGTTGGTGATTATTATTATCCTGAACTCGTGGATACAGTAAGGATTATTTTCAAGGATATATTTATATGTATTATTAACGAACAATGTAGTAATCAAGAAGAAAGTAAATGAAAGCACTAGAAAAGTTGGCAAATCAACGTGAATGGTGGACAACGCCAAATTACAGGAAGGGATGTTGCAGACACACCTGATGCAAACTCAGTGTCAACAGAGCATCAATGATTCTTGGCCATGGAACTTCAGCAATCTGGGGGTTGACAGGTCGCAAATAGTTATAAAGGAAGTATTGCCTGCGGTTATAGGCAAAAGGCAAACAGAAACGATCTCTGCCCCATCATGATGATGAGCGTCAATGGATTATTTAATGCTGTGGGTGTTACATTATGGTTAATCACAGAGCGATGTGGCTGGTACTGTCTATATACATGGTTTTGACTGCCTTGGTTCGCTAAAAGCCTCATGAATACTTAGTGGTAGCTCTGTAAATGAAATAAGTTGTTACTGTCCCGGAGGATGTGGTGTGAATATTACTCACCTATCAGCCCATACAGGCTGTCAAATCCTTCTTTATACATTGTTTTATTCAAGCGCCACCTATATGTCAAAAGATGCCAGACCCAAAATCGTTGACATTCTGTTGACAATCATTTTCTTCATGTGGAAGGGAGTGCTTCGCTTGTTTTTTTGCAATAAAAGCGGCCAGTACTGCATTTATGAAGGTATTTAACCTGTCGCCACTCTCATAGTACCCAAGATACACCACTAACGATTTTTCATGCTTGGTTGACACTCACTTTCGGGAGGTGGTAGGGAGCATTTTAGTATTGACTTTCATCATAGAGGCGGCCAATATATCGAAACTGAACTGTGTTGTACCAATATCAATCTTTTACAGTTAACAGTGGCATATCTCAATGTGACCACAAATGTGAAACCCGAAACAAAGAACTGGAGATTGGAACTGACGGGTTTCCCTAAACCTGCTGGAACCCATGGGTGAGCGGGTACCGGTCATGGTTTGCCCCCTGACGAGTCAGTAGGTCGGGTTTTTGGAATGGTCTGCAATCAAACCAACCCATTGTTGTGGTCTAACCCCAGACCACTGCCTGGTTAACCTGGGCCGTTGCTCACACTATATCCATGAATGAGCTGGGTGATATTGGTCCTAGTGTCAAGTTGGTGCGTGTCGTTCTAGGGTTAGATCGATTCCTCTCATTCCGGGAGGAGGTTGGTGGCTTTCAACCCGTGTTAGTTCAGCGCTAATGCCTAGGGATTTGTGGAGGTATTAAATCAGGGCCATTTGTCCGGTGATCATTTCCCGCAATGTCTTTAGTGTATGCACCTGTATTAGGTAGGTGCATCTCCAGTTAGCGGTGTCAATTTACCCAGCGAACCGCATCCGCCATTCCAATCAGACATTGTCAGGTTGGCCCAGTGGTTGCTTGGCTGCATATTTACCTGTATTGTCTAGTAGGGGTCTTTCCCACCATTCAGTACTCAACTTTTGGAAGCAGAATCCGAGTTTGAGCTCCATTTGTGGTTACAGTGCGAAGCTGGATGGGAGAGAGCTCATCATCAACACTCAGCCGCACCTCTCCTGGCATGAGACTGGAATTTGTGAGATAGTGCTGTTCTCGCCCGAGGAGCATAGGAAGAGGTTGAGAAGGTATGATACTACCCGGCTGTGAGAATCCGCGCCATTGCGTGGATCCCCACGAATTCCCAGTAAGAGTGACTCAGAGCAAAAGATGCCAAATATGGACGGTCAGATTCATTGTATGATCAAATGAAAGATGAAATGAGATAATACAAAATCTGATGCAAGCTATCTTCGCTGGGGTCTCCTGAATCTAGCCTCCCCATCACTACGTCCATCGCCGCTACCCGGATATCCCTGTATGCCCCTGTCGCCCAGTCTCCCCCTATCATCCTGTATCTCCGTATACACGCCGTAGCTCAGTCATCTGCACAGCTGGGTGCCAGTGGTGGTGAGACACCGATTGTCCCACAACACCACATATCAATTCTTGCAGTTGTAGCTAGTACCTAGCATATATTATTGGCAGAATTGAACGCAAAACTCCCAGTGCAATTCTGAATTGTTGGACGACTCTCATCATGACTCTTCAGCATCAATGGTGGCTTCACCGGGAAAAATGACCTTACGCGACGTGTAACTAATAGAGAAGCTGTTTTTTGGACGGTTATTCATAGCATATTTGATGCGTCGCACTATGAATGCTCTATGGACCTACATGTTGACTAGATTAAAATGATACGCATGCGATTTTTTGCGCTGGATACTATACATCACATTGCATATAACAAACTTCAAAGCAAGCTGCCAGATGCACTTCATTGCACACTCCCAAGTACACTCCCAATTGCACTGGATGGCACACTCCCAGCCTGCTTGACTGTACGCTCCCAGTAAGCTCTCAAGACGCTCTAAAGCACACTCCTGAGCACGCTCTCAAGTACACTCCCAATCTCACATGACTATATGATTCCACGTATACTCCGGGGGGGCCCGATCCAGAGACGTGCTGCGTTACAGGCACCAGGCTCCAGGAGGCGGGTGGCGGGAGGCGGGTGGCAGGTGGTGTTGGAAATGGAGGCGGGCGCTGTGAGCAAGTCTAAAAGCGATATCGTTCTCTCTACTCCAGCGGTCTCTCTATATACAGAATGACAAGGCCATATTGGCCGCTCCGCCATCGGGCGCACTCGGGCCTGGGGTTGAGCCGATTTCCAACAGACAGCGGGTGGCGGTGGCCGAAATCATGACGTCGGTCGATATCATTGTGTGAACCTTATCTTTAGCGGGTCCATCGTGACAAGATCTCACGATGCCCCATGGTCATGGTGTTGAAAATCGTAGCCTTAGACTCCGCAGGAACGGCAGACAATTCGAACTTGGGGAGAGCAGATCTCCAACTCAGATTTGCCAGCGGACTCTGCTGCCCACTTCCACAGTCTTAGAGCCTTCTACTAGCCAAAGCTTCTATAGACCTAGAGCCGTCTACAAGCCAAAGCTTCCACAGACCTAGAGCCTTCTATTAGTCAAAGCTTCCACAAACTCAGAGTTTTCCATCGGCCAAAAGCTTCCCGTGGAATGCTCTACTTCTCCCGAATATGCTCCTACAGGCAGAGAGCCCATCATCAACAGTCCGCCGCACCTCTCGTGGCATTCCAACGCGAATTCATGGGAAAGAGCGGTTCTGGCTCGAGGAGGGTAGGATGAGCGTGAGAATATATGATACTACCCGGCTGTGAGGATCCACGCAATTGCGCGGATCCTCGAAATGTCGGGCAGAGCACGTGGAATCAAAAGCTGCAAAAGATGGAGTGTATAATTCGTTGTATGATAAGATGATCTGAGATGAGATACAAGATGCAATGCAATGCAAGCTCCCATGAGAGTCTATCTACCCCGGAGTCTTCCCTATATATACTCCCCGTCGCTCAGTCCATCTCAGTAACCCCTGTATCTCCGTACACCCGGAATCGCACAGTCTATCTCCATCATCCCTGTATCCCTGTACGCCTGCCGTCGCTCAGTCCTCTGCCAAGCTGAACGGCTGTGTTGGTGGTGGGCGACGGATTTTCTCGCCTCACCGGGAGGTGTGAGGAAGGTGCTGTGTGGCGAGGAGTGTTTGGTGGGTGGCGTGTCGCATGAGGCAGGTGGCGGGCGGCTGAAATCATGACGTCGGTCTATATCCTAGTCTGAATCTTTCTTTAGCGCGCCCACCGAGACGAAATCTCACGCTGCCTCACGACCATGGTGTTGACAATTGCAGCCTTAGATTCGGTTGGAATGGTAAGCAATTGGATTTTGGGGAGAGCAGATCACCGACTTAGATTTTCCAGCAGATTCAGCTGCTTGCTTCCCACGGATTGTAGGCATAGGTGAGCGCATTTGGGCTGGGGCTGATGGTAATGACGGCGATGGTGATGATGGAGATGGTGATGATGGCGATGGTGATGACGGCGATAGTGATGGTGTCGGTGCTGGTGATCATAGTACCGGAAGCACTTAGACAAGTTGTTTGGCTACGTCAACGTTAGCATCAAAGCTTCTACAGACTTAGAGCCTTCTATTAGCCAAAGCTTTCAGACTTAGAGCCTTCCATTACCCAAAGCTTCCAGACTGAGAGCCTTCCATTAGCCAAAGCTTCCACAAACTCAGAGTTTGCCATCGGCCAAAGGCTTCCAGTGGAGGAGAACTCTACTCCTCGCAAAGCGCGGCTCTCTCAAGCAGGCTCTCAAGCAGGCTCTCAAGCAGGCTCTCACGCAGGCTCTCAAGCAGGCTCTCACGCAGGCTCTCAAGCAGGCTCTAGAGCAGGCTTCAATCACCAGCGGGCTCTCATGCAGACTCGCAGCGATAGTGTGTACAGTACCGGTATAACAGCCAGCAGTAAAGACAAGTATAGGTCCATCTCTGGCCGGCAGTAATATATAGGTCCATAGGCCCACGCGCACATATCTATGAATCGACGATAGATAACTATAGGCTGCGCGTCGCGCAATTGTCCATGCGAAGCTTGCTATGAGCTGCGCGTGTGCGCCTGTGTGCCTAACGCGGCCTATTGTCAATTTGCACTTTTGCTGATGTTCTGCTTGTGGCGTATCACTGCCATCACCATCCTCCATTCAATTGGTATGTCTAACTTGTAATCAACTGAGTAGCTGGTCATACTCACTATACTTTTATGTATGCAAGCAGTCAAGCTATCTGAATTCTTTGTGAAGTACACTGGTGCGGCCCATTCGTGATCATAATTGCTGCTTTTGCTGTTTCTGTTCTTATTATCATAGCTGACTGTGATGGTTAACCATATATGCCATCAGATCTATCTAGTAAGCTTCTCATGACTTAGGCTGTCATACCCGAGACATACTGAACAGCATTTCAACCCTTGCCACCCTCGTTCATAGCTGGGTAGGCCCACCTCCATATCTGACATTCTGTGCTGCAGACCATTTCTCTCACATGGTACTTATTCATTGTAACATTTATCCACCTTTCGGATTAACGAAGCAGGTGTATTACCCACCTGGATGGTTGTTTAGCATTCTGTTTAGTAATCTGTATGGTTGACATTCCAGTCAGTATATGCTGTAGTGATTTCCTTACACTCCTCTGATTCAATTGTCATTTCGAGTCAGTCGACAACAATGTTGGTGACAATGCTCAGTAAGCATCTCTTGGTAGTTGTCTGAATTCTCTCACAATGTCATTTGGTGACTGCCTGTCATGGTGCCTATCGGTAGACTATGAGGAAGTAGCAGAAACCACTTCCAGTCTTCCATGGAACTGCTTTGGTTGACATAATTCAGGTTGTAAGGTATCTCATTCCGAACTGGCAGGATAGATGAACTGCACTAATTCGGCGCAGATCACAGTCCGACTATTATTGCATCATCTCTTCAGGGCTCTGTTAGTCTCACTGCTCATCCTGCTGGTCTGTGTACTCGTTTGGTACACTTTGACATCTGCCCTGTGCCTGGTGCACTTATTACTGCCAATTAATGGGTACACTTGCTGGCTTTCCTTTGGGTATGTTTTCCACACCTTCAGCATGTATTCTTGCTGTCACTCCATTGGGTATTCATATCATTATTTTCTGAATTTCCTTGTCTTTTCATCTCCAGATACATAGGTTTACCCTTTCAGCAGGGTGATCCCTATTATTATATCTGGTAGCTATGATGCTTAGTCATCTCATAAAACTTCTTTCGGTGCCATCTCGGTTGGTTAGGGTTGATACTAAAATTGATTTTCAGTAGCAGCTGGGTTTCTTGGGATTGGCAAGACTGAAATGGAATAACTGAAACTGTGTTGGAATCACATTTGGGAATGTAATGTGGTTATGTTGCTTCTTGAGTAATCTGCAAGTGTAGTTGCAATCCCTTTCCTTGACTTTTCACTCTTCTTAAAGTACAATTGTTGCATCTTCACCATAGTCACTTGCCACTGCTAACCATCTGTATGGGTCAATACCAGTCATGCTAGCTTGTTCCTGGACATCCAGTAAGGGAATATTATGGTAACAGTTGTTGTGATACCGGCACAATCAGCAAAATGAATTGTACTCTCTGGAAGCCTGAAGGATTGTCTAAGAGGATGTGGAGTGTATACTTAGAAGTGTCCATTTCAGGAGAATATCAGACCTTAGGAGGGCATTCAGGCTGGCTTTGGGAGTAACTGGGATCTCTGATGACTGGTACAGGAGTACCATGGGAGTGATTGTGATAAGATTGAGAACACCTCGGTGAACATGAGACGACCGTGGGTGAACCTTGGAGTGTCGGAATCAAGTCCGGGAGCGCCAACAACATGTCTGGGAGTGCCAACAACAAGTCATAGAGCTCTGAACAGCAAGACTGGTAGTACCTGTGAACGCGCGGGATAACTCTGGGAGCACATCGAAACACTGCAAAGCAAATAGGAAATAACATCATTTTTGCATATGTTGCTGGTGGGCCTGGAAATGACACCTCATACCTATCATTCAAAGACTTTTAAACCTCATGTACTTAGTTTGTATCCTCATGTATATACCTATACATTACCCAATCTACACATGGTATATCTGGACTGCCTGCAGGTGCAGCTCGCGAGCAATTCGAGGTGAGCCTGAAATTGATGATCAAGTCAACCATGAGATATCCTCCGAGGCTATGATTGAGCCAGTGTGGAGAGGCATTTGTGGTTGGAAATGGAGCGGACTTGGGGGTACAGGTGGGGGCTGCAATCATGTGAACTTGGAGGCCATAAGCGAGCCAGTTTTGAGATGCACTTTGAGGCTGTGACACTGCTCACTTGGAGACCGTATGCGAGCAAGTTGGGACATACACTTGGAGGGTCTAATCGAGTGAGTTTGGAGATACACTTGCAGGGGGTGATAGTGCACACATGGAGACGATAATCATCATAGTTTGTTAATTCACTTCGATGGTGTGATTGACCAAGTTTGGAGATACACATGGAGGGCATGATTGTGTGAAATTGCAGACAGTAATTGAGCAAGATTGGAGATACACTTAAAGGGTGTAATCGAGGGAGTTTGGAGATACAAGTAAAGGCCGTGATCAAGTGAACTTAGAGATGCAATACGAAATTGTGATCGTGGAAGTCTGGAGCTGCCCTTGGAGCCTATATTCAGGCGAACTTACAAGCTGTGAATGAGAGTCTGTGGAGATACAGTTGGAGGCTGTGATCAAACAAGTTTGGGGATGCACTTGAAGGCCGTGATTGAGCAAATGTGGAGCTTCCCTTGGACGCTGTGATAGTCAGAGAGTGTACAAGTACTTTGAGACGGTTGATGGATGGCCCGCCAGGTGCTGAGGCTTGACCCATCCTTCAGTTATCTTGCAACCGTAGGAATGTCGCAAGGTGACATTCCCTTTGAGCTCTCATGGAGAGCTAGCTGATGGTAGTCGATCATGTTGGAAAGCACACCACATGCTGACGCTACATTCAGGGTTCAACTAGTAATTATGTGAATCAAGGGAAGACAAACAATCGTTGTTGGATGCTGTACTCAGTCTATGCTGTACTCATTGTTAACTCATGAGAGTGGCATTGACAGATAGCGAGAGATGCCTGAATATTGTGTTCAGTGATGCTGGTAAAGTTGTGGACTAGAATGACCGAGATGGAGATGAAGCTGAGACCTATGTGGATGATCCTAGCAGATAGGAGAAATCTGGTGTACAACATACCTGATTGGAATGGGAAGACCTCGTATCGGTGTATTTAGACTACATATCGGGACATGTACTTACTCTTTCGGGAATGGTACATTGACTCACTCGCGAAATTCTCTCAAGTCCCTGTTTCTCATCATCATTTGTCATGTCTCCTCTGATCTCTCTCTTTCTTGTCTTCAACTCTACCATCACCTAAGAACACAATGGTAAGTCATCCCTCTTTCTCTCTGCATGCTAGGATTAAGAGTTAACACCGAGTACAGCATACACGGAGTACAACATGCACTGTTAGGTGTTCTGCTTATCTAGAGTCTATGTCGCCTGGGATAGCCAATGATGGGTACTTGTCAGTAATCTTAGGGGTATCTGACATCCATAACACCTGCCGCAGGCAGCCTCAGAACATTCAGTCATGATTACCTTGAGTGGAGTATGAATTGGACTTGTCTCGATTGCATAAGCTGGGGCTTTGTGGATTCCATTGTGTTGCTGATGTAACAACACTGGCAGATTGAATGGGCAAAAATACTACAGACCGTTTGGTTGTCAAACGGGTTTACTGTACCGCTACTTGCGCGATCATATGTGACAAGCCACCGCAGTCATAAGCGTCAGCTTGTTCGAAGAAATTTCAGACTGATTACTTATTTGGGGTCTCATCACTGGGCACTCACCAGCAAAAGAGAATTGTCTCAGCCTAATCCCGGTGCCACCGAGAGATTTTAACATTGGTGGTTGATAGGAGGCCTAGTGAATCACCACACATTGCTTGGTGATGAAATGTCAACTGCAGGGGTGTCTTGATTGAAAGATCAGTTATTCGTAGCTTTGAATCAACTTTGGCATGGAATCTGTTAGCCGCTGATTAAATGTATGACCCAATTATACCACAGTATTGATTAGCGGAAAGTGCATTCCAACTAAGTACGGATTTCATTTCAATTCATGAACCATACGAGTGCAAATTGTCTAAACTGAAGTTGTGATCTCCTGTATGATCTCATGCGGGTGTGGCCTGGTTCTTAGCAGGAGCATAACTCGGTAATACCACACCGCTATGAATATGATAACCATTGGGATTCTTAGCAATCTCTAACATGTGCATTCATTTAGAAAATACGTCGCACCGCACATTCCTATTACAATCATAAATGCCAAACCTTGGTGTGCACGCCTAACATCCTGATTAAGTTTCTATAAATAGGTAATGTTGATGCCAGAATGAAATGAACAAGCTCTAACAGTGAAACTGTCAGTGATCCCTAACCGCAAAGCATGATCTGAAATATTAGTATTCTTTCACACTACCAATATCTATTACTATAGATACAATGGATTAGATTTCTTTAGCAGCAGCCCCAGACCTCGATAAGTATTATCATCAAAAAACAGACTTTACTGAGGATGATTATAACTTTTGAAAACAAGAACAATGTTATAGTCTACACCCTCAAGAATGTTATATTCCACGCCAGGAACAAACAGTATATGTTTGTGGCCTAGAGTATTTGGTGGACAGCAGCTATTATCAGCCTTCAGCAGGGATTCGCAATAGGTATCAATAATCTACTCATAGAAGCCGATATACAATGGACTCCTATCAACAGAATGAACAAGGAATATATTGATGTCGATTGGGGAGATTGCATTTCAGAAGGTAGCCAGAGTAATTCCGGATCAGAATAAGTGGATTCGATACATAAGCAAACAGAGGAGATTCTTCAAATGTCCAAAAGGGTAAGAAAATCCTTCAATATGAAACAGGTGACAAATCCACTTAATGAAACAAGGTTACGAAAGGTTGCATTTAAACCCTTAAATAGGACACAGAAAAATCGATTAAACATAATACCTACCGACACCTTTATTACATACAGTAAGAATAGGGTCTAGGGCTGTGCCAGTGATCTATAGTGAGATTATACGTACATCCCTCACATTCACCGAGTACAACATACACCGAGTACAGCGTATACAGAGTACTGCACACACCGTGTACTGAATTATGCCAATACTGACTGTCTTACGCCCCCAGCCAGTCTCTCATCTCTCGGCAGGCCATTTGATCTCAATTCTCAACAGTCCCACAATCACAAGTTAACCGATGAATCGAGTCTCAGCACCACTTGCGGTTTCCACCCCAACTGCCACTTTCAGATTGACTACATCCAAGTACTGGTGCACTCTCTATCAAACATAGCCTCCAAGTGCATCTGCAGACTTGCTCAATGACTATCTCGGAGTGTAACTCGAAGTTCACTCAATGACAGCATCCTGCTGTATCTCCAACCGGGCTTGATCACACCCTTGAATCATATCTCCATACTTGCGCGATTATGGCTTTCATATTTGCACAATTAAATCCTTCGAAGCACATCTCTTAACCAGTTTGATCACACCGTCCAAGAATATCGCCAAACTTGCACGATTATGTACTACAAGTGTATCATCAACCTCACATGCTTATATCCTCCAAGTGAGTCACCAAATTTGCTGTATCGAAGTAACCAAGTGTATCTCCTCACATACTCGATTACGGCTTCCAATGGCATACAACCACGGCCTCCAAGTGCATCTCCACACACCCTCCATTATGGCCTCATGGTACATCATGAAGTTCACACAATCATGGTGTGGTGGAATCCTGGAGCTAGAATGCAGACCACCCATTGTGAATACTCTGTCACACCTGGCATGCCTTCCGAAGAGAATTAATGAGAAAGACCGGTTCTGGCCCACAGAGCGTAGGAAGACGGTGAGAGGATAGGATCGGTTACCCAGCCATAGTGTTAGCAACAGTTCCGGGTTACCCAGTTGCTGCCTGGGATAGCCCATACCCAGACACCCTGGTCCGGGTCAGGAACCACCAAGCAACTCCACCGGGGTGACTAGCACTAGGTTGTTACCCTGACAAGACATACAGCTCCGGGTGTTTGGCCGGGTTCGAACTAATCTGTGGTTCCAATCTTCTAGTTCCTACAACTGTGGCTACAATTAAGTATTTGAGTTCTGATCATATCATGATATGATCAGTACGAATCTTGTGCAGTTCTCAACTTGCCTTCACCACCAGCCTGCAGATTTGCGATCCATTCAATATTCATTGAGTGGCTTTGAAATATGGGCTTTGTTGAGGCGAAATTTGAGGGTTTTCGGTAGCGACTGCATGAGAAGTGCGTGGATCACAAATCTGCAATCGGGAGGTAAAGGAGCAGCTAGAACTGAACAATCTACGTACTGCTCATGTCGCGATACGATCAGACCTAAAATTCTTAATTGCAGACAAAGTTATGGTGTTGAAATGCCAGGTGTTATGTGGTAGTACTGGCCAAATTGCAACTGTCCGGGTTTATGTGTGGTAAAGCTCGGTTTGCGGGGTCTGGTTGGGTTCCAACCCTAACCTGGAACCCTTCAAGCGGGTTGGAACTGATGCTAACACTACCCAGCCATCCTGAACTGCACATATTGGGTGGATCAATAAACACTTGGCAAAATTGCTTCAGGAACAACACGCATTTGGTGGATATATGCCAGGTCTGCAATAGTACATGAGACGAATAGCTGGGAAAGATACAGTGTGTATTTTGGTTATACTGATGCCTATCTACCCTGGGGTCTGCCAAATATTTACTTCCAGTTGCTAAGTCTTTCTCCATTATCCCATTATCTCAGTATCTCAATATTGAGCGAGACTTGGATAACTCTTGCAATATTAAGATGTAGCCAATCATGTGAGTGTAACAAAGACGAATATAATTGATAAAATGCCATGTGGTTGAGGAACACTAACAATAATTCCTGTCATAAAATGGTATCAAGTCTCCCACCAACCTTAGGCCAAGGTCTCAGCAGCTCTTGAAGTGACCTGCAGATGTGTGCTGTGACCTCAGCTTCTCTCGATATCTCCCGCAGACCCGTACAGAGCTCCCAGCATCTCCGAAAATTGACTATTCTAATAGTACAATCTCTTAGTATGCTGTGTGTACCTCCCTAACTGTAGGTGCTCTCAGGAGCACCTAAGAATCCTCTTGCAAAGTCTGACAGCACCTTCCAGAGCCCCAGGGGGAGCTGGGAGCATCTCAAAGTACTTAGAAGCACTGGTGAGAGCTACGGGTGGGTCTAAGAGGTTATTATCTGCATTCCGAACCTCTTTACATTTTGCTGATGACTGTCGTCCCTCCACTTAAAGATTATTTCTGGCCCAACAACTAATCTCATACTTCGTCATGCTGTGAGGAGTAGACATTAACACAAGGTGACTTGTGATCTAATTAGGGATTGTATTCAGCATAGATTCTGCTACCAGTGGCTGTATTCCGTGGTATCACTGAAGTGTATCCGGTATCAGACTTGGTACAGCCATGCCACAGGCATACTTTGGTGACGCATATCTAGGTTCCATCACAGATTCATCATTTAAAGTCAACCTTACAATCCTGAGAATTGTAAAACTTCACATAACCTCAACACTGTCTTAAAAGGGTAGGGGAAGGATTGCCATCCATCCCCCATAATCCATTCCCCATGATACATTTCCTTACATCAATCTTCTGTGTTTCACCATCAGTCATCCATCGATAGTCAATTGCTATCCATATCCTGCCACGATCCCTTCCTGGCAGACTTCCATCTGGTACCAGTCAGCTCCTTCTGAATATCATACTCAGCCACAGTCCAGCAGCCTTCAGCTGTTCGTTTCTACCCTGTGTATGATAGTCCTCATATTGTCTGAACTCTATAAATGCCACTATTGGTCTGTAAGCCATCCAATGGTAATCTTTTCCAATCTGCATAATGACTTTCGTCTATTTTACAGTTCATTGCTGTCCGCATATTTTATCAGGTGATACACAGTCCAACACCAGAATGTAACTACTTACTGATCTGCACACAAATCATGGGATGTATAAATCTGACATCCAGGAATGTCCCGGACTCTTGAGCATGTGTTCTTCGTCCATGCCATGTCAGAAATACCACCCAACTCCACTCAACTGAACTTGGCTCATCTCAACTCCGTTCAACACAATGCTGTGCAATTCAACTCCATTCAACTCAACTGTGTTCAACTCAATTGCTATCCACCTATATGGGAAGTTGTTCCTCGGCTGAAAGTCAATTGCAAGGACAATTTACCCATACTGTAGAAATGCCATTACATTGCCATTTCTGAAAATCTCCACACAATCTCCTTACATGGCTGGTATAAGTTCTCCATTGCCTGTAGGTAGTGTTAGCAACGGATCCATTTTCCCACGTTGGTTCCGGATCCAGTTCCGACCCGGAACCGAACCATTGCAACGGATCCTACCACACCAAAACCCGGACCATTGTAATTGGGCCGGTTTTGCCACTACAAACCCGGTATATCAACACCACAAGTTTGGCTCCAATTCAGTATCTGAGTTCTGATCATATCATAAGACGATCAATATGCGAAATGAGCAGTATTATGCGCTGTGTCACCTCCAGAATTCAGATTTGCGATTCGGCCAATAGTCGCTGAGTCACGATCGAAAACCCGTGAATTTCACTTGAAATGATCGTTATATCACAGCTAGTCGATGAATAAGGGTCGTATCGAAAATCTGAATCTTGGTGGTGAAAGAGCGCATGACACTGCACAATGTATGTATTGACCATGTCACGATACGATCAGAACTCAAATTCTTAATTGGAGCCCAAGGTGTGGGAACCGTGTATTTGGAACTGTGGTCCAGGTTCAACCAGTCCAAAAACCCACGGTTCTATGTTCGGTCTGGGTAACAAACCCGCGAAGACAATGTGGATTGGGTTTTTGGCCGGGCAATAAACCGATCCAAACCAAACCAAACCAAACCAAAATGCCTGACAAAAACCGGACTGCTGGCGGGTTACCCGGACCTGTTGCTATCACTACCTGTTGGGACCATCATTCTCATTGTGCTAGCTCCAGATGCAAATGTTCTTCTTAATTCCTCTAGCGATGTTGCAGTGTATAGGGATATCCAGGTGTCCAGAATTCAACCAATTTGCCTGCATAGGACCAAATCCGGCAAAGCACTACTCAGTTCGTATCTTGGCAAGGAAATACTGTTTACATGAGTATACTCGTACTGGGCTCTTTGTAGCGAATATTACCACTACCTCCTGCTCGCCCATTCAGTTCCTGGTGCACCACTTCTCACTCGAGACTCATTGCACAGTCACACACAACCGTTCTGGACAATCTGGTATTCTTATGAAGAAAATCCAAATGCCATGCTTAGTTGCCAGGAGATTGTAAAGAGCAGTAGCTCGAATTATTTAAATAAATGAAGTACAGCCAACGGTGGAATCGGCCTCCTTCTGAGCCGTTATCCAGGCACATTCCTGGCGCTTACCTGATTGCCTGCACCATCCTTTGACACCTTTTCCGTTAAGACTGTGATTGAAGAGCCAAATGTTAATTCCTTTTGAAATCAATAGTAGGATGCTTGGCATGGTACAAAGGCATCATTGATCAGTCTCCAGCCAACAATGAATCCATTTTGGCTGCCACAAATTTGTAAAAATAAGCTTACTCAGTGAATCACATACTTGGCACACCCAATTGGGACTGTGTACCAACCATCAAACATCCATTCCCATATTGGAATATAACACATCAATTGAATTTCTACAGGTCAAATTGATGCTGAATCTGCTAGTGTCCTGCGAGTACAGGGATGGTTAATTCTACAGTAACCTCTTAGATCATCCGAATTTGGAATACTCAGTAAAATCACTTCTACTGACTTTGTAAGGACCGTCATAATGTCTCATTGTATGCCCGCATACCAGCATGCATTGATTGGTGGGACATCTGGTTTTGTTGACTAGTTTGAGGAAAATCAGTCGAGTGGAAACAGATTACTGTCCTGCCTGTGGTCAACTGGATTTGATAGTCCAATCGGTTGCAATTGGGCAGCAAGAATTGTTCATGTTGTGTGGTAACCACTTCAAGTCATTTGAGGTACTGTATTGTACATTTCAAGTTGACATATGATCTGTGATTGCAGTTACACTCTTATTGGCTACAATCTTCAGCTGGGTATGATACTGGAAATTCCATTCGCAATCATACTCAATTCATGATGGCACTGACCATATATAGCCTTGTCAACCTTCCACAGCAGATCTGCAAAAGGCCAATTATTATTTATTACCCAGATGACTCGATTGAGTCTGGCAAAAGGTAATCACAATTCGGTTCACCATCAGTACACATGCTGAATATGAATGGCTTATAGAAGTTCCAGTATTGCCAGTGATGGGACCATTATGGATGCATGGGCACTGGAAACATCTGTCCAATTGTATCTCAACTCATCATGGAATGTAACATATTGAAGGTCATTGAGGCCATGATGAGTAGCTCATGAATTCTGTCGTGAATTTGGAAAAATAGACTTTGACTGACCATTATCACTGATACATCCCATGGCGTGATGGCAATGCCAATCACATTGGTATTGTATCTGCTGCCGTAAATCTCAGTGGGGTGTACATAAGATCCACATTTGGTGCTGCCCTCTGTTGCTAGCAATTTCAACCCATTTTCTGTTCTTAGTTGTCACAACACCCCTCTGGTATGATTGACCTATGGAAGCCACATGAAACAATCACTTGTACAATTAACCTTGATTCCATGAATATATCAACACCATTAGCTACTGCATTTAGTACTTGCTAATACCTATGATGCCTAGTGGAATGATTGCATCCCATAACATGGTAGAAAGATGTGAATCAAGAAATCCAGCATCAGGAACATACCAGATACAGCACTACAGTTAAATGTGCTATGGCATACGCTGTCGTATGGCCTTGTATGACAGGGTATGTGAGTATATGGTTGCAAATGTAGAGGGCAATCGTGTAGTGTTGTAACATGATAAGTTTAGATCAGTACGGTAAGATTCGGCCATCGCTAGAAATATTAAGTTTCTGGTATGGTGACACAATAAAGCTGGGAACCCCTGGCCATGAAGACTTCCCATGCAGAGGTGTTATTAAGGCCAGAAACATATCCAATCAAGTCAAAAACAATATTGATGTTGGCAATCGTAATCGTGATTGTGACAATGATTTTATGAATCGCACCAAATTATATAGATTTGCATATTTAATTTTGATGCTACAGACGGTGTAGATTCGTAGGGTACTCTTGGCCAAACCATTGATATACTGTGAGGGTATATGCCTGATCATTCCCTGCTGAACTGTTGTTCTTCCTGCAAGGTATCATTGTCACCAGTTGCTCTGAAGCAGGCCCATCAGTAGACTTTTGAATAGGTTTCAATTTTGGTCTGTGTTAGATTCTCACTTACAGTCTGATGCTCTATCTCATTTTGCAACTAATGATGCATATAATATATTTGCCACCTGTAGAACAGCAAACTGGTAGTTGGGACAGGTTAATATTTATGGACTATAAGCTACGTGTAGTGCCAAAGACACCTATGCAGATGTCTAAAACATAATCGTGATACACTACAGAAGGCAGGGCAAGCACCTGTGAATATTTGTCTCTGTTACAGTATATAGATTAGTACTGATAATATTCCTACTCATCTTGCCTACATAATTACTGTTGTTCTATTTGGGATTCTTATCTTGACAATACTCATACATTGGTACCCTTGGGCATGTGACAATACACTGTGTTTGGGTTTTGTGCGCTCAGATAGATACCACTTATGGCATTGTACTTTTCACCCTTCTTTGGCTTATCTTGAACCAATTTATTAGTACTCACCCTAAATTGAACCAATAGTTCAGTTATTCAATTATATACAGTGCTTCAGCAACATGTAAATTAGAGTAGAAGCCACATACAACCCTCCCAGACACTCCAGCAGCCCTCACTAGTGCTTCAAAGTAATTCAGGATGGTCCCAGACTCCCTGGAATATTGCGAAGTGCTCTGAGATTCTTCAAGAGCATTCTCAGGTTCAGCTGAAAGCACTTGCAGTTATGCAGGTGCATTCCAGATGCTACAAGATATAACTATCAAGAAATTCAAATATAGCAGTCCCTGAGACCTCTGTACAGGTCTGTGGGAGACTTCGAGAGCAACATACACTGCTGCCCCACTCTGCAAGAGCCTTCAAGAGAAGGCAAGACCGTTGAGCCACACTGAGAAATACATGGAGAGCAGCCAAGACTACCGTGCTGCTCTATGGGAGACTTGGTACTGCCATCTCACAGTAGTGGTTCTTATAATTCCACAACGACAAGGCATTATGTTTCTCACATTGGTTTTCATTACAGTGCCAAGATTCACTACATCATATTAGCCAATGTAGTATCAAATTGTCTCATTATAGAAATGAAGGAAGTTTCAGGATTAAGGGAGATGGAAGCAGTCACAGGGTGAATATATTCGCGAAACCCCAGTGTAGATAGCTATCTTTGCATTAGATGACATTGAAATTCAATCTTTTCCAGCTCATGGTCAGAAATACTCTTGCCAAGTGTTTATTGATCCACCGAATTTGTGTGGTTAATCATTGCATGGTATCCCTCCACATCTTCTCACCTGTTTTGAATGCGACTCAAGCTAGAACAGGTCATTGTGAAGAGTTTGCTTTGGATGCCATGCAAGGTGCAGCAGGGTGTTGATGATGGGCTTTCTGCCATCTAGCTTCACCATTTCATCACATCCACAATGAGTGAACATGGAGATGCACTCCACGCTTATGATTGGCTGCTAGTGGAGACCATAGTCGTGTGAACATTGAAGCTGTGATGGTGTGAACTTGGAGGCTGTAATCAAGCAACTTCGGTGACTCAATGGGAGGCGATATTCTGACCTGGAATTTTCCGCAGAAATTTGGAATAGTACTCATCGAATAGGGGATCCTCGGGCGTAAGTGTCGTCCATGCTTGCAGCATGAGAAATAGATCGATGAAGTGCTTGTTACATTGCCAAACCTCTCTAACTCCTCGGGATTAGGGTAGCACCCAGATCTTGAGCCTAACAGCGGTAATTGCGACTTTAGTCACAAAAAGATGGCAACAAACGGCTTCACAATGTGACCACATCACCATCCCATCTGTGCCGGTTCTTGTAGAATGACAATGACAGTGTTCTTACAAATCCAGTGTGCGAACAAACTGTATGCCTCAGGATCCCTGACTCACCAGGATAAATCGATGTGCTTGTCTTACTTGGTGGTACCCATTGCTGCGCTTTCTTGCCATACCCATTACTCCACATTCCACAGAAAAAGATTGACAGTCTCCACTTTGAGGTTCCCGGTACATCATGGAGGCTGATGCTGGTTAAGGTGGGATTTTGAAAAGGACTCACCTCCACAAGAATAGCCACCCAGGCTGAGAGAAGCAGTCATTTAAAAAAACATATCAATTAGGCACACCAGGTTTCCGCCTCCACGAGCAGGTAGCCTCCCACAGGATTCACATTGACAAGGTGGGCCTCCAGTGACTGCACCCAATTGATATGGCTTCAGGGATCATTGGTTTGGGAGGAGTAGGACTTGTGGATTGTCACGGAGAAATCGGTCAGTCCTTGGCAGCTGATAGCCATAATGTTGGCATTGGCAGCATTGTGAGTTGTGTAAGTGGTTCCTTGAAATTTTAGAATCAGGCCGTTATCATTGACAACTGCAGGGAGAGGCCCGCCAAAACCTTCTTTGTCTATTCTGTTTAGTGCAAGTTCTTACAATACCTGGCAAAGGGTACTCCCAACAAGGCTGGAATACTTCGCCAGCCACCGAGAATACTTAGGGTACAGCTTCCTGTTCTAGCACACGAAGTACAAGCGTTTGGTGTAGCAGGCGCGGGATTTCACCATCACATTGTCTTTGGCATTGTACATGAGGAACTATCGTCACATCGAGTTTCGCTGAAAAGCGCCCAGCGAATCCTCTGGCCCACATTACATTCGCAAGAACACTAAATGTGAGAGCTGCGGAGCGTTGAATTACCCAGAGAAAGAAGAATTGAGAAGATGCTACCAATTGAGGAATCACGAGATGGTTCAGTCGATTAGCAAGCTGCCGACGTGCAGGTTTCACGTGCCAGCGCCAGGTTGCCTGGTCAGTACTCTTAGGCAGAGCTGTACAGAGCCGTACCTTAGGAACATATCTAGACCTTCAACACCATTCCACTGCACGAGACATATTCATACATCGATTTGAATCATGCACTATCGATGAATTCAGTAGTATGGGATACTTGGATGAATGTGGCATGTACTACAAAGTCGGAATACATTACTGGACGAGTAATATGCATGGGTACTGACATTGAGCCCAAACAAACCACAGTTGGAATTAGTGTTAGCAATCGTACCTACCCGCTTGGACAGTTCAGGAGTAGGGTTGTACCTGCAATCAAACTGTTGCAATGTGTTTTACAACATGAAAACATGGACCACCACAATTGGGCGGGTTTTACCACCAACACCCGGGCACTTCAATCATACAACTTTAGCCCCAATTATGAATGAGAGTTTTGATCGTATTTGGACATGATCAAGATGTAGATTGTGCAGGTTTATGCGAACTTCCATCTCGTGCATTCAAATTTGCGATCGGACCAGTATTTATAGAGTAGGTTTCTAACACCCCCAAAATTTCGTTCACATGAGGTCTTATATCATAACCACTCACTGAATATCCATTGGATTAAAAATCTGAATGCTGGAGGAGAATGTACTTGTAAAACTGCAAAAGCTGCATATTCATCATGTCATGATACAAACAGAACTCAAAACCTTAATTAAAGCCAAAGCTGTGTGAACTGTAAAGTTAGAAGTGTGGTCCAGTTCCAACCCAGCCAAAAACTGATCGTTCTATGTCCAGACCTGATTACAACCCGGAGCTTGTAAGCCAAATTAGTTCATTTGCAGTTCGTAGCCCAGTCCTGAGTCTTGGTTTGGATTCCAAACGGGACCGGGTCCCGGTAACCCGGAATTGTTGCGCACACTAGTTTCAATGAACCACATTGTGCAGTAGTTACAAAGCTGAACGTATACCAAAGAGGACAGGTTAAAATCCCACTGTCAGTAGGTACAAATTTAATTTTGTTACAAGTAGAGTGGCTGGAGGTAGTATATGTGGAGATGTGGGGAGATGTGCAGACATCAAGAAATATATACCTCCAGGACTAGTGTAGTATGATTGTCATATTTCCATCAATGTGCATTGTTCTCAATGTGAGATTGATGTAGGTTCAATGTAGTTTGTGGTAGCAACGGTTTCGGGTTACCCGGCTGTGGTCCGGGTTGAAACTGTCCTGGAGGCCCCGGACTGGGTCATGAACCGCCAAGCATCCCGGACCGGGTGACTAGCACCAGGTGGTTACCAGGACCAGACATCAACCTGCGGGTTTTCGGCCGTGTTAGAACCGGCCCGTGGTTCCAATTTTGCCGTTCCTTCTACTTTGGCTGCAATTAGCTATTTGGGTTCTGATTGTATCAAGACATGATCAGTACATAGATTGTGCAGTTCTAACCGTGCGTTCACCTCCCGCTTTCCGATTTGCGAACTGACCCATTTTCGTTGAGTGGCTGTGACGTAAGGGAGCATTTAAATCGAAATTCGCGGGTTTTCGATAGCTACTCAAGGAATATTGGTCGGATCACAAGTCTGAAATCTGGAGGTAAAAGAGCGGCCAGAACTGAACAATGTACATACTGATCATGTCATGATACGATCAAAACTCAAATACTTAATTAGAGCCAAAGGTGTGATGTTGAAATGCCGGGTTTTTTGTGGTAAAACCGGTCCAATTGCAACGGTCCGGGTTTCCGTGTGGTAAAGCCCGTTGCAACGGTTCCGGTTCGGTTCCAACTCTAACCCGGAACCGTTCTAGCGGGTTGGAACCGTTGCTAACACTAAATGTAGTATTAGTGGATCCTTTCAATGTGTCCCTAATGCTTCATTGCTGTAACAGTGATCCAGCATTCAATACAATTTAGATTCTTACAAATTCTGAAATACCCCACAAGTTGAACCAATGTGTACATTTACAGAGAATCTTGCATTCATGCAGCACGAATTCGACATTAATAAACGGGAATTTTTTGGTACAGTAGATACATATATTCATAGATTCATAGATACATAGATACATGGATGAGAATACAAACTGAATACATGAGTTTAAAATCGTTTAACAATGAGTAGTAACTACCAGTTCCAGGTGCACCAGCGGCGATTCGACGTACTCCCAAGCTTGTCGCTCGCGTTCCAAGGTGCTCCCAAGCTTGTGGCCCGCATTCTCTGGTGCTCCTGAGATTGTCACTAGTCGTCCAATATCCTCGCAGATTTGTCGCCAGCGCTCCCTTGTGAACCTGAAGGCCACTGCATCGGTCCAGTCAACTCCGAGATTTGATCACCCTGGGATTCTGTTCCGACAACTCCCAAATACTCCCAGAGGCTCCCAGTGACAGAAACTCATTTGCTGATGCAGGTAGGTTAACCGCAATAAGAGAGCCCTTCCCAAAGTTGGTATCAAACCAGAGATTCATTGGGTTCCGAGTCACACCGGCATCCTTGGGAATGAGGAAGCAGTTCACCATGGTAACCTCAGCCGAAAGGGCCGCAAAGTTGGCCTGGTATGAGAACCAATATACAACTCGGTGGTAGATAGAACCAGACGGATCTCCAAAGTACAGTCGGTGGCTAAGGTACAGTGGAAGGCTGTCAGGAGCGGCAAGCACAGCGGCTACAGACTGAAGGGCAAAGCCAGGAGCAAGAGACCTATTCCAACGTGTAGTGTGAAGACACTGGCGGCCAGGTTCTATCAACTGGAGTCCAGGCACGTGCCATTAGGCATGTACATGAAACTGTTCGGGCACCGAGATGACAACAAATGTTGGTGGTGCGGGGATGGAGGTAGAATGGTCCAGACATGAGAACACCTCTTCCGCCGCTGCAGGCAATGGAATGACCAGCAGAAGAGACCTTGGGAAGTGGTGGGGAAGTCAACGGAATGGAAGGCGGGTAGATGCCGACACATACAGATCTCAGAGCTGTTCACCATGTAGATGTGCGATAGAGCAGTGTTGGACTTCATAGCGACTACTGAACTCGGGAAGTTCCCGCCCAGAGTGGAGGAGTCAGGCTCTGTCGTGTCTCTTTTGGGTTTCTTTGTGTTCATCAATCTTTAGTGTTTCTTGCTTGCTTTCTTTTTTCAGAGGGGATGATGGGTAGCAGAAGGAGCGCTCCGCCATCTAGCCGGCCTGCCCCGGAGGCGGAGGGGTTTCGGGGTCTGTCATACTCTAAACAGAGTGGATACAGTATGATTAAAACAAAAAACAAAGGGTTCGAGACTAGGCTGCCTCAATTCAAGAACTATGCTGGGAATCGCCCCATAATATTAGAACAGACCGCCTGATAATGACAGACTGTGCATGCAGTATGAGGTGTTATTCGTATTACTTTCAGCAAGTTATTACGTGTACAATGCTGCGCACATTGCGTATTTTCTGTATCTTTACGCAAGCAAACTTTGAACATGCGCGCTAATACAGAGCCGGCGACAACCGGGATCATACGCTACAGGTGCAGCCATGCGCATCCAATAAATTAAGTCCACGAATCGTGCACCACTCGCTGCATGCCCCGTACAACAAATGTGCGTAATTATACGTATTTCCACATTGTGGTCCGATTTGTAATATCTGTGGAACTTATATTGTTGGTACTTATATGTATAAGTACTTCGTCGATTTTAAGCAAATATGGCAGCAAACCTAAAGCTGGTCAATAATATCGCAGATATCACAAAAACCTAGATCTTAAGTTGAAAGTACGTATAGTTATGTATATATCCTGTATAGAACACATCGTGATAGGAGCAAACCTCGTGGACATAACTGGGCGACTGATGGTTGGTTTTAGGTTTGCCTTCACAGCTACCTACTCTTTCTTTTCGAATCTCTCTGGAAAATCACAACTAATGAATCTCCCTCAGCATGAGCTGACCGACAAATCTTCCTTGCATTCATATAATAATGCGATTTGATAAAGCGTGTAGGATCTCAAAATGAGGCTATGCTCGTGAAACATAACCGCCAACAATCCGGTCGACACATTAATCTCGCATCTTCAGCACGAAAAACCCTCAAGAAATTCACTCCTCTGACAATATGGGTCTCCCTATTAGTTGCCCAAGACTTGAATATAATCGAGTTAAACCTTGTAAGCTCATCCACTGTCAAACACAATTTCTGTTGCGAAGTTTGGAAGTAAACCTTGTTGAGTGCCGCGGGTGCTTTGATCTGTGTAAAATCGCCACTACTCTGGAGACCTGTAAGCATAACTTCTTTTTCCCGACTTACACTAGTAGCGCGAATTGGTATACGTACTTCTTGGCTCCATTGGCCTGGATATATGCTATCCATTAGCTCCACGCGCATTAATAACAAGATGTAGCGAGATTGTATGGTCGTTTCTACAGCCATGTTATAGATCTTTGAATCCAAGAAAACAGATCTCAAAAAGGATCTCAGGGCGATGCAATATTGAAACTGCTAGGACTATCGCACTAATGCAGCCGTGCATGCCTGACGCCAGTTCAGGACCCACCTGTTTGCAACGATTGTTATTGTTCGTTTATAATTTGTATTTGGTCGCGGTGCCACATGAAAAAATAATTTTCAGGTCATGTTATGCACCCCAACAACTGCGCCGCGGGTCCTTGTGACGAGCAACTAAACGTTTTCAGACTGCAGTCATACGTTAATGTGCTTGTAGAAGTACAGCCAAGAATATTATTTGTGAATTCTGAAGTTATGTTGTGGAGCCGCAGGCCGCTCTTGTTGGAGGGGGCACGTACATACCTCGCCATTGGAGTGCATCCTTGGAGTACGTGCGCCCCGTGCAGGAATGGATTTGCCTATTGCATGAAGCCTTTCCAGTCTGCCTCGAGGGCCTTGTGTGAGTCAGTCAGATCGGCCAGTTTTTCTTGCATGTAAGGTTCGTACCGCGTTACACGGAAATCGCAATTCACTAATACACGTGTTTGCCGATCCGACTTCGACTGGGTAGGTGTTCGCCGGCTCAGTTGTGGCGCAATCACCTTTGCAAATGCATGACGCAATGCGGTGAGCGGTGAGCCATTCAACGAGGCTGAATGTGGAAACCGTGGTTTCTCCGCTCGCTGCCTTACACGCGGTTTCATCCGCATTTTACATTAATACCTCGGTAGAGTAGCAGTCGACAAAGCGTCTCTCAACACTCTGAATGTACAGTTTCCCTTTCCCCATAAGCAAGGTTTTTTAGGACCTCAACAATGGCGCTAACTAGAATAATAGTATCCAGAGATTACGTACATACTTCCGCGATCGTTCTAAACTCGACCTGTTGCACAATGTTTACACCGTGCAACTCTCGACTTGTGCCACATTCCGATGGAATATTCACCCGCCACTCTGCTGCCCCATCGAAACTTCTCAACGGCGAACCCCAAAAGGATCTGGTCGCATTTATTTCCCTCGTCCAAAAATGCAATGTCCACTACCTCCCCATTACGTGGCAGCCAGCTCTCAGTAAGCTCGGAGTGGGTGGCAGTGGGTTGATAAGTCAGGCTACATTGGACGCCAACAAGTCTCTGGCATTCAAGCGATTTCACGAGAACAGTGATTCACAAATGGACTTTTTGCCATTGATGTCGGAGGTATTGATCTTGAGTCAGCCGCCTATTCGAAATCACCCCAATATAGTCACTCTCGAGGGAATTTGCTGGGAAATCAATCCTCGAACGGAGAAAGCATTCCCTGTACTGGTCTTTGAGAAAGCAGCATGGGATCTAAAACACTTCATGAATGTGCGTGAGGGCAAGGACATGTTGATCGATGACCGGCTCAAGATCTGTGCCGACATTGGGCATGCCATCATGACTTTGCACGCCTACGGTTTGCCATTCCGAGTGTATATTACCTTTCAAGTTGAAAATCTAACAATGACATAGGTGTAGTTCACGGCGATATCAAGCCACAAAACGTATTAGTTTTCAAGAACACTACTGCAAGCAAGATCACAGTAAAGGTGACCGACTTCGGATATTCCACTCTCGCCGCGGGTGAATCCGGAATCGTTTTTCTGCCAAAGTCAAGGCCATGGAATTCTCCCGAGCATCATTTCGACGAGTTCAATGTACTTCAAGCCAAAAAGACAGATGTGTATTCCTTTGGTATGCTCTGTGTTTGGCTCCTTTTTGAAGACAGCCTTCTAGACATTCCGCACACCTCTGTAGATGGAGCACTTGAATTGATTTCGTTCAATGTACCCCTTGGTCCTCTTACATTGCTTGAACGGCTAAAAGGGGACGATAAAGTCACACATATTGTCAACCAACTCATCGAATTAATGTCGGACTTGAACACTGAGCGCCGGATTCGACTGAAAGAGTTTTTCAGCTTGACCCTTCAGCTTGACCCTCAAAAGCGGACGTCTGATGTCGGGAAACTAGTATGTCTTCTCAGCAATCAACAGTGTGTTTTACCTGAGACCCAACTAAATCCAAGGGCATTTGCTAAGAAGTTTAGAATAAAACTACAACCGCATACTGCTACACGAATGGAAGAAACGAGAGAACTTTCAATGCAAGCGGACTTTCGTGTAAGTATCAATTTATTGCACATTTCTTAAAAAAAAGCACTTGGCTGACGACATTGTCGAAGATTTCCGAGAACCTTGCCAGCTTGGTGGAAGCCGACTATCGAGTACGGACGGAGATTAAACATAGCCTCGAAGCGAACTTCGTCACGAATCAAACTCCATCGTCTGCCGCCCGCGTCGCGTTCCAGATTTCCTTTTGTTATCTGATTGGATTTGGGGCTAAGTCAGATAACGATAAATGCCACCTATGGCTAAAACGAAGCAATTGTCAATCTCACGAGTTGGAGACGGAAAAAGAAGCAGTACGGCCGCAGAGTAAGAGAATACGCGAGCGATTTATGGCGAATTCAGTAGACCTTACTAACGAATATCGAACATTTGGCGTGAATAAACTGCTGGAAGCCTGCAAAGAGTGCCAAAGAGAGTACAGCGATATGTCACGCGCGTTTGGTGAGCATCATTTCGTACCGTTGCGCTTATGCGCAATAATCGCAAATATGCTGGAGGGATTAGGGAAATATGCAGAATCGATGACGCTGCGAAAGCGGATCAGAGACCAAAGAGAAAGAATAGACGACGGTGATTATCTAGATTACATACAATCTCAGCTTGAGGTAGCGGTTTCACACAACAATCTGGGGGAACTGATGGAATCCCAATGCCTGGTGGGAAAAGTTATGGAGCAGCTTGAAAGAACTATTGTGGCACAGAACCCCATGTCGCAATTCCTTCTGAAGTTCGCTTCAACATATTCTAAAGTAATACAAAATACGGAGTACAAGAAGCAGTTGAAGCAGTTCATAGCGTTGAACAAGAGTTCTCTCGGCCCGGAGCATCCAGGTACATTGAATTTAGTCGGCTGCTTCGCATCAGTACTAATGTTCGAAGAGCGGTGGGCGGAGGCCAAGGAGCTTGTGATGCAGGTCATAGAGACGGAAAAGAGAGTCCTCGGCGCAGAGCATCCATATACCTTAAATAATATGGCGACGCTTGCTACAATATTTAGGCAACAGGGGCAATGGAAGGAGGCTGAGGAGCAGGCGGTTCAGGTCAGGCAGATGAGAGAGAGCATATTCGGCCAAGAGCATCCCGATACCGTGCTCAGCATGGCAGAACTTGCATTGATCTACAGGAGCCAGGGGCGCTTAACGGAAGCCGGGGGGCTGTTGGCACAAGTCACGGAGATTTTAAAGAGGATAGTCGGCGAGCAACATCCGGATACCTTAACCAGCATGGCCGAACTTGCATCGACTTACAAGAGACAAGGGCGATGGAAAGAGGCCGAGGTGTTGGAAATGCAAGTCTTGCAGGTGCGAAAGTGTGTACTCGGCGAGGATCATAGCCATACTTTGGGAATCATGAATAATCTCGCAGCTACATATAATGAGCAGGGGCGATGGAAGGAGGCCGAAGAGCTGGTGATGCAGGTCATAGAAATGGGGAAGAGGGTATTTGGCCAAGAACATCCATATTACTGGAGCATCATGGATAACCTCGCATGGACGTATCGGGGGCAGGGGAGATGGAAGGAGGCCGAGGAGATGGAGGTGCAGGTTATGAAACAGAAAAAGCGAGTACTCGGCGCAGAACATCCAGATACCTTACTAAGCATGGATAACCTCTCTTCGACATATCACCAGCAGAGGCGATTGAAGGAGGCTCAGGAGCTGACGATGCAAGCCGTCGAGACGAGAAAGCGGGTACACGGAAATGAGCACCCAGATACCATGACCAGCATGAATAACCTTGCATCTACATATCTGAAGCAGCGGCGGTGTAAAGAGGCTGAAGAGCTGTTTGGGCAGGTCCTGGAGCGGAGGAGGAGAGTACTCGGCCCGGAGCATCCGCATACCTTAGCCAGCATGCATAACGTCGCATCAGCATATGAGGAGCAGGGGCGATTAAAGGAGGCTCAGGAGGTGCAAATGCAAGTCGTCGAGAAATTAAAACGACTATACGGAAATGAGCATCTAGATACAATAACTAGCATGGATGGCCTCGCATCGATATACAGTAAACTGGGTAAATGGACAGAGGCTAAGGAGTTGTGGATGGAGGTCATGGAGACGAGAAAGCGGGTACACGGAAATGAGCATCCAGATACACTGACCTGCATGGATAGCCTCGCATCGATATGCAGTCAACTCGGGCAATGGACGGAGGCTGAGGAGTTGGAGATGCAGGTCCTGGAGGCGAGAAAGCGGGTACATGAAAATGAGCATCCAAAAATATTAACAAGCACGAATAACCACGCATCGATAGACAAGAATCTGGGGCGATGGCAAGAGGCTGAAGAGCTTTTGAAGCAGGTCTTGGAGAAGAAAAAAAGACAGAGCATCCACATACCATAGCCATCATGAATAACCTTGCATTGAGGTACACTAACCAGGGGCGATGGAAGGAGGCCCAAGAGCTATTTATGCAAGTGACAGAGTCGTTTAAGTCAGTATATGGCCATGAGCATATAAATACCTTGACCAGCATGAATAACCTCGCATCGATATACATGCGCCAGCGGCGATGGACAGAGGCCGAAGAGCTAGTCATGCATGTTGCCGAAAAATTGAAAATGGTACTGGGCGAATTGCATCCACAGACCTTGATCGCCATGAGCAACCTCTCTATAATACACGACAATCAGGGGCGATGGAACGATGCCGAGGAACTACAGGTTCAAGTGGTGGATGGCAGGCAGAAGGTATTCGGCCAGGATCATCCCTTTACAATTGCAGCGACACGTTGTTTGTTAAGGTTACGTGAGGCACATCCAACACGGCGCCATCTGGTTCGTGTAGATGAATCGGTAAACACGCTTCAGAGTCTATTGCATCAGTTGGCCCCGTCTCGGTCTTCAGGTGGTTCCAAAGAAAGGTCGCAGAGACCGCTTGAGATAGTGCAAGAATGTGATCAGGACAATTTACGGACAAATGATGAAGCACATGAGCCTACTGCAACCGAAGTGTCACTGGAGGGGGAAGATGACGCGAGAACATTCGAGGACAGGTTTATGCGTGCTCTAGAAATGTATCTGGAGGGCAATAACAATGGCAACGTTGAAAATTAGTTGCTCGGGGATGTTAGGTTGAGGCAGAAGTAGGTAAATGGTCGTCATAACACTTTTTTGGAACGCAAGTTAACACTGTTAAGGTTTCATGCAGTTGAAGATTGCTGCGAGAGCATAGTATTGCTATAAGACTGCGGAGAGGGTCGAGAGATGGTGTGCTAATCATGGATAATGGTCCAGAATCAATAGACTTGTTCGGTTAAGATTTGTTCCGGTGTTTAGCAGTCATAAAAACAGATTCATATGATGATTTGTACATCCGCACTCTACACATTGTTCCTTCACTGGAGCCTATCACTATTCAAAACGCCCGGTGACGATCAATGTGGGGATCTACATTTCCTAATTAGTGGAGCTCGGCAGTTTAGTGCGGTACAGAACTACCGCATTCTGATTGTAGTCACCATTAACGTTAAATCTTCGCATCTAAAACCTACAATTGTTAGGGCGCAGTGAAAATGTTAGCCAAATTACCACAAAAGGAAGTAGAGGACAGAGTCTGGTTATGTTGTGAATATGAAATTGAGAACCATAAGCATGTAGACTCTACATTGGAGAGAGAAGGAGAAAGACTCAGTACATATACAGATGATTATTGGTGAAAACTGTAAGGCCTTTGACAGACTGTGTTGCCGACAGATGCCGGATATGCAACAAATGTCCCAAACTCACTTACTTAGTAATCATGTATGAAGCATGAATTACCAGTGATCAGTGATGGAACCCAGACCAGTGGGAATCATCACCGTGTACAAGATGCATTTATTTGAACCAAAGAGAGTACTGTTCTAATGCTTACAAATGAAAGATGCATATGGTGTACTGACCATCGCTCACAGCTAGTGTTTTGTAGTACTCTGGATGGTGGAGTCCAGAAGCTGTATCTTTTTCTAAATGTTTCAGAATACACCTGTGTAGGATTAATTGGCCTAGGATTAACATGTTCACCAAAATGTAAATAAAAACAAAACCACTTACACAGAGTTACTACCAAATTGACCTAGTGACATCTGCAGTTGTGTTCAAGTTACAGATCTAATCTTAATCTCTCCAAGGTATATAGACAAAATGGTAGAGGTCACTCATTCTGGTGGAGCGTTGAAGTTATGAACTGGTTATTAATCACATTAATTGAGATGAATTAATTACAACATCGTTATAAGAGGTTGTAGCAGATACGCAGCAGTAGAGATCTGGTAGGCAAGAATCTGCTAAGTTTACCTTGCAAATAGTGATGGAAGATCTTGGCACAAATAGTGTAAAATAAATCTCATTCAGATGATGTTGGATATGGAAATCCTGTTGCACCAAAGAATTGTTGTGACTGACCAATTCTTATCTTGTTTGTAAGTGTTGCTGATTTGAGTAACACACTTTCCAAAACAGTTAGTGGGAGGTAATCAATGGGCTGGTTTGAATACACCAAACACTAACAACAACTAGTTCACCAAATCATTAATACAGTGTGTGCTATTTGACTTAGAAGTTGTGTCAATTTGAGCTGATTATAATAGACCATTGCGATGGCCACAATTAATAGACAATGTAGTTTTGAGATGGATAGTACATTGAATATGTCTAAGCCAATAAATATAACTGAAGTTGTAGAATCGGTAGCAAGCAACCTGTGTTATCATTGGAACCTTAGTCGATAAACGTCTGCAAAATGTAAATCGGTCTGGAAGCAACATCTAATCCCCCCAGTCACCCCAGGTGCCCTCACCAGTGTTTCTAAGTACTTCTTAATGCTCCCAGACTGCCCTGCCATTAAACAATGTACTCTCAGACTCTGCAAGAGCATTCTCAGGTGCTTCTGAAATCACCTGCGGTTATGCTGGTTCATTCAGGATGCTACGAGATGTAAATTATTGGATAGTCAAGTTGTGGACCTCCTGAGACCTCTGGGCAGATCTGAGGGAGTATTCAGGAGCAGCTGAGCACGCTGCGCAGCTCAGTGGGAGACTTCAATAGCAGCCGAGACCGGTTCACAGCACATAACCACAAGGAATTTCGCCATATCATATTCGTCCTTGTTACAGTCTCAAGATTTTCAACGTCATAATGGGTAGTGTTAGCATCGGATCTGGGCAACCTGTCAGCGGTGAGGGTTTGGACTTCAAAAACTGGTAAGTTCGGGTCCAGACCCATCAAAAAACTTGACCTGCTGCCTCTTGGCGGACCAAACCCATACCCATACCCGTTAAACCGCGGGTTTTGCCGGGTTTTGCAAGACACATCTGTTCAAATCTCTGGTCTTGCGTTTCAGGTTTCACTATTTATAGTCGCATTATGATATGCTACTGGTGAATGCAAAATATTGACAATGGTACGTAGCAAACTGTTTTGGATGAACTGGCCGCCATAATATTGGAAACAAATAGCGACACGCGCCCTACCAACGCCTGAACATGAGTATCAATGGAGCATCAACGATTGTTGGTTGTGTATCATGCGTAATCTGGAGTAAGACTGGTCGCACATAGTCAGAAAGATAGTATCGCCGCCTTTTTGTACAATCAAGAAAGGTGAATGCTCCCAACCACATCTTCAAAATAAGCGTCAATGGAATGTCAACGATTTTTGTTCTTGCATCTTCAGTACTATCAGTGGCACATGACCACAAGTATCCATATACTCGGATACCATGACCTTTATAGGCAAATGTGTACAGGAGATTGCCGCCACATCCTTCCAGAAAGTCACGATTGAATCCATTTACCGAGCTACCACCAATTGTTCTTAGGCCATTTGACCTTCAATACCAGTGAAAATGACGTATAACGACAATAATGACCACTTCACGCTGGCATTAACCATGATGCAATGCCAACAATCATTGACGTTCCGTTGACCCTTATTTTCTTGATGGCGCAGGGAGCATTTTACTGTCTTATTTTCCTATAAAGGCGGTCAATAAGTCGTTGCGGACTCTTTGCGAAGAGTTGCAATCTAGATTACTGAAGATACACGACCCTTAATCGTTGACACTCAGGTGATGCTCATTTTCAACCTGATGCAGAGCGGGTACGATATCCTGTTTTGCATACAAAGGTGGCCAGAAATTCCGTTATGGCTTTTTACAATTGATTGGCGGTCTGAGTATCCAACACGCAAGATGGAAAATCAGTGACCCTCCGTTGACGCTTGTTGGAAACTGTAATATACTCACTTTCTGTGGCCGTCGATAATAGAAGAAGTAATTATGTGAACTCTGTTACTGCCTTTCTGTCAGATTGGGAATCAGCCAGTTGGCAAAGCCGAGCCCAGAAATATTCTTGCACAGGCCTCTCTCATTTTACCAAAATTGATACATCTGTTTGAATACTGTATTTCGCCAGCTATATATATCTTTATGAACAAATATCCTCATCCCACTGCTCAGCATTCTGCCGTGATATATCTCTAAGTGAAATTCTTGGTCAAGCAACATATAGAACCTGGTGAAAACATATTGACACAATCCGTCCTACTTTTGCTTTTTTCCGTTATTCCTCCTTGTTTCTATTGTACTGACTGGCACTAACCCTGTTTCAGCCAGTTTCATTGATTTCCGTATTAGGCGAATCAATCCAGGAACATTGGGGGCGGCACTCAGAACGTGGTGCCATGGGCTTTCCAAGGATGTAATGCCACTCCATGGTTCAATGTCGGATTCATTGTCTGCCACACATTCGTCTTCGCTCTCGATTGGATTATCCACATTACGATTCTTGTTAAGCCAATTTTTCGAGTCGGAAACGCATTTGGGTTCGCTGTCCTTATTACTATCACCTGAATGACAGTTGATTCTTCTGATTTGGCGGAGGTTTAATAAATGCATTCGTCCTCCAGGGAGGTCCTTTGCAGCAAAAGCTGGTGGTAAAGGAAATCTTTCTGACAATTTAAATGCAGCCCCACCATCATGTTGGAAGTTTAACCAGGATGCTTGGATGATCTCTTCAGTATTGGAAATGTATCCAATGGCTGTTATTTGCTTGTTTTGAGCGTGAGATTCCTTCTGTGTAGCACATTCGTTTTGGCTGCCCTGCCACATCTCCAAAAAGTCGTAAACCTTGGCCATTCTGTGCGATTTTCTTTCATCCACCTCTGTCTTCAATTCCAAGTTGTTTTCAGTTTCCGCGGTACCCAATGCTGGACAATCGCCCGCCAATATTCTGTTAGTAGCTCGAGCAAACTGCGAAACAACAACTTTTTCCCTAAGCCTCTCGCCAGTGGTTTTAGAATGTCTCCTGCGAATAACATCTTGCCCCAGGTAAAAACTGGCCTCCACTCCAACACCATGTGGTATAATAGAGACTATGTCGTGAGACATATTGGAGAGATCAGCGTACTTTTCAGTGTGTTTGCTCGAGCTGGCACCATCAGTTGGTGATATCCGGTAACCAAAATGTATTGCTAATCTCCATAGAGTCGAAGTGGTAATCATTAACATTTGAATTTACTTGCCCCCAGTGCTTTGGTGGTTCAGGCGGAGAATTGAAATAGAGCCATGCAGCGGTCAATAAGCCTGCTGCAAGATCGCTTGATACAGGCATCATTTCTACCCTGCATTTAGGCGTTAAGTATTGGTCATCATTGCTGGACAAATCATATGGATCAATTGATGATTGAACAAATCCAGAAGCGTTTGCAGTGGGGCAGACGTTGCTGTGTGGATCATTTTGGGGTTTAGTGACGGACATTCGTCGATGTTTGGCGCAGTAATCGTTTACCACATACTTCCAAAAGGCCTCTTGGTATTTGGGAGTATATGATGTCTCATCCGCAGGATTGATATCCAAGGACTTGTCCTAATTCCTAAACGATCGCAACTTCCGGAAAGAATCAAGGATCTCCACTGACATAAGAAGAACACCGGACATTGGAGTGATTTCGGCATAATATTTGGACAGTTTCTTGCAGATAACCTTCACAGCGTAGTATAAGTCTTCCTTCCATTCTTTCTTCTTCTTGGCGAAAGTTCGCATCACACTATTCATGTAATCAAACATGTCATTGTAGACATTAATGATGTGATGCAGAGTAACAGTATACCATTTCGATATCCACACGGTCCAGTACCGGAATGGCCTCAATACTTCCATGACAAACTTGACGATAGTCCACTCGTCCGGGGTTGTGAAGAGTGGCCGATGATCGCAGTTTTTTGGGTTTCTAAGTCACTCGCGAGTCAATTCACATATTCTGTAGGGGCACTTGAGCAGCTCCAGTCTCGACTTTCAACGTGTCTTCACACCCATACTTGGTAGTACTGCAATCTGCACTTTGGCTTTCTGACACTCAATGAACTTGTTTGGTCAACCAGGTGTCAGCATAATCAATACCGCAAGCATTCTCTGCTATATGAATGTCAGTTTCAGGTCATTCACAATGTGTTGAAATACGTAAATTCTCAATTATCTTTACCAAACCCGGCCGCATCACCGACACCTTGTTGATTCTAGCATTGCCCTCTTTTCACAATCTTTGACTCTTCCCAATGTCTGCACTTTCATTCTCTCACAAATGCTGGGCGCGCACATGAGCTTTCCAAGATTTGTTCCGGCCTTTCACCCGGAGACTGCTCATGAATGCACCCAAAGCAAGTTGAATGATGTGTGCCATACATGGTATATGGTTTCTTATTCCATGCCACACGATGCCGGAGGCATCATGGGTTGATTGCAGTACCCGAGTTATCTAGTAATTTGTTGAAGCATTGTCTGTCATAATTCCAACTAAACGGCCATCGGTAAGCTCAAAACGATCAGAACCTCCTCCAAATGTATAGTTGTATGCCTTGCCCCAGTATGTTGGCCCTGGACCAAGTAATCTTAATTAGCATTCGATATGGGAAAAGAACTGGTTATCAACATTATCGAATGTGAGAAGAAGTTCACACAATGCTCAATTCCGATCCATGTAGTAAGCTATGACCAATGTTATCGCAAATTTGTGTGTTGATGTCCTGGCATCTAAAGCTAAGATAACTTTATTTCTCGATGCCAATTGCTTCTCAATTGCATCCACTGTCAGTGAGTATTACATCCAGTACAGGTTGCTACGGGTGCTGCCGGATGGAAGCACCAACTTGCTTCGTAATGCATTATATGTCCATCATAGCTCTAGCTTTGAGATAGTGTTCCAAGGAATGTAAGCTGAATCAAATGCTAGCATGAGGTAGTGATTCCAGGTGTCTTGCTGAAATTTGACAGTTAGGAGGTCATTTTCTGGCAGTTCAGGGCATTGTGTCTATCAACTAAGTCAAAGAAGGTACAACCAAACTGTCGAATATCAATTTCTTTTGCATTCTTACCATTGTAATTCCATGACTACCTTGTCTCTTTAATATAGCCAATGGTGATTCATCGACGTTTGTACTTGTCAATTCAGACACTTCAGACTCTGTTAGTTCGTTTAACTTTGCAATTTGCGCTGTGGCCAGCAAGTGTTTCCCCATGGAGCTGGTCCCATGCTCTGCTGGATGCCGAGGAACTTGACGACAAACGATACATATGATGCCGGGACAGCCGGTCTCCTCAATTCTGCATTGCAAATAGAAACGCCATGAAAGCACATCTCTAGAAGTTTTCCAAGCAATTGGACGTTTCGAGCCCACACTCATTGATGCGCACCAAGCATCAAATATGATTTGAAAAGTAATGTCGGTCAAGTTGAGAATAAAGATGTGTTCAGTTTTAGATGATATTATAACCTCTAGCAACGAGGTATGTATAAATTGGGAATCGGACATTGCTTTACAAAGTTGGAGACTGTGTTATTCCGCATAAAAGACTGACAACGGTGACATGATAATTGAGTAGAACGCTGGTGCTTCAGTTTTGACTCTTGAGTTACTTGCAAGACAATAGTAAGACCGGTGAGACACTGCATGCATAGTTGTTACATTGTATACAGGATCATACTAGATAGACTGACCGTGGAGAACGGCATTAAGGAACGACCGAAGGCATTTCGTTACAGTGAAACTTACTGAGCCCCACAAGTCCTGTTTCCACTCCGAAGACAGATTGTTAAGAGGCGATAGTGGAAATGTTGGTGGGATTTTTGCCAACAATGGCGGCCAATACGGTGAGTCTGACTAGCTGTCGATGCACAGCGGTTGGAATATCCAAGTTACATGAACCTTAATAATTGATAGTATTAGCAACGGGTCCATGAAACCCACCCGAGGTACTGGTTTTGTCCAGCAGTTCGATTCGGTTCAGATCCAGACCCGGGCACAAACTCAACCTGCTTTGACTTGGCAGGTTTCAACCCGTGATGGGATATAAACCCGGGGTTTATTGAGCGGGTTGTACCCGGACCGTGATTCCACCTTTACGGTTCCTCCAACTTTCCCTCCGATCAAATATTTCACTTCTGATCATATCATGACATAATCAGCATTTAGAGTATGCAGATCTAGGCGCTTATTCACCGCCCGCAGTCAGATTTGCGATCAAACCAATATTTGTTGAATCGCTGTGAAATAATGTGATATTTTACGCGAAATTGGTGGGTTATCGATAGCAACCCAACAAATATTGGTCTGATCGCAAATTTGACAGCAGGAGGTGAAAGAGCGGCTAAAACTGCACAATGTACATACTGATCATGTCATGATACGATCAGAACTGAAATGCTTAATCGTAGGCAAAATTGTGAACTTGAAATGCCCAGTTTTTGGAGGTAAAACCGGCCCTTTTCCAATGGTCCAGGTTTTTCGTGTGGTAAGACCCGTTGCCTCAGTGCTGTTTTGTGAGGACGCGTACCCGGAACCGACCTGGGAAACTGGACCTGTTGCTAACGGGGATCATTCACACTCCGTTGACACATCGTTGACATTCCGGCGAAGCTCCATTGACGCTCGGTTTTTGGTCTTAGTAGCGCTGCTTATGCAAGCCTTTTTTCCACGAAACGTGGCCGATCGTTCGATTATGTGTTGACGTCACCATACAGCCCCAGGATTTACCCCGATGCAAGGACAACAATCGTTAACACTCTGTTGACCATCCTTTTTAGGACATGGTAGCGATGTTGTCGCAACCATTTTGGCCTGAAATGGTGGCGAATGGTTCGATTATGGGTTAATGTCGCCGCACAGCCCTGTCAATTTCCATGATGTAAAGCCAACAATCATTGAAGTTCGGTTGACGCTGATTTTCAGGACATGGTTACAATGTTATCGCAATCATTTTTGAGTCGAAAAGCAGCCTATAGTTCAATTGTGGATAAATGTCGTCACTCAACCATAAGATTTGCCGAGATGCAATGTCAACTATCTGTTATGCTCCGTTGAAGCTCATTTTCAGGATGTGGTAGTGATATTTTTGCTAGCGTTTTTGCCTAAAAAGGCAGCCGAGAGTTCATTTATCGATCAATGTCACCACACAGCCATCGGATTTTCCAAGATGCAAAGCAAACAATCGTTGACGCTCTGTCGACGATCAGTTTTTGGAAGGGGCAATTAGTTTGTCAATTGCCTTAATAGCTATAACGCAGGCCAATACATATACTATAGACTGATGTAACAATTCAGGGCATTGATTGTCCAATGTGAAAGACTGAACATCGTTCACACTCTATTGATGCTGATTTTTGGATGGGGAAACAACAAATAGCTTTCGGATTCGCAATCATTGTATGCGACAAATTGTATACACGATATTGACATCTGGTATTGATATTCTAATGATTTTCGTTTGCATCCAGAAGCTTTGTGGCCTTTGGATTTCTGATCAATCTCCATGCATGTTATGCGAGTGACAGATAACATGGCCCTATTACATTCCTGCTCTTTCAGCCGGCAATTCACGGCATGTAGAACATTTCATTAATTTATGATTGATATTGCTCGACTTCCTCACCTTTACAAATCCAGCTTCTTCTCTTCGATTCCCATGATGTACCATAAGCAATTTTCTACTATCTGAAACATGTGCACCAGGCCTGTGTGGAGCATTATGTAGGTAGACTTGTGCACAAATACCGTATCATGGTCGTCATGCAGACAGATTCGTATTTAGCACTGACCGCTTCTTCTATGACTCTTATGACATCACTCACATAAATTGTGTTAGTATATTTTATCACTACTTTTGCGTTTGCTTTCTTGCTTAATACTAATTGGCAAACCAAAATTAAGCTGATTTGCCATCTTGCAACATGATTTGGATTCTGGAACGTTCGCATTGTGCGTTTGACCCTTGCCTATGCATAACCGGATTATCATGTCTCACAGTTTGGTCACTAAAATCAAGAAAAAGATGACATGTAGCAAAATTAGTACACAGATTACTTTTCACTGTGTTATGACGTCGCACATGTCAATTTGCCTATCTATTCCTCCACTGACACAGGAGCCTTCACCATCTGTTCGTCCCAATCCGATATCTATATGGTGATTAGCTGTGGAGGCTGTATGCAGGGGTAAATGCTTACGGGCTCACTAGGCTTGGCATTCAGCATAGGTGATGAATCCACCTCCATGGCTGGTGCAAGACCAGGTATACAAGTGTTGGACTGGGCCTTCCCAGAACATAGCCGCATATGACTACTTCGTAGTTGAGAAGTCCCTTGCCCCATTTGCGACCTTCCGGTGTCAATGTCAAGACACGCCATGTGATGTCCAAACGTTGTGAGAGCAGGTGCAGCAACATCGTGATCCGTTTGCGGTTGAACAACAGCCAGAACCCTCAATCCAGCTGAGCCATACATCTTATCATTTTACGGAAGTAGTCTGCTGCGTCCCCCCATCCTGGTTGGGTCAATTTGTCAATTTTCATTTGCTTCTTCTGAAACCTCTCCATGCGATGCTGAACAGTTTTATATATTGTGCTCATCACCCAGCTGGGTTCGTCATCTTTGCTCAGCTTTCCCTGCTCTGTCTCTTCATCATTCTCTTCTTCCCCATCCTCTCCCTCATTGGAAAATACAATATGGCTCAGACTGTCTCCGATAGCAACCACTATCTCGCTAAACGATTATTCGAGCTCTCTGGTCATCAATTCTCAGTTTTCAGGTGTCTCCATAACTTCCTGCTCCTGTCAAATCACTACCTCTGCGGATTCAACTCACTGGTGTGCCCCAGTGGTCTCTGTCTCCACATAATCCTTGATCGATTCCTCAGTCTTTCACTGCTTAAGAAGTGCACTTCTTGTGGTTTCTCCGCCGCAGCTTCTTTTTGGATCGCAAGCTGCGCAATGCCCCAGGGGCTCAAACTTTTTCTGCCTCGAAGCCGCTCTTGCCCTCATTCGCTTGATAATGTCGTCGAGTGGAACACATTGTCGACTTGCCGTATTTGCCGGCGGGACATGGCGACAAGGTCTTTGTCAGAGCATTGACCATTGTATTTTGTGTTGACTTTGTTGTTGGGTGTGATGTTGGATGTTGCAAGATATGGACAGTATGGAGGCAAGTTGCGTCTTTTATGTCAAGGTTGGTAAGTTAAATCATCTTGAACGCAACCAAATCTGGCTTGTGACTGTCAATAAAGCGGAAATAGTTAGGCTAACCATGCAACAGGACATGATTGTTAGTGTCAGTTTCATGTATTATCGCAGGGATTTTTTATGACAAACATCAGCAAACGTCCTTTTCCTTCAAGAAGCTCCTATTTATATCTAACAATTATGCAATTTCGGTAGTCATACACCACAATTTATGCCTGTTAACAAACTAACAACATCGGACCGACTTATTGTTAGTCACAGGACAGTGGGTAACCCCTTCAACATACAGCCATACACAGCAGCAATCAACTTGAGCATAACGTACGACTTGGCTGCTAGTTATGTCATCCTGACATGTAGGTAACAATATATTCCTCAGGACTTCCCACTTCTTTTTGCGATCATCGTCCTCTCCGATTCCACACCACCAACCCATGGATACACAAACACATCAGCCAGGAGTGACGGGATCAGAATTGAGCCAAACAAAGCTCATTTCAGCCGATAGGTCACACAATTGCACACAGCAAAAACGCAGACAACAGTAAGCTCACCATGACGCTGCCAATGTTGCCACCAAGCATATACCCCAGAATGCAAATTTAAAAATCGTCCGTAAGACCGGTAGCAGTAATATGAAGAAGCAACATGCAATTGGAGGTGAGTATATCTGAGCAGTGGTGAACGGTCGACAAATAACTGTATAACTTACAGCGGGTGTCCGTAGACAGAGACATGAACAAATTATCACCTCCCGGAGAGGGAAAACTCCATGTTCAAAGAATGGATTTCTCCGCACATTTCGTAAAATCGAGTATCACAATGTGGGCAGCTCGGGGATTTTGGCTGACCAATTCCGTGATAGTCATCTGCGGGATTGGATGAAGAAGGCTTTAATCACCTTAGAGCAGGCCACATATGCGTATATGGTTGAGGTACTAGCCAAATCTCGTAGTAACATGTAGCAACTAATTTCTTGTCAGTTTCCAACACGTCTGCTATTATGGCAAGGCAAGGAGGTCGGGTACAGCTGCAACAATCCGACATGTGCCTGGCAGTGAATCTGGCTCAAATGGCCACAGGCGGGGTGTCACATGGCGCAGTAGAGGAAACGCAGTATCTCATCACGAAACCTGGCACCAAAGTACGAGACGAGAAGAAGCGGGCTGTGGAGTTTCCAGGGCATATCAAGGTGAAGGCTGCAATAGCAAGACACCTAGCAATGTGTCATCAAAATCAAATGGACGGATACCCTGCATCTCAAAATGGCAGCTGAAAATTTCTGGAGACACGCTGGTGACGCAAATGTACAGGTGCACCTCTGCCCAACCAATGGAGACAGCAGACTCCACAGCCGGCTCCACAGCCGACTCCAGAGCCGACTCCTGAGCCGACGCCATCTCTGCCTGGAATGCCACCTGCGCCACCCAGTAACAACCCTGGAGCTCAACGTTCCCAAATCTTCAATGAGCCGGCCGGATATGCCTGTTTACATACAGCTCTTCATTGTGCAGAATGATTTACTCTGGATGCTTCTGACCAGGATAGCCAGAACGACACCAATTGTGATCCAGATATGCTGACTGATGAAAGAACAGCCACTGGTTAGTACACTATCTGCTGAGTCATAATGCAGCTAACATTCAGTTTGAAGACCACAGCAGCCTATTGAGATATCGAGACAGTGATGATTAGCATTGATTGATAGGAACGGGATTTTGGAGTGTATTATTATCTACAATTAGTGGACACTGTAAAGTATATTTTAAAGGATATATTTATATGTAATATTAAAGGGCAATGTAGTGATCAAGATGAAAGTCAATGGAAATGTTTAAAAGGCTGCCAAAACACTGTGAATGATAAACTATGCAAAATCAATTGATTGCATATTGGACATATGCCCATGGCAAAATAAGCATCAATGGTGTGTCAACGATTCTTGGTCTTGTAATTATAGTAATTGTGAAGTGATTTCATCGCTATCTGGCATAACCGTTGTATTGGCACCATTCATTGTCAAAACAGCAAGTGACACAGTCACTGCCCCATTCCGAAAATGAGCGTCAACGGAGTGTCAACAATGTTTGCTCATGTAAGAATAGTAATTGTTATGTGATTGAATCGCTTTTTAGCATAACTGCTGAATTAGCCGTCTTTATAGGCAAAACAGCATGCCGAATAGGCAGCGCTCTATTCTGAAAATGTCCGTCAATGGAGAGTCAACAATTGTTGGTCTTGTAAGAATAGTAATTGTTTAGTGATTTAATTTCTTTTCAGCATATCCGCTAGATTGGCAGCCTTTATAGGCAAAACAGCACGCTGGATAGTCACTGCCCCATTCTGAAAATGAGCGGCAATGGAGCGCCAACAATGTTTGGTCATGTAAGTATGGTAATTGTGAAGCGATTTGATTGCTGTTTAGCATAACCGTTGCATTGGTAGCCTTTATAGGTAAACAGCAAGCAACGCAGTCACTGCTCCATTCTGAAAATGACGATTCCCCTAGCATCAGTGATTTTTGCCTTTGCATCTTGGGTTATCTGAATCTGGATTTGTAGTAATACTTCATATACCATGTATTGACGGCCTTTTCAGCCAAAACAATGACTGAGGTGTTTGTTACCCCTGTATGAAAATGAGCGTCCACCAAGCGTCAACAATTGTTTGTCTTCTAAGTTAGGTAATTACAAACTGATCTAGTTGTGGCTAGGCATAATGGGTATAATGACTGCCTGTATAGGTGAAAAAGAATGCGATACAGTGATTGCCCCATTCTGACAATGAATGTCAAGTGAGCATCAACAATGATTGGTCTTGTATATTGAGTAATCAAAGCGTTGTGCGGATGTATAAGTTCATAACTGCACTATTGACCGGTTTAGTACTCCTAAATAGAACACACAAAAGGAAAAATATTGATTCCAAACTTGCCAATGTCGCAACTAGTAAAGTTTTTAGAAACGGATCATTGGATGTCATTTGAGCGATTTTGATTGAATACAGTTATCAAACAGCGAAAGTAAGCGCATTATATGAATGTACAGACGGGCCCGCTGGGAAACCCGCTAACAACCCACGCAATCAGGACAGGTTGGGAGCTGTCCGTTGAACCATACCCGAATTGACAGTTTGCGTTTATTGACGACCCAGAGTGCGTATTTGGCCATGGTTTGGTTCCAATCCAGACCAGGACCCGAAGTGGCGGTCTGGAACTGTTGTTAACACTGATAATATGGCATGCATTTTTTAAGTCTCTGTATATATATACCTATGGTCAATCTGGCAGCAGATGGTAGTCCACGATAATTGGAGGAGCACCTGGACATGCCAATTGAAAGAACTTCGAGATGCACCACTGGGAGGCAATTGTGGTGCAATGACAGAGCTAGAAGGGATAGAACCCACGGTCCACAATCCATTGCACTTCTCGCAACATCACCCAGACACCACCCTTAAGTAAATGACAACAAGAGAAAATATAAAACTGACGGTGGCAATTGAATTCTAGCGTCGAATTGACCCAAGAACAACCTTCCCAGCGAGCACATAGAGACACCCAGTGAAGTGTTTTCGCGTAATGTCTTGGCGGACAATGGATATGAGGCGTCGCAAATGCTCACGACCAAGCGACTACTAGGACTAACCTTTAAAAGATGTTTACCATACAGAAGTGATGCCCAAAGTAAGAGTGAGAGAGAGGAACAACGTGGAGACGGGAGAAGACAGAGATGGGAGGGACAACACGCCTAAAGATATGGGGATGGAGATTGCAACGGTGGTGACTCCCATCTCCGCGGATGCTGCCAGCATGGCAATACTTGAGCCAAGCAAGAGTAAAGAAAATGAGAATAGGTGGAGGAGAAGCAAGGCTCTGGCGCGTGCCTTGGGCCACGAGGACAGGAGCCACCGTGTCCAGCGAATGTCACAGCAGCAAGCCCGCAAGCTCGCACAGCTCCACCCAACAATTGCCAAGATGGCTAACATGTTTGAGAAGCACACAGCACAGCTGGAAGTGCAGTGGCGAGCGATGAAAAAGTGGTTGGGGGAAAAAGACGAGAAGCTCAAGGTGTGCTACCAGGACGACTTACTGCGTGGCAAGGGCATCACGGACATGGTCACGAGAATGGTGGCCGCTACACAACTGTGGCAGAGAGATGAAAGCAAAGTTGACACCGAGGGTGTTGGTCTGAATGGTGTGATACACACAGAGCTGATGTATACAGGTGGACCAAAATCGCCAGAGGTGTGCCAACAACCGCAGTAAGGAAGACTGCTCAAAGCAAAGCCTGAACAAATGCGGAACCAAGAACCGATAACGATGTTGACACCAATGCCAAGAACCACATCGACGCCGAGAGTAGTGACAACATCAGTGCCGGCATCAACCAGAGAATGGGAGACAGTGCAACCATGACACGAAAGGAATCCTGCCTTCCCAGCTGCAGCCCCTGTCCCAACAACAGGCTCTTGCATCGCAGACAGACGCCAAATCGGAAAGAGAGACCAAACCGTGAGTCTCCCCAACATGATGGACCAAGACATTGCATTGGCGACACACAGTGCGCTTTTCCAATAGCAGATTCCGGCCCTGATTGGAATGATGAATTCAAAGAAGAATGCAAAGGGCGCAATCATGGCAATCACACAACAGAATACGACAGCCGAGATGGCTCTGAGAAACTGTAAGGTCATCATCATGGCAGTAAGGACTGTCACTAACGGAGTCCTTGATGTCGATGAGAATCAGTGATGGGAATGGCTAATGATCGTTGCAGTACCTCTCGCACGGTACAGGGGAAACAGCACAGATGGCATGCAGAAGATGAGAGAAGAATTTGAAGCGAAGAATGAAGGCGTTACAATCCCTACCAAACTGCAGTGAATGGTAAACCCACGCAACATCCGAAAGAGCTGGCAGAATGGAGCAATTGCTGTGCGATACAGTGTCTTTGTTGTGAAGGGGAGGAACCCGGCACAGGGCTTGGTCACGGAAGGAATCCAGGTGCCAGGAGTGTGGTACCGAGTCCAAACTTAAACGAAGGGTGGCCATCTTAGTAAATGTGAGCTCTGCTGTGGATGTGCTCAGATCGAGAACAAATGCGGCAGCAAACCCACGTGTGGCTACTGCTCTTGTTATCACAGGACAAACAACGACATGTGTGACCTTGAGGGATGCACTGCGATGCAGGGATCACTCTGCAGTCATACGCTGGAGGAGTGCCTCAACCGCAGAGGAAGTCAGATTATGTTCAGTAACTGATGCACGAAGATGACCGAAGCCGCCAGTGCGGCGCTGCAGAGTAGGAATATAGGGCAAGCTGTATAGGCATCCACGAACGGAGCCACTGATGTCGCATATGGGATAAACATAGTAATACTTTGTCCTAGGCCGACGGGGACTGCAGCAGACGTGGGGGGATGCGATCACGAGATGACCAATGGGGAGGACAAGGAGGCAATGGAGGAGACTGAAGACATTACGTTGACTCACACTGTAAACATGACCACTACTGATTCCGGAACTGAGAATGAAACGGGAGCACTAGCCTCCAATGATCAATGTGATCCAGGACACCTGCACAAGGTCGTACAAGTGCATGATAGTGGCACAGGAGACGGGTGACGAATGCAATGCATACGCGGTGTGCTTACAAGAGCCACTGTGACAAAGAGAAGGGTTTGGGATTGGTCATTTGGTAGTTGAAATAGAATAAAGAAAATGAGTGTGAACAGCGACTGGAAAAGGGAGTTGCCCAGTAGTTGATGAGTGGACGGATTTAAACTGAGGAGCTTACCACGATCACTGACATTAGGAGGGGAGGGGGGATGATAACAAGGATTGTGAATGCCTACGATCAAACAGACACGCAGTCGCAAGAGAGACAGGCACACCAGGTCAACTGGTAAGAAGTCATTCGGCAGAGCGGAACTGTACTTGCAGGAGACTTCAATGCCCACAGCAGTCGGTGGGACAAGAGGTGCCGCGCAGAGCGTGATAATGGCTTCTGGGAGGCAGTGATTGACAAGCATGGATTGGACATGGGGAATGGTGGCCGATCCACACAGCATTGCAGAAGGTAAGTCTACTAAGGCGGGTCGGTTATCATCATGACATTGGTGAACCGACTGATAATGAGATAGATCATTCGGGCCGACAACCACAACACTGGATCCGACCACGACGTCATACATATGGAGATTGGTGTGGACATGCTGAAGGAAGCACATTATGACTGGGTAGTAGGGTTGCACTTAGCTGCAATGATGGAGTAGGACTGGAAGGCAGCAGAGATATCATGGATGAAAGTAAAGAAGGAGAAATCGCACCCGAGTGCAGAGTGCACAGCCGACCAGGTCAACAGAAGGCCGCATGGTGTCAGGAAGCAATGAGCTGCATTCTCAACACCCCAGCAAAGAAGATGAGTATCAGTGCCACATCAAAGAAGTGGGCGAACACTGACATCCAAGACAGGAGAAATGCAGTTGGAAGAGAAAAAAGAAGATGGTAGAATTGGGAGGAGGCGACCAGGCCGAAGGCAGGGCTCCCGAAGTCGATTTGACTGTCCAAGAGACACATGAGCAGTGATTACTAGCAGTACCTCCGGGGAACTGAAGGATCGAGAGCAACACAATACACCAACCCTCGAGAGGGTAGGATGTTGAAGGCAATGATGCCCACTGTAGGCATGCGATCGAATGTAGCTGCGGAGAATGCGGAGATGCTGAGACGTGATTAATTTCCCCCAAACAACAACAACCTGTAGAAAGAGGTACCCTCAGCGGCAATCCCCCATCAGCGTGTCACCGAGGATGCAGCTGAGAGAGCTTTATATTCTCTGACAGTATAAAAGCCTCCAGGCCCAGACAAGCTGTCTTTCGGTGCCATATGACTACACTGGAAGTGGGATGAAGTGACAATCGTCAAGCTGACGAAGACGGCCATTCAGATGGGATGACAGCCTGTTGATGAAAGGGGGCCAGAGGTGGAGTGTTTCGCGAGCCGGGCAAAGAGAACTATAAAATGTTGCACAACTACTGCTCCATATGTCTGCTTCCCAGCGTGGGAAACGGGCTTGAAAAAGTAGTCCAGGAGCTGCTGTCAAAAGAGGCTTAAAGAAGAGTGCTCCTGAGTGACAGACAATTCGAAAGAAGGACTGGATGGTCAGCCATCGATGCAGGTGCTATCATGGTCGACAGAGCTCATGCAGCCTGGACAAATGGCCAAAAACAGGCGTGCTTCTCATGGACATTAAGCCAGCCTTCCCAATCGTGGCAACGGCAAGGCTATTCAACTTGATGAATGTCAGGCAAATAGATAGAGACCTTATAAAATGGATGGAGAGCTTTCTGTCAGAAAGACCGGTGGAGATGATAATTGAAGGTAATGCCATGGAAAGACACCCAGTAGAAGCAGGGGTTCCACCAGGGCCCACTGGTGTCACAGATCTTCTTTGCAATCTAAACCTCAGGATTGGTCAAATTGGTTGAAGGGTATGCATCAGCAGCCAAAGGGCTATTCTTGATTGACGACCTCGACACGGTAGCAATCAGAAATGATCTCAACCAAGTCATCACAATACTGGACGGATACACAGCGAAGAACATGGAGTGGGCATGCAGACAAGGGCTAAAGTTCGACACCGCAAAGACGCAGGCGGCACAATTCACCTGCGGATGAGGTGTTACGCTGTTGGTGTTACAGGTACACTTCCACGATCATCCAGGATCACTAGATAATCCCAATATGGATACTCAATCCGACATCGTGAATTATCACTCGGATTTCCTATTTGGATCAACCTACTGGATCTGTTCACCTAATAGTAATATCGTCATTACCCTACCTTCGTATCAATAGACCAACTGCAGCGATCGAGCTGAGCATAGTTATGATTTGTATTATCTGTACATCGGTATTGGTCATATGATCTCGATTGTCAATCGCTATTCCTTATCCGCAGGAAACCTTATTCCTAGATGTCGAGCAAACGACTATTCTCTCATGCTCCAATGGTTCAGTCCTAGGGGAGATGAGGTTTTGTCAACATTACACCATTATGACATATCGAGTTATGCAGAGTCATATACGACATCAGTCAGTAACTAATGTTTGATATATCTGGGTCCAGTTGACCGAATGGACTTATACAAATCAACTCTTATTTCGACCACACCATCTGGGTCTGGGGCGAATGGGACTAACGACATCTGACCTGAGTGGTGCGGGATACTCTCTGTTCAATATATGGCAAAATAACTCAGTTGCAGAATACGGTATATTTGGCCTCAATTAAGCGTGGTCAAATTAAGGGTTCTGTCGTTCGCTGCAATCATTAAACCATTACGTACCCGGTGGGTATATGAGAGGGCACTGTCACTGGCTCGTGGTGATATGAACCTATTTGTTGATAATTGGCTTCTGATAAGCTCGTATTGGGACAAGTTATCGCCAATGCCAACAGTGTTGCATTCCGAGCTGAATACCTTGATGACCTAGTTAATACTGCTGAGAGTTAAAGATCGACCATCCATGGTAGAGGACAAAGGATGACACAGGCAGTTATGTATGAGAACTCCGAAATGGGCTTTGGCAGTCTTAGGATTGTTAATGGTGTGGAAGGTCTGAGATGTATCAGCGATACCGACATGGAGGAAGGACATCGATAACATTTCTATTGAACATATAATCTTATTTCAGATTTATCTATGAATACCTATTGACCTTCTCTACATGGAGGTTAAGCCTTAACTTTATTCCTGTGTATTGTCTATTAGTTCTGTATTGAAGTCAACAAGGATACTTGTTCTTTGAAGTCCAGAGTTAAACGTTCATTTTCAGTTCTATTCCACGGATTTAACCCCATCACTGTATATACTTGGTTATTCTGAGTACGTTCGTCGAAGCAGGTCGTTGATTGGGAAGAGAGCAATCCGATACTTTAGAGTCCGAAAGACCAGCCCAATAGCGTGGTGGTTTGTAGGATACTCTTGGGTTGGCACGACTCCTTCTGCTGAGCCGAAACTACTTTGCTCATTCTTATGAGACAAGTCGATACTTGGAGTCATTGTACTTGAGGACTGGCAGTCCTTGTCATACATGCCGGTTGCTGGGCCGATACTCTTGAGTCCGAAGTGAGTCTGAGGACGAGCACAACAGTTTGTAAGTTCAGAGGATCTGCTTAGTAGGATACTCTCGAATTGGGTGCTCCGGTACCTTCATAGCGTCAAGACGAAACTCTTTGGTCAATACTATCTTACCAGAGCAGAGAACGGAAAAGTTACCTCGTTACATTGGGTTGTAATCCTATACGCATCCTGAGTGAAGCTTTAATCATTCTCCTCTTTATTATTCCAGAAGTTATTAGGGGCTTGTATTGATTAGAACCTAGGGTGGATCTCCCGGTGTTACACTATCAACTTAACACAATACCTTCCCGTGAGAAGCTATTTGTGAGTTGCTAGTTCGCGATATTGGACTACAGCCTCATCATGGCTTCTACGTCGAAGCATTCGCCATCTATCAATGTGACAGACGTTGCCGGTTATCACACATTGTTATTCGAACACGAACGGTTCAATCCATTCTTTTTGCTGGATTAATTATTGCCTAGCGAAGATCATCTATACTTTGATTACAATGCCTTTGGAGACCTCATTTTGGATAGTCGGAATGCAGTTTCTCCCTGGAATCAGTATTATTGGGATAGTGCGAAGGATGGAACTATGCTGGAGGTCGATGACCCAGTATTTAAGCAATGATAGACCAAGTACCCAGGCATTGATGACTGCTGTGAGGAATGTCCTGGCTGTTGTGCCATCGAGTATGATGACAACATATAGTCACCCAAGGAACCATCGTTGGGATTACTTGGGGGATTTGCATCTTCAATTGTTCCCATTGTCCACGATTACGTTTCTATGCCGTTGGGTCAATGGTAGACTAATTCGTCACTCCTTGTGGGACAGATGTTCAATGACTTCTAAGTTACCTCAGAGTCATATACTATATTGGTCCAGTTTACAATATCGAAAAATTCAATATTGTCGGAAAAAGTAATTCGGAAAGCGAAGCGATATTCCTTACCATTGTCAACCGATTATTGTGTTTTAGAATAATTGTCTTGTATACAACCATACGATGAGTATTACCTGCATGGGCTGTGAGGCGTACATTGATAGAGACCTTACAGAGGACCCATGGTATCAGTCTTGCATCGATTCCTATTCCGACTTAACGGACGAAGATAGTGACAACGATTACGTCACGGCAAACCAGAAAGAAGTTTGGTCTTTGGCTTACAAGGAATCAAACCTTTCAATATTTCTTATGCCTATATGGTACTTTCCTGCGTTTGACCATTTTGTTGCTCTTGCTGTTAGATGGAGTTTCACTGATAGATATCTTTATGATTCTAAGTCTACGGAATACAATGAAGAATATTCTCAGCTTATGCTTGACTGGTGAACAGTTACTTAGTTACAGTCCAAATGGTTCCAATGGCGTGAACTAATTGTGGAAATCTGGTATGCTTCCTGTACCTAGTATAGCTTACAAATTTCCTTTCAAGTTTTTGGGATTCAGATTTCATTGTCATTTGGTTATTATGAATTGAATTTGTTGTTGCTTTTGAGCATGCTACATTTTGATTCTAAAATACGATGAAGCTATACACATTGATCGCTTTGATAAACCTTGATATCACACATTATGTCGTGGTTACGTTACTAATGTGTTGCTTTCATTACTTCGTGATTGAACATTCTATATTACAATCTTATCAGCTACCCCAAAGTGGTGTAGGCTGTGAGGTTCTTAACAACCATTCACGGAATGAAAGCTGTTGTGGGGTTATGCTTTGACAGCTATTGGAATACTCTTCGATGTATTCATGGATAGGCAGTTTGGATCTATCTTTAACATTCATCTGGAACACGTTATCACTTTACATCGTCAGTTGAGTTTGGAGAGGGTCCTTCGATTCTGAGTGGTGATTCACTGCGACGTCTGGGAGTCAATGATCGCCCATGCACCCAAAGTGATAACAATTATTATGATTGTATGAGAATTTTAACCCACCAATGAATGGTTTCCTCTTGTCGAAACCTTGGGATTAGACAAGGCTTGGAAGATGCATCGTTATGCTAATCCATTTCCTTTCCGCTGCTGTCTATTACGCAGTTGCCTTTTTGCTCGGATAGACATTGTTACCAGTGATGTTCCTACGAAGAGGAAATCAGTGGGATATATTATTATTGGTATTCAATAGTTCACCTGTATGGTATCTACTTGTACATCACTTGTATAGAGATTGTAGTTGCACTGGCAATCATATTAAATAATGAATTCATGAGGCCTGTGTCAGGGATCATGTTAATACTCACATTGAGTTGTGTTCTCAACATGGTATGGTCACCATGAGGAAGGACTTACAATGTTATCGACCAAGCACCATATTACATGGTTTACGTTCGTGGATTATAGGTCCTAGATGCTTGCGCATACAGATAGGAATGCAGAAGGGCTCGTCGTAGCCATGAATGGTATTCAAAATTCTCTTACATAGGTGATCATGAACATGCTTGTGTTAAAATGGTACCGGACCCACTGGGTAGGAATACCTTATTGTTGAGGATATCTTAGTGATGAATGGCACATTGTGTCATGAGATCCAAACAGTTATGCCTTTCAGTATTGCAATATCCTTGCTGGGTCATGATGAGACAGTAATGCAAGAAAGGTGCAAGTCAATCTCGAACACATTGACATCCGATGGTAGCCCAATCCATTATTAACTGAACAAATCTTACTATCGAAAATTGCTAGTGGCAATATCTCGGTGAAATTAAAACGGGCTGGCCGGTTGATTTAACAATCATGGCTTTACAACCTGGGCATGGTAAGCCTTATAATTAACGAAGTGTCATATCGTTTAATCTCAGAATCAGATATTGCGCTCGTCTCCACCATATGCAGCGAAATATATTAGGTGTTCATTATGAATTACTGATGACGGTCGAATTCTGACTATCATGTTAATCCATTGCATTATATGGAGAGACTTTTTCGCAATAGATGACGCAATCGTCAATTAAACGATGTTGCTGTTAAGTTGCGCCATGGCTATGGCATATTGCCATAATTAGGTGATTGAGTTGACAAATACTATCGACTTATTCGAATGGAATACTGGAAACCGATATCAGGTCTCAGTTCCAGCTAGTCACACCTTCGAATCGTTACCCCAAATGCTTAGCAGTTCACTTCGATGCGGAATTAAGGATGATACGGTGCTCACCATCAGATATATAGTACTCATTCCAGTATAAAAATTGCTAGTCAGCTTATGCGCTGCCAAGAGCAATAATCATAAAAGAATGCAACTATGGGAACAGATATGTTGTCTCAGTACCAGACATTCATATCTTTTATAATGAACTAAGAAATCATCAGTATTATATGGTATATTAACCCAATGGGATTTATCAATCTATCGGATCTACCATGACATGTTGGCGTCCACTACAACGTGATAATAACGGAATGTTACGCCACATCATCAAAGTCGTTATCCGCCAGGTATGATTATGCTGATGAAGTGCGATAACTATCATATACTATTAGGTGCGTATGCACAGGAAGGGTTTATTTGACGACGTTCGGAGCTCGCCTACAATTGGGGGAGGTAGCCTTGAATTGTTACGAACTATTATATTATGTAATATCTTAATTCAAGAAATCCCGATGGAAGGTTCTCAATGTTTGAGTCTAGTAGCATTCCGATAGCGAGAATCACGAATGACCAACTGAGATAGTGAGAGATTAGTTAAGTAGTGTCCCGACAGGGGGAGGCATGAACTACAAGATGGGATATTAAGATGAAATATCCGCTGTCCATATGGTAACCAAAGACAGCAGTTGTCAAATATACTCACTTATGTGCAATAGGACATTGCTTGATGGTTACATACAACCATCACATTAAAGATGGTATGAAGAAGGTTATGCAATTTCAGTTGCGAGGATGCAACGTATTTTACCGGGTGACCGCCCATCACCAGGAAACTGATCACCCCCGGGTGGTATTTATTAACTCAAATGACCTGTCTTAACCACTCTCCCTGACCTAGTCACTACTGGGGGTTGACTACTAACCCCTTCTCTCCCTTTTCCAGGCTCCATAGCATCCTCTAGGTCCAGCATATCACCAATATATACCACGGAGTCCTCCTCCCCCCCATTCTCCTTCTCATCCCACCCCTTTCCACCCACCATATCTTCTTCCTCATCCTTCCAATCACTAAGCACAATTACAGGTGCCTTCTTTGCACCTATGATCTTCTTTTCCACATGTTTAGAGCTCTTTGACCCTGCTCGAGAGGATACTACCTTTGCTGCAGCCTTTTCTTCGCGCATTTTGGCTTTGGCCACTTTTTCTCTGTCTAGCCTCTCTCTGTCTTCCCTGAGCTGAACCACATCCTCAGCGGTATACACACGAGCTTTACCAAGGTGGTGACAGTCCTTTGCTACTACTGCAGTCGTGTCCTTTGCCCCTGAGCGAAGTGTTCTCAGCATTTCATCTCCTAATTCCATATCTGCAAGTGCACTCTGAACTGACCTTCCCAGCTGTGCAATAAGATCCTTCAGCTTGAGAGAGGGAGGTGAGTGGTGAGTGACAAGGTGAAGTGCACTGCGGGCTAATCGGCTTACAGCTCTGGGCTGTCTGGGGGTTGCACTGAGGAATTGAGTGGGAGTGGCTGGCGGAGATTCAAATCGAGTGATATTTGGTGACTGTTGAAGTAATGCCTTGCGTGGGTTAAGAGGCCAGATCCCAGTTGCCTTAAAGGCACTCAAGATGTTGTTCCTGGTATATGCTGCAGCTCTAGCACGTGTGACAAGTCTGTAGGAATGAATTAGAGTGGACTATAGAGTGATATGGCAGGTAGACTTACTTATAAAACTGTCCTTTCTTAATTGCATTCCCTTCTTTTGTAACGCATATATCCAGCTCATTGCTATAGCAGCGGGAAAGAGGACCAAACAGCCCAACATCTAGAGGTTGTAGGATGTGTGTAGAGGGTGCAGGAAGGCAAATAGGGTGAATATTTCTTTGCAAGCAAAAATCGAAAAATTGCCATGTGGGAATAGAGCCATGCCCATCAAGGATTAGAATATGTGGCTTGCCCTTTGCACTGTAATAGTTAGCATGAGCAGGAGGTCAATCCAATGGTACAAACCTCTTAGTAGTATATTTCTCAAAGTTCTGTTCCACCCATTCCAGTCCCAATTCATTGTCAGTCCAGCCTTTAGTTGACCATGCAAATGTTTCTTGCTCTTTATCTTGCACACCAGCATGCCATCCCAGTAGATGTTTTCCCCCCTTGTAGATATACATGAGTGGTATGACTCTACCATCTGCAGCGATACACTCTATAACTGTAACCATTTCGCGATTTCCATCCTGGGTGTAGCGAGGATTCTTTCTACCTCTACGGCATATAACCTTTACTTTGAGAGCCTGACCAAGTAGAAAGCCCTTTTCATCCATGTTGTAAATGTTTTCTGGTTGTGCATTGAGCTTTCTAACAAGTTTTCCAAGCTACAGTGACTAGTATTAGGTTAAAATAAAAGTATAGACCAAAATGATATACCGGGCGAAAAAAGTCCTTTAAAATTGCAGAATCATTTGCATTAGCCCTTTGTCGATCTAGACATTGGCGGAACTTTGCAGTGACTGCAGGATGGCAGTTGAGAAAGTGTGTCATCCAGTGCTTACCAAGTTGTCGTCGCCGATGTGGAGGTAGTAGGGACATCGCAAATGCCTTAACCATCTTCGCTTGCAATGGATGTCCCAAGTCATCTAGAGTCTCACAAAACCTAACAATTGATTTCTCCTCTTCCAGAGTACGCAGCTGCTCCTTCTCATGGGCTGCACTCCTTGGCTGTGCTCCTCAAAGTCGGTCACGTAAGGTTCCATATGGTATACCATAGGTTGAAGCAGTAGCACGGATAGATGGTTCAAGACCTGAACGGTATGCATGTTTGGCTTCGCGAATGTCATTCTCTCTGTCAGTTGCAACGCTGCACATCACTCAGCCCATGGTTGCGTTGTAGCGGAGTGAGAGTGAAAATTGTGTTCGGTGCGGGGTAATTAAGCATCCAAGCTCCGGGCGCTGGTGTGCTTTTTTGTGTGATTGATTGCTAGGTCGCGGGCGGTTACACCATAAATTACGTTACGCAAAACAAATCTACAAAACTCACCCTGTATAACAAGACTTCTTCAAGTTTGAATGAGATTAAGAAATACCTTCGCTTGCTGCCAAAGGAATAGTAACCGTTGGTGGCATTGGTTATTCAAATTTAATCAAGCTTTAGATGAGGTGTTGTCAACCTTACACCATTATGATATCTTGAGATATGCAGAGTCATATATAAGATAACTCAGTAACCAGTGATTGATATTTGGGAGCCCAGTCGACGGAATGGACTTATACAAATCAACCCTTATTTCGACCAAACCTTATGGGTCTGGGGCGAATGGGACTTACGAACAATTAACCTGAGTGGCGCAGGATACTCTCTGTTCAATATATGGCAAAACAACTCAGTTGCAGAATACTGTATATTTGGCTCCAATTAAATGTAGTTAAATTAAGGGTTCTGTCGTTTGCCGCAATCATGAAACCATTACGTACCCGGTGGCTATATGAGAGGGCACTCTCACTGGCACTTGGTGACACGCACTTGTTTGTTGATAATTAGCTTCTGACAAGCTTGTATTCGGACAAGGTATCGCAAATAGCAATAGTTTCCCATTCCGAGCTGAATACCTTGATGACATAGTTAGTACTCCTGACAGTTAGAACTCGAACATCAATGGTGGAGGATAAAGAATGACAAAGGCAGTTACGTATGAGAACTCCGAAATGTGCTTTGGCAGTCTTAGGATTGTGGAGGGTGTGGATGTTCTGATATATATCAGCGATACCGACATGGATGAAGGACATCGATAACAGTTCTATAAAACATGCAATCTACGTTCAGATATATCCACGGATACCAATTGACCTTCTCTACCAGGATATTAAGCCTTAACTTTATTGCCATGTATTATCTATTAGTTCTGTATTGATGTCAACAAAGATACTGCTCCTTTGAAGTCCAGAGTTGTACATTCCTTTTCAGTTCTATTCCACGGATAAAACCCCATCATTCTGTATACTTGGATATTCTTAGGACATTCATCGACGCAGGTCATTGATCATGATGGGAGCAAGACGATACTTTAGAGTACGAAGGACCAGCCCAATAGCGTGGTGGTTTGGAGGATACTCTTGAGTTGGCACTACTCCTTCTGCTGAGGCGAAACTACTTTGCTGTTTCTTATGAGACAAGTCGTTACAGGGAATCGTTGTGCTTGAGGACAGGCAGTCATTGGTATACGTGCCGGTTGCTGGGCCAATACTCTTGAGTCTGAAGGGAGTCTGAGGAGGGGCACGACAGTGTGTTAGGTCAGAGGATCTTCCGAGTAGGATACTCTCGAATCATGAGCTGCAGTACATTGATAGCGTAAAGACAAAACTCTTTAGTAGATGACATGTTACGGGAGCACAGAACGGAAAAGTTAACTTGTTACGTTGGGTGGTTATCCTACCCGCATCCTGAGTAAAGCTTTAATGATTCTTCTCTTTATTAGTCCCGAAGTTATTAGGGGCTTTTATTGATTAGGACTTAGGGTGGATCTCCCGGGGTTACATGAGGCCACAAGACACACCTCCACCGAAAACAGACATCAAGGATAACAGTCGCAGACAGCTTTATTCGGTTCAACAGACAGACTACATGCTGGCATGGCATCTGGATAGGCCAGCAGTCGCTACTCAAGGAGCACAACAAATGGCGAATAAACACAGCCAGGGCAGCTGAGGCTAGACTCCGAACCCTTATAAAGACTGATGGGGTTGTACCTGAGATCATATGGGTAGTCCAGGTGGCATGTGTCTAGGCTGTTGCACTATATAGGAGCAAACTTTAGTGGGATCCCAGCGAAGCAGGATGGCGAGAAGACCCGTAACTTCTCCTCAATTGTAATTCTGGATTGATCCAGGGTACAGTACCCCCGACACCACCGAAAGAATTCATCACAGAGTCATGGCTTACACCTGTGTCAGTGGGCTTGGATTCCAGACAACAGCGTTTCGCAGTAGGGCTAGCCAATTTGTGCAGTACTAAGTTAAGGAAGCTACCCCAGGACCCCTGTTCCGGGACTCCGGTATACAGAGCAGTCAAGGAAGAGCAGAAGCATGGCCTGATAACCAAATGTATGTATTGGCCGGCCCCGGGTACAGAATTAGTGCTCAGAACCACCATACTGGATGACACCACCACAGCGAAGAGAGCTGTGCGGCGTTGGGACACAGAGGTAGAGGCCAAAGTTGGGGCGGGAATGTTGATGTGGTCGACAGATGGATCGTGCTCAGATGATGGCCAAGTGGGAGCCGCAGAATTATGCTAGCACAGTAATGAGTGGAGGACCAGCCGCAGCTATCTGGGCACTGGACAAATCAAGGTATGTGCCGGAGAACTGTGGGCAATCGGTCTCGCGCTTGATGTGGCGATGGAGATGTGGGAAACATTGCAGAACCTGGGAGTGGAGACAGTGGCAGGCTTCAGCGACTCAGAAGCCACAATTGGGGGAACGGCACACCCGGGGCCGGGTGAAAGTCGGTGACTGGCGACACAGACCAACAGAAGCGAGTGGATGCACCGTGCCCATGGCATCGCAACCGATATACACTGGATCCCGGTACACTCCGCCATTACCAGCAATCTAGCAGCTGACGGTCAGGGGACCTTAGCCCCAGATGCAAGTGGGAGAACAGCATGAGAGCGGCAATTCACCTGGGCGTCAAATAGCGCTAGATGAATCTCTGAGGCATGACCTGCACCCAAGGTCAAGTGGGAGGCCTAGAAGAGCAGGAAGCACTTCAGCTGTAGATGCAAAGGCAAGGCGGGGACCAAGAGACCTATCCCGATGACAAGCGTAACGTCACTGGCCGCTACTTTCTACAAACTAATGTCCGGTCTCGTTCCCAACAGATTCAACCTACAACACTTTGGCCACCAATATGATGACCAATGCTGGCGGTGTGGATGCCCAGCGACCCAAACCCTGACGCAGGAACACCTCTTCCGCCACTGCAGCAGGTGGAGAGACCAGCAGAAAGCACATTTGAAGTCAGTGGGAAAGGCGATGGGCTGGAAAGCGGGCTGATTCCTGCACCTGCAGGTCTCTGAGCTGTTTTCAGTAGCAGAGTGCAACCAAGCGGTCATGGGCTTCCTGGTGGCCACTGAAGTGGGGAATTCTCCGCCCAAATGATGTAGCGTTATGGATCGGGCTCAGGGTTCGGGAGTGGCATTGGGGGTAATGGGGTTTTACCTGTCGTTCAGGCTTTATCTGTTCTTTCATTTGTCAATAAGGACAAAGGGTAGCGGGGGGGGAGCTCCGCTATCTAGCTGGCTCGCCCGGAGGTGGAGGGGGTTATTAAAGTCCTGTCATACTCTAATTAGAGTGAATACAGTATGATTAAACAACAACAATATCAACCTCTCGGGACATCCAAATGGAATTGATGAGAAAGTGTGGTTCTGGTTCGACATGCGTAGGAATTGGGTGAGATGACATGATATTACCCGGCTTTGATGATCCACGCAATTGCATAGATCCATGATATCTTGGACGGAGCACGTGAGACCAAAAGTTGGGAATGATAGAGTGTTTATTTTCATTGTATGATAAGATGAGATGGAAGTGAGTTGAGGTCTATCAACTCGGGGGTATGCCGAATATATACTCCCCGTCACGCTATCCACCTCCATTACCGCTGTATTTCCGTACACTTGCCGTCGCTCCTTAGGGATGTACTCGGAGGCGGTGATCGAGTGTGTTCGGAGATGCACTGGCAGGCCATGATTGTGTGAACTTGGAGGCTGTGATCGTCCGAGTTTGGAGGCCGTAATAGTCCCAGTTTAGAGATATACTTGTAGGCTGTGATCTAGCTAGTGTGGAGATGCACTTGGACGCTGCGATCGTGCCAGGTTGGAGGACGTAATGGAGTGTATTTGAGAATACACATGCAGGCCGTGATCGAGTGAACTTAGAGATGCACTCCGACAGGGTGATCAAGCAAGCTTTATATAGTCCATCGGTCGGGTTTTGTTGCCTTCCCAGTGTTCGATGACATAGTTGAAAGAGCATAGGATATCCGCCCACCTTGCCTGTTTACTGGAATGAGCTTTGGAGGTTTGGAAGGACTCCAGATTGTGATAGTCGCACTGGATCAGGACCTCGTGAGTAGCGCCCTCGAGATAATGTTTCCATTCGTTACTTGTCCTGATTATTGGCAAGAGCTTCCAATCGTAGGTGTCATAGGTCTGTTTGGCGGGAGAGCAATTTTGAGTGTAGAAATTGACCAGGCAAACAATCCCGAATCCGTCGCCCTGGTTGAGTATGCTGGCGATTGGGATGCCGCTTGCATCGGTTTGCAGAATGATCAGGTTTTGCAGGTTAAAAAGCTGGAGGATGAGTGCTTGGGTAAAGGCCATTTAAAGCGTATGAAAAGCGAGTTCGGCATCCCGAGTCCATTACCACTTCCGTGAGCCCTGTCTCTGTAGTAAGTTTGATAAGGGAGCCGTCACGTTTCCATATTTCCGAACAAATCTCCTGTAGCACTTTGTGAAGCCAAGGAGCCCTTGCACCTCGCCAACTGATTCTGGGCTCGGCCAGTCTTCAATTGTGGATATGGTGTCTTACTCCATGCCGATCCCATCCGAATTGATGACAAATTTGATCAAGCCAACTTCCCAACCACGGAATTGGCAATTTTCTGCCTTGCAATATAGTCTCAATTCCGGTAGGGGTTGCAGCACTGTTCGGACGTGGTCTTCGTGCTCCTTCTCATTGGTCCAGTAGATGAGTAAATCCCAAAGGTAACACGTGGTGAAGTGGTCAATACAGGGCCGTAGACAATCATTGATGTAAGCCTGAAATGTAGCCAGTGCGATTGATAATCTTAAGCGCATAACTTGGTATTTGAACTGACCATAGCGGGTTCGGAATGCAGACTTGAATTTGTCTCCTTTTTGGATCTGGATGAGGTTGTAGGAATTCCAGAGGTCCAACTTATTGGACATCTGGGCTTGGCACACTCCATCGAGTAGAACTGAGAATCGGGGGAGGGGGTATCTATTGTTCACCGTCCCCAGGATAGGAGATGGGTAGTCGACACACAACCATAGTCCTCGGTGTTTCTTCTTTGCAAACAAGATCAGCCCTGCGGCCGGGGATGATCATTGCTGAATCAAGCCACATGCCAGTTTCAATTCAATGTAGGCCTTGAGCGTCTTCGATTTGAATTCTGAGACGTTCTAGATCTGCCCGCATGGCAGTGTGTCACCGGGTTCCAGATTGACAGCATGGTTGGTGGGCCTATGCGGCGGGAGTGTCTCGGCCTGTACCTTGCTGAAGACCTCCACGAAATGTTGATGTTGTGCTGGGATGTGACTCCTGTTTTCTGTCGTTGCCATCTCCGCTTTTTCTATCTCTATTCCTATTTTCATTAGCCTTGTTTGCATTCTGCATTGTAGCATGGTTGGCAGGTGGAGATAGGTAGGGGTCCCGGGATAGCTGGATCACACTGTTTGTCACAATAGGACCGAGCCCCATTGACCAGTTTCTCCCTTGCTGTCTGGGCGAGCCAGTAGCAGTGATTCATGCACCGTCACGGTGTCACTCTTCTGCCACATCTTCCACCGCTGCTCCTGTTCGCGCATTCCGCAACCTGGGGTTTCTCTCTCCTTTGGTGCTGCCTTCCAGCTACCCTTTACATTCGCCAAGTCGGTTCGCGAATGCCTTGCCCACTTTCTCACTAACTAAGAGACGATTGAATGCGGTAGCCCCATGTAGTTGTATATCCAGGGTAGGGTCAATATTTGTATTTCCTTCACAGCATTCGGGGAGAGGACTTGCGTGATCTGCTTCTGCAGTCTTCGCCTGGTGTAATCTATTTGGCGTTCGCAGGGCTGTCAATCGACCTTTAGTCAAGTTGATTTCGAGGTTCCTTGCCTTGAACCATGGCTTGCCCCGGAATAGGTTGTACACCTTGATTGGGATGACTAAAACCTGCGATTCATCAACCGGTTTAAGGTGTTCAAACTACTGAACCAAGAGACTTGCCTTTCGGCTCTCCATTGCATATATCACCAGCTGGCCATTGAGACCCTGGGTGGAGGTGAATGCTGGTTCGTGGCGAATGTTGAGTTTCCTGAGAATGCTCGGGAATATAAAGGTGTTCGTTGCAATGCAGTCGATTAGTGGTTTGACTTGCTGCATGTTGCTGGGTATGTTTCGTACAAGGACTTAATGGACGATATGTGCTGAATCAGGTCTCTCTGTGCTGAATAGGTATTGGCTTGACATCAGAACCCCACCATCCAGAACGACTGTTGATTTTACAGCGATTCGGTGCGGTTGGATCTCGTCCATTGTTGGAAACAAGGCTTCTTATCCCAAGATTTCCAATCCTAACGCTGTATCATCCAGCCTCTCCCGTCAAGAAAGAGACCGTAAGAGGTAGCCGAATTGTTTTGCTGCTGCGTGTCGAATGACTTTTGGTGTTTACTTTGTTTGCTGTTATAGCCGCTTCTACTGCTGGAGTTCTGTTCAGGTGGGTCTGTCTTGCCATATTTGGTACAAAGGTACATTTTGTGGTATCCACTGACGCAGCGGGTGCACTGCCGGTTTCCCTGTTGGCTTTCGTAGGCTTCCTTTGAAAGCCATGGTGCTGGTGATAAGTTGGCCCGGCTGCCTCTGCTGGACTTATTGGACATACCCGATTTTGAATTACCGGTGCCGGATATATTGGAATGGCCGGAAGTGTTTTCCGCAAGGTCGGAGATGGATGGTCGGAAAATACATTTCTTATCGCCACCTTTCTGAGACTCCTATGCTTGCCGTTGTTACTGCTGTTGTCCTCCGGGGTTTGTGACATCCGGTTTGAACTCCGAGGCCACTGCACAGTTGAAGAGTTGGTCTCGTGTGTCAAACCTGTCTTTGCCACCGGAGATCCATGGTCTGACTTTGGTCTTAAGTGGGTGCCGCAGGCCCACTCATGCCATGTCGTATAGGACCACTTCATTCGTTATAAGGCTCCAGGCGGCTCTTCTCCAATTTGCTTTCGGGCGGTTGGCATAAATTCGGACTGATTCATTTGGGAAGTGCTGGTACTCCTCCATGGCTTTTGTCGGTGAATTGAGATGTTTGTCTTTATCGCCGTACAGCTTTTGAAGCGCTTTCGCGAAGAGTTTGAAATTCTCTAAACATGGGTCCTTAGCCTCTCAGAAAGGGCTAGCAAATTCAGCTGGGCCCGTATTATCCGTCTGTCACTGAGTCGTATCTAGGTGGTTATTCCAGGTTTCCGGAAAAGATACTGCATACTTGACGTGATCAGGATCGCCTCTTGGGAATAGGTGCTTATGGGATGCAAAGTTTGATCGTAATGTTTTAGGAAACTTATTCATCTCTTTCACTCCGCCGCAGTACTGTACAGGGTAAAACAGCTTGAAGATCTTGGACTGATTTCCGGGATACTCTAGTCTGTCGATGGTTTAGCTGCGGTCGAGTTTGGTGTGCTTTGGTGTTGTCTCCTCCTTCAATTCGGCTTGTTGTTGGAATAAGAGTTTAAGTAGCATCCGGTTCTGTTCAAGCATCGCCTTTCGGTCATCTTCGGTGAACTATGAAAAGATGTCGTATCTGCCTTGAATATCGTCGCCCTCTGGTAAGGTTGAATCATCTTGTGCTTCGTCTTCCTCTTCATCATAAGGATAGCAGGCTTCTTCATGAACTTGAGTCTCGGCGGGATCATCATGTTTCATTTGGTCTTCTGGTAGTAGAGAGACGCAGTCTGTAGGACAAGGTCTGATTCGGCTGAGCGATGCTCAATGGGATTCAATGCTCGCACGCGTATTAGGGTTAAGCAATTGGCTGCTCTGTATTTTCTTTGGAGGCATGGAGGGTAATTGGCTGTAATTGTTAATTTCGTGTCTGTCGTGATGCATCAATTAATGGGGTAAGTTCGCATGATCTAGTGAGTGAAACGTATCCGATTCCTGAAAGACTGAAAATAGTGTAAGAGCGCGCGGCAGTATCAAGATGTTGTATGGTATACTGTTGCACATGGGCACGAGTGATATCAAGTGTAGAAGTAAGTGTTAAGACATTCAGTACGGAGCTAAGTCTCCGTCGCGATGTCAATATGAGGTTGGCGGTTACCCGGCACTGGACACCTCACGTGACCGTCCGGCAACCCTAACCACGCATGCTTGACAACGCCGTTACACGCACTTAGAAGCGCTGAAGACTTATGAACTACAATGGGAAACCCCGGCATGAGTATGCCATACGGGGCGAGCGACAATGAACTCACAAAGTGAACATTTCAATTATTGAACCAACACGGAATGGGATAACCTCCGACAGATATGAGAGACAACGGTCCTGCGGAACGCTTCATTATCCACAAACGAGCTATCTTTGAGACTATGAGAATTGGACTTACGAGCGCCGATATGCACATCCCGCAGATACATTACTGCTCAGAGACGGATGACAATCAATTGATTTGGCTATGGCGATATACACAATGTTATGTGAAATTCTACCGTATCTAATATACTTACTTTCGATGACAATCCACGAGACTAGCAATTGAGTGCACAGATGCAGATATACGTACCGGCGGCCTTGCCGTACCGAGTACAATCCTGACTACTATTCAAGATACCAAATCAAGTGCCATATGGCAGAGATTACAATACCAAATAAAATGCCGAATTTCTTACGAAGATACATTACCGAGAATACCATCCCGAATGAGATCCTCACTCAAACTCTGCGATCATGAGCTACTCAACTACGATGGCAGTTGACGACTGTAAATCAACTTCGGAGGCAACACCGAATCAAGCCTTTCCAGTCGATATTCCGCACGAAGCCATACGCGATTAGTCCCCAGCGGAGCAACGACTTTCAAAAAGAGGTGGATGACCGTACCGAAATCGCAACCCCTACCGCAAACAATTGCCGTACCGGAAGTGCAAGAACGAAACACCGCGAGATACATTCACCAATTGAGAAGGCTAGCAGCTGCAAGTGTACCTACAGATGAATCAACCAGTGGACTCAGAGAACGACAATAAGTGCACAGAGTCAATTGATGGCAAGCACAACTACAGATGAATCAACAAGCACACCCGGAGGAGATCCAGCGAGCGCACCCCGCGATCTGAGACAATACATGTACCTAGCATACGACGGACGTTGAGTATACCTGCCAATGCACCAGAGAGAGATGATAAGTCAAACGAGCCTAATCAATGCCGAACGAGTGCAAATATGGCTACAGAAACAGTACCAAACGAGATCCAATATGAGCACCGAGCGTACCGAATTGCCTACCGAATGGCATCACGAGAGATAGTCGAGATAACTACCAAGCGATGATCACCGAGATCTCGCAGCGACAGAAATCACTACCGAAAGAGTTCACATGGAAATCAAACAAGAAGCTTACCGGGAGCGCAACCGTACGAAGCCATTGACCAAAATGCTTACCGAATGGCGTACTGAAGGATCAAAAACTGTCGCCGAACGGCATACCAAATTGAATACCGAACTCAATACCTAACGATTCTACTTGAGGCCTACCAAATGACCACCGAGAAGCCAACCGATATTCTACCGAAGCTGTCTACCAAGATGGCCACTGAGAAGTCGACTAAGAACGCAACAAAGACATCATCTGAATGACTTTCACCGAGATGCGGCCACCAAGACCCTACCAGATGCCGAATCAAGAGATGCCGAGATCTGCAAATGTGATGTACAAAGTGGCTTTCCGAGGGCAGAAGCGCGCACCTATCACAGTGAGTATGACCACCTACTGTATGCTTACATGTTAGAAATGGATTAATGATATACCGCAAACGCCCGATGCTATTGGCGTCCATTCAACCGCCCTCGAACGGTCACAAGCGAGTCACATATGAGAACCGACGGCTATGACGATGGCAGGAGCGGAAGCTCACATCAATGTCCAAAGTCAAGAATAGATCAACTTTTCCCGACATTACCCCGGCCAATTCCGATGATGGTCTATGCCTAGACTCAACTTTACGAAGCGAAAGCCAAACCAAATCCTATGTCGCATCAGAGATTACAATTCCAATCCCGAATCACGAATGAATCTCAATTCCAATTCGGAGATCCAAGTTACACTACTACCGAGCCACAATGGCAATCGACAATCGATATGATGCAGAAGTCGTCGATGGAGCAACGAACATTCAAAGAGGGAGATAGCCGTGTCAGACCAGTCCAGTCCTACTAACAAGTCGAAGCCCACCGAGAGGCAGTCGACCAAGACACACCGAGAAGTTGACAGAGATGTCTACCGTGATGTCGACCACGATTCTAACGAAGCCGCCTATCCAGAGCGTGCACCCATTACGTTGACCGGATGGTCACCGAACCGGACTTCTAACGTCTATTACCGCGTCACGCACCTTCTACGAGCCACTTACTGATGACTACCGGCTGCAAGAGATATTCTACAGAGCATGCGGAGAAGCACTGCATGAAGGCTCAAGAGAGCGCAAGCCCGCTTGAACTTGTTAAGTATAACCATCTTTAGAGAAGCTCACTTGTTAGATGTCAACGAATGAGACGAGACTACACGATTGACGTATACGATCGACGATTACTGCTGGCTATGAACGATGCAGGCAGCGGAAGCTCCCATCGATGCCAGGTCATGAGCGGAAGCTCTACCACCCTGATGATTCCGACAAAGAAGCACGCCGAGATATGAACCACGCCGAGATATGAACCACGAGTGCAGTACTGGATGGCATGTTGGATGCCGGAAGAATTTGGGAGTGGAGACAAGGAGAAATTGAGGTCCGAGACTCGGGAGCAGAGGAAATGGGTCAATAGAGTTACGGAGCTCAGGACCGGAGGAAAGTAATCGATTGGGCGTTCCTTTCTTCTGTTTCTTCTCTTCCATTCTCCATACTTCTTTAGTTCTTTGGAACTCGGCCCGGTTTGAATGGCGTCGGCACGGGTTTCTACCACCTCCGGATTGAAGTGAAGTGGAGGTGGAGTTTCCCCGTGCGCTGGATCCACCGAAAGGCTACCGTACGGTGCCAATCGGTAGCGGGACGTTTGAGTTTGTATGAGTACGTACGCGGCATGATTGCGATAGCTTTCTTTCCATTTCTTTCCATCTCTTTTATACGGTTTATGCAGCCCTGGCGGTCTGCGCCTAAAGAGGGGGATAATGTAACGGCGGCACGTGACCCGGGGCCCGGTAACCGCGATTCTATATAGTCGGCTCGCCCACAAGCCTTAGATCTCTAGGGATAATCTTACTATACATCTACACCTACTATCACTCGCATCCACGTTTGCAACCGTATCCCTATAATTACCATACGTATGCCTATAAGGACGAACGCTGGCGTACGTGCCCTTTCATTGCCTAAGGAAGTATGAACTGTTAGTAAAGTGTTTGTTGTCTGATTTGCAACAGTGGGTACACAGGTCATGATGCTTAATCACAGCATTGTGACAACACAATGAACACTGTTGAAGGTTAAAGCAATGCCATATTTCAGGGAAACATCGATTTCATTTTTTTGAGTTTGTGGGTACAATCAAGTGAATAAGCGTATTGAAGGAATAGGGCATACCGACAAAACTCTTGGCGAAACAAAATCAACACATTAAGTCGACAACAACGATTGCAATTGAAAAATGGACAGCGGCAATCGATTCTAGATGTTGAATTGACCCCGGAGCGAGCTTCCCAGCACTGTCAGTACTGCGGGAAGAGGGCACCCAGAGCAATCCACGCAACTGAGTGGGTTCAGGTGAAGTCTTGACAAAAAACACGATTGACCCAACGTGTCGGCCACCAAATGAGCGACGACGAGGACAACCCAGGAAGAGGTGTGCCTCACAGAAGTGATGACCGAAGTCGGAGTGAGCGAGAGGAGCGGCCTGGACATGGGAGAGGCGGCGGACGGGAGGAGTGACCCGCAGTAACGGCACGGGTGCACGTGACGTGTCCAGGGCCGGGTAACACCCGCTTTATATAGTCGGCTCGCCACGAGCATTAGATCTCTAGCGATAATCTTACTTACCATTATACTACTCTATTATATTACCACATCCACGTGTGCAACCGTATCTACTGATATACCTTCCTACGAGGCCATACACGGGCGTATGCCTTTACACTATTATCGCTCTTACAATTTCAGATACGTTTCGCATACGGGATTTCATGAATTACACCTTTCCGACGCGTCACGACACGTAGTCTACGCGCGAGATATCATGCAGATTTGAGAGCACTGATTGCATCAGCGAAGTGTCTAGATATGTTTATTGAATTGAGGTTGACGGTAACAGAGATGATTTCGTGCGGATTCCAGAGGCCAACCAGCGGGAGACGCGTCGCGACACCTAAGAACGAGAAATCGTCCGGATTTGACAGCGACAGATTGCAGATGCAAGATGCTTGATAAGTACACCCAATTGAGGTTAACGATTGCAGAGACAATCCGAGTTGATTCCAGACGCCAATGACCAAGGAGACGCGTCAACGACCAAGTCAATCAAAGTCCATTTTAATGGATGCATACAAGAACTCGAAGGCTACCAATCGCGGCATCAATGATGTTCGATAAGTTACCTTCCAATTGAGTCAATTGACGGTTACAGGGACGATTCCAGAGCCCATGCATCCATAAGAGTCGCGTCACCGGCAATGCCAAAGCTGGCCCTACTCCAAAGATTTCTCCGATCATTATCCGCCAAGCGCAATCGCGTGCGAATTATCGAGACGACGCAGGCCACAATTGCACACCCAAGTGCACCTACGGAGGATGAGGGAGGGTTTAAGAAATACGCGCGATTCACGTCGATCGACATCGTTGACGGCAGTTGCAACCGCGATTACCTTCTACACGACTCGATGGAGTCATCTACGTTACGGATGCTGTGAGGAGTTCCAGCAGCCGCTATGCAGTGATACAACTATGATTATCGATATGATTACCGGTATCATTTGTCTACCGACGGGCAGAGCTCAAGACAGTGGAGCAGCGATCGCAGATCATGCCGCAGCTCTGAATGGGAAGTATACTTATTCCACCCCGAATGTTCTAAAGTGGCTAGCAGGTACGATTCGCGACTACCATTGTCAATTATCACAATCGGCACCTGATTGGACGACCGAATCGGATCGTTGCGAGGAGAGAGAGCCATCTGCGCCAACTCTATTCTATTTCGTCAAACAAAGTCAACGAAAGCGGATCAATCGCCAACGAGCGAATATGGATGTGCCCATACGATGGCATACGAAGAGGGTTTTTAGGATTACAGTGGAGATGTTTATTTGTAGCCGGGATTCTCAGGATCCACGGGGCTACCGGATGGACCGTCTGGGCACTCTCAGGAGACCAGCGGATTCAGCATGTATTTAAAGCGCAAAGAGGTTCAATTGATGTGTCGTATCCCCACGTGGGAATGGACGGTTATTTGGTTGTCAGACAGTCCCAATTGGGTGTGACAAGTATGTGATTCGCTGATCGAGCTTATTCGTACAAATTGGTGGCAGCCGCGGTGGACGCACTGTGTGAGCTGGAGAATTAGCGTCGACTTGCAAAGCACTCGACTTTTGGCTCTGCGAACCCCAGGGTGAGCGGAAGAGGTGGCAGTGGACCGGGCAGGCCATCAGGTATGCCCCGGGAATGTACCTGGATCACGGCTAGGGAGGAGGCGTGTTCCGAAGGAGGTGGTGGTGTTCCGGATATTCAAATACTTGGAGCCAATGCCTTTGACGATCAACTGGCCAGTGAGGAGGTCGTTTGGACGTTCTTCCTAAGAGTGGGAGTTCGTATAGGGCTGCTGGGAGTGACCGTGGAAAGCATCTCAAGTGGTGAGATAGGCACCAGGCACTGGACGGGCGAGCAGGGAGCAGCGGCGGCAACGGCCAGAAAAAGGTTCCCAAGGGTATACTCGTGTAAACGTTGCCGGCTCGCCGAGACACGAAGGGAGTACTGGACGGCGGGGCTTGGCCCTATTGTGGCGAACCGTTTTAAATCCGGGCTCCTGGATATTCCTTCATACCGCTCCATATCTAGTACGAATTGAGAACTAACGGTTGCAGATGGAGCCGGCACAACGACAAAACGGTGCCTACAGACGATGGAGGACATATCCTTATCCCAGCAATATACGGAGATTTCGTGGAGGTTTTCAGCAAAGAGGCGGAGACACTCCCGCCGCATCGGTCAATTGATCATGCAGTTGATTTGGAGCCCGGCTACAATTTGCCAGATGGGCGGATTTACAACTTCTCGGAGTTGGGTGGAGCGATATTCACGCAATTGCGTGGATTAAGATCACGTGCTCACGTGGCCGGATCATGGATTTGGACTTAAAGATCCCATGCCATATGGACGGATCGATGAGTGCGTATTTTCTTATGATGGACGATATGTCATCGGATGGATTATGGGACTGCGATGAAGAGTCAATGGAAGACGGACATTATGGAGGTTAGTAAATATGACCTTTAGAGAGCTTACAGAGCTACAGGAGCAGTCACGGAATGCGGCCCATACGAGCGCAATAACGCACAGGGTGGAAACGAATGGCTGGAACCAACTGGATCACAGCCGGAGATGGATCGCGGCCGGAGATGGATCACAGCCGGAGATGGATCGCGGCCGGAGATGGATCGCGGCCAGAGAGGCATTGCGGCCGGAGATGGATGACAAGAGATGGATCCCGTCCGGAGATGGATCGCGGCCGGATATGGATCGCGACCTCATATGGATGGATGACCGGAGGTGGATGACCGGAGATGGATTGCGGACAGGAGATGGATGACAGGAGATGGTTCACGGGAGACGGATGACAATCAATCTCCTTCCCTATATGAAGATATTGAGGTTATGCGAAGTTATACCCTTCTCGAGATCACTTCGATTTCACGCTACGAAGTTACAATCGAGCGCAGATATGCAGACATACGATTTACCGGCGGCATGGCTCCACCGACTAAATGCCCCAGTTCCAATGCCGAATACGATCCCGAATCAGATCCCGAGTCACAACTACAATGCCGATACCGCACAAGCCGTACGAGATTAATCTTTGGCGGAGCAACGATCTTTAAAGAGGGGGATGACAGTGCCGGAATCGCAACAACCCCACCGCGAACAATTACCGTACCAGAAGTGCAGGAACGAAGCACCGTGAAACGCATTCACCAAAAGAGAAGGCTAGCGGCGAAAAGTACACGCAAGGAAGTGATGGCAAACGCACCCACAGATGAATCAGGAAGCCGCATGCACAAGTTACAATCCCGAATTAGATCCCGACTCAGTCTCGGCGATCCCGATTCAGTCTCGACAATCCCGAGATACACAGCTGCTACTTGAAATCAACTTCAGAATCAAACCTAACCAACCGATATGGCACCCGAAGAAGCCGTAATGGATTAGTCGTCGGTGGAGCTACGACGTACAAAAGAGGGATGACCGTACCGGAAGTGCTGGGAGGAAGCACCTTGGAGCGCACTTACCGGCAGAGAATCGCAGCTGGAGATTAGTCAACAAGCTTAGGTGGAGAGGAGTCAACCAATGCACCTGGAGATGAAACGACAAGTGAATTCAGAAAACGACAATGTGGATACCCAGACAAGTGACAGCAAGCACACATGGAGAAGGAGTGGACAGCATACCCGGAGGAAAACCGGCGAGTGCAACCAGCAATTGGAGATAAGTGCACCGAGCACAGGGCTGATGTCAAGTGTACCTACAAGTGCACCGACTTGGAGGATGATCAGTGCGACTGCAAGAGCACCGGAGAGATGATGCGAAGACCAAGCGAGTTTGATCTATGCCGAACGAGTGCATTTATGTCTACCGAAGCAGTTCCGAACGAGACCGAAAATGATCTCCGAACGTACCAAATAGTCTACCGAACGGCATCGCGAGAGACAGTCACCGAACGGCATCGCGAGATACAGTCACCGAACGGCATCATGAGACCGTTGAGACAACTACCGAGAGATGATGACTGAGCATAGCGACCAAGATCATGGCCGAATGACTCCAAATTAGGATTGAATAAGAGGATTATCGGGAGCCCTCTACCGAAGGCACCGACTGGGATGTTTACCAAACGGCTTACCGAACTGGATGCTGAACGACCTTGCTGGAGGGCTATAAGCCTGCTTGGCCAATGCCGAAGGAGGATGAATATAACTACTGACGGGCACCGTGTGAGAGCCACCGGCTGCAAGAGATGTTCTGATATATCTAGATTGGCCGACCAAGCTATGCACGAGGGCTCGGGAGAGCGCAAACGCGCTTCAATATATATGGTATGAATGACCATTTCAGGGGAAGCTTACGAGATAGATACGGGGTCATATATGAGTGACCATCACCGACGGCTATGATACCAGGAGCAGAAGCTTCCAAAGCGGCAATAATGATCACTGATGGGCAGGGCCTGCGGAGTTCACGAGGAATTGGGAACGCTCGAGTGCTAGCGCACTTGGAAGTATAGTGAGTATGACCCGTTACTGGAATGCTTACAAGTTAGATATACCGATGCAATTGCCGATGGCAATGGCCGATGGCGATGGCGACGGTAATGATGAGCAGCGAGCGGAAGCCACCATCGATGCCGCCGAGTCAAGACGAGACTCATACTATGATTGGGGATTTCACCGAGATTACTGTGCCTAATTCCGACAATGACCTACACTTGGTACGAGTTACGAGTGCGAGATTGGATGGTCGGATGCCGGACATTCTGGAAGTGGAGATATGGAGGACGGTGTTCTTTGGATGTTCCTTTTTTCTCTTCTCTTCACTTCTCTTCTCTTTACTTCTTTACTTCTTTGGATCTCGGCCCAGTACAAATGGCGTCGGCACGGGTTTTCACCACCTCCGGAGATAAGTCAAGTGGAGGTGGAGTTTCCCCGTGCGCCGGATCCGCCGAATGGCTACCATATGGTACTGATCGGTTGTGGGACTTATGGGTTCGTACGTTTGCGTACGTTGGACGGTTGTTTGATTGTTTCCTTTCCTTTCCTACTCTTGTACGGGTTTATGCAGCCCAGGGGGTCTGCACCTAAAGAGGGGGATAATGTAACGGCACGGGTGCACGTGACGTGTCCAGGGCCGGGTAACACCCGCTTTATATAGTTGGCTCGCCACGAGCATTAGATCTCTAGCGATAATCTTACTTACCATTATACTACTCTATTATATTACCACATCCACGTGTGCAACCGTATCTACTGATATACCTTCCTACGAGGCCATACACGGGCGTATGCCTTTACACCCGCCTATGGATATGGCGATGGAGTTGGTGACAGCGGTGACAGCCATCGCCGAGGAGACTGCGGGTGAGGACACGCTTGAGCAGATGGAGAGAACCGAGAACGGAAAGCGGAGAAGGAGGAGCAAAGTCCCGGCGACCACCTGGGTCCTGTGGGACTGAAGGAGCCACATGTAGCGCGCGGCTCAGCAGCAAGCCCGCGAACTAGCACAGCTACACCGAACCTTCGCAAATATGGCAAACATGATGCAGACTCAAACTGCATTGCGGGAGACGCAGTGGAGAGGGATGAAAACGTCGTTGGAGGAAACGGAGGAGAAGTGGGATGCGTACCCCCAGGATGATGACCTGTGGGGCAATGGCATCACGGACACGGTCAAGAGAGTGGTGGCTGCTACAGAACAGGACGAGAGAGAGGGAAGGAAGGCGGACACCGAGGGGTTCGGCCTAGAGGCCTCGATACACGCAGACCTGACACTGTTTGGCAGACCGAAGATGCCGGAGGACCACCAACAGCGGCAGCCTAGAATGCAGCCCAAATCAGTGCTAATGCTGAAACCGAAACCAAACCCAAACCCAAAGCCGATCCTAGCACCACCAGTGAGACCGACACTGACACTGACAATGGTGCTGAGAACTACATCGAAGCCGAAAGGGGCGATGACACCAGTGCGGACACCAACCAGACGATGGGAGACAGTCCCACCACGAAACCAAAAGAATTTGACCAGCACAGCCCCAGCCCTAACAACATGCTCGAGCATGGCAGACAGACGCCTAATCTTAAGGTGAGATGAGAGTGTGCCACTCCCCAATAAGATGGACCAAGAGATTGCATCAGCGATCAACACAGCGCTGTTCCACCAGCAGGCCCCGGCCCACATTAGGATCATGAACACAAGGAGGAATACGCAGGGCGCAATCACGGCATTCACGCACAAGAATGGGATGGCAGAGATGGCGATGCGGTACCACAACATGATGATCACAGCAGCAAGGACTGTCGACAAGGGCATCGTGGATGTCGAAGAGAATGAGACCTGGGAATGGCGAAAGATCCATGTGGTACCCCTAGTGCGGTACATGGGAAAAGGCACAGATGGCCTGCAGAAGATGCGAGAGGAATTTGAAGCGGAGAACAAGGGCGTACAGATCCCCACCCAGGTACGATAGCTGGCGAACCCCTGCACCATCAGGGTGTAACACCGGGAGATCCACCTTTGGTCCTGATCAATAAAAGCCTCTAATAATTTCTGAACTAATGAAGAGAAGAATGATTGAAGCTTCACTCGGGATGCGTATAGGATTACAACCCAACCTAACAAGTTAACTTTTCCGTTCTCTGCTCCTGTAGGATAGTATCGACTAAAGAGTTTTGTCTTTACACTATCAATGTACTGGAGCACACCATTCTAGAGTATCCTACTAAGAAGATCCTCTGAACTAACACATGGTCATCCTCGTCCTCAGACTGCATTCGGACTCAGGAGTATCAGCTCAGCAACTGGCACATATACCAAGGACTGCCTGTCTTCAGGTACAATGACTCCAAGTATCCACTTGCCTCATAAGAAACAGCAAAATAGTTTCGCCTGAGCAGAAAGAGTAGTGCCGACTCAAGAGTATCCTCCAAACCACCACGCTATTGGGCTGGTCCTTCAGATTTTCAAGTATCGTCTTGCTCTCTTTCCGATCAACGACCTGCTTAGGCAAAGGTACTAAGAATAACCAACTATAAAGTGTGATGGGGTTTTATCCATGTAATAGAACTGAAGAGGAACGTGCAACTCTGGACTTGAAAGGAGAAGTATCCAGGTTGACTTCAATACACAACTAATAGATAATACACGGGGATAAAGTTAAGCCTTAACCTCCAGGTAGAGAATGTCAATACGTATCCGTGGATAAATCTGAACGTAGATTGTATGTTTGATAGACCTGTTATCGATGTCCTTCCTCCATGTTGGTATCGCTGATAAATATCAGACGTTCCACACTCTTAACAATCCTAAGACTACCAAAGCCTATTTCGGAGTTCTCATACGTAACTGCCTTTGTCATCCTTTGTCATCAACCGTTGATCGTCGAGTTCAAACTCTCAGGAGTATTAACTACGTCATCACGGTATTCAGCTCGGAATGGGACAATATTGCTATTGGTGATATTTTGTCCAAATACGAGCTTATCAGAAGCCAATTATCAACAAATAGGTTCGTGTCACCACGAGGCGGTGATAGTGCCCTCTCATATAGCCACCGGGTACGTAATGATTTCATGATTGCGGCAAATGACAAAACCCTTAATTTGACTACACTTAATTGGAGCCATATATACAGTATTCTGCAACTGAGTTGTTTTGCCATATATTGAATGGAGAGTATCCCACTCCACTCAGGTGAATTGTTCGCAAGTCCCATTCGCCCCAGACCCAGAAAGTGTGGTCGAAATAATGGTTGATTTGTATCAGTCCTTTCGGTTGACAGGGCTTCAATATATCAATCATTGGTTACTGACTTATCTCGTATACGACTCTGCATATCGCGAGATGTCATTATGGTGTAATGTTGACGACACGTCATCTCCCCTAGGAATGAAATATTGGAGCATGAGAGAATACTGATTTGCTCAGCATCTAGGAATCAGGTTTCCTGCCGATAAGGAATAGTGATTGAGGATGAATATCATATGACCAATAACAACGTTGAGATAATAGACATCGTATTTGTGCTCGGTTCCATCGCTGTTGTTGGTCTATTCATACGTAGGTAGGGGAATGATGATATTGCCATTTTGTGAACAGATCCGGAAGGTTGATCCAATTAGGATATCTGAGTGATAATTCGAGATGTCGGATTCAGTATCCAAATTGGGATTATCGAGTAATCCTGTATGGTCCTGGAAGTATACCTGTAACATCAAAGGCGTAACACAGGGAGAGGAGCCAGAACGGAGAAATTACAGCGTCATCGGTAGTCTTCGTGGTAAAGGGAAGTAAGGTGGCACAGAATTTGATCAAAAATGGCATCATGGCGGTGGGGGTGTGGCACCGAGTCAAGGCGTTCATGAATGCGGGCCCTGACAGTAGGTGCGAGCTCTGCTGTGGATGGGGCCACATAGAGAATTACTGTGGCGACACCCCCGAGTGTGGCTACTGCACAGGCAATCACCGGACAAACGACCACACGTGCAATGTAGTGTGGTGAACGGCAATACAGAGATCACTCTGTGGCCACACGCTGGAGATGTTCCGCAATTGCAAAGGATGTCACATTGTGTTTAGTACCAGGTGTGCAAAGAAGAGCGATGACGCCTGAGCGGCACTGCAGAGCCGAACGACGGGAACAGCATGGTGGGCTGCCACAAGCAAAGTTATGTACACAGCAACGGGGACGAATAGGGTGGTGCTTGGTAATTAACACAGAGGAGGAGGGAGAGCAGATGGCGGAACGGCACAAGGGGAGATGGCTGATGCGGACGACGTGGAGGGAAGAGGGGAGGCGAGAGATGTCATGATGACTGAGGCTCAGATCGTGACTACGACTGCGACTGAAACTGAAACTGACGTGGGAGCCCTGGCTACCAATGATTGCAGTAATCCAGCACAATTGCGCAAGGTCGTATAAGTGGACCATTGCGCCGCTGGAGATGGGACTCGAATGCAGGGCGGACGGAGGGCGCTTGCAAGAGCCACCAAGAGAAAATGGAGGTATCGGGAACAGCAATTCGGCATATGAAATGAGAAAAAGAAAAAGAGTTGTCATGGCGACACGGAGAGGGAGCGGCCTGGTGGTTGATGAGCCGACGGATATAAGCAGAGGTGCTAACGACGATGTCTTTGTTACTGCTGTCAGGAATAGAGGCGAGACAATAACAAGGATTGTCAACATTTATGATGAAAAAGACACTCATTCAGGAGAGAGACTGGCGTGGAAGTTGATCTGGCAGAAAGTTATTCAGCAGGGCGGGACTGCCCTCGCTTGAGACTTTAACGCCCAAAGCGCACGATGGGACCCAAAATGCCAAGTGCAGCGGAATGCCACCTTCTGGGATGACGTGATGGACGAGAATGGACTGGAGATTGGAAATGATGGTCGAGCCACCCACCATTGGACAAGAGGAAGTCAAGAAGGTGAGTCGGTCTTCAACCTGACGTGGGCAAATTTACCAATCACACAGTGGTATATACTGGCCAACGACCACACCACGGGATTTGACCACGAGGATATAGAATGCAAGGTGGATGCAGATACTCAGGAGGAGGCGGACCACGACAAGGTTGTAGGGTGGAATTTATCTGCAATGAAGGTGGAGGACGTGGAGGCGGCGGAGAAGCGATGGACGGAGCTAGCAAAAGAGAGAGTGCACCTGGATGAACAGTGCACGGCAGACAAGCTGGAGCAAGAGGCCGCACGGTGTCAGGAAGCAATGGGCAACGTTCTGGACACCGCAGCAAAGAAAATCAGGATATGCGCCAGATCACCCAGGTGGTGGAATGCCGACATCAAGAAATGATGGAAGGCGGTTGGAAGAGAGAACAAGAGGAGACGGAACTTGTAAGAGGGCACCAGGGCGAAGGCAGAGCTCCAGAAGTCGATTTGACAATACAAGAGAAAAATGTGTAGCGAATACTTACAAACCCTGAGGGGGGCCGAGGTATGGAGGGCACCAAGATTCGCGAACCCTCGGGCGGGCACGACCGTGGAAGCCTTAACAGATAGAGAAGGCAAGCATGCATACACATCACTAGAGAAGGAAGTGATGGTGAGGCGTGAGTCGTTTCCTCCGAATGACGACGACGAGGACTACGAACTGCCTCCCACGTGAAGCGTACACACGCGTGTCATAGAGCAATCAGTTGAGCAAGCGTTGTTTTCTTGGTCAGTCAAAAAAGAACCAGGCCCGGACAAGCTGTCGTTCCGCGTCATACGGCTGCTCTGGATGTGGGACAAAGAGATGATGTTGAAGCTGACGAAGGCGGACATTCGCAGGGGGGGGAGACACCCAGTGGTATGGAAGCGGGCCAGCACATTGGTGATTCATGAGCCTAGCGAAGACGACTACACTCTGCTGAAGGCGTATCGCTCGATATCGCTGTTGAGCTACCTGGGAAATCTGGTCGAGAAAGTAGTCGCGGAGGTGCTGATTGAAGAAGCCAAAAGAACAGAACTACTGAGCGATGGACAATTCGGAAGCAGAAATGGGCGGTCAGGCATCGTCACAGCAACCATCATGGTTGACAGAGCTCACGTAGCCTGGAGGAACGCCCACATAACAGGTGTGCTTCACATTGACATTAAAGCAGCCTTCCCAAGCGTGGCGAAAGGGAGACTAGTCAACTTAATGAAGATCATAAGAATGGATGGAGACCTTATACAATTGACGGAGAGCATTCTCTCAGAAAGAATGGTGCAGATGACAATCGAGTGCAACACCATAGAAAGACACCCAGTGGAAGTGGGGGTCGCGCAGGGCTCACCTGTGTCACCGATCCTCTTTGCAATATACACCTCAGGACTGATAAAATGGGACGAAGTGTACGTATCAGGAGCCGAAGGGCTATCCTTTGTAAAAGACCTTGGCTGAGTGACGACCGGAAGCGATGTCAACCATGACGTCTCGATACTTGAGAGATGCGCAGCAAGTACCATCGAGTGGCCAAATAGACATGAGCTACAGTTCGACACAGTAAAGACGGAGGCGGCGCTGTTCACGCGCAGATGGGGCCACAGGAAGCACCTCCAACTGAAACTGAGAGCAAAGATAAGAGTCGGAAGTGGGATCATATGATTCAACACACAGGGGACACGCTGGCTGGGCGTCTGGATGGACTCACACCTAACGTTAAAAGAGCAGCACAACCGATGCATGAAGAAGCCCAGGGCAGCAGAAGTTAGACTCCGAACCCTTAGCATGAGATACGGCATTGTTCCGCAGACCGTAAGGGCTGTCCACTTGGCGTGCGTCCAGGCGTTCGCACTGTATTGGAGGGAGCTCTGGTGGGATCCCAGAGAATTAGGCAGGCGAGACGACCTCCAACTCCTCCTCAATCAACATGCCAGGTCTATCCTGGGTGCACTGCTGACGACCCCGCAGGGCGCACAAATGAGAGAGTCAAGGTTTACGCCGGCGCCTGTAATGGTAGACTCCAGACAAGAGCCATTCACAGTGAGACTAGTAAACGCATGCAGTAGCATGCTGAAGGAGCTACAACATAACCCCTCCTATGGGGCACTGATATGTAGAGAAATCAGGGAAGAGCATGGGCATCGCCAGGCAACTGACGGCATGGATTGGCCGCGACCCGCCGAACAATCATTCGTCAGGACTACCATACAGGACGATACAACTGCAGCCAAGTATGCCGTGCAATGCTGGACAAGAGAGAAAATAGCCAAAATCGGAGCAGGGGTCTGGATGTGGTGGACAGATGGATTGAGCTCAGACGATGGCCAAGTGGGAGCCGGAGCAGTGTGCAAACATGGAAATCAGTGGAGGTCTCGCCGCAGCTGTCTGTGCACTGGACGCATGGACGTGTTTGAGGCCGAAATATGGGTGATTAGACTCGCACTTGACATGGTGACCGAGAGGAGAGAAACATTACAGAAGCATGGAGTGAAGATGGTGGCAGTCTTCAGCGAGTCACAGGCCGCAATTCGAAGTACGGCACACCTGGAGCCGGTCACAGCGCAGCAACTGGCAAGGCGGATCGACAGAAGGGCAGGAAATGTCCTCCCCTACACCATCCCAACCGAGATCCACTGGGTCCCGGGAAACTCTACCATCCCCAGAAATGAAGAGGCAAACCATCAGGTGAGCTTAGCCCGAGACGCAACTGGAAGCAGAGTGATAGACCGGGCATACACCTCGGCCTCAAATCGGGGCAGATGAATCTCCGAGGGAACATCAGCAGCCAAGGCGAAGCGGGAGGCAGACAGATGCAGCAAGCACTTCAGCTACACCCTCAAGGGCAAGGTAGGGACCAAGAGACCTATCCCGAAGACAAGCGTAAAGTCGCTCGCCTCTAGGTTCTACCGACTGAAGTCCTGGCATGCACCCAGGAGAGTTTACCTGCAATGGTTCGGCCACCGAGATAACGACAAGTGCTGGTGCTGTGGAGGGACAGTGTCCCAGACGCTGGAGCACCTCTTGCGCCACTGGATCCGGTGGAGAGATCACCAGACAGAACTGCGGAATGTGGTGAGGAAGGCGACGGGCTGGAAGGCGTGCAGATTTCGACATGTGCAGATCTCTGAGCTGTTTTCCATTGAAGAGTGCGACCAAGCGGTGATGGACTTCCTGGTGGCCACTGAAGTCACGATGTTTCTGCCCAAAGTAAAGAGCGGTTTCAGGGCTTGGGGCTCAGAAGCGACGGAGGTGGTAGCGGGGTTCGATCTTTCTGTCTTTCTTTCCTTCTTTCTTGTTGTCTTTCTTTCAGTTTATCTCTCGTTTGTCAACGGAGACGAAGGGTAGTGGGGAGGGTGCTCCGTCACCTAGCCGGCGCGCCCGGCGGTGCAGGGGGTTATTAAGGTCCTATCATACTCTAATTAGGGTGAATACAGTATGATTACAACAAAACAAAAACGTATCGAAGGAAATTTAGTTTTTTCCGATGATTATCACTGTTCAGGGAGAACCACTACCAGTTCTACATTATCGGTGCAAACTCTGGAGGGGTCCAAACAAAGTAGCCAGACGAAATGACCGTCATCTTCTCCTCACTCAATCAGCCAACTCCGTCTCGCCGCACCACCCAGAACCCCATGGGGTGCACTTATATCGGCACATACTGACTTTCCTATATCAAATATATATAATATATTGTACTCACAAACTAAGCACAATGAAATGGAGGTTGTCCTGAAATACAGCATTGCTTTAACATTCGAGAGTGTTCATTGAGTTGTTGTGATGTAGTTTTCAGGAGTCACAACCAGTGTACCCCCAGTTGCAAATAAGACAATGAGCACTTGATGAATGGTCCACCCATCTTGTGGCAGAATGAAAAATCATCTCGGGGTAAACTGCATTGAGACATAATTCAAATTGTCCTTGCGATAATGAGAGCACGCATTCTGTACGTTTACTGACCGCAGTAGTTCTTGTTTTTAAAGACCATCATTCCTTGATTGGATCAATGATAGTAACTATGCAGAAGCCGATCACAATATTTATTTTATTGATACAAAATAATACAGTTCCTGGCCGGTGTTCAACCATCGCAGGAGGGGTTTGCATTATCGTGATGGTCATTTCACCACTTTGTAATCAGACTTCCCTAAACCATCGGTTCTATTATATTTACTGCCATTATGATCTCTCAACGAAACCTAGTATAATAAAGCACGCAAAGGACATTCTAAACCCTCTTTCTGACACCATTCCTAATCTCCCAGTGGCATTGCACCCTCTGCAAACTTACTTCCATCGAGTAATCCCGTGTTTTCAATGCGGAGAATGTTGTTCATGTTGGTGATGTCATTGCCCGCACACAAAGAAAGTTCTAAACTCTATCACTGACACCATTCCTAACCTCCAACCGCGATTGCAACAACTGCAAACATACATTCATTGACAAATCCCGTATTCTCAACAACGGTGATGTTGGTGACGTGGGTGATGTCATTACTGTTGCTGATGCTGTTGCTCCTGCTCCAGGGTAAGTGTTAGCTGCTACTGGCGATGTCAGACCTGCCGACAGGAAGAACAGTTGAGAATTTATTGCTAGCTTGATTAGTAGGAATCACACAGTTGAGATGAGTAAAAGAATTGTTGGGGTGCTCTTGGGGTTCTTCTCAGACATACACAGGGAAGTCCTCGTCAATGGGGTGTTGATTATTCTGAGCTTTGGTGATCGCTGGATCTGTACCAGTTCAGTGGATCCTTCGGCTAATCATTCTGGGGATAATGGGTGTCATATATATTGATCATCTGGCGACAAAGATCGAAAATCAGTGTCGAGATGACATAATTGATCTGTGTATGTACTTTAGCTGCGGGATTAAGAATTCTTGTATCTGACCGATGTTGTACTGCACCTCTTGGCCCAATCCCTCGAGGGACCATATATTCACATGTTTCCCAGCCGGACAGTCAGTGGTGGATGGTTGTCGCAGTGAGGGCAATCAATGTCAGGTTGATTTTATCGATCAATGATCGATCTTTCTGTGCAATTCTTCAGCAAAATGTAAATGTATCCCGAAACAACGCTGAATCCTCCCAGACACTCCTGGCGAGCTCACCAGTACTTCACAGTCCATCTAGATTGTCAAAGACTCCCCTTGAGCTAAGCAATGTACTCTCAGACTCTGCAAGAGCATTCTCAAATGCTCGTGAAACCACCTGCAGTGATGGAGGTGAATTCAGGACGCTACGAGATTTGGCTTATATGATAGTCAATCTTTGAAGCTCCCAAGACCTCTGCACAGATCTGGGGGAGACTTCAAGTGATGCTGAGAGCGCTACTCAGCTCGGTGGGAGATTTCGAGAGCAAGTAAGACTGCTGTGCAGCACTGCATGGGACTTGGTGTCGCTTTCTCACAGCAGTGATTATTACATAACCAACAACAAGACATTTCATCATTTCATATTCGTGTAAGACTGCGTATGCTTGTGCTCTGCAGTGTAAGCAGATGTATGGTAATTACTGAGATATGGTTGAACATGAGTGTGAGTGACAACGACTGTAGCAGTAGGTGGTAAGATTATCAGTACAGATCTAAGTGTCATGGCAGTCATCTATATAAGATTGAAGTTACCCGGCGCTGGAAATGTAGCCTGCCCTCCACCCTATGATGCCTTTACATCATCCCGTTGTTTTAGGGCAGAACTCCCGGGCTGTCAATGGAAACAAAAGAGCAACAATCATCGGCCTACATGCCAGTACAAAACATATGTCACGTGACCGATCAGTGATTCAGGCCACCTTTTGGCCCATCTGGCACATGGGTAAACTTCATGATTACTTGACTGCCCTCCAGCGTGGGAAACCACAGGCCGAAGCCACTTGTACCAGGCCAGATTCAAGTAGATACAAAACCCCAAACAAAAATGCATCCACCTGACTCTGCCTCCATCGCGCCTTCATCAATGCTGCGGCTTGTTCGCCTGATCATGTGTGAAACTCATCCACAAGTTCATGGGCATGCGATATGTTTTCCACAGGCTACCAGCTGGTGCGTTGATAATTGTAGCCGGCCCACTGTACAAGGTAGTGTAACTTCTGGTAGCACAATTTGGTATCAAGAATCCGTTGAATTTCCCATTCCACGTTCGCGGAATCGTCGTCTACTGCGGAGTATGGTTCTGATGCTTGTGGGCCACAGACTGGCAGTGTGTACCGATCGAGCAGTGACATGTGGAAAACATTGTGGTTCCACATTGGATTTGGTAGGTCTAATTTGTAACCATTCTGGTTGATGACCTTACATACCATGTACGGTTCAGTGCGTTTCTAATGGAGCTACATTCATGGCAGGTTGGTTTGGAAGTGCCCATTGGAAAGTCACAATATTTCTCCTGCAATAAATGTCACATCCAATCATCCGGTGTACTTCGATTGCCATGCTTGAGCTTTCTCCAAGTTCCGCCGAAGTAGTTGATGAGTCTTTTCCCATCCCTCATCCCATGTCTTTCGCTTTATCTGCCATCTGCAACTGGGCTCCTTTGGTGGCTTGAACTCCATCATTGGATTATAGTGATAATTTGTCCAGACTGGCGTCATTCACATCGAGTGGTGAAAGGAGTTAAGGTATCTGAAATCAGCCAAAGGTAAGAGCTCGGCCCAATTATTCTGTTCTTCGTTGCAAAATACCCAAAGGTAGTCCTCCGTCATTTGGTTCTGGCGCTCTGTCTGGCAGTCGGTCTGTGAGTAGAAGGCGGTAAATAGTCAGTGGTTGATTATCAAGTTACAGCAGACTTGATCCCAAAATCGACTTGTAAACACTATTCCGCGATCAGTGACAATATTGTCTCAGACGCCATCTGTGCAGATGCCTTGTTCAAAAAACATCTGTGCCAGCTCTGGAGAGTCGATAACTTTCCAGGAGGGTAAATAGATTGCCATCTTACTCAATTCATCAACGACTTGCAGGATCCTAGTATACACTGATGTTGTCGACTCCAGTAGGTCACTGACTAAATCCATAGTAACTCCTTCTCATGGATCAAATGACGATTGAAGTAGCATATAGAATTCATGACAAGGGTGCCGCAGTACCGGGATCTGGTGGCATAACTCACTGATAGCTACATATTTTCGCCCCATAGTATCCAATACTGGCTAATTAAAGTTTCTAGATACCAGCCAAGCAGGTTCAGAAGCTCTGAAATGAGCAGATTCTGCATTATTGTGGAAGAGACTTATCACTTTGCTCTGGAGAGCTTCCGGTCAGTATATCCTTCCTTGATAGATCACAGACCCAGCAACCCATCTCCATTGTTCCCTGGTCTTGACGTCCAAGTTTCCTATTAATGACGTGTCATTTATCATTGACTTCATGCCTATCACCAAAGATTCTGTCACCAGAGCTGCCTTGATTACTGGTAGGACGTCATCATATGGATCAACAGTGACGTTGTTTGCATAGGTAGCTAACCCCTGGGAAGTAAGTCATTCGAAGCCAATCTCATAATTGGGGCTTCTTGACATTCCATCAGCTGGGTTCATCTTGCCTTCCAAGTGCTCGATATCAAAGTCGTGTGATGATATGATGTCTGCCGATCTTGCCTGCCGTCGGGAAAGCACTTTGGAGTTATGAAGTAGTCGAGGTTGGTGTGATCGCACTGAATCAAGATCTTCAGATTGGCGCCCTCAAGGTAGTGCCGCAGTTGATTCACTGTCTCCTCAATTGCCAATAGTTCCTGATTATCAGTTTCATGGTTGTGGTTGGCAGGAGTGCACTTTCGAGAATAGATGTTGACTGGTTTGAGAGTTCCAAAACCATCGTACTGATTGAAAATGCTGCCAATTGGGAATTCATTTGCATCGGTCAGCACAATGATCGGCTTCGTGGGATCACAATCCAGGTGGATTGGTACTTCGGTAAACGCGATCTTGATCTTCCAAAATGCCTGTTCCGCATCGTGGGTCCATTTCCACTGTGGTGATTCTATTTCCTTCAGCTAGTTCAATATAGGAGTTGTAACTTTGCCATATTTCCAAATAAACCTCCGATAGAAGTTCATGAATTCCAAGGGAACCGGCCCATTTTGAACTGACTGTGGACTTGGCAAGTTCTCGAATGTGGAGATTCGGTCTGATTCAAGGGCAACACCCTTCAAATTCTGAGCATTCCGAGGAAGCTTACTTCCAAGAGACTGAATTGCCAGTTCTCTGCCTTGCAATACAACTCACACTTCCAGAACTGTCCCAGTACTGTTTGTACATGATCCTTCTAATCGACCTTATTGGTCAAGTAGAGGAGCATGTTGTCAAGGTAGCAAACAGTGAAATGGTCGATATATGGCCACAAGCTATCATCTATGTAGGCTTCAATGGTAGCAGGTCCATTGGTCACACTGAAATAGATGACACAGTATTCGAATTGACTGAACCTGGTACAAAATGCTATCTTGTACCAATCACCTACTATATCCTGATTGGATGACAGACGTTGCAGAGGTCCAGTGTGATGAAAATCCGAGCTTCGCGTATTCGATCAAGCAATTCTGAAGTTATTGGTATGGGGTACCAGTTCTTGGTTCTGAGTAAGTTGACGACTCGCTAGTCACCACAGATTCTTGGAACACCATCATTCTTCTTCGGGAAGAAGATCAGCCCCACAGCTGGTCCGGATGATAGCTAGATGCAGCAGCTTGCTAGTGTTAGCAATGGGTCCAACCCGCTAGTACGGTTCCGGGTTAGGGTTGGGACCGGAACCAAACCGTTCCAACGGTTTTCACCACACGAAAACCCGGACCGTTGCAATTGGGCCGGTTTTACCACCAAAAACCCGGTCATTTCAAGCTCACAACTTTGGCTCCAGTTAATTATTTGAGTTCTGATCGTATTGTGACATGATCAGTACATAGATTGTTCAGTTTTACGAGATCGTTCACCTCCCACTTTCAGATATGCGATCTGACCGATATTTGTTTAGTCGCGATCGAAAACCCGCGAATTTCGCTTGGAATTGGCCCTTTTTTCACAGCCACCCCACGAATATCAGTCGTATCGCAAACCTCAATGCTGGAGGTGAAAGAGTTTATAATTCTGCACAATGTACATTCTGATCATGTCACAGTACGATCAGAACTCCAATACTTAATTGGAGCCAAAGCTAAAGGAACAGTAAATTTGGAACCGCGGTCAGGTTCCAAGCCGGCCAAATACCCGCGGTTCTTGGTCCGGGCCGGGTAACAACCCGCCAAGACAACTGCGGGTCGGGGTTATGTCCGAGTCTGGAACCAAACCGAACTGAACTGCTGGTCAAAACCCGGACTCATTGCTAACACTACAGCTTGCCTGGTGTATTATGATATATGCTTGCAGAGTCTTGAGTTGCACCTCCCATAGGATGTAGATCCGCCTGTATGGTAACATATGGCTGGGTTGTTACTATATAGGATGGTACATTGGCCGGGGGGGCGGGAGTGTTTCAGCCAGTGTCTTGGTGAAGACATGCGGAATATCTTGACATCCTGCTGGAATACATCCTCCACCATCGGTGGTTCCATCCCCGTTTTCCATTGTCCTGTTCCATATTGATTCCACACAATTCACCTCAGTGTGTAACAACTCGGAATGGGTGGAGATGGGTAGGGGTCCCAGGAACCTGGATCTGAGTAGTTTGCCACAATAGGGCCAAGCCACACTGTCCCGGTATTCCCTTTGTGACTCTGCGAGCCTGTAGCAGTCTTTCAAATGCCATCAATATGTCATTCTTCTGCCGCAGCTACCACCGCAGTTCCTGCTCGTTCATCCACCCCACGATGATTTTCACCTTGTTCATGATATCACTCTCCTGTAGCTCACACCACTGCAGTGCAATCTCCCAGTTGTTAGAGGGTCTCGGCAACCTCATGGCTAGCTAATATGTTGTTGAAAGCAGTAGCACACAGTATTTGTATATCAGCACTGAGAGGAGGTGTGTCCTTACCGCACTGTTCCGGCAGCAATTGTGCATCCGAAATCTTGCCCACCGATTGCAGAGTACTGATGGGATCTGCCTCTGGAATTGCTCCATCACTGCCAGGGCATTGTACACCTGTCAATCTCCCTCGACTCCAGTCAATATGGGGGTTCCTCACCCTAGGCCAAGGCAATCCGAAAACTATGTCATATTCCTTTTAGAATTCATTAGGACCTCCAATCCGTCAACCGGGTCTAGATGGTTGAAATACATACCTGACATGCTCGTCTTCCGACTCTCTTTTGCAGACACCATTACATGACAGTCAAGGCTGTGTGTGGAGGTGAATGGTGATTAGTGTTTCAGCACAAGTTGCTGAACCAGTTCACCGGCCAGCAAGATGCTGGTTGTGCCACGGTGGATATGTGTTGGTAAACATTGTATATTGCGATGTGTACCTCGTACCCAGAGATGACAAATGAAATCTGCCGAATCCGTTTTCTCACTCCCGCATCCATATTAGCTGGAACTTTGTGCTCTTTTCTCCAGGATAACTCTTGAATTTAGTGCAATTCAATGTGATTGTATCTCACCCAATGTTGCCATTAATCCACTCGATCCCAACCGCTGCAGCATTAACTCCTCAGTGTCTAGCCTCTCCCATCGAGTTATATACCAAGAGATACACCTTTTTATTTGAACGTTGAGTATTGAAGGACTTCTGGTATTCAACTTGTGGTTCTCCAGAGCCTGAGCCTAAGGCCATAGTGGGGTTCATATGGGGCCACATCGGGCGTCGATATTGTGTGCACTTGTGAACCTTGTGCAATCTTCTTCCGCATCAAATACACTGTGTGTTCGTTATTCAATTCTCTTACGCTAACTATGTTAGCCACGATGCCGGCCATAGGTTGGGTAGAATACCTCAGGGAGATTTTTTTGGGTATCCCGACTCACCTCAATTCGTCTGGGTTGTCTAGGTCATTTCAGAAATGCACTGTCGACAGTTACATTTCCTCAATTCTCCTTGTTACTTATGCTGATGAAGATGTTGATACAATTTGTCGGCTTTCGGTGGTGACTTCACATCTGCACCTCAGTTGAAATGTTTGCTGATGATCTTAAATCTCCCTCTATCACGAGTAAAGAGTGATATATTTGGTAGTTGATGCTCTTTCAGTCCCGACTAGACCATGCAATAGAACATTTTCGGATGTATCTGATCATCCCAATCAGCCGTCTGCCAGCTACTCCCTAGATGGTTTGTATAAGCGCTGACTGTGTCTTGTGGAGCTCGGTAACCTTCGAGAGCCTCGTGTTATTCTCGCATTGCCACATTGAACTCCTGCTCCATCTCTTTGTACATTATCCTTTCTTCAGGGGTTAAGAGGTTGAAGTCCTCCAGACCCAGATTCTCATGGTTTCGTGGATCTTAACCCCGGGCAACTGCATTGGTCATGCTCCGCTATTACTGAGACTGATCAGAGTAATTGGCGCAACTTCCGAGTTGATCAAGGGCATACCGCCCATTGTCCCAATCGCCATTCGGGAATAGATTGCTGTTCGTCCTGACATTTCATTGCTGGGCACAAATGATGAGCTCTTGTTCCTGAGCTTCTCCGCAGAATTGTCTAAGTTGAGTTGACTTCCACTTTGCCCACCTAGTAGTCGATTTGGGTAGTTCGGATCACTGTCAGTGTTCTCGATTAATTGCCATCAACTCCGCGTGTTGTTGAATGAAAGTATTGACTAGCTTCTGCTACTATTCCATCATCTCCCGAACATCCTCTTCGGAAATGGCCGCTCGTATGGGCCATAGATCTTGACATTCAACCTTGTTCTCTTTATCGTATTAATCATTCAGTTGCGCTGCTCTGCGTTCTCCGTCCTTGACAGAAATTTGATCCTGTGGGACTACAGAGACACGAGGGGAAGGAGTAGGGGTATTTGCACTAGCCAGTGATGGCATACTGTGATGTATATTAGCCATACCCAATTGAATTTTGGCGGCTTTCATTGGAGGCATGGAGGGTAAATTATGAAATATGACTGGTTTCCATACATGTTGCGAGGCTTCAAAAGTAGGTGTGAATTTGCGAAATCCTGGGTGGGAAACGTACTCAAATCCTGAAAGACCGATACTAGTGTAGGACTGCATAGGCCATCTCCTGGCGGTACAACAATATGTATGGTAATTAATGAGAAATCGTTGCACGCAAGGGCAAGTGAGAACGAGTGTATAAGAAAATGGTCAGATTATTGGTACAGATCTAAGGTGCATGGCAGTGGTCTAGATACCGTTGACATTGCCCAGCCTGAGACAAATAATGGGTCCGCTGCCATATAATTCCATTACAATTCGTCTTTGTTACAGTCACAGGATTCGCAACATCATAATATGGCATGCATTTTTTCAGTCTCTCTGTAATTGTACATTTGGTGAACCAGGCCGCGGGATGTAGTTGAGCATATTCGAAGGAGCAACTGAGCATACCCATTTAATGAACTTGGAGATGCACCACTTTCGATTCTATTGTGATTAAACAACAGAGCTAGAATGAGGAGAGCCCTCCATCAACACTCAGCTACACATCGAGGGACATCCAACAGGACTTCATGAAAAAGAGTGATTTGGGATCTTCAGAGTGACAAAATTGCGTGAGAATATTCAATACTACCCAGCGTTGAGGTTCATTGCACTGGCACAGATCCAGGTAATGTCGGATCGAGTGTGTGAGACCAAATGTTTGAAAAGAATGAGTGTGTATTTTAATTCAAAGAGAAGACAAGATGGAAATAAGATGATGTCTATTTTCTCCGGGATCTGCAGAATATGTATTCTCCATCACTCTTCCAACCACCATTACACCTGAATCTCTGTATACTCCCCATTGCATTTTGAGAATGTACTACAAGGCTTTGATCGAGTGGGTTTGGATATTCTCTTGGAGGCTGTCATCGTGCGACAGAAGCTCAGATCCTATGCAGTGGTTAACTCATAACTGTTGGAATCTAAAACATTTACTACAACATAGTCGGCCAGGAGACTTGCTGGGAGCTGGATGCAGTCGATCTTCAGACGATGCCGTGTGCAGTGCATGTATTACTCAGTATATGCTGTACTCTGTGTATGCTGCACTCAGTGTGAACTCTTTCTCATGGCAGGGAGAAATAGACAGTGATGACTTGACTTTGTGTCGTTAGGTAATGGCACAGTGGAGGATGTAACAGAGGGAGATGTGAGTAGTTGGGGAAATCATCAGAAACTGGGACATAAGAGAACGTCATGTGCAAGATAATTGACCAACACTGATATAGCAGGTTCAAAGCCCGATCCGGTGTGTAATTACTGCGATCCTCTGTCTTCCCAACCCAATTAGCCAAGCTGTACCCCTGAGTTCCCAAATCCACTTGTATCCTCCATATCTTTCTCATTTTCATTACCTATCTCTCACTTTCCCATCCAAAACTCAACCCTGATTGCAAAATACAAAGTTAGGTCATACCTGTCGACCTCCCAATGTCATGCTGGTGAGTACACACCGACTACAGCATATACCGAGTACAGTAAACATCGTGTACAGCATACACTACAGATTGTTTGTCTTCCCTTCATTCTCATGATTTAAAGTTGACCCTTGAATAAGACTTCAGATTCCTGTGTGCCACCCTACACGATCGCCCACCATCAGCCAGCTCTCCATGAGACATTAAACATACAGTCAGGATGTCACATTTCCACAGTTGTAAGTTACCGAGCTGATGAATAGAGTCAACACCCTGCACTCCATCGATCGACCGCCTCTAAGTACTTATCCAAACTCACACGTTTACGACCTCCAATTCCACATCATCATGGCTTCCAAGTGCCCATCTCCAAGCATGCTCAACAACTGCCTCCATTTGCATCTCCAAAGTCGCTTAATCACATCCGAAAAGTGTATCTCCAATCTCATTTGGTTTCAGCGCCCAAGTCTATCTACACAATTGCTACATCACGATCTAGGTGTTCATAGCATCAAACTCCCTCAATTATGTCCTTCAAGTATTTTATGACACCAAATCAATTACGGCCTCCAAATTTATTTTGAGACTGTATCTAGCTTGTAATGTATCTCTAAGTTCACTGAATCACGGTCTACAAGTGTATCTCCAACTATGCTCCATTACTGTCTCCAAGTGCATCTTGAAACTCGCTCAATCACTGCCGTGGAGTGTATCTTTGAGTTCACTAAATTGACATTGTCAGGCGCACCTTGAATTGCTCTCATACACCGCCTGCAGCCAGTCCAGATATGAGAAGTGTAGATGGAAAACTATATAGATACATTGAAGTATTGATGAGAATACCAACTGAATACATAAGTTTTAAAAATCATTGAATGATATGTAGTAGCTATGATTCAAGGCGCACCAGCAGTGTTCCCAAAAATGATGTCTGTCTCAAACTACTCTACAGTGATTCAAGATGCTCCCAGGCTTGCCGTCGGCGCTCCAAGTGCACCCAAAGTTCTCTCCGGCACTACAAGATGTTCCTGAACTTGTCACAATCACTCCGATGGTACTCCTGGACCAGTCATCAGAGATCCCAGTTACTCTTCAGGCTGGCATGATTGCCCTTCTAGGGTCTAAAACACTCCTGAATTTGAGGCATCTAAGTTTACACTCCACATCCTCACAGACACTCCGGGAGGGTTTCAGCGACTAAAATACATTATGCTGATCTTTGTCATATGCCATAGAGGTATGTGCAGTGAATACGATCCATGATTTCAGTTGCTGCCTATAATCAAATTTGCACTGCTAAAAGTCAGTGTCACAACACCGAATAAAGAAGGGAACTTCAAACTTGGCTTAGGAATATTTGGGGGGCTTGCAACCCAGTCCTTGAATGAAATGCTGGTGTCAAGTGTGCAGATCTCTAAAGGAGACATGGTTCCTAATCCGTAAATTGTGTGGATTGAATGCTAGCAGAGATATACAATAGGTTCACAAGAGCAATTGATCTTCGCAGGAGCCAGTTGTACAATGTCAGTCATGAAAACACTTGTCGAGATGTTTCATGTACCACTCGCATGTCGGCATGTGGAGAATCACAGTTTGTCTGGGCTTCATTAATCCTGGAAATGTCCTCCAATTACGAAGTATAATCCTGGGAGGTCTTCACTACATTCGTCGCATGAGTGTTCACAAACATCGCATATTAATATCATTACGTTTCACACGTGCAATAACCATTGCCAGAATCCTTGAACGTGCTGTCTGGGGGTTCAATTCCAAGCAGACGCTGAGGCCTGTGATATCGTCAACAAGTTGCTTATATCGCAAAAGATTTCCACCTTTCCAAGCATCAAATTACTCACAGGCATTGCATCAATCCTTCCTCTAGTAAATATATACATTAGATTGCATATTCAATCCTAACACAACATCATGGAATATTATCTTGGATGCCCGCCATACACGCTACAATTGATTTTTCTGTAGCTGAGACACGATCGAGCTCCAGATTCTCACGATGTAGACGTCACACCAATGTAGGATTTATCTTAGTTGCTGTGCCTCTTTTTCCAAGTGTTGACATGAAGGAATCATTTAATGGCTAGCTACCCATTGCTTTCATAAATTGACGCCGACAAGGCTTGTGAGTGGACTCCGAATTGCTATATCAATTACCAAAGAAATTGTCAGGAATCGTATGGAGAGTATTATCTGGACACATGTTGTGGATTTATTGTCGGCTTCTCCAGATACTGGAAAATGATGAATAGGAGGACATGAGCGGCACCTGCATGTCGTCATTGAGTCAGGTGGGGTGTGATAAGCAAAACAGAATTACAGGGGTGACTAAAGGAAATGTGAATGAATGCATAGAAAATGACTTAAAGAGTTGTGTAATGAAAAGACAGAATTGATATGATTAGAAGTACAGTCATGATGCGTCTTTTTATCATGCTAACAATTCTAGGATCCTGGCTTGACCTGCCACCCACACATTAACATCGTTGGATGGACGGGAACTCAGAACTCTGTATCGCAGGTGACAAGCATAGCCCAGGGTTGATGCTTTGCTTCCTGTAAAGAAAATCATTATTGCCACAAGCTGAAAAATGTTTGTGTATCACTCAGCCTTCACGTTAACTTCAGATGGGTAGTGATACCATGATTCCAATAGAATGATAGAGATATTGAGAGTCCTATCGCTGGCAGGATACCTGTCCGAATACCAAATGTGTCAACGATTCATCACAACATTGTAATATCTTAAGTCATCCCTTCATGCGTGGATATGAATAATATAATCATTAGATAAACAACACACTAAAAGTGACTCAAAACCTCACCAAAAACCCCAAATTATCACCCATCTCTCCAACCTCCAAAGAGCCAGCAATATACCCACCCTCAATCCAAATAATTGAACAACCATCCCGCCGGTGCATTCGATCCTCACAACAATGTATTCGCTGCTGGGTGACGGCTTGCACACTTCGTATTGGCTGCGGAGCCCACAGGGAGTGCATTCACAATGTGATAGTGCTTACATAGCAAAGTCACATTCTGATCAGCATCCACCTTTTGCTAGTAATCCACAAAGCAACTACATGTGTGATTTCGGATCTCTTCAAGGTATCGCTGCAGTATGTTAATCTTCCTTTAAAGCATCATTTCAAGCAGTGTGAAATCTGTGTTTGTTGTTGGTAGTCTACTTGGATACATGTACTGTGTCTCTGCAGCAGCATTTGATTCCCCCCTGAAAGTGTCAATCATGTTCTCAGCTGGTGGTCAGAGGATATCATTCACAGGATGGTTGCTACGGACGCCAGACATAGGCGTGTGTGCAGCAGCTGTTGAGTCGGCTTGTTACGGACAATTAACCACGAAAATCAGCTTCGGTTTGTGGAATGTCATCACTGCCTGTACTGATCCAGCATCAGTAATGTTATCAATAATGGTAGTAACATTATGGGTGTGTGGATCAATATATGTATAAGGTGCCCTCTGGCAGCCCCAAACCTCTCCCATTTTTCCAGTAGAGTTCAGGCAGGCTGGCAATTACAGCATTACTGATGGACAAAATTGTTATATCGACGATTCAGGTAATGATTGGAAGTATCAATTCATCATCCTCAAGCCATTACTATGAGAATTCCTGAGTAGTATTTTCACCAACCCTCTTCCCTGCAATGTTGGAATACACATACGCCATGGTAATGCTCAATGGCTTCAGACGAAAATTGATCAAGGTGTTCCAAAGCACCAGTATTGGTTAATTCCTGTGACCCGAGGTATCTTCCTTGTTGTCTTCTGTATCCACACATTATAAGGACCAGCAACTGTAGCAGAAGGGAGATGAAATACATACCAATGTGCATTGGCTTGTAGATGTTAGTCGCAGTCTAATCGAGCCTATTCTTCCGCTCGCAAAGCTCAACCAGCATGAATGTGTCCAGACCTGACTTCAGTTGCTGCCCTTCGAGGTGAGTCTTGTCTGCCATGTACCATTTCCAATGTGGCCTGTTTGACACCAGCTCCGTGATTCCAGTAACACAATGACCAACCTAAACATCCCATTGCTCGAGGCTGGCACCTTACTGGCTTATGACGGTCATGGACTTGGTAATCTCCCCGACATGCTCCCTCACTTTATTATTTATCCATTGTATTGCCAAGCCACACTTATGTTGCCAAATCCACCATGGTTTCTGCTGCCCATTCGCTGGCTCAGATACCAGGATTCTCAGCCAAGACAAGGATATATAACATGGGCATCTGGACTGTGTTAGAATCAGCTATGACTGTTTTCGGCAACCAGAAGGCATTTCATTGCATTCCAGATTGTGGAAGGTGAGCAATGATATGGTGATGGATATTGAATACTGTTTACTCTGAACAGCCGTATGGACTGGTGAATATATTGTCATGAGTAATGCGATATTGTGACACTGGTGAGAAATGTGTATCGAAGGTTAGAGAGGTTGAATGTACTGTGTGCAGGCAAGGAGAAGAGATCTATGGGCGTGAAACGGTTTGGTTGATCCGATGACATTATCTTGGCTGTGATTCAGCTGGCAAACAAGTTGTTAAGTATCATCTAAGGACACTGATTTGTTGACACAATCCTTAGGATCATGACTAACAAAACTACAAGCATGCTCAGCAGTCATTTGTCACTGGTTTGTTCTTGCTGTACTTCCTGTACCTGGCGATAATAGCACTGGGTCAGTATATAAACAGAATGCGTGGTTCATGAAATGTATGAACTTGACAACACAGTGAGCACCATGAATCAGGCAATGGGCATAGGAGTTTCTTCGGAGGATGCAAAACAATCACCGCGATGACTAGAATGCAGATGTGGTATGGTTTGCGCAATTCAACGGATGTTGTAAATCAATGATTGATTAAAGACTTTGCAAATGTGTGAAGTAGAATAATAGAAATTCGGCAAGAGAGGTAGTACCCCATATTGGAAAATGTAAATCAAGGTACAGCTTTTTCTGAGGACCAGCTGGCTTGCAATGTTATCAGTAGCTATATATTGTCAACCCCCTTCTTAACATTGTTACCACCATTCATTTTGCAACCAAAACAGGGATATACATCAACATTGTCTGAACTGCTTGACGATGTACTCCTACATTGGCACATACATCTATCACGTCAGTCCCAACTACAATGAATACATAGCATTGATATCTACCGGACATCTGCCAGATGATTGTTCTCCGACTGTGCGGGATAGTCTTTTCCGTCCATTAGCTCCCAAACTGGATCGTGACCAATATCTTCAGACTTCCAACTATCACTCCACTGACAGAGAAGCCAATACAAACAATACGTGTATCGATCCAGAGCAACCTCCAGTTCAGACCAAGATTTATGGTACTGCACACTTGGACTACAATCTACCGATAAAGTCATTTAGGGGAGGGAATTTCGATATGTTGGATGTGGAAATACATCGAGTGTAATGATTCTTATACCAATTGGAAATTTGAATTATGCACTGGCGTATAACATCCATCCTGCGCAGAGGTGCTATCAACAAGCTCTTTAGGAACCCTTTGATGGGAATCATTAGCAACATCACGGAGTCCAACACATCATTCAAACCGTGACAAAAACTGTCCAACGCAATGCCATCTACCATTGGAAATTGGACACAGTCTGTTGTAATTATTAGGCCTATCAAAACACCCCTCACAATGATGATAACACACTGTTCATCTACCGCAATCCTATTCAATGCATTGAGTTCTGTGCACATCAGCCTGCATTCAGGAAACATATGTCGGACACTCCCATATTAAAATTCAATGACGTTGAGAACTGAATATTGCCAGAGGTCAAATCAAGTGACTGGTGGTGGCATACACAGGTAGATTAGTTGAATTTCATCATAGCTCAGTCGATTTCTCCCACTTGAATATCTACGGCATCTTGTTGGACCTATGATGGTCCATTTCTTCAGGAGTTTAAACCAGATGCAGCTCAAAAGCTGTTTGGGCAAGAAGGAAGAATGCGAACAATATATGATTGTTCGAAATATCGATTCAATGATTAGATCAAACACTCCAAATTGTGCCAGCATCCATGACACACTTCTTCCTATTCCTGCAATACATCACTTTAATGATCTCTGCATGGCTACTGCCATGAAGTAACCTCAAATCCATGATCAAGAAGGATTGAGGAAGGTCTGCAAGTGTATGTGTCACCTTTCTCAATACACATTTCAACACAGGAAAGCTGATGGTATGTGTGGACAGTCGCATGCGGCAATACTATACTGTCATCAATGTATAGACGGCTGAGTACTTCAAACAAAGTCCCTTCCATGTGATCGGCCAGCACTATGGCCATTTGTTCAAAGCTCCGAAATGTTAGTGTGCACAAGAGAATTCCTGAATATGGCATCTGAGACTATCGGCTTTACGTCAAGATGCTGAGACTTGAGACTCAGGGGGATAATACGAGTAGATGGGAAGCTTGCCAATACCTGGAGGATCGAGCAGTTTGAACATCAGTGGGCAGGATCTGGAATATGAAATGCATGCGCCCGATGACCATAATCGTACCCACAATAGCTCGTTGCGACTATGTCGGTATTCTTCTTCATTTGATGGAGTGGGTAATGTCGTTCCTTCAACAGCAGTCCAGGATCGACGAATTCAAGCAGCTCTGGGCGATGAAGCTTCAATAATGTGGCTCCACTCGATTCGACATGGTATTTAGTGACGTGATGCAATACAGTCGTAAGAAAATGAAAGAACCGTGGGGTGTGGGTGTTCTAGTTTTCACGGCAACTTGTTTTGAACCCTTTGGCCTGCCAATGAATTCTCTTCACAGCAGCCCTGTTGTGTGTCAAGATTTTACTGTATTTTCACTTTAGTGCGCAGTACAGGTACCATAATGAAGCTATGGTCGAGTACATGTTGAATCCTCTGGTGGAGTATCATTGTTACAACGATGTTCTCAGTCAAATCCACCCCAATAACTCTACCAAGAAGGTGTTGGAAGCCATGATAATGGAGCATATTTCAGACAATCAGGAGGAACTGGAAACTAAACTGATGTGGAACACTCTGTTTCCAGCGGCAGATGTGTATGGCCATAATGAAGCAAAAATAATGATCAAGCCTCAAATTGCACACCATCTTGTTGACGAATTGGCTCTCAACTTTGTGAAGATGCATCTCCTGAAGAATATCACTCACCACATCCAGCAGAGAGGCGTCTTCGAATGTGGTATATTTGAACTTCCAGAAAAAGGGATAATCAATCTTAAACAAGCTTACCAACAATCGACTTCCAATGTGGCCTCCTTCAAGGTGTTCCAGACGTAAGCGGAACTACAGGTGTTTTAGTATCCACAGCTGAATGCCAACGCTGCACAACAAAGTTGGAACAAAGAAATGCCTCTCACCACAACCCCTGTCAACCGAATCATGACACACTAGCAACCAGAACTCAAGACTGTTGATATATTGGCTACAAGGTGTGCAGTGCTAACAGTGGAGCAACAGAATCGTATTGCTTGGAATTTCAAGAGATGTACCGGCTGGACAGAGTACCTCAATTACATTCAGTATTTCGGTCTTCTGAACCATGGAAAATTCATCCGATACAATGCAGTTGCAAATCCCCAGAACTCTTCCCAATGCGATGGGTAGGCAGTGCATGTGGTTCATTACTCTGGGTCCACAAGGTGGAGAAAGCATAAGCCACCAAGAATTGATACAGTGCTTGTTTGAATAGGGATGAGTCTAGATAGCCACTTGAAGTCAACTCGAGGACCCATCCCAGCACAGTCGAAGTGCCTTTTCATTGGCAAGGATGCTGAAATAAGCCTGAATGCGTTTGTTGCATTCATTTAGACAATTGCAACAGGGCTGATATGCCTGACTGCTGATATGGGGATTGTGGAGCAGCGATGTCAACCTCGGATGCAACCCTTGCACTGTGGAAGATTCCATTGTAAGGCTCTTTTTGTTGTAGCACCCTCCTGTATTGTTCATATTCTCACGATCCAAGGTGAAATACACCCTCTTCGGTTGATGCCTACGCCAGATCACACTTGGTTGTACTTCAGCAACACACATGACTTGGATGTATTTTTTATATTGAATATCTAAATTATTCAATTTGATGCTTGAAGTAATTGTTGCAGTGAGATATAGAACAGTAATGTGTTCACCGGGCAATATGACCTTACACGACCCATAACTCATCAAGAATCTGTTTTTGGGTTCGTAATCCATAGCATATTTGACACTGCTCACTATAACGTCCTACAGACCTGCGCATTGACTAGATTACTATGATACCCATGCAATCATGCACGCTTAACACTATACATTATGCAGCATTCAACAAACTTGAATCCAAATCGCCAAATGCACTGCTTTGCACGCTCCCAATTACACAATGAAGTAAACCCCTGATTGCGACCAGCTCCAAACACCCCACGCTGACCACCACCAATTTAGTCGACAAAAACGATAGCAATTGGAAAACAGTCAGCGGGATTCGATTTTTAACGTCAAATTAACCCTGAAACATGCTTCCAAACACCTACTGGACCGTTGGAGGATGGCGCTCACATAATCCGAACAATTGAGCGGATTTAGGTAAAGGCTTAGCTGAAAACGCGACTTACTTGGCGTGTTGGCCAATGAACAAGTGACAACGACAACTACACTAGACGACTGGTTTTTATTAGAGCTGTAATGACTGAAATCAGAGTGCGCATGAGGAACACGCTGGAAGCAGGAGACACAGGAGATGGGAGGAGCAACGTGCCTATGGATGTGGCGATGGAGATGGCAACAGCGGTGACATCCATCACTGTGGAGACTGAAGGCACAATAATTGTTGAGCTGATGCAGAAAAAGTAGAATTGAAAATGGGGAAGGAGGCACGAGACGCTGGCCACAGCCTTGGCCCCCACTGACTGGACGAGCCACATGGAGAGGATAGTGCGACAGCAGGCCCAGGAGCTAATGCCGCAGCTCCAAACAGTTGGACACATAACACATGTGTTGGAAGCCCAGGCAGCCAATGAAGAAGTACAGTGGCAGAGAATGTTGATGTGGATGCAAGAGAGAGAGCAGAAGTGGGACACACACCATGAGGACAAGAAGCTGCAGGGGGTGGCCATTACATACGTGATCGCAAAGGTCATGAAATCAGTAGCACCAGGGCAGGTAGCAAGAGAGAAAGAAAGAGACAAGACTGTAAAGATGAATGGCGGAGGGCTAGAGGACTCGCAACATGCAGATACAATGCTGCCAGGAGGACCGGAGAAGCGCCAACAGCTGCAGCAGCAGCCAATGGCCCAACAGCTGCTAAAACTGCAGCGTAAAGTCCAGTATGAACCCAAACAGATGTTAGCACCCACACCCGCTAGAAGGTAGGAAACCGTCCCACCCTGAGCACAGAGTCAGAGAGTACACAGTGGCCTGGACACAGGCCCAGGCTCAGGCCCTACCTCAGCGGCTGGATCGAGCATTGCAGAGCGACATCTGATATCAATGAGAGATGGGAGACTACCGCCCCAGAACAAAATGGACCAGGAAATTGGGTCAGCGATCAACAAAAGGTTCTTCCACCAGAAAGCACTGGCCCACATTTGGAAAAAGAACGCAAACAGAAATGCTAGAGACACGATTACAGCAGACACCCAACAGAACACGACGACGGCAATGGCACTGATGTATCGTGACGTCATCATCACCGAGGCATGTACGATTGACAATGGAGTCATCGACATTGAAGAAAACAAGTCTGAGCAGATGCTGAAGATCCATGCAGTACCACTTGTAAGGTACAATGGACAAGGCACAGAGGGCCTGCAAAGGTTGCGACACCACTTTGCAGCAGATAACGACGGCATAGCGATCGCCACCAAAGTGCAATGGTTGGCAAACCCCTGTACCATTAGGGAGATGAGCCAGAACAGATAAATCATCACGTTATTGGAAGTTTTTCACTTAAACAGGAGCAAGGTGGCATAGAATTTAATCCAGAAAGACATCTTAGCGGCGGGTGTGTGGTACTGAGTCGAGGCATCCACAAACGCGGACCCTGACCGCAGGTGTGAGCTCTACTGCATGACGCGCCACATCAAGAGCAAGTGCAGCAGCAAGCCCAAACTAGCAGGACCAGCTCCCACTGGAGAAACTGTGAACATAGCACCACGGACAAACCGAGTGGTGTTTGGCATTAGGCCCAGGGGAGCGGCAGCAGATGGGTGAAATGTTGAAGAGGAGATAGCAGATGTGGAAGAAGAGGAGGCAATGGTGGAGGCAAGGGACATCGCAATGACCGAGACCGGGATGGTGACTTCGACTGCAACCGACTCTGAGACTGACACTGAAGCGGGAACCCTGGCTACCAATGATTAGAGAGATTCAGCACAATTGCGCAAGGTCAGACAAGTTGCCCATTGCGGCGCTGGAAACAGGTATTGAATGCAGTGCAGATATATTGTTCTTGCAAGAGCCACGTGGAGAATGAGGATATTTTGGGATCAGCCAATCGGCATATGAAATAAGAAACAGAAAAAGAGTTTGGACGGCGATATGGACCAGAAGTGGGATAGTGGTTGATGAGCGGACGGTTTTAACCAGAGGTGATAATAATGATGTTATTGCTACTGACGTCAAGAGAAGATGGAAGAAGATATTGGGGATAGTTAATATTGACGTTCAGAGAGACAGGCAGTTAGGCGAGTGACCGGCACACAAGTTGAACTAGTCAAGAGTCATCCAGCAACCCAGCAGAGTCCTCCCAGGCGACATCGATTCCCACAGCAGACGATGGGATCCGAGATGCCAAGGGCAGCGGAATGCTGTCTTCTGAGACGACGTGATTGACAAAAATCAACTGGAGATTAGAAATAATGGTCAGTCCTCCCACCCTTGGACGAGAGAGGGCCACGAAGGAGAATCAGTCATCCAACTAACTTTGGGAATGCTACCAGTCACAAAGTGGACCCTACTAGGCGATGACCATTGCAATCAATCTGACAACGAAGTTATTGAATTGGTGGTGGAAGTGCACACGCTGGAGTAGGCGGACCATCAGAGGGTAGGAGGGTGTATTTTAGCGGTAATAACTGAGAAGGACGAGGAAGCAGCAGAGAAGCTGTGGACTGAATTTGCAAGGGAGTGAGCTCACCTGGATGTGGAATGTACAGAACACAAGGTGGAGCAGGAGGGCACATGGTGCCAGGAAGCAATGAGCATCTTTCTCGATGCCACGGCAAAGAAATCAGGGTCTGGGGTAAATCAGAGCCGTGGTGCAATGTTGACAACAAAGAAACAAGAAATGCGGTCGGAAGGGAAAAAAGAAAATGCAATTCAGATGACGTTGCCTGACCGAATGGTGAGCTCCAGAGGTCAATTCAGAGGTTCAATAGCTAAATGTGGAGCCACAATTTACCAAACCTCAAGGGAGCCAAGGTATTGAGAGAAGCACATTATGTCAATCCTGAGGCAGGTGCGACCGGGGAAGCCCTCACAGATAGAGCAGGTAAACAAACAAGCACAGTCTTGGAGATGGAACAGATGGTGAGACGCGACTCTTGTCCTGAGAACAACAACGACCTGTACAATGAGCAATCTCCAGCAGGAAGCGCACCTACATGCGTCACCATACAAGCAGTTGAGGGATCCCTTCACTCTCAATCAGTCAAGAAAGCACCGGGGTCAGACAAGATGTCGCATCGTGCCATACAGCTACTCGGGGAGTGGGACATAGAGAGGATTGTGAGGATGACAAAGGTGGAGATTCGCACAGGTAGACACCCAGCTGTATAGAACCGGGCAAGCGTGGGGGTCGTGATTCGCCAGCCTGGTGAAGATGACTATATGAAGCTGAAGACATATGGCTCCAGATCCCTCCTCATCAGCATGGGAAAGTGGTCGAAAAGGTGGTCGTGGAACTGCTGTCAGAACAGGCCGTAAGAATATGGCTTCTAAGCAAAAGACAATTCGGCAGGAGCAAGGGGCAGTCAGCCATCAATGCAGCGGCCATCATGGTCGACAGAGCTCATGCAGCATGGATAAACGGCAACATAACAGGTGTGCTTCTCATGGACATTAAGGCAGCCTTCCTAGGGGTGGCAAAAGGAAGGCTAGACAACTTAATGAAGGTCAAGCGGATGGATGGAGACCGTATACGATGGACGGAGAGATTTCCCTTGGAGAGAACGGTGGAGATGATACTCGTGGGGAACGCCATGGAGAGACACACTGTGGAAGTACGGGTTCAGCAGGGCTCACCCGTGTCACCAATTTTATTTGCAATCGACACCTGACAACAGATCAAATGGGTTGAAGAGTACGTCTCCACCGAACAGCTGTCTATTGTAGACGATCTCGGCAGGGTGGCAACTGGAAGTGATCTCAATCAGATCGCCACGAGACTAATGCGATGCACGGTGAAGCGCATCGAGTGGGCATGTAGACAACGGCTACAGTTGAATACGGCAACAATGAGGGCTGCATTGTTTACGCGCAGACAAGCCCACAAGAAACACATCCGGCCACACATAACAGCAACGATAAGGGTCGGGAATGGATTCATAAGGTTCCATAAAGCGGTGACCCGCTGGCAAGGTGTCTCGATGGACGCACACCTAACATTCAAGAAGGACTCCAACCGATGCATGAAGCAGGCCAGTGCAGAAGATGCGAGAATCTGAACCCTTACACAGACATACGGGGTCGTACCAGTGAGCGTAAGGGCCGTCCAAGTATCCTGCATCCAATCAGTTGCACTGTACAGGAGCAAGATCTGGTGCGATCCCAAAGAAATAGGCAGGCGAAATGACCTCCAACGTATCCTGAATCGACAAGGCAGATCCGGCCTGGGGGCACCGGCCACAACCTCAATGGGGGCACTAATGACAGAGTCAGGGCTCGCACCCACGCCGGTAATCTCAGACAGCAACCAACAACGATTTACAGCAAGACCAGCAAATGAGTGGAGCAGCTAACAGAAGGAGCTCTAGGAAGACCCTTCATCTAGCAAACCAATATGTCGAGCAGTCCAGACAGAACAAGATAATGGCCGTACAACCAAAGACATTCGCTGGCCGGCCCCTGGCGAAAGCACTAGTGGTTAAAACAATTATACTAGATGACAAAACCACAGGCAAGACAGCCATGCAATGCTGCACAGGAGAGAGGGAAGCAAAAGTCGGGGCCGGGGTGTGGAAATGGTGGACAGATGGATCATTTGCTTACAACGGCCGAGTGGGAGCAACAGCAGTGTGCAACCACGGTACCGACTGGAGGACCCGCCACAGATATCTCGGGACTCAACATATCGAGGTCATTGATGCCAAGCTGTGGTCGTTTGGACTCGCGCTTCGGGATAAAGTGAAGTGACGAGACAGACTGCAACCAAATGGAGCGAAAACGATGGCACTGTGTAGTAATTCACAAGGCGCAATTTGACAAACGGCATACCTAGAACCAGGCCCAGGGCAGCGATTAACCAGGCCGATTAATTAGGAAGCTGAAGACCATCTCGCCCATCGCATCGCAACCGAATATCGCTGGGACCCAGAACACTCCAGCATCCCCGGAAACGAAGACGCAGACTGCCAGGGGAATCTGGCCCCAGACTCAAGTTGAAGGACGTGGATAGAGCGGCAATACACCATGTCCTCGAATAGAGACAGACAAATCTCCGAAGGAATGTCCCCAGCCAATGTAAAGTGGGAGGCCGACAACCGCAACAAGCACTTCAGCTACAGATTCAAGGGCCAGACGGGGACCAAGAGACCGGTCCCGATGACATGTGTGAAGTTGCTGGCTACTAGCTTCTACCAACAAAAGTGCGTTCATGCACCCACTGGAGTCTTCCTAAAACAGTTCGGCCACTGAGAGGACAATAAATGATGGACATGTGCAGGCATAGCAGCGCAGGCTTGGGAGCACGTCTACCGCCATTGCAGCCGGTGGAGAGACCAGCAGTAAGCACTCTGGAAAGCGGTGGGAATGGTGCCAGGCTGGAAAGAGGGAAGATGCCGACACGTGCAGGTATCTCAGCTGTTTTCCGCAGAAGACTGCGATCAAGCAGTGGTGGACTTCCTGGTGGCCACTGAAGTTGGGAAGTTCCCGCCCAAATGAATGGAGACGGCATGGAGCGGGCGCAGTGGAAGACTCACGTCCGGGGAGCGTGCGGGGAGCGGCAGCAGCGGGCATATATTTTCTTTTCTCTTCTCTTTTCTTTTCGTTTGTTTCTCTGTTTTGGTCTATCTTTTAGCTTTCATTTGTCAGCGGGGATGAAGGGTAGCGGGGGGGGAGCTCCGCCATCTAGCCGGCTCGCCCGGAGGCGGAGGGGGTATTAGGTCCTGTCATACTCTAGCAAGAGTGCATACAGTATGAATAAACAACAACAACAACAACACTCCTGATTGCACTCGACTGTACACTCCCAGCCTGCTTGACTTACGCTCTCAAGACGCTCCCAAGGAAACTCCAAGTACGCTCCCAAGTACTCCTCCGAGTACGTTCTCAAGTACACTCCCAATTGCACTCGATGGCACACTCCCAGCCTGCTTGACTTTACGCTCCCAAGTAAGCTCTCAAGACGCTCTCAATCACACTCCCGAGCACGCTCTCAAGTACACTCCCAATTGCACTCGATGGCACACTCCCAGCCTGCTTGACTATACGCTCCCAAGTAAGCTCTCAAGAGGGAAGACACTCCCAATCTCACTTGACTATATGCTCCCATGTGCGCTCCTGCATGCTCGATCCAGAGGTTTGCTGAGTTGCAGAAGCCAGGCACTGGGAGGCGTGAGGCAGGTGGCGTATAGTGGGCAGTGTTTGGCGGGCGGCATGTGGCGTGTGGTGTGTGGCAGATGGCGGGCGGCGTATGGTGGCCGAAATCATGACGTCGGTCGATATCATAGTCTGAACCTTATCTTTAGCGTGCCCACCGTGACAAGATCTCACGATGTCTCATGGTCATGGTGTTGACAATTGTAGCCTTAGATTCCGCAGGAAAGGTAGACAATTCGAACTTGGGGAGAGCAGATCTCCGACTCAGATTTTCCAGCGGAATCTGCTGCTTGCTTCCCACGGATTGTGGGCGTATGTGTGCGCATTTGGGCCGGGGCTGATGGTGATGATGGCGATGGTGATGATGGCGATGGTGATGATGGCGATAGTGATGACGGCGATGGTGATGGTGTCGGTGATGGTGATCATAGTACCAGAAGCACTTAGACAAGTAGGTTGGCTACGTCAACGTTAGCATCAAAGCTTCCAGACTTAGAGCCTTCCATTACCCAAAGCTTCCACGGACTTAGAGGCTTCTATTAGCCAAAGCTTCCACAAACTCGGAGTTTGCCATCGGCCAAAGGCTTCCTGTGGAGGAAAACTCTACTCCTCCCGAAGCGAGGCTCTCTCAAGAAGGCTCTCAAGCAGGCTTTCAAAGAGGCTTTCAAGCAGGCTCTCAAGCACGCTCTCAAGCAGGCTCTCAAGCGGACTCTCAGCGATAGTGTACAGTACCGGTATAGCAGCGAAGACTGGTATAGGTCCATCTCCGGCCGCCAGCCGTATATAGTTCCATAGGCCCACGCGCACATCTCTATGAATCGACTATAGATGACTATAGGCTGCGCGTCGCGCAGGGGTCCACGGGAAGCTTGCTATGAGCTGTGCGTGTGCGCGTGTGCTCATAGCGCAGTCTATAGTCGATTTGCACTTTTGCCGATGTTTACTCAGGGTGTTTTAATTTTTGTTGTGGGAGTTGTGCAAGCTTGTGTATAATCGATGTCTCAAGGGATTAAATAGTTAAAAATATTGTCGAAATTAATGGAACAGCTCGACAAACCATCGAAAAGATGAAACTCTAGAGGACCAACATGAAAGAAACAAGTGCAGTTTATTAGCACTCCTGTAATGCTGAGAAAAGTTTTTGAAATGTCGCAATGACGCGATCGCATCAGTGAACGCTTCGCAGAATGGTGGGAGAATTCAAATATGTCACTCGGATTATTTGAGGAGAAGTTGGAGGAGAATTGGTGCATGGGGTCCATTGACGGAAACCAATTTCGCTTTTTGCGGATGTATGAGAGTGTCAGGGCGTACAACTGCGGCTGCAATCTTAGACTCCAGAGAACAGAGATTTGCAGAGAGACTAGCAGACACATGCAGTAGCGTGTGTATATAGCTACACCGAAACAACTCTTCCGGTGCACTAATATGCAAAGTTGTGCAGAAAGATGATGAGCACGGCCCGACAATCAAAGTCATCAATTGCCCTGCCCCAGGCGATGAAACACTGGTCAGGACCACCATACTGGGGGACCCTACCGTTGCCAAGAGAACTGCGCAGCGCTGGTCAACAGAGAAAGATGCCAACATTGGAGTTGGGGTCTGGATGTGGTGGACAGACGGGTTACACTAAGACAATGGCCTTGAAGGAGCCGCAGCAGTGTGCAAACACAGATATCAATGGAGGTCCCGCCACAGCTACATGGGCGCTGGATGTATGGAGGTCTTGGACGCAGAACAGTGGGCAGTCAGACTGGAGCTTGATGTGGCGATCGAGAACAGAGAAACGTTGCCAAGGCATTGAGTCAAGGCAGTGGTAGTCTTCAGTGACTCACAAGCCGTGATTCAGGGGATGGCACACCTGGAGGTGGGCCCAGGGCAGAGTCTCATAAGGTGGATCAGCTGAAGGGCGCAGACTCGCCTTGCCCATGGCATCACAGCCGAGATCAACTGGGTCCTGGGGCATACTGGTATCCCCGGAAACAAAGAAACAGACCATCAGGCGAATTTATCACGAGATGCAATTGGACGCACAGCGATGTTGCAACCAGTCACCTCGGCCTCAAACAGAACTAGACAAATGTCTGAGGGACGATCAGCAGCCAAGACGAAGGGGGAAGCTGACAAGTGCAGCAAGCACTTTGGCTACAGACTAAAAGGCAAGGCCAGGACCAACAGACCTGTCGCAATGACAAGCATAAACTCGTTGGCCGCCAGGTTCTACCAACTGATGTCCAGACATGCCCCAACCGGAGTCTACCTATAACACTTTGGCCATCAGGTGGACGACAAATGCTGGTGGTGCGGTGGTGGAGGCATGATGGTGGCCCAAATGCCGGAACACGGCTTCCTCCACAAAAGCTAGTGGAGATACCACCAAAGAGCACTATGGAACGCGATGTGAAAGGTGACGGGCTGGAAATAGGGCAGATCCCAGCACCTGGAGATCTCTGAGCTGTTTTCCATAGAAGAGTGCGACCAAGTGGTGGTGGACTTCCTGGCGGCCACTGAAGTCGGGAAGTTTCAACCCAAACGAAATATAATGGCGGTATGGAGTGGGCTCAGGGCTCAGGGCCCATGAGCGGATGTAGAGCTCAGGTGCAGAGGGGGCGGCGATAATGGGGTTATACCCCTCTTCCTTTCTTTCTTTCTTTCTTTCTTTCTTTCTTTCTTTCATGTTATCGTTCTTTTGTCAGCGGGGACGAAGGGTAGAGGGGGGGGAGCTCCACCATCTAGCCGGCTTGCCCGCAGGCGGAGGGGGTTATTAAGGTCCTGTCATACTCTAATTAGAGTGAATACAATATGATTAAACAACAACAACCAGCCTTGGTCTGGGTGATGGATGGAATACGGCAATGGCAGGGCTACAATGATAGAGTTGGCTATGGTTTATATTTTGTACTTTGGAGACTTTCTTAGTATAGGCAGCAGAGAATCTTTCGAACAAAATATTCTGTTTAGGCTTAGTCCGCCAAGAAAAGCCGCCAGGCCGGCCGGAAAAGCCAGCAGGCCCGTCCGGTCCTCATTTGAAAGTTGCCGCTAAGGCCGGCCTGGCCGCTTAAGAACAATGCTTGGAAGCAGGTCATGTTTTGGAGCATAGTACAGAGAAGTGTTCAGGGACTGCCACCGAAGATGCAGTAGAGCGTGTGGATCCTGTTCAACGCCGTACATTTAACGGTTTTATCTGACTCAATAACCGAGCGGTTACACTGTTATCAAGTCTCATTATTTTGGTTGGATAAAAGATGCAGAAGAGCGAGTCCCCAAGAGAGCGGAAGTATTACGTTCGATTAGGTATATCTTTTGGCTTTAATGAATGATTTGAACCGGTTAGTTGCTAAGTGACAAGCTTGTCATGCTATTCATTTTCACTCTAGTGATCCTCGTGAACAAACACGAGTTATACGATGTGTAAAGTCGCACAAGGATCTACCTGGGAGAGGCCGGCTAGCTACTAACAATTAACTGCGAATGGAGAACAAGTACCTCTTCTAGAGTACATGTAGTCCGGTGCTAGAAGTTCGTGAGATGTGCTCATACTTGAGAATTAGGCGGTTTTTCGAATGCCAACTTTGTAGGCGGGATTTGGTTCTCTGCGGAGGAGGGAGGAAACCAGTTCGTCCGCTCACTTTTTCGACAATGCCCTAATGCCACCATCATCTAGTATTTATCTCTCTAGCAAATCTGCATCTCGTCAGGCAAGTTCAATTCACTTACGGGAAAATTTTCAGCGGCAGAGTTAGGTTTAGCACATGTTACGAATGTAAAGCGGACGAAGTCTATTCTACAATCTATGGAGAAGCTCTGTCCTTATATACATGAGAGCCTGGAACACCATGGAAGTCCACGGTAGCTCACGATTGCAAATACCAGCGGCGGTGGCGGTGGCGGTGGCGGTGGCGAGTGAAAACTCGTGGATGAGTCTACGACTGTGAGTCCGTAGCCTGTGAGTCAATTCGGCGATCTCAGTACAAGCTACTTCCTCTCAGATCATATTGTAATAGCACACTTTCGGGAGTATCCGAGTGATAATATAGGCGACCGAGTGATTGAATGAGCACCGATTCTCGAAGGGATGCACAGGAGGACGATGCACGGCATTACCCAGCGAGCCTAGAGCCTATATGTGCTTGAAACATAGACACTCGCGTATTAGTTATATAAGGCAGACCAAACGTGGGGTCCTTGATGCTTATTAGTATATCCTGAATGAGAAGTAATCAGGACGAAGTATGTTCACAGTACTTGCTGCCCGTATTTCGTTTAACTTTCTGTGGACACGTACTCGCGTAGAGGCGCAAACTTGTTAATTGTCTCTTGTTTACATACTGGTGTGTTCTCGTACATACAAAGAGCGCGAAAAAGAGAAAAGAGAAAAGAGAATCTAGTTGATTTGATAAGCAATCGTGTGATCTTGTGCAAATGTCCTCCATTACGTCAATATTTACCTAGTGGATGGAAATATAATCGCGAGACCCCAGTCATTGTGGCTTTAGGGTCCCAAATCACTGGGAGGCACAAGCTTCTCGGCTGCTTTCCGGGAGTCTCCGTGTCCATCATTACCACTTTGCACGTGTCACTTGTAAACTATTAGTACTTGTTTCCCTCCCATCACAGTAACTCGACGAGGATCGCATAAGCCGGGCGGATGGCAGAAATAGTTTTAAAAGATCATCACAGATGGTTTGGAATAGAAACTGTTAGGATGATAAAGAAGCAGTTATTCAAAGCCTAACAGTACCCGTGCCGTGCCAATTAACAACTGTACATAAGAAAACATGAAATGACAACATCATGTCGCTGGTTCTGTCATACTGTATAATGTGCGAGAAATACGTACTACACATCATGTACATATATCTACCTAACATATCCGCCGCTGATTCTACCCAAGAAGTACTACCCGCATGACATCAGACTAGAGCACCTAAATTCCACTTTATATAATGATGCAACAGAAATCTGCGATCAAAATACCCATCACAACAACTACCGCACTGTATTTTTACCAATGCCTTGTCTCGCTCACACCAGGGCACATCTGCAGTAGATGACCGTCGCCGAACTTGGCTATACCGTCGCCGCTAAGCAAGTCTCGATCCTTCGTATACTGTATTGGTAAGCAAGCATCGCTGCAATTGGGAGAGGCGGAGTTGTGAGGCTTCGGACGTTCGATGATCGTGGAGCTGGTTTGTGTCAGTGCAGCGGAATACAAACCATAAGACTATCTTCCACTCCTTGCTATAGATGCTCGTCAATGATAATCCAGGCATAACTAAGATTACGAACGGTTACCATACACCAAAGTAATTAATTCCGCATTACTTTCCGATTCTGCATTTCGGCCCACCTCCCGGCAGCCTGCTCATGCTTCGTTTGCAAACGCCTCAAGATGGGTTGACTAGGAATTCGTGATCAATAGCTAACAAATGATTCATTCATGGCATTTATCTGTTTGTGCGTTCCCAAAGTCCTGTTTCAACTGCATCAAGCCGTGATCAATAATCATTCGCATCCGCTAACATCCTACCCATTTGAATAGTGTATTTCCTCACCCCGATGCAACTACTCACTTCTGATCCGCCGTCAGTGCTAAACTAACGTCGATTATGCCTTCCAATCTCGCCCACACTCTTCTCCACATCCTTGTTTGTAAACGGCCACCTCCGCGCTCTTCAAACTGCCTCATTTTCTCCCCCGCATCCTCTGCATCTGAATTTAGCTTAGTCACCAGGGAACTTAACTCTCTCGAGTATTGTTGTAGAGGACCGTTCGGTTTACTGAGGATTTCGAGGATGGATAATTTGCTGTTGCCGGAAATCTCGACCATCTCAGCGACACTTTCGAGCACGTCTTGGAGAGCGGTCAGCTCATTGAGGAGCAGCTGGATGTCGTCCCGTGCGTCTTTGACGGCGAAGTAGTAATCCCAGCAGAGGCTGAAAATTTGCCCGGAGACTTGGATCACGATAATGATACTGGCGCTGGCGCTGAGTCCGTCCATGGTGGAACGGGTTTGTCAATGGTAATAGCGGGAAGTGGGCTTTACGACTATGAGAAGGTTAGGGATAGTGTTCCGCAGTGGAAATAAAGTTGATTCGAATTACTCTGAAGATGAGTTGAGTCATGCAGCGTGGGGTACCGGGCCCGTAGTGTAGCTTGGCTTCCGGCTGGACACCTCGTATCCAATCTTGGGACTATATTTATCGGCGTCGGATATCGCCTAACTAACCCGATTGCCGACTTGAAGCATGGGTAGGTGCGGATGTGGAGTGTCGGATTGTGTAACCCGAACTGTTCGCCAGCACCAGCTGAGGTTGTCTGGGGTACCGGATCGGATGGAAAGGCTAAAGCGATGTCACATATCAGATTTTCCCTTTGCTCGCATGCCAGCCCCTTCCTGGGACGGGAATGAATACCCGTCCTAGGTAGGGATCTGACCGGGGGCTGGTACACGAGCTTAGACTTTCTCGATATAGTTGGGGACGCCTAATTATGGTGGGTTGCGACATTGGTCCTGATCGATTATTAATACGCTTTTAGCGCCATTTTTTGGCTGCATTATACCATTTTAGGCTTGGTTCAACGTTGAAACTGGTTTGCTTCTTCTAAGTTAGCTAGGATGTAACGATCAGATATGATACAGAGTACTCTTTAGAATCCACGAGATAATCACCTCCATGATTGCACCAAGATATACTCGGGTCAGGCAAGGTCAATCCGGACACCCCGTTTTTGAAAGAAACCCAAGAAATTGGGAATCACCAGTACGCCATGCACTAAGTAGGATAATAAGTGTAGATTCGCAGCAAATTGGGCATCCTCCCTCCACCGGTCAATACCCGGTCAATACCCCAGTCACAAGCAAACCGACTTCCATTGTCCGGATTGACAATGCCTGACCCGAGTAACCCCGATTGATCAATCGTTTTATTCCATGGCGGTTATATCATAAGCGACCACAGATATATATCATCTTTTATACCAGGCACCCCGTTTCCTTGTTTCAGATACTTTGTATATAATATCATCCGTAAACGATACAGTTTACGGCTTCGGCTATAGGATGCCGATAAGAAGTACAGATGAACGATGATAAGTTCTGGGGCTGAATATATGCAATAGGAGTTGTGGCAGGGATGTGTTATGCGGTGTAACCCTGTCGAATCCGGGTTCAGAATCAGAATCAGAATCCGGTATGAACCCTGTTCGGCGCACAATCATGATCTGTGCAGGAAAATATGCAATGTGGTGCACATATCGGTAGTGTGTGGCGGTAAGGCAGACTAAGCTTGCAGACGGATTTTGTTCAGCCTCCCCCAGCTGGCGTATAACTTGTGCCCCAGAAGCTCGGTGCAACGGCGCGCTCACAGAACACAGCTACTACTATCTCAAATGGCTTCAACTAATGTAACAGACGCACATCCAAGTGGTAAGACTTAACCCCTTTCAACGGTTTAGAAAGTGTTTGGACTTAACAACTTCCGCCGTTTGTACAGCGACCAACGAGATAACTACAGGTGAAAGCCAAATAGATCATGTACGACGAACCTCAAAGATAGTATCGCGCGCGTCGGTGCTGACTCAGATAGCTGCTGTTCCCGCTAGAAACGCTTTACGATCCGTCCCCTGTACAACCAATTGTCGACATTGTTGCCATCCATGGCTTGAGCGAAGATCATAATGAGACGTGGACGTTGCATGGAAGCAGGGAGACACCAAAGCGACCAGGCTCGAGGGATGTTCATCCTTTCATTCCCGAACGATTCTGGAGATCACCAAATTCTTTGCTTCCCAAAAAGGGTCCGCCACAACCAGATACACAATCAATTGAAACCGCTCCAGATCCCCCACCGGATTCGCCTAGCAAAGAGGTCAACTGGCTGAAGGATTCTGACATGCTTCCGGCAGCACACCCAGAGGCTCGGATCATGACGTTTGGATATCCAACAACACTCGAGAGCACGGACGTGTCTCCAGCGGATGGATTATTCCTGGTAGCAAAAGCGCTTCTTCGACAGCTGGGTAAAATAAGAAGTCCACATAGTTGCAACTCCCGACGGCCTATCATCTTCATCGGGCACAGTTTTGGAGGCATTGTCATCGAAAAAGCTTTGGTATTGGCGGCAAGTGACGGACATAGCGAGATCTCGGAAGACAACGACATTTTGAAGTCAACAGTTGGGGTAATATTTCTGTCTACCGCTTTCCAAGGGTTCAGGATACACTCCGCTAGCCCGGGAAAGTTGAACCGGGTCGCGCAGTGGACGGGTAGTCCACGTCTCTCAGTAGATTCTGGAGCCACCGATATGTCGGTTCAATCTCATAGCGGTGAAGCTGTTGCATCCAGTAGTGCTACCGCCCGAGGAGACAGTTAGCCAAGGGTTGTAAGTAGCCACGGCTCTGCCATTCCGGTCGTGGCAGAGTCCAACTCGCCGGATCACCGGAGACTTGCCTCGCTTCTAAATACTGAATACGGTCACAAGACATTGAATGATCTATTCCACAATTTCATAGAAACGGTCCAAACACAACATATTCGCATGGCTTGCTTCGTGAATGGACCATTGCCTAAGTTGACCGAAACTCGTCTGCAGGTAAGAGATCATTTTTACGTTTCACCAAACCTTCGTCACGTACTCGGATGAAACCTAACGAACAATTAGAGCATTCAGAAATTTCCTCGGCCATGTAAATCAGCAGGCATGAGCAAGTATAGCGGGCCATATGATGTCAACTATAAGTGTGTATTAAATATCTTGAAGGTGTTTTGCAACTTTGCCAGTACACAGCAACTTTGGAAAGCAATTGCCAGCTGTGATGATAGTGCTGTGCGTACGCTGCTTGAGATAGGAGCCGATCCTGATTTAAAGAATCTTGCGGGGCGAAGTGCATTGCATCTAGCGGCTGAAGCAAAGAGTAAATCCATCACCAAACTACTACTAGATGAAGCCCGCATAATCGACGTTAACTCAAAAGATATCGAAGATAAAACAGCTCTTGACTATGCTGTCTCAAATGGTAGTGAAGGTATCGTTGGGTTGTTATTAGGAAGAGGTGCAGAGACCCCAGATCTGCAAGCTGGCGATACGACCGATGAGACTACAACGGATTCATTGAAGGCCCTATTGAACAAACCCGCGCTTCTCAGTGGCCCCACTTTAAACCGAAATCCATCTTTATTACAGAAGTCGGGTGATCACCTGTCTCCTGCCTGTCGGAGAGCTTGCAAAGATTTTGAGGTTACAAAAACGACATTCTACTTGATCAAGGAACATAATAAGAGCTCGGACAAAACCGCTGGGAAGAATGCCGTTCACAATGCTAATAACGACACTGAGCCAAATATGGGGGCGGACAAGAACACGGAAAAGAGACCTGATAAGGCCAAGGACAGCGATTTTGAGAAAATCAAGAAAGGGGTCAACAAACCGAGCAAAAGCAACAATTGGATGGCGGAGACTGAACCAAAGGAATGGCGCCTGTCTCAGACGAGCACCATCTACGAGACTCTGTATCCTGAGACGGAGGGGCCTGAGCTCCCTCCGGAAAGTGTTACGAGTCAGTACAACAAACCAGCCCCATCAGTTACATGGAAATGGTATCATTTTCCTGCAAATAATGTATGTTCTTGCTTCCAGCAAAGATCAAAAGAATATTACTGACACAGTCACCCCTAGATGGCATGGATCGAGGCGAGTGGACCTACAAACTGCACGGATGATATCTAACTTAGTCTCGCAGACTTTCTTTGCGAACCATATGAGGATCGACAATATCGACAAGTTGATGACCGGACAAGAACATCGAGGAGGTACCATGCATTCTCGATTTCTCAAACCTCAAGCCAAATTCATCAAACGTGTATGTTAAATCCAACGTAATAGAGCTCTATAGCGGCTAATTTTACAATTAGAGGCGCAGCGGTGAAGATTCCGATGTTGTTATGCTGTTTGTGCGTATCTCTATGGATCTGATGGAGTTTAACATCACTCTGATTAGGTTGTAGATGCCTTACCTTCACACTGAGACAACCAGCATACAAAGGAGAATGTCAAAAGTGACTGAGCAAGCCTGGAATGATCTGGAGACAGAAAATAATACGCACCAGAATGAACTACCTCTGGTAATCGTGAATCTTTGTACTGCCATAGATGTGAATTCTATCGAACCGTCCGACTCTGGCGGTGACGTGCTCCGATCTACACTGTCTGGGACATCCGAATCCTTGGCTCTGCAGCAGGAACAGGATATGATATCTATTGACGGCAATCTGATCAATGCGTATCTTGGCCAAGGCCCTCTACATATTCGTCGTACCTTGGATCAGTTCTATTATCTTGGTATGGCTAGCACTAAAGAACGAGACGGCGATCAGGTGGTGGCAAAGCGACCGCTCACCGAGTTGCTGGCCGAAGAATTGGACAAATCGACGAAATCAAAAAAACCGGCCCCAGCCGATTCCCGGCAGGAGACAAAGCCAGCCAGCAACCAAAAAATCATCATGGTTGACCAGCTGTGGCTTTGGATCGTTGACCAAGGTATAAATTCATTTCTCAGTGGATCAATTTTAAAACCTGACACTACATCAGATACGGTGATTACCAGTTTCCCGCAACGATGGAGCGGTCTCGATGCATCTAATGATGTGATTGACGGCGTGCTTCAGAGTGTCCAAAACCATCTTAAAAGCCCACACAGACATGCTCTGAAGTCTGTCTACGACTTGGCTAGCTTAATCATCAACAACTGCACTAGCGCCTTCGAAAATTTTCGAGCATCAGGAAATCATCAGTATCTGGATGTATTTGACAATTCAATCTGCGATATTGTAAATTCTGTCTACAGGTTCAAGCCATTGTGAAGCTAACCGTTTCTTAGTCGAACGAAGAACTCAAGCTTTCCCGCAAGTATCACCAACTCACCACAAAGCTAAAGGATGATAAGGATGACGAGCACCGCACAAGTAATATCAAGACCCTTTTTGACATTACCCAGGAGGTCTTCCTTTTATCATTAATCAGGGATATCCAAGATGAGCTGAACATCCTGGACCACGTCCTGGGTGATCAGCATGACGCTTTGGTACAGCTGTTAGGCAAGAAAAAGGGTGTCCAGGAAAGCATCCAGCGAGACCATACCCAATTCAAGAATTATATACACAACAATCGTCTAGACAAGGCTAGTGTGATAGGGCCAACAGATGCTAATCGCAAGGCAGTCCACAAGATGCAAAGGGATGCCCAAAAAGTCTACAATGATGTAAGTCAGTATCATTTCCAAAGTAAAAGTTTAATCTGACCGGCCGACCTCAGGTCTCGCGTCTGTTGGATCTCAAGCAGAAGTATGCCAATGCATGTGAAGCACGCTATTCACGGGAGCAGTCCCAGACCGCCGCTCAACAAGGAAAGGTGGGCTACTAAGACGTATTTTTGACCGTTTTACGTAGAATACTTACAGTGCTGTTAGACAATCGTTGTTTTCACCATTGTGACCATTGTCTTTGTGAGTTGTTTCCACCGTACCTTTCGCAGGAGTGACATCTGATGGTTGGCACAGCTACCTTTATCCTTCATGGCCACCTTTCTTACTCTCAACATCCAGGAATTCCCTAAACCTTTGCATGCGGGTTGGATTTCCGGATTAATTTGTATGAATACCAATTCCTTTCGTTGTGCATCCAACGGTTTGCTTACAATAACGCAGTTGGGGTATCAATGGCGTTCATAATCCCTCTCATCTTAGTGGCCATCTATGTGAATCAACTCAAACATTGGATTCAACATACCCTAGCCGACTGTGTGGGTCTAGTCAGACATTGGATTCGCATGTTTCGTGATGGTTGTACTTTGTTGCAACAATGGATGAGAATTCGCCGCCGGTACGCTGCACGTGACTTGGAGACCGGTGATACTTTGGAATATGGCACAGAGAAGGGTTCAGGGCCAATTTTCACTTCTGCCACTGAAGACGCAGCAGAGCGTGTGGAGCCAGTTCAACGCCGTAGACTTATCGGTTGATCTGACTTAATAGCTGTGCGGCTACATACTTGTCAAGTTTGTTGGAAATCCGCTGAACCCCGCGTCCGAATCCGCCCGATGGCGGGGCGGCCAATGTGGCCTTGTCATTCTGTATATGGAGAGACCGCTACAGTAGGGGGAACGATATCGCTTTTAGACTTTCTCACAGCGCCCGCTACCATTTCCAACAAAGTTTCATTATTCGGACGGGATGAAAGATGCATAATGTCATCTCCGAAAACAGTAGCGGAAGTATTGCATTTCGAATCGATATATTTTAAGCTTAATGAATGATGATTTAACCGGTTAGTTATATGAAAGCTTGTGATATCATTCAACGTAACTTTAGTGATCCCCATGAATAAACACGTCTTGTGAAGTTGCCCAAGAATCAACCTGGGAGAGGTCAGCCGGCCACAAACAATTAAGAATGAATGGAAGGCTAGTACTTCCACCAGGGTCCATACAATACGTTGCTAGAAGTTTGCGGGATATGCTCATCATCGAATTAGACGGTTTTACGAATACCAGCTGCGTAGGCAGGATTTAATTCTTTGCCGAGAAGGAACGAAACCGGCTTGTCAACCCACCAGTATGACAATGACATAATTCCGCAATTATCTAGTCTTTTTGTATCACGTCTCTCCAGGCAATATGAAGTCACCTGGTGGAAGTTATTCAGTAATAGGGTTAGGTTTAGCACACCTGCGGCGGCATCCGAGTATGTTGCATGTGAGTCTCAGCATCGTCTGAAGTCTTGTATGAGAATGTAGACTTGTGACTGTATGAGGATATGCATCAGGACCAGGGTTATGCGACTCATATCAGGCAGTGCATACGCGTACGCATATGGTAGATTGTACATATACGGTCTTTGAGTCTCTTCTAGATAGATCAATAAGTTCATCTTTCAATAGGTTATGAGCCCGGCTAGCGCAAACAATCTAAAAATCTCATGATCTCAATTTTGATCACGAAAAGAGCCTCAAGAACCCTAAACCTCGTCGCCGTAGCAACCGCCGCACAAATAGCACAAAAACTCAACACCATCCCCACAATCTCCCAATGACTTCCTCCGAACCTGCCTTCAAAAAACCAAGTGGGGCGACATCCCGAATCTCACTCATGCCAACTACGAGGAATGGAGAGACGACGTGTTAGCTGTCTTGACAGCGATGAGATCATATGCAATCATCACCGGAGATGATCCTGAGCTGCATTCCCTCAATCTCGACCACGATGACAACTATGATTATTCAAAGGCTAAGGAAGCCGAGGCTACATCCATAATCAGACTATCGTGTTCCCCCGACGCATGGCGCATTGTCAAAGGTATAAGAAATCCTCACAAGATGTGGAATGTACTAGAAAGCAGCCTGGACACAGGCGGATCATATATCGGCAGACAGGACATTCTTCGCCAGTTCCATGCTTGCCGACCTAAGGAGGACGAATCACTTAAAACCTACTTCACCAAGCTCAGTAACTACCGCAAACAACTAGGCCATACAGACGACGCAATTACCGATCGAGATTTCCGCACGCAAATATTGACATCACTGCCATCGCAGTATGCGATGATATTATTGATCCTAACGCATAGAAGGCCCTTACCTACACCCCAAGAAGCCATGCATGATATCCTAGAGGAACAAAATACAGCCAGCCTCACCAAAGAACTTGGAGATGCATCCACGGGGGCCGCCCTTTTCTCTGAACTTGGCAGCTAGTGTGGTCGTGGTAGTGGACATGGTGGTCGCGGCGGACTCAGAGAACGCAGTGGACACGATGGAAGCAGTGGAACCGGAGACAGCCGCAACAGTAAGTGCACCTATTGCAAAATTGACAGCGATACTACAGATGCATGCAGAATGCGGAAATGATCTCAGGAGGGAGGAAACAACGATGAGCATATTTGTTTCCAGTGCGGGCTGCCAGGAGACGTCAAAGTTGATTGCGTCTCCTACAAACGTATAAAGGAGTGGTGGAAAGTCAAACAAGCCACTGCTACAGCAGCTCTTGCGACAACCGGAGACTGCGACCCCTTGTGACAATCCGCTTGTGCTCTCGGCCCCGCCGCCGCCGCCAGGGCTCCGAAGTGGGTCATTGATTCCGGAGCGTGACACCACATGTGCAATGACCGCAGCAGCTTCTCAACATTCAAAAAGCTCTCACTTCCTATAGTAATCGAACACGGAGACAACAACTCAGTCAGCACCACGGATTATGGCATCGTCAATATACAGGGTTATCAAGTCGAAACCCTACATACTGCGACATTTCGACTTTCGCTTCTATCGATCAATCAATTAGTTTTGCGTGGGTATATGACTATATTTCAGGACTGAACATGCTCCATAGCGTCGCCATCTTCCTGCACCCACGCTGGAAAAATAATCAATGGCATATATATCATAGTCCCCACGACCGCACTCTTTCATCGACTACCGGAAAAGGGAGAAAGAGAAAGTGACAAAACTCACTTTCAAGAGTACTAATCACAGAACCTACCAAACCTACAATTGAGTTTTCAGAGACACCTACGATCGCATCTACAAATCCACCTGCTTCTTCTATTCTAAAGTCAAGACTATGGCACCTACGACTAGCCCATATGAACCATATCGCCGTGAAAACTCTGGTTGGTGGATATACAAACGATGATTTAATGTGCACAGTCTGCATCCAAGCAAAGCACAAGCAAAGGGTCATTAGACTGCCAGTCAAGTGCACGACGACGCCTGTTGATCTTGTACATTCGGATCTGTGCGGTCGCTTCCCTACACCGACCTTGGGAGACACTCGATACTACATAATATTCATCGACGACTACACGAGATACACATCCGTACGGCTGCTCCCACATAAGAAACCCAAGACCTGCACCTCCGGCTTCCAGTCGTTTCAGGCCCGAGTAGACTCAATGGGATACGAGATCAAGCGATTCCGGAGCGATAATGGAAGGGGAGAATACGGCAACATGACCTTCCGATATGTCGTCCCGGCCCGCGGTCCTACATATGAGCCATGCCCTCCATACGCCCACCATAAGAACGGTGTTGCCAAATGAATGATCCGCCCAATCACTGAAATGGCCCGTGCGATGATGATTGACTCTCAGGCTCCCATTCAGTTCTGGGGAGAAGCAGTTAATACTGCAGTCAATCTCCATCAAAGATCACTGAATGAAGACCTGAAACGAAATGACCACGATGGCTATAAAGCACCATAAGACACACCATACGAGATGCTCCATGGATTTGGCAAACCGACCCACGATGCTGACGGCAACAAAATATCGTACCAAGCGTCTCTTGACAATCTACGTCGATTCGGATACTACTCCAGTAGACTAATTCACGAAGTTCAACGCTGCCAGTGCAAATTCGGCCCAATGTCAAAGCCCTGCATGATGGTAGGCTACACACACAACTCAAAGACATTGTGGAGGATATGGGATCCCGAATTGCAGAAGGTGAAAGCCCAATCAGAAGTCGTCTTTGACGAAAAAAGAAATGCAAACATGTCGTGTCAGCATGGAGGTAATGTGATGGATATATTTGGATAACCAGAGAATGAGGAATATGTCAACGAAATAGATCCCGGAGATGAGCCTCTCCAAGGACAAGAAAGTCAACCTACACAGATAGGTAAGAGATCCACATCTTGCATGCATGAAGCTTCAGACGAGGAAGCAGAAAACACCCACAGGGGGCGCCTCCGCCGTGAGGATCAGACTGCCCAGCGTTCGGTAGGAGATGCAGAAGACATTACCGACAGCTGGCGCCTCCGCAGTGAGGATCAGACTGCCCGGCGCTTGGCAGCAGAAATCCAGAAATCATGCCAAGCACCGCCAGCTCCAGCTCCGCCGTTAGGGAGTCGTGTCACAAGAAGTCAAGGTATACCCTCGGCTAGTGTTAGCAACGGGTCCGGGTAACCCGCCAGCGGTCCGGGTTTGGACCGGAAAAAGGTTCGGTTCGGTTCCAGAACCGTCCAAAAACCCGACCCGGAGCATCTTGGCGGGCCAAACCCGTACCCGTACCCGTCAACCCGCGGGTTTTGCCGGGTTTGGCTAGACCCGTCGGTTCCAGTCTCCAGTTTTCCTTTTCGGGTTTTTCTATTTATGGTCGCAGTCAAATATGTTACTGTTATGTGCAAAATATCAACTTTGGTACATCATTCTCTATATTTGTTTCATTGGCGGCCTTTATACTCAAAACAACGAGAGATATGCTCCCTGCTACGTGCTGAAGTTGAGTGTGATCAATTGTTCATCTTGCATCATTTGTAAGATTTGAGATCCAGAACAGCCATATTGATAGTTAAGGCAGTCATTCAGCCGGAAATTGATCAGTTTGCACATGCCACTGCGCCGACAACATTTGGAGAACTGATGGAGATAAATGATAGTGTCAGTGGAAAATCGCAATGCCGCAAGGAACCTCTTGGGATAGAGTAGCCATATGTTAATAGCATGCTGCAAATGACCGTCTCACAAATGCATATCGGCTCTCACAACTGACGAGATACCCAATTCATCACCAATTAACAACTTGAAGCCTGTTAAACCTGTAAGTGTTTACCGATGCATATATCCTCCATACCTACGTACCATACAGGAAATGGATTCAGGTAAACATATTATATTGGCTCGTAGGTCATGTGTACACAACCTGCACAAAATGTGATTATTGACGACATATCTCTGCAAAAAGTAGTTGGCGTATCTATTTCGATACGTGAAAGAAATCTTTCTGATTTCACTGACTATATTGTAAGAAATGATAATTCATCTGTGCATATGTTAGGGTCATACGGGCCATACGAACGGTCCAAACTCCAACCAATGTTGATTGACAGCTGATCAACACAATATCGTCCTGCCTTTTACGGATAAGTGAGAACACGCAATCTAAACTAAAGATAAAATTTACTAACAAAGTTTCCCTTAGTGATGACATACAAGTCATAGAAGGCGTAGTCATTGCGCAACGCGAATCTGTATGAATGACCACCATCATGTTGCATTCATCCGTACAACCAACTATATTACTCCACATTTAGACTGGGTGGACATAGTGAGCATTGTGAATATTGCTTATGGTACATCATGAAAATCGACCGGATCGAACTGGATATGGCAAACTTAGTATGTTGGGCTATATGAATGAAAAATTAGGTTATGGCTCTACATGCAGTGAGTTGCCAACCGAAAGCGCAGAAATGTCACCGCGCTGAGTTATTCATCCCTCAGAGAACTTCTGCATCAGTTGATCAGAAATTGATACGCCATAAAGCTTTTGCATGCAACTGAGTATTGATACAAATTATTCATTGACTGTCAATAATGACTATATGATTATTAAAGCGACACAGGAACAGCTCCATTTTTACAATGAGCGTCAACGGAGCGTCAATGATTTTTGGATATGTAAGCAACTTAATTGGAAAGTGATTTGCTGGCTGCTATTCATATTCAACAGACTGGCAGCCTTTGAAGGCAAAAGAGACCGCGGCGCGGTAATGGCCACGTTCTGATACTGAGGGTCAACGGAGCGTCAACAATATTATCTGTGATAAGTAAGTTAATTGGAAACCGATTTGGTCGCTGTTATCCATAACCAAAGTATGGGCAGCCTTTATAGGCAAAAGAGAAATCGACACGGTAACAGCCACATTCTGAAAGTCAGCCTCAACGGAGCATCAACCGTTTTTGATCTTGTAAGTCAGTCTATTGGAATGCCATTTGCTACCTGGTATCCATAATCAACATACTGGCAGCCTTGATGGGCAAAAGAGAAAGTGACATGGTCCCATCCCCAGTCTGAAAATGAGTGTCAACAGAGCGTCAACAATTTTGGGTGTTGCATCTTGTATAATCCAAGGCCTGTGATACGGCATTTACCCATAATCGAAGTATTGGCAGCCTTTCTAGGTAATATCGTGTGTGTCGATACTGCTACACCTCAAAATGAGCGTCAACAGAGCGTCAACGGATTGTCAACAGAGCATCCACACCGCGTCAACAGATTGTCAACAGAGTGTCAACGATTTTGGGTGTTGCATCATGTAAAATCCAAGCGCTCAGCTATGGAATGTACTCATAATCAACGTATTGGCATCCATTCTGAATAAAAGCGATCACGATATGGTCACTGCCCCAGTCTGAAAATGAGCGTCAACAGAGCGTCAACGATTTTGTGGGTTACATCTTGTGTAATCCAAAGGCTGTGCTACGGCATTTATCAAAAATTGAAGTATTGGCAGCCTTTTCAGGCAAAATCGTGTGTGTCGATACTGCTACACCACCAAATGAGCATCAACAGAGTGACAACAGAGCGTCAACAGAGCGTCAACAGAGCATCATCACCACGTCAATAGAGTGTCAACAGAGTGTCAACAGAGTGTCAACGATTTTGGGCATTGCATCTTGTATTATCCCAGGGCTCTGCTATGGCAGATATCCATAATCATTGTATTGGCAGCTGTTCTGAGCAAAAGTGATCGCGACATGGTCACAGCCCCACACAGAAAATGAGCGTCAACAGAGCGTCAACGATTTTGTGTGTTGCACCTTGTATAATACAACGGCTGTGCTACGGCATTTATCCATAATCGAAGTATTGGCAGCCTGTATAGGCAATATCGTGTGTGTCGATACCATTGCACCTCGAAATGAGAGTCAACAGAGCGTCAACAGCGCGTCAACAGAACATCAACAGACCATCAACAGAGCATCAACAAAGTGTCAACCGAGTGTCAACGGAGTGTCAACGCTTTTGGGAGTTGCATCAGGTATAATCCAAGGGCTCTACTACGGCATAGACCCATAATCAACATATTGGCAGCCATTCTTTGCAAATGCGATAGTGACATGGTCACAGCACCTGTTTGAAAATGAGCGTCAGCAGAGCGTCAACGATTTTGTGTGTTGCATCTTGTATAATCCAAGGGCTGTGCTACGGCATTTATCCATAATCGAAGTATTGGCAGGCTTTATAGGCAATATTGTGTGTGTTGATACCGTTGCACCTCAAAATGAGCGTCAACAGAGCGTCAACAGCTCGTCAACAGAACATCAACAGAGCGTCAACAGAGCATCAACAAAGTGTCAACAGACTGTCAACAGAGTGTCAACGCTTTTGGGTGTTGCATGATGTATAAGCTACGACATAGACCCATAATCAACGTATTGGCAGCCGTTCTTTGCAAATGCGATAGTGACATGGTCACAGCACCTGTTTGAAAATGAGCGTCAACAGAGCGTCAATGATTTTGTGTGTTGCATCTTGTATAATCCAAGGGCTGTGCTACGGCATTTATCCATAATCGAAGTATTGGCAGCCTTTTTAGCCAATATCGTGTTTGTCAATACCGTTACACCTCAAAATGAGTGTCAACTGAGCGTCAACACAGCATCAACAGAACGTCAACAGAGCATCAACACAGTGTCAACTGAGTGTCAACAGAGTGTCAATGCTTTTGGGTGTTGCATCATGTATATTCCAAGGGCTCTGCTAATGCATATGTCCAAAATCAACGTATTGACAGCCGTTCTGTGCAAATGTGATCGTGACATGGTCACAGCACCTCTCTGAAAATGAGCGTCAACAGAGCATCAACATTTTTGTGTGTTTCATCTGGTATAATCCAAGGGCTGTGCTACAGCATTTACCCATATTCGAAGTATTGGCAGCCTTTATAGGCAATATGGTCTCTGTCAATGCCGCTACACCTCAAGCATCAATGGAGGCTCCACAATGTTTGGTCTTGTAAAGAAGGTAATTGGTAAGTGATTTGCTCGCTGCTATCCATAACCAATATATTGCCATCCACTATGTGCAAAAGTGGAAGTGACACGGTCACGGTGCCGTTCTGACAATATCTGTCAACTCAGCATTAACGAAGGGTAATCAATTGCTGGTGATGCAGATCGGGTAATGAACGCATCGAATGGATATTTGAGCTTATAATTGAACTATTGACCTCCTCCCTGGTCAAAAATACAAATCATTGAAAGGAAAACATGAATTAAAATATTGTCGATCTCACAACATGCAAAACATGCAAAATGTAATTACTGGATGTCAAATAATCGATTTTGACTGTGTACTATAATTGAATAGCAAAGGCAAGCATGTTAAATCAATGTACAGATGAACCCGCTATACAACCCGCTGAAAACCCGCCCAATTCAGACGGGTAGGGAGATGTTGATGGAACCGTACCCGAACCGACAGTTCGGGTTTATTGACGACCCGGACCGCCAGTCTGGCTCCGGTTTGGTTCCAACCCGTACCCGGACCCGAAGTGACGGTCCAGACCCGTTGCTAACACTAGCCTCGGCAGAAGCACTAACAGCATCCGAAGCCACTTGAGATCCATACACCTACGCGGAAGCTATGGAAAGCCTTCAACGAGATCGCTGGAAATGAGCCATGGAGGAAGAAAGCACATCGATCCTGCTCAATAACACCTTCTCCGTTCTCAACTCCCGGGAAGCACTGTAACAGCAAGATCAGTCCATTGGCTCTAAGTCGGGTTATAAGACGAAGCACAATACTGACCAGTCCACACGGTTGAAAGCATGGCTAGCCATAAAACGATACGAGCATATGGACTTCGGTGAGACTTATGCCCCTCTTGGGAAGCTAACTACATTCCGATATCTCATCTCTCTCATTTGGAAATACGGAACCGGCTGGATTATGGACCACTTAGATGTAGTTAATGCCTTCCTAAATCCCAGAATCGACGATGACAATATTTACATGACTCTACCAGAAGGATGGCCAGAAGGCTCCAACACGCCAAAGATCGTCGTCAGACTCAGGAAAGCTCTCAATGGTCTTAAACAAGCTCCACGGCTATGGCACGACGATGACAATGCTTTTCTACTCTCTCTTGGGTTCACCCAGTCCGCAGCTGATCCCAACCTCTATCTCCGCAGTGGCGGTATTCTGATACTTCTGTATGTCGACAATAACTCTGTGTCATATCTGAAGGCTGCTACAAAAGCCACGATCGAAGTCAAAGTGAAACTCTTAGAGAAGGACAAGATCACGAACCTCTGCCCGGCATGCCAATTCTTGGGCATCGAAATCTACCGCGATGATACCGGAATCAATCTCGGTCAGAAAGCCTATATCGCCGCAATCCTCAGATGATTCAGCATGGAGAATACTCATGGTGCCTGGACGCCCATCGATTCCAATGTAAAGTTGGTCTTGGGCAAGGATCGGGGGGAGAAGGAACTGGAACAGGAACATATCAGAGACTATCAAGCAGTCGTGGGATTACTAATGAACGCAGCACTTGCAACATGGCCAGATATCTTGTAAGCAGTGGCTGCTCTTTCTCGTTACAATTCGCAGCCATTCACCAGCCAAATGGCCGCTGCCAAGAGAGTTCTTCAGTATCTCAAATCGACAGCCGATTTCCGAATACATTTCAACGGCAATGGCATCGGCAATGGCATAGGCATCAGCATTGGCATTGGCATTGGCATCAGGATCGGCATTGGCATTGGCATTGGCATTGGCATTGGCATCGGCATTGGCATCAGCATCAGCATCAGCATCAGCATCAGCATTAGCATTAGCATCAGCATCAGCATCAGCATCGACAATAGCCTTGTCGGATACTCAGATTCCGACTGGGCCACTGACAGCGTGGACCGGGAATCCCAGGGAGGCCAGGTGTTTCTCGCCAATAATGGTGGAGCAGTCTCATTGCAGTCTCGGAAGCAAGGCCTCATCACTATGTCAACTGTTGAGGCCGAATTGCTCGCCTGTTCCGTGGCCTCCAGCGCAGCGAAATGGTTAGTGTTAGCAACGGTTCCATTTTCGGACCGTTTCTATTATAGCGGTTCCAAGAAAACCCGAACCTGGCCGGTTAGGTCCGGGTTGGTACCAAACGGTTCCCACAATTAAGTCCACCATTATAGATCCGATAATTTAGTGTTTGGTACATGAAATATGCAGCTGCAGACGGCGCATCTTGTGGTGGTCTCCGATTTTTGCTATCTTTAAAACTCAGCAAGCTGCTTTGAAATTATCGTCATTTTTGGCGCAAAAACGAGGTTTTTCGGCTGGCGCTTGCTAAGATTTAAAGATATCGAAAATCGGAGAAGGCAAAAAGATGCGCCGTGCAAAGCTACATATTTCACATACCAAACACTAAACTCTCTAATTAATATTTGTGGCCTTAAAGTGATGGTTCGCTTAAAAAATCGTCGATTTTTGATGGGGTAAGGCCGTTGCCACGCAGACCTATATTACCCGCCGGTTCCAAAACTGGAACCGTTGCTAACACTAGAAATGGTTACTCCAATTGCAGAAAGACATTCACGGCAAAGACTTCCCACCGCTGCCAATCAACTGTGACCATCACGGAGCTCTCGCTCTAATCACCACGGGAAGCCTAAAGGCTCGCACCAAGCACATCGATGTTTGTTACCACAATAGTCGAGATCTGCTCAAACGCCGAATAGTCAAATACTCCTATGTACACACGGACAAAAATGTGGCAGATATATTCACAAAGGCACTTACTAAGTCTAAGTATACGAAGTTTACAAAAGCAATGGGTCTATGCTAATGGAGGTCAATTTAAGGTTTGATTTAAGGTTTTTCTTTTTGGGAATACGGATTTTCTTTGTGTACATGGATGGCCATCCTCAGGCTATGGTAGTACTCTTTCCCTGCTCACGCAGGGTTTTAAGGAGGCTACTATGGAATCACCAGTTTGTTTTCTTGCTCAATGGAGTGTAGCAAGAGGGGGGAGTGTTGCATGTTAGTCTCAGCATCGTCTGCGGTCTCATTAACGTCTGCAGTCTCAGCATCATCTGCAGTCTCAGCATCGTCTGCAGTCTCAGCATCGTCTGAAGTCTTGTATGAGAATGTAGACTTGTGACTGTATGAGGATATGCATCAGGACCAGGGTTATGCGTCTCATAGCAGGCAGTGCATATGCGTACGCATATGGTAGATTGTACATATACGGTCTTTGAGTCTCTTCTAGATAGATCAATACGTACATCTTTCAACAGAGTAATGAGTGGCGCGATCAAGTGATTGTGTGTGTACTGATTCTCGAGTCAGAAAGAATGCACAAGAGGACAATGCGGAGCGTTAGTCGGCGGTATAAAAAACCAAATGCCAATATTGGCTTAAAGAACCGATATGCAAGGACGGTTATATAATGCAGACCAGTCGTCGGGCCCTTGGTGTTTATCAGTCTGTCTAGACCTGAGAAGCAATCAAGACGAAATATGCTCACAACTGCTTGCTGCCCGTATCATGTTCAACTCACCTGGGGATGGAAACAGCCGAGGTGTTGTGTCTGGCACGAGATGCGTAGATACAAGCATCCTGCAAAGCCCGTGATTTCCGAGATTACTCCAGGCTGGAAGTGCAACCTTCTAAGAATGCAGCTGACTGGGGCTGACTGGGGCTGACTGCAAACTTGCAAGTTAGAGTAGTCCAGGTAGAGTTATACCCTAGACTTTGAGTGGGCGGTAAAATTGAAGTACTTCTTTTTGGTGTTCCATTTCAGGGGTTCGGACAAAACTAATTCCCGTCCCAAATACATTGGCATTTCGTTCGGGTTGGTAAATTGAAATTATTTACTATAATACTTGCTATATTTATTGAAGAATGACATGTATATACTAAGCGTACTGTCAAGAAGTTACGGCTGCATGTGACAGATCTGAGGCCTAAGAGAAAGAATTATGGCTTAGGGGGCGAAGATAGAGACACAGCACGAACACTGTCATATTATGATATGATGGGAAGAAATTCATCTAGATACTGAATGTCTCTGATGTTATTTGAACTATATATGTTAATAAACCTTCCTTGTGCTACACCACCCATAGCTGTTTGGTTGAATTCATTACCGTATGCGGTAATAGTCATGCTCTAAACCAGGATTCCAAAAGGTCAGTTCAGGGAGGGAAGATGTCTATCCGATTCCAGGTTGTTGGAAATGGTAGCGGGCGCTTTCAGAGTCCAAAAGCGATATCGTTCTCTCTACTTAAGCGGAAAACATACAAAGACTGTACTATCGTCGCTCTATGGTACACAAACTGCTCCGAACTAGATTTTGAAAACAGATTTATTTTACGTTCATGCACTTTTAATAAACCTTTTGCCTTGAGAGGTTATATAAAAGAACCTATGGTAGGCAATTTTATGACCTCATATGGTCCTTGGCATTGGTAAATGCCTCGGTAGAACATGGTCTAAAAGTTGCGGGCAGCAGCACTCTCGCTAGGTAGTAATAAATTAGTAATGACTAACTCGGCGCAGAAACTACGACCGTTCAATACTAAGCCAATCTACTCAGTATGTATCGGTATTGTTAGGTTAGGATTTTCTGGTGCGACAGCAAGGATTATCTCTCCGTGCATGTCAGAACTCTCACGATTTAGCTCATGTGCCGTCCATATTTTCAAATATTCATCAGTGCTGACCCATATGGGGCCATATATGTTTCCCATTCTCAGCACTACCTGTGGTGCCTTCAGAATTCAATCTTGTACATACCGCTCTCACAGAGCTTCAAATCCGAGTATAATAGATTACTCATCCACACAGGGTGGTATGCGTCAGTAGGTATCACGATTTTAAGCCATCGTCATTCCCCCGCCATTGTACTTCGAAATACCTAACTATACCACACAATGCAAACCTGTACCCAATGATACCGGAATCGTCCCCACCACAAAAATGTTGAAAGATATCTTTAGCTCACTTGAAAAATAATGAAATGCAGGTATTTTCGATACTGTGCTGTATTGCGCCATACTTATGAGTAACAGTCCCTGTCTTAATCAACTGCTTTTAAAGAAATCCCTGGCTCAGTTGAAGTTTGACTGATGGCATAGTATTTCCCAATACTGCTCTGTATGGCGTGATACGTGCTGATACCTTCATTTTTGGACTCTCCGCCTTCAAAGAAATCTTTTGCTCAGTTGGGCTTACTTAGTTTTATGGTATCTTCAAATACTGCTCTGTTTAGTATTGTACTTATAAATACCGGCTTTTTTCTATCCGGTGCCTTTAAAGATGTCTTTGGCTTGGTTGGAGTTTGAATAGCGTTATGGTATTGGAAAATACTGCTTTGTATAGCAATGTACCTATAGATACTCCTTGATGTCTGAACCTCCGCCTGTAAAGCAATCTTTGGCTCGGTTTGAGTTTTACAGGAGCACCAGTATCGTTCAGTACTTCAATGTGTGGCTCTGTAATTATGGATACCAGGTTTTCTTGCGCCGGCGGCCTCAGAGAGTTTTGGCTTGATTTCAGTTGGCCTTATATACAGGTATTCTGGAATACCTGACCGTTAAGCTCTGTACCCGCCATTATTTTATTTCCAGTGAACTTATGACAATAAGATATGCAATGTACCCTCCAAGTAAGTCTGTAATGTAAAATACTAACAAGTACTTGTCAATTGTTGACTGTACTGCATATCTCAATAACAATATTACAAGAGATTGATAGACCCTTCGTTTTAGACTTTTCAACCCGCTTAATGATCTGGTTGTGTTCTGTGCAATCATCCTTGTCGATACGTTTTACAATTACAGTTTTACATGCTAGTATGGTGAATGATATTGTATGATGGGCTTTGCCCTAGTTGTGAACCCCATGCAGTTACCCCACTATACACCCTCCATCAATCACTTCGACTATCAAAGCTCGCCTAGATCTACTTCCATCCCAACACGATGTGCCCCACCCCGAAAACCAGCCATCTGCCATCTTTCGAAGCTCGCCGTCGGCTGAAACAGTAAGTGCAGTTTACCTATGGTCCTGACCACATTGATCAGGACTGTCTAAGGTTCGATGCTCGAAAACAAAGCTTTCGTGATAGTGATAATTGTGACAGTGATTTGGAGAAGTCTCCAAGGAACTCGAACAACCTACTTGTAAAGATATTTCAGGTTTGACATTACACAACTTATCTCTACCTATTCTTAAACGGTTCTATAGAGGGATCCATCATTTGATTTATTTGACACAGTCAGCTTCAGGATTTTGCCACGTGATGACTACGATGATGGCGATGGCGATGCCGCCAATGTTGATGATGATGATGATGATGATAATGATGAGTACCTACATTACACTATGGAAAGTCGTTACAACTTGGAAATGAACGGCAACCGAGGAAGACATCTGGTTAGAGCTGAAACTGACTGGAAGAGTGGAACTCAGTCGGAGCCCTCAAACAGGAGATCATAAGAGCCTCGGAAGGCTGTGACCAGAAGGTCCTTGGTAAGACCCCTCATTACTTCTTAGTATCCATTAATACTGACACGTATAGCATGCAGATGATGAAGAGGATGGCGCAGAAGAAGCTAAGGAATATGGGAATAAAGAGAATGAAGAAGAGAGTGATCCGCCAATGCCTCGGCAAAAGGAGAAAGAAAAAACCTATGAAGAGGAGATAGAGAGTCACAAAGAGTTCTCTAGTTCGACTTTCTGTTGCTTACAGATATCTACGGTAACTGATTCGTACAGCATGTGAATGATGAAGTCAACTTGGATGTCAACGAAGCATCTGGTCTTACCGGAGATGAAGACGATGGTATCTTCATGGTCTTTGCTGACAAAGTACTCATGATGGGACGTGATCTCGCCAGAACAACGACCAACTATACCACTATGCAGATCCTCGAGCGTGCGAGGGCTGTAACCACTTCTAAAGCATATTGCTTGCGCTGTAACAAGATGAGCACATGGAACCTTGCAATCAGGGAGGAAAAGGAATCAGTTTCCACTGATCTACACAGACCCAAAGCAGGGTGTGGGTATAAGGGGCAGCTTGGGTTCACTGGATAGTACGCAAAGGACGTTACGAATCTCTATGAGGAGAAGAGGGATCACTACCAATACAATGTAAAGAAGATGAATGAAGAGGGCCGCGTAGGCACTATGGAGAGCCTGACAAGAGTGCAAACGAAGTGAGTGAAGCTTTTGCAAGAAACAGCAAGTCCATTGATACTCAAATATGAAGATATACAGTACGGACCAAGCAGGTGGCATACCTCGGGAACCACGGGGTATATACAGTCATGCTTGATATACCGACCAAGATGCCTGCAAGAGCTCTGAACAGTGCCGGCTATAGAGCAGTCAACTATACGCTCATCTTCGACAGCAGAAGATGTCTTGAACAGTTTAACACTATGTGCAACCGCTGAGATTTGCGCCAGCAAGCAAGTACACTGCTCTCGGTACCTGAGACTTTTGAAGGAACAGCAGGGAGAGTTACACTCAGGACCTGGGTTTCTTCTGCAATTCTTGCAATCATCAGTAAGTACCCTGTAGTGACGTGGCTGAAATTACACCGATTCACACTGCAATGTACCGATGCGAAGACCCCTGAATTGTATGGAACAATTTCAAAAGCTTCCCCGTCAAAGGCTGCAGAGCATTCTGCCTCCTAGGAAGCTCAAATCGCGTGCACCCGAGCATTGGAGTGCCCAGTCAGGTGGTACTCAGGAGAGAATCTACGACTCCAATCTCTTTACTCTGCTGGAAAAGCTGAAAATCACATCCGATGCCGTGAAAGGTGTACTGAATGAGTTGAAGCTGGTCCATTTATGATATTCATGGAAAGAAGATATCATAGAATAAAGTTTACATTAGGTAAACTACCACCGCATTACAATAACGAGTAACTATTGTAATTGATGGTGATTAATTACTTATATAGAATTGAATTGTACTGCTGGGTATCCGAATCAATGAGTTATAATAACTGAAAATCAAACAATTCTTAACAACAATGCAGCACTGCCTCATACTCGCAAGTATTATCATATACTCAAAACTTAGTCACATTACTGTGGACTCCAAGACTGCATTCGGCATTACCCAATACTCATTGGTATAGTTCAGTATAATCACGTACTAAATGCATCATACTAAATGCGTTGAACTATGTTGAGCCTCAACCAAGAAAGATTGAACCATAGTTACTTGCATGTAAATACGTAAAGATTACGGGGTAAAATAGCCCGTTGGTGTCTGTAGCACTTCAGTTTATGGTCCCATAGAGCCTCATGCGCACCTCCATCTCACGTTTACCACCTTGACACCTCAGTTCCATATTCACCCCACCATGTCGACATCTACCGCACCATTCCATTTACACTTTGGATTTGTTATTGCAGATCACATTTTTGCTGATCTATACCTAATCACTATACCCTCGACGTTGTCATACACTGATATCATGGCTAGGAAGGGCCCAATGAGCTGTTTTTGAGACAGTTGCATTGGGCGGATATGGTGGCTCAAAGGCGCAGATGATGGATATACAGAAAGGACAGAGGAGGATCCAACTTCAAGATCCAAATCTGATTGGAAGAGGAAATAATGGCCCCTGCCGAGGAGACTAAAACTGTTTCCTGCCTCTTCAGCTTGACTATGGGCAAGAGCAGCTCGTAACCAGCCGGATGATGAATCATGTGTTCGAAACGACAGTATTCATTTGGTTGACAAGATTATCAGCACTATGATCAATCAGAGGAGGTCGCAGCTCAGCAAGTGGCAAAAGCTTGAACAAAACTGGCAAGAAGTTGAAAACATTTTGTCGGAGGCTATGTACAGCAGGTCTGAGAGGGCCTGGGAATGCATTCGTCGAGATGTTGTCAACATTAGGAACATAACCATTGAGAGCTATACTTGGAGAGACGTTCCATATTGCCCGGGCACAACATCAGCAAGCTGCATCATATCCTGCGGATTCTACCCGTCGAGCCCATGAATGCCTCGTACTGTGTGCTCACTAAAACTGCTTCACACTGAAACTGAACAGTGTACCAGGGGTTGTATCTCCAAGAAGGATTGGGCTGGAGGCCTTCGAGCAGCTTTTGAAGCAGATAATAAGATGGTGCTGCCAGGTTTTCACGCCCGGTATGCCTACATATTGCCTAATACTCTTCAATAGTGTTATACATGGTCATTCAGCTTCGAGATGCCTACCATCATTGGGTTGCCACGAAATATCAGGTAGATACAATGATAGCATCAGCCATCGAGGAAGCCGACCAAGGGACTCCACGAAAGGAGGAACCACTTGTGAATGTGTGTTCACCCTGCTGTAGTGTTAGTAACGGTTCCAGGTTACCCGGCTTCAGACCGGATTGGAACTGGAACCGAGACCCCGGTCCGGGTTAGGAACCGCAAAGGAACCCGAACAACTCTGTCTTGGTGGGATTGTTACCCCGACCGGACCTAAACCCGCGGTTTTTTAACCGGGTTGTACCCGCACCGCGGTTCCATTTCACGGTTCTTGCAAATTTTGCTCCAATTAAGTATTTGAGTTCTGATCGTATCATGACATGATCAGTACCTAGATGGTGCAGTTCTAGTCGCTCTTTCACCTCCCACTTTCAGATTTGCGATCCGACTGATATTTGTTGTGTGGCTGTGAAATAAATGCCCATTTTACACGCAATGAGCGGGTTTTCGATCCCGACTCCACGAATATTGGTCTAATCACAAATCTGAAAGCGGGAGGTGAAAGAACGGCCAGAACTGAACAATCTATGTACTCATCATGTCAGGATACAATCAGAACTCAAATACTTAATTGGAGCCAAAGTTGTGATGTCGCAATGCCGGGTTTTTGGTGGTAAAACCGGCCCAATTGCAACGGTCCGGGTTTTCTTGTGGTAAGACCCGTTGCAACGGTTCGGTTCCGGGTCGGAACCGGTCCCGGAACCGACCCGGGAATTTGGAACCGTTGTTAACACTACCCTGCTGCAACTTCTCCGATGAAGATGAAGACCGTACCATACGGAAAACAATGCACGGGGATATGCAGCTTGCATGACTGAAGAGGCATACACTGTGGGACTTTGAGATCTTCGAACCAAAACTCTGCGTCGACTATGGCAGGAAGAAGTTCGACTTGGCAACAAGCGTAGTGTTAGCAACGGGTCCAAATTCCCGGTTCGATTCCGGGTCCGGTTCCAACCCGGAACCGGACCGTTGCAACAGGTTTCCACCAAAAACCCGGTATTTCAAGTCTACAATTTTGGCTCCAATTAAGTATCTGAGTTCTGATCGTATCGTGACATGACCAGTATGTAGATTGTGTTGTTTCAGCCCCTGTTTTCCCTCCCGCTCTGAGATTTGCGATCGGACCAATATTCGTTGAGTCGCTATCTCAAACCCGCACTTTTTGGCCGAAATATCACCTAATTTCACAGCGATTCCACGAATATTGGTTGAATCAAAAATCTGACAGCGGGATGTGAAAGAGGGGCTCAAACAGCACAATTTACGTACTGATCATGTCACGATACGATCAGAACTCAGATACTGAATTGGAGTCAAAGTTGCAGGAACCGTAATATGAAAGCGCGGTCTGGTTTCAACCCGTCCCCGAACCCGCTGGGTACCCCTGTTTTCCCGGTAACAACCAGGACTGGACCATCCGGTCCGGTTTCAAACACGGACCGCAGCCGGGTAACCCGGAACCGTTGCTAACACTAAACAAGCACCAACGAGCAGGTCAACACCATCATCCCTTCAAAAGCCTGCGGGCACAAATTTAAGGCAACCGACAGCTGGAACAGACCCAAAATGATTACCGCAACACAGAAGGCGTTAGATGAGAGTGGTGTTGTTGGGCTTACATGCTTCCATCGTGTAAATTTGAGGTTTCTGAATATCTACGGTGGTGGGGAGCGGCAGAGCCACAGTATCAGACTGATAGAAGCTGTGTTGCATGAGGTTCCCCACTTCGCTGAGCTGAAGTAGTGTAATGATGTTACTTGTGGGTTTGAGAGCACTCTGTACCGCTGCAATCCGGACAAGATGGAGGTTGTTGAAGCACAAATTGTGACTTTTGATATATATGGGCATGAGTACCGGTGTCATGTCTTGGACATCCTTCATCACACCGTAAATTACGGTCTCAGGGCCGGTGAAGAGCCCGAGCATCTATGGTATATGATGCAACATCTCATCCGGTCGGAAAGAGTATCATCAATTTCCCGCGGAATGCAGATCACAGACTCTTGATTTAGGTACTGGCCAATATAACTACATTCATTTCAATGCTAACAGAATCCTTTTACAGGGTTGTACAATGCTGAATGTTCTAGAGAAGACATGGGCAATTACCTGGAACGCCGCTGGATAAAGATGGTTGAAATAGCAAAAGAAGCAAAGGAAACTCATGCAGAGATAACTACCATGGTGCTAGCAGAGCGAATCGATGAATCAGGTGGCGTGCATCCACAGAGAACGGTTACATTAGATTACGTGGTGGAGCAATAAGAAGATCATGTCAGGTACTATACTCAATACTGGAGAGTACTAGAACATACCACGCAAGATCGATAATTACTGATCTACTACAGAGTGCCTCAAAATCAAATAATGATGTGATGTTTGGGTTTCTACAAGAGGAAGAACGGTTACGAAGACGAGATCCGAGGGTGACGACACTCCTCAGATTGACTGGCTCGACACGCGAAGAGTGGAGAAGGAATTGCGAGCTCTTCTTGGCTCATCAACGTGCTCATGCATTGTAATAGCTATGTTACATACAGGCAGAGCTCATCAATATCGTGACAGAGAGGCGAGTAGAATTTGATGTTCTTCAAAAGTGAGTCAGAGGCCACAAGAAGGCAAAGAAGATCATTGCGAAGATTAATGGAAGATGGAAGCAGCTCCACAGCATGGTGAAGAAATACGACTCTGAGATTCGCAAAGTCGACGATGCGAACTTGAGGCAACTAGCAGCAAATCATATCTGAGGGAATGGTATAGGAAACGATGAGATATGGGATAGCGAAAGGCTGATGTCAAATTCTGATCGGGCGGTATACAAGTACATTAGGGATGGTATACGCTGGTATTTTGTTCAACACCAGGTCTTTGAGAAGAGAAAGATGCTGCAATTGCATACCCAAAGGCTAGTGTTAGCAACGGGTCCGGGTAACCCGCCAGAGGTCCGGGTTTTGACCTGCGGTTCGGTTCAGATCGGTTCCAGAACCGGCCAAAAACCCGAACCGCTTTTGTCTTGGCGGGTTGTTCCCCGGCCCGGACATACAACCGCGGGTATTTGGCCGGGTTGGAACCGAACCACGGTTCCAAATATACGGTTCCTACAGCTTTGGCTCCCATTAAGTATATCAGTTCTGATCGTATCATGACATGATCGGTACGTAAATTGTGCAGTTTTAGCCCCTCTTTGATCTCCCGCATTCAGATTTGCGATCGAACTGATATTCGTTGAGTGGCTGTGAAATAAAGGCGATTTTTAAGCGAATTTCGCGGGAGTTCGATAGCGCCTCCACGCTTATTGGTCCGATCGCAAATCTGAATGCAGGAGGTGAAAGAGGGGCTAAAACTGGACAATTTACATACTGATCATGTCATGATATGATCAGAACTCAAATACTTAAGTGGAGCGAAAATTGTGGACTTCAAATGCCGGGTTGTTGGTGGTAAAACCGCCCCATTTCCTACGGTCCGGGTTTTTCGTGTGGTAAGACCCGTTGCAACGGTCCGGTTTCGGGTGGAACCGAACCCGGAACCGACCCGGGAATTTGGACCCGTTGCTAACACTACCAAATGCTGATTAAATGGCTCAAACATCAAGGATATGTGCTTCTCAACCTCCTCAACTGCGAAATGTGAATGGATGGGCATCAGCTTAAAGACCTCCTCCTTCATCGCTTCCGAAATATGCGCTAACTTTTTGCCATAATGGACGATTACCTATGTCCGCTCAATCAACAGAAAAGCCTCGAGGGTATTCCACTGCTAGAAAATCATTCATGCAAGTACTAAGCTACCGAAGGACTCAGGTTACGAATTTAAATACCATGCATCGTATTGGGCGGCCAGATGGTATTGATTCTGTCGATGGTGGTTTGGCAGATGACGGAGACAGTGAATGTGACCATGGCCTGATAGATGAAGACCTGGCAGCAAAAATGATGGATGATCTAGAGTGTGAATGGGCAGTGGCGTTAAACAAAGATGAAGGCGATGGCATCGAGGAGGAGGAGGAGGAGGAGGAGGAGGGGCAAGAGGAGTAGGAGGAACACGAGAGAATGGAGCTTGAAGCATAGATCGGATCGACAAGACACATGGGAACGAATAGTGTATAACCTTGTTAGTTGTTAGGCATATACCGATAAGTATGTAAAGGTAGTGGCCAATACCCTCAAATAACAGTATAGAATGGCCACCCAGCTATCACTCCTCGCAAAGATGGCAATATCACATGGCTGTCATGGCGTGAAAACCCTCTCTGAAAGACTATTACTAGCTAGCTGCATACATTCTAATTCCCTGCATTAAAGCTACACATACACTGCCGAGCATTATTTTTGAGGTTAATAGCTCTCAGACCGTGTCAAACCGCTATTGAGAGTTTGACCGATTTCGACCGAATACAAGCCTTGGTGAGAATCGCGTTAAATGCACCGAGACAATGGCAGCATAGACAATATGCGCAATAAAACCCAGTTCAACTCCTGGACATTATAAATAGTCTGCTCCAGGGGTGACGGTACGAAATGGAGACTATTCATCGACTGAGTCCGTGTTCCATGCGTCATTGTATCTCATTGTTGCAATGCGTCTGAAGTTTGAAATACATGCTTCTATCAGTTCTTGAATGAACAAGCTTGACGCGAGTATATGGGTTACATATTAAGGCTTTGCCTTCCACCTGTAAGTGGTAGTTGACCTAAACAGAGAGAGTTGCATACTTGAACATATTACCTGAAGATTCCAGCTTCTCAAAGGAGTTCTACCAATAACATTGCTCCAACACGGCTTGTACACCTTCATAAATCCATGGGACTACCAGTCAACCCCATGAAAAGGGTTCAATTGGAGGCTGTGCATCACTGACGATTTTCCTGTGCCTTCATGTGATCGGTCCCAAATGGTTGAATTTTTTCCAGCGGCATTGACTTTTGTCTGTGATTACTTTCTTAAGGAGTCAGGAACAAACGCGGAATGAGTATTTTACGGCTCGTGAGTCTGGAACAGAATAGAGGGATTGTACCACAGACAGGCAGTAGCTAGGTACTGACAAATACTAACCGGTATCCACTTGTATTGTACTGTATCCACCAGCTTTTTTTTTTTTTTGCACTGGTTTGTTGATTTCTAGCTATCCAATACAAGAAGATACTGAACAGTAATGGCAGTTACTCAACAAATAATTTCCAAAGTAGTATTATGGTATATGGCCTGCTCAGAATACTCTAACTCCCAGAGTGCTAAATATCCAGGTTGTAATTTCTCGCATAAATCCCTATGAAAGAGTGCAGTAAGGTCCCAGCTTGCGACCCATGGTCATCCTCTCACATCTGAGGTGAGGGCAATCGTCTTGCTGCTTAGTGTTCTCAAACCTTCTTGTTGCCTTTTCCTTGCATTCCTCCGAGAGCTCCGTCTTCTTTTCCACCTTTCTCTTCCACTCTTGTAATTGATGTACTGGCGAGTCATTTGCGTCCGGGAGTATCGCTTTGCACCATATCTGTTTTGCCAACATACTTTGGTTGGCAGTTGATATCTACCACGTAATTAAAATGTATCGGGTACAGAGCAGTATAGATCCAAAGTAATTCAAAAATTCTTTCAGTACTGAGACTCTGATATGTTCAAGCGAGCTTCAAAATGACGGCAACAACTCCATCCATGGAAGCACTGCTATTCTGAATTCCGTTGCGTACGTTGAAGCTCGCATGCCGGTCTTGAATGCGGTTGCCAATATCAATCCTCGCATCGTCGTCTTAATTTCCGTTGCCAATATCGAAGCTCAGAACCTAAGTATGATTCCCATTGCCGATATCGAAAATTGAATCGTGGTCTTGATTACCATTGCCGATATCGAAGCTCACATCCTCATCTTGACACCCTTTGTTGGTATCAGAGTTTGTACATGGTAGAGGATTTTCGGAGTGTCGTGATTGGAATCTAGGTGGGCCCGTCCGAGCCTTGGAGAGAAGAGATGACAGCTTAGAACCGGGGTGGAATAAGCGGTTACTGACAGGGGATGAGCTGAACCGTTCGGGAACATGAATCCGTGCATCAAGCCATTACTGCGTACTGGTGAGGACATAAGTTTTCAAAGGATTAATATCTCACGAACCTATATGGTATCCCTTCGCGCAACATTCACCTTCTCTTGAGCATTGCAAACAGCATCTTCTGTGGATCCACCACCCTGGTCGATAATTGTGGCAGCAACATTGTTGATGTACTTGTTCATGTGGGGTGGTAGGGGATACCGTAAGATCTCGGCTACAGCCCGCTGGGAGTTGGTGAGGCTCATCCTGTTGTTGTCGTGGGTGTGTGTTTTCACAGTCACAGGCTGGTCGGTGGTGGTTCAAGAGGCTCTGATGTCAATTGAGAATGTATGGCATGCTAACCCGGCACGATGCTTGGCATGGTAACCCGGCAGCACAATTGAAACCTTGCGCTTGCGATCGTTTTCTTGCATGTCCGCCTCGCTAGCGAACTTTCAGAGGCGAACAACAAATCAAAAGCATCATGCGAATAGTACAAGTACATTACTACCTGCAGATACTGTCTGGTCCTGATTGCTACTGATAAATACTGAATTGATCGTGCACTCTGTTGAACAGTACCCTACCAAGAACCTCAGCAAGGCTGAAAAAATACTTCCCAACATAATAAGATGTTCTTGTCAGTTCGCGGAGAATGTCAGTCCGCGGAGTGGCCAGTCAACCCACGGAATAACTGGGCTCCGTGAACCGACCGGTCAGCTCACAGAGCCCACACACTCCCTGGGCTGCCCAGTCAGCTAGCGAGCAAATTCGCACCGTCAGCTCACCAGTTTCTTGACAGAGCCCATTTACTGCACGAATGTCTTGTGTCCATATATTTGCACACACAGGTATACGCATTCACCTGACCATCGCCAGCTGAATCTGATCAGTGCAACTATATACCTTCAGCCCAGCTAAATGACATGTGCGCCTATCTGCAGTACCGGTGATGTAAATAATCTCAGTGCATATGCCCGCATGCCACCCAGATTATAATTACAACAAATGTTTGTTAAATGCCAAGTTTTCGTAGTATATATGACATTGGTTCTGCCATTCCAAAGACTTCATCAGAATCACAATTCAATATTTACAGACAAAATCCAAAACCTACATCCACATACTGAACATCGGCTTCCACACTGTACCCGAATTCAACCATGTCCACTGACTTATCGACTCCAACTTGCGCTGCCGGCGCTGCCGCTGGTTTGGCCGCAGCTTCTGCCGCAGTTTCTGCCATTGCTTCTGCCACCGGTTCCACCGCTTGTTCCACCACTGCCTTCACTGCTGCACCATCTGGCTGCACCTCTGCTTTGACTGCTGCTTTGACTGCTGCTTTGACTGCTGCTTTGACTGCTGCTTTGACTGCTGCTTTGACTGCTGCTTTGACTGCTGCTTTTCCTGCCACTGCTGGTACTTCCTCAACATCCACTGTTGCTTCCATTGCCATATCCATTCCCGCAGAGACAGCTGTTGCACCAACATCAGGCATAACGTCTCCAGAACCCTTCAGCAGCGAAGGTCGAGATGCTTTCATACACCACATTAACACACCTGGTTATAAGAATCGATTTCGCTTGGATGGATTCAAGCAACTCCAAATGAAGGTAAGTTATATGCTGCGGCATACCTTGTTAAGAATAGAATGCACCTACTGACACACACCACTATCTAGCTCTATGTAGAAAATCCGAAACACCCAGCCGAAACTATCGATCAGCAGCGAGCTCGATACATGGCTGGCCAGCACTCTCAGGATATCAATGGCCAACTTTACCGGCAGCCAGAAGGAAAATACAAGCTACCTCGGTTTTGCCCTCGCGAAAATCAAGTGTTTGGCCTGATTGTCAAAGAGCATGCCAATGAACTAATGCATGCTGGCCGTGATAAAACCTGGGCTGAGATTGATCGCAAATACTATGGGATTACAAAGATGGAAGTTGCCTTTTTACTCGAGCACTGTGCCACATGTGCTAAGACCAGATCCGGAACAACTGTTGCACCACTGGAGTCAACAATTCTCAAGGAGCTCTGGGAGCGTCATCAGAACGATCTCATTGACTTTCGGCATCTAGGACAGAAATTCAAATGGTGCCTACTTGTACGCGACCACTTCAGCAAATTCTCAGGTGCCTATCCTATGGAAACGAAAGAATGTAAAAATGTGGCGTTACATTTGGGTGGGTTCATAGAACTGTTTGGGATTCCTGGAATTCACCAATGCGACAATGGAACAGAATTCAAAGGAGCATGTGATCGACTGGTTAAACTCCATGGAATTCCTGTTGTTCACAGCAAGCCTCGAACCCCTCAGACAAATAGCCTCATTGAACAGGCAATTGGAGCACCGAAGTCTAAGATTCTCAAGTGGATGATGGAAATGCAATCCACTGAATGGTGGCTGGCTCTACAATAGGCCATCCTCTCCATGAATCGACAAGTTCATTCAACCACTGGAAAGAGTCCATATGAGATCCTCTTCAAGCAGCTGATGCCTGATCGCCCACGTATTTCAACAGCTCAAATGTCAACAGCAGTTGTGATTGAAAAGTACCACGACATACCAGGCCTTCCAATCACAACAACTGGTCTGGATACAATTCCAGACTCATGCATCGATCCACAACTGCTGGGGCCAATGAGTGACAGACGAGAATCCCTGCTGCCAGAACAATCAGTTACTTCAAATCTACAGGCTGCTACAGTTCCTGCGGTAGTTAGAGATAATTCTGTTCCTAGTCTATTGGAAAATTCATCGCTGCATGTACCTGAAGAGGAGATGGCTGCTGCCATTCAAACACTCAATCGGGAGGTGATTGACAATTCATGACGAAAGGTCATCGCCATGGAGAAGGGGTACAATAATGTGAACAATGTTGAAGTATTTGAGGAGGGTGATCTTGTGCGCCTGAAAATTCCAGTGGAAGATAGATGTAAAACAGATAACAAGCGCATCTTCTGCAGGGTGGTTAAGGTCAAGCATGGCAATCGATATGCTTTGCAGTGTTAATATGGTATTCTTCAAGGATTCTATCAAACCAAAAATATGAACCGGCTGTGTACGACCATTCCCCATCAAATTCCAGTATATAATCATGGAAGCCATCGAGAGCTTACTCTCCGGGACGCTTCATGCCTGCAGTCCCCTGCTGAGTTGATCAAAGTACGTTGTAGATATAAAGGGAATTGTGCTACCATTTGTTGCTCATGTTTTAAAGTGAAAGTTGACTGCAAACTTCATTGCCATGGCCGAAGTGATGGTATGCACTGCACAAATACTGGGGCTTCTGTAGCTCTCTCCGGCACATTCAGTCTTGCACTGAACACAGCAAGGATTGATCAACCTGGATGTAGTCAAAATCCAAAGCGCCGTCGAGCAAATACAAGCGGAGACACATGGCAGAGCACATCTGTCGAGGATAGTGCAAAGGCTGGTGCGGAGGAGAGTACTGGGAGTGATTTTAGTGAACTGCATAATGAGGAGGGAGAAGATTATGAGGCAGTTACGGTTACTGAGGAAGAGGAGGAAGAGGAGGATGAGGAGGACGATAGCAGTGAGGATGAGGTCAGTGAGGAACAGATTGTTTCAAGCAATGACATGGAGCACAGTGTAATTGTTGTTGGGCCACGATGTTAAGGGATATAGATAATTGTTGAGGTCACAATGAAGGTGTGCAGAGAATATGAAATTTCAGATTGAGTATAATTAAAACATATTTCTACCGGTCAGTTCACGGAGCGCTGATCTGACTGGTTCTTTCACGGAAGGTGGGACTCTTTTGGTTGACTGGTCACTCTGCGGACTGACATTCACTGCGAACTGACTAGAACATTAGATGTCACATCCTTATGACTATGGGTAAGGAGGGAACCGAAGTCAATCCTGCCGATGTTGACAAACGTATCCCCTTCGAAGAGTTGAGTGGAAACGTTTGAATATCTTCTACTACTTTCAATGTCCTTATACTTACAAAAATACAGAACTATGTGCTCAGCAAAAAAGAAGTCTAGAACATTATTGAGTAAGTTTGGGATAACGGACTTCATGGCATGAAGAACAAGCGACTCTGGGAGGGGCTCTACCTTGCTGGTAAACTTCCGGCAAGTTTGATTGCTCGCGGCGAGAAACACATTGTCAGTCTTCTTTTGTCTATTCATTAGTCGCAAAGTTAACCTTAATGGATTTCAATTGACCAAGATCAGCAATATCATGCGAACACGCCGCGAGGTCTTGGAGATATTCCAAGATGAGCATGCTGAGACTGGGATGCTTGCCAAGCGTGACGAGAGCATTGTTGATTGCTTTCTGGAACCAAATCTCGATGAGGGTATCACTGCTCTGAAGGTAATGGGAATCTCTGAAGATAATGAATGTGTTACTTAGGTGGACCGGTCTCTAAGGAAATGGAAAATGTCGAGGTTTGGTGGGATAATTGGCACTATTGTATCATTTAAGCACTGGTAATTTATAGTTCTGTTGCTACTCTCGATGCAAGCAACTAGGTCAATGAGAACTAACTAGTATTGGCTGGTATACTTTGGTATTATTCACTACGCTTCCCTATGATACAGAAACAACTAAAGTTAGTTCAAGCTTAGTGTGACAGTATTGAGCAGTACTTGTAAGAACTGATTGGTATTCTTTTGTATTGCTTTGTCAGCTGAAAGAATTATCAACACGCTTGGTTACACTTCAATACAAATCAATACTTCTCAGTACCTGTCAGTACACAATAGTATCATGTTGCATAGGAAGTTTTTCGTCATCTCAACCACACTATGTCTAAATTCCCCCCTACTTCTCCACCTTCCTTTTCAACTTCTTTAGCAGCCTCATTGTTAGGTTTTTTGGCTGTACGACCTTATCGCCATCCCTATTGCCATCACCATCACCATTAACATAAGCATCACCATTTTCGTCACTACACTTACTACTTCTATTGCTGTCATCCTTCTATATCTTCCTACCACCTTTCACATTTTGCCTCTACATTTCTTCCTACTTGCCTTTGTGAAGCCCTTGTTAACATGTGCTTCCACCTCGCTGGTGCGGCTGCAGAACTCTGTATCACCCTCCGCTAGTCTCCTGTCAACCAGGTGTTAAGGGTCTCCCAGTTGTATACAATAGACAGCGTCTTAGATTTGTTTTCAAGGTATCAACTTCAATACTGCTAAGCAGTTGGCTACCCAATGACAAGAAGTAGATGAAGGAATAGGTACAGAGATTCACAAATTTCACTGTGTCACGGGCAATGCCAATACCATATCCCAACACGGCTCAGTCCTTACTATTTGAGAAGATATCAGGAATCATACGAAGGTCTTTCCCAGATATCATAAATCATGATCTATGATACCATCTCCAGGTTGCTCGCCTGCTGAGATGCATTCCTCAAAAGCCTCCCTAAGCTCATCTACCTTCTTGGAAATTTCTGCAGTTGCTGATATTTTCTTCAGTAGAGGTGGACGGATCTTGTACTGCTTCCGCTCGTTGGCCAGGCATTGCTAGGGGAAGTAATTACTGTAATCCCAGAGATTGCCGTTTAGTACTTGCTCATACTGACCTTTACATGCCCAATTGTAAGGTTAGTTAGCTGACTGACGTTCTGAATATCTTCTGTGTTTCTCTGGCGTAGACCATGCCGTTGTTGAAGTACTCGCGCTGATAATGGATTACATCACCTTATCATCGGGTTGAAGCTAGTTGGGGCAAGTACTTACGACTATTGACCATGGCATAGAGGAGTGGTTTGTAGTACCAGCTCAAGACTTTTGGCATCGATGCGTAGGAGGAGGGCAGCTAGTAGCAGCAAGACAGTCATCACTCCTATTGGCGTCTCCATCGACACTCCGAAACTCCACATTACCTCCTTTGCTGGCCACATGGTCAATCTCATTTTCGCGTTCATCAATTTTGGAATCAACAAGCCTCTCGACGGCTTCACTATCCGCCTGATCACCAGGTTCGTCCACCACCTCACTAGTATCAACCTCATTATCCTCGTCGGCCTCATGATCATGCACTAGACGACTAATAGCCTTTAACAAAGACTGGCCCATCACAGTCAGTAGCTCGAGGATGTGTGCGTTGGCATCCTTGTCGACGAATCAGTTTGGAGAGGATAAATGAGCGAAAGCAGACCGCAAGGAACTGCCAGGTTTACACAGCGGAGAGCTTGGTGGTTTATGCGTCGTGGGAGCGATTCTGTGAAGGGTCGTGAGGTCAAAAACTAAGCAAGCCGGGGTGAGATGTGTAGGTCCCAGCAGATGTTGCTAAGTACTTAAAAAATTCAACGTCACTCCAGTGATGGCATAGGGTTTTGTAGAACTAGGCAAGACTACATCAGTTGTTGATGGTTACAAGCAGGAAACGGCAGAAAGTAATTGTCAATAAAGGAAAAAGCGCTATCAGAGACAGCGAAAACGGATCCTGAATACAGCATGCTAGAGTTATTAGACAATACTGGAAGATACTGACAAGTAAAGCACTGTATGAATCCAAACATTACAACTCAATAACATTGTCGAGGTTAAGTTGAAGAATTATATATTATTACTATCCACTACTACTTAGTAGACTCGCTCTTCCCTTCGTATGTGCTTTATTCACTCATATACAGATAATTATCGCTGCCCAGAACAGTCATGAAAAACAAAAGATCAGAACAAAAACCGCAAACGATGCGTAAACAGAGGTGCCGCCGCTCCACCTTTACTCTTCCACACCTGGCTGCAAGCCATTTCACTCTGTGTAGAGTCGCAAAACATACATAGCTTCCTTCGTTATATGTAGGGATGCGGGTGGGCGGGTTTTTTGAAGCTGAACGCGCTGCTCTGCCTTAACCACTGCCACTCCGCTCCTCTTATATACCTCTTCCCTCGCTCCTGGCCTCCTTACTTCCAATGATTCCACCAGTCCAGACAATGCCAGTCTGAGATAGGGCTCAGTCCAGTCCAGTCCAGCCATCCTCAGACTTGAACTTGACGGGCTCAGTCTGGAGCGATCCATCCAGGTGACGTGGCGGGATAATCCGTTTCGCCCCACCACGACTACGTAGATCGCCAGGGCATACGGAGAGAAAGGGATAGCGGAGATCGACTGAGCGACTGGGAGTATTGACAGAGCCTAAGGTTTGTGACTGCTCTTTTGGACTTTACACTACTAGTGTTAGCAACGGTTCCAACTCGCAAGAACGGATCCGGGTTTGTATTGTAACCGAAACCGAACTGTTGCAACGGTTTTTACCACATGAATACCCGCAACATTGCAATTAGGCGGGTTTTACCACTAAAAACCCGGTATTTCAACATCACAACTTTGGTTCAAATTAAGTATTTGAGTTCTGATCGTATTGTAACATGATCAGTCCATAGATTGTGCAGTTTCACACGCTCATTCACCTCCAGCTGTCAGATATGTGATCAGACGAATAGTTGTGGAGTCGCGATCCAAAACCCTCGACATATGGATAGAATTGGCCCTTTTGTCACAGCCACTCAACAAATATCTGTCGGAGGGCAAATCTGAATGCTGGAGGTGACAGATCTCTTCATTCTACAAAATCTACATACTGATCATGTCGCCATACGAGCAGAACAAACATAATTAATTGGATCCAAAGATGTACGAACCGTAAATTAGGAACTGCGGTCCTGTTCCAACATGGCCAAATACCCGCGGTTTTATGTCCGGGCCGGGTACCAACCCCCCAAGAAACATGCGGGTGAGGTTGTTGGCCAGGTCTGAAACAGAACCAAACGGAATTGCCGGTTAAAACCCGGACCGCTGGTGGGTCAGCCGAACCCATTGCTATCACTACACACTACTCTTCCATTCCCTCCAAATCTTGCACCTTTAGACCTGTACCTAGTTATCATGCCATAGCCTATAGACACGGTTCTCCTGTTCATAATCGCAACAGGGAGTATATATTTGGAAGACCCTGGGGTAGATAGACATCATCTCATCAAACAACGAAATACACAGTTTATCTTTCACAGCTCTTGGTCCCACATACTCTTGCCTAGATTTCATAGATCCACGCAATATGTGTGGTTCTTCAACCACTGTTGCCGAGCCTTCATAGATGCTCGCAATTTATGTGGTTCTTCACGCAATCTTGCTGAGCCTCCATAGATTCACCCAATTTGTGTGGTTCCTCACAGCCTGGTAGTTTATCACATGCGCTTATCATCTTCCTATGCTCCTCGAGCCAGAACCGCTCTTTCTCACGAACATTACACCTCATGTATGACACTATTCAGTGGCTGAGTGGATGACTGACTCCCAGTGACATCAGGCTAATTCCAGCCGAGGGGACTGTTCCAGTCCCAGCCCGTAACAGTGCAGTGGAAATTTGGACTGGTCCAATCCCGGTTCAAACATCTCTTGGACTGGACTGGTCTAAAGCCAGACCGGTGGAATCATTGCTTACTTCCCTCCCATTCTTAGGCTCTGGCGCCAAAACCTCCAGCTCATGCTCAGGCTCTTGCCCAGGCTCAAGCCCCAAGCTGTGGCTCAAGCTCTGGGTCTAGCTCTGGCTCAAGCTCTTGCGCGTTCTTGTGTTTTGGGTTTCTCGCTCCAGTGCAGGCCCGTGCTTTTGCTGAAGCTGAAACTTGAGCTCAAGCTCAATGTTTCAGCCACCATCTTCCGTCCCTTCTTTCAGCCAGACTGGTTGCCCCTGCCAGCCAATGGTCAATGAGACTTGCCTCTATTAGCCGTGGGTTAAAGCACACCCGCCAATTCTCTTGCACTTTCCCTCAGTCATGCTGGACCCTGCTGTAATGATAAGTATGGAATATGTTCAAAAGCCTGTGGTGAATTGTTCATTTAAGATGTTTGAAGTCCCGATATTTACAATACAAACAAGCAAGGAGTAATATTGGAATCTACTGACACTGCAGAATGCACTCGTAGTAGTTGGCAAAAGACAGGGTACCAAGATATACTGATAATCAGTATAAATGAGGATAGAGCAGTGCTGTGCGGTAACATGAAGTATGCGAAAAAATTTCTTCACTCTGGCTGAAGGGATGAGAATAAATTGAATAAACCAAATTGATATATTGATATTGGTTGATACACACCAATACTGGACAGTAATGGGCGCTACACGAGCAATCAATGCTATAAACAACATATGATGTCGAGTGTGAACTCAATGAAGGGTTAAATACGGTGTTGTACAGATTAGTATTGCACAGTATTGAGCAGTATGAATATAAACCCAAGTAAGTTCTGCGATAGATTCTGTACTTGTGCGAAATGAACTGAACACACTCTCAGATACTAATGAGTACGGATGAATACCAGACAATGACAGGCGCTATACTGAAGTTGGAGTATTACAAGTGATAGACCATGGACTGTTCCGCGAAATGAACATGGTTCAGCCACCGATACAAGCTAGTAGATACCCATACTTGGCATTAAAAGTTTGTACTGAACGTTGTGAGAGTGACATTGGAATGGTGTCGAATGGAAACATATATGGCCCCATACAGGTCAGTACTGAGGCATATTGGAAAATACTGACAGAATGAGAGGTAAATAGCGAGAGTTCTAAAATGCGCGGGGAAACTGCTACTCCAGGCTGTCACACCAGCAAATGATAGACGTACAACACTAACAAATACTGCTAAGTATAGCTTAGTATTGAACGGTCACAGTCTCTGCGCCGAGTGAGTCATTTCAAACTTATTACTACCTAGCGAGTGGGTAGCTGCCCGCAACTTTTAGACCATGTTCTATCGAGGTATTTACCAATGCCAAGGACCATATGTGGTCATAAAATTGCCTACCATAGGTGGATAAAAGATGCTGATTCTGGGTCCGGCTGAATAAAATACTCTCTCCAATGAGATTACTTCCTTTCCAGTGCGAGCTACTAGATATGAATTATATGAATTTGCATGTATGCTCAGTAATGAAAAGTGCCGCCGCACCTCCGACGCCCAAACCTACAATTTTCGCTTTCCCAATTTTCTAATCGCAATTCCTACATGAGCTCACCGAGTACCGGGTTTCACCTTGCGCAGTTATCTACGGCAATAATTTGTAGTAACCGGCACAACCATACCTCTCATGAAAGTACCTGGAACCATCTGATAGGTTTCGGCTGTTTAATTATCTTAAAGAGCCTCCTACGCTAAGAAGTTGCCTTCCAATCCATCACAGCTACCCCTACTACATGCAAAGCAATACTTGATGTGTATCTGTTAGGCTCAATGCAGCGTTTAAAGCAGAGGCGAAAAGTATGCAGCCCAGGCGATCCAAATCTGCAACATCACGGCGCACCATTTAACCATAATACTCTAAGCAGATCTTTAACACATCACTTTCTGTTAATTGCATAGCAGACATCAATGTTTCAAACAATATCATAGAAAGCTAGAAAAACCGGCACTATAACTTAATCCTATCCACGACAGAACTCCACTGTCAATAATAACCTAATAAATCTGAAATAATACCATGCGCAGCTATTAACTTGCCCATGACACGCAAAGTTAAAAGATGAAACAGTTTTCGATACTCAGAGGCAAGTTGAAAGCAGAGAAGGGGTAAACAAAACCAACGGGCGAGGCGTACACTGGAGGGTATATTAAATCTGTTAGGAAAATATACGTCAACGATTATAAAATTCAAAAAGCTTCTGAGCATACGTATACGAACAGGGACAATAACGTAAACTAGTTGGCTTGAGACCCTCTCGAAGTTTATGCAGTTGATAGGTTTGTGAAAGAGTGATCAACCACTCCGTGCTTATGCAGTAGCTGGGCTATGTCTACATGGCCATATAAGGATGCGATGTGGAGCGGTGTTGTATAGCATTTTACGCTGCCTTCGACGTTGGCTCCGTGTTTGAGTAACAGCTGGATTATGCGTTCATGCCCTTGCCGTGCGGCCGCATGCAATGGTGTTCCGCCGTGACTGTCCTCAGCCTCGATTTTGGCTTTGCCTTGGAGTAGCACACGAGCCACTGCCTCGTGTCCGCCTTCGGCAGCACAGTGCAGCGGTGAGTCACCTCCACTGTTCCAGGCATCGATATACGCTCTGCCGTCGAGCAGTAACCGGACTGTTTCCTCATGCCCACGTGAAGCGGCATAGTGCAGCGGTGTGCAGCTAGCATCGCGGCTGGTAATACGGGTATCAGACTCGTGGTAGAGCAGAAGCTTGACGGTAGCCTTATGCCCGTTCTCAGCGGCATAGTGTAGCGGTGTCCAGTTGTCAAAGTCCTTGATGTGGATGTTAGCCCCACGATCGAGCAATAGCCCGACTGTGGCCTCGTGACCACCCGCAGCGGCGCTGTGTAGCGGATATCGGCCGTACTTTTCCTCTGCTAACATGGTTGTTGAGATCAATCGAGTACGAATAGAGATATTGAATTGACTATCGTACAAAAGTGATTGTCTGAAGAGCAAAGAGAGAGAGAAAGACAGACAAATATATGGGAAAGAAATCATCTCAATCACTAAGAGCAAATCAACAAGAGAAAGCACTAATCAGACCAGAGGCTCGTGGGGAAATAGCTTCCGCACCAAGCCCGAGGATGGCGGAGAAATAGTCTCCGTACCAAGCCCGAGGCTGGCGGGGAAATAGCTTCCGCACCAAGCCTGAGGATGGCGGAGAAATAGTCTCCGTACCAAGCCCGAGGCTGGCGGGGAAATAGGCTCCGTACCAAGCCCGCTAAGTCTCGTGCATATCTTAGTCCCAATGGCCTGCGGGCCAAATCCCTTAGTCAACAATGGTCGAACCGTGGTCTAGGAGCAGCCGGACTATAGCCTGGTGCCCTTTTTCAGCTGCGCGGTGCAACAGTGTCGACCCATATCGGTCCTTAGCATCAATGTTGACATCATACGCCGCTAATATAATTTCCATAGCGTGGTGATACCCCATATTGGTCCCAAGACGAACCATGTTATTTCTAAAGCGAATCGCGACCCTAGTTGGTTCAGGCATTGCAAGGGTCCTGTCTAAAGCGGAAGAAATCCAGAGCTGCAACAGGTGGAAAGCCGGATTATCCGGAGTCGATGCCCGAATCAAACTAGCAATCAGCTCGTGAAGCGCTGCTACTCTCGGCGGATGAAGTTGCTTAATATGATCCTTCAAGTGACGCAGGACATAGAATAGCAATGGTCTGCTGTCGAGATAGTGGATATACGCTTTGAAATCGGTAGAAGTCCAAGATTCCACGGTCGAAACGGGATATTGTGCAGCGCTGCAACTGACACAAAAAATAAGATATCGGAGACAGGTTACGGCTATCCTGGTATGGGCATCCTGCCGGTCCATCCTGAACATAGAGACTGTGACAGGGCCATCTTGCCGAAGGAAAAACTCACAAACAGTTTGGTGCATCACCTGAATTACAGGCTCTTGCCATCGATTAGATTAGTAGAAATGGTACAGCACGAGATTAGAAAATACCATTATGATCTTTCCGTTGTAATAAATTCCGCCCACAATGCAAAATTCGCTTTTCCATTCCGACGATGAGGTTATCTTCGAAGGTCTGTTGTGATGGAACGATCCATTATATATCAAGCTCATCCAATATGGCAAGGGCATACTGCAGTTCATAAACCCGAAACGATCTGCAGGCGAATAAAACTAACTCGAACATCCTCCTTCCCATTCGGTTGTCTCCATCGCTATATTCAATCTCTTGAAGAATAAGCTGGTACATCTCCTCTAGCTCAGTTGGAAGACTTTTCAAGAAGTCGAAGATCTCGTTTCGGGACCAACCCCGTTCAACATATCCAACTAACTGATCTCGAATCAGACGTACCCAGAGGAAAACTCCATGGCAATGTGTAAGGAGGTACTTTGTAACCTCATCGCAAGTACTCCGTCGGAGATTGAGCTCTGATCCAAGGAAAGATTCAACGTATCTTTTGATATTGGGCCGATTGACGTCTTGCATTCGGATCAAGGCATGAGCCCCACTAATGAGATGTTCAAGCTCCCCGACAGGACGGCTAGCAATGAACACTTTTATCGTACAAAAGCTATTGACGCAAAATCCGAATAGCAATTGAAGGATTTGGCGGCTGTCGTCCTCCCTAGACTCATCGACAGCGTCGATGATCAGATATATTCGCTTCGTCGTTCTATGGGTTCCAAGTGAGCGAAGCACTCTCTTCAAGGACGCGTAGTGTAGTTCGGTATAGTTGTCAGATTGCTGGTTTTTTCGATGTTGCCGGTGCTCTGACTGAAAGTGGTAAAAGAAGCTCTCATCTTAAATTAGAATATCGTAAAGGATTGAACGGAGCATGCTGTAGTGACTAGTTTGACGATCACCCTCCCGGAAACTGTAAAAGAAGCTGCATATGAGGGCAGATTCGGCAGCATGTTCTCGTTCCACTAGATTCTTCTTGAAATATCTCGTCAAAGTACTTTTGCCACTTCCTGGTTTCCCTTGAAGGTATAAAAGATGCGCGTCGTCTGATTTGATGAAAACCAAAGGCTCATGGCTAAATGTGATCGTAGCCACTAACCAATCGATGTACGGCGCCAGAAAGAATGCCAAGATCTGCGTTTGAACTCCCGGCGAGCATTCCAGGCTACAAAGATATTGGCGCAGTTTATCTGCGTCCATATTCAAAGGTATTGGATACAGTCGCAATGTGCGCGGTGGAGAATATGGAGCAGTAGTAGGCTTGTTGAGAGGACTTGTGTTCGGTGGTGTAAAAGTATCATTTCGGGGGGCCTACTGACACGTGATTAGAGATACCGATTTCATTTCATTTCAAATTAGGGTCTCTCGCAACAGTTCTGGGTGCCTGAAATGAACTAACTTTGGAGCTCAGGTGTTGGTTGCGTTTGTTTCTCTTTTCTGGAGGCATCTTAAGATGTGATAGACAGTCTGAGGTAAGTCGTGATTAGCGGTATCATTATTGAATGAGGGTGGTTGCGTTTTAACAGCTCCTTGGATATCTGGCTGGAAGCGTGTATGGGTTTAATTGGCCGACCAACTGCTTCAAGTCTCACCGCAGTCAGGCTGCAATGTCGTGTAAGAAAATTTGTCTCCAGGATGCGTCATAACTACATTCCACAACATTCCGCGCATGCCTATTCGCAAACATTCTGACATATCGGAAAATCAAAGGCCCTATAACACTGTTGGGTTACACCCATAGCAACAATAGTCATGGCAGCAGACAAAGATTATGACAAGGATTTTGTTTTTCGCACTTTTCGTTTAAATTTTCCTTTATGCACATGACATTTAAGAGGGAGAGATCTCAATTGCTATAAAATCTAGTAGTATCGTACTTATTTATAAATGCCGCAGAATGTTAGATCCGTTGTTATCATATGTCCACTTGTCAACTATGCTGGCTTCCATATAACTTCACAACTTCGGGGGGAACCAAACGATGGCGCTAAAATTGCTTATGCAACCTGCGGCGCTATCCCATGGATCGAAACTTTGGCCTAGTGGACTCGCTCTTCCCTTCGTATGTGCGTTTATTTTCTCATATACAAAACCATTCTCACGCTAGAACCGTCACAAAATCAGACCAGAACGAAACAGTAAACCACGGGTAAAACAAAGGTGCCGCCTGGGGGGAGCGGAGGCCGCCGCTGTAGCCGCCGCTCCACCTTGACTCTCCCAACTCCTGCGGCAGCCCCCCAATGATGTGCAGGTGGTGTCACAGAGAGTGTTCTGGTGAGTTTTGGACATGGTGGGCGATTTGGAAGACTTGCTCGACATGGTAGTCAATATTTGCTTGGTACGCATTTGATTAACATCAGCCGAGTGCTTGGCTTTTGTTATCGGCCAGCCCCACTGCCTCGGGCGAGGTTGCTGATCCCCTTCGGAACCAGTGTGTTGAGATCAATCGAGTACGAATAGAGATATTTAATTGACTATCGTACAAAAGTGATTGCCTAAAGAGCAAAGAGAGAGAGAGAAAGACAGGCAAATATATGGGAAAGAAATCATCTCAATCACTAAGAGCGAATCAACAAGAGAAAGCACTAATCAGACCAGAGGCTCGTGGGGAAATGGCTTCCGCACCAAGCCCGAGGATGGCGGAGAAATAGCTTCCGCACCAAGCCCGAGGATGGCGGAGAAATAGTCTCCGTACCAAGCCAGAGGCTGGCGGGGAAATAGTCTCCGTACCAAGCCCGAGGCTGGCGGGGAAATAGGCTCTGTACCAAGCTCGCTAAGTCTCGTGCATATCTTAGTCCCAATGGCCTGCGGGCCAAATCCCTTAGTCAACACAGTGTCCCAAGTATGCTCCACTAACTCCAAGCTGTCCCTGCAGTTCCCGCAGGTGCTAGACCAGGTAATCTCATGTGAACGCTTCCCTTCCTGGGCCATCTCTTGGGGGGCAGGCCCAGAGAGGTGCAAGTTGGGTCCAGCTTGGACACAGATGGTAAATGTGCCACATGGCTGTGACTGGGTAGGCAGTGTCGTTGCATACCGACAGTGTGATCATGACTCTGTTACAGCAGGGGTCCGGATTCGAGCTTGGCAGTGTGAGTTGTAGCTGGTCCTCCTCGAATTGAATTGATCTTCGGGGGTGGTTCCATTGTGCAAATTCTGTATGGCCGTGGATTTGGTTGTTTGCGGTTCATAGTATTTTGCCTGCATGCAGGTATCTGGCATGTGCAATGTAGACGGTGCTGTTAAGGTTCGCATCGCGGGGGTTGTGCGCATCTAGCGTTGAGATCATATGGATGAGGAGGCCATGTGTGATTGGAAGCTGCTCCTTCCTGTTCGGTTCACCATGGAATTGGTTGATTCCACTGATGATATGCTGTCGGGGTTGGTTGCCAAATGGCTCGGTGTTGAGCCCGAGGTCGATGTGGAGTGACTTCAGGCCTGTGAGGTATCTTTTGATGGTCTTTGTGCCCAGGCTGCATGCGCCGAGTTTGGTGGTCCACAATGAGCCTAGCTACTCTAAGGCTGCAAAGGGGGTGACTCCTCATACTGCGCGGATCTGAACATAGTTGTTTCTTGGTGTGGTATATGTGCGTCGGGTCTGAGAGGTGAGTCACCACCAGTGATATCGTGTGGCCTTGAGGTTGCAATCCTTGTACCAGGTGTCTTGTGAGTTGTTTGCGATTGTGTCTACTATAAATTTGGGCAGATGTTAACAGATTTTCTGTGACCCATGGTGAGAGTGCATCAGCAAGAGTGTTTTCCTTGGTTGGGACCCACACACAGTGTAGCTCGATATCGTTGAGAGCTATGTGCATGGCTATTTGCTGGAGCAGGTTTATTGCCTTGCCTTCTATTCTTCCTTTCCCAAGTGCTGCCACAACTGCCTTGTTGTGGCAGTGCAGTTTTATTCTACAGGCTCTGGACTTGGTTGTGCAGGTGAGCTGTGTGTTTAATACTGCGTACATTTCTTTAAAGTTGATGTGTTTGCCTTTATGCCACTGTGGGACCATGGTACTGATGAGCTGGGCTGGTGTGTGTATGCTAGACAGGGTTTCTCCTGGTCAGAGAAAATAGCACCCGATCCCTATCTGTCCAGATGCATCTCTTCATTGCCGTAAGATATGTCGTGGGTGGTATTGTTGTCGGATTCCGTTCCACTGCAGGAGGAATGTCTGCCTGCTGGAGATGTTCTTCTTGATCGCCAACGAGACTCAAATGTAGTTAGTTCGTAATGTCGACACGAGAGCGTGGTAGGGTCGCCGAAGGAAGGGGCCGCTGAGTAGTACCACTTCAGTGGGCAATGTCATGAACCCACAGTCATTTCCAAGCATCTGTGTGTTACTGAGTACTGTGCAAGGTTGGAGTTGACCAGTGACATTGCTTTCTCGTGCTTGTCGTGCGACAGGCGTGACTCCATCGCATCTGTGTCGATCTCTTTGCGATGGAACATTGTGTGGTGTCCCTCGTTGTTCTATTCAAGCTTGACTCGGAATCCCAGGTCACAGTGGATCTGACTGAAGTCTCTTTTGTACCTGTTTGGTGCATCTGAGAATGTTGCAGAGTGCAGGAAGATGGCAAGAAACTTGTAAAGGTAGTGGAGTGTATGGTCCCAACCCTTGTGGGTTTGGAGCATCCAGTCCAAGGCTGATGCGAAGATGTCGAAGATGGCTGGCGATGTGCTGTAGCCGCATGGGAGGAACAGGTTCCACCACCATGTTCCCATCGAGTTGCATCCTTGTAGCCACCTGTTGTCGGAGTGTACCGTGATGTGGTGAAATGCATCTGCGATGTGTCGATTAAGTAACACTTGCCCGGGGCTGCCGGTCCGTACCGCACCTACGGCGTCGTCGACTTTTGTGTATGTCAGTGTCCCCCACCCTTGGGGCATATAGTCGTTCACTGAGCGGCAGCTTGGCGACAATAGGTGGTGTATTTTCCTCCAGGTGCCATCTTGCTTCAGTACTAGTCCATGTTGTGATGCTACGTATGCGGCTGGCAGGGTTGGGAGTCTGAGAATTTGGCTGGTAGATGCGCGTTTTTCGATGTCTTTCATGATTGAGGTGGAGTTGTTGTGAGCCAATTGCAGGATTTCTCCAATGATCAAGTGCAGTGGGCATGGACAGCCGATCAACTCTCCATAGTGGATTATGTCTATGATCTTGTTTCGTAGCACTGCATTTGAATACATCAGTAGCCAATTATCCCATCCTGGGTCTAGTAGAGGTCCACAGTTTCTAACGTTTGGTTGGGAGGTGTCTGTGGGTGTGAATGGAAACTGCAATTGAGGGCTCTGGAGCTGCGGAGGTGTTCTTGTTTTGCCCATTACTGGCCCTGTAGGTCCCTATTGTGGCCGGGATATTGGCTGGCTTATTGTCGTTCCCTGTGACTGGCAACACTGATTGGTGGGATGAGGTTCCTCGCATATCGTACAGACATGAGTGTTGCGGCAAGTTGAGAAGGTGCAGGTATCATTGTTGTACTTGTTGCAGATCTCGTCACCGGAGATGCAGTGGTTGGTTAGGCTGTGTGGCGCACCGGCGCTGAGTGCTCATTTCGTGGGGTGTGAAGTATTGGCGGCCATACGTCTGACGAGTTGGGCAATCTCAACGCCATGGTCTGAGGTGCTCTAGCGCGATGGTTAGTATATGCATTGGCTTATTCTCTGTTGGTGAAATACGATGTGGAATTTTGGTACACTGTCCCATGTGTGGGTGCAGAGGTGTTCTTAGAGTGTACGTAAGGACGTCATGATGCGGAACCCAAGATGGAGCTTTTGATGTGCCGGTGGAAATGTACATATGGGTACGCCATACACCATGATCGGGCGCAACAGGTTGGATATTGATTCGTATTCGTTGAAGTTGACACCTTTGCAGGTTGTGGAGAGGTTGAAGCTGGCTTCTCCTGTGCCAGATGAGCAATGTGCCGGGCTTTTCTTTTTGTAAGTGACAGATGCTTCGAGCTTCAGGAGGTTTGCGGCTGGGAACTTGTTTGTGTATAGGGACTTCATGACTACTATGTCCACTGCTGGGAATATCTCTTGAGTTGAAAGAAGGATGGGGTCATTACCTGGTAGTACAGCTATCAAGCATGTGCTCGTGGTTGTCGTACCCTGTGTGCTCGGGGCTACTGCGGGGCCTGGTTTGTATTTGGCTTTTGGAGTGGCTGTGAGCACTCGGAGTACTGCGTTGATGTCAACATCGGGTGTGTTCTGATTATTGGTGCCTGAGTGTGCGCTCGGGATGGTCTTTCTGTCTTCAGAGAGGTGGATTGTGTCCTGGGTGTTGGCTGGGGTCGCTTGCCTTTCTCCTTGGGTCTGTTGGGGCGCTGGGGCGGTGTCGTGTACACAGGTGCTGCTGTTGCTGCTGCCGAGGTCCGAGGGCTGGCTTCCATTGCTTGACTGGCTGTAGGTGAAGTTGGAGTTTGACAACATTGTTTTGGGTTGTTGGATCGGGGGGGCAGTAAAAAGCAGTGCGGGAGAAGTGTTTGTATGAGAGAGAGAGGATGAGAAGATGCTGTGTGTTTGCTTTTGAAGCTGGACACGCTGCTTTGCCTCAATCACTGCCGCTCTGCTCCTCTTTATATACTTCCTTTCTTTCGCTCCTGGCCCCCATACTTCCCTCCCATCCATAGGCTTCTGGCGCAAAACCATCGAGCTCGGACTGTGGCCCGGCCTGAGCTCTGGCACAGTACTGGCTCTGGTGCTTGCTCCGACTCTTGGTTGTGCTCATGCTTTGATCTGGCCCGGGCCCGTGCTCTTGCTCAAGCTGAAACTTTCAGTTCAAGCTCAAGTTTTCGGCCACCATCTTCCATCCCTTCCGTCGGTCAAATTGCCTGCCCTAGCCAGCCGATGGCCATTGCCGCTCGCTCTTGCCAGCCGATGGCCATTGCTGCTCGCCCCTACTAGCCGTCGGTCAATTCCCACCCGCCAATTCGCTTCCACTAGCCCTCAGTCAAGCTGGACCATATTCCCGGCCCGTTTGGGCATGGCAACAGACTCCCCACCAACAAATATTTAGCGACAAACCACATCTCTGTGGGGGCGGCCTGGGAGCATTATAAACCTACTGTCTTATGTCTTGGGAGTATTTTGGCAACAATTAAGGACTGTACAGGAATGGGGCACTGATAAAATGGGCAGTTCTTATTGGAAGGGTTGTCTCAAGATCAGTTCCCCTAAAAACTCGAAAATGTGTTGGCACGGGATTTGGCCCGATGGCTTGTGTGGCTTTCGGCCTAACGCTGCGGGCATGAGGCCGGTGGCTTGCGGCCCCCATGGGCCGCCACCAGCCCCCATGCCGAGGAGTAGGGCTAGCCCCGGCAGTGATGCCCAGCATCGGTCTCCGGATGTGATACTCGACTTCGCCGAGTATGCCCTCTTCTTTCCCATATATATTTGCCTCTCTTTCTCTCTCTTTGCTCTTTAAACAATCACTTTTGTACGATAGTCAATTCAATATCTCTATTCGTACTCGATTGATCTCAACAAAATGTCACTGCACAGCCCAGATGGACAACTCTGCCCATAACACCCCAAAATATCATTCAAGCTCTGTGCTAAGGACATCCCCCAAAGTTGCAATATCATTACAAAAGGAATCCCATCTGTAACATACCTGAGAGTTGAGCCTCATAGGGGGGGTACCAATACCAATCACATAGCTCCCATAGTGAACAAGGCTAAAACCCACTTTGTCAAACATCAACAAGGGAATATCTTTACCCCTCAGCCAGAGCTGGAGCTGCAGGCAATTGTCAGTCGACCTGGAGAAGGGAAAGTAGCTGGGATTGTAGCTTGGCCAGCAGAAAAGCCCAGCAAGAAATAACAAATCTTCACCCAAACTTTGCTAAGAATGTTCAAATGCAAGTACCTGTGGTGTCTTAATAATGAAAGGCATTATTTTGTGGAATTCAATCACCTGTAAAGGAGAAAGGTGGGTAGGGGTTGTCGGTTCAGAGAGCAAATTTTGGAGGGGCAGTAAGGCTTACCAAGTCACATCACACATAATTTGCAATTCACTTGGATAGAAAGTTTTATTTGCTACTAAAGAAGACTTGATAAAAAGGAGGGCCTCTGACAACCATTTTTGGACGTGTGGCGAGGTGGTTGGGCGGGCGGTTACGACCCAGGGTATAAATAAACTGGATACTACTTGATTATACAGTAAGCCACACCCGAGACAGTGCAATGTGAGGATTCGTGTACATATACTCGAGTCTAAAGATTTTTACTGATGCTACGTTTCTGTGCGTGTGTTGACGTTGTGGCCCCTCCGAGCAGAGCCACGCCCCGATCCCGGACTACAATTTTCCGAGTTGAGAATGCACATCCACTTTAGCCCTAGGGTTTCGAGAGTCTGGGCCACAACCTTGCAGGGCCTTACAATCTTTTACAAACAAGATTATAAGCTTCGCTTTGCTCAGACTGAAACCTGAAATTTTCTTACAATGAGCTTTTGAATTTATTTGGCATGTCTTATGTAAGGATAAACATGAATCTAACAAATACACTGGAGTTGAGGGGGTATTAGGTCCTGTCATACTCTAGTTAGAGTGCATACAGTATGAATAAACAACAACAACAATACACTGGAGTTTCATTTAGGCACTGGGAGCGCGATGATAGAATGACGGCAGATATATGAGCAGATAGATACCCTGGTAAGTGGAGTGCGAAGGAGAAGAAGAAGAGGGAGAGGGAGAGGGTACTAAAGAAGTCTAGAGATCACTCGGACCTAGGTTATTTGATCTTATCGGATAATGGATCTTATTAAGCAGGGCTTAACCTATAATCAAAACCTACGATCAAAGAGTGAAAACCCAAGTATAGAACCCAAAACTAAACCTCAAGCAGCAAAGCGCGACTGTCAGCCCAAGTAGTCTCGGACCGCTGCTAGCGCCGCGGTCTGGTCCAAAATAGGTTTTTTGGAGTAAGTTTCGTTTGGGTCACTTAATCGCACTGAAAACAGGTATTATGCAAAATTTGATGGCGCTGATGTTACTTGCACAGAATTTGGTGGAAACAATTGCGACTGCCACCAATTTTGGCGACTAGATCACCAGCAAAATTCGTAGAGCCCACCAAATTATGTGGCAAGTCACCAAATACTTTCTCATTAAGTGACCCAGTCAGAACTTACTCCAAAAAACCTTAATTTTGGACCAGACTGCTGTGCCAGCAGCAGTACAAGACTACAGCCCTAGTCTCCCATAGTACTGCAAAAATGCCCTTTACCCTCAAAATATCGGGCACCGAGCTTCAAGCAGAAAAATTTTTGGGCAATGGAAAATAAACGCCATCTATATTCACCCAACAATGCGAAGCGGGTCAACAGTATGGGTAAATGGGAATGACGGTGGGGAATGCTGTCTAGATCAAAAGCTCCCGAATACTCCCTTACCAGACAACCAGAATTCCAGCTTGCCGCCCAGAACTATTCACACCTCAGCACCGGTAACATCGGCCGGGGCCCGTCAGTTGCACTGAGCCTCAGCTTAGGATGCCCAGTGCCAAACAAACAGTTCATCCGCCCTGGACGGCTGTGCCGTGCCTCAAAGGACGCCAATCCGGAGGGATGATTGAGAAACCTGAGCTGCAGGTACGAGTCTCTAGGACATACGATGTAACAAACTCTAAGGTAGTCGTAAATGTGCTTCTTAAAGGCACCGGAAAAGGCACCGAACAGTGCCTTTTCCAATAACAAAAGTATCGGTATTTAAGTGCAAGAATTGGGTTAGGGGCTTTCTTGTATGGAATTATGATACCGTGAAAATGGCACTCTAATGGGACGTCGCAATGGTATCTATGGAACATTGACCCTTCTGCTCACTTCAATGCACCTGTTAATTTAACACCCGCATTATTGCAAGCCTTCTCTCTATGGGTTTTTTCCTCTGCACCCTACACTCTCCTTGATGTCTCCGCAGTATCAGTTCAACCTATGCGGCGTGGGAATGGTGATGGAAGCAGCGTGGTGATGCCGGTGGTGATGGTCGTGGTGATTAATTAGCATACAGTGTGCAGGCAGAGGACGCAGCGATAGGTGTTGTAACCGATAAGAAAGTTAGCAGCTAATCTAAACGCTCTATCACAGAATCACATAGAGTACCAATTCAATGTGCCATTTGTAGCTAACCCCTCAGCTAAAGAAAGATATACACAGAAGAGATACAAATAAAGACACTCCCGGTAGATTCTATCTATCTATTACTTAAATGAACCATTATAAAAGCACAGCAGTAAAGTGTAACAAATTTAAGGTACCTTTAGTCAGAGTCCAGCAATTTCATAAACCACAAGCTGAAAGGGCAAGTAATAAAGGCATCTTAGATTTCAAAAAGGCATGAAAACGCTTGTACATCGTTTGGTGCCTTTATTATCACACAACTGGTGGCTTTCCATATTTCATTTATGTGATAAAAAGGCACATTTCTGACTCTTAGAGCAAAATGTTTTGATGTTGCGCGGCCAGCACACTCAAAAGCAATAGGACGGTGTAGGGTATTGGAACAGGCTTTGTGCGTTATCTACAATATCCTACTACGGTTTTTGATGGGATTTAGAATGGTTCCCGGATTGCAGTCCGGAGTGATAATGTTTGACTGAGTGGCACAACTCGAGGTAGAGCTGCCAGAACTAGAACTCCACCAGTCAACGTCCGTTGAAGAATCAGTAATAATATAAGACTATTTGAGAGGACAGGATAATTATAAGTCAATAAGTGGAAAGTAGTGAGGCAGGGCGCTCTTTGCGTCGAAAGGTTCAGGTTCTCTTAAACTCTTGAGTTCCGATTGGTTGACTCATCATATATCACTCAATCGGTTAATATTAGACACGATAATGACCATCACTTCATAATCTAACACAAACTGACGTTCTATATAATTAAACTGCCGCAGTAAGTAGTATCATGGTGTTTAAAAGATTTGCATCACCTACAGCTCACGATAGTTTCATTTCTTTCTCTCTTGCGTACTCCGTCATCAAATGAACAATAACCTGTGAAAACGATGCTGTGGTTGGTGCCGTGATTGGTTTTGGAGTTGATACGGATGGAACTTTGTGGAACAGTCCGCCTTCGAAATGATCTCAGAATCGGCTATGCCGTGACAGGCAAAGTGAATGATTGTGCAGCTCCCGAGACTTTTAACAGCAACCGTGTTAGGGGGGCTTCAAGAATTTTAGCCAAATAAATAGGGCTACCTGTCGAAGGTAACTTGGTTGTCCTTATCTTTGGATGCGGTTAGGTGGACAGTAGTGATGTGTTTTTTTGTTTTTATTCATACTGGATGCATTCTAATTAGAGTATGACAGAGCCCCATATCCCCTCCGCCTCCGGGCAAGCCGGTTAAATGGCGGAGCTCCTCACCCGCTACCCTTTGTCCCCTTCACGCCGGGGGGTTGGTACTGGGATTTGAACCTACAGCATTGTGGCCGTATACCCCGCCTATATTTTCAGGAGCGATACCACTGCGCCACGGGGCCAGCCCTAGTAGTGGTGTGTTGGGTGTAGAGGAATTGGAGGAAGTAGCCGAGAGTAGATCCGGGGTGTACTCGATGACTAGAAGCTGAAACTTTCCTTCCAATAAGGGGGTTTTCACGAATTTAATCCAATGAAACAGCGCTGCCTGTCTAACATAACATAGGTAGCCTTAGCTTATAGATGTGGATACATAGTGGTGGCAGTGGCGGTGTATTAGAGCAGCAGGAATTGGAGGAAGTAGCTGATAGTGACTTAAGAGGCTGGATGACTGCAGAAGTGATTTTTGGTAAAATATCGGACGCTCTTGTACTGGTATTAATTTTTGGTGTTAGTTAAGGGTGTTAACAGGGGGAAATCTGAGGTGGGAAGCTAGTGCACTCTCTAGCTTTACCATGTGTTACCATTATTCAGATCGTACTTCACCTAAAACTGTGTGTAGACACCCTCAGTTTTACCATTTCTATACAGTTGTTTGCTAGAACAAGAGCGTCCGTTCCTTTACCCCCAGACGTAAGTACCGTACTTGGCTCTCCAAGTACTGAGAACTTAGTACGCTGTAGAGTGAATACAGTATGATTAAAACAAAAACTTAGTACGCTGCCTAATTCCCCGTGTGCCTCGGGCCTGAGAGGAGCTTCGTTCCAGGTATGATTTATTTCCTTCTTTAGAGAGGTGGAGTAGCATTCGAATTTGCGTGCTACGCGAAAACCAAGACTGTTTTTCTTGCGCTTTTCAAGAGAGATACTAAACATTAAGAAATATTACAGCAAGGAGAGTGTAGAGGAATGTATAGGGATTCATTTCCAATTGGCAGCGGTGCACAGTTACTATCATGAAGCTCCCCTGTTTTAGATTATTAAAACGATAAAAAAACCGGGAAGTGTTGCCATTCGCGTGGCCTACGCATTTGAATGCTACTCCAACTCTTTATGTCTATCTTATTCTCTCTTTGTACGATAGAAAATCAACATCCTTTCATTCCCTTTGTTGATTGCTCTCCACGCTTTTCCCTAGGGCTACACTCGTGTTCAGACTTTTTCGCCTTGCACGCAGGTTCGCCACCACGAAGTGAACCCTGAAAGTATGATATACGAGAGCACCCTAGGTATTGGATTTCAGGTTCCAATCTTATAAACCCTATATACTTCACGTATACGCAGAAATACACATGCTAAATGATATCTAGATTATGGGAAAAATGAAGCCGCTTATACTATATTCACTCCATGACACCAAGTCGATTAAGAGCATGGGCAAAACGAATCGACAATGTGAGGAAACTCCTATTCTATAACCTCTTTTGGTTGTGGTTAAGTTGGGCTCCAGTATATACTTTAATTGCCTGCAGAAGATGTATCTACTCAGTGCTGATAACTTCCGCTCGGACCTTACAGTCGCCCTAGGGATATAAGCCTCAGCCTAGGAATCCCCAGGCCGAATTTAAGACACTCCCACCCTAGCGGATGTTTCACATCACGTTCAACCCGCGATAGTTCCATTTCTTTCTCCTCTTGCATACTGCAGGGTCATCAACGGGATGGTAGCTTGCCAAAACGATACTGTGATGCCATAAGTTGGTTACTAAACTTTTAATCAAATAAATCATTGAGGAGTAGTTCGCCTTTTGAAATACTATCAAAATCAAGTTATGCCGTAACAGGCAAAGTGCATGATTGTGAATTACCCACCGCACTCTCTTTATAGGGCGTTTCAAGAATTTTAGTCGACGATATAGTGCTGGCTGTCAATTATCCTTATCTTTTAGATACGGGTACGTAGTAGTAGCAGTAGCGGGCAGTGATCTCAACCGTCCCGTCCGACGGCCGGGGACGGCAGTGCCGTCCGAGATCTTGCCAGGACGGACGGGACGGCGCCAAGACCGTCCGTCCCGTCCTAGCATATGAATGACGGCTGGACGGCCGACATCCACCGTCCCCGACCGTCATTGGGCGGTTACAGAATACTCATGTCGCCGAGTGCTAAGCTCGCCATGTGATGTGGCACAGTGACTGCGCAGCGTTAAAGCCACATAACGTGGCGAGCTTAGCACTTGGCAACATGAGTATATTTAGATAATTTACAAACATGATTGAAAATCCAGTCCTAATTGCACGGGACAAGGGTTACAAATAGATGTTTTGATGAGATTATGATTTATGTACACTGAGAAATCAACATCCATGGATGTTGGTAGTTGACGGCCGGGGACGGTGAAAGCTCCGTTATCGGCCGTCCTAACCGTCCGTCACCGCCCTACTCCACAAAGACGGCGCCGTTTCCGTCCTGCCTTAGGACGGACGGCGCTTCGTCGTCCCGTCCCCGTCCTAGGTCAGGACGGACGGACGGGACGGTTGAGAACACTAGTAGCGGGGCACCGGAAATTATAGGAAGTTGCCGATAGTAGCATGGAAATCGGTCCCAGAGTATACCGGATGACTGGGAACCTCGCAGCTTACGCTTCGGATAAACTCGAGTGGTTTGGTCGGCTGCCTAGGGTAGGGGTGGTTAATCAAGGTAACGGCACGAACGTACACATTGAATGACATCATCATTACTCCCATTACCCCGGTTCATTATCCTGCTGCTCGGTTCTCCCTCCGACTTTTTTCGTTTCATATTCCAATTCTGCGGCTTTCCTTTGTTTTCATTCCTATTCCTTTGCACTGTTCCTCCGCTCCTCCGCTCCTCCGCACAACTACTCCCTTACCAGTCACCATCTGCCCTGCCGCTATCTGCCCTGTTGCGCCACTAACATGTCTGTAACGAAGCTGCTATATATTATAATAAGACTGGAGGTGTTTAGTGTATTGTATTTAAATGGTGTGATCGATTGGATATTTTGTAAATAAAGAGGAATCGATTAGAATTTGCAGCGATATGAGAAATGTCACAGTTGTTTTGGCTTAAGTCTAAACTCCTCGGATCCGCGGGTGCTTACCCAACTCTGTGGGAGGTAAACACATAAGTCGAGTAACCACAGCCACACAAGAGCGTACTTTCTCTACACTCAGCCCCGGAAACCAGCAGGGTCACATAAAACCTCCACGTTTGGTGTTAATCAGCGGAGTATACCAGTTGGAGGCCTCCGGATCTCCCGAATTTTGCGTCTAAAGGTTAGGGGGCTTAGTACCACGAGATATGCATTTTATAAGGTGTAGTTCTGCACAACCGTTACTAATATATAGTCTTTGGCAAGGGGCGAGCTGTTTTCTGGACATCCAAATGGTAATAGCACCAAAGCCGGTCCCAGAAACTAGATGCAGATGCCGATTCGAATGCGACAATACCGAGTTTCTGAAGAGGTAGCTGTATGCAATGAAACGTAATATCGTATAAAATAACATGCTAATACAGAAATTCAGCACGGGCGTTTTTTCTCGAACGTGATTTGGTCATAACTAGTTAACGTGGATCATGTTCCAGATAGTGGTCACAATATATTCGGGAGGCAGTGTCAGATCTTGAGAAAGAATCTAACAAAGAAGGTCGTCTTGAAAAGAAATAAACACTCTCACTTAACCCGGGCTCCAACCCATCAACACAAGATCTAGTACCCAACCTCCCAGCAGTAGTACCACCCTAGGTCGACCACACTACAGTATGTAGCCTATTAGCCGGGTTTGATACAGCATGGCCTCCATAGCAAGGAGCCCAGCCGATTTCATACAGTCTCAATCTCGAGCATCGTCCCTAGTTGCAAGGTATAGCCTCTATTACAAAATTTAAAAGTTGAATGTAGCTAGTTATTTAAACGGTCTTAGTTAAAAGTAGAGCTCAGTCTAGTCCAGTCTAGTAGGGAGGTCAAACTGAACTAGCCCGACTTAGGTGGTTCCAGTCTGGATGGATCCGTACTGGATAGCTGGCCACAGTGCCAAAGCTAAAACTTCGAAACTCTCAACGTTTAGTTAATGTGGCAATGACTTCCTCTTAGACAAACCTATACATTAACCACACAACTGCCACGTCATGTCCTTGTCACACCATCACTATCTTCCGGTAGACAAGTACACATATTACGCAATAAAATCCTCGTGAAGCCTAAGTTCAATCGTTAATATAGTAGAGGCCGCAGCCCAAGCGCCATGTCTTGACATTCCTGTGTAGACGAAGTCATAATACTCCCCTCATATGATGGACACCACTGTGAATAATTGCTGCGCCGCAGAATTCCATGAATTTGACGCAACGGGGTAAATTGTACACTGAAGGGTTAGGGTTCCATTAAAGTCTCCTGCGTTCCGATTGGCTGACTCATTGTAAATCACTCGGCCGCGCAACTTCCCGCGGCTATCTGTTCAAGACCTAGACACAAATCACTTACTGAACAATTACTACCACCAGCGTACCGTAAAGTTTCGATCCCACTTCTAGCTCATGATAACTCAATTCCTTCCGACTTATTCTTCTCGGAAACCTCCGGTACATGAGGACAACGTCTTCTACTTGAGACTTTTCCTATCACTCTAGGATCCAAATGTCAGCAGTACTGCGGGGGAGCTTTACTCTTCATTGGAAAGACTCGCTCCAAGCCACTACAGAGAAACACTCCGCCATGCCAAGGTGTCCAAATCACAACCATCCTCCTTACTTTCCAGTTGTTCTCCGCCAGGTTTCTCAATAGTGGGTGAAGCTATACGTCATCCTGTATTACAATTGTCCGAACTTAGAACCCTTGCCTGTTTTGACGTAGGGCATTGAATTCCCGAAATGGCCCTGTGGGGCCCTATACTACGTAATTATATTGTCAAACAAAAAAGGTGAAGTGATGATGGAAAGAATAATGCCACTTATAGTCTCTCAACTGCGCATAGCGGGTCAAAAATATGTGTAAACCGGATCAAATAGTACTGTACGACACCTAGCAGATCAAAGGTTGCCCTAGCGTCTCCACTTCTGCCAGGCCATATATGATTACGAGTAGACTCTACAGAGTTGAAACTTGCATGTGGTTATGGGAACACCCTCACATTGTAGAGTGAGCTACTAATCAAGAGTAGATAGGCAATTATCCGCAACCGTGAGCTCTCCTACTGGGTTCAAAGTACGGTATCCGCGCCCACCATCATAACCTCTAGGTTGTGACTAGAAGCTAGTACTTCGCATCTGCCCACACCATCTAGAGTGCACTGAGGCAAATCAACTGCTTCAGACTAAAGCCTTTGCACCGGCGGAGCAGTTAGTCATATCTTGATGATGCCTGTTCTGGCTTGGACGCTAGTTTTAAATTCGCGGTCGCCATCACTTGAGAACTTACAAGTTGCAACTCATCATCACAACTTCCGTTCCAAGTACACGTTGCGGAACTAACACATCACTGTAGTACCTTGCTCCATAGATACCTACCGCTATCAACTAGCAATCTCATACACATAGAAGCTAGTTCGACCACCGAAATATAGTCAGCAAAGGGTATCCCACAGAAACACCTCGTGCACTATCCTAGCCTACATAGAACGCTATGCAAATGAGCCACCGCGTATATGGCATGTAGTAGTATACCTGATTAGATAGGGGAACATCACACTAGGGTTCGTTCTGTTGTCTCTCATACGAATGGCATCCACTCTGTGCACTTAAATGTATAACGACCTATAACAAACCGATAGTAATCAATAGGAGAGAGGAGAGATGTGCCCACCAAGATTCTCTGAGAGTAGCTGCAAATTTGCCTGCGTTTTCATGGTAAAAAGGGGTCCCAGCATACCTTCCGCATCATGGGTTACCACTCACGCAATTCAAAACGTCCCGTGTTGCGTTAGTTGAAAACCTCTCCTATGATTTCTTGTAGGAGTGACCGAGCGCAGTTAGAAATCCGACGTATCGTGCGCTGGTGTCTATGATGTCAGCAACACAGATGTAGAGCATTAGTTGATTTACGCATGGGAAGTTAAGAATCTCAGTCTACAAAGTCCAACTGTAAGAATGAAATGTTTCCTGTAGAGTCTCAAGGCCTGGTAAGCTAAACTGGGTGGTCTCTTTATAGAATGCGTTTAACCCACGCCTTCCATGTTGCCTTGTGAACTACTTTTAGGTGTGTATACTTCTCCGGGCCCGGGCAATCATGCATGCAGTCAGTCTATCAGGCATTTACCTCAAAATCGGGGCTAAACTGTCAGGAATTGGTGGTGGTTTACCCAGGCTATAGCACCGGAATGGTAGATAAGGAGTAGGAATTATCGGGGGGGAAGTACGAAGAAATGGCGCCGTTTCCTTGTAGGTTTGTCCTGCTCTTGGGTTGTGCTATGAAAGTGTGGTATGCACACCAGAATATACAGGCAAAAACACCTCGGAATCCGCAAAACACTATTTATGCTGATGTATATAATTGACCTGCGTACTATATGTGGCTGCCACCATTACCTGTAGAGACATGTTACTACCCTAGTCACGTTCAGACAGTCATTTGACAGAAATACGCTCATTTACCATCAAGCCGGATCTTCGACACATCAAAAAATTGGCCGCCATGACATTTGTTAGTTGAGTTAATGACATTTTGGAATTTAATCCACTTACAGCACGATCCGCTATTTTTCACATGATTCTACACAACGTTTGTATTCCATATACAGGTCTCAGCCGGAGACGCAGATGTCTTGTACAGCCGGAGGCGGAGATGTCTTGAACAGTCGGAGACGGCGATGTCTTGTATGGCGGGAGACGGAGATGTCTTGAATGGCCGGAGCCGGAGATGTCTTGTATGGCCGGAGACGCAGATGTCTTGTATGGCCGGAGACGGAGATGTCTTTTAAGGCCGGAGACGGAGATGTCTTGTATAGCCAGGGACGGCGATGTCTTGTATGGCCAGGGACAGAGATGTCTTGTATGGCTGGAGACGGTGATGTCTTGTATGGCCAGAGACGGTGATGTCTCGTATGGCCGGAGACAGTGATGTCTCGTATGGCCGGAGATGACTGTTGACTCTGGTACGAGCTGATGGCATTCAGCCGTACTGGTATGTTCATATATATACTGGCCTTGTGGCCCACTTAGATTTAATACAATTAAGCTTCTATAGTATCACTATTTGAACAGGTTATGAGCCCAGCGCCCGCTGCAATCTTTACTCCAAAAATACTCTATTTATATCATACAATTAAGAGCCTCAAAAACCTTAACCCACTCACAACCATCCCTGCTCATCAGCCGCAACACCATCACAATCCATCACTCTACATCGACACCTTCCTAACTTCCTCCCCTCTAAAAACATGTCAAACGAAACATTCAAGGCCGATCATGGGAATGTGCCCAAGCTGACTAAGGAAAACTACCCTGTCTGGAAGCAAACGATTCACCAAGTCCTCATCGCCAAGAAAGCCTAAAATATCATCACTGGTGTTGAACTCCACCCTGTCGGCACTGGCGTCGCCCTACACCCTCTACAAACAAGTTGGCATGACCAAGCTAATAAAGCGCTAGCACAAATAAACCTTGGACGCTGTGACGAACTCCTTCCAGTCGTTGACAATATTGACGACCCTGTGGAAATGTGGGAAGCACTCAGGGACTGACTTGACAATGCCTCAATGAAACTTGACCGCACCCAAGTTGTATGGAAGTACACTGCCACTCGACCATCGCCAGACTAAACGGTCACCCAGTACTTTGCCAAACTAATCGGCTTCTTCAAGAAGCTAATCGGCACCACCGAAAATATCACTAATGACACCGTGAAATCACATATCTTCACTAATCTATCTAATTCATATGAAATGACCATCCAAATCCTTAAAGAGTGAATTCCCTCTCCCACAGCCCAGCAGTGTATGTATGCAATCCACGTATTTGCCATGCGAACGACCCTAACCAAGGAAATCGGAGATGCATCCACCGGAGCGGCCCCATACTCACATAGCGGATATCGTCGCCATGGCCATGGCGGACCAGGTGGCGGACGCAGAGGTGGATGAGGAAACGGACGCCAGAAGCACCAATGCAAATACTGCAAAATGTACAATCATTCCACCGAAGCATGTGGGAAAAGAAAGTATGCTGAAAGAGATACAAATACCTCCAGGAACGATGAGCGTACATGCTACCACTGCAGTGTTGCAGGACACTTCCAAGCCGTCTGCATCCACTTCAAACGTGCCCAGGATCAACGCAACAAGGTCAACAAAGGCACAGCATCTGCCAGGCTTGCTACAGCAGGAGATTGCGATGTGATCTGACTAGCCGAAAATGCAACAGCACTCACCACAGCCTCTGCTCCAGCTGCATGGGTTATCGATTCCGGAGCATCTCACCATCTGTGCATTGACCACACCAGATTCAACTCAATAAAGACACTTTGTCAGCCAATAGTCATTGAGCTTGGATATGATAACAAAGTGACAGTGAGTCATGATGGACTCGTTAACGTTTCACAGGATTACGAAGTTAATGCTCTTTACACGCTGATGTTCCTCCTCTCACTTCTCTCCATCAATCAATTGGACACAGCCAGGTACACATCCACATTTGGACGTGGAAAGTGTTCCATATCATCTGCATCAATCACCATCACAGGGAATTGGGTCAATGACCTCTCTATGATGTCTCCTGCAACTGCACACCTTTTGACAGTACTAAGGATGTCTACGAAGTTGACTTCAAGAAGGAGAGAGAGGAAGAGAAAACGAGCATCATCGAGTGCACATATCACTGTACAATCATCGAGCGCACACACCACCATACTATTAACTGCGCACTCCACCAAGCTTACTACAAGCCCACTCCACACTGCCTCTCCAAGTGCAGCCAGCACCAAATGTCCATCTGCCACCAAATATCCAAAGCCCACTCAGAAGCCTCTCACAATCTGAGAATCACGACTATGGTATTGCCGTCTAGCCCACATTAATCCTACTGCTGTACAATCTGTAATTGATGGATATACAAAAGACAACACAATGTGCACCGCATGCGTCCAAGCCAAACACCAGCAGAAGATGATCAAAGTCAAGACCAAGCGTACTACAAAGCCATTTGAACTCATACATTCAGTTGTGTGTGGACCAGTCTCCACCATCACCTCTGCTGGCCATCACTAGTATATGCTATTCATCGATGATTACACATGCTACACCTCTGTTTGGGTCCTTCCAGATATGAAAACCAAAACATGCTCCTCAGCCTACAAATCATTGCAGGGCCGAGTTGACTCCATGGGATACGAAGTAAAACAATTTCAGTGTGATAATGGCCGTGAAGTGTATGACAACAAGATCTTCCGACGGGTGCTGACTGCTTGTGGAACAACATACGAACCATGTCCTCGCTTCACTCACCATAAGAATGGCGTTGCCAAACTCATGATCCAGACCATCACCGGGAAAGCACGATCCATGATGATTGACTCCCATGAGCCACTTTTCTCTTGGGGAGAAGCAGTCAATACAGCAGTCTACCTCCACCAGCAAACCCCAAACGAAGGCCTAACGAAAAGAGACGACCACGACAGCTATCAAGCGCGATATCCAACTCCATACGAGATGCTGCAAGCATTTGACAAGCCCTCTCACGACAGTGATGGCAGTGAAATCTCGTACACAGCTCCTTTCCACCACCTTCGGCAATTCGGCTGCTACCCCTGTCGACATATCCCTGAGCCGTAACCCCAAGAAAAATTCAGGCCAAGATCCAAGCCATGGAGGATGGTGAGTTATGTGCACGATTAGACTACACTTTGGAGGATATGGGACTAAGCATTTCGAGTAGTTAGGTCACAGTCGAATGTCATTTTCAACGAGGAGAGGAATGCACACACATCATGTCCACATGGAGACGAAACAGACATCTTTGAGCTACCAGAAGAGACAGAATATGTTGAGGAAATTGAAATGGTTGGAGATGGACTTCACCATGACCACACAGGAACCAGTCGAACAGGTGAAGGCCACAGAAGTGGTGATCATGGCGGTACGGATGATGGAACAGACCACATTCTGCCGGACGCTGAGCATGGATGAAGTCCCTCTCAGTCCAGGTGTGGGATCACGTCCTCCTGATGAGGAGGATGCACCACCAGTGCACAGAGAAACGGTGGTCCACAATCGATATTTCCTCCGTGAAAATGACAAAACCCGCCGAATGGTGGCCATGACCAAGCAATCATGCCAACCACCACACACAGATCGCATCACAAGAAATCAGGTTAAGATCTCCGCAAATGCACTAATCATTACGGCAAAGGCTCTCCCATCAGCGACTAGCGATTCCTTCACATACGCGGAAGCAATGGATAGTCCAAAACATGAGCACTGGAAACAACCAATGGAAGAAGAGTGCACATCGATTCTGCTCAATAACACATTCACAACTGTCAACTCACAGGAAGTAAGGCAATTGTGATTCAAGCCAATTGGCTCTAAATGGGTCTACAAGACGAAACACAATTCTGACGGCATCATTCAGTCCAAATCAAACCTAGTGATTAAAGGCTACGAAACAACGCATTTCGGAGCATCTCATGCCCCTGTCAGAATGCTCACAACTGTTCGATATCTCATCTCTATGGTCGGACAACATGGCTGGACCATCAATTATTTGGATGTGGTCACTGCTTTTCTCAATCCTGAGATCGATGACGATGATGTCTATATGACCCTGCCCGAAGGCTGGCCGGATGGCCCCAAAGCACCTACAATCATTGTTCAACTAAAGAAAGCACTTTACGGCCTCAAACAAGCACCCCGACTTTGGTACAACGATATTAACATCTTCTTCCTCTCCTTCAAATTCACACTGTCCCAAGCCCATACCAACTACTACCTCCCGAGCGATGGTATTCTGATGCTCTTGTACATCGACGACATCTCGATGTTGTACCCAATAGATGTTACCAAAGCTGGGATCGAAGTCAAGGCCAGATTGTCAGAAAAATACAAAATCACCAATCTCAGCCCGGCTCGCCAATTCCTTGGCATCGAAATCCACTTCAAGCAAAATGGCAATTGCACTGGCATCAGTCGTGGCTAGAAGGCTTTCATCACAACAATTCTCAAACTGTTCAACGTGAAGAATGCTTACGATGTATCAAGTCCAATGAATACTAATGTGAAGCTAGATCTGGCCAAGGATCGGGGGGGAGAAAGAACTAAAAGATATCAAAGGATACCGGGCGATCATCAGCTCATTGATGTACGCAGCACTTCCAACTCGGCCCGATATCTCATTTGCAGTTGCTGCACTTTGCTGATACAATTCCAGCCCTTTCACCCGCCATCTCACCGCCACCAGAAGAGTTCTCCAGTATCTCAAATCCACAGCCAACTTTCGACTGCACTGTATCAGCAGCAGCAGCACTAACAGCAATGATCAACTCACTTGCTATACCGACTCCGATTGGGTCAATGACAGTGCTGACTGTAAATCTGAAGGGGGTCATGTATTCCTTCTCAGCAATGGAGCTGTCTCATGGCAGTCGCAAAAACAAGATTTCATTGCTATGTCAACTCTCCAAGCCGAATACAGCACCTGCTCCGATGGCTCACGTGAAGTGAAATGGTCACTCCAGCTCCACCGAGATATTCATCGCAAAGACACATCACTGCTCCCGACCAATTGTGACAATCAAGGCACATATAGTCACATTACAACTGGAATCATAAAAGCTCGCACGAAGCATATTGATGTTTGGTATCACAATAGTTGAGACCTCCATTCCCGGATGATAGTTGACTACTCCTCCGTGCATACGAACGAGAATGTGGCAGATATGCTAACCAAGGCATTGTCGAAGGATAAGCACAAGAAATTCACAAAGGCGAAGGCACTATCATAATAAAGGTCGATTTAACGTTGTTTCACTTTTCTTTTGGGCACCCGGATTTGTTTGTTTCTTAATGGATGGCCATCCTCAGGCTACAGCAGTACTCTTTCCCTGCTCACTCTTGCAGGGTTTTAAGGAGGCTGTTATGAGAATCACTTTGTTTCATTGTTTTCATTTTGTTTTGTTTCTTGCTCTACGGTGTATAACAAGAGGGGGGAGTATTGCATATACAGGTCTCACCCAGAGACGGAGATGTCTTGTACAGCAGGAGGCGGAGATGTCTTGTACAGTCGGAGACTGTGATGTCTTGAATGGCCGGAGACGGAAATGTCTTGTATGGCCGGAGACGGAGATGTCTTGGATGGCCGACAATGGAGATGTCTTGTATGGCCGGAGACTGTGATGTCTCCTTTCGCCAGAGACGGTGATGTCTCGTATGGCCGGAGATGACTGTTGACTCTGGTACAAGCTGATGGCATTCAGCCGTACTGGTACGTTCATATATATCCTGGCCTTGTGGCCCTCTTAGATAGAATACAATTAAGCTTCTCTAGTATCACTATTTGAACAGTTTGCGTGGCGGAACAGGTGAGTTACCCACTTTCCCGCATATAAACCAATGCATTTCCAGCGTAGTTCTGGTCATATAGGGAGTGGGATCTTATTGGTACTTGGGTCAGTAATGGTTGCTGAAATTAGAATCCAAAAGTTGCAAGTCGCGATGTTTGTCGGCGGCACCGCCATCGGTAACTTCACCACCACAACGTCACCCGCTGCAATTTGCAGTTGCAAACTCTCCTATACGCGCCCAGAAACTCATTGTTAAGAAGTAAACAGAAAAATTACACCTCCATAACAACTGCAAAATTAGCACAGTAGAGCCTGTAGATATCCACAACGTAAAGGTTATGATGCCGACCCCAAACATAATCTGAGCATTGCGGAGGCAAGGCGACAGTGTGTAAGAATTACAAGTGTACGAGTGTTGGCACGGGATTTGGCCCGGTGGCTTTTGTGGCGTTTGGCCTAAGGCTGCGGGCATGAGGCCGGTGGCTTGCGGCCCCCATGGGCCGCCACCAGCCCCCATGCCGAAGAGTAGGTCTAGCACCGGCAGTGATGCCCGGCATCGGTCTCCGGATGTGATACTCGGCTACGCCGAGTATGCCCTCTTCTTTCCCATATATATTTGCCTGTCTTTCTCTCTCTTTGCTCTTTAGACAATCACTTTTGTACGATAGTCAATTCAATATCTCTATTCGTACTCGATTGATCTCAACAACGAGAACAGATTGTATAGGCGAGGAACGGAAGAAACCGGATATGTCTTGCACATGTGAAATGTTTTGTAAACAGTGAAAGCAGGCTGCTATGAGATGACGACGCATTGTAAATTCAATGAATTTGGTTGAACTATGAATAGGTAAAAGGGATTGCAAATCTAGCAAATATAGGAAACACATCTTCTCCACATTCTCTCAGTACAAATTCCACTTTCCAACCACTTATTTTGTGAGGTGACTTCCTTCCTTGCGTCTAGTAGAGGTATTCTGAGGCTTCAATTTATCCAATCTTTCCTGCAGTTTCCTTTCGGGCTTTCGAAGTTGATGGCACACTTCGACGCACTCGTTAGTAAACTTAACCACCGTCTGGTAAGTCGAATCAACTGGAGTAGCGAATTTGACTATATCCATAGGGCTTGTGTTGACTGCGACTCGCTGCTCGAATTGCTGAAATGTAAGAGCGGAGAATCTCTCGACCACTTGCGCCTGTGCTGCACGTTCGTCTGGTGTCAACTACAAGAAGTAAGTAACAATTCAAGCCGTGCAGAGGGGACAGAGCGTGCGTTTTCAACCGTTTTCACTGACTGTTTCATCGTCGCATAAAAGCTGAACAATTTTCTTCCCTCGAATTTTGTCCATATACGGATAAGATCCTCCTTTTGATTTTCCAGATATTCCGAGTCCAGTTCCAGCTGCATGATCAAATTTTTCCTTTGTCCTCCGGAGTCAAAATCAACCATTGCTTCCAGTCCATCAGTCTGAAGGCCTTGGTGTGGCGTTCCGAAAAGGAAGATCCCCTGGGTTAAATCCAAAATAGAACTGTAATGTGGATTCCGGTTTGCTTCGACTAATGTCTACCATCCATGACTGTAAGCTGACAGGCAAAAGGTTAGAGCATATGAACTCATACTTGCAATATCACAATGCCACCCAGACTGTGTCCCATAAAAATGATGGGTCGATCCTGATCAGCAACGCCAGCGTCAGCGGAAAAGTGTGTATGTTACTGAAAAATAGCTGCATACTTTCGATGAGGCTCTAGCATTCCCTAATTGCTCTAGGAGGTTTCTTCTATAGTCGGTCATTCGCGCATCACTTCGTGCAGGCCCAACAAGGCTGCTGTCGTAACCATAGGTCATAACTCTGATGTTCTTGACATTTTTCGGTAGAAAGTCCTTCAGCCACATTTGATGAGTCTCACGGTGCCTCCAAGAATTGAATGCATGACCTGCAAGGCCTGTCACCGCTATCACACTGTAACCAACTTGAAGTCAGAACCCGGAAAATACAGCATCACCAAGAAGACAAACTCTGCAACGATTTCGCCTTCGGGGGAGTTCATTGGCGTCAGGTCATGAAAGTGACTATCGATCACAAGGAAAGTTCCATCTGAGGTCTCACGATAGTTGGAATCGTTTGGCTCGAGCTGCTCAAAATATGGGGTACATGTTTTCAGGTTGAGAACTGCCGTCTTAGAAGTGCCTTGGCATGCTGGAAATAGAGATAATTGATATTCGTTGCTGCGGATACGATCGAGGGAAGGGTCAATCTCCTTTAGAGAATTGAGTAGGTTGTCCTCGCTCCAAGTGGATGGTATATTGCCTATCCGAAAGCATTTTGGCCTAGGATTAGCCATAGGAATGCTGCTAGAACCTGAATCGCCGCTACCAGAAGTAAAAAAGGCCTGAGTCGAAGCAGTTGTACGTATATTGTCAGTGGACCCGGCGAGGTTCGATTCACGTTGTTCAGTTGGTGTAGGGGATGATGGCCTGCTAATTCCCAATAGTGATCGAAGCTTGTCCATGTAACGAAGACGACGGTAGAATGGATGTGAATGATATTTAACTATAATGGGCTGATTGTCAAATGATAGAACCATATGGAGTCAGAGGCCGATTGTTATTTAAATCAAGGTTCTAAGATAAGGCATCCAACCCAGATCCTTTTCTAGAATACTATCACACCATCCACAAAAAGTGAGGATGTGGAAAACTCAGATAAGGCAAACAGACTATGCATGATTACGGAGCCTGAGTTATTGTAGAGGTGCATCGGGAGTCATAGGGCAAGTGGGAGTTATTTGTGATTGGACACGCTGGGTCTCGGGCATCGCCGATCGCATATTATTGCGCATGTGGCACATTTCAGAAAAGAGTTGCGATCAGAGCAAAATTCCCATCATCGATCGGTTAGCTATTTTTAGCAGTGGCTCCTGATACATCCGAGAGACTAGTGAAGCCTTCCATACTCCAAAAACACATTTTGCTGATATCTGGGCTGCCTAGGTGTGTGCAACTTCATCGTAACTCTTTTATTTCAAAGTGGCAACAGATCGCAATACGAGTTGTCTGCCATCAGTTAAACGACCAATTGCTGGTTTTTCCTTCAGGTTTTATGCACTGGTTCTAAAACGGTTGCAGTCTTCCTTTACCATTAGGCGAACTTTCAGACTCCTAGCAGTTCCAATCCCGGCGCACTATCCTGAGAATTTCACCAGATTATTGCTTGTTATTAGTGATTAGTGATGATACGTTAAAAGTTAGACGAGCGTATCACCCCCAACTATCGGTATATACTCACAGCATAATGCTTCAATAGCCGCCACTTGGAAAACAGAAACCCTGCATTGACCGAGTTCTAGATCTTTTCGACACTGGCATCTCAAGCCAGTTTGATTGAAAAAATGCCGCGTGTTCCTGGCACTCTTCTTCTTGTGTTCTATCTGCGAATTTGGGTAATGCACAGATGCGTTGGTGGTGAAGTGCCACTGACGCCTCAGGTGAGGCACTGGAAACCGGTTGCCAATTAGCTGGAATACTCGGCTGTAGCCGCGCGAAAGGCAAATAACCCGCAGATGAGCTGAAACAAACCGGAGCCCACGAGTAGTAAAGCCACTAGCGTCGATGAGATCACAAATCGAAAGCCATGCTTTCTCGAGTCGGTCTGCAAGGTCCTACGATCGCCGTCGGCATAGTTTAATTATTCTCTATCGTAGTCTCGCAGTTCTGACCCTATGCAGCTCCTAAGTAATAATTTAATTCCAATGTACTTCTGCTAACTCGTAAGTGAATACTATCCTTCAAAACCAAGTATCCCCAGCGCTACCAGGCTTTGAGAGGAGAGGATAGCGACGTTAGATATTAGGAAGCAATTTAATGAGCGATTAGTTGACATGTACCAACAATTAATATCTTAAACACATAACCGATAGGAACCACACACACCACTGCTGTCTAGTTTAAGTTAGTTATCAAGCGATCTTACTGGCGGATATTAGCAAACAATGTGTGTGGGTTTTGATATTACGACTGGTAAAACTCTTACCAAGTTTTAGAATCTAGCCAAAAATTGGTACAGATCTGATGGATTTTGGAATGGCGTCGCAGGAGATGATACAAAACGGGTCCCATACTAGTTAAGTGCTTGATTAACCGTACCGTTCTGTTTGCTATCCAGCAACTTAACAATAAAATTCCCCAAAATTCGTTATATACTGAGCTCAATATACGGAGAAGTCAAGATAATTTCTCTAGTAGCTTCAGGGTACTCAGTATAGAGTTACACCAGGCAAGCGCTATTTTAGTGTGGTTTTTGATGGGGAAAGCCTAGATCACCAAGACTTTTAATCTAGGACTATGTCGCCTACGAAAAAGAAGAAACGTGGTTTAAGCATTTGCAGATTCCCAAATACCTTCTCTACACTTCATGTTTGGCTACTTCCAACTGCTCGCCTTTCAGCTCGTGGGACTTTTCCAGGCATCCGTCCTGTCCGGGTAAGACTTTGCCTAGGATCAGGCAATAAATTTAGTGGCGAAGAATTCTGGACCGTTTGGGATATGGGCGAACTTTTATGACTATAGGGCACCACAGCCTTCACGATGCTAGTTCGAAAACGGCTAGACGAGAATTTTGCGAGTGCAGAATCGACACCATTTATGCTACTCTATCCCATGTTGACAGGAGTACGGCTACTGGTGATGGGGAATTTCCAAGCAATGTTGCATATATGGTTTATCTCCCTGTCGTATGGCTTCAGTTGGGCTGATGCATAATCTCTCTAAGATGATGGTCATTCCATATACTCAGCTGGAGATGCCACTCAGTTGGAGATGCCAGCTGAGTGCGCATGCATGTGTACAAGACATACAAAGACATACTCCGAATACTGCGTATATATGTCCATCAATGTACCTGTACTTTAGAATATACAAGCTTCTAGCAATCAGTATTTCAACAGGTTATGAGCCTGGTTATCACTACTGTCTAAATTCTCATGATCTCTTTCACGATCTCCAAAAAGATCCTCAAGAACCCTAAACCTTGTCACCATAGCAACAGCCGAATAAACCACACTAAAACTCAACACCACAATCTCACGATGCCTTCCTCCGAACCCACCACCTTCAACAGGACCAGGTGGGGCGTCATCCCTAAGCTCAGTCACGACAACTACGACAAATGGAAAGACTACATGATACTCATCCTGTCATCCATGGCATATGGAAGCATACGCAATCATCACCAGAGAGGATCCTGAACCGCAGCCACTTGATTTCAACCACTATGACAACTATGATGATTGGAAGACTAAGGAAGCCGAGGCTGCATTTATAATCAGACTTTCCTGTTCCCCTGAGGTACGGCGCATTGTCAAAAGTATAAGAAATCCTCACGAGATGTGGAACACACTAGAGACCAGTCTGGACACTGCCGGATCCTATATTGCCAGACAAGACATTCTTCGCCAATTCTGTGCTTGCCGACCTAAGGACGACGAACCAGTTGAAGCAACATCACCAAGCTTAGTAACTACCGCATACAATTGGACCATACTGACAATGCAATCACCGATCGAGATTTCTGCACGCAAATATTCACATAACAGCCATCTCAGTATGCGATCATATTAATGGTCCTAAAGCATAGAAGGCCCTTACCTACACCCGAAGAAGCCATGCATGACCTCCTACAAGAAGCAACTACACCCAGCCTCACCAAAGAACTTGGAGATGCTTCCTCAGGGGTCGCCGTTTTCACTCAATATGGCGGCTACCATGGCCGAGGCCGAGGCCGTGGGTGCGCTGGACGTGGTGGAAGCGGTGGACATGGTGGATGGGGTGGACACAGAGGAAGCAGTGGAACCGGAGACAGCTACGAAAGTAAGTGCACCTATTGCAAAATTGACAGCCATACTACAGATGCATGCAGAAAGCGGAAACGTGCTCAGGGGGTAGGAACCAACGATGAGTGCATTTGTTACCAGTGCGGGCTCCCAGGACAGGTTAAAGTCGATTGCGTCTCATACAAACATATCAAGGAATGGTGGAAAGTGACGAAAGCCACTGCTACAGCAGCCCTCGCTACAACCGGAGACTGCCATCCCTTTTGACTAACCGCCGCGGCTCCAAAGTGGGTCAATTCGTCCGGAGCATCACAACGTATGTGCAATGACTGCACCAGCTTCTCAACGTACATAAAACGCACACCGCCTATAGTAATCGAGCTGGGAGACAACAATTCAGTCACCGCCACGCAGTACGGATTCGTTGACGTCATAGAAGGCTATCATGTCGAAGCCCTCCATACTCCCACTTTTCGACTTTCCCTTCTATCAATCAACCAATTGGATTTGGATTGGCATACGACTATATTTCAGAACGGAAAATCCTCCATAACTTCACCATCTTCATACAACCTCACCAGAAAACTAATCAATGGCATATATATAATAGTCCCCGCAAACGCACTCTTATCGACCACCAAGAATGGGAAAATGAGGAAGAGAGACAGCTCAAAAGTACTAATCGCAGAGCCAACAATCGGGCCAATGATCACAGACCATATAATGAAGTCTACAATCGCAGACCCGACAATCGAGTGTACAATAGCAGACCCTACAATTGAGCCTACAATGGCAGACCCTACAATTGAGCCTACAATTGAGCCTACATTCGAATTATCAACAGCACTTATCGCAGCCAAAACTAAGTCCACTCGACAGTCTCTCACAATCTCAGAGTCAAGAATTCGGCACCGATGACTGGCTCATATGAATCCTACAGCCATAAAGTTCCTAGTTACAGGATATACTAACGATGACTCTAGGTGCACAGTGTGCATCCAGACCACGCACAAACAGAGGCTCTTCAAAGTGCCAGTCAAGCGCAATACGAAGCCCTTTGAACTTGTACACTCGGATGTGTGCGGTCCCTTCTCTACAGTGACCTTGGGAGATAATGGAAAGTATATACTTTTCATCGACGACTACACGAGGTACACATCCGTATGGCTGCTCCCAAATAAGAAAGCCAAGCCATGCACCTTCACCTACCAGTCATTTCAAGCCCGAGTAGACTCAATGAGATACGAGATGAAGCGATTCCGGCACGATAATGGACGGGGAGAATATGACAGTAAGACATTCCGGTATGTCCTCGCGGCCTGCGGTACTACATACGAGACATGCCGTGCATATGCCCACCATAAGAATGGTGTTGCCAAATGAATGATCCGTTCAATCACTGAAAAGGCCCGAGCAATCATGATTGACTCTCAGGCTCCCATTCAGTTCTGGGGAGAAGCAGTTGATACCAGAGTCTATCTACATCAAGGATCACCGAATGAAGGTCTCAAAAGAAATTACCGCGATGGCTATAAAGCACCGTACGAAACGCCATACGAGATGCTGTATGTATTAAGCAAACCGACGCATGATGCTGACGGCAACGAAATATCGTATCAAGACCCTCTCCACAATCTATGTCAATTCGGATGCTACTCCAGTAGACTTATTCCCAAGGTTCATTGCTGACAGGGCAAGCTTGGCCATTGGTCAAAGCCCTGCATGACGGTAGACTACACACACGACTCAAAGACGTTGTGGAGGATATTGGATCGCGCACTCCAGAGTGTGAAAACCCAATCAGAAGTCGTCTTGGACGAAGAGAGGAATGTACACATGGCGTGTCAGCGTGGAAGCAATGAGATCTACATATTTGGATTACCAGAAGATGAGGAATATGTCGAAATAACAGATACCGGAGATAAGCCTCTCCGAGATAGTCAACTTACGCAGACAGGTAGTCAACCTAGGCAGATAGGTAAGATATCCAAATCTCACATGCATGAAGCTCCTGACGAGAAAGCAGAAAACGCCCACAGCTGGCGCCTCCGCTGGGAGGATCAGACTGCCCAGTGTTCGGCAGCAAATTCAGAAAACACCGCTCACAGCCGGCACCTCCGCAGAGAGGATCAGACTACCCGACGCTGAGCAGCAGCAATCAGGAAATCAAGCCAAGTACCACCAGCAGCTCCAGCTCCGCTGATACGGAGTCTTGTCACAAGAAGTCAAGGTAAAGCCTCCGCAGAAGCATTAACGGAATCCGTAGAAGATCCATACACCTCCGTGGAAGCTATGGAAAGCACTCAACGAGATCACTGGATATGAGCCATTGAGGAAGAAAGCACATCGATCCTGCTCAATAACACCTTCTCCGCTCTCAACTCCTGGGAAGCATGGCAACTGCGACTTAAGCCAATTGGCTCTAGGGGGGTTTATAAGACTAAGCACAATCCTGACAGGTGCACACGGTACAAAGCATGGCTGGTCATAAAAGGCTACGAGCACACGGCTTTCGGTGAGACTTATGCCCCTGTTGCTATGCTGACTATGTTTCGGTATCTCATCTCTCTCATCGGGAGATATGGATGCAATATGGACCACCTGGATGTAGTTACAGCCTTCCAAAATCCCGAAATCGACAACGACGATATCTATATGACTCTACCAAAAGGATGGCCAGAAGGTCTCAACGCCCCCAAAATCATCGTCAGACTCAGAAAGGCTCTCTATGGTCTTAAACCAGCTCCACGGTTATGGCATGATGATATCAGTACTTTTCTACTCTCTCTTGCGTTCACACAGTCCTCAGCCGATCCCAATCTCTATCTCCACAGTGATGGTATAATGATACTTCTGTATCTCGACGATATCTCGATGTTATATCCGCAGGCTGCCGCCAAGGCTGCGATTGAGTTCAAGGTAAAACTCTCAGAGAAATATAAGATCACAAACCTCGGCCCAGCACTTCAATTCCTCAGCATCAAGATACACCGCGATGAAATTGGTACTGGAATCAGTCTCGGTAAGAAAACGTATATAACCTCAATACTGAGATGATTTGGCATGGAGCATACTCATGGTGTCTCAACGCTCATGGATCCCAATATAAAATTGGACTTGGCCGAGGATCAGAGGGAAAAGGAATTGGAAGATATCACAGACTATACAGCAGTCATGGAATCACTGTTGTACACAGCACTTGCAACTCAGCCAGATATCTCGTATGCTGTCGCTGCTCTGTCTCGTTACAATTCACGGCCATTCACCAGCCATATGCCTGCTGCTAAGAGAGTGCTTCAGTCTCTCAAATCTAAAGCCGATTTTCCACTACACTTCAATGGCATCGACATCGGCAATTGTCTCGTAGAATACTCGGATTCCGATTGGGCCAATGTCAGCGCTGACCGCAAGTCTCAGGGAGGCCATGTGTTTCTTGGCAATAATGGAGCTATCTCATGGCAGTCTCGAAAGCAAAGTCTCCTCGGCATGTCAACTCTCAAGGCCAAGTTCATCGCATGTTCAGAGGCCTCTAGAGAAGCGAAATGGTTACTTCAACTACAGAAAGACATTCATGGCAAAGACTTACCACTACTGCCAATCAACTGCGACAATCAGGGTGCTCTCACCGTTATCACCACGGGAAACATCAAAGCTTGAACTAAACACATCGACATTTGCTATCACACCAGTCGAGATCGGCATAGATGACGAATAGTCAACTACCTCTACGTAAACAATGATGAAAATGTGGCAGATATACTCACGAAAGCACTTACAAAAGATAAGCATACGAAGTTCACGAAACCAATGGGTTTATGGTAGCAAAGAGGTTGATTTAAGGTTGGATTTAAGGTTGTCTTACTTTTCTTTTGGAAATACGGATTTTCTCTGTTTATATTGATGGCCATCCTCAGGCTATGGTAGTACTCTTTCCCTGCTCATTTCCAACGCAGGGTTTTAAGGAGGCTACTATGGAAATTACAGTTTGTTTGCTCCTTTGTTTGTTTGTTTGTTTGGTTGTTTGTTTTCATGCTCCACAGAGCATAGCAAGAGGGGGGAGTGTTGAATATACGGTTTATCTCCCTGTCGTATGGCTTCAGTTGGGCTGATGCATAATCTCTCTAAGATGATGGTCATTCCATATACTCAGCTGGAGATGCCACTCAGCTGGAGATGCCAGCTGAGTGCGCATGCATGCGTACAAGACATACAAAGACATACTCCGAATACTGCGTATATCAGTCCATGAATGTACCTGTACTTTAGAATATTCAAGCTTCTAGCAATCAGTATTTCAACAAGCAATAGTCTCACGAAGCGAGTGACAATTCTATGATGCGAGTGATGATGTCATGACTGAATGATGATACTTCTAGACTATCTAACTCACTACCTAACCAAGACATTTACCGCTATGAAGCGTGTACCATGCATGTAAAATTTTCATCGTTTATCCAAAATGCACAAACAACTGGTAGCTAAACATATATACTATGTTGGCTGATCCGCACACTGGGACTTACAGAGCAAACACAACAAAGCCTCGGGGTTATGCTCAGGGAAAGATAACCGGGAAACTCTTGTGCTTTGAAACATAGAGCAAGTCAGATCGCTAGCAGTTGGTGAAACCCATGCATGCATACAAACTACATCAGTCGCACATCGGACACAGGGCTCTACCGCACCTAATTGATGCTCCGAGGATACGAGAACTCGTTTGATTGTATTTCGTCCAAAATCAGCGCCAAATTGAGATTAATCAGTACTGAAACCTGGCCCCGGCCATCTCCTCCATTCGCTGGAAAACATCAAAAAGGGCCGATTTTGAACTACTGTACGGAGCACAGTGGTTGGGATGTCAGCTGTCAGCAGGGGGTGTCTGTCCCAGGTTTTTTAACAAGTTGTCAGCGTCAGTTCAGTCTGTCCAGGATGGGAAAAATGTCAGCCTGGGGAAATGCAAGTACATTAAAGGCTAGTTACACGCGGAGAGGACCCAATGACACAACTACAGATGTTGAAGCCGGTACACCCTATACACCACCTGTTCCAGCTGCACTCCTTCTACGCCATTGAAATTACGACTTCACCCCTCCACTGCTGCTCTCTTCAGGAGGTTCCACGTTAGGGCTTTAGAGCTTCACATGGTCCAGACTCCGTCCCAGTATCCTTCCCCATCAGACATTTATACCGTCCACAATTCTATATGTCAGGCGAACCTTGTCCCAATCAAAAATGATGTCAGTCGCGAACCCCTTCCCAAAAACTATGCCCGTACAGTATTTGAAACTCACCGGAAGGCGGCTCAAGAAGAACACACTATGAAGCCGATCATGAAAGACGTCGTGAGTTTTGGAAGGTGGAAGAAGGTGACGCTGTTTGAGGATTGGTAAGTACTCAGAAATACGTTGGAAGGCAGAGACACTTCGAACAGTTTGCACACTTGAAATTGTATGTTAAAGAGTAAAAAACAGTAAAGCTATATGATAACAACTAGTTACATTGTAAATTCATCGAACCAGGGAAAACCTGGGAATGGCGTTGCTATTCACAGTGAAAGTGATAGCAAATCCATCAATCTTGGGAAACATATTGTCTCCACTTCTCCCAGTTCAAACACAACCACTTTGCAACGACTTATGTTGCACTGTAATTCACTTCCTCATATCTTGTTGAGACATTTGGTAGCGGCAATCCAGCCAATCTCATTGCTAGTTCATCTGGGTCACTTTCCACCTGTCTCTGAACTTTTTCTAGAGACAACTTTGCAAGGTATTGAATCTGAGAACGCACAGTTTCATAGGAAGAGTCTTCTGGAGTCGTAAACTGGCACATCTTCTGATGAGTGGTATACAGAGGGATCACCAGTTCGCTGGGATGTCCCATACGTGCTGAACCTCGTTCGACAATCTTTGACAAATCAGCAACTGTATACATTGATATACAAGTAATATGTACCAGTCGTTCTCCTTTAGAGTGAGGAAGACGGGTCGCTTCCTGCTCAGCGAAGGACCGAATGACAAACATGCTTGCAAGATCTGCGAATTCATTGGTGATGTCACTCAATGTATCCGAAAATGGTTGCAGCTCTTTAGAGATGTTCGTAGGAGTATGCTCGAGTTGCGCCCATGTCACAATACTGTGGGCAACGCCAACCCAACCGGCCACATCACTGCCATGATGGGGTGTCCCAAAGAATGTAATTGCTGTTGTGGCGTTGCAAATGGATTTATATGCATTCCGACTGTTCGCTGTGATGAGAGCCTATACTTCCAACTTTAACTTGTCCCAACAACCGTTACGCACCGGCGGACTTTCTACTCACTCTCTTGACAACTATTCCACCGAGCGAATGCGCAATGAACATAAGTGGCCGATCCTTGTTAGGAGGAGATTCAGTACTATATTTGGAATAAACATAAACAGTCGGTATTCACCTCACAGTCCTGTCTATACGGTAAGAGGCCAGCAAGTAGGCCATCGGCATGATCAGCGACCCGGCTGCTCACCACATCCCCGAAAAGGTTCGCATTATAGCCGAAAGTAAAAATGCGAGCGTTTGGGAGAGCCGTTGGTAGAAAATCGTCATCAATAATCCAGTTCATTCCGTTTGGTCCTTGCCAGGTATGTAGTGCATGACCACCCAAACCATGAACAGCCACAACACTGTAACATTAGTTCTAGAACGCTAAGGGCTAATATTTGGAAACGCACTCCATATCTGTTCCGCTAGAAGGACCAGGAACCCTTTCGACTACGCCGTACTCAGGTGATGGAGCAGCTTCTCCAGAAGTAGGGTACACAGGGTTCGTATCCACGTTTCCTAAAGCAATGAGTACAGTTAGTGGATGTACTCTCATTGCATTTCGTTGTATTGTGATCACAGAACAGTGACCATGACCGCACTTACTAATGCACTCTTTAATGTGACTAACTACCGCGATATACGTCGTGTCCACTGTAGTGCCAAATTTTACTATATCTGTATGGTTTTTGTTCACAGGGATTCGGTATGCGGATGGCACATATATCTGAGCAGAGAATCTCTGGACCATCTGTACTTCCGCACCGTCTCTTCCAAGTCTGCCTGATTCTGACTATACGAAATAAGTAATCATTGGACTAGTCCATGGAGGTAGGGCAGGTATTATTTACTTTTTTTACTGTCGGTGTCTTCATGGTCTCGTAAAAACAAGCCACCACTTTTCCATTGAGTGCTTCCCATATGCGTAGCAGATCTCCCGCCCAATTCTCCAAGTATTCCGAGCCTTCTTTCAGTTGCATAATGAAACTACGTCTTTGTTCGTCGGAATCAACGTCAAAAATTGCTTCCAGTTCATTAGTTCGAAGACCTTGGTGTGGTGTTCCGAAAAGGAGGACACCATGTGTTGAATCCAGAATTGATCTGTAAGAAGAGTTCCGATACGATACAACCAATGTCTCCAGTGGTTGTCAGCTGGTGAGCGGAACTTTTAGGAGCACGCAAACTCATACCTGCAGTATTAAAAACCCACCCAGACTGTGTCCCAGGAAAATGAGCGGCCGGTTCTGAGTCACATCTCCAAGTCAGCGAAAACCCTGAACGTTATAATCATACAAAGAGCTTCATACCTTGGCCAAGCTTCTGGAATAATCTAACTGCTGGATGAAGTTTCTTCTGTAGTCAAGCAGTCTCAGATCCTTTCTTGCAGGCCCGGTGAGGCTGCTGTCGTAACCATAGATCATGATCCTGACGTTCTTGACATCTTCGGGCAGAAAATCTTGGAGCCACATTTGATGAGTCTCACGACTTCTCCAGGAACCAAATGCGTGGCCAGCAAGGCCGGTTACAGCCACCACACTATAAGTCTACGTCAGCATGAACTCGGTAAAGCCGGGAGTGGCGAAACAAACTCTGCGACTATTCCCTCTTCAGGCGAGTTCAAAGGTGTCAGGTCATAGAAATGGCTGTCGATCACAAGATACGCTCTATCGGTGGTGTCGGGAATCGGCACATGGTTGAAGTCGTTCTGCTTGAGCCGTTGGAAATATTCAGTGCAGCCGCGCATGTTCAGTAGTGCCGTCTGAGTGGAGCCGTAACATGCTGGGTACCGAGATAATTTATATTCGTGGTTTTCTAGCGACGGGTCGATCTTTATAAGAGAATTGAGTAGGTCATCCTTACTCCAGGTAAGTGGTACATTGGCTATTCGAAAGCACTTTGGCCCAGGATTAGCCATGGGGGTGTTGCTGCGACCGGAATCGTCGTTACGGGAAGTGGAAATATCTGGACTTGAAGCAGCTGCATTCGCCGCGTCGCGCCGTTCAGTTGAGGTAGACGATGACGGCTGGCTGATACCCAATAGTGCTCGGAGTTTGTCCATGTAAGAACAGGATGACAGGAGAATGGACGGGAATATCGTTGTGATTGCAATAGTTTGATTGCAAGCGAACAGAGCTATACGGAGTCAAGACCCCGCTTATATGTAATTGAAATATACAGGGTTGTGAGAGTACAGGGATTTTTTACCGCCAAACTATTACGCACAAAGAGGGTGGAAATCTTAGATTAGGATAAGGGCATTATTTCGCATCATTACTGCGCCTATATTCTTGCGGTAGATATGTCACAATTAAACACGCTTGTATTAACATCGCTCTTCGGGCAGTATTGTCCATTTGGTATAACTACGTGCCCGTTTCATGGGCAATTAGGGTGGCGCCGGTTAGGCAGGCATAAGGTTCAAGCGTTGATACTGGCAGTATTTAGAAGCCGTGGTGGTTTTGCTACAACTGACAGTGACAAGCGACCAGTATTTTCAAATATTGAGCTATATCATTGCCCTCTCAACAAACTATGCTTATTAACCACACCACAAACCCAGTACACAGCGCAATTAACGGCCGAAGAAAACAAGACCCTCAGTGAAAGCTGCCACACATTGTGCTCTCAAGAATTTTCTGATCACCACATTGATGTAGGTAACTCATGGCCGTTCAACATGCCGTTCTTCAGTTCGTGATACGTGGGGCAAGGCGTTTTTGTAGCTGCTGAACAAACTACCTGCCAATTTCGCCAAGACCTTCACCTACGTCGGCGCTTAGGAAATATATTGATTGCGCTCTACCCCGCACCAAGATCATACGAACCTCAATCATTCGAACGGCCGCATGTTACAACTGTCCGTCCTCCATACCCTTCAACACAACTTCTACCGCCTCATCCACGATGAAACGAGATCGTCAAAACCACTGCTTCACTTGCGGTCGGACATTCCCAAGCCGAAAAGCAGTAAAGCAACACCTTCGTTACTCACGCAAGCACAACAACAATAACAACCCCTCGGTTGCGCCCACACTCACAATCTTCACCCCCATCTCGCCGGCCAGCACCTTCAATACAAGCGTACCCGAACCGAAACCGACGCCGACGACAGAAGCAACAAACACGACCACATCCCCGAGTCCAGAACCGAACCCTCAAACCCTTGTAGAAGCGGAAGCGCCGCCTGCTGCCCCCGATCCCTACGACTTAATGTGCACCCTTAGATACAGCGGAAACATCCAAGAATTCTGCACAAATCTCCAATCCCTCAACTCCAATCCCCCAAAGCTCACCGGCGCACCCCTCCGAGACCTGGTCAAGCGCGGCCTGCCTCCCGAAATACGCTACCACTGCTCGCGCATACCCGTCCCGCTGGGTCCGGACGACGACACGTTCTTCGCGCAGATTACGGAAGCCGTAGGGGAGTGGGAAGTCAAGCGGGACGATAAACGGTGGCGGCAAGAAACGGGGTGGGTGGAAGATACATCGGGGTTCGTTTGCGCAGTATGCGACACGGACTTGTATTCGAAAGACAGCCTGTTGGAGCATGAAAACACCGTGCATCGATCGCTAGCCGATGTTGCGGAGTGGTGCCGGCAGAATTTGAGAAGGGAGGAGAAAGAGGTGTGGGAGGCGAGGAAACGGGAGAGAGGGTTGCAAGGATTACCGGAGCATATCTTTGGGGAGCAGGAAACGATGGCGTACAGTGGGTCGATTAGCGAATACTGCGATACGATGCGGGAATTGGGACGGCGGTGCTCCGGTGCAACGTTTCGGTTTATGGTTGGCCGCGGCCTGCCGAGGGAAATTGTAAGGCGCTATGTTAGCGTACACGGTGGACTGCGGGAGAGGGATTGTGAGAATGGAGAGTTTGTTGATAGGCTCTTGGATGTCGGGATGAGGTATGAGGAGTATCTGCGGGAGGAGGAGGGCTTTCGGGAGGATATGGTGCAGATTCGGGTATGTGGCTCTCGCCCTGGGGTGGGGTTGGGGGTTGGTGTTGAGTGTCGCTGTTGCGGCGAAAGTTTCGGGGGTGAGCAGGCATTGCAAGAGCATAAGGGCTCTCCAAGGCACAGAATTAAGATGATATCGGAGGGGAAGTTTGCCGAGCTGGTTTAATTCGGGTATGTTAAGCAAAGTCGGAAGCCTCGGCGATTTATGATACCTCATATGAGCATGTGAAATTTCATCTCTTTAGCGCGCCCGTGTCCCACGTGTTACTCCTTCACTCTAGTTAGAATGACACCTGCTTTTGAGTAACCATCTTCATCCATCTCACTCACTTACTGCCCGTATCTTTCCAATTTATTCATCACTACTAACTATCCTTGCTTCAATGCTTATGTATCTATTAAAAAATGTCGAATCTGACCAAGTGATGCCCCCACCAACTCAGAGGCTTTCTTCGTATGTAGGTTCATGTGACACTGCATTTGACCCGAAAGCTCCCGAAAGTCGAAGGAGGCATAACTGTGAACAATACAAACCCCAATTTCACAGGCGGAAATGTGCTAGTGATGGCCTGTGCACTACCAGATATCAGCCCTTTTACAACATTTGATCTTTTAAGTCAGAACTTTATTTAACCTCGCTTGCGCTTGGCATGTATCATTCTCCGAGTCCTTGTTTTCCCTTACTCACTGCCCTCGGTTGTCTGCAGTAATATCTGATAATATCTGCCTGCCTATCCATGAGATACATATACACCGCTTGGCTGTGAGTTTGAACTATTCCAGCAGTATTGGTAGCTGGAATTATTTAAGACACATACCACGGAAGTATATCTTTGTCTGGTAGATGCTTTAAAGCGACTGTAGAGATAACCCTATTAGCGAGAATTGAAATTGTCTCGAAAGGAACTGCAACCGGTAGTGTGGGCTTACATCAAGTAATACCAATGTTGTGCTAGTCCAAAAAGTACTCGAAGCAGTGAAATGTATCTTAGGAAGTGTTTGACAGAAGGGGAGTATTAACCCGGAAGTCTCTAAGTATAAGGGAAGCTAAGGGAAGCATCGTGGGTTAGGCGGAAGCGAGTTACACTCCAGTTGATTTCAGTGTCGCAGTATAAATTGTAAGCCCCAAATGAGAATACTATAAAATACCCCCCGAGAGTTGGCCAACAGGAAAGCACATAGACTCTATGGCTGGCGTGAAGTGCTATAAAGCAGTGATGGACTTCCTGGCAGCCACTGATGTCGGGAAGGAGTAAGAGCCGGCGGACTCTCCTTTGGGATTTCATCCCATTTCCTTTGTATCTCATCGATCGCTTTTTTTTAGATGCTTTCTTTTGTCAGGAGGGGACAACGGGTAGCAGGAATGGAGCTGCGCCATCTAACTGGCCAGCCCGGAGGCGGAGGGGATTAAAGGGCTGTCATACTCTAAGTAGAGTGAATACAGTATGATTAAAACAAACAAACAAAAAAAAGGAATGTATGCCTGCATATAGCTATGTCAGTATACAGATAATAATTTGGGAGATACGGTAATTTCATGTACAGGTCTCTGCCAGAGAAAAGCTTTATATGACCAGAGATAGTGTCTTGTATGGCTGAAGATGATGATGTCTCATGTCGTTCGAGACAGTGATATCTGGTATGGCTGGAGATAGTAATATTTCATCGAGGTGGAAATGACTGTTGACTTACATACAGGCTAATCGCATTCAGCTGTACTTGTACTCCCATATATCTTGGCATTGTGGCTCTTTGAGATAGGATAAATCCAGCTTTTTAATCTCCCTGCTTTGAGCGGAATATAAGACTGGGACCGGTGAGTATAATTACTGACACCGGGAAAAATGACCATGCACAAAGTGCAGCTCATAGAGAAGCTGTTTTTGGGTTGGTGATCCATAGCATATTTGATGCGTGGCACTAAAAGGTCCTATGGACCTGCACATTCACTAGATTACTACGATACGCATGCGATTATGTGTGCTTGATTCTATATATCATGCAGCATTCAACAAACTTGAAACTAAGCTGCCAAATACACATCATTGTATGCTTCCAAGTGTCTTCTGAAATATACTCCCAATTGCACTCGATAGCACACTCCTAGCGTGCTTGACCTACATTCCAAAGTATGCACTGAAGTTGCTTTCAAGTACACCACCCAGTATGCTCCCAATTGCACTCGATGGGACACTCCAAGCCTGCTTGACTGTATGCTCCCAAGTAAGCTCTCAAGATGCTCCCAAGTACACCTCCCAAGTACACCAACAGCCTGCTTGACTGTACATTACTAAGTAAGCTCTCCAGATGCTCTCGGGTCTGAGTACACTCGCAAGTGCACCTCCGAGTATGCTTTCAAGTACACTCCCGAGCATGCTCCCAAGTACACTTTCAGTTACACTCTACTGCATGCTCCCAGCATGCTTGATGGGAATGCTCCCAAGGAAGCTCTCAAAACGCTCCCAAGCAGTGAAGTCAACCGTCCCGTCCGTCCGGGATCACAGCGGACGGGGACGGACGGCAATGACGGCGAAGTAGCCGTCCCCGACCGTCATCTGCCGACATCCATGGATCTCGTGCAGTGTACATTACAAAATCTCATAAAACTAGTTACATCTAATCTCTTGACTTCGAAGCAAGATCATTCTGCATCTGCTCCATCTTAACCATGTCTGACTCTGTTGCTCCAAGAATACACCTTGTGTCACCCAGGAATTCAGACACTCACAAGCCTGAATGATATCATCACCCAAGCGATTTGATAGATCGCTGATAAGCACTTTGTTGAGCAGGTACTTCGTCTATCTTTGTAAACACTTCATTTATCTTTACTTTTGCTCTTGCACAGTGGTTTTATACATAGATAGAGTGCATCACGGTATTTATATATTTTACTGCACACTATCAAGGCTTCATTGGGTTTAATCCAAGCATATACTCTAACTGCCCGATGTCGGCCGGGGACTGTGGATGACTGCCGGGGACGGGGTTTGTACCGTCCCCGGCCAGTCCCTGGCCGTCTCGCCGTCATTGACATGCTTGGACGGGACGGACGGTTCCGGCGCCGTCCCGTCCGTCCTGGCAAGAATTGGGACGGCCCACCGTCCCCGGCCGTCGGACGGGACGGTTGACATCGCTGCTCCCAAGTACACCTCCGAGTACACTCCTATGTACGCATCTGAGCATGCTCCCAAGTCCACCTCAGAGTCACTCTCAACTACACTCCTGAGCATGCTCTCAAGTACACTCACAATTGCACTCGATGGCACACCCCCAGCCTACATGGCTCTACGTTCCCAAGTACACTCTCCAGTGGCATGACACTCCTAATCTGACTTGGCTATATGCTCCCATATATGCTCCAGCATGCTCGATCCAGAGACTTGCTGAGTTGCAGGCGCTTGGCACTGGGAGGGGTGAGCAATGATTCCAGTAGTCCGGGTGTGGACTAGTCCGGACTGGTCCAGTCCAGTCTAGTCCGGGTCCAGTCCGAGTAATTTTTGGACGGGGATCGGACCAGTCCAAATTTCTGGCTGACTGGTACGGGCTTCGTCCGGACCAGTCCACCAGGGGCAAATCAGCGAAAGCCTGTGGGAGTCAGTAATGCAGTGAACCACCGAATAGAGTCATAAATGAAGACTCATACGCGCAGACTCATACACGCTGTGGTGATACAGCGGAGCTAGAAAGCAGAGAGCCCGTCATCAACATTCCACTGCACATCTCACGGCATCCAAACGGAATTCATGTGAAAGAGCAGTTCTGGCTTGAGGACCGTAGGAAGATAGTGAGAGGATATGATACGGTACCTGGCCACGAGACACCACACAAATTGTGTGGATCTATGAAAACTCTCCAAGAGTGGGTGGGAACCAAGAGCTGGGAAAGATAGAGTGTGTATTTCGTTGTATGATAAGATGAAATGATGTCTGTCTACCCCGGGATCTCCGAAGTATATACTCCCCGTTGTGGTGAAACAGCGAAGCTAGAGGACAAAGAGCCCATCGTCGACACTCCGCCGCACCTCTCGCAGCATCCAAAAAGGGATTCGTGAGAAAGAGCGGTTCTGGCTCGAGGAGCGTAGGAAGAGGGTGAGAAGGTATGATACTACCCGGCTGCGAGGACCCACGCAATTGCGCGGATCCACACAAAGTCTCGGAAAGAGCGAGTGAGATCAAAAGATGCGAAAGATGAACTGTGTAGTTCGTTGCATGAGAAGGTGGTATGAGATGAGATGAGATACAAGATGCGATGCAGGCTATCTACCCCGGGGTCTCCCGAATATATACTCCCCGTCGCTCTGTCCATCTCCGCCACCCCTGATCCCCGTACGCCCCAGTCGCCCAGTCCGGCTCCATCATCCCTCTGTCTCCGTATACGCGCCGTAACTCAGTCCTCTGCCAAGCTGAGTGGCGGTGGTGGTGCGAAACGGAGTTTCCCGCCACAACTCCTCCCTGGCCCTTTGTGCGAAGCACACCTCTCCTCTTCTGTATAACTGTATACGCTAACCCGAAAGAATATAAGATTACCATAAACCCAAAAGGAAGACATAGACGCAGACTTTGAAGGAAAAACACAAACGTAGACTTAAAGGAAAAAACATAAACATAGACCCAAAGGCAAAACCATGAACCAAAGGAAAGCTATAAACCAAAAGGAAAACCATAAAACTCTCACTCCTTACGCGCCTGCTTTCTGTTGCCACCATCTGTAGCTGACTTCCTTTTTCCTTGACCACTTGCTAAGTAGAAGATGATGCTAAGCCCAGTATCGAATCGAACTATCGCCTCACGCATGGTATACACGGCTGCTGGGATTTGTGCCCGGGCCTCTGCTAACAACTTGGGATCTTGGTTTACCACTTGTTGGAAGATAGGTACGGCTTTGTTCCCCATTTGTTTCTCGTGGTGTGCCAACATCTTTGTCTCGTCGTCGATCATTCTCTTGCAGTTTGGGTCAAGGCCGAGCCATTCCAGGAACCAGCTCATGTATTCTTCATCTTCAGTGTCGTCATCATCGGAACTGCTACTATCGCTGCCTGTAGTGGCAGGCCGGTAAGGGTTTGGCGTGCCCTTCTGCTTGGGATCGGTAGGCTTGTCTGGGGTCGTACCGGCCTCCTTCCTGGTTGGAGCTGGCGGGATTGTACCGGTGCGTTTCTCCGTGGATGCTAGCGGGACCGTACCGGCGTCTTTCTCGGTGGGAGTGCTGGTTCCATCATCAGATCCACCCTCGGCCAGGTCCATCAAAAGCCCTCCAACGTTGCTCTCATCCTTTTCCTTTTCGTTCCCCTTGATTGATGGTGTTGGTGGTGGAAGCATCTGGCTGTTATCAGGGGATGGAGGTGGTACGGGTATCCCATGGTCGGCAGGCAGTATCCCATGGTTAGCAGGCGGTACTGATGGTGAGATGGTACGAAGCTGGTTGGCGTTATTGCCGTCATCCATAGCCGGGTAGTAACTGAGTGGCATTGCTAACCCTTGGTACCATTTCAGACGCCCAGCTTCGTAGTTGATTCCTTCTTCCAGTTGAGGGCAGGCATTATCTAACAACTTTTTAGCTTCCTGCAAGTCGCCGGAAGTATACCACTTGTTTGCTCTCGACATGCGGTTTAGCTTGGTGCGACAGTTGACGTATGCAAGATTGAGGCATTTTCTCGCTAACCCGGAATCTCTGGATGTTTGGTTGGCCATTGAGGTTAATCGCATCCACTTCTCACTTGGGCTGGAGTCGCTTAGAATTTTCTGGAGTTCAGGATAGCGTTGCCGGAGGTTTCCCAGCTTCTTCGTTGCCCGTGGCTTCCATTGCTGCGCAGTGTGATGTTGCTTTATCATTTTCCTAACCCTGCCGGAGCTGTCGAGAGCCTTAAGGAAGTCATTGTAACCCGTGTACTTCAACTTCTTCCAGTCAAGGTTCCTCTCTGCGAAGTTCGACAGCCAAGCGACCTAGGCGTTGGCGCCATCAGTAATGTCGCCAAAAAGATTATAGATTACGAGCATCACATTTGGTTGGCTTTGGGGGGCAAGTTCCCGGGTGGCAATCTGTACGGCTTCTTGTAGCGATCCAACAGGTCTATTGGCGAAGAATTTGCTGCTGAGGTGTGAGAGTGTTTCCGACGATAGGGTTACTGGAGAGGGGTCGCTAGCGATAGTAGAGACATGCGAGGAGGAGGTACACGTAGTAATGGTTGTGGTGTTGGCTGCGGCGGTGGTCGCTGTGGTGGTGGTGGCTGCGGTGGTGGTGGCTGCAGTGGTGGTGGCTGCGGTGGTGGTGGCTGCGGTGGTGGTGGCTGCGGTGGTGGTGGCTGCGGTGGTGGTGGCTGCGGCGGTGGTGGCTGCAGTAGTGGTGGCTGTGGTGGTGGTGGTGGCTGCGGGTGTGGTGGCTACTGCGGGGGTGGAGTCGAGGCTCGTAGTGGCGGTGATAGTGGTTAAGGAGGCTTCAAAATCCATGACATCGTCGAGTACTGCTGCAACGTCGTTGGTTGATGTAGACGGCATGTTGGTCGTCGGTTATGGTTGAAACGGCGATATTGGGTGCTGTTGCCAGTGTGCAGAGGGAGATGAAAGGCACAGAAGGTGGTTGTCTTTCCTTAGGAGCGTAGAGGG